>ERZ1034946.2-NODE-2-length-407464-cov-92.698625_pt1 | contig 407464 bp, 347 predicted proteins | sample MGYA00520591_ERZ1034946 | MGnify/ENA primary metagenome ERZ1034946 (study PRJEB33766, sample SAMN09781753) | gut metagenome | biome: gut microbiome | host: Homo sapiens | place: Madagascar | study: EMG produced TPA metagenomics assembly of the PRJNA485056 data set...
CAAGAGCCAGAACGGTGGTCAAAGTATTGACTAGTCCTACCAGAACTTGGTAAAAAAGAGAATCTCCTCCTGAAAGTCCTGCGTTTTCAAAGATAGAAGGGCCATAATAAAGTACTGCGTTCACACCCATAAACTGTCCTAAAATCGCAATACACACACCGATAATAACAGCTTTGAAAATTCCAGGCTTCATCAATAAAGACCATTCCGATTTTGTTTCAGAGGTCAGCACAGATTTCGTTTCATTTAATTGACTTTTCGCTTCTGTAATTGAATTATATATTTTCTCTAATATATTTACAGCTTTCAATTCCTTTCCACGTACGATTAACCAGCGGGGACTTTCCGGAATAAAAAATATGATTATGAAGAATAAGATTGCCGGCAATGTTTCCATACCCAACATACCTCTCCATACTTCAGTTATAAATATTTTATTCAACCAATCCACACTTAATTGCGTACCACTCTCCGCCCATGCCAATAATTGATAGTTAACTAAATAAGCTCCCAAAAAACCAACTGTTACAGCCAACTGATACAATGACACCAAACGTCCTCTATACTGCGCTACAGCTAGTTCTGATATATAAAGAGGAGAAACAATGGACACAACCCCTATTCCTACTCCACCTATAATCCGATAAACTACCAATTGGGCAAAATCGGCTGATAGAGCACATCCTAGAGCTGATGTGGAAAACAACACAGCTGATATAACCATCGTAAGTTTTCTTCCTAACTTATCGCTTAAGATTCCAGCAAAAAGAACACCTACGATAGAGCCTACTAAAGCACATCCTACATACCATCCCTGTTGTAGTGCATCTAATTGAAAAAGTTGAGTCACTTGGGCAATTGTTCCCGATATAACCGCAGTATCATATCCGAACAAGAAGCCTCCCAATGCTGCCACAACAGATAGGAATATAAGATAACTAAAATTGATTGTAGACTTCATAACATTTATTTTATTTCAAAATATTCTTTATATCTGTCATATAAATGACCAGCTTGCAGATAGGCTGATTGCGGACTCATAAAATGAGAAAATTCAAAAGTAATAGCCTTATCATATCCGGCACGTTTGGCTGCTTCCAACTTCATCCGAAGTTTATCAAACTTAATGGGTAGAAAACGAATTGGCATATCACGGTCAAAAGATTCGGCATTTGTCCAACATTGCATACCATACTTATCTGCTAATTTTTTATTGACAGAAAAGAACGCATCCAATTCGTCATAATCAATATGCCCATCTTGAAATGCACATGCATCTACCACATCATGAATTCCATCAAAAATTTCATCCCATTCTTTTTCGTGTTGTTGTACAGAAACGGCATCTTCTCTCGTCATTTTTGTCGTTCCCATGATTGCTTTTTTGCCATCAATCCAAGGAGATATAAAAGTAGGCAATCCATTAGATATATCCTTACATTGTTTTCCTAATGCATGAAAAGCACCAATCGCCCCTTTCGTTGCCCGGCTTATTTCACCACTGATATACCATCCTCCAAAACTTTTATACTTGGAACCATAATTTTCCCAAACTTCATCAATTACATATTTGTTATCTTCCACTTCCCAGGTCATATCCCCTGTGTCCCAGTATTTACCCGAATCGTATAGTCCAAAATAGAATTTCATTCCATACTTTTCAGCTAAACGTAAAAACATATCCACCAAGTCAACGGAAGGCATATAACAACCTTTCTTCAATAAATAAGGAGAAGGAAAAGTGACAAACTTACGATAACCAGAACGGATCATTATTACTGTATCAATTCCTATATTTTTCATGTGCTGAAAATCCAAGTCCCATTCTTTCTCACCCCAGTTCTGATGTGGAATATCATGTGATATTTCATCCAAAAAAGTTCCGGTAATTTTTAAGCCATTGTTTTTAGGAACAATGAGTTTACTTTCCAAACCATCAGTTGCCACTACTGTACTGGCACTAGCTTTTGAAGTACAAGATTCAAACAAAGTTGGTACAGTCAAGGCTGACGCGCCAGCCAATGTGGCTTTTTTTAGAAAGTCTCTTCGATCTAATGTTTTCATATTAGTTTAATTAAAACAGCAGTTAACACTTATATTATTATTACCTATTGAATATATTGCCCTATAATATCTACTTTTTTATTATTGAAAGGATCTAATATCTGATCAATCAAAATTGCCATTTCACTTCTCAAAATATTTCGATTCATATCAAAATCTTTCAAATCAAATTTATCCCAGATCTCTTCTACCCTACCCTCTTTCATCTCAATACCTTCTTTTTCTGCAATCTCTCCTACTAGCTCTGTAGCTTTCTGAATTGATATGGTATTATTACCTTCGAATACTTGCTTATTGACAAAAGGATAAACATCACCCAATCCTTTCAACTCATTTGCCAATAATAATGTATCCGCTCTGAACCACATTTGATTTGACCAGTCAACACTTTTACCTATACCTTTTAATATACCTGTAGAGCCGATACGTTGTAGTGACTTAAACATTGGGTGATCTAACTCAACATCTAAATAAGGCAATAAATATCCTTTTCCATCCAAAATCGCATTTTGTACTTCCCGAACAGATACTTCTCTTATATTTTTACCTTCTTTCACCGCAAGAGCTGCTAATGCTCCCGCTGCCTGCCCGATCTGCATAACCATCGGCTGCAAACGAGTGGTACCATTAATTATATTAGAAACAGATATTGATTTTTCAGCAACAATCAATCCTTCAACATCTTTCGGAATCAAAGTTCCTAAAGGTAAACCGTATGACGGTATCGGATGAAAATAAAGATTAGGCAACTCTTCATATCCATGATAACGCGTATGATGATGGTCCACAGGATAATTCCCCACGGCAATACAAGTACGATAAAGAGGTTGAGACTGCCTGAACGGTTCACAAGCATGATTTAAATCAAAACGTACTAGCCCATGGATTCTCCTAGACTCTCTATGGTAAGGAATAAATGGTAATTTGTCGGCTGTAGGATATTCATCATCAGCTAAGCCCAATGTATTAAAACCTAATTCATGTTGCAGAAAATAAACGAAACACATCGTATAATGTTTTGCATATTTCAAGGCTTCTTCACGTTCCTCACGGGTCATTTCAATCAAGTTTACATAATAATCATTGCCTTCTATCGGCCAATTAATCATGTATTTATTATTAGGAAGTTTTCCATAAGTTATCATCATGTCTTTAGACCATACACGATCCGGTTCTTTAGGCATGATACAAACATGACTGGCACAAGCACAAGCAAATTCATCTTTATTATATCCTTCAGGACAAGGAATAGTCACATCTTTACCATAATCTTTCAAGATTGCTACGTATGTAATATCCTGAACTATATTATTTTTCTCTTCCGGAGCAATATCTTCTTTAGTATCATGACGGCTTTCCATACCGACATCATATTTCACCCCGCACATTTTTGCTATATCCCCCAATTCAGTACCATCAATCAATATTTTAGCATGTATTTTTTTAATTGTATTATCTTTCATCTGAATTTGAGCAATCCAAGCATCATTCTCTCTTTCCAGCTTTACCAAAGTAGCATTATGCCATACTTTTAAATTTTTCTCCGCGTCAACCATTTCATGGAAAATTTTATTTCCGACTGAAGGTTCAAACAACACTGCACTCACCCAACCGGTTTTTAGAGAATCAAGCCCTCCATAATAATCTGCCAAATGTCCGCGAAACTCACCAAACAAGCCTGCCGGTAAATCATAGTTTCCGTCAACAGCACTTACACCTGCAGATGTAAGCATTCCACCCAGCCATTCTGTTTCTTCTACTATCAATGTTGCAGCCCCCATTCGAGCAGACTGAATACCAGCAGTCACTCCACTAGCGCCTCCACCAATAATTAGCACATCAACAGAATCATCTGAATGAGAGCATGCCGTAAAACACAAAGCAAATAATAAACACAGACCTAAAAAATAGTTTCTCATACTAAATTCATTTAAGGATATAGAGTTTTATTAATAATATCACGGCACAAATATAGCTATATTTATTAAATAAACAATAGATAATAAAATATTTTATTAATAAAATCGTTATTCCTCGCATTATTAATTAATAGAAGGGGGAATTACCTCACAAATCGTCTTATTTCATTTATTATATCCACAATCGTCCATAGCTACATTATCCTATATATAAATCCATTACATAGTATATAGGGAATATAACATTCAAGATATTCTAATTTTCAAGGCCTCAAAACCACGTATTAATAAAAAAATTAATTATCTTTGTGTGAATTACCAAATATACATAGTTATGAACCAACAATTCTTGAAAGAAATAGAAAAAGGCTCTAAAAGTGCTCTTGTCAAAAAGAGGATTATTACACATTATATATATAATGGAAGTTCTACAATTCCCGATCTTTCAAAAGAGCTGGATTTAAGTGTACCGACTGTCACCAAATTTATCGGTGAAATGTGTGATGACGGATATATTAATGATTATGGCAAATTGGAAACTAGTGGCGGACGCCATCCCAACCTCTATGGGCTTAATCCGGAATCCGGTTACTTTTTGGGTGTAGACATCAAAAGATTCGCCGTCAATATCGGACTGATAAATTTCAAAGGCGATATGGTAGAATTGAAAATGAATATACCTTATAAGTTTGAGAACTCAATCGAAGGGATGAATGAGTTATGCAAGCATATTCTCAATTTTATAAAGAAACTCACTATTAATAAAGAGAAGATCTTAAATATTAATGTAAATGTGTCGGGGCGTGTAAATCCTGAATCAGGGTATAGCTTCAGCCAATTCAATTTTGAGGAAAGGCCGTTGGCGGATGTATTATCCGAAAAATTGGGATATAAAGTAACCATTGATAATGACACGCGTGCCATGACTTATGGCGAATATATGCAAGGCTGCGTAAAAGGAGAAAAGGATATCATTTTTGTAAATGTAAGCTGGGGAGTAGGTATCGGAATTATTATTGATGGTAAGATTTATACCGGGAAATCCGGATTCTCCGGTGAATTTGGACACATGAGTGCTTATGATAATGAGATAATCTGCCATTGCGGGAAAAAAGGTTGTTTGGAGACGGAAGCTTCCGGATCGGCACTTCATCGTATCTTATTAGAGCGTATTCAAAGTGGGGAAAGTTCCATTCTATCTACACGAATCGCCACAGAGGAAAATCCGATCACTCTTGATGAGATCATTGCCGCTGTGAATAAAGAAGACCTGCTTTGCATTGAAATTGTAGAAGAAATCGGACAGAAACTAGGCAAACAGATTGCCGGGCTAATCAATATCTTCAACCCGGAACTGGTCATTATAGGTGGAACTTTATCTTTAACCGGCGATTATATCACCCAACCCATAAAAACAGCCGTACGCAAGTACTCTCTAAATCTGGTTAATAAAGATTCAGCCATCATCACATCTAAGCTGAAAGACAAAGCCGGCATCGTTGGCGCTTGTATGCTCGCACGCAGCAGAATGTTTGAAAGCTAGTTTTATCTTCTACGTTGGGAGAAAAAGTTATCTATAAAGCGAACGATATAGACTACGGCTACTCCGGCAACCACTAAAACAATAATACGACTCAACATAGATTACATTTTTATATTTCACATCTATTACATACACAGGATTTTCCTTTTTAAGAACAGGAAATCCTGTAAAAATTAGAACGCTGATTATTAAATAATAATCAGCGTTCTAATTTGAGAGCCGCTAGCCAGACTTGAACTGGCGACCTACGCGTTACGAAGTCCCGTGTAGCGGTTCTATTATTATACTGATTACTAATTCATTAAATACTCTTTTCTAACCTTTTCAAAAAACAATCTACTATACAATTGCTATTTTTAAGGTAGAATTGAAATATTAATAAAACGTTTTATTTTAATAAATATCTAACTGAAATCTTCGATCTGTTGGATATACGTAACATTCTTCATGTTTCAATTCGTCAATTAAATTTTGGATATTTTTTTCAGAATTTGAATATATAATGTAAACTTCTGGATATTTAATGTTTGAAGAACCACCAGTATACTCTAAAAGAAATGCAGCGTAATCTTTATTGGGACGATTGTATGAATATTTATATCTCACTTTCTTATGCGAGGTGAAACTTTCATAGATTTCATATGATTCGTTCAAATAATTATATATCTCATTTAAATGTAGTTTATACTTCTCCTCTAAGCTATTAATAGATTCATCTGTGTATCTAACATATGACATGATAGATTTATATTCTGGTATATATATATCAATCTGGTTATCATATTTATAAAATATATCTCCGTATTTATTTGTTGTTGACTTTTTTACATTTTTGTCAGACATATATTCTTTAATTTTTCCTGAAGGTATATTATAATCTAAAAATGGTGTAGCGATTGCTGTTTTTGTTGGTTTTACTTTAACGTTTAGAGTAGCCGTAGAATTGCCATCTGAAATATAAATATTTGTTTCTCCTACATGATCGCCTGTTATATAAAATCCATCCATCAAAAATAAAACACGTACGATGTATTCGTCTTCAATGCTATAGCTGCAATCACGTATATCACCAGAGGATAACAGAACTTTAATATCTTCTTGGTAGTTTATAACTATATTTTGTTGATTCAATTTAATCGGTTCCTTTTCTATTATAGTTTTATCTTTGCTACATCCAGCTATCACCAGTGCAACCATCATTAAAAAAAAGATATTCTTCATTGTTTTACTTTAATTATTTGGTTTTATATTGTTGTTTTGATTTTCGAATCTCCAGTTGGAGTAGTTGGAGTTAGATTTTAAATAGTCGGTATTATTGACATCTATATAATTGTTAGTAATTCTGAAATCATTTAATAACTGTAGATTTACCATGCTTTCGGGGAGTTTTCCTGTAATGCTATTATTTTCCAATCTTAATATCATAAGGTTTCGTGAATCTCCAATGTTCTCAGGGATTGTTCCACTAATTTTGTTGTCATTCGCATATATAAATTGCATAGTTTTTATTTTAAATATGTTTTCTGGAATAGAAGATGATATTTCGTTGTTATCTATAGACATGTAAACTAGATCTCCTTCTATTGGGTTGCTATTCATACTAAATGATTCAAATTTATTGTGATTCAACTCTATAGAATGTAATTTAGGTAACTGGAAGAAGAACTCTGGAATAGCACCTGAAAAATTATTATGAGAGAGATCGACAATTTTTAATTCTTTACAACTCTTCAAAGATTCAGGTATGGTTCCTGAAAAGTTACAATTTTTAATTGCTATGTGTTGAAGTTTCGTGAGATCGCCAATATTGCTAGGCAATTTTCCACTCATTCTTGTGCCTTCAAAACAGAATTCTCTTAAGTTTTTAAGTGATGTTATACATGACGGTAGCTCTCCTTTTATATAAGCGTCGCCAGAAAGCCAAATACTGCTAACAAATGCATCGTTGATTGCTCTAATTCCATACCATTCACTTATTGGTTTGTCGCTGCACCAGTTTTCATTTTTTGTCCATTCATCGCCATTGAGAGCTTTGTAAAATTTGATAAGAGCAATCCTTTCTTCATAGATAGGTTGAGTGATCTTTAGTGTGTCAGATATAGCATTCTCTTCATCATAAATAACGATGAGAGCTGATTTTACAACTTCATCATTGTTAGGTAATGCATTGATCGTAAGTTCGTTTTCCGATAATGTGTAATATAACCATCTGTCGTTATCTTTTATTCCTTCTACTTTAATCTTGAATTTCCCTGTTGCATTTATAAACATGGTTTGATAAGGACTGCTTGGATTAATTGTCAGTTCGTGCTTATCAAATGTAAGTATTTCGAAAGTGTTTATTTCATCATCGTTTTTATTAGTGTTACATCCAACTATTAAAAGAATGACGATTATTAAGTGTAAAATATATTTTATTATGTGGAGCATTTGGTTTCTTTATTATTCTGCAAAAAATGGATTATATGTATAGTTATGAGTTTTTTTGTTGTTTATTGTTCGAGTGTTGTCTAATATAAATATTATAAATTTATATTTCCCATAGATTTAACTTTGTTAGTTTAATATCTTTGCAAAGTCCTTCTAGCGTTGGATATATAAAACTATGGCTTATTCCTATTTTTCTTAAACTCATAAGAATATGTTTCTTATATGCTGCTTGAATTCTATACTTTGCATAAATATCAGATTCTTCTTCTGTCGGGTTTGCATATATTATGAATACACTATTTTGGTTTTTGTATCTTTCATTTGTTATAATAGGTTTAACTAAAAAATTGGATTCAATAGTATAAGGACTTCTATTATCTACAAAGATCATTCTTGAGGGGAAATATTGATATACACATCCGTCTTTATCATAGTTACTGCATACTGCAAAATATAAAGCAACTAATGGATTATAGCTCCAATCAAGTAATCTCGTGGGTAATCCATGGTGTTGAGCTAAGAATAATAACTCAAACTCATTATTGCACTTATCCACATGAAGAGTATGCATTCTTCTAAATTCAGACATCATGTCTTGCTCAAAATCTTTGGTCCTTTTTAAATCTTTGGGAAAAAGCCTACCAATAGAAGGTATGAGTTTATAATTAATATCGGAATGACCTCTAAAGAAATCAATATCAGGTTTTATATTTCTTTCATCTAATATAGATATGAAATCTTTTACCGAATTTATTGTAAAGTTTTCCATAGTGTTCTATCTCTAGTAATTTTTTATTTTGAGTGTTTTTATATAGAGAGTTTTTCTAATGTTCACTATTAATTGAATATTACCTTCGTCTTGGTCTTTGTAACTCGATCACATTAAAAATCTGTTTTACTTCTGCTAGGTCAATAACTTTATTTGGATACATATCATTCAAAGAATGTATTGTAATTGTATGATTATCTACATTGTGATCTATTATTCTTTTAACAAGTATTCCTTCTTGGTGAACAATGACAAAATCCCATTTTCTAATGTGCAATTTGGAAGTTACCCATAAATGAGATTGTATCTCTCGGCAAAGGAGTCGATCACCTTCTAGGTAACTATCTTCTGTTCCATCATTCATGCTGTCACCTTTTACTTCAAAGGCAACATAATTTCCTTGGGCTTCATGATCTACTATAAAAGGTATAGTAGGTAAAGTTGCCATATATGCAGCATCTTCATAGCCGCATAAATATCCTGCTTGTGCGTATTGGTTCACTAGTGGTACGTGTATTATGTAGTTTTGGTTTATTGGAACTGCTTCGTTTGTATTGTTATTTGCGATAATATCGCTATCATTCGTACTGATAAAGTATTCAGAAACTTTATCCATGCCAAATACTTCTATAATATTATTATATAACTCCTCTGTAAGAGGCTTTTTACCACTTTCTATTTCTGACAAATAGGCTTGTTTGATACCAATTTTTTCACCAAAATCCTTTTGCCTAAGTTTCAGAGACTTCCTTAAACTTGCGATATTAATCTTATTCATAATGTTAAATATTGTCAATATAGTAATATTTTATTGCGATATTTAGCGATATATTGCAATAAGATAGTATATTTGCATCATCAATCATTCAATCACGATACAAAGATAGAAAAAAGGTTGATAGGATAAAATAGTACATACATATTAAAATACACGATTATGAGCACGAATTTTAAAAATCAGATGAAAGAGGTCATGAGCCTTGCTTGGCAAATGGTTAAGAAGAACGGTTTTTCAATGTCAGAAGCTTTGAAAACAGCCTGGACTAATTCGAAGCTGAAAGCTGAAATGAAAAAACGGATCGTAAAGTTCTACTTTCAGAAAATCGATGGTTCTGTACGTGAAGCATACGGTACTCTTTGCGAAAAATACATGCCCACAGTAACCGGTACTGATAAAAGGGCTAAGAACGACACCGTTCAGACTTATTTCGATACAGAAGTAGGTGAGTTCAGATGCTATAAGAAAGCTAACCTTTTAAAAATTGCATGATTATGACACACTACGAATTAGAACAAGGCTTGAATGCCTTATACAAAGACTTGGATAATATTCAGAATATGGATGAAGAAACAGTCCGTAGAGTTTACAATGTGGATTGCAAGGCTGACATCATAGAAGTTATCGAAGAAGAAATTGATACCTATGAAGCCATCCTTTCAGGGCCAGATACAGGTGAAGATAATGATATGGATTATGATGCCCTTTGTCTGATTCAAGGCTTAAGCAGATACGCATAATACACGATTATACAATGCCCGTCCGGTCTCGATACCGGGTACAATCCGTAGAAGGTATGGCGGGCGCAATATATAACGGATTTTTCGTCCGTGCGCATAATGGTAAGCCTTCGGGCACATAGCAGACAGCGAAGTTAATCGGCTACAGGCAGTAACCACCGACACGTTCACAAGGTTCTAAACGAAAGATTCAAGTTGTAAGTATGACTTTTAAATTTTCTTTCAGTAGAAATTCAACGATATATTGCCCGTCCAGTCTCGATTCTGGGTACAACTGTCTAAAAGGTTGGCGGGCACAAATTTTAAATTATACGATTATGTCGCATTATTATTCAAAAGTAGATGCAGATAGTTTATTATCGCTAGTGAATGCATCTGATTGCGTAGAGTATTTCGATACATCTAGTTTGGTTTCTGAAATGGATGAAACAGAAATCCTAAATCAGATAAACGAAGATACCATAATTAGTTATCTCGAAGACAAGGGCTTTAAAGTAGAAAAGGAGGATTAAAATGAAGTTAATCCAGTTTGTTTTATCCATAATTTTAGCTTTGTGTGCTATTGGTATGCTATACGGGGCAATAACGACATCTAGCCCCATGAAATTAATATCTATTATTATAATGGGTATTATATGTATCGGTTCTTTCGCCTTTGTCAGAATAGCCTATACAGAATTACACGAATAAGTTCAAATTAAATAAAAAATGAATAATATAAATCTACTATACGTCGATCTATTCTGTGGTGCCGGAGGAACATCCACCGGAGTAGAATCAGCGAGAGTAAATGGTGAACAATGCGCCAAGATCATCGCTTGCGTAAATCACGATGCTAATGCGATCGCCAGCCATGCAGCCAATCACCCAGAGGCAATGCATTTTACTGAAGATATATGCACAATGGAACTATCAGATCTAGTAGCACATGTACAACGAATGAGGCAACTATATCCAGATGCTCGCTTAGTTCTTTGGGCTTCTTTAGAGTGTACTAATTTTAGCAAAGCTAAAGGCGGACAACCACGTGATGCTGATAGTCGAACACTGGCAGAACATCTTTTTCGCTACATTGAAGCTATTAATCCGGACTACATCCATATTGAGAATGTTGAGGAATTTATGTCATGGGGGGATGTGGACGAAAATGGAAAGCCTATCAGTATGGATAAAGGCAGGCTATATCAAAGATGGGTACGCAATGTAAAAAAATATGGCTACAACTTTGATTTCCGTATTCTCAATGCTGCCGACTATGGTGCGTATACTACTAGAAAACGCTTCTTTGGTATATTTGCCAAAAATGGATTACCGATAGTATTTCCTCAACCCACTCACTGCAAAGGTGGCAAACAAGATATGTTTGGTCATTTAGAAAAGTGGCGTCCAGTTAAAGAGATACTGGACTTTTCCGATGAAGGAACAAGTATTTTCCGTGAGAAACCACTTGCTGAAAAGACAATGGAACGTATCTATGCCGGACTTGTTAAGTTTGTGGCCGGAGGAAAAGAAGCGTTCATGATTAAATGGAATAGCATGAGCCGAAATGGGAAGTATCAAGCACCGGGAATTGATGAACCATGCCCGGTAGTATCAACTCAAAATCGTTTGGGCGTAGCACAAGTTTGTTTTCTTTCAAAACAATTCAGCGGACATCCAGCCAGCAAAAATGTTTCCGTAGAGGAACCCGCCGGGGCAATTACTTGTAAAGATCATCATGCGTTTGTGTCAGCTCACTACGGTAACGGATTTAACCGCTCAATAAATGAACCGTCGGCAACAGTGACAACAAAGGACAGGTTTTCTCTTGTTTCTCCGTACTTCATTGATCAACAATATGGAAACAGTAAACCTTCATCTACAGAAAAGCCGCTTGGTTGTATTACAGCCAATCCTAAATACAACCTTGTAAAATGCTGCCCGTGGATCATGAATACAAATTTCTCCAATGTTGGTAGTAGTATAGAACAACCAGCACAGACTATAACCGCCAATCGAAAATGGCACTATTTAATGAACCCACAATTTAACAGTGCAGGCGGCTCCGTTGATAACCCTTGTTTCACGTTGATTGCCCGCATGGATAAAATGCCACCCTATCTGGTCGCAACCGAAACCGGACGCGTGGCGATCGAGATTTACGATACCGACAGCTCTATGACCAAAAAAATAAAAGAGTTCATGGCCTTATACGGAATAGTTGATATTAAAATGCGGATGCTACGCATACCAGAACTAAAGCGTATTATGGGATTCCCAGAGAACTATGTGCTAATCGGAACACAAGCCGATCAAAAAAAATTCATAGGAAATGCCGTAGAAGTGAATATGGCGCGAGTACTTTGCGAGGCCATTAGTAAAAAGCTACGTGAACAAAGAAAAGTCGCAGCGTAAATACAATATAATCAGATACAGATATGAGTAAGATAGATGTTTCAACTCCGAACACCGCATTTGAAAATCTGAAAGATGGTGCAATTCTATTATTTCAGAAAAATTCTGACGGAACATTCTCTCCTATTTCCTTGGATAAATCACACGGTAGATTGATGCAAGGGTTATTGGCTGAATGTAGCAAAGAAAGTCCTCTTTATGTTATCAAAGAGGTTAAGCTAAAGCAGTTAACGTAATACAAAAGTAGATATGAAAGTGTTGGCTATATTTTTTAGAGAAGAAATATCATCCATGTTAGATAGGATAATAGAATCCTGTAATAAATGTGGTGATAGTACCACCGGAATAAAAGTTGCTGCCGAACATCTGAAAATGGAGTTAGAGAAATATACTGAACGGTATTAAAATAAAAAGAAATGAAAGCAATAACAATAAAACAACCGTGGGCTTCTTTGATAGTCCACGGTATCAAGAATATTGAGAACCGGAGTTGGCAAACAAATTTCCGTGGACGTGTGCTGATACATTCAAGCGCAAAGGGGGATATTGCTAAATTTGGATGCTTACAGCCAAATCAAAGACTAAAGATTCTTAATACGCCTATGAGCCGTATAGGTTTCAACGATCTTCCTTTTGGCTCCATCATCGGTAGTGTGGAGATCGTAGACTGCGTGCAAAACCATACATCCATTTGGGCGGATAAAGGTGTATATAATTGGGTATTGGCTAATCCTATCTTATTCCCTGAACCAATACCGGCTAAAGGTAAACTATCCCTTTGGGAATATGATAAGATTCAGGAACCCGTGTCAGATGGCGACCACAATGTTTGCATATGTCGTATATGCGTTGATGAAAAAGTGCAGGTGATGAGTATGGGAAAATATTGCGTATGTAAATATTGCGGTGGACGTTGGTACAAGTAAATTCAAATTGATATGGAAATGAATAAAATTAAAAAAGAATATTTGGTCAATGTAGATATGCGTTGGTCGATAGACTACGAAGTAAAAGCCTGTTCAGAGACAGAAGCAAAACGCCTCGCATGGGAGAAATTCAAAAAGAATCTTCCTAAGAAATGTTTCGAGATCTTGGCAGATAAAAAATAATCTTCAATATAAATTAGATAAAATGAACTATGAGGTAGAAGAGGTACATATAAGTACAATTCAAGCCGGAGACACTATTTTACATACAGACGGACTGATAAGAACAGTTGGCAATGTGAATATCCGACACAGCTCCTTTAAGGGTATTACTCTTTTTGGTGATTCTTATCACCTAGGAAATGCTCTTGTCAAACGTTTAAGAATAATAACCGTTAAATAAGAATAGAAATGAATGAAGCATTAGAACTGCAAATTAAGCGGTTAGAGTTTTGTCGTGACTGTATCGTACTTGATTACGATGCCGGGAGAGAAGAATACAATCGCCTTGAAAGGATGATTGAAGAATTGAAACAACTAAAATCCAAACAGACATCCGCAAAAAGGTAGACCGATAATCTGGCATAAGGTTCCTGCAATAAGTCAGTACTGTGAGTAAGGGAAACCAGCCGGGCGGATTCTGAAAAATATAGTAGTTTTTATCGTGTTTTATTTTGTGTTTGTGTTGTACTGGTGCGCGGTCTGTGAAGATAGTGCACCTTTTTTATTTGAAGGAATGGCGGAATTGGCAGACACGATAAAGCTTGGCATTCCCGGTTCGAGTCCGGGTTCCTTCACAAAGTTTATTTTATGTTTAACCAATGATGCCGACGAAAAGGACGTCGTAGGGTTTAAGCCCCTGTATTTATTTGATTTTTAAATGTTCTGCATCTATCCCGGTGTCCGTTGATTCGGTATCCGGGAACAAAGTAGCTCGTGAGAGTGAACAGAAGTTTTATTCGTAATTATAGTTTTTACCTCAAGTTCACATCATAGCGTTGGTGTGGCAAATATGGATAAGTGGCGGAATTGGAAAACGCACGGAACGTATGCCGGGACTCTCGCTCATTGGCAGTAAAGCCCATCCCCGTTCGAATCGGGGCTTATCCACAATCACTAATTTAAAAAACAGCTTATGGAAAAAGTAAGTAGCAAAGAAAAAATGAAAACCATGAAGAAAGGGGCAACAATCAAATTGCCAATATCTTCGTTAGAGACAATTCGTAACAATGTATCCCTTTTGAACGCCAAACATTACAGCGAAGGCAAGAAATGGAAGTCTGAATCATTCAAAGAAAAAGGTATTGTTATAGTTACCAGAACTGCGTAACCAATCAACTTACACGATTATGGAAAGAGTATTAACAGAACTTACACCTGAATGTGAGGTTACAGCACGAATGTACGCACAGGGGTATGAGAAGAAGGAGATAGCTTCGATGAAATGCAGGGCGTTGAGTACGATAAATAACCAACTGCAAGAGGCTTTCAGAATTCTTCGAATTAGAAACGGAAGAGAGCTGGCGACAATGTTTTATGAACGAATGACAGGAATGAAATTTACTATGGACTTCTCTCCTATTGCTCGTTCTGCAGTTGCTTGCTGCTTTTTATGCCTTTTTTCTTTTTCACTTTATCACGAACAGAGTGATATGAGAAGGGCAAGAAGAACAAGAGTTGAAACTATTGAAAGAGTAAGGAGGTCAGAATGAATGCAGAGGCAAAACTAAATACTCTCTATCGAATAGGTAGCAGAGTTTCTCTCAATAAAGAGCAGGCCAAAGAGTTTGTAGGCGGTCGCTATAGACTTGAAAAGCTGATAGCAGAAAAGAAAATACGGGCAGAAAAGACCGGAACCACGAAAATGTCTCCTTATGCAATCAATGCTTGTGATGTGCTTCTTTACGCTATTGATTCTAAAGAACAAAGAATATAATTAACCCTTTAAATTTTACGATTATGAGTCTTATCAAAAAAAGTAATGAATTAGTAATCCCTACCACAGTAAAAATGATGATTTACGGTCAAGCCGGTATGGGAAAGAGTACGGTAGCATTGAGTGCTCCGAAACCTTTGTTATTGGATTTCGATAACGGGGTGAAACGTATGAATATGGTACATTTGGAAAACATAGACACAGTACAAGTCACTTCTTGGAGTGATGTTCAACAAGTCTTGCAAGAAGATTTGTCAGCTTATCAGACAATCGTTGTTGATACTATCGGTAAGATGATGGACTTTATCATTACTTATAAATGTGGTAGCCGCCAACCGTCTATCAGAGATTGGAGTGGTATCAATGCGGAATTTTCTTGGATGACAAGAACACTCTCAAGTCTGAATAAACATATCATTTTTGTCGCCCACCGTGATACGAGAAAAGAAGGTGATGATACGGTGTTCATTCCTGCCTTACGTGAGAAGTCCTACAACTCCATCGTTACTGAACTGGATTTGCTCGGTTATCTTGAAATGAAAAGCGAAAGAGGCGTTCAAAGACGCACTATAACTTTTGACCCGACTTCAAGAAATGACGGTAAGAATACTTGCAATCTACCTTCTGTAATGGAGGTGCCTACTATCGTCGATAAGAGCGGTAATCCGACCGCAAAGAACGACTTTATCACCACTAAGATAATCAATTCATATTTAAGTATGCTGGCGGCTAAGAAGGAAGCGCAGGAAAAGTATGACAAGGTGATAGAAGAAATAAAAGAAAGCATTGAATTTATCACCGATGCCAACTCCGCTAATGAGTTCGCTTCACATATCAATGAGTTTGAACACGTTGGTAGTTCTCTAATGAAAGCGAGAAGCCTGTTTGCAGCCAAAGTAAACTCTTTGGGATTGGTATTTGACAAAGAAACTAAAACCTATTCAGATGCAGCTTAAGTACCGCTTTTATGCTACAATTCTTGATGCCTTTTGGGGTTATCTGAATAGTGATGTAATTTGGGATAAGTACTGGGGATGGAGTGAAAATCCTCCCCATACCCCTGAAGAATTTCACAAGTTGCAGTTTCAAGAACTGATAGACCGTATCAACCGCAAGCCCTTTGATAGTGAAGCAGCTGATAAAGGAACGGCTTTCAATGAATTGGTAGATGCTCTGGTAGAAAATCGCAAGCCCAACGGCATGAATGTAGAAAGGAACGCAGAGAATACTTGCTATACGGTTGTTTACAATGACCGTACATTTGTTTTCCCTATTTCTCTTTGCCGTGAGTTTGCTGATTATTTCAAAGGTGCATTAACACAGCAGAAGGTAGAAGCAATCCTGCCGACCGCATACGGTAATGTCTTGGTTTATGGTTTGATTGATGAATTGATGCCTACCAGCGTTCATGACATCAAAACAACTGGTAGCTATACCGTAGGAAAGTTCAAAGACCATCACCAGCATTTAGTTTATCCGTATGCTCTTATGCAGAACGGGTCGGATGTGCGAACGTTTGAGTACAACATCGTAGAGTTTAACAAGGGCGGTTATGTGGTAGATACCTATACGGAAACATACGTTTTCAACCCGGAACGTGACATACCTATTCTTACTAATCATTGTGAGGAATTTATCCGGTTCTTGGAAGAAAACAGAGAACTTATAACCGATCAAAAAATATTTGGGTTAGATGTTGTTCAATCTTAAAAATCATTATGACATACCGAAGTTTAAAGAATATGTGAATAGACTGTTTAAAGAGCGAGCAGTGGTAGAAGTAAAGAAGAAGCTGCCTAATCGCACCCTCGCTCAAAACTCTTATTTACATCTTCTTTTAGGGTACTTCGGTAGTGAATACGGTTGCAGCCTTGACGAAGCTAAAGTAGACTTCTATAAAAGGACTTGTAACCGTGATCTGTTTGAACGAAAGACGATTAATAAGGCTGGCAAAGAAGTAACCTATTTGCGCAGTTCAGCCGAACTGACAACAGGTGAAATGACTTTATCTATTGATCGCTTCCGTAATTGGAGCATTGCACAGGCTGGTATTTATCTTCCGGCTGCTAATGAGCATCAAATGCTGATATATGCCCAGCAAGAAATTGAACGTAACAAAGAATTTATTTAAAATAGAATTTTATGAAAAAGAGAAAATTTCCCAATGATGTAGCGAGATTCTTTAATCCTCAAAAGAGTGGTACTAACGCAGAGTACAATAAGTTTGGCTTTCTTGTAAAGCCAGGAACTAACCAAACCAAAAAGATGTCGGAAATAAGTTGTATCCCTGTGTACAATACTGGAGGGACGGCAAGAAAAGTAATAGGAAAATATGGTGAAGTAACTTATAAATAACTACTATATGGATAAATTTTTAGGTCAAGAAATCCCCGAAAAGGATAGATGGCAGTTCTTACAGGACAATGCCGATGCTGTAGAAGAGATTGGCTATACTCATCGTTTTACTCCAGATGAATTAGCTCAAAAGAAAGAGTATCTTGCTGAAACCTCAATTCAAATTAATGATATTGAGATAGAGAAAAAAGAAGCTATGGAAGCATTTAAGGCAGAGTTAAAGCCTTTGAATGAAAGAAAACAAGAACTTCTTGAAAACATAAAGAAAGGCTCTGAATACATTGAAAATGAGGAGTGCGTAAAAATTCTCTATCATGAAGAAAAAATGGCAGGGTATTATAACAAGCTTGGTGAGTTAGTTTATTCCCGTCCTATCATGCCGCAGGAAATGCAAAGAACTATTTTTAATATTAACCGTAAAACTGGAACAGAATCATGAGTGAAAATAAATTAAATGTGGTTGTGCCGAAAGATTATAGCGGTGCACCAATCGAAGTTGTATTAAGAGAGGGAGCAGCACCCGATCTACTGGAGATAAAAGAACCTGAAAGAGTTGTAATAGAAGGTACTATTGATGCTCCTTTCAGATGGTTGGAAAAGCGCATTGAACTAATTAATCAGAAAGCATCAAATATTATCGTAAACCGTGATGCAATGGGCATTGCTTTAACGATTGACGAAACGAACTATTACCAAGCTGACATTAGAGGCATTTTACAGGCTTCAAAAGAAATGCTGGAGTTCGGTATCAACACTGAAAAGAAATGGGAACCTATCAAGTTATCTAAGTTCTTCAAGATGCACCGTGCTTTCTTCAAAGACAAATCTGAAAATATGATGCTTGTCTCTACCCTGAAGAACTTCAAAGCTAAAATAAACCAAGACATCGAGCGCAGCAAAGAAGAAAACGGCAGCAAAGTTGACAACTACTCGCAGGTGGTTGATTCCAATTTGCCGAAATCTTTCAAACTGAATATCCCTCTTTTCAGAGGATTTGCTTGCGAAGAAATTGAGGTTGAGATTTACGCTGATGTTGATGGTCGTGATGTATCTCTTTCTCTTGTGTCCGCTGGTGCAAATGAAGCCATTGAAGAATACAAGAACAAAGTGATTGACGAACAACTGGAACAAATCAGACAGATTGCACCGGACATCGTAATCATTGAAGTATAAAATGGTTAGTGGTATGGCGGAATTGGTAGACGCTAAAGTGACATGTTTATAGATAGGTTAAACCCAAGCTAAGTTTGTAAAAGTAACGGGCATGGCTGTTTTAAATATAATAGTAAAAATAACTCCTATCATGCAGGTTCGAGTCCTGTTGCCACCGCATAAATGTGAGCCACACATCAATGGCAAGAGTTAGTGAATAATGGTTGTGTCCCGGAGAATACGCTTCGGGGCTTTTAATTAAAAAGATTATGGCAATAGATAAAATCAAAACAGTAGGTCAGCTTAGAAAGGTCATTGAAAGTCTTTCTGACGATTACGAGATAGAAATGCGTATCAGACGTAAATTGTCGGATGATGAAATAAGAGAGTTGCATAACAAATATGGTCGAATATATCCTTATCCATACGAAACTCAATATCCAGAACTAGAATTTGACGATATAGGTGTGTCTGACAAAGTATTATGCTTGGGAGTTGAATTAAAAAACGAATGAGATGCCATATTACATAAAAAGAACCAAGGCTAAGAAGAAAGACAAGCCTTTGCCTCTGTTTGATAAAGCAGGGATAACAGTAAAGAAGAAGCCGGATTTGAAAGCCAAACTCGACAAGGATTTTTCCCTTTTCATCCGGCTTCGTGATGTAATGCCGAACGGATATTTTCGCTGTATCTCGTGCGGACAGATAAAGCCATTCGAGCAAGCCGACTGCGGACATTATTTCAGCCGCACACATCTGGCTACACGGTTCAATGAAGATAATTGCCATGCAGAATGCCGTCACTGCAACCGCTTCAAAGCCGATCATTTGGAAGACTATCGGGTGAATCTGATTGCTAAAATCGGGCAACAGAAATTTGATTTACTAAAGGTGAAAGCTGCTAATACTTCCAAAATATCAGATTTTGATTATGAGCAGCTAATCAAGTATTACAAGGCACTTAATAAGAAGTTACGAAAGGAGAAAGGTTTATGAGTTATGTATTGCGTGATTACCAACAGAAAGCCTCCGACGCTGCCGTTTCTTTCTTCAACAATAAAATAAAGAAAACGAATGCTATCATGGTATTGCCTACAGGATCGGGAAAGTCTTTAATCATTGCGGATATAGCTGCAAGACTTGACGGACATACTTTAGTATTCCAGCCGAGCAAGGAAATACTTGAGCAAAATTTCAAAAAGCTATGCTCATACGGTATTCTTGATTGCAGTATCTATTCGGCTTCCTTCAATTCAAAGGAGATAAGCCGGATAACATTCGCCACCATCGGCAGCGTGAAGAATCATCCCGAACTCTTTACTCACTTCAAGAACATCATCGTTGATGAATGCCACCTTGTAAATCCTAAAGAAGGGATGTATAAGGATTTCTTTGAAGCGGTTAAGTGTAAGGTGTTAGGGCTTACCGCAACACCTTACAGACTTTCATCCAGCCGAAACTTTGGCTCTATGCTAAAATTCATCACCCGGACAAAGCCTCATGTCTTTTCAGAAGTCATTTACCATGTACAGGTATCGACCCTACTTGATATGGGCTATTTGGCGAAATTGAACTACTACCCGATGAATCCATCGGGATGGAACGAACTCAACTTGAGGGTAAATACTACCGGTGCCGACTACACCGATAAGTCAGTCCAAAGAGAATATGAGCGTATAGACTTTTACGGTTATCTAGTCCATATCGTTCAAAGGTTGATGAATCCCAAAGCCGGAGGTAAACGAAAAGGTATTTTGGTATTTACCCGGTTCCTGAAAGAAGCAGAGCGGTTGACCTATTCAATACCTGGCTGCGCTATTGTATCCGGTGATACCCCAAAAGCCACTCGTGAAATGATTCTCCAACATTTCAAAACAGGAGAAATACCAGTAGTAGCGAATGTCGGAGTATTGACTACAGGTTTTGATTATCCGGAACTTGACACTGTTGTTATGGCACGTCCCACAATGTCACTCGCTATGTGGTATCAGATAGTCGGTCGGGCTATCCGCCCCCATCCTTCCAAAGAATGTGGCTGGATTGTGGATTTATGTGGTAACATCAAACGCTTTGGCGAAGTCTCTGATTTAAGGTTGTTTGATAGTGGTAACGGTAAATGGGTAGTTTGCTCTAAAGGAAGACAATTAACTAACGTGAGATTCTGAAACTATGGACGGATATACATTGACAGAGAAAATGAGAAAGGCACGAAGACGTAATCGGCTTACCGCTACCGAACAGGCACTATTCCACGAATTAGTTGCCGTTTGTAACAGCGAGGGTTGGGAGGACGTTTTCAGTTGCTCGAATATCGAACTCTGCTGTGCTCTTAATATAGACGAGAAAACTTTAGTCCGTGCCAGGTTATCTCTGATTAATGCCGGGTTGCTTTATTACAAATCTGGTAAAAGCAAAAGGATCGTAGGTTTATATTCTTTTGAAAAGGCTTTTGAAAATTCAAATTCGAATCCAACTACCGGAATATTTCCGGTAGATAAGCCAACCCAAAATACAGTAGATGCGCCAGCCAATCTGCCAACCAATATGGGAACCAATCTGCCAACCAATCTGCCAACCAATGCGCCAGACTATATATATAAAACTAAAACAGAAACTAAACTAAAAGATAATATAGGGGAAACCTCAAAAAATAAACAATTTGTTCCTCCTTCTCTTGAAGAAGTTTCTGCGTATTGCTCGGAGAGAAAAAATGATGTTGATCCGCAAAGATGGATAGACTATTACACTTCTAACGGATGGATGGTTGGCCGGTCTAAAATGAAAGACTGGAAAGCAGCAGTGAGAACATGGGAAAGAAATAATTATCAAACAGAAAAAAAGTATGGAAACAAGAATAAGGCCGGTAACTCCGATTCCGATAGGAAAGCTGTTATCCGAACAACTACCACCTACGACCTCGATCAATGACAAGAAGAGACGAGCAGAAGTATTTGCTGAATGCTGCCGTTTTGTTTGTCCTGGATTCAAAGTTGAAGGAGCCTTTAGAAAGATAATGAATGATATATTTCTCTATGCAGAAGGTGATTCAGGAGCCAGAAAAGGTCTTTTGCTAACAGGGGATTACGGGACAGGTAAATCAACTATAATGCAAATTCTAAATAAATACTTGTGGTTTATTGGAGGACGTGATGCCGGGGATTATCCCATTGGAGGTTTTAGAGTTGATTCTGCCTCTTATGTGGCTACTGGATTCTCGATGAAAGGGCGAGATTATTTGGAACTGTATACTTACAATGGTGGAACTCCTAGGACGATATGCTTTGACGAATTAGGAAGGGAACCTATTCCTTCTAAGCATTTCGGAACGGAGTTGAATGTTATGCAATATATTCTTCAATGTCGATATGAATTGAGATATGAATGTAAAACTCACATAACGACTAATCTTTCCATAGAAGAGATTCAGGATAAATATGGTGGATATATTGCTGATCGCATCAATGAGATGTTTAATGTAATCGAATTGAAAGGCTCTTCCCGCAGATGAGAATACTCCTAAACATCCTCCTTCTCCTAGGAGTGAACATCTTATTTTACCTGGTAGTCTACCGGTTGGCGGACTACTTAATAAATACAATTAATTAAATTATTAGAAATGAATACACAATTTGAAAGATCGGCTACTGCTACCGATGAATGGTATACACCAAAGGAAATCATAGACGCTTTAGGAAAGTTTGATTTAGATCCATGCGCTCCGGTTAAACCACTATGGCAGACCGCTATAAGGATGTATAACAAGAATGATAACGGCCTTTTGCAAAAATGGGAAGGGCGTGTTTGGCTTAATCCACCTTATTCCCGTCCGCTTATTGAACAGTTTGTTAAGCGTTTAGCGGAGCATGGAAACGGAATTGCATTGCTTTTCAATCGTTGCGATTCAAAGATGTTTCAAGATGTAATATTTGAGAAGGCAACAGCGATGAAGTTTTTGCGTAACCGGATTAGGTTCTTCCGTCCGGATGGAACCCGTGGGGATTCTCCTGGTTGCGGTAGCATCTTAATCGCTTTTGGTGAAGAAAATGCAGAAGTATTAAGAGCCTGTGATATTGCAGGTAAGTATGTACGAATCAATTAGAGTAATCCTTGCAAGTTCTTGAAGAATTATCAAGGATTTGCGTAAAACAAAATAGTAATGAATATGAGAACAATAAAATTCAGAGGTAAAAACTTATATAATAACGAATGGATATTTGGTGACTTGATTCAGTACGAAAGTGGTGAAATGGCTATTTTCAGCAAGAAACTTTCCCAATATGGATGCGAAGCTACTGAAATGTTTAATAGAAGTAAGGTAGAAACTACAACTGTGGGACAATTCACAGGCTTATTCGACAAAAACGGCAACGAAATCTATGAAGGGGATATAATCAGCGTAAACGGTAAATACCCCAAATTGGTGAGATATATAGATGATTATGCTTGTTTTTGTTTAGCCAACATAAAAGACCTGGACGAAAAAATGGACACAGGTTATTGGCATCAAGTATCTCCCGGTTGGTGGAATTCATCAAAACGAATAATTAAAGTACTTGGTAATATTCATGATAATCCCGAATTAATTGACTAATAACAGAATAAGAAATGAAACAAAGCCGAATGTGTACAGTAAGTCACGGAAATTGCTCAAGAAGTTCGAACCTTCGGGGAGGTGGTTTAAAAGCTATCTTGCTATGCAGCACCTCTTCCGCTTTGTTTTTATAAAGATTAAAACAAACAGATATATGAGTAAAGATATGAAAGAAGCTGCAAAACAATATGCAGAAATAGAAATGAAAAAGGTGCTGAATGTTCGTGCAACGGCAGAACGTTCTTTTATCACTGGTGCAAAATGGGCAGAAAAGAATAAAGCAACTTCTAAAGCTATGTGCCTTAGAGATAAACTGAAGGAATGCAGCTTGTGCCACGAATGTGATGTGAGTGTATTGAATCCAAGTTATTAACGTAAAACAGGAATAGGAGGAATAAAATGAATCGTACAATAAAATTCAGAGGGAAGTCTGCCGATAACAGGAAATGGATCACCGGGTACTATTATCATGAGTGTGGTAATACATACATTGTAGAAGACAGGCAGTCATTATCGGAGACAAGCCGAAATGTTCCCTATGTAGTCATTCCCGAAACCGTAGGTCAGTTCACTGGATTATTCGACAAGAACGGAAAAGAAATCTATGAAGGGGATATACTCAACAACGGGCAGTGCAATTACTTTGTGTGTTGGAATAGTGAACGGGGCGCTTGGTGGCTAAAGAACAAAGACCTTATATACACTACACCTCTTGGATTTTTATCAATAGAACTATTTGTTGTCGGTAACATCCACGATAACCCCGAATTACTGAAAGGAGGTAAAGAATGACCAAAGCAGATTTTTTATGCGTACTTTACTCAAACTTTATAAATTAGATGCGTGAAAATACAGACAGAATCATTAACTTTGTGGAAACTTTGTCACAGACAATATCATTTGAAATACAGATTTACAGTTAGAGATGATAAATTTTATATTAAATAAAAGGCCTCTGTCCTATAATTCGGCAGATCCTGCTAAAAAAAAGAGATATAAAGCCGAACTTGTAAGTTCATGTCAAAGGAAGTACAAACGAAAATTAAAACCTTATACTTCAGAACATTTATATGGCTTAGTCTATTATTTCTTCAGAGAAAACTTATCTTTAGATGCGGATAATCTTAGTAAGCCTGTGTGGGATTCTTTAAATGGCGTTTTATACGGCGACGATAGTCAGATAATTACTCGATCAATAATAGCAATAGATTTGAATCAATATGATGTAAATCTTATTGATTTTAGTGGATTAGATGGAGAAACTATTGTAGATATAGTAAATTCTGTATTTACGGAAAAGCATACACTTTACATTGAGTGTGGATTAGTTAATAATAATATGTGGATTTTTAATTTAGAGGAAAATGCAAATAGATTATAAGTATATTGAGAAGTATTACCATAGAATGGCTGAGGATCAAATTACCGATCAATACAAAAAAATGGGATATACAGTTAAAAGAGAGGTGCCTTTAGGTAGATTTAGGGCTGATTTAGTCATTGAAAATGAATCAGAAAAAATAGTTATTGAAATTAAAACTCGAAAATTGAGATCTGAAGTTAAAACTCGTCTGAAGGATATTGCTGACTATGTCAAGTCTTTAGGTGATTACAAATTTCGTATAGCTATTGCAATACCTCCTAAAAATAAGCAAATAACGGTTGACGGTATTGAAGATGCCTTGCTGGATGCAATGAATTATTCTATTCCTGATAATATTGATATTTTAGCAACACACTCTCGAATAGAAGAAGTTCACGATGTTGATATACATACCCTGTGCATAAATGGACAAGAAGTAAATTGCATTGGTGAAGGTGTTCTGGATGTTATGTTGCAGTATGGGTCTGATGGCGATCAAGCCAGAGGGGATGGGTTAGAAACAACAGAATCTTTTTCTTTTAAATTTGATGTGAATCTTGAATTAGAAAAAAACAAGATTCGTAATGTTGATATAATTAATATAGATGTTGACACTTCAGAATTTTAACCACCCAACACATCAACCTTAAAATTCTCTTTGCCCAGTACATATACCAAATCCCTGCCCTTGGCTGTCAGTTGACCGCTGAGGGCGATTTGTATATTCTAGGAGCCTCGACCGCCGGGCATCATCCCATGCAGTTTTGATACTGAGGCAATCACTTCAGGATACAAGTATTAGAATTATCGTCACCATCGCATACGTTAATCTAAGCAAGCTCACCCTTGTAAGTTTCAGTGCATTCTTTTGAGCTTTCTTGTTAACGAGTACCGTCTAGCTACCGCTGCAATTATCACCCGGCATTGAATCTAACGGTTCGATGCCTTTTTTATTTACCCTGTCCTCACTTGCTAACTCAGGTTGGTTAGGCGGGGACTTAATTTATAAATAACAATGGAAATAGATACTTACCTATACGCTGAATCTATGAAAGCAGCGTTGAAAGTGAAATTCCTTGCAAACAGCGAGGAAATAAAACTGTATGCTGTATCTCTTTATAATGCTTCAATATGGAGCAGAGAAGTAGACAAAAAAAATAAAGCCATTCTCAAAAGGAATAGGGCTTTAAAATAGAAAGGGAGAATCTGCCAGCACGACCAAGCATTGATTCTCCCAAATCTTACACGATTATGATGCAAATATACTATTTACTTTTAAAATAATCGTGTTATGGAACTGAATTTTGATAGAATTATTCGCTTAAAAAAGATTAGAATCAAGAAATCAGAACTTTCCGAAGAAGAGAATGCAATATCTACGCCTATTCTATCTGATAAAAGCCTTATTTATGAAATCTATAAGATATTCGCTGAGATACTCAACGAAAGAGATTGTCCCCCATGCCTCGAAAATGTCACCCAAAGAAAGAAGTTCATCTTTATTATTCTATACTTGTTTTCACCCAGTACACTTGCCGGTGGAAAGACTGTTTATGGGATAAGAGGGGAAATTGCAAAGGTTGTTGGCATTCAATCTGAAAGTACAATTTCCAACAACTGCGAAGATGTTGTGTTTCTGTATCAAAATTACGGTGATTTTAGCGAGGATATAGACTATCTTTACACAGAAATTATAAATCGTTTGAAATTCAAAGGGCTAATCAATTAATGTGCCGGAGCACTTAACTCCGGCATACTTTGTTTACCAATACCTTAACCAAAATTCATTAAAGATGTCACTTTGAGTATCCGGAGCCCCATTATCTTGAAGTTCGGTTAATGGGATAAGTTCGAAATCATGCAATTGACATATCTCTCTAATAGGTTTCAGGTATTTCTCTTCTTCATGACATGTTATCAACCAGTAGTGCTTAATAACATCTTCATCGTTAGCATAGTCTCTATTAAATTTTTTCTTATATACTTCTAGTTGACACCTAGAAGCTCCATCTTCGTCTGTTGCATTATGAATAGGAGAATACGCCTTATTTTCTATTAATATGGCATGTTTCTCCTTTTGCTCATTGATAGTTAAAACTACATTAACCCATAAATCTATATTATAGCATTGCTTTTCAACCTTGACAGATTCTATATTAGTCAAATTATCAATATTTCTATGAAGTAATTTTCCCAAAATGGCACGCGAGTATTCATATAGTAGAGAATCTGCTGTACTGCATGAATTTTGGGCCATTCTTAGCGTCCATGATATAACGTAATCCATAATGGTTTCCAGCTTCCCATCTTTGTCAATCGTGTCATCACGCATAAATTTTGAGATTTTACTTTCCATATATTATTCTCCTTTCTCTATTTTTATTTTCTTTCCGCAATGAGGACAGGTGATAGTGTTATCAGCTTTTTCTTCTCCTATTAATTCTGTTATAGATACATTCAAAGCATCAGCAATCTTTAGAATATTATCCAGTGATGGCGAAGATTTGCCGGTTACGATATTACTAACAGCCACCTTTGAAATGCCTACTTGTTCTGCAAGCCATGCAGAAGTAACACCTCTCTCATTCATTGTTTCTTTTATTTTCAATTCCATAAACTATACTTTATTTTGATTACTCTACAAAGTAATGCAAACTTTATCAAACAACCTAATATCAATAAAGTCTAATTTATTAAATATTCTTAATCAATAAATAAAGCTTTATCAAATATGTTGTATTTAATAAAGTTTGCTTTATCTTTGCATCATCAAAAACGAAGTAATAACAATTAAAATATAAAGATTATGGCAACAAAAATGAGCGATAAGGTAAAAAGTGAATTGATTACTAGAATCATGGTTGAAATGAAATCAGCCGCTTTATCGCAAAACAAGCCTTTTGATGAAGGTGTTTTCTTTGACCTCATATTTATGAGCGATAAAGAGCTATTGAAAGTTTCAAAACTTTGCGGTATTAAATAATAGTATTAACCAGCAGGGCGAAAGCCCTGTGTAACACATACGATTATGTTGACAATAGAATCAAAGAAACAGAGTAATACTTACGTAGTGTATGATTGCAACGGTAAAGACACAGGTGTACATTACGAAGCAAGCAACAAGGTAGAAGCAATGAAATTGTTTAAAGCCGATACAATCAACTATAAGAAGTACGGTTATTACGGCAAGCTCGCAAGATGGTACAACGGTGGCGTATACGGCTCAACCGGTATAATTTATTAAGTTTTAATCCGGTAGCCTTCGGGCTACCACAATACACACGCTTATGGCAACATCAGTAATTAAACAAAGAACAATAGAAAAGTTCATCATATCAGAATTTGTACAAGGCAACTTAAATACAAAAGAGCAAGTAAGCTGTATGCTTCTTCTGATCCAAAAGAAGTTGGATATGTCAGTAGAACAAGCAAGTAACTTTATGAGAAATGCAATTGGTATTAACGCTTAAATATACGATTATGACAAAACAAGAACTTGAAAACAACATGACTAAGGTAGCAGGTATACCGGTTGAAATAACAGTCAGAGGCAAACGCTCTTTTACTTTCTCTTTTGAGGGTAAGAATGAAACAGCAGCAAAGAAGATACAACAATACTTTGCGCCCGTATCGCTTGAATACGACTACGATGAAGAATGTGATCTGACTTGTTTATATATGAATCTTTAATAACACTCTTATGAAAATAGGTACAATACAGGTGCAGATTTATGCCCCTAAATTTTTGGCCTGCCAGCCTGATTTAAACAATCTACCTTTTGCTACAGATGAACGTAATAAAGATAGAGTATTCACCGAAGAAGAATATCACCGCATTTTTAAGAGTTACCCGTATCCATTTGTAGACGGTGTTTATGTACACCGTTTCAAATCAAATGGTTATGATTGTTATACTAAGTACATATTTATCGAACAAATAAATTAAACGATTATGAACTCAATAAATAAAAACGGATGCAGTGTATGCGCCCCTGGTAAAGAGAACTACTGCACCTATAACACCAAGCTGAGAGGTAAGAAAGTGAGAATGTACCAGTATGACTACCGTACTGAAAATGGTGAATTATTTACCTGTTGCGCGGCAACCTTAGAAAAGTGCAGAGAAAAACGTGATAAGTGGCTTAGTTTACAACAATAAGACAGTTGTTGTGTATCAGACTAAGATAAATTTCGTTATCTTTGGTTGTGATAGTACCTTTGAAGTGAATATTTAAAATATGAAGAGCAGATATGAAATATTAGCCAAAGATAAAGGATATTATGTCGATTCACAAGGCAATGCCTTTTCTGCACGCGGTAAAAAAGTCGGTACGCGTGACAGTGACCCGTATATGTATATTGGCATAAGGGTGAGTGAAACGAAAGTTATCAAGGTCTATGTACATAGATTGCAGGCTTATCAAAAATTTGGTGATGCTATTTTTGACAAAGGCATTGAAGTTAGACATTTAAATGGTGATTCTTTTGATAATTCGTATGAGAATATAGCAATAGGTACACCGTTTGAAAATGCGATGGATAAGGCTAAAGAAACAAGAATGCGCTGCGCTAAAAAAGCATCAGAGGCAATTAAAAAATACTCAGATGAATTAGCACAACAGATTCAATTAGAATACTCAAAGGGTTCTAATTATAGAGAGCTTATGAAAAAATATTCGATAAGTAGCAAAGGCACATTGAATTATATACTTAAAAGAAATATATCGCGGAATGGAGCAGTTGGTTAGCTTACCGCTTTGACTTGGCGGTGGTCACAGGTTCGAGTCCTGTTTCCGCAACTACTTAATTATTAATTTAAAAGACACGATTATGAACATTCTAACGCTTAGTATTAAGCAAATATATTTCGATGAAATTTTGGCTGGTAAGAAAACGCACGAATACCGCGAAATCAGACCTACCAATGCAAAAAAGTACATAACCTACTTATGTGGTGGTAAAGAATATAAAGCTGATGAAGAACTTCCCGAAGAGGGTGAAATCGAGTTAAAGCCTATCAAGTACGATGCTATTAAATTTCTCACTGGTGAGTACAAAGGCAAACGACCTTATGCTATTGTAGAGGTTAAAGGTGCAGAAGCTTCGATCCTTACCAATGAAGATGGTAACGATATTGTCTACGAACACCAAGGCGAAGAATACCTTACAGCCCAAATGGACTATACTTTAGGCGAGGTATTAGAGAAACATATAGATTGATTGTTTAATTTAAAAATTATTGCTGAGTCGCAAGAAGAGTAAACAGAGTAGCCGGACCGCGCAGAAATATGAATGGCGCAGGTGCTGGTGGTAGATTAGTTGCTAATCGTAGGGGTACGGCAAGTGCCACCCAGTTAGGTTCACGTAGACAACGTTACGGTGATCTTCGTGTTTCATTTGGATTATCTGGTGGTTAGCTATGAATAAAGTAGAGCAAGCGAACCGGTATATAGACCTCATTCGGGTAAAATCGAATGAGGCTTTACTGTTTTTATCCTTGGGTAAAGATTCGCTTGTCTTACTTGATTTAATCTATCCAAAGTTTGATCGGATCGTTTGTGTGTTTATGTACTTCGTCAAAGACTTGGAGCACATAAACCGATGGATTGGCTGGACTAAAGCCAAATATCCAAAGATTGAGTTTGTGCAAGCGCCTCACTGGAATCTTACTTACATTCTTCGTGGCGGGTTGTATTGTGTCCCTAATCCAAAAGTGAAGTTACTGAAACTTGCGGATATAGTACAAGCTATGCAGCTAAAGTATGGAGTTTATTACACGTTCTTGGGGATGAAGAAAGCCGATGGCATGAATAGACGTTTGATGCTGAAAGGGTATGAAGCTAACGGATATGAGAACAACGGCTTATGTTATCCTTTGGCTGACTGGACGCAAATGGATATTCTTGCATACATGAGACAACATGGATTGCCAGAACCAGTTAGATATTCTTTAAAAGCCAGTTCAGGAGTGGGTTTTAATCTTGATTGTATGCTTTGGTTAAAAGAGAACTATCCGCAGGATTTACAACGAATCTATCGGGTATTTCCTATGAGTGAAAGAATTTTATTTGAGTATAATAATAAAAAACAAATAGCCGAGTCAGAAATAGAAGAAGAGGAAGAATGAAAAGTGCTGCCGATATAGGCGTACAAACCAATCGTTTGAGTAATGCTGCAGCTGGTAATCCAGGAAGGCAGGCAAGAATTAACAGTATTGGCGGTGCCATGTATCGTAACCTTAGCCGTTTAAATTATGCAAGAAACGGAAGCGTGTACCAACAATATTCAAGGTCTGCTCGTCAAGGACGCAGTGGTGGATTAGGTTTAAGTAACGGATAACATGGAACTAAGTAAGTACATAAAGAGCGAATCGGTAGAACTAAATCGTTCTGCCATTCACTTTGCAAATTATAATCCTCGAAAACTTTCCGATGAATCACGAAAGACATTAAAACGTGGTATCAAGAAATTCGGGTTGGTCGGTGGAATTGTCGTGAACAAGCGTACTGGATTGACCGTAGTCAGCGGACATCAGCGTTTGTCTGTCATGGATGAATTGCAGAAGTTCCCCGATAACGATTACCGCATCCGGGTCGATGTGATAGACGTGGACGAAAAACAGGAGAAGGAACTAAATATTCTGATGAATAACCCAAATGCACAAGGTACCTGGGATTTCGACGCTCTTGCGCAGATTGTTCCTGATATTGATTGGAAAGACGCAGGTCTGACTGATGCTGACCTAAACATGATTGGTGTTGATTATCTGTTGCAGACTGAAGAAGAAAGCTCCATTGCTGATGCTTTGTCTGATATGATGTCACCTGTCACCGAACAGAAAGAAGCCGATAAAGCCGCCAAACAGTTGGAACGTGCCGAAAAAGTAGCCCACATGAAAGAAGTCAAGCAACAAGTCAAGGAGAACGCACAAAAGCAAGCCGAGAATATGGATGCTTATGTAATGTTATCCTTTGATTCCTATAAAGCTAAAGCGGCTTTCTGCAAACGGTTCGGTTATGATCCGGATATGAAGTTTATCAAGGGGGAAGTCTTTGATGAGCAAATTGAAAGAATAGATTAATAACTTAAAATTAGGAGGAAAGCCGAGTCAGAAGAAGAAAGACGGTGAAACAACTCGAAAATCAATATGAAAGATTGAGAAACAGTGAGCACATGCTTGGAAGAAATGCTTTAAGGAATGAGTTGAGAGTACGAAACGCTTTTATCAATACAAGAAGCAGGATGGAAAAAACAACCTCGAGCAGGGGATTAAGTAACGGATAAATTTATGAATAATAGTGAATCTCAAAATACAAAAGGTCGTGGAGGAAGAAAGCCTAAGTTTGACTATACAAATAAAGACTTTCTTTCTCTCATAGAATCGTATGCAAAAAAGGGATTCACAGATAAGGAAATTGCTTTTGCTGTAGGATTGGCCCCACAGACATTTTGTGAGAAGAAAAGTCAGTACTCTGAATTAAGTGAAGTATTAACGCGCGGGCGGGCGACCATAACTGCAACAGTCCGGGCAAAGTTCCTAGCTATGGCTTTGGGGGGTGTCAAGACGAAAAGTACCACTATACGAAAGATAAAGGATAGGGACGGAAATCTGACAGGTGAAGAAGAAGTTCAAGTTGTAGAAGGTGAGCTGGCGCCCAGTTTGCAGGCGCAGTCTGTTTGGCTCTACCATTACGATGAAGATTGGAGAAAGGTTGAACGTAAGCAGGATGAAGAAGCTGACATTCCTACCGACATAAACCACGGTATCAGTATTGATTCCTGGATTAAAGACAAACTGAAATGATAGAACCCCAGGCGATATACCACCCTCTGTACACCGATAATGAGAAATTCATTATCCTTATCACCGGTGGGCGTGGATGTGAAACACCCACGCAAGAAGTAATAATGTCTGATTTGACGGTAAAGCAAATCAAGGATATTAAAGTAGGCGATTTTGTCATGGGTGATGATGGATGCCCACGAAAGGTAATTGGGACGATGCGAGGACAAAGTGAAATGTTTCGTGTCCAGCAAACAAGTGCGGAAGATTATTTTGTGAATGATGCGCATATAATAAGCTTAAGAAAGAGTGGAGATTCAATTAGAGATGGAAGATATACCGCTTATCCTGAGTTTTTGGATATGCGCATTACCGACTTTGTGAATCAAAGTAAGCGTTTCAGAGACCGTTTCCGTGGCTATAAATCAAACTCAATACCATACATTGAAAAATATGTGAACATTGAGCCTTATCTTCTTGGTGTGTGGTTGGGTGATGGAACAAGCATGTTTCCTCAAGTAACAACCGCTGATTTTGAGATAAAAGACTATTTGCGAGAATATGCGGATAGAAATAATATGAGATTAGCCATAAATGGGATAAGAGGAAATGCCATAACTTATAGACTTGCAAAGAACGGAGGTCTGACAAATCCATTAATGGACACTCTGCGTGAATATAATTTGATTAGTAATAAGCATATTCCACAAGATTATATATCAAATAGCGAAAATGTAAGGCTTGATTTGCTTGCAGGACTTATAGATACGGATGGTTGTATGCTTAGGAATGGGTATGAGATTATTCAAAAGAATGAGAAACTTGCAAAGCAAATAAAATATGTTGCCGACACACTTGGGTTTAGGACAAGTATCAATAAAAAGCTGGCAAGATGTAATGGTAAGGATTGCGGTTTTGTATATCGTGTTTTCATAAACGGAGATGTATGGAGAATCCCGTGCAAGATATCAAGGAAGAAAATCAGTAAAGACGAAGTGCGTAAAAATAAGGATTGGCATCTATCTCAGCTTTCAATAGAGTCAGTTGGCATGGGCGATTGGTGTGGTATCTGTCTTGATGGAAATCAACGCTATTTGCACTCAGATGGCACTGTGACACATAATTCGGGGAAATCCTTCAATGCTTCCACCTTCATTGAACGTCTGACCTTTGAAATGACGGAAGCCGAAAAGATAGTGCATCAGGTTCTCTACACCCGCTACACGATGGTTTCCGCTGGTATGTCTATCATTCCCGAAATGATGGAGAAGATAGAGCTAGACGGAACAACTAAGTATTTCAAGACTACCAAGACGGATATAGTCAATAAAATGACTAATAGCCGTATCATGTTCCGAGGCATCAAGACTTCTTCCGGTAATCAGACGGCAAAACTAAAATCTATTCAGGGTATCACTACTTTCGTCTGCGATGAAGCGGAAGAGTGGACGAATGAAGAAGAGTTCGATAAAATAATGCTCTCTATCCGTAAGAAAGGGATTCAGAACCGGATTATCATCATAATGAACCCCTGCGACTCTAATCACTTCATTTATAAAAAGTACATCGAGAATACTCACAAGCTCGTAGAGATTGACGGTGTGCAAGTTCAGGTTTCTACCCATCCGAATGTACTTCATATTCACACTACCTACTTTGACAACTTAGAGAACCTTTCTCCTGAGTTCCTTCGGGAAGTGCAGGAAATGAAAGAGAAGAATCCTGAAAAGTATGCTCACGTGGTTATCGGTCGTTGGGCTGACGTGGCAGAGGGTGCTGTATTCAAGAAGTGGGGTATTATTGACGAATTCCCGCAGGAATGCAAAAAAGTCGGTTTAGGTCTTGACTTTGGTTTCACCAATGATCCAACGGCAGCAATCCGGTGTGGAGTTATTGATAATCGCCTATATCTTGATGAAGTAGACTATCGAACAGGACTGCTGTCATCCGACATTGTTAAATCTATACGCCCTTGGGGATTAAAAACTATAGCTGATAGTGCAGACCCAAGAACCATTCAAGAGATTCATAACGGAGGTGTGAGGATATATGCTGTAAGTAAATACCCCGGTTCTGTTGTAGCGGGTATAGATAAGATGAAGGAGTATGAAATATACATAACCAAACGTTCGTATAACTTACAAAGAGAGTATAGAAAATATGTATGGGCAAAGGATAAAGACGGAAACTATATCAACGAGCCGGAAGACCATGATAATCACGGAATAGATGCCGCTCGTTACTGGGTTTTGGGTGAGCTTCTTGGTAAGATAATAAAGTCACAAAAAGTTTCAAAAGAAGAATTAGGAATTTGGTAAATTTACAGATTATGAATTATATACAGGAATTATTAACACTATTCAGGAATAAGGCCCTTAACTCAATGGGTGTTGAGAGAGACATATTCCAACTTATAAAGGATGGTGATATTAGTACAGCCATCGCTCTGATGCAGAATAGGGAGGATGAAGTGGATATCGCTTTAAGTGAGTACAAGCCGGAACTTCACAAGGTTATGAAGCGTCCTAATAAGTTCAGAAAGAACAAAGACCCGTATATCAGCGAGAAGCTTCCCCGGAACAGGCAGCAATTCATCAATGAAGTAGAATTATTCTTTCTTCTTGGTAAACCGATTAAGTGGGAAAAGAAAAACGGCAATGATGATGTTTATCAGATGTTTCTTGACTTCATTGATAAAACGAGGTTTAATGTCACCATGCGCAAAGTAAAGAGGCTTGCCGGAGCGGAAACAGAGAGTGCAAAGCTTTATCATCTATACAGGAACGAAAGTAACCAGGCAGAAGTCAAGGTTGTTGTGCTGGCCCGTTCCACAGGGTATAAACTAAGACCTTTGTTTGACCAGTTTGGCACATTGGTTGCCTTTGCTTTCGGGTATTCCGTTAAATCATCAGGTAAGTCCGTGCAACATTGGGATATTCAAACTAAAGACTTTTATTTCAACTGTAAAAAGGGAACAGTGGGATGGGAAGTGGAGACTTACCAGAACCCAACTGGAAAGATAAACATTATATTCTATCAGCAGGAAAAGGCTTGGATGGGTGTGCAACATCGGGCAGAAAGAGAGGAAATGCTTGATTCTAAAACCGGAGATATCAATAACTATTTCTCTGATCCTATGGCGGCAGCTACAGCAGATGTTATCGAAAACTTAAAAGATCCGGATGCAATAGGTACATTGATTCAGTACTATGGGAAAGATTCTAAGTTTGAATACATAGACCCTCCTCTTTCTTCTGAAACACGTGAAGCCGAGAAGAAAGATTTGAAATCATCTATCCTCGAAGACTCCCTTACCCCTGATATGTCTTTTGAAGGAATGAAAGGTATGGGTACTCTTTCGGGAGAAGCCATAAAGAGGGCTTTGATTATCGGCTATATCAAGCGGTTGAAGAATCTTGAGATATATGACATCTTGGTTGACCGAGAAGTAAAGGTTATTATATCAGTATTGAAATTCCTTCATCCAGATAAAGCGAAGCCCCTTGACGAGTTGGTTGTCTCGTTTGAGTTTCAAGAACCATTTGAAGAAGACAGACAAACTCGGTGGTCATCTATTGGTAGTGCTTATTCCAATGGAATAATATCATTGAATACCGCTGTTAGGCTCTTGGGTATAACTGATAAGCCAGATGAAGAGGTAGAAAAGATTCTAAGAGAAGCGGCAGAAAAGAAAAAAATCAGTGAAAAAGAACATCAGCCGACATCTTAGTCATAAAAATTACGAGGGTTATAATTTTCTAATAGGATAAATAGAACATTTTATCATGGGAAAGAAGAAAGGTTCAAAGAAAAAAGGTAAAGGCTGTTAGCCCTTCTTTTGGATAGCGGTGATTCGATAGAGTTGCCGTTATTTTTTGTTTATTGGCTAAAATTCATCTCGCAAAAGTTGCTCAACTGATAAACTTTTACTATCTTTGCTACATGAACAGAAAGATAATAGCATACGAAAACTACTATAAAGATTTTTTTGACACCTTGAACAAAGGTGCGCAAGAAAAGGTATTATACGGTTTACTCATGTTAAAGACCGTAGACAGGCTATCTGCTAAATATGTGAAGTCTATTAAAGACGGCCTGTTTGAGTTAAGAATTGAGTGGCAAAGTAATATTTATCGGATTTTCTTCTGTTTTGATGAAGGACAGATTGTGATTTTATTCAATGGCTTTCAGAAGAAAACACAGAAAACGCCCGATAAAGAAATAGATAAAGCATTAAAATTAAAGAAAGAATATTATGAGCGAAAAAGAACTAAAGATGTTTGATGTCGATGCGCAATTAGATGCCGCATTCGGCAAAGAAGGAACCCCGGAGCGTAAAGCTGCTGAGGATAGAGCTAATGCTTTCTTTACAGGGCAACTAATTGAGGAAGCCAGAAAGAAAGCTAATATGACACAGGCAGAGCTTGCTGCAAAGATCGGAACTAATAAGTCTTATATTTCCCGCGTTGAAACAGGAAGAACGGAACCTAAAGTTTCTACTTTTTACCGTATCGCTTCCGCATTGGGATTGAATGTTGAATTGACTCCTGCTATGTGATGGCTAAGATAGAAAATGAGGTAGAACATGATGCAATCTGTCAAAGAATAGAAGAACTTCTTCCTTTGACAGATGATGAAACTCCATTGACTGATCCGAGATTGATAGAGTTAAGGATTCTATCTGAGTTGGTTATTGAGTATGAAGAGGAACATTATTCGATTAAAAAAAACTGAAATCAACAAATAAGAAAAGTAACTGAAATTTATATTTACGATAAAATTACTATGGAAAAGAAATATCAAGTGTTTGTTAGCTCAACATACGAGGATTTACAGGAAGAACGTAAAAAGGTGATGGAGGCTCTTCTACAAATGAATTGTTTTCCTGTCGGAATGGAATATTTCAACGCTTCCGATTCTTCGCAATGGGAAGTTATAAAAAGCCTCATTCGGGAATGTGATTACTATGTTTTGATAGTGGCGGGACGTTATGGTTCAATTGAAGAAGAATCAGGGAAAAGTTATACGCAGAAAGAGTTTGAATATGCAATAGAACAAGGAATTCCTGTTGTTTCATTTGTACACAAAGATCCCAGAAGCCTTCCTCAGAGGTATGTTGAAATAGATGTGAAGGTAAATGGACTATTCGATGCTTTTAAAACAGATGTAAAGAAAAGACTTTGTAAATTTTGGGATAATGCTGATGGACTGGCAGCTCAAGTTGTTTTAAGTTTAACCTCTCTAATGAAAACTGCCCCTCGTACAGGGTGGGTAAAAGCAAATAAAGTTTCTTCTGCTGAAGCAAATAAAGAAATTCTTGATTTAAGAAAAGAGAACCAAAAATTGAAAGAAAAGTTGATTAAAACTGAATCAGACGAACTCAAATCAAAAAAAAAGTTACAACAGGGAGAAGATAAACTAAATATAACATATTGTATTTATATACCAAGTGGTGATAATTGGTTAGAAGATAAGATATTAGAAACTACTTGGAATTCTTTATTTAAATTCATTTTACCTAATTTGACTGCATCTATCAACAATGATAAACTAGAAGAGTTTATTGAAAGTTATATAGAAGAGGAGATAAATTATCAACCTGATAATCCAAATGATGAATTTGAGATCGAAATATACGAACAAGAGTTTCTCACAATAAAAATGCAAATGTTGGCATTAGGACTAATCATTCCTGTTGAAAAAAATGGGGAAGCGAAATGGAAAATTTCATCTTCTGGTTATAAAGAAATGATTGATTTATATTCTTTGAAGAAGTAATTTGATTATAAGGCGTGATTCCACAAAAGTTTCACGCCTTTTTCATGCTATTTTCCAACATTTCCCAAACTGTTGTTTTCTACCTCTCTAATTATTTCCCTTCCACCCACTCACTCACTACTTTTAGACCAATTCACAACAATGGTCCTGTTGTTGTGAATGGAATGTCTAAATATTAACTAATTATCTGTATTGGTGGTATTTTTACTTCCACAAATTAAACTTCTAACAAATTAATATTTATACAATATGAAAGAAAAGATTTTCAATGCTTTAAAACAAGAGTATAAAGCCCTTGGGTTAAGTGATGAAATTTTGCAGGGACACGCCAATGCACTTGCAGCAATAGGACTTGTAACTGACGAAAACCTTAGTGTTGTCGTTGCCGCTCAAAAAGATTTTTTGACAGGTCTTCAAAGCGGAATTGACAAACGAGTAACAACAGCACGTGAAAAGGCATTAGCTGACGCTAAAAAGACCGAAGACGAAGCGAAAGCAGAAGCCGAGAGAAAGAAAGCTGAGGAAGATGCCAAGAAAGCCGCTGAAAACAAGGACAAACCGGAATGGCAAAAGGAGATGGACAAACGCTTCGAAGAGTTCTCGAAGAAAGAGGTCGAGCGCGAGAAGGAATTCAAGGCTTTGCAAGAAAAATACGAAGCTCTTGAGAAGGAAAAAGCCGAGTCTGCCAGAGCCAATACGATTTTGTCTAAAGCCAAAGAGTTAGGTATCCCCGAATGGCGTATCAAAGAGGGGTTTGCTATTTCTGCAGAAGCGGATGAAGCAGCAATCAACTCACACCTTACTACAGTCGCAACAAACCTAAAGACGGCAAATTTACCAAGCAATAGACTGGGACACGTCCTTGATGACGGAAAACCGTCTAAGGAACAGATTTCAGACATTGCAAATTCTTTAATCCATTAAAAATTGAAAGATGACAAAAGTGAATCTAAACAATGAACCGAACGAGATTATCACAGGAAATGATAACATCGTTATTGCTAAATACCTTGACGGTATTGACGGTGGGCGTTCTTTGGATGTGACCGGTTATCCATTGAAGGTAATTAAGGCTGGTGTTCCTGCCATTACTGATGGTGCCGGGACATACAAACCTATGCCCCTTAATGCAGAAGGAACTGCATTTGCGGCACTTCCTGAAGGATATTCCTATGCAGGTATTATTAAAGGTACTATCCGTACTGCAAAACCTTTTGCTGCAATCATGACACGAGGTAGAGTTAATCCGGCAGCAGCTCCGTACCCTTACAATGCTATTTTGGATGCGTTGAAAGCAGCGTTGCCTTTGGTTGAATTTAGAAAAGACGAGGAAGCATAATGGAAAAATCATTTTATTTCGAGTACGCTCAAAAGTTCTTTCCTCAGTTGGTGTTATCCATTGTTGAGAAGATAAATGAAAGAAACAAGACTAAGCAGACTTATATGTATAAAAATCTGCTTAATCCAGATTTCTCTGCTGATGGGAAGTGGGCCAGCATATTAGCTGATTACAGCCGTGTGGCTGCCGATGTTGTATCTTTAGATTCAGAACTTCCGCTGAAAAAGCGTGATTCTCTTTCCACTGCCACAGGTGATATTCCCAAGTTGGGAATGAAACTTTACCTGACTGAAAAGCAGATGAAGGATATTGATAATATGATTGCACAGGGACTTTCAGTGAATCTTATTATCAATAAAATCTTTGCTGATACCCCACGATGTCTTGAAGGTGTTTGGGAGCGTATTGAAGATATGTTCTTGTCCGGCCTTTCTACTGGTGTTGCTCTATCAACGAGAAATAACGGAACCGGGATTAGGTTATCTTATGGGTATAAGGATGAAAATCAGTTTGGTGTTGCTGCTTTGTGGAGTAGTGCAGATGCTAAAGTTGTGGATGATATCAAACGTGTAATGGATAAGGCAGACGAAGACAGCAATACCATTACTGACGTTTGGGCTGATGATACTTGGCTGAATGCTTTCTATACCAATCAGCAGGCTAGAGAACAATGGGCCTTTATCAATAAGTTTGTCGGCACCTCTGTTCCGGCCTTGGACTTGGATTCTGCCACTGAAACTTTAAAGAAGAAGTTTAGTATTACCCTCCATCGTATTAACCGCAAGATCAAGACTGAGATTAATGGCGTACGCCAGTCTCACAAACCCTGGAAGGATGGTACGGCCGTATTTACTTGTGATGAAAAGTTAGGCTCTTTGGTATGGACCACACTTGCAGAAAAGACAAGACCGGTTGCCGGGGTAGTCTATCAGGAAGCTGATGACTTCATTTTATTGTCTAAGTATGCGAAGAACGATCCTCTTCAGGAATTTACTTCTTCTCAGGCTATGGTAGTTCCTGTAATCGACAATGTTGATAGAATTTATTGTATGGACTCTAAAACTGTACAGGCATGAAAGTAATAGTGACTAGTGTTTTCCGCGATAAATTCACTCATCGGTTATATAACTGTGGAGATTCCTTTGACATCAAGGATGAAGCCCGTGTACAGGACTTGGAAAGTCGCAAACTCGCTAAACGGGTCGAAGTTCCCGAAGAAAAGAAAGAGGTTAAAATCTCCCTCTTTGAAAAGGAATTTGAGAAAAAGGGTTTGGTTGATGCGTTGAAGGGTATCGGTGTTCAAGTGACTGGAAACATGGGGGAGAAAACTCTTCTTGATAAGGTTGCCGAACTTGACGAAGAAGCAAATTCCAAACTAAAAATTGCTCTTGGTATTGAGTAAAAGGTCAGGGTGTGGGAGACTACACCCTGACAAATGTATAATTTATAAATCAAGAAAAGATGAAAAAGTTTATTTGTTTTCTGTTTTGCTCGTTTATGATGCTGTTTACATCTCTAGGTGTGCAAGCGTCCAGTTTCAGTGAATCAATCCCGTCTAAGTCTGTAGATGCGCCTATTAGCTTTGTTGATACGCCTACTGTTCAAGCTGGTGTCATTTCTATTGCTCCGATGAACGTTCTTGCGATAAATATCGCTCCACCTCTATGCAGTATTGAAATTATAACCATTGAGAACAAACCAACCGTAGTGCCTAAATGTCCGTTCCGATATCTATACAGGTCAAAGTATTGCACGCATTATAGTAATACTTCCTATAGCCGACTGATTACACCATATTAACATGAAAGCAAGAGACTACATAAAACAAAAGTTCCAAACCTTCGGCATTAACTTGTCGGAGGCTGACCTTTTGGATATGTGTCTGAACTCGAAGATAAGCGGAGAGGATGAAATGAATGAGGATAACCGCATGCGGGTGTCGGTGGCTATCGCAAAGTTCATCCCCTCTCTCCTACTCCGTGCCACTTCAATCAGCGAAAGTGGTTTCTCTATGTCTTGGAATATCCAGGGAATTAAGGATTACTATACAGTATTATGCCGTGAGTATGATTTACCCAATGCGTTAGGGAATAGGATTAAAGTACTTGATATAGCAGATTATTTATGATACAGTTCAGACCTCATATATTGCAATACCAAGTAAACACTGGAGGTTACGAAGATAATAACGGTGATTATCATCCCGGTACATCTTCATTTGAAGGTAGCATTCCCTGCCGATATGAACCGAACGGGAAAGCCAATACAATAGCCTTCGAAGATGGGAAGACTTATGTGTATCAGTATGTAGTCTATTTGAATCAGGACTGTAGAGAGTTCAAATGTGGCGATATTATCCGACTTCTGAATAATGGGGCTATTGTAGCTGAAAAGCAGGTTCAAGGATTCCACAGAGGGCAACTAAATGCAAAGTTATGGCTATAAGAATTACTACATCAATGAGTGAAATTGACGCTTTGATTAAAGCAGAAACTGAACGGGTAGATAAAATAGCTATTCAGGCTCTCTCAAATTTGGGTGATATGTGTGTCGCTGAAGCTAGAGATAGAGCACAAGAAGAAAGCTGGTTCAATCAAACTGGTAATCTAAGAAGTTCTGTAGGTTATGTGGTTGTCGCTCATGGTCGTATTGTTAAAAGCTCTGATTTTGGAACTGTACTTCATGGCTCGGAAGGTTCAAGGGCGGGAAAGGCTTTGGCTGAAGAACGTGCGAAGAAGTATTCAAACGGTTATGCTCTTATCGTTGTTGCTGGAATGAACTATGCCGAACTTGTAGAAGCCAGAGACAATAAATCTGTTCTTGCATCTGCTGAACTATTAGCACATGCAGAATTTTACAATGTGATGGAGAAACTTAGAAATCAAGTTGCGAAATGAAATCGGATATAGAAATAAAGGACGCGATTTATGCGGTTATAAAAGGCTCTTCTTTAGAAAAAGCTGTTACCGGGAAGTTGAAGAAAACAAAACGCCCTACCAGCTCTGATAAAGAGGATATTGTCATTTCCATTCTCGACAACGGTAGTGGTCAGATGCAAAAGGCTTTTGTTAACGTGAATATATATGTTCCTGATTATATCCGGGACGGTCAAGCAGAAGAGAATACCATCCGATTGCGCGAGCTTTGCAAGATGTCTTATGAACTTCTGTTTAATTGCCGAGGTGCTGGCTTTCGGGTTGATTCCAAAGGCTCCAAACAGCGTGTATTAGAAGTGAGCGGTAAAGACGAGCACTTCATCAATAATAAATTATTAATTCAAATATCTAACGAATAAAAGATTATGGCACAATTATCATGGGGTAAACCCTCAATTGAATTCGGTAAGTGCGGTGCTGATGGCGCTGCACCTACGACATGGACTAAGTTACCGTATGATCCGGTAGAAAACTCTACAAAGTTGACACCTACCAAAGGTGAGAAGAAAGAAGCTAAAGTCGAAGGCGGTGAGAATGAAGCTGTTAAGTATGCAAAGAGCACTTATACGTTTGAGTTCGAAATTCGTGCTGCTAAAGGACGTACTAAGCCTATTGAAGACGAAGATGGGGTAGTCGCAGATGAGTATGCCTTCCGTTTGACACCAGAGAATCCTGAATGTGAGGGATTCTTGATTGAACGCTCTACTGTGTCAGTAGAAGATACATTTGACACGGCTGAAGGTAAGAAGTGGAAGTATACGGCTGATGTCTTGAAACCAGCTACGGGTAATCAAGTAAAACCATATACAGCACCTACTGCTCCAGAGGGTTGAGAATATTGTTTTTAAAAGAGTGCTGTTGAAAGCACTCTTTAATTATTCAGCATTATGAAAGATAAAGAATTGCTTGAAATGAACATTGCTGATACCATCATTGAGAGACCTATTGGTTTCAATATTAGTAGTCAGCAATTTTATTTATATCCTCCTACGTTGGGGATGACTTATCACCTTGCAGGATTGTTCAAGAGTTTGGGAGCTGATGCTAGATTGGTATCTACTAATCCATATTTGGAAGCCATTCGATTATGTACTGAAAAGAAAGAGGTTGTTTGCCGAATACTGTCTAACTTTACGTTCAACCGGAAGGAGGATGTCTTTGATAGTGTTAAGATAGAGACGCGGACAAAAGAGTTTTCAGTATTGGAAGTAGAAGAGCTTGCTACCATGTTTACAATCGTTCTATCCGGAGATAATACAGAAGAGTTTATCAAGTTCTTCGGGATAGATAAAGAACGTTTAGAGCGTAACAGAATAGCCGCAGTTAAGAAAGATAATAATAGTATTACTTTCGGGGGCAATAGTACCTATGGAACATTGATAGACTTTGCCTGTCAGCGTTACGGATGGACGATGGATTATGTCGTATGGGGAATCAGCTATGCCAATTTAAAGATGCTCATGGCTGATGCTATCACTACTATTTATTTGAGTGAGGATGAACGAAAACTACTTGGAAAAGGTGCAGGAGAAGTGATAAATGCAGATGATCCGAGAAATAGGGAACTAGTCAGGGAGATGATTAGAGAGTAAATAAGAAGCCGGAGAAATCCGGCTTCTTATTTTTTGTCTACGAGTTGTATTTTATATTGAGTTTTTCTTTTGTCAGTGCTTCTATTTCATTGATGGCATTGTGGGCATCTTTTTCTATCTCATTTCGCTTCGGAACGAATTGATTTATTATGTTATTGTAATCATTGTATATATGTATGCTATCAACATTCTCATTTCTAAATTTCAAAATATTATCAGCACATAATGCGCATGAATCTAGCATAGTTATAGTTAGCTTATATAGAGGGAGGATTTTATTAAATGTTTGGTGCATCTTTGCAACCCATTCTTCGTCATCTTTTTCAGAGTAAATGGATATTTTTCCTAATAGGTGTGATGATTCCCCAAATCTAAATTGTAAATCGCTAAGCTTATTCCTTATTTTTTCAGAACTAGGGGAGATCGTGTTTGTGACAGAAATATCTTTAATATTGTATTCAACCAACAATCGAACGCTAAGATTAAAATCAATTACTGCTTCCTTGAATTGGATAAATTTGTCTTGCTTTTTGTATGAAATATCTCTAATCTCTGATTTGATGTTTTCAATAAGTTCAGTAACTTTTTTGAGATCTTCTTGTGTAGCCAATTGCTTTCCTTTTTCTTGCTCATATGCAATTCCACGCGAATCTTCTTTATCTGCAACATGTTCTCCTTTCTTTTTTACATATGATTGTCCAAATAATAAGATTAAGCCTAAAACTAACTCTCCTATTATCAGGATTATACCTATTATCAAAATTCCAATATTCATCATTCATTCCTCCATCTTAATTTTAGTACTCTATTTAATTAATTCAGCTTCTAATAGATAGCTATTAGGCTTTAGCTTCATTTGATAATACTTTATATTTCGACCTTTCAAAGAGTTTTTTACCAGTTCTTTGTCGGATTCAGCCATTCGAAGACCAAAATATATCCCAGTGACAGATTCGGGTGATATTTCAAATAAGCCAGAGGAATATAAAGTTATTCTAATTTCTTCTTCACGTTCCCATGCCATTGATTTAGTAGCAATTATGCATTTTACAAATTGTGCATCATTTTCTAAATAATTAATTATACTATTTATTGAAAATTCTGGGGTATCATTATTATATTGAACTTCAAAAGTACTTTGCAAGAGTCCATCTGGAAAAGATTTTTGTAGCTGTTCAAAATCATATTCAATACAAAAACCTTTGTGTCCATTAGCGTAATATGCCCATAGTAATTCATTAAAGACTGTTTTGCTTAAAGAGAATATTCCCAATTTAGTTCTAGCTTGTGCTATTATCTTTGCATAATTATCTTTTGCTATATTTATAGGAAGTCCACTTTTCTCTATGAGGTTAAAAACTTCATATATCTTACTATCATTGACCATAGTTTCAGCTGGATCGTTAAGATTCTGTACGGTTGGCGCATATATTTGATTATTGACAAGAGTCAACAAATCTCTATATATATCAGCTCTATATTTATATAATTTCATAGTAAGCATTCGGTGAACCCCGTCTTTCAGCTTGTTTCCTCCGGTGCTACCTTTGTCGCAAAAAGTTATGTGGAATCTAAAATCATTTGCGTTAGTCTATTCCCGTTACGAGAGTAGCGGTTTAAAAGTTCGTGATTTTTGTGCCAATGAAGTAATCAACGAGGCCAAATTCTATTATTGGCAAAAAAAGTTGCGTGAGTCGAAGTTACCCGCCCAAAATTTTGTTCCCATTGTCTTGGGTTCCCGCTCGCCAGACTCCGTTTTGTCTTGTGCACCCAATGTCGGCGGCCCTCATTCGCTTGTACCTTCTGCTGAATATGAAATTCTCTATCCTTGTGGAACTACCTTACGTGTCCGAGGTACAATAAGCACAGAGCTACTGAAGACCTTAATCCAATTAACCTGTTGATGCCATGTTTAATCTGAATGACTCCATGCGTTATTATCTGTATCCTTATCCCACCGATATGCGTAAAAGCTTTTATACCTTGAGTGGTGTTGTCAAAGACCTGATGGGGCAAGACGTGCGTAACGGAGATGTATTTATTTTCATCGGACGTACTTGTAGTAACATGAAAATCCTGCATATGGAATGTGGTGGTCTGGTCATTTACCATTTGCGCCTGGAAGAGGGACAATTCAAACTACCCGTTTTTGATGAACAAACTCATACTTACAAAACAACCTGGCAGGATTTAATGCTGATGGTACAAGGTATCGACACGGGTAATTGTACTCGTAGAAAAAGATGGAATCCACATGAAAAGAGGAGATAAAAAGGAAACGATGAAAGTTGTACAACTCGCTGGAAATGGCTATCTTTACATCATAATTGATAGCCCTAATGGAAGAATTAACCAGCGATAAAGACTCATTTATACAAGCAATTCTTGCCGAACGTGACCGACTGTTTCAAGAGAACAGTCGGCTCAAAAGTAAGCTGGAAGATAAAACAGATGTAGAATCGCTGAAATCTTCCTATGAAGAAACTATTAACTATCAGCAACAAAAAATTATCTCCTTGGAACGTCAGGTTGCCTACCTTCAGCGTCGTATGTGGGGCAAGTCCAGCGAGCGTTTCATCAAAGAGGACCCTCAGCAGCGCAGGCTGGATTTTGACGGTTTGGAACTCTTGCCTGAGGAAAAAGAAGAAGCCCGTTTGGCCGAGGAAGAAATCACCCGTTACAAAAACCGGACTGTCGTAAAAGAGAAAAGCAAGCCCGTGCGTAAACCCATACCTGAGAATATCCCCCGGATAGAAGAACATATCTATCCGGAGAATATCAATGTTGAGGAATGGATTGAACTGAAACCGGAGATCACAGAAGTATTGGAACATAAGCCTGAAGAGTTTTTTGTTCGCAGAATCATCCGTCACAAGTATATTGCACGTAATAAGTCCGTTCAGACGGAGTCAATAATTGTCACACCCGCACTTCCTGCCTTGCCTTTAGCAAAAAGTTACGCGGGTGCTTCCCTGTTGGCAGAGCTAATGGTTAACAAGTACGTTAATCACCTTCCTTTCTATCGACAGATACAGATGTTCAAGCAATTAGGCATCACTCTTGCGCCTGCCACAATTAATGACTGGTTTTCTGAGACAGCCGATTTGCTTAGGCCTTTATATTACCGGTTGAGAGAGATTGTTTTATCAAGTAACTATATACAAGTGGATGAATCCACACTGCCTATAGTAAAGGAAGAAAAACATAAAACCGTGAAAGGCTATATCTGGATGGTCAGGGCCGTGATGGAGAATCTGGTATTCTTCCACTATGATCACGGTTCGAGAGCTCAAAAGGTAGTGATTCCATTGTTGAAAGATTTTCAAGGTGCCTTGCAGACGGACGGGTATGAAGTCTACAAGATGTATGAGGACAAGAAAGGGGTTCTACCTCTAGGATGTTGGGCACATGCCAGGCGGAAGTTTGAGGAAGCTTTAAAAGAAGATAAATCCAGTGCGGAGTATGCCTTGGTGCAAATAGGTATGCTTTATGATGTGGAAAGACGGGCTGATGAAGAAAATCTCTCTTTTGAAGAGCGTTCAGACCTACGCTGCCGATTATCTTATCCAATCATGGTCGCTTTTGAAAAGTGGCTGGTGAATGAGTACCCCAAAGTACTGCCTAAAGGCAGAATGGGCAAAGCAATCAAATACACATACGAGATTTACCACCGATTGACCAGGTACCATCTGGATGGTAGATATCGGATTGACAATAATCTGGCGGAAAACAGTATCCGCCCTTTGGCCTTGGGAAGAAAGAATTATTTATTCTGTGGAAATGATGATGCGGCAGAAAATGCTGCTGTGATCTATTCCCTGATGGGATGCTGTAAAGCCAGCGAAGTAAACTTCAGAGAGTGGCTGGTGTATGTACTGGAGAATATACATCATTACGACGAGGACTACAGTAAAGATCTCGCGGAACTTTTACCTCACAACTGGAAATCAAAGAACTCTCAAAAACTCTAAGTCGTCTCTGAATGTTTTGCCAGTTTTGTCAAGAGAGATAGAAAAACTTGCAAAATACAGAGAAAAGTCATTGGTTAAAGACGGAGTTCACCGAATGCTTACATTTCATAGTATTAGTGTTTTATTGAACGCTCGCACTGGTCGGCAAACTGGGTGCGGGCGTTTGGTGAGTTTGTTACTTTTTCAGTGTGCGATATATTCGTATATTAATGTCCAAAATGAAAGGTAATATATATCTGTATTTTTTCTTAGGTTGTTCTTCTGGAACAAAAGCTATTCTTTTGTACTCTTTGCTGAAATCTGTTGTTTGCTCAATATAGTTCTCTTCGCATTTTTTGTTATAAAGTTCTCTATCTTCTGAAGTAGCTAATAATTCAATGCGGATATTTTTTAATAGAGAGTAGTTTTCGACAAGACGTTTGAATTTCGTTATTCCATTACCCGATAAGCAATTATAGAATATCCATATTAACTCATACCTTGATAATTGCGCTCTTACTATACTAGTATATTTGTAACGTATTTCAGTGTTGTTAGGCAATAAATCTGTTTCATCGACAAATTTAATTATTCGGTATAAGTGTCTAAAATAGTGGTCAAAATATGGAACGATATATGAATTCTCGTAAATCTCTTTTCCTTTTGCATAGATTAATCCTTTCATACCTTTATAGGAATGCCAGGTATCGTCAAAATACAAGCGCTGTTTAGCTTCTTCAAAAGCATACCTAAAGAGCTCTCGTCCAATTATTGATCGTTGTTCTTTTGATTCTTGTGTAGTTGGTCCTGAAATGTCACCGTCTATTCTCGTTATTGCATCTTTTTCGTAAGAGAAATATAAGTCTTTAACTATTTCTTGTTGTAAGCTTAACATCTGAAAAAAGGTGTTTTCAAAACGAGTAATTTTAGAATCTTGCCTTTGGATTATTAAGGCCCAAAGAACACCAAAGAAAGCTAGCGCTGAGAATAGTGCATTTATCGCCCCTGCACTATCTCCAAATTGTCCAGTTCTTGTGAGGGTGTCGTTGTTGCAATCTGTTGGAACTTCTCCATATATCCATGTTGCAACATCTTTTGAGAAGTACATTGCTAAACAATATAAAACTAATATGCCTAACAATATTAAAGGTATTCTAAATCGTTTCATAGTATTTTTACTTTTATTGTATTATTCCTTCATCTTAAACTTCTTCCCACAGTTGGGGCAGGTGACAGTGTTTTGCATTATATTAAAAATCTTCTTTTATTCGTTCCATTGAAATAATACGGGTAGTAAGTAATTCAACATCATTCCGAGAGTATTCACCTTTGATCATTTCGATTTCTCTTTTAATTTCTAATATTTCCTTTTCTTTTGATACTATTATATAGTTTATGTATTTAGGTTCAAAACTCAATCCTAAATCATCTGTGATATAGCTATTAAATCCACCTTTAATAAATGAATCATTACCAAAACGAAACATAGAATTGGGTTCGGAAAATTTAGCTCTTGATGGAATGTACCTCCACTCTCTTTCATCATAAAAACGTTTAGTCTTTACCTGTTTTTGCTTGTGGTTATATTGTTCTCCTTCATAAGATTTGATATAAGCACATTGATAAAAAAGATTGGTAATATATGGCTGTATGTTACTATTTATACAGTTTTCTTTATCTCTTAAATCAAGCAAAAATTTGAGGTTTTCTTTTAAAGTATTAATCAGTTCAATATTATCATTAATATATAGTATTGGATTAACATTATTCTGAATAGCCCATTTTTTTGTTATCCCTATGGCGTATTCCCCATACCATGATGTGTGTTCTTTTATTTGGGATAAAGGAATATCACAAAAACATACCATAGGAATATTCCAATTGGGGTATTCATCTGTAAAGTAAGCCCTTTCATTACAATAATTTGGTCGGAAATTACTTTTTAATATGCTCGTAAGATTCTCTTTACTTTTTGTGAAATGAAACAAAGTATTTGCGCTGAGTACACTCATAATCGTGCTTTTATGTGTTAATACTTCTACAAATCAACATACAAAACCACACAAAAGCAAATTTATCCCTACTTTTCTTTGATTTCATCCACATTTTTTCTAATTCGACTATCGTGGTGGCTTTGTTATGTTAGCTTTATTAATTGTATTACAAAAACAAATGTGACTATCAATGTCGAAATAATGGTAAACAAAGAACGCCATGTTGTTTTGCTAATCCTTTTCCCATGATTTTGTATCTCTTTCTGTGATTTGCTCATTATTGCACTTTCAAAACGGCTTTTCTCCATCATTTCGTAATCAACAAAGACCAAATTTAGCATATTAAAAATGGGTAGTAAAATCCACCATGGATTTGTCTGAGAATTTGGCATAGCTATAATTACGAAATATCCAGCAATTAGCATATTGTTGAAGGAGAAAAGTTTATCATGTATTCTATCATAATACCGGAGAATATCCCGTAATCCTTGCTTTTCTTGTTCTTTGAAGTTATTAATCATTTCATCAGCCTCTTTCAAGCTTTCCTCTATTTCTTCATTTGTCATAGTATCATCTTTATTGGACATATATTGATTGGCAGGCCTTTGCAGGCGTTGGGTGGACTGTTAAAATATTATTCCCATCCTTTAATTTGTCTATATCTTTTTATGTAAGTTGAGAGCGTAAGAGTTTTGTTATCTAAGCCATAATCACCTAAAATCTCTAAATCGACCCTTTCAGACCTATCTGTTTTATTTTTTGCTTTGGGGTCAAAATAGTAACTCTTGTTTTTTCTATTTCCGTGTTTTTGCAAATTTACTGTTTTAATGAAATATTCGTGAATTTTGAGTACTTGTAATGCAACTCTTCCACCGACTTCTGAATTAATCTCCTCTTTAACTTTTACTGCTAACTTTGATAATGTCAATATAATATCTGGAGCAGAAATTGGATTATTGCTATTGAAATTCTCACTTATGCATGTATCGCCCTTCTGGTATTGACATCGAAATCTATTTTTATATTTTATTTTTTTATTATTTTTCATGTTCTTCTAATTTTAAAGTTTCTCAGCCAGTTTCTTAATATCCTCTTTACTATTCACTACATGAGTATTGTCTCCTATACGGATAGCTCCCACTACTGCGTTAAATTGCATTATGTTAAATGAAATATTCACTAAATATTAGAATCTAACCTTTGCGCTTCAATATATATTTTGCCGCTTTCATCTCCTTCTTATCATCCCGATAATATGTAACATATCCCTCCATTTCACTACCACAATTTAAGAAGCAAAGAGAGTAGTTTCCCATCTCCATGTTTTTATTATCTTTTGATTTATACCAGACTACAAAAGTTAAATTGCAAAATTTGCCTTTAAAGTAATACTTTCTATTTTTAAAAATGCCATTTATCGTTTCTACTGTTCCAATAACATTCTTACCTAGTCGATGAATTATTATCTTCTCCTCGTAATTAGGGTCCTCGTAATCATCTCCAATAGGTCGTCCATATCATACTCCATTTATATTAACATCATCGGTAGAAAACAAATTGATAATATAACTTAGGGTAATCATAATAAAATTACGACATAAAAATATAATAAATGCAGATACTATTGTTGTGATTACATCAAACCCTAGTGAGGACAGAAAATTTTCCATAATCGTGTGTTTTAAATATTAAACAATACACAAATGTAGAAACAATATTTAACTAATCAACTATTTTCCTACTTTTCTTTGATTTCAGCCACAATTTTCTCCAATTCGACCATCGTGGTGACTTTGTAGAACTATGGTAGGTAAAGTAAAAGCCGGAGAAATCCGGCTTTAATTACTTTTATTATGTTATGAGAATTTGAACTAATTAGTGCAGTCTTCAATTGCTTTAACTTCTCCAATAAAAATACCTTCTATCACTGCTTCTTTATCATCTTTAGACCATCCAGTTAATTATAGAAAAGATTAGGGCACTTGATAATTTTAAAGATAATAAGGCTGAATTAATTTCCATAGGAAAGGATATGTCATGCTTACTTGAAGGAAACTTCAAAGATATGGATATTTTACATAAGCTTTTTAACAGTAGGAATTAAACAACATGTGCACGTCGTTAGATTGACGTGCGCATGTTCTATTTGGGTGTATTTTGAGAAAATGTTGCTTGAATCAAAGAAAAAAATAGTAAAAACTTGATTTTCTTCATAATTGTGTGTTTATTTGTGATTGTATAAACATTTCAAGAAACGCGATTAAATAATGATATAAATCAAGTACTATGATTTTCAATATTTACACATACCAATTTAAACCAATATATCAAGAACGTACCTTATTTTGCGATCCTGACTTGGAGGCTAAAAAAGCAATGGAGAAAAAGAATATTATATTTGCTGAAGCTTTGAAAGATGTTATCTTTGCATACAGAAATAAAAAGCATAACGTTCACTTCATAGTTAAGACAAATGATTTTTTTATTTTTCAGATATCTAATCCAAGAAAAATTATCATAGAAAAGTCTTTTCAAGTGAGTGAAGAATTGAATGAGCCAAGTGCTTATGTAATTATACATAATGATAGAGAAGTACAACGAATGGCTATTCAGCAAGATTTATTAGCTTTTTCAGACACTAATGTTGTTGCTAGTATTATTGCAAATTCTGTGCGACAAGTATTACAGGATGCTTTTCTGCAAATCTCTATTAGAAGGGAGTATAGTAGAAGTGAGTTTTGGGATATTGTAAATGCGAATTCAGATCAAATCACAAGTATTAAGTTTAAATTTGATTATCCTAATTTACCTAGAGTAAGGTCGTTGATTCCTGAAATGCTGAAAAATGCAAGTGCACGAACAAGGAGTTCTACAACTACGCTTGAATTTGAAGCTGAAAAAGATAAAACTCTATATATCGATGAAAACGATAAGGATATTCAAGAGTTGAATAATGGTGCAGCTGATTGTGGATCAGAAGTTGCTATTGGACTCAAAGGGTTTAGGAGGAAAATAAGAACAGGTCATACTACTAAGGAAATAGAATTGGATGAACTACAAATAATAGGAAATCCAAATGATATAAAAGACATTTTAAAGAGTATAGTTTGATGAATAGAGCTATAAAAATAATAGCATACTTAGCAATCGCATCATTATTGAGTTATTTGGCAAATAATGGTGATAGAGAGTTTATAAAAGGATTCTCTTCAAATATTATATCATTACTTACCACAATTCTAGCAATTAACATACCTACAAGTACCCTTATTATTTCAGAAATAAACAGGATAAAAGAAAAGATGGATATTCATTCTACGGCAACTTTTAATGAATTGAAGCATGGATTAATTATGCAAATAGTTGTTTTGGTATGCTTGTTCGTAATTCAAACTTTATGCGCCTTTCTTAAGAATAAAAATATCATTGAAGAATCAGTGATAAATATTGTTTCTGACTCTTTTGTAATCGCTGCATTTATATATTATCTTGAAGTAATATATGATTTAGGAATTGCACTATTTGATTTAATAACTTTCAAAGTTAAAGATAAGTAGTTAATTTGTATCAGCACAGATGCTTTTAAGTGTAAGGGGTGAGTAAATCACCCTTTATTGGTTATTATAATTGTAATGTCTCTACCGTTATTGTCTATACACTTGCGTGAAATAAGCACAACACGAATAGATGGAGTTTCCCATTTATAGAAGTCACTTAAACAATCGTCTTTACATGTTGCAGATGTATTAGCATCTGATTTAGAAGAAACATCGTTTCCTACATTCTCGGATAAAGAATTTGTGTATTTATCTATTTTATCCTTTAGTTTTGCTAAATCTGCGTCTTGTTTATTTTCTTTTTCAAGATAGTTTAAGACATAAATATAAGCCCCATCCTCTTCTTTGGATGGCACATTTGAACCGTATATATCTTTTATAGTAGAGTCAATATTATGATTTGTAGAGCAACCCCATAGCAGAGCAATACATAGTAATAGAAATGTTATTTTATTCATGTTCTTACTTCTTTTCTTGCAAAACTACCAAGAAATCTAATTACTCCCAATTATTTCACAACAATCTTTGTCTTGTTGCATATCAAACTATTTGAAAAGTTCTTTTTACATCACATTTGTCTACTTTTATCTCGAATCTTTCGTTGAAGTTTTTGTGTTGAAACAAGTTTGAAAGGTTGTTGATTTTTGATTAATAAAATAGAGTATATGGGAAACTTACATTTCGATGCGACATACAACAATGAAGAAGTAATACGAAAAATTCGTGAGTCTCAAAAGGCATTTGTAGAACTTGGAAATTCGGCTGAAACTCAAGGGCGGAGGATTGATGCAGCATTTGAAAAGATTTCGTTGAAAAGTCTTGAACGTGTGCAACAAATAATGAAGAACTTCCCTAATGAAGTGCAGGGTATTTCATCATTTCAAAGGCAAATTGATGGACTTGAAAAGCATATTGAGCGATTAAACCAGAGAATTGCGAGTGTTGGCAATGGCAAGTTAGGCTCTACTTTTAGCGATGTTTCAGGCAATGTCAATATTGGTAATGTCTTGAAAGAACAGGTTTATGAGGGAGCACAGGCTGTCAATACCTTAACTGAAAAAATCATCAAACAGAAGGTTTTGATAAAGGATATTGAACATGATGTTCGGACACTTGGCGAAGCATATAAAAAAGCAGGAGAAGGCACAACTAAGAAAAATGCTTTGTTTGCTGATTTTAAAGGTGCAAAAAGTGCATTACAGGAGGAAAAGAACGCATTGTTCGAACTTCAAACTCAACAAGCGCAAGCTCGTTTGTCAGTGCGTAAATTAAAAGACGAACAAAAGCTATATCAGAAAGAAACAGAAACAGTGGTAAACGCAAATGAAAAGATGTCTCTGTCTTTCGGGAAATTGTTAGGTGTTATTGGAGGCGTTGCAGCTCTGAAGAAATTAGGCTCTGAAATAATCCGAGTGCGTGGTGAGTTTCAGTCTATGCAGACAGCAATTGAAACAATGGTTGGAAAAGATGTTGCTAGTCAAATCATCCCCCAAATTAAAGAATTAGCAAAAATATCGCCTCTTACTTTGACTGATATGGTAGGTGCTGAAAAAATGATGCTGGGTTTCAATATCCAGACAGAAGATACCATTAAATACTTAAAGGCTCTTAGTGATCTCTCTATGGGAGAAGCTGGAAAATTCAATTCACTTACATTGGCGTTTTCCCAAATGTCTGCGGCCGGGAAACTTATGGGACAGGATTTGAACCAGATGATTAATGCCGGATTTAATCCACTGCAAACCATTTCCGAAAAGACAGGAAAGACTATTGCCATACTCAAGGATGAAATGTCTAAAGGGGCTATTTCCGCTGAAATGGTACAACAGGCGTTTATTGATGCTACTTCTGCCGGTGGCAAGTTCTTTGGAATGTCCGAAAACGCCTCTAAGACTATCAACGGTCAGCTTTCAATGATGCAAGATGCTATGGATAATGCTTTCAATGAGATGGGGCAAAAGTCGGAAGGTATTATTATGTCTGGTATTCAATCGACTACTTCCCTAATAGAAAACTATGAAACTATAGGTAAAGTGCTTGTAGGAATGATTGCCACCTATGGGGTGTATAAAACTGCACTTATCACAAACATTGCACTAACTCATGGCTGGGCAGTAGCTGCACGGGCTGATGCGACAGCAAAGGAAATACAAACTATTGCAACTAAAGCGCAGACTGTAGCTCAATTAGCCTTAAATGCTGCAATGAAGGTCAATCCTTACGTGTTAGCAGCAACGCTCCTAGTGGGGGCGGCAACTGCTATGTGGGCTTTACATGATTCTACAACAGAGGCGGAAAAGGCTCAAAAACGTTTCAATAAGAAACAGGAAGAAGCTGCCAAGCAGGAGCAGGAACATAAACAGAAGATTGATTCACTCGTAGAAAGCTCCCGTGACATTGCTTTAGCTGACTTACAACGTGGACAGAGTTTGGCAGAACTTCGCAAAGAATATCCCCAAATATTCAAAAAATACGACATTGAAACTATAAAACTTGCGGATATTCTTAAACTAAAACGTGAAATTGCGGAAGAAGATGCAAAACGTGCGGGTGAGAAGAAAGCAAAAGAGCTTTCTAATATTGAGGAGGAAATCAAGTATTATGAGAATCTATTAAAAACATTATCTGGCCAACAAGGTGTTGATGGATATGTTAAGAAATTAAAAGAGTTACGAGCGGATCGCGATGTCTTATTGCAGGAAAATGGAAAGGAAATTTCCGAACAATTTATTTCTAATCTTAAAAATATTGATATAAACGAGTTCGACCACTACATTTCCGAATTAGAGAAGCGAATAAAAGGGAAAGGAGAGAATGGAAAAGTAAAACTCCGTTTACCGATTGATATAAAAGGCTCTTTGTCTGGTGAAGCTATTTATGATGTTAATAGTATCAAAACGATGATAGACGCTGCAAAAGCTGCAAAAAAGACAAAAGAAGAGGCAGCGAAAGCAGAAAAGAAAGCAGTTTCAGAATGGTTATCCTCATACAAAAAAACGTATGAAGATGCTGATAAAGCATATAATGATTTTCTGAAATCTAAAGAAATAATGTCCGATGCTGATAGAGATAAAGAATTGAAAAGGCTTAAGGGCTTACGTGATACTGCAAAAGCTACTTATGAAAGAAAAGGAGGCTCTACTTCATCCGACAAAAAAGAAGAATCATCCGCCGCAAAAGCAAAAAAAGAAGCCGACACCCTTCGCAAAGAGCAAGAAAAACGCAATGAAGAACTTCTCACCCTCCAAAGAAATAATCAGAAATCAGAAATTGATTTGATGGAGGAAGGTTCAAAGAAAAAGATAGCCCAGATCGAATTAGACTACAAGAATGAGATAGCTGCCATAAAAAAGAAGGAAGAGGAATGGAGTAAGGCACAAGGTGGTAAGTTAACCGAAAAGCAGAGCCAAGAAATTTCTATTGCCTATACACAAGCTGAAGATAAGAAAGATAAGAGCATTTCCGATGTCATGAAAGAGACACAAAAAGAAGAAAGCGAGAGACTGAAAGCAGCTCAAAGTGCGTGGAACGAATATTATCAAACATACGGTACTTGGGAACAGAAACGCCTTGCTTTGGCTAAAGAATACCAGCAGAAAATAAAAGAAGTCCAAAATGATAAGAATAAATCAGGCGATGAAAAGAACGCCCTAATTGCTACCTTGCAAAAAGAATGGGATGAAGCATTAGCGAACCTTAACCTTGATAAGTTAAAGCAAGACATCAATTGGGAAGTTGTATTTGGTGATATGAGTAAAGTTACCAAGAAACAATTACAGCAGGTAAAGAAACAGTTGCAAGAATTTAAAAGGTCTCCTGAGTTCAAAACCTCCACCCCGGAACAGATCAAAGTGATAGAAGAAGCTTTGAATAACATAAATACAGCATTGGTTGATAAAGGTGGTTTCTTTGGAGGATTGACGGACTCTCTTACTGAATATGAAGGCACTGTATATAAAGTAAAAGAGGCACAGGAGGAGTTGGAAAAGGCATTGAAATCAGGCGATGAAGTTGCTATAGAGAAAGCGAAGAAGAAAAAGAACGCAGCAGAACAAAATCAAGCTAATGCACAGGCAAATGTAGAAAAGTCTAAAGACAAGGCAATCAGTAATATTACTGCTGTCTCCAATGCCATCGTGCAACTCGGTAAAGAGAATGTTAGTTTGTCTGATATTGGAAATACAGTTGGAACCCTTGTTGATGCCCTAAGCTCTTCAGGAACCAAAATAGGTGGAATCATTTCAGCTATCTTATCTATTATAGATGCCGCAGGTGAAGTGGGTACTTTTCAATATGGTATGGACATTATCGAAAACATATCAAGTACTGTAACCGACGCTTTCGCGAGGGACACAGAATCCATAACTGGACTAGATATGAGTTTCATGAAAAGTGCTGATTATGACGATTACAACGAACTTGTTGAGCAGTATGACACTTTGATAGATGTCTGGGATCAGCTACTAGATAAGAAAAAGGCATATATAAAAGAATCTTACGGAATAGAAGCGACAAAAGCCGGACAAGAGGCATTGGACTTATTAAATTCCGAGAGGAAAATAACAAGGGAACTAGCTAGTTCGCGCTTGGATGCAGGTGCAAGTTCTGGTAGTCATTCTATGAATTATCGAATGTGGAAAGGTTCTTATGATTACAACGGTACTAACTGGAAAGATGTGGCTGGCGATATATCTAAATCCCTTGGCGGTGTTGACTTCAGTAGCATGTGGAGTATGCTTGATATGTCAGCAGAACAGTTGGAATGGATAAAAACCAATTATTCTGGGTTATGGTCAAAAATGGATGGTGATTTCAGGGGGTATTTGGATGATATTATTGAGTATGGGGATACCGAAAATGAAATCATTAAATCTATCAATGAACAACTAACCCAGACTTCTTTTAATAGCCTATTTGATAGTTTTGTAAATACTCTTATGGATATGGATGCTTCTTCTCAGGACTTTGCTGATAATTTCGAAGAATACATGAGAAAAGCGATTTTTACTTCAATGTTTGCCAAAAACTATGAAACAGAGTTAGAAAACTGGTATAAGGATTTTGCCAAGGCAAATGATAAGGAAGGAGGTATAACAAAAGATGATGTCAATGATTTAAAAACGAAATGGGATAACATTGTAAACGGTGCATTATCAGACCGCGAAGCTTGGGAGAAAATAGTAGGTAGCTCTGGTTCTGAATCATCACGTGAAGCTTCAAAGAAGGGTGTTGCAACGGCTTCACAAGATTCTGTTGATGAACTTAACGGACGCTTTACAGTCATTCAGGGACATACCTACGAAATCAACAGTAGTGTGAAAGTCATCCAGTCGGATACAGCGAAGATTGCCGAAAAACTATCATTCCTTACCAGCATGGACAAGAACATGAGCGACATGGTTAGAGGACATGATATAATCGTAGCCCATCTTTCTAACATTGAAGGGTATACAGCAAACCTTGTTGATATTAGACAATTCATGTATTCTATGAAATTAGGAATTGATTCACTTAACACTAAAGGGATAACACTTAAGCGATGAAAGGGCAATTACTAATAGACAGAACAGATGCATATACCAGCTTGGGTATATGTGTTACAAGGGGAAGTTACAATAATCTTGTAGCATTTCCAGCTATGAAAGAGCCGGACAAAAACGACTGGCCGGAAGAAGACGGGAAGGAGTTTGATCTGACTACACCAACTCTTAATACGGCTGAAGTAAGCATTGAGTTTGCATATATAGGCAGTTTGGGTATTGGTGGACTGATTGATATACTTTCTGACTTGAGCTATCATGAATTTTACTTTCCCTTAATCGACAGGACTTATAAGTTACGTCTGTCTTCCCAAAGCAGCTATGTTATTAATCCGGGCCTTGAAGTTGCTAAATTTATTTTTAGTAACGACTTCCCCCGAGAAGTCGATTACGAATACCAGAAACCCGTAAATGAGCTTTCAATGCCTAAAGGTTACGAGATTGATGACAAAGACTTATCCGATTATGGCGTAGTCGTATTGCAAGGTAGCAATGCTGAAATACTAAAGGCTCCGACGGTAAAAAAGAACCTATTACAGAATTTCAAGCGTCAAGACGGAGCAATCTACGATGGTGAAGTTGTGAAATTCCAGACCAAAGAAGTATCTCTCAAATGCCTGATGCGGGCCGGGACGATTGAAGCGTTCTGGCGTAATCGCGATGCCCTACTCTATGATCTCACAAAACTGTCTGCTAAGGTCGATGATGAAGGATATGAGTATTCCGATGCAGAACGTATATTTTATTGTGATGAATGGAGTGAAAGCTATCCCTGCTATTATAAAAGTTGTCAGACGAATGATTTCATGCTAAATAACGGTGTATGGTGGGAATTTACCTTGAAACTCGTATTTACCAGCTTTCGGATCGGAGAAACGGAGTTCTTGCTTTCATCCGAAGCGGGCGAATTTATCATAACAGAGGACGGAGAGTTTTATATAGATTTAAATTGATTTGCTATGCCATTAAAGAAGAAAAAAATATCAGAACTGAACGAAGCCAGCGACATGAAAGGCTTCTTCACTATCGGCTACCGAGTAATCAACGGAGTTAAGACTAGCCTTAAATTTGGTTTAGAGAAGATTCAGACTGCCTTGGATAATATGCTCAAGGCTACGAGTGATGCAAAAACAGCTACTACCGATATGCGGCAATTAGAAGCAACTGTTGAAAGCAATGAATCAGCCCGTGAAACAGCCGAATCCCGTCGTAATGCTTCCGAACAATCCAGGCAGACAGCCGAAACGAATCGTTCCCGTGAAGAGCAAGCCCGGGAAGCTGCTGAATCAGTGCGTATCACTAATGAGAATGCACGTAAGACCGCTGAAACAGGACGATCTACTGCGGAAACTGCACGGGATAATGCAGAAAAGAAACGTGCTACCGCTGAAGGTACACGAGAAGCTAACGAGCAGGTTAGAAAAGATTCCGAAACAGGAAGAGGAACAGCAGAAGCCGAGAGAGTAGCTTCCGAATCAGCACGTAAATCTGCCGAAACTTCCCGTGTGTCCGAAGAAGATAAAAGAAAGACTTCCGAAACAGAACGTGTTACGGCTGAAACTGGACGTTCCTCTGCTGAAAATATCAGAAAGCAAAATGAAGATGCGCGTAAGACAGAAGAAGCGGCCCGCGTAACTGCTGAAGATAAACGGGTAATTGCTGAATCCGGACGTGTTGATACAGAAAATAAACGTGTCTCGGATGAACAAACACGTAAAAGCAATGAAGATGCACGTAAGACCGCTGAAACAGGTCGTTCTTCTGCTGAATCGGAACGTGTGAAGGAAGAAGACAAACGAAAAACTGCGGAGAGTGGTCGTTCTTCCGCTGAATCTACCCGTGTTTCTGCCGAGGATAAGCGGAAAACAGATGAAGCGACAAGAGAAACAAATGAAACCTCGCGTGTGGCTGCCGAATCTAACCGTGTTACCGTCGAATCCGAACGTGTATCTGCCGAAGCAGCCCGCAAGTCAGCGGAGACAGGCCGGGTATCAGAAGAAAACAAGAGAAAGGCTGCTGAAACTTCCCGCGCTACGGCTGAAACTTCCCGTTCGTCAGAAGAAGACAAGAGAAAGCAGAATGAAGATGAGCGTAAAACTGCGGAAGGTACTCGCGGATCAAATGAGTCTAAGCGTATAAACGCTGAAACGGAGCGTGTCGAAGCAGAGTCTCAACGCAAGTCAGAGTATGCCGGTATTGTGCAGGAAATGACGCAAGCAACAGAAGAAGCCACCGGACAGATTGCTCTTGTCAAGCAATTAACAGATGATGCGAATGCAGCTAAAAATGCATCTGTTGAGCAGACGGCTCTTGCAAAGAAAGCTACAGATGCGGCTAATACTGCGGCTGGTAGTGTTAATGCAGCTAAAGATGCTGCAACTACTGCGGCTGCAGGGGCCAATGCTGCCAAAGCTGAATCAGAAGCTCAAACCGCCTTAGCGAAGAAAGCGACAGATGAAGCAAATGCGGCTAAAAATGCATCTGTAACACAGACAGGATTAGCAAAAAAAGCGACTGACGATGCGAACGCTGCTGCATTGGCGGCTAACAATGCGGTTTCAGGAGTTGACGCAAAAGTGAAAGCTGCAGTCGATGCGCTTGTTGCCGGTGCTCCGGATGCTCTCGATACACTTATTGAGTTAGCGAACGCACTTAACAATGATCCTAACTTTGCTACGACGATGGCAACAGAGCTGGGAAAGAAACTTAATATTTCTGATATTGTTAATAATCTGACAAGTGGAGGGACTAATAAAGTCCTTTCTGCCGAACAGGGAAAGGCATTGAAAGCAGCTTTGGACTCCCATAACCATGATAGTAGATATGAACTGATAATCACTAAACTGACCGCCTTTAACAAGAATTTCGGTACGACTTCCGGGACTGTATGTGAGGGTAACGACGCCCGGTTAAGCAATGCAAGAACTCCGTTAGCTCACACGCATAAGAAAGCGGATATTAGCGACTTCCCAACCTCGATGCCGGCAAGCGATGTACCTGCATGGGCGAAAGCAGCTTCTAAGCCAGCCTATACAGCAAGCGAAGTAGGTGCATCTCCATCTAATCACAATCATGCAGGTACATACGAACCTGCATTCACTAAAAACTCTGCCTTTAATAAGAATTTTGGTAGTGCAGAAGGAACCGTATGCGAGGGAAATGATGCCCGGTTAAGTGACACACGTGTACCGAAAGCGCATACTCACAAGAAGTCTGAAATAAGTGATTTTCCAACTTCGATGCCAGCAAGCGATGTACCTGCATGGGCGAAGGCTGCAAGTAAACCATCCTATACAGCTTCCGAAGTTGGTGCGTCTCCGTCGAATCATACTCATACAGGGGTCTATCAGCCAGCAGGAAGTTATGCAGCGAGTTCGCATAAACACGGAGCAACGGATATAACTCCTGATGGTACTCACCGCTTTGTTACTGACACGGAAAAAGAGACCTGGAACAGTAAAGCTGCGGGAAACCATAATCACGATTCAGTATATCAACCTAAAGGTAGCTATGCACCGTCTTCTCATAAACATGCAGCAACTGACATTACGGACGATTCTACACATCGTTTTGTCACAGATTCGGAAAAGTCAACTTGGAATAGTAAAGCGGCAGGAAATCACAACCACGATTCAGTATACCAACCCAAGGGTAGTTATGCTGCAAGTTCTCATAAACATACAGCGACAGACGTTGAAGAAGATTCGACTCATCGTTTTATGACGGATGCAGAACGTACAAAACTTAATGGAATAGCCTCCGAAGCTAATAATTACTCTCATCCGGCTTCTCATCCAGCATCAATGATTGAAGAAAGTACTACAAGAAAATTTATGACTGATGCAGAGAAAACTTTACTAAGTTCTCTCGGAACTAATGCACTTCAATCGTCCGGTCAAAGTTTTGGACAAAATGGATATGTTAAGTTTAGTAGTGGGCTATTGATACAATGGGGAAAAAAGACTTCAGGAGGAAGTTATCAAGGAACTATTTATTTCCCTGTTTCATTCTACAACTCCTATTATTCATTATGCATAGGTCCTGCAAAGGGAAATGTAGTAGATAATTCGAGTTGGATTGCAAATTATACAGCCAATAAAGTGGGTAGTTTTAATTATATAAATACTTATTCTATGAATGGTTCAAATAACACATCTTCTGCTGAATTTAGTTGGTTTGCGATCGGCAGATGGAAATAACTTAAAAGTATAAAATTTATGAAGTATTGGAAACAAGGATTCTATGACGAATACCAGGAAGGTTCGGTAGAAATTACAGAAGAGCATTATCAGGAGTTGTTAGCTGGACAGTCGGCTGGACTAATAATCGCTGAAAGCAAACAAGGCTATCCGATCTTAGTTGTGTACGAAGCTACTATCGAAGAAACCAGAGCGCAAAAACTTGATGAATTACGATTATTCGATTCATCTGAAGCAGTGAATCAGTTCAGTATAAACGGAGTATTTGGATGGCTGAATAAGAATACTCGTGTAGGGCTTATGAACTCAATTAGTATTGAAAGAGAAACTGGACGATCTGAAACAAGTATTTGGCTAGGTAATACACAGTTTATTCTCTTTACCGAGAAGGCCATTAATATGCTGCAACAGATAGAGTTATATGCCCTTGTGTGCTATAATGTGACGCAAAGGCATATAAACTCTATCAATCAGATATACACAAAAGAAGAAATTGAAGCATACAATTTCAAGACTGGTTACCCGGGAAAGCTAAGTTTCACCGGATAACCGACCGTATAATCATAGTTTTCAATTTCCTCAATTGTCTGCAATGATTTGACTGCTGCGATGTGAGATTGTGTCACATTGTAGCAGTTTAATGCATACATTTCAATCTCATTCAGCATTGATAAAGCGTCAGAAATTGGAATGATATACTTTATAGCATCATACCACAACACGGTATCTGATTTTCCAGCATTTTTTTCAATCGAAATTGAGTTAAATAATCCAACACGCGTGGATTTGTCTAACCATACACTTTCCCCTTCAATTTTAAAAGAATTGACATCGGTCGATTTGTCAAATATCTGTATTTCAGATATTTTCATTTTTCGCACTTCTTCGATGTCGTACTCATATTCTACCAATATTGGGTATCCATCCTTACTTTCAACTATCAGTAAACCGTTAGACTGCCCAGCTAATAGCTGATTGTAATGCTCATCCGTAATTTCTACCGAACCTTCCTGGTATTCGTCATAGAATCCTTGTTTCCAATATTTCATAATTTATAATTTTTAAAGTTTCCAACGTCCTATTGCAAACCATGTAAAATCCCAGCTAGTCCAAACGATAGCCGGAGTTGAATTTATTCCACGGGCAAGAATTATAATATATGATTTATTCTTATTATTAGGGTCATAACCCGGAGCATACACAAATGGTTCACTTGTGACGTTTAACCCTGCAGTAAGATAAACATTGTAATTAGTATCATAGAAGCTGGTAGGAAAATACAGGCTAATTGCACCCGTTGCTCCAGCTCTTGTTCCCCATTGCATCAATAGCCCATTTGAATATTTTACATATCCATTTTTTGCTTTTTCATTCCATAGATTTTGTGATTCTAATTGTATAGCATTAGTCCCGAGAGAACTTAGGTGAATTAAACTACATTTTGAGTGATTTCTTTTAAATATTTTTCATTTTGATTTATTTCGTGACAATGCCGTTGATGTTGCGTGTAATATATTATTTTATCAATGATTCGTCTATCATTTCCTTACTTTTATGCCTATTATTCAATACATTTCTATTTGATGTTTATATTTTAGGATATAATTCTAAGGACATGATAAGTTTATATAATAGTGATAAGGAAATAAAAATCGAAGTAAAGGATGAAAGCTACTCTTATGAAGCTATTATGGGCGAGGACTCCCTGACCCTTTATTTCTCCCATCCTGGGTATTTGGAAGTACCGGTCGGATCTTGGTGCGACTTTTATGGAAAACGTTATTTCTTGAAGAAGGATAGCAATTTCAAGAAGAACGGTGAACGTAATTTCGAATATACACTTATCCTTGAAACGTCTAAAGCTGATGCAATGATGTGGAAAGTTCGTCATACCGCAGAGAATAGCATCAAATTCGCGTATACGGCAAAAGCACATGAACATTTGCAATTACTCGTTGAAAACTTGAATCGTCGGGGAATCGGCTGGAAAGTCGGTAATTACATCGAAGGAACAGAGAAAGTAATTAATTACAATCACACCTATATTCTTGATGCTCTCAACCAGCTTGCAGAACTATATGAGACAGAATGGCAGATCACTGAAGAAACGGTTGAAGGAAAACAAATTAAGACTATCCATCTGCGTAAAGTTGAGTATAACAAGGAGAACCCTTTGAAACTGTCGTATGGTAAAGGCCACGGCTTCAAGGTCGGTGTTGGTAGGACTTCTGGGGATATACCACCCGAAATAATTTTGGTAGAAACGACAGATCGCAATATTGATTATTCTACATACGGATCTAAATACCTGTTACTTCCAAAGAATAAGACTCTTGTTTACGAAGGGAGAACGTATAAGACAGATGCGGATGGAACTTGTGTCATGCGTGCTGATAAAGAACTTACAACAGCAAAGGAAGATAGTCTGGACTGTACAGCTATTTATCCTTCCCGTGTTGGTACTGTTAGTGCTGTTATTGAGGTCAATAAAAAAAAGAACTTCTTTGATTTTATAGACAAAGATATTCCTGAAGAGTTGAATTTCGAAGATTGTCTCATAGCTGGAGAAAGTATGACTGTCATTTTCCAAACCGGCATGCTTACAGGCAAGGAGTTCGAAGTAAAGTATATCCATGAAGCGAAAGACAAGAAAGAGGCACGTCGATTTGAAATTGTTCCGCAAGAAATCGATGGGATAACAATGCCGGAACCGGAAGTCTGGCGCCCGAAGGTTGGTGATACATACGCAGTGTTCGGAATGCAATTGCCGAAGGCTTATATCTGTAACGATAGCACACAAACGGGTGCGAGCTGGGAAGCTTTCAAGGAAGCTGCTAAATACCTCTATGAACATGAAGATAAAACATTCATATTTACCGGGACATTGGACGGTATTTGGGCTAAAAAACGCTGGTTGGAGATAGGCGGAAAGATTGTGCTAGGTGGATATGTAAACTTCTCTGATACACAGTTTCATCCGGAAGGTTCTCTTATCCGGATGATTGGAATCAAACGTTTTGTGAATAATCCGTATTCACCCGAAATTGAATTGTCTAACGAACCGATAGGTACGTCTGTGTCAAGTGATCTGAACAAGATAGAAACTAACGAGGTGACAGTTATTGAGAAGCATAAGGACGCTTTACAATTCACTAAACGTCGTTTCCGTGACGCAAAGGAAACGATGTCTATGCTTGAAGATGCACTGTTGAACTTCTCCGGCTCCGTCAATCCGATAACCGTTTCAACCATGCAACTGCTTGTCGGAGACGAAAGCTTGCAATTTCGTTTTGTCAATTCAAAAACGAATCCGGTTCAGGTATCTCATAATATTACTTTCAATACAAGTACAAAGATACTGAACGCTCCGGCAGGAATCCTTCAGCATTTGACACTCGGTATTAGTTCTCTTTCTTCTTCTCATAAGGCAGATGAATACAAGTACTGGGACATGGCTAACTATGATTCTCCGGTACTCATTGACCCGGACAAGAAGTATTATCTATATGCTAAAGTTGGCAAGGAGAATCAAGCCGGAACATTCCTCTTGAGTGAAACAGCTATTAAAATGGAACAGATAGCTGGATATTATCATTTACTCACCGGAGTGCTTAACAGCGAGTATGAAGGTAGTAGAAGTTTTGTTCAGCTATACGGATTTACTGAAATTCTGCCGGGCCGCGTAACAACAGAAAGAATCCTTTCTCCGGATGGTGATACATATTTCGATCTAGTAAAAAGTGAGATCGGCGGTAACATTCAAATAAAAGCAGGTTCTTCCGGATTGGAAAATCTGTCTGAATGGGAAGCTGCTCATCAGGAAATAAAGGATGCAGCTAAAGCGGCCAAGGATACTGCTGATTCAGTGGAAGGACTTCATAATTATGTAGATGGAGCCTTCGCTGACGGAATTATAGACGAAGCAGAAGCAAAAGCTATTGAAAAGTATATCAATACTGTCAACAATACCAAACAAGCTATCGAAGCAACTTACAATAAACTCTACACAAATGTTTATTTATCCGGTCCTGCAAAGATTGGTTTGCTCAATGCTAAAGTTAGCTTAATGGGGAGTATTGAAAGCCTGATTAATACTATCAATGCCGCAATTTTCGACGGATTTACAACATCTGAAGAAAAGAAAGACGTGGATAATAAATTCACTCTTTTCAATTCTGCCTATGCTGATTTTAATACTGCTGTTGAAGCCGCTAATAAGGCTATACAGGACAAGCTAAAGGATTATTCGGATGAAGCACTGAAACAGGCAATGCAGGCTTTAGAGGATGCTGCGGATGCTGCTAAGGCTGCGCAGGATGCTGCAACATCAGTTGAAGGCTTGCATGACTATGTAGATGGCGCATTTGCGGATGGCATTATAGACGAGGCGGAAGCTAAAGCGATTGAGAAATACTTAAATACAGTCGGAAATACGAAATCTGCTGTTGAAGCTACATATAGCAAACTATATGTGAACGCTTATCTGGAAGGCTCTGCTAAAACAGATTTACTTAATGCCAAGGTTTCTTTGTCAGGTGCAATTGACAATCTTATTGCTGCAATAAATACAGCTATTGCAGATGGACAAACGACTATTGAGGAAAAAAAGAATGTAGATGATAAGTTTACTCTATTCAACTCTGCTTTAGCTAGTTTCAATACAGCCGTTGAAGGAGCAAACAAAGCCATACAAGACAAACTGAAAAGCTATTCAGATGAATGTACCGCTGATCTGAAAGTGCTCAATACTCAAATCTCCGCACAAGTAACTCGAGTTGACAGCCTGACGCAGCGGATAGATACAGCCGGCTGGATTACTACAGCTGACGGTAATAAGATATATGCTTCTAAAGAACTGGAAAACGGCAATACGCTTATATCTTATATTAACCAGGCAGCAGGTGAAACGACGATTCATTCATCTAAAATTAATTTGGAAGGTGCTGTTACAATCACCGCACTGCATAGTGATCTGCAGACAATGATTAACTCCAAGATTGATCGAGACGGATTGGGTAAATTAGCATTTGAGGATGCAGTCGAATATGCAAAACTTGGTACTACAATTGTTGTAGGCGGGTATTTGAATACTGACTATATTCGTGTGAAACGTATTGATGCGGACGGCGCAAAGGTTGGAGGATTCACGATTGATAACGGTCGATTAGTCTGGAAAGCGGGTGATTATTTCGGGGATATTTCCCGCAGTCTGAAATTGGGATATAGTACCACCTCGAAAGAAGGTGTAGTACATGTTACTTTCAATCCAGCCACGGATGGTAATTTCGGTATTTCCGCTATTGGGGCTGGTTTTGGAGGAAGTGCTGCTATTTATGGATCTACCAATCTTAAGACTCCTAAATATCCCGATAATTACATTTATGCGGGTTTCTTCGATGGCAACGTAAGGGTACTAGGAGATGTAACGGCAAATGGATTCTTTCCGAGTGATGGCAATGGGAGTTATTGGTCTGTTATTTCAGATAGCACAATTACACTTTTAGATCCTTCTACACGAGGAAAGACTTTGCATATAGTAAAAGGGTTAATCGTTGAAATAAAATAAAAATTATGAAAGTAAATCTAAACAGAAACTTACTCGACTTTAGAGGTCGGGAGTTTGTCGAATTGGTGAATGGTAAGGAAAGTAAGAAATCTCTTCGTGATTTGGTGGCAGAGGCATTATTTGCAGCAGGCTCTAATCCACAGAAGAATATGGAAACTTCCAAGAAATTACGAGCATATAAAATGCTACAACAGATTATTAACAATCGTGGAGTACTTGATATTGAAACTGAAGATGCTGCTCTATTAAAAGAAATTTGTGGAGAGTATCTTACTGCAGGTACATACGGACAAATTTATGATTTAATAGAAGGAGGAAACAAGGAATGAACATTACAGCAACTAACAGCACCGCTTCAACTAAGGTTACGGATGCTATCAGGGTTAAATACAGAATGTCAACCCGTGGTACCGAAGCGGTGAAAGATATTACTGCCGAGATTGTCAAGGATGAAACGGTAGTCGGATTCTTCAATACATCAAGAAATGGGGTGACCGGTTTCTCTCTGCATGAGGATCATGGGCTAACCTCTGGCGAAGTGAAACAAGTGTTTCAGACAGCTATCGATGATTGTAGCGAAGTCTTTAAATAAAGTATTAATATTTTAGATAAATGATTATGGATTATTTCAAAAACTTACTCATTGGATTAATAACCGGCATAGCTGCTTATCTCAATCCTATCTCTGGGGAGATCAAAAGCCTTATTGCTGTATTTGCTCTTAATTTTATCTGTGGGCTGCTTACTGCGCTCCTTATCAATCATGAAAGCTTTTCTTTTAAAAAGGCTTGGAGGTGCATTGTAGAAGCAACTATTTTCTTTGCCTTGGTTAGTTGCATCTATTTTATAGGTGAGCATAAAGGAAATCCGGAAGGTGCTCTGCAATGTGTCTCATTTATTACGTACAGCGTATTCTATTTTTACGGGGTAAATATTCTAAGGAATATCAAAGAGATTTTACCTAACTCTAGCAATGGTTATAAGGTAGTAGCCTTCTTGCATTATGTGCTAAGTGTCGAGTTTATAAAGAATATCCCTTACTTAACGAACTACTTACAAAAAGGAGGTGCAAAATGAAGGAAATTGATGCTATTATCATTCATTGTTCGGCTACAAAAGCCGGACAGGATTTGAGAGCTAAAGACATTGATCGGATGCACCGGGCAAGGGGATTCAACCAAATAGGTTATAACTTCGTCATTGACCTTGACGGAATGATAGAGAATGGTCGCCCGCTTTCCATCGACGGTGCACATTGTAACACTAAAGGTTTCTCGGAATCTTCGTATAACAGACACTCTATCGGCATTTGCTACATAGGTGGTTTAGATGCAAACGGGAAGCCTGCAGATACACGTACTCCGGGCCAAAGAGCTAGTTTGCGGCAATTAGTTGCAAAGCTTTGCGAGGAGTATGATATTGTCGAGGTTCTTGGGCATCGTGATACTTCGCCTGATCTGGACGGAAGTGGAGAAGTAGAACCAGCAGAATATATCAAGGCGTGCCCCTGTTTTGATGTACGCTCCGAGTTTCCTAATTTCTTGCGTAATACTGTTATCCGAGCATGAAGCGATTAATCTACATTATCATTTTGCTGGCGTCAGCAATATGGTTATCGTCCTGCAAGTCTTCTCGCAATATTGAGACGCATAAGCAGGTGGATTACTCCGGTGAATTTCAGTATCTCCAGAAGGTAATGGAAGAGTTACGCATAGGTCTAAGTAAGCAAACGAAGATTGTGAATGACCGGTTAAGTGATTTGAAGATTGAGAATACGACTGTATTTCTTTCCCCACCTGATTCAACCGGGAAGCAGCATGTAATTAAAGAGAGCACTACCATCGCTTCCAAACAGGAACAGGAAAGGATGGAAATTGATGAATCATTATCTATTACCTTACAGCAGTTCTCCAATCAGTTGGATACTCTTAGTAATAAGGTAGATGCCTTCCTTAATCAAAAGGAAAGGCTTATTGAGCTATCATGGTGGGATTTACACAATATGGATGTATATGCCGGATTATTTATACTTGTGTTTGGATGGCTTGCTTATAGGAGTTTTTTTAAGAAGTAGAAGTAGCAGTCTTTTGTAGAAAGATAACGATTACATATATTTTATCCTAAAATAATGTATTATTGAAAACTATAGTTATATTTGCATTTATTGTAATTAATAAAGTAAACTGTTATAAAGTATATCAACATGAAACAATGGGTAATTAATTTGATGCTTTTTTCTGCTGCTACTGTAGCAATAGGTTTTTCACTTTTAAGAGTGGTTCCCTTTGAAATGACAGAATCAACATATATTGGAATTATTGTAACTTTTATTGGAATTATTGTAACTGTTCTTGTAGGATATCAGATTTATAATGCAATTGAATTTAAAAAAGATATTGAAAAACAAAGAATAGAGCTTAAGGGAGAGATCGAAAGTAGAAATAAAGAATTTAGAAATAGTATTGAAAAACAGGAACGAAGATCTACAGAAGTGATATCTAGGATTTTACGACAAGAGAAAGATTTAATCAGTTTAAATAATGAGGTGAACGAATCTTTACATATAGTACTTTCATTTAAATATGAACATGACAGTAAATATATTGCTTGTTTTTCGGCTTTGCATACAAGTTTATTATATTCAATGTATCTTGAAAGAGATGATTATACATGGTCTTTGGAACAACTGAAAAATTCTATAACGAATTTTAGTCTCATGGAAATTCATCCAGGAGGAGAGATATGCGTAGTAAAAGACCAGTTCTATGTTATGTCACCTGATTCACAATCTCCTTCTAATATAAAATTATCAGACAAAGTGGATAGATATATAGAACCTATAAAAGAAATAGAAAAAAAAATACGTGAAAATAAAGAATTTAGAGTAATTTCCTTAGGATATGAACCTCTTATGAAACATTTTTATCAAAAAGTAGAAGAATTGAAAAAGCCGTACGAATTAGCAATAGGATAATAAGCATATATTTACGCTGTAGTTAATTAGTTACTGTATGTTTTTTAACTAAATAGTTGAATATATTACTTTTCCAGTTTTTAAAGTGTGACATATAATTACGATAAGAGTTTCTGTACAAGATTCTAACACTTTCTAATTTTATAGAAAATAAAGAATATGAATTGGCATAGCCCACATAATAAGAGAAGAAAAAAGAGAAAAAATACAAGCAAAATTAACTCTTTTCGTGCTATTGAATATTTCCTCAAAAGGTGTAAAATGGTAAAAAGAAAAGTTATTCATGAGGAAAAAGAAAATAGAGTATTGTATATAATTGGAAATGGTTTTGATTTACATCATGGACTCAAAACTAGTTATAAAGATTTTAGGAAATATTTAGAATCTACTAATGAGGACTTGTTTTATCAATTAGGGAATTATTATGATATTAATGAAACCTCTGCATTATGGTCTAATTTTGAAGAAAAATTAAAAGATTTTGACCCCTCAATTTTGGAAGAAAACTTTGGAGATTATACTCCTAATTGGGGTGAGGATTTTCGCGACCGTGATTGGTATGATTTAGAAATATATATTAAAAAAGAGTTAAGCTCGTTGAAAGATGGATTGCAGGAAGCTCTTAATAGCTGGATATATGGAATAACTCAATCTTCCAATTTTGATGATAAAAAAAGAATTAAATTAGATTCTAATGCTTTATATCTTAATTTTAATTATACAGACTTTTTGGAAACAAAATACAGCATTCCTCGTGAAAAAATAACATATATACATAATAAAATAGGTGAGGGGAAAAAACTTCTGTTTGGACATGCTTGGGACTCTCTAAAATGGGGAGATGTATATCATAAGATTATGCCAGAAGGGCTAAGTAAAGAAGAACAGAGGCTTTGGCGTGAAGAACAAGATGAGAAATATGATTACTCGATAGAAAGAGGATATATAGCTATTAATATTTTTTTTTCAAGCATTTACAAAGATTGCATTGCCAATATTAAAAACCATGGCAATTTCTTCTCTAACCTTAAAAACATACAAAAAGTCTATGTATTAGGACATAATATTGATGAGGTAGATCAACCTTATTACAAGAAGATAATAAGAATAATTGATCATAAAAAGGTAGATTGGATTATTAGTGATTATAATAATGATTTTATCTGTAAGAAACAAGTATTAATGAATCTTGGTATTCCTTCTGGAAAAATAAAACCGATCTCGATGGTAAATATATAGTGTGAAAATATTAGTAATAATTATTAGGGGCATAATAAGGCTTCAATAAAGAGGATATATCTATTTTATGTATTTCTATTTGTTTTTTCATAACTCTGCTTCTTTGTATTAAAACAAAAGAGGTCAGGGTTTGCTCATTGCAGATACTTTTTTTAATTATTAATAGTTTTCTCCCAATCATCCAGCACAGTTACATCCCACCGTGGAAGGTCAGGATTAATATATGTTACCGACCTGCCATACACAGAAAAACTTTTGCCAATAAACTCGTCGATAGCTTCATCTTCCCCTTTTTGAAGACAGATATTCATAAAGACATGCATTTCATCCCAGTTGGTTGGCCCAATAAACAAAGATTCAATGAACCGACCTTTAACTGGAGCCCCGACAACCTGGTCTTTTATTCGCTCAATAAGAGCAATTGCTTCTTCAATTGTCATATAGATTATTTTCCAGCAAATATAAGAAAAAGGTTCGGTTATCCTTTCATCATCATGATATCTGCTCTCATCTCTATATATTCAGTATATTTTTCAGGATTGTTGGTATAGTCTATCACCCTGTTTATGGCTATCTCAGCTTGTTTTTGTTTGACGCGTGTATAATATCGAATAACTCCCCTACTCTTATCTGAATGACCGAGACAATAATCTATCACCCCGTCCGGAATTCCAAGCTCTGAGGCGAATTGGGCAAAGGTCTTACGGGCGGAGTAAAAACACAATGTCTGTTTGATTCCCAAGTGCTCTTTTAGTTCCCTCATGCAAAGATTGATGTACTTTTGCAAGTTAGAATAGGTATAAGAATACCCCAAATCCAAAAATCCGCTTTTATTTATGTACTTACTGATAATTGCTTTCGCTTCGCTATGTATAGGTATCGTTATGACTGATTTCCCAGTCTTAGCATGAACAGTCTTGATTCTTTCAAAAGAAAGTATATCCACCGACAAATCAACAGATAATAAATCTTTCAAGTTGATACCGCACAAATAGAAAGAGAGTAAAAACATGTCCCTACCTAAATTCAATCTTTTTCCTTCGACTTCCGCCCTTTGTATTTTCTGAAATTCTTCTATTGAAAGATCGCACTCTTTAGGGTCTGCTGTTGGTATTTTCGTGTACACAAATGGGTGCACATCCGTTTTCAGAACACCTGTTTTTATCAGCTCGTTTATCCGGGCTTTCAGATGGGTTAATCTCAATCCGATGTTTCCATTGGCATAACCTTTCTTTATCATCCACTTTTTAAAATGCTCTACCAATAAAGTATTAATTGCAGGAATAGGTACATCTCCTTCCGCATTAGTAAACACCCGTACAGTCTCCTCATTCATTTTTGCATAGCTTTCCCTCCCCTCTTCCCTAATTTCATTTATGCGCTGTTTCCAGAACTCCAGAAACGAAATATGTGAAGGGCGTTCCTTGGACATTATAATCCGCTTTATCTGAATTGCAGAAAAATAGTCTATACATTCAATAGAATTAAATTTCTCTTTGTATTGTGAAAACACAAATTCAAGCCTTTTATTCATGACGTTCGCATCCTTCCGGTAAGCGACTTTACCGTTATCGAATTCTGCAATATCATCTAACAGAAACTCTGTTTTTATGTAGGCACGTTCTTTCTTTTGGGAGATGCAGACTAAGATGGGAAGCCTACCATCATGTTCCTTAATGGAACTTAAAATTGTTAATCTGATTGTTGCCATAGTCGAATAATCAAAACACAATTCTACTATACAATTTTGTGCAAATATATACGCAGATTTATGTTTTTTTTATTCGGAATTGAATTTTTAGAAAAGAGAAACGCTGATTAAAGAACTAATAATCAGTGTTTTATTTGAGAGCCGCTAGCCAGACTTGAACTGGCGACCTACGCGTTACGAATGCGTTGCTCTACCAACTGAGCTATAGCGGCGTTTGTCTCTCGTTTACGGCGTGCAAAATTACAGCTTTATTTGAGAAAACAAAAAGAATCCGATTATTTTTTGAGCTTAATTTTTAAATCAACTTTTGTTGACGTTATCTAAAACTTTTCTTTGCGTTCAAATTTTCCGTCCTCGGTATAGTACTTCCATGTACCCTTCGGTTTATTATTTGCATACTTTCCACGAAGTTTCAATGTCCCATCTTCATAATATTCGCGGTAACGACCATGGCGTTTCCCTTCTTTTACTTCCGCTTCACTCTTCAATGCTCCCTCCGGATAAAACTCCCGTAAAACGTTTCCTTCAAACTTTTCGATATAGAAACGTTTCAGTTCGCTCATCTGCTCTTTTTCGGTCTCTGCATCTTCGTTCATTTCCTTATCATCTTCATCGGTAGCAATAGCAACGTCAACCTCTTCCAGTTGATATGGGCTATAATCCATCACATACTGCAAAGAAGCCGACTGATCCTCTCCTATAATCTGCATAGTCCAGTAAGGAAATGAATACAAAACGTCTTTGTTTGATTGTATTTCATTCCATGTAGCAGGATTCATCATCGGTTTCAACTGGGAATAAAACTTGCGCACATCTGTATATAAGAAAATAGTAGAACTTGATTTTAAATATGACAGTGCATTTTCAAAACCCGGATTATTTTTTAATAAATTCTTCTGCTCGTAATCTTCTACAAAGGAAAGTAAAGAAGCAGCTTTATTACTAAAAACTACATAATCGTCAACATAAGTATAGTATGGCTTCTCAAATTTATCAAATAGCTTTCCAAAGAACAAGCGAAAAAAGCCTTTCATTTCGACATAATTAATCTCGAAATCCTTATAATTAGCAGTCTTAATCTTAACCGGAGTACGTCGCTTAATCTTCTTTTCAATGAATTCCATGTTCTTACGGGCATCTTTAATACTTTTAGCCCTGATAGCCAGAATCAGTTCGGGATCATGTCCTAACAAACCTGGTTCGGATTGGGTAATAGCAAACTCTCCTGACATCCAACTCAAAAAGTTTTCTTCCAAAGATATACCGAATAACCCTTCTATCTTTTTCCGGGAACTTTGATAAGAATCATACAACTGTTTATTGTGAACCGACAGTGCATTCTCCAGTTCCTTTACAAAGGTCACCGGACTATTGAAACCTATATTCGTATAAAGAGCTGTCCGCCCAGACAGAATCTCATGTGCTTTCATTTTATGTTTTCCCGAATTCAACAAAGCAGCGACATAAGGATCGGCAGAATCTTTTTTCAATGTATATCCTTTCACTTCCATCCGCTCCTTATTCGTATTTAAATAAAGTCCGGCAAAATTCATGGAATTGCTAAACAGATCAATGTACTCATTTCTTGTACCTAAATAAATAGACATAAATTGAGGTACACGCGCATAATTGACAAAGACTCTGACAAGTCCCTTACCGGAAACCAACTTCTCTGTTTCAATAAAAGACTGATCAAGCCCGATTTTAGGTTTATTACGCGAATCAATAGCCGACTCGACAAGTCCGGATGTGTATGAACCAACCAAATGATTATCGACAAAAGCAATATAGAAAATATCCCTCGTCTCGGAATCGCGCATTTCAAGGATATTAATACCATTATGCATCCGGTTAGTCACAGTAAAACCACTCATGACCAATACGGTTTCAACCTGGTCTTTCAATAAATCCATCTTCGATGTTTTCTGCATATCCAAGATAAGCAAAAAATCCCACTCTGTGGCACGAGTCTTATGAAGCGAAATAAGCATATCCCGTTCACCGACAAGCGACAATAGCACCTTATTGCTTTTGACAACCGAATCGAGCTTCTCTACGCTCTTCGTTACTTCCTCGAAAGATTTCGCTTTCTTCAGACATTGCCATGTTTCACTTCCACTAAACTTTTCCCAATCTTCAATCGGAGCCGATGATTGAATGATAAACGCAGCATCTTCCGGAACCAGATAGATCTGCTGAATATTACGATCAGGTGAGACAAATAAATAAACTACGGAATATACAACATATACCGCCAAAGCCAATGCAGCCACAACTAAAGTTCTCTTCACTATTTTCGAGGTACTTTTTTTCTTCTCCGGGCCTGCATTTTGCTCTCCTTGCCCGCAATTTAATTCATCCATTATTGAGTTGTTATAAACTTGAATGGACAAAAGTAGTAAAAAAGATGAGATTAATTAGTTAATTCATACTCATTTAGTGAATTAGTTCAATAAACAAGATTTTATAAAAAACAGTATAAAGGAGATATCCTCCCTCCTATTTTTATAAAAAACTATTCTGAATAAAGCATAAACCATTGACTCGTATCGTAAATATGTATTAACTTTACAGCATGAAAAAGAAATTCCAACTCGAAGTTCCGGGAGGAGCCGATAAAGTCTTACTTCATACCTGTTGTGCTCCTTGTTCATCAGCCATTATTGAATGTATGATGCAACATCACATCACCCCTGTTATCTATTATTGCAATCCTAACATCTATCCGCAGGAAGAGTATATGATAAGAAAAGACGAATGTACACGCTATGCCCAATCATTGGGATTGGAAATAATAGATGCTGATTACGATCATGAAAACTGGCGATGCCATATAGCAGGAATGGAGCAGGAACCCGAAAGAGGAGGACGCTGCCTACGTTGCTTTAAACTACGCTTATTGGAGACCGCCCGTTATGCACATGAACATGGCCTTTCCGTAATAACCACAACGCTTGCTTCCAGTCGTTGGAAAAGTCTGGAGCAGATTAATGAAGCCGGACAATATGCCACCGCTTCATACCCGGATGTCACATACTGGGAACAGAATTGGCGGAAAGGCGGACTTAGCGAACGACGTATCGCCATCATTAAAGAGTATAACTTCTACAACCAACAATATTGCGGTTGTGAATTCAGCATGAGAAAAGAAGAATAAAACAAACCCGCCATTACTAGCTAACCAATGAATCGAAGTAAAAAAGGTAAAAACAGAAAGCTATTCAAAAAGAAATCACATTCCAATAACAGATTAGGATGTATCATCGCCATCATTGTGCTCATTCCTATTCTTTTTGGCGTCTATTTATATTGCCAACAGATTAATACCCAGAATAATAATGAACCGCAAACCGATATCTCCCTTCAAATTCCACTTGGCAAAGATCTGGAGACACCCATACCATTAGTTCCCCGGCAAGAACAAATAATCCGGCATAGCGGATATACCGTATCATATAACAAAGATTTAAAAATACCCAACTGGGTCTCTTACGAATTAACCCGGGAAGAAACCAAAGGAAAAGAAAAAAGAGGCAATCGTTTTATTGCCGACCCATTAGTGACAGGCCCGATTGCAACCAATGCTGACTACACCCGTTCAGGATACGACAAAGGACACATGGCGCCTGCTGCAGATATGAAATGGAGTCCTGAAGCCATGAAAGAATCATTCTATTTCAGCAATATGTGTCCCCAACATCCCCAGTTAAATAGAAGAGGATGGAAAAATCTGGAAGAAAAAATCCGGAATTGGGCTATAGCAGATAGTGCCATTATTATATGTGGACCTATTATTGAAAAACAGCCTAAAACGATTGGGAAAAATAAGGTCGTAGTACCTCAACGGTTTTTCAAAGTAGTCCTATCTCCTTTTGCCAAACCGATACGGGCTATCGGCTTCTTATTCAACAATGAGCAGGCAGTAGAACCTCTATCTTCATATGTAGTCACAGTGGATAGCATCGAGAGCCTGACTAATATGGATTTCTTCGCACCTTTACCCGATGAGATAGAAAACAAAATAGAAGCAAATGCAAATTATTCCCTCTGGCCGAACTAATTAACAACTCGCTTCACTAAGACTAACTTATCTACATACAAATTCTGATTCGTTCCACAATTGTAGAACGAATTAATAATCGCAATACAACCTAATACAATCAGCACATTCAATCTTTAAATATTAGAAAAGTCCGGAGTAATTCATCCTCTTTTCAACGATTCATTATAGAAAGGGATTACACCTATCCAAATTCTTTTTATCTTTGACGAACTTTTTAAATATACCTCAAAAGATGAAGAGAAAAAAGAGAAATATTCTACTATCAATTCTAATCGGAGCATTCCTCCTTTGTGCAATTGCCGGAGGCACCTTTTATTACTATCTGTTTGCTCCTCAATTTCATCCATCTAAAACCGTATATATTTATGTAGACCGGGATGATACAGCCGACTCTATCTATCATAAAATACAAAAAATCGGGCATGTCAATAAGTTCACCGGTTTCCAGTGGATGGCAAAATACAAAGATTTCGATCAGAATATCCATACCGGACGTTATGCCATTCGCCCCAATGACAATGTCTATCACGTATATAGTCGCTTTTCCAGAGGCTATCAGGAAGCGATCAACCTTACCATAGGAAGTGTCCGGACATTAGACCGGTTAGCACGAAGCATTGGAAAACAACTCATGATAGACTCTGCCGAAATCGCCAGCCAGTTATTCGACTCTACTTTCCAGGCTCAAATGGGATACACAACCATAACACTCCCCAGCCTTTTCATACCGGAAACCTATCAGGTATATTGGGACATGAGCGTAGACGACTTCTTTAAACGAATGAAGAATGAGCACGAACGCTTCTGGAACAAAGAACGTCTGGCACAAGCCACCGCCATCGGCATGACACCGGAAGAAGTCAGCACTCTTGCTTCCATCGTCGAAGAAGAAACCAACAACAATGAAGAAAAGCCAATGGTAGCCGGATTGTATATCAACCGTTTACATCAAGATATGCCTTTGCAGGCAGATCCTACCATCAAATTTGCACTACAGGATTTCGGTCTGCGCCGAATCACCAACGAAAATTTAAAAGTCGACTCCCCCTATAACACCTACATAAATACCGGACTGCCTCCAGGCCCCATCCGTATCCCTTCTAAAAAGGGAATAGACAGCGTATTAAACTATACCAAACATAACTATATCTACATGTGTGCTAAAGAAGATTTTTCCGGAACTCACAACTTTGCATCCAATTATGCCGACCACATGGCAAATGCAAGAAAATACTGGAAAGCCCTGAATGAAAGAAAGATTTTCAAGTAAATTTGTGATAAAACGAACGGAAAAGCCTATCTTTGCCCGATAGATTAACAAACTGTGATCAACACTAAATAAAAGAAATATATATGAGCAAGCAACTCTTACTTGGCGATGAAGCCATTGCACAAGCTGCACTGGATGCCGGACTTTCAGGTGTTTATGCCTATCCTGGTACTCCTTCAACTGAAATTACGGAATATATTCAAATGGCCCCAATAACGACCGAACAGAATATACACAACCGTTGGTGTGCCAATGAAAAAACAGCGATGGAAGCTGCGTTGGGTATGTCATTCGTTGGTAAACGGGCATTAGTTTGTATGAAGCACGTAGGTATGAATGTAGCTGCCGACTGTTTTGTCAACTCTGCCATCACAGGTGTGAAAGGCGGATTGATCGTGATAGCAGCAGATGACCCCAGCATGCACTCTTCGCAGAACGAACAAGACAGCCGTTTCTACGGAGATTTCTCACTGATTCCTATGTACGAACCCAGCAATCAGCAGGAAGCGTATGATATGGTATACAGTGGTTTCGAATTCTCTGAAAAATTGGGCGAACCTATCTTGATGCGTATGGTAACCCGCCTTGCACACTCCCGCTCTGGAGTAGAACGCAAAGCACAAAAACCACAGAATGGCATCTCTTTCAGCGAAGATCCTCGTCAGTTCATCTTGTTACCAGGAAATGCCCGTAAACGCTACAAAGTATTACTTGCGCGCCAAGACGAGTTTATCAAAGCTTCGGAAGAATCACCTTATAATAAATATACAGATGGTCCTAACAAAAAGTTAGGAATTATCGCTTGTGGTATCGGCTACAACTATCTGATGGAAAACTATCCTGAAGGTTGCGAATATCCGGTACTTAAAATCGGCCAGTATCCATTGCCTAAAAAGCAATTACATCAATTGATTGAATCCTGTGACGAGATCCTCGTTCTGGAAGACGGACAACCATTTGTAGAAAAACAATTGAAAGGTTATCTGGGCATCGGCGTTAAAGTAAAAGGACGTTTGGACGGTACCCTGTCACAAGACGGAGAATTAAATCCGGACTCTGTAGCTCGCGCCGTAGGTAAAGAGAATAAATCAGAATTCGGTATTCCTTCTGTCGTAGAAATGCGTCCGCCCGCACTTTGCGAAGGTTGCGGACACCGCGATATGTATATCACATTGACCGAAGTTCTGAAAGAAGAATATCCATCTCATAAAGTATTCAGCGACATCGGCTGTTACACATTAGGTGCGAATGCTCCTTTCAATGCAATCAACTCATGTGTAGACATGGGTGCCTCCATCACGATGGCGAAAGGTGCGGCTGACGGAGGTCTTTTCCCAGCTGTAGCTGTAATCGGAGACTCCACATTCACCCATTCCGGAATGACCGGACTATTAGATTGTGTGAACGAGAATGCCAGTGTAACCATCGTCATCTCCGACAATGAAACTACCGCCATGACAGGTGGACAGGACTCTGCCGGAACCGGACGTATCGAAGCGATCTGTGCAGGTATCGGAGTAGATCCGGCTCATATCCGCGTCGTTACTCCGTTGAAGAAAAACTATGAGGAGATGAAGCAAATCATTCGCGAAGAGATCGAATACCGTGGTGTATCTGTCATTATTCCACGTAGAGAGTGTATCCAGACATTAGCACGCAAAAAAAGAAGTAAGTAAGCCATGAAGAAAGACATTATATTATCAGGAGTCGGTGGACAGGGAATTCTGTCTATTGCTACAGTGATCGGCAAAGCTGCCTTGAAAGAAGGATTATATATGAAACAAGCAGAAGTGCACGGAATGAGCCAACGCGGAGGAGATGTTCAATCCAACCTCCGTATCAGCGACCAGCCGATTGCTTCAGACTTGATCCCATCAGGTAAATGCGACCTTATCATTTCATTGGAACCCATGGAAGGATTGCGCTACCTCCCTTATCTTAGCCCTAACGGTTGGTTAGTGACTAACGAAACTCCGTTTGTCAATATCCCCAATTATCCGGAAGCAGACAAAGTAATGGCAGAAATCAATAAGCTGCCTCACAAAATTGTGTTGAACGTAGACAAAGTAGCCAAAGAAGTAGGCTCCGCCCGCGTTGCCAACATAGTCTTACTGGGAGCAACCATTCCATTCCTTGGCATCGACTACGGAAAAGTACAAGACAGCATCCGTGAAATCTTCCTGCGCAAGGGAGAAGCAATTGTAGAAATGAATCTTAAAGCATTGGCTGCCGGCAAGGAAATTGCAGAAAAGCTAATGTAATAACAGGCATTATCATGAATACACAATACTGGGAAGAAGAACTAGAAACCATGAGCCGGGAGAAGTTGCAGGAATTACAACTTCGACGGCTTAAGAAAACAATCAATATAGCTGCAAACTCCCCATATTACAAAGAAGTTTTCAGCAAACATGGCATCACTGCAGATAGCATACAATCATTAGACGATATCCGCAAATTGCCCTTTACTACCAAAGCCGATATGCGTGCCCACTATCCTTTCGGGCTGGTAGCAGGTGATATGAGCAATGATGGTGTACGTATTCACTCTTCTAGTGGTACTACCGGAAACCCGACAGTTATTGTTCATTCACAGCACGATCTCGACTCCTGGGCCAACCTGGTAGCCCGCTGCCTGTACGCAGTAGGAATACGCAAGACCGACGTCTTCCAAAACAGCTCCGGATACGGTATGTTTACAGGAGGGTTAGGCTTCCAATACGGTGCAGAACGCCTGGGCTGTCTGACAGTCCCTGCCGCAGCCGGAAACAGTAAACGACAGATTAAATTCATCAACGACTTCAAGACTACCGCTTTACATGCTATCCCCAGCTATGCCATCCGCCTTGCCGAAGTCTTTCAGGAAGAAGGCCTTGATCCCAAAGGAACCACACTGAAAACGCTGGTTATCGGTGCTGAACCTCACACCGACGAACAACGCCGGAAAATAGAAAAGATGCTGGGCGTAAAAGCATACAACAGCTTCGGTATGACAGAAATGAACGGTCCCGGTGTTGCTTTCGAATGTCAGGAACAAAACGGAATGCACTTCTGGGAAGACTGTTATCTGGTAGAAATTATCGATCCGGAAACAGGAGAACCCGTTCAGGAAGGAGAAATCGGAGAATTAGTACTTACGACTCTCGACCGGGAGATGATGCCGTTAATCCGCTATCGCACCCGTGACTTAACCCGTATTCTTCCGGGAAAATGCCCCTGCGGCCGCACGCACATCCGTATTGATCGTATCAAGGGACGCAGTGATGATATGTTCATTATCAAGGGAGTAAATATCTTCCCGATGCAAGTAGAAAAGATACTCGTACAATTTCCCGAATTAGGCAGCAATTACCTGATTACACTGGAAACAGTCAACAACCAAGACGAGATGATCGTCGAAGTAGAATTAAGCGACCTTTCCACTGACAATTATATTGAACTGGAGAAGATCCGCAAGGATATAACCCGCCAATTAAAGGATGAAATATTGGTGACTCCCAAAGTTAAACTGGTAAAAAAAGGCTCTCTCCCGCAAAGCGAAGGAAAAGCCGTCCGAGTAAAAGACTTAAGAGACAACAAGTAACAATTCAAATTTCCATGTGCTAATATACCAACCGCTGTTCACCATGCGGAATGGAATATTAGCACATTATTTAATTAATATCATACAGCATGCAATTACTTAAAAAAAGAATTCTGCAAGACGGAAAGTGCTACGAAGGAGGTATCCTGAAAGTAGACGGTTTTATTAATCATCAAATGGACCCTGTCCTGATGAAATCAATCGGAGTTGAGTTTGTCCGCCGTTTTGCAGCCACAAACGTAAATAAGATTATGACAATCGAAGCCAGCGGCATCGCCCCTGCTATCATGACAGGCTACCTGATGGATTTACCAGTTGTATTTGTAAAGAAAAAGTCTCCTAAAACCATCCAGAACGCACTAAGCACCACCGTGCACTCATTCACCAAAGACCGTGATTATGAAGTCGTTATCAGTGCAGATTTCCTCACCCCGAACGACAATGTTCTTTTCGTGGATGACTTTCTCGCATACGGAAATGCTGCATTGGGCATTATCGACCTCATCAAGCAATCCGGAGCAAATTTGGTAGGAATGGGCTTCATTATTGAAAAAGCCTTCCAGAATGGCCGCAAAATGCTTGAGGAACAAGGTGTCAGAGTAGAAAGTCTGGCCATCATTGAAGACTTATCCAACTGCTGTATTAAAATCAAAGACGAGTAGATTGATTGGGGTTGAAATACTGCCCTTTATCTTTCGTCCTTTTTCCATATTGCACCGCATGCTGCGGACAAACATGATAACATGCCAAGCATGAGGTGCAATCCATTCCCCAAACAGGCCTTCCGTCCACAACTGTAACATTCTCCACCGGGCAACTCTTCTCACAACGCTTACACCCAATACAAGCATCGGTAGCATAAAAATGCTTAGGAGACATCTGAAAACGATTAAACAACGGATTTATAATCCTCGTCTTGATAAAAGGCATACTCCCTTCATGACAGAGAAACAGCTCTTCCCTTCTACTTATCGAAGCATTTATTTTATTGACAGTCGAAACAGCATCCGCTAGTTTTTTCTCTTCCAACTCTTTATTATCCACGTCGAAACCGGGAAGCAAGACATAATTATTAGGCATAGTCACCGAGAAACCAGCGTGACATTCCCAACCTTTATTCTTTAATGCCTTCGCCAGTACTTGCTGGGTAAGCCCGGTATCATCACCACAGGAACAAACAAAAAACAAATATTGTCTTTTATACCCCCTTAAAGAGAGCTGTCGAACAAAGTTCAATACTATTTCAGGAGGTCCCCACGAATAGATAGGAAATACAAAGCCGATCTTTTCATCTGCCTGCAAACTAAACTCCAATGCTTCATTCTTTAGCGCATCGGGAATAAAAACCAACTCTTCTTTTTGCTCTTTGGAAAGCTGATTTGCAATCCACTTAGAATTACCTGTACCGGAGAAATAAAATATCATAGAAAAGTATATAAAAAAAGCCGCATCGACGATGTGATGAAACTCTGATAGAACAAGATTTGAGCGCTCGCCCTCTTTGTAATCCACCGGCTTAAAGCTGTCCCGAAGGATGTGGCCCGCCATTGAAGAACGAAGCTTTCTCGGTGCATCAGATTAATTTGAAGAGTTTCCCGATCCAGTCGATACGGCTAATATTTTTGTATCACAAATGTAATAAGAATCTATGAGACTAACAAGAAAAAAAAGGAATTTGTTTACCTACTAACATTTTTTTCACTCCCTTTTATCCGCCTAACAAAAGAAAAGTGTCAGTTACTAGCTTAGTAACTGACACTTTGTAACTCGTAAACTATTGATGCTTAAGCAGCTTTAGCTTTAGCAACTACAGCTTTGAAAGCTTCCGGGTGATTCATAGCTAAATCAGCCAAAACCTTACGGTTTATTTCAATACCGGCTTTGTGCAGACCGCCCATCAATTTAGAATAAGACATTCCTTCAAGACGTGCAGCAGCGTTGATACGTTGTATCCAAAGAGCGCGGAAGTTTCTTTTCTTATTTCTACGGTCACGGAACGCGTAAGTCAAACCCTTTTCCCAAGTGTTTTTAGCTACGGTCCATACATTCTTTCTTGCACCAAAGTAACCTCTGGTCAATTTCAAAATTTTCTTTCTTCTTGCTTTTGAAGCAACATGATTTACTGATCTTGGCATAGTTTTACTTTTTTTGAATGTTAGCGCCGCTACTTCACGCAGCGAACTTCAGGCTAATGCATTCGGTTAATACTTTAATAATACTTTTACGCTTTTGATTACTTCATTGCTAAGAGTTCCTTAACCTGGCTTACATTTGTTGTATCAACAGTTGTAGAGTAGCACAGATTTCTTTTTCTCTTCTTGGATTTCTTAGTCAAAATGTGACTGTGAAAAGCGTGCTTTCTTTTGATTTTACCTGTTCCGGTAAGGGTAAACCTTTTTTTAGAACCGGAGTTAGTCTTCATCTTTGGCATCTTACTTGTTTTTAAATTATTAAATATATAATGGCAACGCACTATACCTGCGCGTTACGCATCCTTTTCTTATTCTTCGCTCGTTTCCGGCTTCTCTGCTTTTTGTGCAGGAGCAGCAGGTTTCGGTGCTCCGGCCGTTGCAGGCTTTTTAGGAGCTTCTTTCTTCTTCGGAGAAAGCTGGATAGTCATACGCTTACCTTCCAATATCGGCATCTGATCCACTTTTGCATAGTCTTCCAAATCATTCGCAAAACGAAGCAACAATACTTCACCTTGTTCCTTAAAAAGGATAGAACGACCTTTAAAGAATACATAAGCCTTCACCTTATCACCGTCTTCCAAGAATCCTTTAGCATGTTTCAACTTAAAGTTGTAATCATGGTCATCTGTCTGGGGACCAAAACGAATCTCCTTCACATTAACCTTCACCTGCTTCGCTTTCTGTTCCTTCTGACGTTTCTTTAATTGATAAAGAAATTTAGAATAATCAATAATACGACAAACAGGGGGTTGAGCATTAGGAGAAATTTCCACTAAATCCAATTCTTTTTCTTCAGCCATTTTCAGAGCCTGAAAGATTGGATATACTTTCGGTTCAATATCATCGCTTACTATGCGAACTTCCTTGGCACGAATCTGTTCATTGATTCTGTATTGCCCTTTTAGAGTGTCATTCTTCATTAAAAACGTTTACTTCCTAGTTTGATCTTTTTATTGTTATACTAAATATTTTATTTTGAAACGGCTGCAAAGTTACCATTTATTTATCATATTCTGAACTTCTTCGTTCAAAATTTTAGCAAATTCTTCAAATTTCATGGTTCCTTTGTCACCTTCGCCTTGTCTACGAACAGAAACTTCACCATTTTCAGCCTCTTTTTCACCGACAATCAGCATATAAGGAATGCGCTTCATTTCATTATCACGAATCTTGCGGCCGATCTTCTCGTTACGATCATCTACAATCGCACGGATTTCGTGTATTTTCAGATACATCTTCACCTGTTCTGCATATTCATTGAACTTCTCACTGATCGGCAGAATAACTACCTGTTCCGGTGTCAGCCACAATGGGAACTTACCGGCAGTGTGCTCAATCAATACAGCAACAAAACGTTCCATTGATCCGAACGGAGCACGGTGAATCATCACCGGACGATGCTTCTGATTATCAGAGCCCATATATTCAAGTTCAAAGCGTTCCGGCAAGTTGTAGTCAACCTGGATAGTACCCAGCTGCCAACGACGACCGATAGCGTCTTTCACCATAAAGTCAAGCTTAGGACCATAAAAAGCAGCTTCTCCATACTCAATCTTAGCAGGCAAGCCCTTCTCCGCACAAGCCTCGATAATAGCCTGTTCCGCTTTTTCCCAGTTATCATCGCTACCAATATACTTTTCACGGTTCACTTTATCACGCAAAGATATCTGTGCTTCAAAATTCTGGAAATCCATAGAACGGAACACAATAGATATAATATCCATCACACGAAGGAACTCATCTTTCACCTGCTCCGGACGACAGAAGATATGCGCATCATCCTGCGTAAAGCTACGAACACGAGTTAAACCATGTAACTCTCCACTTTGTTCATAACGACAAACCGTACCAAATTCAGCTATACGCAACGGAAGGTCTTTATAAGAACGTGGGAAGTTTTTGTAAATCTCACAGTGGTGAGGACAGTTCATTGGTTTCAAGAAATACTCTTCCCCCTCTTCCGGAGTATGGATAGGTTGGAAAGCATCCTTGCCATATTTTGCATAGTGACCCGAAGTCACATACAGCAACTTATTACCGATTGGCGGAGTAATCACCTCCTGATAATCGTAACGTGTCTGGATACGACGTAAGAACTCCTGCAGACGCAGACGCAATGCAGTACCTTTCGGCAACCACATAGGAAGTCCCTTACCTACAGTTTCGGAGAACATAAACAACTGCATCTCCTTACCAATCTTACGATGGTCACGCTTCTTCGCTTCTTCCAATAACACCAGATATTCATCCAGCATTTTCTTCTTCGGGAACGTGATACCATAAATACGAGTCAGCATCTTACGATCTTCATGACCACGCCAATAAGCACCAGCCACTGAAGTCAACTTAATAGCCTTGATCGGAGCAGTCGTCATCAAGTGAGGACCACGACAAAGGTCAGTAAATGCACCCTGGGTATAAGTCGTAATGTGTCCGTCTTCCAGTTCAGAAATCAATTCACATTTATATGTTTCGCCACGATCACCAAACATTTTCAGAGCATCCGTTTTTGCGATGCTTTTTCTGACTACGTCTTCTTTCTTTGCAGCCAGTTCCAACATTTTAGCTTCAATGGCAGGAAGGTCGCTTTCTTTAATTACCGCTTCACCCGGATCCACATCATAGTAGAATCCGTTTTCAATAGCCGGTCCGATACCAAACTGGATACCCGGATAAAGTTCCTGCAAAGCTTCCGCCAACAAGTGTGCACTTGTATGCCAGAATGCATGCTTACCTTCTTCATCATCCCATTTATAAAGAACGAAATTAGCATCTTCATTAATAGGACGTCCTAAATCATAAGTCTCGCCGTTCACGCCACATGCCAGCACTTCCTGTGCCAGACGCGAGCTGATACTTTCAGCAATCTGTAAACCGTTCACTCCTTCGTTATACTCACGAACGGAGCCATCGGGAAATGTTATCTTTATCATAATATGATGATGTTATATTTTCATAATTTGAACGCAAAAGTAACTAAATCTTTTGAGTTTTCTATTTTTTATCAAAAAAATGTTATTCCGATTGATCTGTAAAACGTTTGATAACATTATAAGCAGAAACAATCCCCAACTCACCGGCTTTACTCAAATCAGAAATACCCAGCTTATTATTTCCTAAGAAAATATGAGTCAGTCCACGATTGAAGTAAGCGTCTGCAAAATCAGGATTCAGCTCGATCGCCTTATCATAGTCGACAATTGCAGCCCGGTAATCTTTCAACATGGCAGAAACATTAGCACGATTATAATATGCATATACAAAGTCCGGAGCCAGATTTATCACCTTATCCAAATCTTTTCTCACCACCTCATAATCTACTGCGGTAATCTCTTTACGCTTATTATCGCCAGGAACAACATCTGTTTCGACAGCTTGTTCAGCCTTCTGATATTCCAACTGTTTACAACGAATCAATGCACGCATAAAATATGCCGGGAAGAAATCACCATCCAGCAAGATTGTCTGAGTCAAATCAGAGACTGCACTCGAGAAGTCCTGCACCAAATAAAAATCAATTGCACGGGCAAAACGTTTTGAGGCATTCTTTTCATCTTCCACAATAGCCGATGTATGTGTATCAATCAAGGCAAAATGCACTTTCACCTGTTCTTCCGTCAACGGAGCTTCCATATTCGTGATGCGAAGACGTTTCGGAAGTATACCTGTACGGTTTAAATCCTCAATATATTTGTGGAAGTTCACCGAACGTTTCACGTCACTCATCTTCTCATAATAAGTCAAAGCGAACATCGGTTCCATCGTTATATTTACGTTCTTATCCTGTACACGTCCACGATAATCACTTGTATAGCGTTGTTCAGCTTCAGAATCATCGGCAATCACTATCTTACGATAGTTATTCATATTCTTATCCGATTTCTTACGGGTCTTCTCTCCGCCTTCCTCATCATTTTCCTTATCCTTGTTCTGTGCTACATCTTTGTTCGTCACACCGTTCTGCTTGTCGATCTGCGCCTTCATGACTTTAAATTCATCCTGCTCCGCACCCTTCTTATCTCCAATCTTTCTGCGAGCTTCCGAACGCTGATAGTATCCGGCCAGGAAGTTCGGATACTGATTGATAACAGTTGTGTAATCTTGTATAGCCCCGCGATAATCACCCGTTTGCGCACGCAGCAAACCACGGTTAAAGACAGCCATCATATTATCCGGCTCCATCTTGATAACAAAGTCGAAGTCTTCGATAGCCCGGTTATCATCTCCTACCTGTGCACGTAACAAACCGCGGTTATAATGACCGATAAAGTTATTCGGATCAATATCCAATGCCAGATCATAATCGCTCATGGCACCTCTTAAATTATTCTGATGAAAACGAGCCAATGCACGGTTTATATAATTTCCAGCATTCTTAGCACTCAACGGAATAGCACGGTTGAAATCCGCTTCCGCTTCCGCATACTTAGCCTGTTGTAATTTAACAATCGCTCTTGCAGCCCAAGCATCCGGATCATATTTATCCAGTTCAAGCGCCTTATTGAAGTCATTCAAGGCAGCAATCGTATCTTTCTGTTGTAAAGACACTTCCCCCCTCATCAAATAAGCACGGGTATAGCGTGGAGACACCTTCAACAAGCTTTCCAAATCCTCTTTCGCAGCATTATAATCCTTCTTCTGGATATGAGATAATGTCAGGTTATGCCATAAAGTAATATTCTCCGGATCATAATGCAATGCTTTCTTATAATCCTCAATCGCTCCATCAAATTTACTCTGACGAATCCTTGCCAAACCACGAATCTGATAAGCACCCACCACAAATGGATTGCGTTGGATAGCTGCATCACAGTCTGCTTCAGCACCCTGAAAATCCTCCAGATTCAGTTTAGCCAATGCCCTGAAGAAATAAGGTTCATACAGATAAGGCTTAGCGTTAATAACCTGGTTAAAATACTGAATAGAAAGTACATAGTCCTCAAAATAAAGAGCGTTTCGGGCAATAGTCATCACCCGATCCGTATTTATTTGAGCACACACCAGCGTTGGGAACAGTAATAAAACTGTTAAGATTCTTTTTACCATTGATATTTTATGCTTGTAAACGAAGCAAAAATAATGCTTTTCGCTTACTTAACAGGGATATAAACGTTTTTTATCTTTATTTCACCTGTTTCATCTTATATGAACTGCGCGCTTTTCCCTTCAACATCGTATTCAGCTTTCCTTTAATCATCTGCTTACGAAGCGGTGAGATATGGTCAATGAACATCTTACCATCCAAATGATCGAACTCATGTTGCATCACCCGAGCCAGATAACCTTCCACCTCTTCTTCATGCTCCACAAAATTCTCGTCCATATATTTCACGCGAATTTTATCACCCCTTTTCACTGTTTCGTGAATACCGGGAAGGCTTAAGCATCCCTCTTCCATACTCACTTCTTCACCCCCTACTTCCAGAATGTGGGGATTGATATACGCCTTATTAAAGTCTTTAAATTCAGGATATTCCTCCGAAAGCGGATCCAATGTAATCGTAACCACGCGAATAGGCAAACCAATCTGTGGAGCAGCCAATCCTACACCGTCTGCATGTACCATTGTTTCGAACATGTTCTCAATCAACTCTTTCAGATTCGGATAATCCGGTGTTATGTCCTCTGCAACCTTTCTCAATACAGGTTGGCCATATACATAAATAGGTAAAATCATATTTTTATACTCTACTAAAAAATTAAGTTATTCTTATGTCCTATACTAAAAACGTTTACTCTCCAAATATGTTTGCAAAATAATAGTAGCACTTATTTCGTCCACCAATGCCTTGTTTTGGCGGTCTTTTTTCTTCAAACCTGCCTCCAGCATGGTACGGTGTGCAAGAACAGAAGTGAAACGTTCGTCCACATATTCGACCGGAAGGTCCGGATAACGCTTTTTCAGCGAACGAACAAAAGGCTCTATATTCTTCATATTCTCCGAAACCTCATTATTCATTTGCTTGGGCAATCCAATAATAATCCGCTCCACCGGTTCTTTAGCTATATATTCACCGATAAAGTTCAGAAGTTCATGCGTGGGCACCGTCGTCAATCCGTTTGCGATCAGCTGCATTGTATCGCTCACAGCTATTCCGGTACGCTTTCTTCCATAATCTATTGCTACTATTCTGCTCATGGGGTACAAAAATACAAAAAAGACGCTTCCCGTGAAAGGAAACGTCTCTTTTATTCTATTATTTCAAATGTATATTATTCTTCAACAATAGCTACACGGCTTAACTTAGCATCATCATAGAACATGTTGCCTACACCACCCTTGTAATCAACCTTCAATTGAGAAGCAGGAACACCAAATTCATTAACCATCAGGTCACGAACAGCTTCAGCTCTCTTCTTACTCAACTTCATGTTGTATTCAGCAGAACCAGTACCCTTATCAGCATATCCTGTTATAGTAAACACTTTATCAGTTGCTTTGATACCCTTAGCCATAGCTTCAATATTCATGTATTCTCTCTTGCTGATGTTGCTCTTTCCGATATTGAATACAACAACCAGACGTGGAACGAATCCAGCTTCTTTCTTAACGATCACTTCAGGTTTCTTGTTACGAGCTTCAACCAAGTCACGTTTCAAAGATTCGTTTTCACCCTTCAAAGCGTTCACTCTGTCTCTCATGTCGTTCAACTGGCTTTCCGGAACCATTGGTACAGTAGGAACAGCATCCCAACCACGTTTCTTAAACTTGTAAGTAACACCTATAGTCAGACCAGCCAATCCTTCAGGACCTGAATTGCCGAATGCGCCTTTCATCAAAAGTCCACGCAATTCAACGTTAAGATCCAAAGCAGAAGACAAACGGAAACGGTTGATCAAACCGGCATTGATACCCAGTTCGTCATAACCTGCACCTTTTCCTGAATGTACAAATCCAGCTCCTGCATAAGGAATGAATGAATACAGACGATCTTCTCTATAACCACAAATCATATTGGAAAGATTCAGCATTACATCTCCATGGAAGTTCATCACATTCCACTTTTCTTTGTAGTAGCCATTAGAATACTGTCCTCCGTCTACAAGCGGACCATTAGCATTAGGAGTAGCACCTTTAGCCTGAAGCCCGTTGTAAGCTACACGTAATCCGATACCCGGAGTAAACCACTTACCTACAGCAATGTCAAGTGCCGGAGCAAGACGTTTTCCGAAGTCAGCTTTACCATCATTGTCGCCAAAATACATTTGTGCGCCAACGCCACCACTAATAAACCAGTTAGCACCAAAGCGATTTGTTTCCACTCTATAACTCTTTGCTGCATTTTCTTTTTCTTGTGCAGGCAGACATACTGAGACTGCTGCCAATAAAATAAACAATAAACCCTTTTTCATCTCAATTTATTTTAGTAAATAATATATTTCAATTGTCTTACAGGCTAGATACACAACCCAAATGTTCCACACCTGACTAAGAGACAATAAACGTCATCCTTTCTTCTAAAATTAGTGCAAATATAGATATTTAATATAACACAAACAAAAAAACACGTAAATTTTCATTCATTCATAGAATTTTATAGAGCGATAAAAGTGTAATATAACTTCAGAAGGCATCTGAAGGGGTTTGTTGTGGAAGAATTAAAACAAAAAAAATAGTCAGTGATGAAATTAGATCACTGACTATTTCTATTCTTTGTCTATATACTTTAGTTAATATACCAGTTTTACATTGTCAATCCACAGTGTATTTCCCGGAGAACCGATATAGGCTCCTCCATGACTGGACGTGAACTGAAGACACATATGAGTCGGAACATCATTTTCATCTCCCCAGGCCACTTCATGAATAGGCACGCTTTCACCCTTACTGTTCACCGTATAACTTTCAGTCACCTGCAAACGCATCATGTGCGACTTATATTCCGGACGATTCGTGATGTCACCGTACATAATCTCATAGGTCGCATTATTTTTCCAGTCCGTCGAATGATAGTAATAAGTCACCATAGTCCCTATCCGTTTTGCATACACATTTCCATTGGCATCTTCCCAACGTTTTTGCAGAAGCAGGATAGCTGCCGGATAATCTTTTCCGGGAACATCCGTAATCTTGCTGAAACCGGTAGCGCGAATACGGTTCTCTCGGTCGGACATCTTCACTTTATAGTCAAACTGAAGAGCCACCGGTTTTTTGGTAAACGGAATACCGGTCTGCAACATTTTCTGTGGGTTTTTAGTACCCTTAATCGGCTCATGCACCGAACCGGTAAAGACAGAGCCAGCCGCCAACACCGTAATATTAACCAGTCCCAACACTTTCACACTCTCCATGCGCGTATCCAAACGGGCGCAATATCCATCTCCTCGCTTCTCCGGAAATACCGAAGTATTAGTCTTCGTAATACCGGCAACTTTCGCCATCACATTTGAAGTAGCCCAAGGCGATCCGCCCATATTCTTATAAACCTGATCTCCCTTAATTACCGTCGTCGGCCCTATCGCATATACATTCTTTGTATTCCCACCGATAATGCTCGATTCCTTTATCTGACGGTCCACCCATTGATCCATGTCCCCAAAAGGAAGCATTTCAACTTTATGTTGCGCCATCAAAGACAAGGAAGAAATAAATGCAACGAAACCTGTCATCAACAGGCGATGAACGCTTTTCTGAATCATCAATACTTTTCCTTTCTTTTTCTTCTTATAAATTATAATCCCATTGTTTCAAAGCAAAATCCCAGTTCTCTTCTACCAAACGAATCGTACGGTCGTCATATTTATACTTATTCTTCTTATATCCCTTCTTTCCGCCCACATATTTTTCTATATCAGTACGTGCTTCGGTAAATCCGGGGATAGAAAGAGACTGATAAATATTCTCCGTCATTCCCATCGCATCCGCTTCGAAATCTTCAAATTTCACTTCCATCAAGTTACCTTCCGGAATAAATTTCTTATCCGATTCATACTTATGATAAAGTTTTGCATAGATAGAAAGGATATTTTCCTCTAATTGTTCATTGCTGACATCCTGCAACTTCAACGGTTGAATCGTATTTGTAAAGAAACTGCGTGTAGATTCGAATACGGTATACGGATTACGCATCAGGTAGATAAACTTAGCATTCGGGAACATCTTCACCAGTTCCTTCACCCTTCCGGTATGCGGAGGATTCTTGCTAAGGAATTGAGTTCCCTGGGTATTCCACAAAGAAATCTTAATCAACTTCGTGAACACCTCTTCAAACACCTTCAATTCGGCATCCGTTATATCATCAAACAAAAGATACTTATCGGCATACTCCTGCTGATATTTCGGTAGGAACCAGAAATTATAATATGTATAAGGCATCATGTTCGACAAAGCAAACTCCTCTTCCTGGGGAAGATCCACTGCCAGTTCCATATTATCCGTCGGACGTTTATCCGGCATCAGCCAACTCATATTCTTTTTGAAGAAAGGCTGTCCCCACATCATCAGATGAGGAAATACAGTCTGATAAGTAGTGTTATACCCAAAATGCTTGTCACAAGAGAACACATTATGTACAAATGTAGTTCCACTCCGCCAGTGTCCCAAAATGAACACCGGATCATGCTCCAACGGCTGATTAGCCAGCAACTTCTCGTAACGCCTGTCTTGTAATGACGCCAGTGGAGAAAGCAATCGGCACACAGCCTTCGTCAATCGGTATTTACCTTTGTAGGCTGCGTCAATTTCACGACCGGCGGTGATAGCCTTGAATGTCTTCCAGTCGGCACCTACCAATGTATTAATCGGAAGTTTATTAAATTCGAGTAATCCCACTTTATTAATTAGAAATTAAAAATCAAAAATTAAAGACGACAGGATACTGTCATTTTCAGTTTTCAATTTATTGTTGAACAATCTATTTTATTAGTCGCACTGCAAGACCCTGGCGTTCCAGTTCCTTCACAGCTTTTTCTACCGCTTCGTAATGTTCCGGAGCAATTCCCAGTTTTGCCATATCCAACACCGGAATATCCTCCGTGTCACTCATATCTTTCATTTCCACACGGTCGATAATCATACCTACTGCTGAAGTATTATTAGTGATCGGGTCAATCAGGATAAATGAGCCACAAGATTTATTCTTCTTATAAGGATCAAAGAACAATTCCTTAGCCGTAGTCAGCACCACACGGGCAATCTGATTCAACTGCAAAGGCAACGTCTCTTTAGTCAGCTGACCATTCTCCAGAGACAGATGCTCCATCGTATTCACGTCCACCTTATACTTTATCGTATCAATACGCGTACGACTCAAATTGGTAGTCTGCTTAATAAAGAACGACTTATTTACATCCATCGGTTCTTCATCCATCCAGACCATCATAGCATCAAAGTTACGATCCACCGTCGGCAGATTGTCAGGATGCACCAACATTTCGCCACGCGACACATCGATCTCATCCTCCAATGTCAAGGTCACAGACTGCGGTGGGAAAGCGTAATCCAATTCCCCGTCATAAGTCACGATACTCTTCACCTTAGATGTTTTTCCGGAAGGAAGTGCCATCACCGTATCCCCTTTGCGAACGATACCGGATGCAACTTTACCACAGAATCCTCTGAAATCCAGATTCGGACGAAGCACATACTGAACCGGGAAACGGAAATCCGTAAAATTATGGTCATTATCAATATGAACCGTTTCAAGAAAATCAAGCAAAGAAATCCCCTTGTACCACGGAGTACGTTCAGACTTATCCACCACATTATCCCCATCCAATGCAGAAAGTGGAATACAGTTGACGTCAGGAATACCCAATGGAGCAACAAACTTCTTATAGTCAGCCACAATCTCGTTAAAACGCTCTTCCGAGAAATCCACCAGGTCCATCTTGTTGACAGCCAACACCACATGCTTGATTCCCAGCAAAGACACCAGGAAAGTATGGCGACGAGTCTGGGTAATCACTCCGGTACGAGCATCCACCAAGATAATAGCCAAGTTAGCCGTAGATCCCCCGGTAATCATATTACGGGTATACTGTTCGTGTCCCGGAGTATCCGCGATGATAAACTTACGGCCATTCGTTGAGAAATAGCGATAAGCCACGTCAATCGTAATACCCTGTTCACGTTCAGCCTTCAAACCATCGAGCAATAACGCATAGTCAATATGCTCGCCCGCATTTCCCACACGTTTACTATCACGCTCCAGTGCATCCAACTGATCCTCGTACAGTTTCTTACTGTCAAACAACAAGCGTCCGATCAACGTTGATTTTCCATCATCTACCGAACCCGCAGTCAACAGTCTCAACAAGTCTTTCTGTTCATCCTTGTCCAGAAAAGCTTTTATATCTAATTTATTATCTGCCATTACTTTTTAAATTAAAAATTGAGTATTGAAAATTGAGAACTAAAAACTACACACTATTATTTTTTAATTTTTAATTCTCAATTCTCAATTTCCTAAAAGTATCCCTCACGCTTCTTTTGTTCCATACTACCCTCCTGGTCAAAGTCAATCACACGGGTAGTACGTTCACTCTTCGTCGTAGTCATCATTTCCTCCACAATCTCTTCAATCGTAGCAGCTCCACTTTCCACTGCCCCTGTCAGAGGCCAGCAGCCCAACGTACGAAAACGAACCATCTTCATTTCAATCTGGTCACGGTACTTTTCAGGCAAACGGTCATCATCCGCCATAATAATATTGCCATCCAAATTAATGACCGGACGCTCCTTAGCATAATACAACGGAACGATCGGAATATTCTCTAAGCGAATATACTGCCAAATATCCAATTCAGTCCAGTTGCTAATCGGGAATACACGAATACTTTCCCCCTTATGCACGCGGGCATTATAAATATCCCACAATTCAGGACGCTGATTCTTCGGGTCCCATTGGTGAAACTTATCCCGGAAAGAAAAAATACGTTCCTTCGCACGTGACTTCTCCTCGTCACGACGGGCACCACCAAATGCAGCATCAAACTTATACTTATCCAACGCATGAAGCAAAGCCTGCGTCTTCATCAAGTCCGTATGCACCTTACTTCCATGCGTAAAAGGTCCTACCCCTGCATGAAAAGCCTCCATATTACTTTCAACAATCAGATTCCATCCGTACTTCTTCGCATATTCATCACGAAACTGAATCATCTCCTTGAACTTCCATTTCGAATCGATATGCATCAACGGGAATGGCACTTTACCCGGATAAAACGCTTTTTCAGCCAAGCGTACCATCACCGAGGAATCCTTTCCGATACTGTAAAGCATCACCGGATTCTCAAATTCCGCCGCCACCTCGCGGATGATATGAATAGACTCGGCTTCGAGCTCCTTCAAGTGGCTTAATTTATATTCTTCCATATTTATTTCATTTTATACACTTCACTTTTGGCAAAACAAGCTCCAACAAACGGTCCACCGACTCCTCCAAAGTCAATTTGGAAGTATCCAGTGACAAAGCCGGATGTTCGGGAACCTCGAAAGGTGCGGAAATTCCTGTAAAATTCTGAATTTCCCCTTTCCGTGCCTTCGCATATAATCCTTTCACATCACGTTTCTCACATTCCTCCAATGGAGTACTAACGAAAACCTCCAGAAAATCATCCTTACCAATAATGTTTGCAGCCATTTCGCGAATATCATTATTAGGGCTGATAAATGCAGCAATCGTAATGATACCACTATCCAGAAACAACTTCGACACCTCCGCTATACGACGGATATTTTCCACCCGGTCCGTTTCGGAGAATCCCAAGTTATTATTAATTCCACTACGGATATTATCCCCATCCAGGATACGGCAAAGCAATCCGCGCTTATGAAGTTCACGTTCCAATGCGATGGCAATCGTGCTCTTTCCGGAACCGCTCAATCCGGTGAACCAGATCATCACACTGTGTTGCCCCAAAAGCTCTTCTTTGTCCTGCCGCGTCATCATGCGGTCAAATATCGGATATATATGGTTCTTTTCTTCCATTTACAATTTTATTTAAAAGTTCCAGATCAACGGGATCAGAATAATAGAGATTAAGAAAGTGATAATATTAAGCGGCAACCCGATACGTACAAAATCCGTAAACTTATAGTTACCGATACCTTGCACAATCAAATTTGTCTGATAACCAATCGGTGTCGAGAAGCTGGCAGATGCAGCCATACAAATCACCACAAAGAAAGGCGTAGGGCTCACTCCTAATTGGGCAGAGATTGACAGTGCCAAAGGAAACGCCAAAGCCGCTGCTGCATTATTAGTAATCAATTCCGTAAACAAGTTCGTGATAATAAACACCATTGCAAGCAACACATGCGGACCGTAATCATCACTCAACCCGATAATAAACTTCGCAACGCTATCCGCCACACCGGAGTTCACCATCGCCTTACTGATAGCAAAAGCACAAGCAATAGTAATCAGAATATCCCACGAAATATATTTAGTATATTTACGGGCAGGGAACAGATTCGTCCATGCCATAATAATAGTAGTAATAGACACAAAGAAAAACATATCCAGCTTGATATCCGGAAACATCTCCTTCGTTATCGGAAGCTCACCCACCGTTGCGCCGACAATCATCAGAACCAGCAACAGCAAAGCAAACCAACGCTTCTTCTTCCCGGTAGTATCCGGCTCATTCCCATTCGTCAACAAGACAAACACAGAAGATTCCCCCCATGTCGGAATAAACGTATCATCCGCCATCACCACCAATGTATCCCCTTCGTGAAGCACCACTTCCTCCAGATTCGACACAAAACGTTGTCCGTTACGTGTTTTAATCTCTTTTACCTCCGCACCATAATGGCGTTGGAAATTAAAATCCTTCAGTTTTTTATTGATACCGGGAAAACGGGCACCCAAAACAGCCTCTACCCGATGCAACTTCTCCCCTTCCTCTACTTCTTCATCCGGCACAGCCGTATCCGGACGTGCATCCGGCAAAAGACGTTTGGAGAAAAGAAAAAGATAAATAATTCCGGCAATAGCGATAAATACCCCCACCTTTCCGAGCTCAAACATAGAAAAGCCTTCAAATCCGGCCTCCAATATCATACCGTGCACCACCAGATTGGTAGAAGTACCGATCAAGGTACAGATACCTCCCAAAATAGTCACATAAGAAAGAGGAATCAGAAACTTCGTAGCCGGAAGATTCACCGACTTAGCCCAATGCTTGATAATCGGGGCAAAAATAACCACAACAGGCGTATTATTCAGAAAGGCAGAAATAAATGCCACCGAAGGTAAGATACGCAACTGTGCCTTAAATACTGTCGTCTTTCCTTGCGGAAGCAACTTCTTAATCACTTGTCCCAATGTGCCCGACTGGCGAATACCCTCACTCACCAGAAACAGCAGAGCAACGGTAATCATCCCTTTATTACTAAACCCTTCCAGCATCTCCTTAGGAGTCAGAATGCCGGCACACAGAAACAAAACCACTACCGAAAAAAGTATCATGCCCGGACGCATCTTATCTGCTATCAAAGCCGCTACCATTCCTAATAGGGATAATAGTACAAATACAATTTCAAATGTCATATAAACATTATTTAGTGTTCTCTTTTTGGCTCAACGATAAACCACGGATTCAATAAATCCTCCTTATTATATCGTAGAGGTTCTTCCTTTCCAGCCTGATATACTTCCATCCCTGCAGCACGGGCTATCGCATGCCCGGCAGCCGTATCCCACTCCATCGTCGGAGCGAAACGCGGATATACATCAGCCTTACCTTCAGCAACCAGACAGATTTTAATAGAACTTCCGCTCGAAATCAACTCCACACTGCCGTGTTTCTTCTTCAAATCTGCAATATATGATTCCGTTTCAGGTGACAGGTGCGAACGGGAAGCAACCACGATCAGATGATCGTGCACCTCCTTCAAAGGTATCTGTTCCGACTTCCCAATCAGCTGCTCCAATGCCACGCCGTCATCTTCCAAACTGACAATACCGGAACATTTATAAGCCCCTGCACCTTCGATCCCGAAATAAAGTTCTTCTTTAACAGGCACATAAATAACACCGAACACAGGTACAGAGTTCTGCACCAAAGCGATATTTACCGTAAATTCTCCATTGCGCTTAATAAACTCCTTCGTTCCATCCAGCGGATCTACAATCCATAAAGTATCCCATCCTCGACGGATCTCATACCCTAAATGCTTCCCTTCTTCACTAAGAACAGGAAAAGGAGTATCGTTCAGAATAGCCACAATCGCTTCATGCGCTTTTCTGTCTGCTATAGTTAGCGGAGAGTTGTCAGCCTTCCTCTCTATTTCAAAGTCCGATGCCGGATCATTATAAATAGAAAGAATCTTTTCACCTGCTTTTAGAGCCGCGTCGATAGCAGCCATTACATATTTTTGTTCCATTCAATCTCTAAATTAATGCCCTATTCACATTCAGGCAAAACATCCTCCAAATTAAGAGTTGACAAAAGTAAAAACTTTCTTTGCTATAAAAGTTTCCCCACTATCATTTATAACTTCTTTTAGTAGAAAGATAAAAATATCTAAACGAAAAAGCCACTCATTTTCAATAAAAAAGCAGTAACTTCCCAGTTACCGCCTTCTTATTCGGAAAAAAACATTCGTTCTTTCCAATATATATTACCAAAAAGAAATCAATATACACGATACAGCAACCAAGCACCCTGGAAATCCGAACGGTTCGGGTATTTAGCCTTGAATGCATCGCGAGCTTCAGCAGCAGCAGTCTTGTCAGCAAAAGAGTTCACAATCACACGATACATTGCCTTATCAGCATTAAATGCAATCGTAGAGTGATATCCCTGTCCGTCCAACCAATCTTTCAGGCCTTCAGCATTCGCTTTCACACCAAAGCTACCTGCTACAACGCTATAATCTTTCAATCCTTCGTTACCGGAAACCACTGTAACCTTTTCCTGACGAACGCCGGATGTATCTGCCACTTTAGTAGTTGTCACAGGAGCTGCAACCACCGGAGTAACCTCTACCGGAGCTTCCACCTGCGGTTCTGCCAATTCTTGCTGTTTTGCTTTTTCGTAAGCTTTCTTATAGGCACTTTCGCTGGATTTACAAGATGCAAATGCTAGCACCAAGCATACTCCCATTCCTAATACGACTAATTTTTTCATAATCCTATACTCTGTTTTAATTAATAATTCAATATTCTCGTCTATTATATTTAGTTTCGGGCAACAAAATAATAGAAATTTTATCATCCGGCAAAGAAATCCGTCAAAAAAACGTCTATTCCGGCTTCTTCTTATACGAAATAGTGCCTGTTGCCTGATAAGTAGGCATCAAAAGTACCTCCGCAATCTGAATATGTGCAGGAGCCGACGCGGCAAAATAAACCGTTTCTGCAATGTCATCTCCCGTCAACGGACGAATCCCTTTATAAAAATTATCGGCAGCTTCCTTATCTCCCCGATAACGCACCACTGTAAAGTTTGTCTCCACCATTCCCGGTTTGACATTCGTCACTCTCAATGGAGTGTCCACCAGATCGATCCGGAGTCCGTCCGAAAGAGCCTTCACGGCAGCTTTCGTTGCGCAATACACACTTCCGCCCGGATAAGCGGCATCCCCCGCAATAGATCCTATATTAATAATATGTCCGCGTCCACGTTCCACCATACCGGGCACCACCAAACGCGTCATAGCCAGCAGTCCCCTTATATTCGTATCGATCATGATATCCCATTCATCCAGGCTACCCTCGAATTCCTTATCCACACCGATCACCAGTCCGGCGTTGTTCACCAACACATCAATCGCCTTCCATTCTTCAGGTAATGATTCCAAAGAGGCGGCAGCCAATTTCCGGTCGCGCACATCAAAAGGCAATATATAAACCCGGACACCATACGCCCCTTCCAGTTCAGCTTTCAGTTCTTCCAGTTTCGATACGGTACGGGCATTCAGAATCAGATTCCATCCCTCCCTCGCAAATTTACGGGCACAACCCTCACCAATTCCGCTACTGGCGCCGGTTATAAAAACAATCTTAGCTTCCATTATGTTTTGATTTACAATATTCGAAAACAAAAGTACGCCTTAACCTTCAAAGGTTAGCTACGAAAGTCAGTTAAATAAGATTAAACCATAAAAGAAAAAAAGAATTATAAAACGAAGCACTTTTTTTCAGTTTTCACGAACAACCTTTCGATAAAAATGTTATATTTGTTGTATCATAATCATTTTAAACATTATACATTATGAAAGGATTGAATGTTTTAGCAGCTTTTCTGGGTGGTGCAGCCGTAGGTGCAGCCCTTGGTATTTTATTTGCTCCTGAAAAGGGAGAAGATACCCGTCATAAAATCGCAGAGATTCTTCGTAAAAAAGGAATCAAGCTTAATCGCAGTGAAATGGAAACTCTCGTTGACGAGATCGCTGCCGAGATGAAGGGAGAAATAGCAGAATAAGTGAGTAACCAAAGACTAAAAACAGAGCGACCATGTTTGCAGACGATAAAAGTATTGAGAATTTTCAGCAGTTGTTTTTCGAGTTCAAGAAATATCTGGAGCTTCAAAAAGAATATACCAAATTAGAATTGACGGAGAAGTTAACCATACTTTTTTCCACGTTAATTATGATATTAGTACTTATTATCCTTGGCATGGTTGCCCTGTTTTATCTGCTTTTTGCTCTTGCTTATATATTGGAGCCTTTAGTGGGCGGTCTGATGTCGAGTTTCGCCATCATAGCAGGCATCAATGTTGTTCTCATCGCCCTGGTTATTATTTTCCGCAAGCAGCTCATCATTTCTCCGATGGTGAACTTCCTAGCTAATTTATTTTTAACTGATTCAAATAAATAAATTATGAATGCGCAGACCCCGCAGAAATTTACATTAGAAGAGATTGCCGAACGTAAAAAGAAGCTTTTAAATGAGATCCATGCTCAAAAAAAAGCCATGACAGCTACTACACGCGAAATATTTGCCCCACTTGCTCCGGCAACCAACAAGGCGGATGCACTCATGCGTTCGTTCAATACCGGTATGGCTGTATTTGATGGCGTAGTGATGGGAATCAAGATTATGCGGAAGATACGGGCGTATTTTAGGAATTTGAGATAAAAAGAGCTACTCTTCCACTATCCATTTTTCTATATTTCTTGTTTGCGAACTAAAGTTCACACCTACTTTAAAAAGCTTACGATTATCCGCTTCAAAAGGAAGTGAATAATGTTTTTCATTAATCTGCCTCAAGGCTTCTTCTGCCGTGCCATTCAGTTTAAATTCCATGACATATATGAATTTGTCCGTCTGTAAAACAAGGTCGATGCGCCCTTCGCTTGTATGATATTCCACTTTAGTATAAAAGCCCACGAGTTTGAAAACGATAAAAAGCACATTTTCGTAATGCAACTCCTGCTCGCGAATCACATCATAGCCTGTATCTGCAAAGAAACTTTGCAGACGTCGGAAGAAAGAGTTATAGTCACCGGAACGTACTTCACGGACAAACTTCTGAATTTCAAAAGGAGACTCCACCTTATTTACGTTCGCATAATAAGGAAGTAAGAAACGGACAAACCCCTCTTCCACTTCACGATTCGGAAAACCTAAACGGTATATGCCAAACTCTTCGTCATACCCCTTAATGGTGAGATATCCGCTCTGATAAATCACTGGAATGGGATTACTAGATTCCGAGTCGATACTGTTCAACACCTGTTCGTCTGTTTCCTCATGAGCCATCCGTTCCAAATCATAGTGATGCTTCTTCAACAAGTTCACCAGATAAGTGGGCGTACCCGTCTCAAACCAGTAGCTGCCGAACTTCATCTTATCAAACGTGTTCAACAGACTGAAAGGGTTATAGATTCCAATAGTATGTTCCACAAAGTGGTAACCATCATAACATTCTTTCAATTCTGCGCACACCTGCTCATAACTCATCTTCTGCTTTTCTGCCAACTGATGCAATTCCTCCTCCAGATTGTCATGTATTTCTTTCTCCGTGATACCGCAAATATCCACAAAGCGTTCATCCATTGAAATATCCTTCAAGTTATTCAAGTCACTGAATACGCTCACCTTGCCAAATTTTGTCACCCCAGTCAGCAACGCAAACTTGATGCAGCCGTCTTTCGTTTTCAAAGCCCCGTAGAAAGGCTTCAATGTATCCCGGAATTGCTTCTGTAAGTCCTCATTGCCAATTGCCTGCAACATCGGCTTGTCATATTCATCCACCAGAATAACTACCCGTTGTCCGGTCTTTTCATAAGCGCGTTCTATAATACCGGCAAAGCGTAGAGAGAACGAACGCTCCGATGGTTCGGCACCATAAAGTTTTTCCCAAGCAGTCAACGATTTATCCAAAATATTATCCAGACTCTCCGGAACATCATACTTCTCAATATTAAGGTCGAGATGCAAAATTGGATGTTCTATCCAATCTTTTTCGAGCTTCTCCACCATCAGTCCAGCAAATAGTTCCTTCTTCCCTTGAAAATATGCTTCCAGGGTAGAGATCAGCAGACTCTTTCCAAAACGGCGCGGACGACTCAAAAAGTAATAACTCCCGGTCTTTACCATCTGATACATCAAGGCCGTTTTATCAACATAGAAATAACCATCTTGACGGATTTTCTCGAAGTTCTGGATACCAATAGGATATATTTTATTGCTCATACATGTACAACCTTTTAATTATGGTGCATACAAATATACTGCTTTCATTCTATAACACAAAACTAGTAGTGATTTTAATTCTATGATAGAAAAACTTTTAAAAGAGCTATAAAGAAGCTACTCTTCCACTATCCATTTTTCTATATTTCTTGTTTGCGAACTAAAGTTCACACCTACTTTAAAAAGCTTACGATTATCCGCTTCAAAAGGAAGTGAATAATGTTTTTCATTAATCTGCCTCAAGGCTTCTTCTGCCGTGCCATTCAGTTTAAATTCCATGACATATATGAATTTGTCCGTCTGTAAAACAAGGTCGATGCGCCCTTCGCTTGTATGATATTCCACTTTAGTATAAAAGCCCACGAGTTTGAAAACGATAAAAAGCACATTTTCGTAATGCAACTCCTGCTCGCGAATCACATCATAGCCTGTATCTGCAAAGAAACTTTGCAGACGTCGGAAGAAAGAGTTATAGTCACCGGAACGTACTTCACGGACAAACTTCTGAATTTCAAAAGGAGACTCCACCTTATTTACGTTCGCATAATAAGGAAGTAAGAAACGGACAAACCCCTCTTCCACTTCACGATTCGGAAAACCTAAACGGTATATGCCAAACTCTTCGTCATACCCCTTAATGGTGAGATATCCGCTCTGATAAATCACTGGAATGGGATTACTAGATTCCGAGTCGATACTGTTCAACACCTGTTCGTCTGTTTCCTCATGAGCCATCCGTTCCAAATCATAGTGATGCTTCTTCAACAAGTTCACCAGATAAGTGGGCGTACCCGTCTCAAACCAGTAGCTGCCGAACTTCATCTTATCAAACGTGTTCAACAGACTGAAAGGGTTATAGATTCCAATAGTATGTTCCACAAAGTGGTAACCATCATAACATTCTTTCAATTCTGCGCACACCTGCTCATAACTCATCTTCTGCTTTTCTGCCAACTGATGCAATTCCTCCTCCAGATTGTCATGTATTTCTTTCTCCGTGATACCGCAAATATCCACAAAGCGTTCATCCATTGAAATATCCTTCAAGTTATTCAAGTCACTGAATACGCTCACCTTGCCAAATTTTGTCACCCCAGTCAGCAACGCAAACTTGATGCAGCCGTCTTTCGTTTTCAAAGCCCCGTAGAAAGGCTTCAATGTATCCCGGAATTGCTTCTGTAAGTCCTCATTGCCAATTGCCTGCAACATCGGCTTGTCATATTCATCCACCAGAATAACTACCCGTTGTCCGGTCTTTTCATAAGCGCGTTCTATAATACCGGCAAAGCGTAGAGAGAACGAACGCTCCGATGGTTCGGCACCATAAAGTTTTTCCCAAGCAGTCAACGATTTATCCAAAATATTATCCAGACTCTCCGGAACATCATACTTCTCAATATTAAGGTCGAGATGCAAAATTGGATGTTCTATCCAATCTTTTTCGAGCTTCTCCACCATCAGTCCAGCAAATAGTTCCTTCTTCCCTTGAAAATATGCTTCCAGGGTAGAGATCAGCAGACTCTTTCCAAAACGGCGCGGACGACTCAAAAAGTAATAACTCCCGGTCTTTACCATCTGATACATCAAGGCCGTTTTATCAACATAGAAATAACCATCTTGACGGATTTTCTCGAAGTTCTGGATACCAATAGGATATATTTTATTGCTCATACATGTACAACCTTTTAATTATGGTGCATACAAATATACAGCTTTCATTCTATAACACAAAGCTAGCAGTGATTTTAATTCTATGATAGAAGAAACTTTTAGATGAGCTATATTCAGGAACAGAAGATGTTATCTTGTGTATAAGGAAAAGTGAAAGGATTTATTTCTATAAATTTTAAATAGAAATAAAGTATCAAACATCATACCCTCTAAAAGTAATATATCAACGATCTTCACAGACAGTTGATATATTTAGAATACATATCAGCATTTTGCCAATATGAGGGGACAGATTAGGAATATACCGCTGTATTTTTTCCCAACCTGCAGAATGTAGGGGATTCATGTGTGTAGCATGAAGTTAGGGACCTACATATTTCGTTATTATTATATGCTATTTAGACTTGTATATACCTTCATAATAGCTCTCGTAAGCACCACTGGTGACATTTTCCATCCACTCCTGATTATCCAGATACCACTGCACCGTCTTCTCGATACCCTCTTCAACCTGCAGACTAGGCTCCCAGCCTAATTCATTCTTCAGTTTCGTAGAGTCAATGACGTAGCGCAAGCCATATCCCACGTGATCCATTACATAAGTAATCAACTCCTCACTGTATCCTTCAGGATTACCCAGTAATCGGTCTACAGTCTTAATAATCACATGGATAATATCTATGTTCTTCCATTCGTTAAAGCCACCAATATTATATGTATCCGCTACCTTACCATTGTGAAAAATTACGTCTATCGCCCTTGCATGATCTACCACATAGAGCCAGTCATGCACATTCTCTCCCTTACCATACACCGGTAACGGTTTGCGATGACGAATATTGTTAATAAACAGCGGAGTCAGTTTGTCAGGAAACTGATAAGGTCCATAGTTGTTCGAACAGTGGGTCACAATAGTCGGCACACCATAAGTATCGTGAAAAGCATGTACAAAGTGATCGCTACTCGCTTTCGAAGCCGAGTAGGGTGAGTGTGGATTATACTTTGTTGTCTCTTTGAAGAACTCATCGCCATATACTTCGTGTGCTGATATATCCGAGAGCTTTCCTTCCGGGTATGTCAATCCCAACGCTCCATACACCTCGTCAGTTGAAATATGATAGAAACGCTTACCCTCATAGCCTTCCGGAAGATACTCCCAAGTTAACCTGGCAGCTTGTAAAAAAGAGAGAGTGCCAAGAACATTCGTACGAGCAAAAGTAAACGGATCTCTGATACTACGGTCCACGTGACTTTCGGCAGCTAAATGAATGACTCCATCTACATGATATTGCTTGAAAATTTTCAGCATCATTTCAAAGTCACAAATATCCGCTTTTACAAAAGTGTAGTTTGGTTTATTCTCTATATCTTTCAGATTAGTCAAATTCCCCGCATAAGTCAATTTGTCCAGGTTAATAATATGGTAATCGGGATACTTGTTCACAAATAAACGTACCACATGGCTACCAATAAATCCGGCACCACCAGTAATAACAATACTTCTTCTATTCATTAGTTACTCTTTTCCTGTGCGTCCACTTCCTCTACACTGCTCAAAACGATACCTTCATATTATTATTTAACTCTATTATTCTTCATAAAATTTCATGATAACAATTGATTTTCTATCAGTTATCTACACTACCAAAGTGATTATTATCTTTTCAACAATGCTAATACAAACTGCGGCACTTTCCATGCCATTTTCTCCAATTTCGTCAATGTAGGAGCCATACCGTGTGAAGCATACACCCGTATATCCTCATCCCACATTTTTTTACGCTTAGCACTATCAGTAGAAAGTCCTCCCATACGCATCTTTACAATATACTCCCCTAAATAAGTTGTCGTGAGTCCTCCTGTAATAAGATAGCGCAACAACAAATCGCTATCTGCTGCTATTTTATAGCTTTCGTTATAAAGTCCTAAACGATTTACCACCTCACGACGGATGTAACAGGTGGGATGCAGTGGTAACCAACCGTGACGTACTTTCCAAAGTCGATAACTACCTCCAATCCAATTGCGTACTACCTTATCAGTATTATCAGGATCCACAAAAAGTCCATCTCCATACAAAAAGTCGGCTCGAGTGATTTTCATACGCTCCACAATACGGCTTACCACCCCATTATTATAGAAAAAATCATCCGAATGCAGTAACCCTATTACATCACCTGTAGCCACACGAATTCCCTTATTGATGGCTTCATACATTCCATGATCGGGCTCCGAGATAATAGTTGAGATACAACCTTCATATTCCCTAATGATCTCTAACGAACCATCTGTACTCGCCCCATCTACAACAATAAACTCTATGTTATTATAATCCTGTGCCAAGACACTCTCTATGGCACCACGAATCGTCGCCACACGATTAAAGCACGACGTTATTATAGATACTTTCATAAAATTTATCTTTGAAAATTCCTAATCATCTAAATTATCACTTTGAGTATATCTTTGTTCATCATGAAATAAAGTGCATCTTTCCTCTAACCTCTCATATGAAAAAAATGCTTTCATTACAGTGTGTCAATATGAGCAAGGAACACTACAGATGTCACCATAACACCTTTTTTATGCAATTTGTTAATAAATAAGAAGTGCTATTTTTTTTAAATAAATTACACAACAACACATATATGTTCTATCTCAAATTGTTTGTCCACACACTTTTCTTTTTCTAATCACTACCGCAGGTACACCCTGATAAATACCATTAACCTCCGTACTTTTTGTTACCACACTGCCCACGGAAGCAATAGAATTTTTACGCATGATTACCCCCGGACATACTACCACTCTCGCACCAACCCAAACCCCATCTTCCAATGTGATAGGAGCATTCCGATAAGGCATAGAAGAATTTGTATAATCATGGTTTCCCGTAAGTAGTAAAGCTCCCTGTGAAATACATACATTACTACCAATGGTTACATAATCCAAATTGTCTATCCAGCACTGTTCTCCTAACCATACATTATTTCCTATTGTCAGTTTCCAAGGAAACTTAATGGTTACATTATTTTTTATTACCAAGCCTCGTCCAATCTTTGCACCAAAAGCACGAAGTAAAATAATCTTTATGCTCATAAATGGATTCCAAGAAGCACGTACTAACAAAGCATTAATAAAATACCATGTTATAATTTTTAGTTCACCCGCCCCCTTATCAAAATTACCTGTAGAGAATGCGCCCAAATTTACTTTATCCATTCTTTTATCATTGTTTCTGTAAAATCTGCATTACATAATGCATGGAATAAGAAATCAAAAGACTAAGTAATATAATCATTAATGCTGAAGTCGCATACGCACCCACATTTTCAAGCATTTGCATATGAACCAAATATAGCTCATAACTTAACAGACCGCATAACGCAACAAAAGGACCGACAACATACCTTGATGGAAGCATCCACAAAAACAACATCACTGATAGCCCCAAAGGAAGTTTAATTCCCAATTCAACAAAAAAATATAAGTAAGTACCAAAGTATTCCCTAACCATCGGTAGTTGTTTAATTAGCAAACAAGTTATGCCTAAAAATGAAAAAATAGCTAAATAGACAATTGCTTTCTTTATTTTTAAGTTCAAAAGATATTCCTTTTTATCTGAAAGCAACACACCTAAAGGAAAACTCAAGCATTGTTCTGCACAAAGCGAATGTGTTGCAAAAAAGCTAAAAACAACAAGAAGAAAATAGCCCCACCACTTATATTTTTTTACATATTTATTTACTATCCAAAATACAATATAGCAGCGTATCAAATAATGAATATACCAATAATAGCCCGATTGTTCCACACTAAAAACGTTTCTAAGAAACGATAGGATATCCATATTTTCTTTGAATAAATACAGGAACACATAGAATAAAAAGAAAGGCAACCATATCCGATAGAACTTCTTTGTCAGAAATCCACCCAACCCATTTTTCTTACATGATTCATTCAATCCGAATCCGGAAAGCAACAGAAACATGGCGACACCAATTCCCCCAAAAGGAGTAAAGACATTTGTCCAATGTCCTGCCAAATGCTGAATCATGATTAGAAGAATAGCAACACCTCTGAAGCATTCCGTTAGCTTTCTATCACAAATATAAAAAGACACTTGTGTATTATTCGAAGAGCATATACAACTTGAAATCGCACAAATAGCAATAACAGACAGAAATAAAATTAAAGCTTGAATCATTGTACATCCCCCAAAATTACAATAATGATTTATATACACCCATTATTTGCTTTGCCACAAGACCTGATGCGTAATTATTAAGTACAAGTTCCCTACCACGCATGCCCATTTCTCTTATTTCATTTTCCTGCAATCCAATAGCATTACTTAAAGCATCTGCAATATCTTCCACAGAACGCTCTACCCACCACCCACAATGATTATCAACAAGTACATTCCATGGAGCACCCTTACAAGTTATTACAGGAGTTCCACATAATAATGCTTCCGCTATTACAATACCAAAGTTCTCATTAAGTGTAGGTAGCACAAAAAAATCCGCTTTTCTATACATATTCCATTTATCTTCTCCATAAAGTGCTCCAGGGAGAGAAATCATCTCTTCCAAACGATATTCAGCAATCAATTGATTCAAATAAGCAGCATATCGATCATCATCCTTACCAGCAATCACTATGTTCCATCCCCTCATCTCATCTTTCAATTGCGCTACTGCCTCTATCAGCAGATGGGCTCCTTTATTAGGGCGTAACAATGCTAAGAAAAATATACATTTTGTTTGCTTCCAAGACTGTTTACATTCGATATCATCCACAACAATTCCATTGGGAATGACGTATACTTGTTCGTTCCAACCTAAACGCAATAAGTTTTGCTTTTCACTCTCTGCCGTAGCTAATAATACATCAGCCTTTTGAACAGCCCGCTTTTGATATAACCATAACGCAGGTTCTTTTTTCAACCAACGATTTTTCTTTAAAATCCAAGGTTCCAGCATCCCATGAGGCATTAGAAGTACTTTGTACCCTAAACATTGTGCACAAAATTGTACCAAAGCACATTGAGGTGTCCAACAACAATTCACATGAACCAAATCAGGAGAAATCCCTTGCAATAAAACGACAAATTGCCTTTTTGCTTTCAACAAATGCGTCAATCTACCATCAATCAAATGTAATGTAGCATTTTCTATCTCCAACATATTCTCTGACTCATGCGTAACGATATGCAAATCGACCAACTTCCCCAATTCTTTTGAAAGTAACTGTATATATGCACCCAAACCTCCAGAGTTTCTATCTATCGTAGGAATATAATGTATTATTCTCATACTAGCAATCCTTTTTCATAATTACACCAAAGCATCTAGCCACGGCTTCGTAGGTTTTAAGCCTTGCAAACAGTCTATAAAATAAGCTGCTAATACCTTTCCATCAATACTACGCGCTGCCCATTTTATTCTCTCTTCTTTTGAATGCTGAATCTTATATGCATTCGCTATACACCATTGAACACATTCGTGCAATTGAGAAATATCGCCTGCATGATATATCATTCCTCTCTGTGTACTTTCCAACAAATCCCTGGCTCCACTTCTATCAGTACAAATCACATATAGTCCGCAGGTAAGTGCTTCATTCACTACAGCACCCCATCCATCATAATGGCTTGACATCACAAAAACATCCTTATCTGCTATGAGCTGCATAATTTCCGAATTGTTGCGAGTACCTAACAGTTTTACATTTCTTAGATGATAATCTGCAATACCTTTCTCTATTAGCTCCCTTTGTTCTCCATCTCCAATCAAGGTTAAATCGATATCAGGCATATCCTTGATGGCTTGAATAATATCCCAAGCAGCTTTCCGAACAGAAAGACTACCTACAAATACGAATGATAAGTTTGATTTTGTCATAAAATTATTTTTGTGAGAATATATATATATAAACTAAAGAGAAGGTAATCTAAACCAAGGTCTTTCCACTTTTAGCCTCATTATGTAGTAGACTGTACAACAAGTAATACTACAAAAAAATATATTTTTAATCTAATATAATGCACTCTTCCCTTTTATTTCGAATAGACCCCTATTATCAATTTAATAGTAAACAGCAGATGCAAGTTGATTCACTTTTCCATTATCAAACACGTTACTTATGCCCAATTTATCAACAAATAAGAATGGCTAATTTATTCATATATCCGATCATTTCAACTGCTCCAAGCTATTTTTAATTGAATATAGCGGTCCAGTCCATCCCCAGCCAAACTTTTGGGCATGAAGGAAAAAGTGAGGAATAAATTACGTTTTTTTTACCAATTCAATAAACCTACAAAGACAATATATAATATCTCCAAAATATCCCTACCTCCTAGATATCTATATTTTTCAGTCTATTTGTACAATAGGCGAATGGAAAAACCTCCCAATACTTCCATACAGAGCGAAAATAGCTTACCGCATCGTCACCCATTGCAAATACATATTGTATGTGTCGAGCATACTTCCGGTCTTGAATAAAAAAACGAATCCGATGTAGCCAAAGAGGTTTTCCATTGGCTAACCCAAACTTAAACGTATCAGGACGTTCGGAAATCACACCTCTCTTGACATCATATTTCAAACTCATATCAAGGGCCTTAGTAACAAAAGGATAACCATGTATACCAGAAAAGAAATGGATGCTCTCTTCTTGTCGTTTAGATAATAATTCATGGATTTCACTATTTGATGGGGACAGCCTCACATCGCATCTTTCAAGACCAGGAAAGACTGTCACATCCCATCCCATATTCTTACGTTCGTCCGATACCACTTCGTTCGTCACAATCACTACTTCGTTTACCCTGGCATCATCAAGCAAGTGGACAATATAAGGCAATTGATGAGGGCTTAAACAATTTTGCCAAAATACAAATCTATACATCGTTAATCTCTATTATTCATACACGATTTTTTTATTACTATTTATCTCACTCTACAATTGTTTTTATTAAAATATTGTCCTTCTTTTTTCACTTTTTGCTCACCCAAAAAAGCATCTTGTTGCACATACCTTCCAGCAAAATAGAAGAATACAAAAAAAAGCATTCCTCCATTTGCCGTATAATGTCCCCCAGTAATACAGGCATTTATCAGATAACTCATTGCCATAAAGCTAAATAAAGATAACGAATTGAAGTTCTTATACATAAAGACAAACAGCAAGAACAATCCTAGAATACCTAATTCCGAAAATACACGGATAGATAAAGAATAAGCGTCATTAGCATTCAATCCATATAGTCGATAGGTCGTACTCCTACTAGGGTAAATCTTTTCATAATTGATGGGGTGTGTGCCTAGCCCTGTACCCAACAGACGAGAAGGTGCCTGTTCTGCCACACACAGGTTTGTCAAGAATGCATAGGTGCTAGCATTCAACGTCTCAAGATCATAGAAGCTAAAACGATTACTTTGCAGCATCTCCCATGTCTCTTTAAACTTAAGAGCTGCATCATTGTTATCAGATTTATTATCCGAAAGATAGGAGGAAACAGCACTGCTCACCACAAACACTACCAATGCTGCCACTATCAGCTTGAAAAAGTTTTTTCTATTGTATACAAATAGAAACAGAGCTAAAATGATGAAAAGAGCTGCAAAACTGGCGGTAGATGAAGCTAATACAAAAGCAAGTACTGTCAGGGCGCAACGGATAGAAATTTCTTTATGATAAAAATAGTAGACCAATGCTGGAAGAATCAATAAAGCAATATCTCCAGGTTCACCGCCCCATCCTTCAAGTCTTCCACTAATGGTTATGTTTAAAGCATAAGCAACCAAAGCATATACTACTATCACCACACTCATATTCAGATAGCATTTCACAAAGAACGAAATATCCTTTTTGAGCACATAGATGAAATAAGCACGATAGCCGATAGCAGTAGTTACCACGAGTCCTACTTGCTCAAAAAACTTACGCATATCATAATCAAGTAGAGCCATAATAAACATCTCTATCCCCACAAACAATAATAAATATAGGAAATGTTTTCTGTTGAATCCTCGGAATATTTTGAATATATTTCCGGTGAGTAACACTGCCAAAAAAACTGCGGCAAATTCCACATACCAATAACTCAGCAGGCAAAAGAGAGGTAAATAGACAGCTATTTTTTGTTTCATAGTGAGTGTCTGATTCTTCCAAATAGTTTATTCTTCGAAATGATAGATCCCTTTGAAAGAATTATCCCGGGAAATATCATGAATAATTATATCTATATTTCTAAGTACTGCCGTAGAATTGTCTGGCATATCCTTTACCACCACACAATTAGCCCCTATGCGACAATTGTCACCCACACGAACATTGCCAATGATTTTAGCACCGGCTCCAATAAAAACATGTTTACCAATTGTAGGTGAACCAAAGTGCTTACTTCCTTTCGTTGTATTACTGCCTATGGTGACCTGTTGCAAAATAACACAACCTTCACCAATAGTAGCAGCATCAGATTTATGTATACCATTCAAGCCATGGGGTAACATAGGAGTATCCTGTATGTTAGCTCCAAGTCCTACAAAAGCATTATATCTCATCAGATAAGCATAATACATATTCTCGCTTCCACCATTCGATTTTATTTTATGTCTATAATTCCAAAATCCGCCATACCAACCTTGAATAATAGGAATACAAAGAAGATAATACAATTCATGATATAGCATTTTTGCTACATATAGAAGCCTCGAAAATATACTCTTTTCATTCATAATGATTCTAAGAAATTTAGAAATTGTTTCATCAAAATATCTATATCGAAAGTTTCACAAAGATGTTGTATAGGTTTATTCGTCCTGTAATAGTCTATTCTATCAGCAAGTTGTTCGTAGTCTTTAGGAATAAAAGTCCAAAGGTCGGATTCTTCTTCCAGTATATACTCTGCAGCACCTTGTCCCTTACATATCATATAAGGTACCCCACAGGCTGCTGCTTCCGTACAAACACAACCAAATCCTTCAAAATAACTGGGTAAAACAAACAGATCAAGACTGTGATAGAATGCCGCCAGTTCATGATGATGTACCTCCTTCCTAAATTCAACAATGTCTGTCAAATTCAATTCCTGAACCAAGTTCATGCAATCCTGTAAGGTAGGACCTGAACCTACAAATATCATTTTCAACTTATCCTGTTTGCTTTTTAAAATATCCAACGCACGTATCAGTGTCTCTTGCCCCTTCCAATCTACAAAATTTGCAATACAGCCTATTATAAATGTAGGATGTGCAAGATGGCTTTCACTATTAAAGATGGAGCAGTCTACCCCATTATACAGAACATAAGAATGTTTTATATTTACCGGGGTTTCATTTCCTACCACCTTTAATACCCTCTTGTAGGAATCGAAGTATAAAGAATCAGTAGGATGAGGAAATTTACGCAGCGATTCCTCTACAAAACGGCTCACACAAACATGACAATCCATTTGGTTAAACAACTTTGTACTCATCCAAGTCCGAAACATGGCATTCCACCTTTTTGTAGCAAAACGACCATTTCTGATATTAAAAGGATCTGGATCATGATGCTGGACCAACGTCGTTATATTATGATTTATACGCTTTAATGCTAATGGGAATGCAGCAAAGCGAGCCGTATGCCCATGGGCTATGACTACATTATCAAGATCAATATTCAACCGCTTTACAGCTTTCATAAACAGACTGCAATTGATTTCATTTGTCAATCCATTCAATATATATGAAGGCATCTGAATATCGTCGAACAAGTGAACCTGAATACCACGATACATGTAATCTTTCTCTCCCGATGTTATGGATTTACTTTTAAATACCACCACTTCATAGCTGCTATTCTTTGCGATAGCACGTACTTGATCGTATATAAACGCTCCCCTAAAAGAATCACTATTAGGAAAGAAAGGAGTAATTATAATATAATATTGTTTCATTATTCTACCAATTTTACCCACTGGCTTACAATCCGACTCTGATAAAAACATCTAGCCCTCTCCACTGCTTTGCGTTGGAGCATCCTTAGTTTTTCTTTATTATGAAGCAATGTCATCACATGAGTGGCATACGCTTGCTCATCAAAACAATCTATCAATACACCAGCATCAGCAATCACTTCTTTTGGAGAAACAGGACAATTAAAAGACACTACAGGTACTCCATAATAAAACGCCTCAATAAACACCAAGCCAAAACCTTCCGATTCAGAGGTGGATAGCAGTAAATCGGCAGAAAGATAGATTTTAGACAAATCTTGTTCAAACCCACAAAAACGAATATTTTTCATGCCATTCTCCTGAATATATTGTTCCATCTGATCTTTGGCATCCCCTTCTCCGTAGACTGAAAGCGTGTAATCATGAAATTGTCTAGATATACTCTGCCATATATGCAGCAGACGCATAACCCCTTTTTCAAAACTTAACCTACCCACAAAAACAATATTTCGATTGTCTAAAGAAGAGATGTTTTTCGCGTCATCACTCTTTCTCAAAGGATTGGCAATCACTCTTATCCGAGTTTCCTTTATTTTATGATTCACCATCTTTAATTCTTTTTTGGCAGTATTTGTCAACACAATCAAGTCATTACATAAAGCAATAGCCGCATGGCGTTTTGTAACTTGTCGGACATTTTTTTTCATTGAAAGAAAACGCATCCAGCCATGCTTTTGATGAATGATCTGCAAGATAGATTCTTCATAACCCAAAATCGACCAATTAAAGACTTGCACAATCCGGCACTGCCCTCCAAAGGGAAGAGCTGTTATCAATTCATATGTCTCATTCACCAATACTTTAGGTTGACACGTTGCTATGAATACTCGTAGTAACTTAGCCAGACAAGCATCAGAAAATCTTTCCGCACACAAATCATTGATTGGATTTTTCTTCTGCTTCTCATACATCCGATAAGATTTCAAATCAAAGGAAAGAATCACATCATCACCTCCAGAATAAGGGACAACGGATAAAACACGTGCTCGATAATTCGCTTCTATCAACGCATGGGTGATATTAATCGTTTGAATTTCAGTCCCCCCACGCAAATTGGCATTTTCCACTAAGAATAGAAAATCTAATTTGTACATTCCTTTATCCATTTATCAAACATTATTCCCCCATCAAGTATTGCAATCTCATTTTTCGTAAAATCATTGTAAAAAATAGACTGCCTATGATAGAAACAACTCCCACCAACGGAAGTAACACATAAATAGGATAGTTTTGAAGATACGATACCATAATATAGATGATGGGAACATGAAAAAGATAAACTCCAAAACTATCCCGAAGAATGAGAACATTGAAGGAATGGGAAAAAAACTTTTCGACGCTGACCTTGCGAACAAACAAGCAAATAACAACTACAATTCCGACATTCATCCAAAGACTAAAAAGTGAATCCATCCACCTACTATCCGTCAATTTCAGTACACATCCGGACAATAGCACCAAAATCACAGGTTTCCACATTTTCATAGAATTTCCACCTTTTGCGACTAACCATTCACCTAAGAAGAAAAAAGGAAGATAATGCAGAGCCATCCGAAAACTGAACCAATCTGTACCCACCCAATAACTACATCCCACAGAGAGTATCATCGCAATAGTCAGACAGTAAATAGTATTACCCAAATATCTTCCTTTACAAAAGCGTACAATTATGAACATCCAAAACAGAGCCCAGAGATACCAAAGATGCCTACAGTTAGTTCCTAAAAGGATTTCTAAAAAATAGTCGATATTACTTCCAAACCGATTCATTTCTAGCCCCAAGATAGTGGGAACCACAAATAAGTAAGCCACAAAGTAATAGGGCACAAGCAAGCGCCTAACCTTGTTCCCCAAAAGACTTTTGAAATCTAGATATTTCCCCGACTGCTTACCGATGGTATATACAGCTCCACTGATTGTCACAAACAAAGGCATATGGAACAAATAAATCACATCGGCAAGCATAGCCAAATAGTGATTTTCCATTGCTGGAAAACTCCCCCCTTGTTTGTAAAGAATCACAATATGCCCTATGACAACCAGCAGCGTTGCCAGACACTTTAACACATCCCACTCATTGCGTTTGCGCATTTTATTCATCTCTTAAAGATTCTACATCGAACAGCATTTTGGACTTTATGTATAATAGCTGATATCTTCACCCCAATAGTCAACTCAGATTTGAATAGAGGAAATAATAATAATAAAGATTCATCATGCCCAAACTTGCCATCAACATACATTTTTTCAATATATCTTTTTCGATGATTCATGTAGTACTGGACATCAAAAACAGCACTAAATTTATCCAGTTTTCCTAAAGCATCTAAAGTCAACATTGTACGCACACACTTAAAACAAGTAGAATCATTCTCTACTGCAGTGACACACACATTCAAATATTTATATGCAGGATCATAATCCGCTATAGTTTTTGTTTTTGTAATTCGATCCAGACTCCCCCCTGTTGAAATAAAATCAAGCCCTGGAATAGACGCTGAATTTAATGTAAGCATATCATAGTGCGCTGCATCCAGTTGAAAATTTTCCTTTGATTTCACACAAGAAAATTCTCTAATGCTACAACCTGCTGAATAGAAGTATTTAGCAAATGCTCCTTGTAATGCATAAATACAAGATAATGCCATAAAAGTATGATTTTCTACGTGAGAATATCCCCCGTGTCTATTCAGTAATTCATAAACATCATTCTTAATAAGTATAAAGCCATAGTTATATTCTTCGGCAAAACGTCGGCACAAATCCATACGTCCTTGAAATAGTTTTGTTGATGAATCATCTTGTAATCCTGTATTATGCGAACCTGCATCAAAAAAACAAAGATGAGTAAGGCGATAGGGCTTAGGCACATTCTCCCCATGGGTAGCAATAGTGTACAGGCTGTCCACACCGCATGAAATGCCGGTGGCTACTATTTCCGCATGATTCATGACAGGCACTAAAGGAGCCTGAATATGTATTCTATGCATCCCGGGGTTAGCAGCCAATGGATCTATAAGATTCATCTCCAAATTATACCAAAGATCTTCCGTAATAGGAAGTGCAGATACAATATCATATCCTCTGTTTATAGCAAACTGCAATAATCCCCAAACCAAAGAATCTATTCTATCAGTCACCAAATAGTCAGCATACATCTTATTTACTTCAATATGTGCTTCTTCTTGCTGATCGCCTACTGTCAATCTATAAAGTAATCGATTGGGCAATTCTTTTTCTATACTTTGAATAATAATCTTCTGCATTTTTATTGTACAATTTATGATTTTAGATTTTTTGAACTCAAAAAGTTATTTTAAGTTCAAAAGGGCATGCATTCAAAAGTGGCTGTAAGTCTATTGTTCCAGGAGACCATTGTTGACATTGCTCTATGAGTTGCTGAATCGTCACCTCTTTATTCATTACAAAAGGCGAGACAATCTGTTTACCTATAGATGCATAGAAATCATCATATTTAAAACGTGAACGCTGTTGCGCACATTCAAGCTCCATCCAACAATTAGGTATATCATACGCTTCTGCCAAAATCAGTCCATGTAAAGAAGAAGAAACAATATACTCACAAGCATTCAATTCTTCCACAAAACCAAGCCAATGCTGATAACCTTGTATTCTAATTACATATACATCCTCACTATTTAATAAATGTTCTGGAAGCAAAGACAGTTCCGTATAATGAGGAATAATGCCCAACTTATACTTTTTTCGTGTACGAGGTCGATAATAGATAGGCAACAACAAAGCCGGATCTCCGTATATAGCTGGACACTCTATCCCATGCTTCAACAACACTTCGCGTGTTTTTGGACCACGAACGGCGCAAATTTTCCTAGGCATTACTAAATTACAAGGGTTTTCTTGAATGAGTCCTGCACCCCAAACAATAGATTGTCGATTGACCAACATATCTATAGTACTACCTATCACTACATAATTATCTCTCTTAAATAATTTGGCTAATATACATTCATGATACAACACAACAGGCCTCAAAGAAATCGCTTCCAGAAAAAAAGAATTAATATCATCCCCCCAATTAGAATGATACACCTCACCCGTTTTATCAATGCTTAAACTAGCATTCACTACTACTGGGCGTTGGAGGAACTCTATAAAAGAATTCCTTATCATACGTAATATTTTATTAATCTTCCTTTTCATTGTACAATTTATTCAATTTCATTCCAAAAAGAATCACTTAGCTCAATAGTAGGAAGAGCAGCTTGATGAGGATAGAGTTTTCGCATTATTTTCTGCTGCCGCTTCAAAAAACACAAAAGGAGCTTCTCACCCAATATACACGGTAGCAAATAATGTAAACTTTTCACCTTAGTAGCTAATGGTACATGAAGATTACTCCACAATTCAAAAGAAGGCCTATGTTTTTTTCTATACCTGCGATAAAGTCTACTATATGTATCTTTTGATTTCACCTTATCAAAGGATTTGTACAACGCTCCAATAATATAACGTTCTATTCCATTTATTACAAACCAATGGTCGGAAGATTGTTGCACATGATGTCCATAAAGAATAGCAATATCAGCACACTTCACAGAAGAATAAAAATGGTGTTCAGTAAATGTTGTCATAATACTGCTAGGACGCATTCTATATATGTAAGTCAGGCTACTACTTACTGCAATTTTAGGTTTACAGCAATATACTTTATAATTCCATATATCGTCCTCAAAAATTATACCCAAATCAAAAAGCAATTCATTTTTCAACAAGAAGTCTTTCTCTATAAGTTTATTCCAAGGCACTCCATTAACTCCCATCCTAATAACATCATGACAAGCATACAAATCTTTCAAGGAACTAAAAAAATAATAAGAGGATGATAGTTGAATTGAATCACGGATTACCTCCTTAGTCTGGTAATCAACTATCTTCAAATTACCAACCACAATGTTTGCGTGAGTTTCAATATAAAGTTCAACCAAATTACTAATAGTCTTCTCACAAATATAATCATCGCTATCTAAAAAATATATTAATTCACCTGCGGCCTCACTTATGCCACTATTACGAGCAGCAGATTGTCCTCCATTCTTTGCGTGCCTGATAATCCGATAAGTATGCGGCCCTTCATAACCAGAAATCATTTTTTCCACAATGGAAATGCTCTGATCTGGTGTACAGTCATCCACTATCAAGACTTCCAACTGCTCATAATCTTGAGCCATCACAGAAGCAATACAATCTTCAATATATGCCTCTACATTATAAACAGGTATAATAATTGATACTTTTTTCATACGATTACTTTCCAAGACATTTTAAAGAGAAACAGTTCTGCATTTAATACAATATAAAAATTAGCAAATTATTTTTATAGTCTTCATTATTAAAAAACTCACTTATGAATATAACCGTAAACAAGATTTCGAATCTTTTCCGAAATTTTGACTCGTATTTCTTCTTCCAATCCATATGTCCAAACAGTAAGAGCAATGCTAACCACACAAGAAAATCCAATAATAAAGAAACCTATAATGGTATGGACATCTACAAGGCAATAGAGTATAAGTGGTAAAATAGCAGAGAAAAATGATATCTTTACACATGGAATGAACACTTGCAATAAATCAGGCAAAGAGTATCCCAACATTCTATTCAATAAGATAGGCTGCAATACAACTCCCAAAAGCACATCTGTCAGTAAACTAGCTATCGACAAGGATATAGGAGAATAACCTAACTCAAATAGGATATAGACAACAATAAACTGTATAAAATAAATAAGTGTAGTAAGAATGGTATTTATTTTTAAGCGCCCCTTTGCATAAAAAGCCATAAACAGAGAAGATTGCAAAGTGGAAAACAAACTTTGTATCGCAACAAATTGAATAAACAACACTGTATATGGAGGTACAATCTTGAGCCATACATGCAATAAGGGGGACGCTAGTAAACAAATAGGCAATGCAAGAAACCACATAAGAAAACAACTATATTTTGCAGTTTTAAGCACAAGTGACTTTGCACTATCCTCTTCGTTATTGGCATATCGCTTGACAATTTGAGGATTCGCTGCTGCCTTAAAGTTATTGGAAAACTGCATTGCCAACCCATTTACTTGGAGAGAAATAGCTCTAGCTGATACTACAGCAGGAGCAAAAAACATATTTAATAGCAGTAAAACACCTTGCCCAATAAAAGCTATACCACTAGAATTAAGTAAGCTCCATCCAGAAAACACACTTATTTCCTTAAAAACATTGCGATCATATAATCGAGGTTTATAATGCGTTTCAAAAAAATGTCTCTGGCAATAGAAACGATAAAACATCAGCATAAATAGCGTCACAGCAAAATACAATAAAGAATATACAATAAGCTTATCGTATTGGAAAACTGTTAATAAAAAGACAATAGTCAGTTTCAATATGGACTCTATAATGGAGGCAAATGCATATACAGACATGTGCTCATGAGCATTGATTGTGGCTGTAAAAGGCACTTGTGTAATGGTAAAAAATGCGGTAATGATAGATACATGATATACCCATATCGCTGCAGACATACGTTCGACAGGTATTACCATTTTATGATGTAAAAACCATAAGCCTACCGTTTCACCTAAGACAACGATTAGGAAAGCCAAAATGATATGAACCGTTAGTGAAGTAGAGAAGGTTTTCTCCATATTCAACCTATCATCTTTTCCTAATGCAAACATGATAAAACGGGTGGAAGCATTGCCCAATGCGCTATTAACAAAGCTCATAAAACCAGCTATTCCTCCTACTGCTATATAAATACCATAGTCGTCTACCCCTAAGACATCAAGAACAACACGGGCTGTATATAAAGATACAGTAAGTGAAAGAAGCATTCTCACATAGAGAAATAAAGTATTTTTTGCAATTGAGTTTTGAGTAGACATAATTAGATTTTTATCCTTCGAATAAAATGACTTTTATTCATATAAGCACTTACTATATGGTCATAATGCCCTTGCAGGTATCATAGCCAGTTTTGAGCTTTAAATTATTTTGTAATATTCACTGACAGAAGTGGCATTTAACACTGAAAAACTTATGTAGTGACAAGCTTTAAAAATTCGAATGGCTGTGGTAAGTTGTTCGTTTAAAAGATAATCAATCTAATCTTTACCTTACATCTGCAATTCTATAAAACGATGTTTTCGTCATTGTGAAATATCATATCACAACGAAATCTTTTTCAACTAACTATTCGTCTTTTACCCTATGTTGTTCTCCATAACCATAGCCATAGCCATAACGCTTGCCATAGCCGTAATATTTGCCATACTTACCATAACCGTAATAATAACCGTACTTTTTCTTCTGAAGATCCAGCCCATTGATTACAGTACAAAGATTAGGTAACTTATTACTATCAGCCAATTCATTAATCAAGGTAAACTCTGCTTTCCGAGTATAGTCTGCCCGACATACGTAAACTGACAAATCTGCTACACGACCTATGAGCAAAGTATCAGTTACCATACCAACCGGAGCAGTATCCAAAATCACATAATGAAAGTTCTTTTTCAATACTTCAATCGCTTTATCCAAAGCATCACGAGCCAATAATTCTGTAGGATTAGGCGGTACAGTTCCACCTGGAAGAATATACAAATTCTTACTAACATCCGAAGGTTGAACGAAATCCATCAGATTCTTTTCTGGATTTGACAGATATTGAGTAATCCCTTGCTCTTTCCGCGGAAGATTAAAAATTTTATTCAAACCAGGCTTACGAATATCAAGCCCCACAATCACCACTTTCTTTCCTAACAAAGAAAGGCTAATCGCTAGATTTGAAGAAATAAAAGATTTACCTTCACCACTAACCGTCGAAGTAACTAAAATCACTTTCTGATCATTCTCAAGCATAAACTGAAGATTAGTACGGATATTACGGAAAGTTTCACTCATTAAAGTATTCTGATTCTCAAACACAGCAATAGAGCCATTTGTTTCTTCTGTCAACGGCACATCACCTACAATAGGCAAATTCGTTAATTTCTCGACATCACCACGACCCTCTATTTTAAATTTAGTCAGACCAACTAAGAAAATAGTACCGACAGGAAACCCCACTCCTACCACTAAGGCAATTAAGTAGATTATCCTAGGCTTAGGAGAAACTGGGCCACCTTCAGCCGCCGGCTCATCAATAATCTTTGCATTATTCGCAGTAGCGGCTAAAGTAATAGCATTCTCTTCACGTTTCTGCAAAAGCATCAGATAAAGCCCAGCCTTGATTTCCTGCTGACGTGCAATACTTACATACTGGCGCTCCTGTCCCGGAGCATCACTGATACGACGGGAAAAACGACTGGACTCACGATCCAGATCAGCCTTCACGATAAGCAAGCCTTGTAAAGTCCCATCAATAGCAGCTTTTACATTTGCTTTCATGGCACGAATACTTGTATCCAGATTTACAATCATCGGGTTACTTTCCGTAGAAGTACGAAGTAAACGCTTACGTTCAATAATCAATTCATTATAACGATCTATTTGAGTAGTTAAACCATTATCGGATAAACCAATATTACTAGGTAATACTTCATACTCATTCGACGGATTATTGATATATTTATTAAGATCACGAACTAAATTAATTTGAGTTCCATTTTCTACACGTTTTCTTTCATATTCAGCATTTCCCGATACTGCTAATTGGGCATCACTACTGATATCCGTCAATCCTGCATTTCTTTTAAAAGCTTCCAGCTTATCCTCTGTAGTGCCAAGTTCCTCATCAATAATCTTAATACGTTCATTGATAAACTCTCTCGTCTTTTCAGCAACCTCATTTTTATCATTATTCGTATTCCGATTATACATTTCCATTAACTTATTGATAAAGTCCTGTCCTCGCTGTATATTCGTATTCATCAATGAAACAACTGCTACAGAAGTCGTTTTTGAGGTAGGTGCTATTTCCAATGCCCACTGATATCCTTTTGCCATCCCAAAAGGCTGACTAACTACAGCGCTGATATTTCGTACTACACTTTGCCCTACTATCTTCCCATTTGATAAAGAATCTTTCAATGTAAACCCAAATGTACCTGCATCCGTAGGTAACACCGCTGGAAGTTTATCAAAATGCTTATTATATTCGTTCAAGCCTATCTTTAGATTCACATCCAAACCACCTTCTGGAGATAACTTCATATCAACCAAAGCTGCATTTGGCAATTTATCCGCCTCTTGTGCTGTCAAATTCACAATTACGGGAGAGGTTTTATACAGTTCCTTTTTAGGAAACTCATCCTCATCATAGTAAGTAATATAAAGTTCCAGATTATTAACGACCTCTTTCAGTATTGTTTTTGAGCGTAGCACTTCTATCTCATTATCAATACTCTGCGTAGAAGTAATCATTCCACCTAATCCCAAACTTTCCAAATCTGCAGTATTTCCACCACCATTCTTTTTATCATTCTTTATCATGATAGAAGCAGAAACCTGATATACGGGAGTTTGAAAATGCAAATACACCCAGGCACCAATAAAACAAGCTAAAACCGAAGCAACAAACCAAGGCCAGTGAATTATATACTTAAAGAGAATTTCCTGATAATTTACTTTCTCTTCGTCTAATTCACTCACATTATTGTTATACGAATTCTCTTTCATTACTAATTACTTATTTAATAAAATTACCAATATATTTGCAAGTGAAACCAAGATAGAAGTAGCAGAAAACCATAATCCCGTATTGGTTCCTATATCCGAATTCTTAGCCTTAGTCTTATTAGGTGTCACATAAATTATATCATTCTGTTGTAGCTGATAATAAGGAGACAGTACCGTTTCAGCCTTATTCAAGTCCATAGTAATAATTTCCTGCTTGTTATCTTGCCCTGTCCGGATCAGTTTCACATTATCACGCATACCATAAATGGTCAAATCACCTGCCATTGCAAGAGCTTCCAACAAATTAATCTTCTCGTTAGAGACTACAAAGCTGCCTGGCTTGGTAACTTCCCCCAATACCGAAATCCGATAATTAACAATACGTACAGTTACAAGCGGTGCTTCTTTCAAATAAACCTTCAACTTATCTATGATTAAATTTTCTATTTCCAGCTTAGTCAATCCACCTACATGAATCTCACCCAATACTGGAAAGTTGATATTCCCCTGATTATCTACCAAATATTGCTGTAGAGCAGATGACGCGGTTCCTTGTCCCACCGTCTTTCCCTCCATTCCACTAGCAGTACCCGAATTTACCAGATTGAAAGGTGCAGCCAGTTCCGGAGTGGAACAAGACACGGCAATCGTCAACAAATCCTTTGGCATTACCTTCACACCTGTCTGAAGAACATTCTGTTCTGTATCATTCACAAAAGCCGTATCCTGCAAATAAGGTACTTTCTTATATGATTGGCAGGATACCAGCAAAAAAGCAAGTAACACACCCAAAGTCAATCGTTTCAGTTTTCTCATAACCACCTACTCATGTAATTTTACAACTATTGATTTAATTTTTACTCAATTTCCAATACCTCACCTAATAAGCCTCTTTATCCCCACGGATGACATTATACACAGTCTTATACATGATATATAAGTCCAGAATGAACGTCCAATGCTCGATATACCAGATGTCACGTTGCACACGTCCTTCCATCTGCCAAAGCTCTTTCGTTTCTCCACGAAAACCTGTCACCTGTGCCCAGCCTGTAATACCCGGTTTCACAAAATGACGAACCATATATTTATTTATTAAATGGGAATATTCTTCTGTGTGCTTCAACATGTGCGGACGGGGACCCACTAAAGACATATCCCCTTTCAATACATTAATAAATTGAGGAAGTTCATCCACATTCGTCTTGCGAATCAGATTACCGATACGGGTTTTACGAGGATCACATTCCGTAGCCTGAAGCGTATCACTTTGTGCATTCACCCGCATTGAACGAAATTTATAGCACCAAAATTCACGACCATCTTCACCGCTTCGTTTCTGTTTGAAAAAGACAGGTCCGGGAGAACTTATCTTTATAGCCAGTCCCACAATGATATATATAATCGGGAAAAGGGTACAAAGGAACAGTAGCGAGCAAATAATATCAAAGCTACGTTTCACAATACGATTTTCCAATAACTCAAGTGGCTCACGACGGATAGAAAGTACCGGAACATTACCTAGCATTTCAAAATACATTCTCCGTTTCAGATAGTTCCGGACATTGGGAACGCTGAAAAAACGAATCAGATGATTCTCGCAATAGTTGATAATCGGTACAATTTCAGCACTACGGGCGGAAGGAAGACTACAATAGAGCTGGTCTATCTTTCCCGCATTACGGGTCAAATAATCAACAGCTTCGCACGGCTGTCCCAAATAAGCTATATTCATAGGATAGCGGTCTGATGGGAAATCTTCAAAATATCCCAGCACACGATATCCGGATGTCGGATCATCCGTCATGGAATGATAAAGTTCCTGCATATTTTCATGGCTACCCACCAGTACTACCTTTCGGACATTTTCCCCACTTTTGCGATAAAGCTCCAGAATATAACGAAACGTCAGGCGATAAGAAATAATAACGATAATGAGAACTACGTAAAATGCCCCCAACTGACGCAGGTTAACACATTCAAAATGGAATATGTACGAAAGTCCCAGTACCATCAATACAAAAGGAATCATGTTCCGTGCTACCCGAAGCATTATTTGCTCCGGACGAACCACCGGACGATGAAGGATCACTCCAGAACGAATGTTGCAAACCAGATAACATAAAGTCATCAAAGCCATGTTCTGGAAAAGAGGCATGGAAAACTCAAAAGGAGAACGGTTTCCCCAAAGAGAACCAAACACCCACAACAGTAAGTTCAGTAAAATGATGTCCCCTGAAAGGACAAAAGATTTTAGGACTTTATTAAAACGTTGGACTTCCTGCATTACTTTATTCTTGATTTAGATTTTCATCCATATCCTCATTTTTCTCCCTATACTCAATATAAAGTTCTCCCCATTCTACCATTTTGGCTCGAAACTCTTCTTTTGTGAGATTGTCATAGTAATAGGAAAAAAGACGGGTAAAATCACTTAGACGTAAATCTCCCCAGATGTCATCTTGTAATAAGTGGGTTTTCCCATGTGGATTTCTTTACGCATAGCCTCTATTGCCAAGTTAGCACGTTCAAACTGCTCTGCGATGAAATGGCCCAGTACGGGATGATTAAATTTTTTCATGTTTATAATTTTATTAATTGTTAAATACGTTGTATTATATGTTAATTTTATGCATATCCGTTCAGACATGTCTGAACGATATATTTAAAAGCTATTTCTACCTTCGCCCCGCGTTTTGAAAATTCAAGGCGATAATCAAAAAATATAAATGTTATGACAAACGATTTTAGAATGTCTTATTTCATGCCTCCCATTGCTCCCATCAAAAATGAACAGGGACGGATTGTTACTCCTGCAACACTGATTCCCTCCTGCGAAGTCTCCGTAGAACAAGTTTTTCAAATGATAACCTGCAACGAGAATCTCAAAATTCTGACCGAACAAGTACGCAATTCCGGAGATATACGGACAGCAAAAGCATCACTATTGCCTTATGTGACTCCCTGTGGTACGTTCTCGCGTCGCAACAGCAAATGTTTCGTAGCTTCTTCACATCTGGTAGTGGTAGATATCGACCATCTCGATTCCTATCAGGAGGCAGTGGAAATGCGCAGCACATTGTTTAATGACCACCTTCTGCATCCTGTACTCACGTTTATCAGTCCCAGCGGACGGGGCGTGAAAGCATTCGTACCCTACGATCATTTACCCATGGCTAACGACACAAACAGTATCATCGAAAATATGAAACTGGCAATGATGTTCACCGTGCTGCTCTATGGTACGGAAACACTTCCCCCATTCGGAGAAAAACGTAAAGGGGTAGACTTTTCCGGTAAGGACATTGTAAGGTCTTGTTTTCTTAGTCATGATCCGGGAGCGTTGTTTAGAAACAACAAATAATTAGATATTAAAAACTATAAATTAAAATTATGGACGAAATTGAATCGTTATGCCGCCTCTGTGAGGCGGTTGAAACTGCAGGAGCGGATATTGCCCCTACGTATGCTGAATATGTACAACTGGCGTTCGCCATCGCAACGGATTGCGGAGAAGCGGGACGCGAGTTTTTCCATCGGTTGTGCCGGGTGTCTGCCAAGTACGAACGGGAACATGCCGAACGGATATTCTCCAATGCACTTACTACCCGGCATGGAGATGTCCATCTGGGCACTGCATTCCATCTTGCTGAAAGGGCGGGTGTGACTCTCTGCAAAGAGGAAATGATGAACCACCGGAAAAATGCAAAAAATGCAGGAAATGCACCGTCCAAAAATCTCACACACACGCACGTATATAATAAGGTGGACAATGAAGAACCGTACGAATCCGAAGAACTGCAGGACGGGAGTGACCCGAACCAGCCATTGCCCTCTTTCACCGAAGCGGACTGGCCGAAAATCCTGCTGCTCATCATGAGTTATGCCACCAGCCCCACACAACGCGATGTCATGCTGCTCGGAGCATTGACCGCCATAGGTGCCAGCATGGAGCGATATGTGAGATGTCCATACGCCGGCAAACTCCAGTCTCCTTGCCTGCAAAGTTTTATTGTAGCCCCTTCCGCCTCGGGTAAGGGAATTCTTTCGTTCATCCGGCTGCTTGTAGAGCCTATTCATGACGAGATCCGCCAAAAAGTAGCGGAAGAGGTCAAGGCCTACAAAAAAGAGAAAGCCGCCTATGATACCATGGGAAAGGAGCGCTGCAAAGTGGAAGCTCCTCAAATGCCCAAGAATAAAATGTTCCTCATCTCGGGTAATAACACCGGAACGGGTATTCTGCAAAATATCATGGATGCCAACGGCACAGGACTTATCTGCGAAACCGAAGCGGATACCATCTCCGCTGCTATCGGTTCTGAATACGGACACTGGAGCGATACACTCCGCAAAGCATTCGACCACGACCGTCTGTCGTACAACCGGCGCACCGACCAGGAATACCGGGAAGTAAAGAAAAGCTATCTCTCCCTCCTGCTTTCCGGCACGCCCGCACAAGTAAAACCACTCATTCCCTCGACAGAGAACGGTCTCTTCTCGCGCCAGCTGTTTTATTATATGCACGGTATATGGACATGGATCAACCAGTTTGAAAGTGGCGAAACCGATCTGGAGGCCATCTTCACAGGCATAGGCCTGGAATGGAAAAAGCAACTGGACCTGATGAAAGCACACGGGCTTCATACGCTCCGGCTCACTGATGAACAAAAGCAAGAGTTCAATACCCTCTTTGCCGATCTGTTTTTCCGTTCGGGACTTGCCAACGATAACGAAATGAGCAGTTCCATAGCCCGACTGGCTGTCAATACGTGCCGTATCATGGCAGAAATAGCTATGATTCGTGCACTGGAATGCGACCAACCTTATCAGTTCAAGGATTCTTCCTCCCCTCTGCTGACCCCTGACAAGGAGATTGCCGCCGATAATATCAAAGACGGCATTATCACCCGTTGGGATGTGACAATCACCGCTGAAGATTTCCATGCGGTGCTGGAACTTGTAACTCCGCTCTATCGTCATGCCACACATATCTTATCTTTTCTTCCTTCCACAGAGGTCAAACATAGAGCCAATGCCGACCGGGATGCACTTTTTGAAATAATGGGCAACCAGTTCACCCGTGCACAGTTGTTGGAGCAGGCTGAAAAGATGAAAATCAAACCTAACACTGCTCTTAGCTGGCTGAACCGTCTGATAAAAAAAGGATTGCTTATCAATACAGACGATAAAGGCGTTTATACGCGCACGCATGTGTGCGTGTGTTAGGGAGCCCTCGGAAAAAGTGCATTTTTTGCATTTATATAACAACAGGACGTTTCATGAATCCTAAAGCGGCGCTTTAGAGGTGGTAAAGCATAGCTTTACGATTGCTAAAGCGGTGCTTTACTTTTCCGCTCTTCTAAGGTTCTCCCAAGGCATCTACAATCACTCTCACCTCCAACGGGGTGAATGAGCGGCGCTTTGATTCGTAACCTAAGTCGTACAGACGTTGCAGAAGTCCGGGACATAAAGAGATCCATTTCTTCATCTTTCGATATGCAGCAATGTCAGTTAGTTCCGGAGAATAAAGTTGAGCCAGTTCCATGCGTCCGTAGGCACGTATTTTGAATTCGTTCATAATGAATAAGTTTCTGATTTACAGTTACAAAAATAACAAAACATATCCACATATCCTACGTTTTTCCATTGAATAACCGACCGTTACTGCGCATAATTGACAACAATCGCGTGCAACTGTAGACTATTGATTTCTGCGGGTTTCAGGGTTGTATCTTTGTATCGTCGAAAGGGAAAAGAATCCCCCGGACACAATGTTTAACCCTTTAATTTATTGTTTTATGATTCGTTACAAAATTTATCAAAACCAACAGCAAAAAGGCCTGAATGCAGGCAAGTGGTTCGCCCGTGCGGTAAGCGACGAGACGTTTGATTTGGCCAAGCTTGCCGAACATATGTCGAAACACAATTCACCGTATTCCGGTGGTGTCATCAAAGGTGTACTTTCCGACATGGTAGACTGCATCAAGGAACTGCTGCTCGACGGCAAATGTGTGAAAATCGACGACCTTGCCATCTTTGGTGTGGGCATCCGCAGTAAGGCAGCTGATACGCTGGAAGATTTCTCATTGGAGAAAAACATCACTGGTATGCGTCTGAAAGCCCGTGCTACCGGTAATTTGTCAACCACCAACCTGAAACTCGACAGCCAGTTGAAACAGCAGGCCGAATATCAGAAACCAACAACTGCCGGAGGAGGTTCTGATTCGGGTGATACCCCTGATCCGAAACCGGATGGTGGCGGTGAAGCGCCTGATCCGGCTGCTTAATCCTAAATCCTTTATTTTTAATCTTTAAAAAAGTAACATCATGAGTAATTCATCTTCTCCCCGCTCCATATGGAGCTTCATCATCAAAGTGATTATCACCGTTGCCACCGCTATCGGAGGTCTGATCGGAGTACAGAGCTGTATGTAGCCTTATGCGTACCATCACTCTGATTATCATTCATTGCAGTGCCACGCCGGAAGGAAAGTCTCTTTCGGCGGAGGCTTGCCGTCAAGATCATATCCTTCACCGGAGATTCCGTGACATCGGCTATCACTTCTACATCACCCGGGACGGAGAGATCTGCCAGGGCCGTCCTCTGGAAAAGGTCGGGGCACACTGCCGTGACCATAACACCCATTCGATAGGTATTTGTTACGAAGGAGGGCTGGATATGGCGGGACGTCCCAAAGACACGCGTACATTGGCACAACGGGCTTCTTTGCTCGGTCTGCTCCGCGAATTGAGGAAAATATTTCCTAAGACGTTGATTGTAGGCCATCATGATTTGAATCCGATGAAGGAGTGTCCGTGTTTTAATTGTACAGAGGAGTACCGGGAATTAGATGGTATTATCTAAGTATATTGACCAGCAAACTGGCAATAGATACCAAAATGGAAAATCCCGAAACCCACATCGTCGTACTTGTTCCGATGTCTGCGCTCTGCGCTTTGGTTTTATTAGGAGTGACATACAGGATGTCATTCTGTTGCAACTGATAGTAAGGAGATAATAACAAATCCGCGTCGTTCAGATTGAGTGTAACAAACTGTTTATGCCCATTCCTGTCTTCGCGGATTAGTTTTACATTATCACGAACACCATAAATAGTCAAATCTCCTGCCATGGCAAGGGCCTCGAGCACATTGATCTGCTCATTCACCACCGGATAAACACCGGGAGAGGCCACTTCACCCAAAACGGAAACTTTAAAACCGGACATACGGACTACTACCGTAGGTCTTTCTTTCACGTAAGATTTCAGTCGCTCCGTTATCAGGTTTTCAGCTTCACGACTTGTTAAACCGTTCAAAGGAAGTTTTCCTAAAACCGGATAATTGATATTTCCCTGATCGTCCAATAGAAACGTACTGCCTTGCGCATTGAAAGGCTGCGAAACAACCGGATCGGAAGTGGAAACAAGAATGGAAACTTCATCACCCGGTATCAGCCTCGCGTCCTGAACAGGCGCAACTTGCGTATTCGCCTGTTTCAAAATCTCCGCATCCTGCAAGTAAGGTACTTTCTTATAGGACTGGCAAGCCGAGAGAAAGAAGAAAAAGAATATCAGTGCAAAAGCACCGGATAATTTCGTATTCATGTAAATGGTGGATAAATGATGACGGGATTAGTTTTTCTCGCAGACAGCCTCGACATAACCAATAGGCATATTAACGCAAGCGCATCCCAGCATATTCAGCCGGACGGCAATCTTGCTTTTGCCATCGACATTGACCAGTTCACCAACCAGCCCGGTAAGAGGTCCTTTCACAACACGGACTTTCTCACCACGTGCCAAAGGAGAGCTGTTCATACAAATAGCTTCCTCGGAATAGTCGAGCATAAAACGGAAACGAGCCATCTGCTCATCAGGAATTACCGCCGGAGAGCTCTCACCACGCATCACCATATAACGGCTAACTGTAGAAAAACCCAGAACTTCTTTGCGTTCTTTCGGATTTACGTGCACAAATACCATCATTGGAAGAAGAACAGACTCAACTATTTTGCGACGGTCACTCCACTGATGAATTTCTTGTTGGACAGGGACGAAATTCTCGATCCCCATTTTGTCTAAACGTTCGGCTACCTTCTTCTCGTGGTGCATACGAACCAGAGCAACATACCAGCGTTTAGAGTGTGCTACGCCTTCCCCTGTCCCATCGCTAGGCCCAGCACTAAGTGATTTTGGTTTTGTTAAAATCATGTTTTTTTACCCCATGTTATTCCGTTACTTCTTAGGTAACGGACAATACACACACAAGGCGCGCGTCTCTATAAAAATGGAAATCACATATAGGAATAGGGCACAAGAAAGGAACTGCCTAATACTCAACAGGAAAAATCCAGAGATTAGGCAATAAAAAGTTTAGAACATGAAAATAAAGTTATTTCATGTTCGGATAGTTTTTTTCCTATATTTCAGATAAAACGAAAAAAAGTGGAAGAATATTTGCTTACTATTTATGTTTTTGTCTATCTTTGCGTCAAATTTAAGTTCCGTTACCTAAGAAGTAACACACATACTTTAGTTCTGAATACTAATACTTTGCACTTTTTGCCCTGCCTACACAACAGTTTTTAATGTAAGATAAATTCCCTTTATTTACCTCTGTACGTTCTTTAAGTCCAAAGCCTTTCAAATAGATTTGTGTGGTTTTTATAGATTTATGGCCCAATGATTCACTAATCATTTCAATAGGTACTCCCCGATACTTCGCTGTCGTTGCCCAAGAATGGCGAAGTGTATAGGAAGTGACTGGAGATTGCAAATGCAAGGCTCTTGCCAAGTCCTTCAAACAATTATTGAATTGGCGAAGAGCGGACTGATATTCCCGGTACCCTCTTTCATCCAGACGTTTTTGATCGCCGCTAAGGATGTCAAACAGATAATCCGGACAATCGGGTTGTGCATCTTCCCTATTGCGAAGCTGGTTAATCATTTCACTGGCTGTATCAAGTACTTCCACACTCATCGGGGTTTTAGTTTTGATACGGTTGTATCGCAACACATTCTGTTCCAAAGCCGATTTCTCCAGGTGAGCCAGATCAGCGAACGACATTCCACAAAACTGGAACATCAGGGCAGCAATAGCCTGTGTACGACGCAAACGCTCCGATTTGGGGTCCTCATACAGAAGCTTATGCAATTCGACAGCAGGCAGGGCCTTCTTCTGGCGAACATCGACACCGGTATAAACATCATGAAACAGTCGCGGCACATAAGGCGCAATGCCCGCTTCTACTCCCCGGTTATAAATACTACGAAGCATACGCATATACGTAGAAATCGTGTTGGGCTTTAAGCCACACTCGTAAAGATACTGCCCGTAGCGTCGTAAACTTTCCCGGGTGACTTGTCTGAACGACACATTGAGCGTGCCGCAAAACTTGCTGAAAGAGAAGAGAGCATTCTTGTAGACATGCGCCGTAGAATAGCGTCCCTCCTTTCGCAAACGGCCGATGTAGAACTCTGCACATCGGCTAAATCCATTTTTGTTCCTCATTACATCACTAGTTATTTTATATATTTCAAAAAAACATCCGACTTTGTCCATCATGAGAACGGAACAAAGTCGGATGACCTTCATTTTGTACGCTATTATCTTATACGTATGTTTCCAGCAATTTCACACTTTCTCCTTCGGGAGTGATAGTGACATCTTGCGTGGTAGCAGGCAACAGGATAGATTCTCCTGCACTAACAGTCAGTTCATTACCTTCATTGTCTCTCATCTTGCAGGATCCTTCCATACAGATAAAGATCACGAATGAATCGAGTTCGGAATAGTCGCAACTGATTTCTTCAGTCATGTCATACAGAGAAGTCGTGAAGTAAGTGCAAGCAACCAGTTCTACCGGTTCGTCCTTCAACGGTTCGTATTTAGTGCGATAGTCATCCAACACTTCGTAGTTGATGGCTTCACGAGCTAAATCGGTGTGAAGTTCGCGGGTTTTACCATTCGCATCTTTACGGTTGAAATCGTAGATACGATAAGTTATATCAGAAGTTTGCTGAATCTCGGCGATGAAAGAACCTGCCCCGATGCTGTGCACACGTCCCGCAGGAAGGAAGAAAACATCACCCGGATGAATTTCATATTCCTGCAATACGTCGGTAATCGTATTGTTCAACACGCGTTCTTTATATTCTTTCGGGGTAATCTGTTCAGAGAATCCTGAACGCAATTTAGCTCCTTTGTCGGCATCTACCACATACCACATCTCGGTTTTTCCCATCGAATTGTGGCGTTTCTTCGCCAACTCATCTGTTGGGTGTACCTGGATTGACAAATCCTGTTTGGCGTCGATGAACTTAATGAGCAGTGGGAATTTGTTGCCGAAACGGGCATAATTCGCTTCACCAACCAGCTCCTCGCGATACTTTCTTACCATATCGGCCAAGGTTAAACCTTTATCCGGGCCATTAGCCACCACGGATTCATTGTTCTCAACACCGGAAATCTCCCAGCTTTCTCCTACTCCTTTCAAGTCTGAATTCAAATGCTTGAATGGAATAATTTTGTCGCCCCCCCAAAGCGTCTGCTTCAGAATAGGTTCGAATTTTAATGGATACATTTTTGTTTTTCTTGTTATAAACTTAGATTAAATTCGCTCGGATTGTTACAATCCGGGAACAAACATACAAAAAATAGTTCAGTTTTTAAGAAAAGGAGGATGAAAATTCATTTAAGAAATCATCTTTTGTTCTTGTATCCAAAGAAGATGAAGTAATAAAGCTAAACTTTCCTAAAGCACCTGTCATATTTAGTCGGAATAATTTGTGAGTAAGAAAGAATTTCCCTTTATTTGCAGGAAATTTTTAATAATACCAGACATGAATAACACATTCCCAACAGAAGGGAATCTATCAGGGCTCAGCCGGAAAGATTTCCAAAAGGATATAAATGATAAGAAAACTGATTTATTTATCCTCAAAAACACAAAGGGAATGGAAGTAGCTGTAACCAATTACGGATGCGCCATTCTTTCTATCATGGTACCGGACAAAAACGGTAAGTATGCTAATGTAATCCTCGGACACGACAGCATCGACCACGTCATCAACAGCCCGGAACCTTTCTTAAGCACTACTATCGGACGCTACGGCAACCGTATCGCGAAAGGAAAATTCACCTTGTTCGGCGAAGAACATGAACTCACGATTAACAACGGACCTAACTCTCTGCATGGTGGACCTACCGGTTTCCACGCCCGTGTTTGGGATGCTGTCCAGATTGATGAGAGCACAGTGCAATTCAACTATGTTTCTGCTGACGGCGAAGAGGGATTCCCCGGCAATCTGGAAGTGGAGATGACTTATCGCCTTGACAACGAAGTTAATGCATTGAATATTGAATACCGTGCTACCACCGACAAAGCTACAGTCGTTAACTTGACTAACCACGGTTTCTTCAACCTCGCCGGTATTTCCAACCCTACTCCTACTGTTAACAACCACATCGTTACGATCAACGCTGATTTCTATACTCCTATCGACGAAGTCTCTATTCCTACCGGTGAAATTGCCAAAGTAGAAGGTACTCCGATGGATTTCCGTACTCCGCACACTGTAGGCGAACGTATTGACGACAAATTCCAACAACTGATTTTCGGTGCAGGATATGACCACTGTTATGTACTGAACAAGATGGAAAGCGGTTCGCTCGACCTGGCTGCCACTTGCAAGGACCCGGAAAGCGGACGTATCATGGAAGTATATACCACCGAAGCGGGTGTACAACTCTATACGGGCAACTGGCTCAACGGATTTGAAGGTGCACACGGAGCTACATTCCCTGCCAGAAGCGCCATCTGCTTTGAAGCACAGTGTTTCCCGGATACTCCGAACAAACCTCATTTCCCATCGGCTACTTTGCTGCCGGGTGATGAATACCAACAGATCACTGTCTACAAGTTTACAGTAGAAGAATAAGATTTGAAAAATAACTAACCTAATTTTATAAACTAACATTTTTTTTGAACCATGACACAAGAAAAAAAGAACGGTAATCTCGTCGCAATTATCACGATGTTCTTCATCTTTGCGATGATCTCTTTCGTAACAAACCTCGCTGCTCCATTCGGAACAATCTGGAGAAATGAATATGCGGGTTCGAACACTTTAGGTATGATGGGAAATATGATGAACTTCCTGGCTTACCTGTTTATGGGAATTCCTGCCGGTAACATGCTCGTTAAGATCGGTTACAAGAAGACTGCTTTGATTGCAATGGCAGTAGGTTTCCTCGGTTTGTTCACACAGTATCTTTCCAGCTTATTCGGAGCAGGTGCTGAAGTATTCGCATTCGGTGAGTATGTTATCAAATTAAACTTTGTAATCTATCTGCTTGGTGCATTCATCTGCGGTTTCTGCGTTTGTATGCTTAACACAGTGGTAAACCCGATGTTGAACCTTCTCGGTGGCGGTGGTAACAAAGGTAACCAGCTGATTCAGACTGGTGGAGCTCTTAATTCTTTGTCTGGTACATTGACTCCGCTTTTTGTAGGCGCTTTGATCGGTACTGTTACTTCAAGTACTGCTATGTCTGACGTTGCTCCTCTGCTCTTCGTTGCTATGGGTGTATTCGTTGCTGCATTTATCGTTATCTCATTTGTTGCTATTCCTGAACCACACCTTCAGAAAGGTGGAGTGAAGAAAGAGAAATTCTCTCACAGCCCATGGAGCTTCCGTCACACTTTACTGGGTGTAATCGGTATCTTTATTTATGTAGGTATTGAAATCGGTATCCCAGGTACACTGAACTTCTATCTTGCCGATTCAAGCGATAAAGGTGCCGGTATCATGATGAACGGTGCTGCTATCGGTGGTGCTATCGCTGCTATCTATTGGTTGCTGATGCTTGTGGGACGTACTGCAAGTAGTGCTATCAGTGGTAAGGTTTCCAGCCGTGCACAGTTGATCGTTGTTTCTGCTACTGCTATCATTTTCGTATTGATCGCTATCTTCACTCCGAAAGATGTAACGGTTTCAATGCCGGGTTACACTGTAGGCGAAGGCTTTATGATGGCACAGGTTCCTGTGAGCGCCTTGTTCCTTGTACTTTGTGGTCTTTGTACTTCTGTAATGTGGGGTGGTATCTTCAACCTTGCAGTAGAAGGCTTAGGAAAATATACAGCACAGGCTTCCGGTATCTTTATGATGATGGTTGTTGGTGGTGGTGTATTGCCGTTGATCCAACAAAGTATCTCTGACTCTGTAGGTTATATGGCTAGCTACTGGTTGATTATCGCTGCTTTGGCTTACCTGTTGTTCTACGGCTTGGTAGGTTGCAAGAATGTAAATAAGGATATTCCTGTGGAATAATCACATAGAATAGAATTCAATTTATTCACCTTTAAAATATAAATATCATGGATACAGAATACGTAAGAAGTCGATTCATTAAACACTTTGACGGAACTACTGGATTTTTATATGCTTCTCCGGGCCGTATCAACCTGATCGGCGAACACACTGACTACAACGGCGGATTCGTTTTTCCGGGAGCGGTAGACAAAGGGATGATTGCTGAAATCAAACCTAACGGTACTGACAAAGTAAAGGCATACTCTATCGACTTGAAGGATTATGTAGAATTCGGTTTGAATGAAGAAGATGCTCCACGCGCCAGCTGGGCAAGATATATTTTCGGTGTATGCCGTGAAATGATTAAACGTGGCGTTGACGTGAAGGGATTCAATACTGCTTTTGCAGGTGATGTGCCTCTGGGTGCAGGTATGTCTTCTTCTGCTGCTTTGGAAAGTACGTATGCTTTCGCATTGAACGAACTGTTTGGTGAAAACAAGATAGATAAGTTCGAATTGGCTAAAGTTGGCCAGGCTACAGAACATAATTACTGTGGTGTGAACTGCGGTATTATGGACCAGTTTGCTTCCGTATTCGGTAAAGCTGGTAGCTTGATCCGTCTGGATTGCCGTTCACTGGAGTATCAGTATTTCCCATTCCATCCGGAAGGTTATCGTCTGGTTCTGATGGATTCAGTTGTGAAACACGAATTGGCTTCTTCTGCTTACAACAAGCGTCGCCAAAGCTGTGAAGCTGCTGTTGCCGCTATCCAGAAGAAACATCCGCATGTGGAATTCCTGCGCGACTGTACAATGGCTATGCTGGAAGAAGCAAAAGCTGATATCAGCGCTGAAGACTATATGCGTGCAGAATATGTAATCGAAGAAATCCAACGTGTACTTGACGTTTGTGAAGCACTGGAAAAAGATGATTACGAAACTGTAGGTAAGAAGATGTACGAAACTCATCATGGTATGAGCAAGCTGTACGAAGTAAGCTGCGAAGAACTCGACTTCCTGAATGACTGCGCTAAAGAATACGGTGTAACCGGTTCACGCGTAATGGGTGGTGGCTTCGGTGGTTGTACTATCAACCTTGTTAAAAACGAGTTGTATGACAACTTCGTTGAAAAGACAAAAGCTGCTTTCAAAGCTAAATTCGGCAGAAGCCCGAAAGTGTATGACGTAGTAATCGGCGACGGTTCTCGTAGAATTGAATAAGAATTTATTCGAAATTAAATAAGTAAGAAGGGCGGCTTCCACACGGGAGCCGCCCTTACTTTTACAATTAACAAAAATCTAAAATCTATTACCTATTGATTTAACTAACCCTATTCGTTTTGATTCTTCTTATTGTACGCCCTCTGTCGTCATCTGAATCCGTTTCATCGTACCATCTTCATTATAGTACAAACGGTCGATGCAAACAGCGCGGCGGAAACTACCACCTGCCGTATTAATGCTTCCATTGTGGTAAATGAAGTACCAATCTCCTTTGAATTCGATGATAGCCTGATGATTGGTATTGGAATTACCCGCCAGTTCGTTCAGGATACCTTTATATTCCCAAGGCCCCTCGATACTACGGCTCATAGCATAGCAGATCTTCTCGGGAAATTCGGAAGCGTAAGAGAGGTAATACCAGTCTCCACGTTTGTGTATCCATGGAGCTTCCGTATAACGGGGCAGGTTGATGGGGATAATCGGACCATCCAGCTCAATCATGTTCTTTTTCAGTTTAGCGTAGTAACACTGGGTATTTCCCCAACAGAGATATGCCTGTCCGTCATCATCAATGAAAACCGTCGGGTCAATGTCATCCCACCGGATATTAGTGTATTCGGTTGTCATATCATTGGTAATCAATGCTGATCCGCGAGCATCCACAAAAGGACCTGTCGGAGAATCCGAAACAGCTACACCAATTGATTTGCCGGGAATCGTACCATGTTCTACCGTTACATACCAGTAGAATTTGCCGTCTCGTTCGATTACCTGGCTTGCCCACGCTTCTCCTTTCGCCCAACTGAAATCTTTTGCTTTCAAGGGAACGGGATGCTCCGTCCATGTTTTCATATCGGGAGAGGAAAACACACACCATTCATTCAGCAGGTAGTGTTCTTTGGGAGGAGGACATTCATCGTGTCCGGCATAGATATATACTTTACCATTATGCACCATAGCAGCAGGATCACCCGTATATTTGTATTTAATGATGGGGTTACCGTTAGCTATGAAAGTGGTGTCATTTTGCGCTGACAGCCCGGAAAAGACTGTCAGTGCAAATGAGCAAACAATGAATCTAATCTTAGTTATCATTTCTTCTTGAATTTATAAACCGCAAAGGTGGTAGGTTCCAATTCGGTAACAAACACATTACCTTCAATCGATACCGGAGTTTCCTGCGGAGTGATGGCGGAAGGTTGTTCAAGCGTGTTATCCTTATCAAGATCAAGCGAACGAAGTTTGATGCAACGGCCGTCGGAAAGTACATCCTGTTTTTTCAGACCTTCAAAGTTCAATGAAATCGGTTGGGCTGTGGCGGAAGTATTAGCCACCTTAACAATCAGTTCATTCTTATCCTTGTCATAGACTGCGCTGGCAAAGAGTCCGTTTTGCCCTTCAGCTCCCGTTACACTTTTCTTGTTCATGGTAAGCGGAAGTACATTGGTTCCTTTGTTTTGTGCAAACAACTGCTGTACATAATAGCTTGTTGTACGCACGGAATTCAAGTTATCAAACCAAATCATATCCGGACGCCATTGCCATCCCTCTACGTGAGCAAAAAGAGGAGCATAAGTAGCCATGTGTACGACATCGGCATTGCGTTCCAGCCCTGTCATGAAGGCAGCTTCGAGCAGAGCGGCATGGTAATGATTCCATTTTTTACCTTTTCCGTGGCAGGCATATTCTCCGGCAAAGACTTTCGGGCCTTTACGGTCATAGTTATCATAGCGTGCACCTTGTGCCAAGAACCAACTTTCGGGACGATAGAAATGTTCGTCAACCAGATCGGCTTTCAGACGTTTCATTTCAGGCCACAGATAATCAAATTCTTTACCTTCGGAATTTGGACCGGAGCTACCTACAATCTTCATATCGGGATAGGCCTTACGAATCGCTTTGATGAATGGCTCGAGACGTTCAGGGTATTCTTTACCCCATTGTTCGTTACCGATACCAATGAATTTCAGGTTAAACGGAGCCGGATGTCCCATATCAGCACGCACTTTTCCCCAAGTCGTATTGACGTCTCCATTGGCAAATTCAATCAGGTCAAGTGCATCCTGAATATAGTTATCCAGATCACAGACTGCCACATGTGCTTTCGGATCGTTGTTCTGATATTGGCAGGAAAGACCGCAGTTCAGAATCGGAAGAGGTTCGGCACCCATTTCTTCGGACAACAGGAAGTATTCGTAGAATCCTAATCCGTAGCTTTGGTAGTAATCGGGGAAGAAACGGTGGGTAAAAGTATACTGCCAACGATTCTCGTTCAAAGGACGGTTTTCTACGGGACCTACTGATTTTTTCCAGTCGTAACGGGTATCGAGATCAGTGCCCTCTACAATACAACCACCGGGGAAGCGGAAGACTCCGGGGTGAATATCCGCCAATGCTTGTGCCAGGTCTTTGCGGAGACCGTTTTCATGTCCTTTCCAGGTATCAACCGGGAAAAGGGATACGTGTTCCAGGTCTACGGTTCCTTTGGAAGTAAGGAAAATACGAAGTACGGATTTTGGTTGGGTAATGCCGGGCTTCAGGATGACCTGATACTTTTTCCATTCTTTGGAGTCAATCGTAAGATTCTCCGAGGCAAATGCCTGATGCTCGCCCATGGACTTGGTATCTACCAATTCGATGCGTAATGTTTCTTTCGCGCTTCCTTGTGGCAAACGTGCCCAGACAGAAAAGCGATACTCCTCTCCTTTCTTGACGCCAATACCGAAAAAGCCTTCGTTGTCCAGGCCGGTATGTTTGTGTCCGTGTCCCGGATCGGAAAGACGTACATAATGCGGATTACGTTCAAAAGGTCCATCGTCCATCAGTGTCACTTTGCCATAGGTATTCCATCCCATCAGGTGCTGGGGGAACTCGAATGAGCGGTTCTTTACCAGTTCCGCGTATAATCCGCCATCGGCAGCATAATTGATGTCCTCAAAAAAGAGTCCGTACATGGTAGGTTGGATTTCTGCTCCCAACTTCTTCGTCTGAATCACCAGCTCGTTGGTTTGTGCATGAAGTGCCATACCTGTAGATAAGGCCAATACGGCCAATAAATTCGTGTATTTTCTCATGGTTTTCAATATAAAATTATATATGATTATTTAATTCTTTTTCCCCAGACAGAACGTCCCCGGCTATCGAGTCCGGTAAAGAGAATGGTTTCCGTTTCATTCTCCCAATCGTGTCCTGCAAAGATAATCAGATTCTCTATTTTCTCCGAATCTGATTTTATCATTAATAGATGCTTTTCAGTCAAAAAAGACCAATTTCCATTCATTGGTACAATTTTCCATCTGTCATCTGTGATCTCTCCCGTACAAGTTCCGTCCTTAGCCAACTTGATTCGGGTGGAAAGATTCCACTCACCGTCTTTCAATTTGCCTTCTCCCCACAGAATTTGACCGGCCTCCAGCCGACGTTCATATTTAGGCTCCTGCACCCGAATCATCTCCCACTCTCCTACCAAATCGACTTCGGTGAATTTACGCGAAGGAGTTCCTGTATATCTTTCGGGAGAAACAACCGGCCATCCGTCCGGTGTAAAGAACAACTGGCGGACGTGTAATACCATCAGTTGATTTTGTGGAGAAAGACGTCCCTGATGTGCCATGAAATAGTTTCCCTGTCCGTCGGTGAATACTCCACAATGAGCAGTGCCCGCCCAACCGGAATGATTTTCAAAGCGATAGGGAGCGGTCAGTATCGGGAAGTTGTTCGTGGTGTCCTTTTCGGCTTTGCCGAAATAGTCGGTAAACGGTCCCTGGGCAGCATCGGAACGGCTGACACGTACATTATAAGTAGTCATCAATGGGTCGTATGAAGTGAAGAGATAATACTTTTTCAAGTCGGGGTTATAGATGATTTCCGGTGCTTCCAGATTGTCTTTCCGATAGTTGGCACGGCGGGCTACCAGATGTCCCAAGTCGCCTTCATTGAGAGCTAGTCCTGTTTCCGGATTCAGTTCCACGCAGTAGAGTCCACCAAAGAAAGAACCGTAGTGCATCCACCATTTTCCGGTGATTTCATCGGCTATCACACTGGGGTCGATGGCATTCATGACGGTAGAATCATTGGTTTTGACGATACTGCCTATTTGTGTCCAAGGACCTTCGGGGGAGTTGGATTCAGCAAGTCCGATATACGAAGTCTTGCGTCCGAAAGCGGAGACACAATAGTAGAGACGGCATTTGTCTTTGTAGGGAATGATATAAGGGGCCCAGATATTGGTTGCTCCTTTTCCATCGGCATGTGTCTGCACCCACTGCACAGCTTCTTCCGGAATTTCGGGAAATGCCCATCCCAGAAACTCCCAGTGTACAAGGTCTTTGGAGCGACGCATCTGAATGTACCCCAAGGGCACACCCTTTTCTTCGGCTTCCTTTCGGTTTTCGCCGAAGATGGCGTCGGTAGAATACATATAGTAATAGTCGCCCAGCTTTCGGCAGGACGGGTCGTGCACGTTGTATGTTCCCCATTGGCGGTAATCTTCCATCTTGGCTACTGACAAATAATTATCATCCCAAGGATTCGCGGATGGGGTCGGGCTAAACACGGCAGAAGTACAGCTTGTCAACAAGCTACCAGCTACAAAAAAAAGGGGCATAAACAAGTTTGTCATAACATTAGTGATTAGTTTGTCAATCATGCCACAAAAATACGCTCCGTTTCCCCCATTGAAGGTGGACATACGAACATGATTGGTGGATAATCCGCTAACCTGCTAAAAAGAAGCCCTCTTCCGCTTTTGCGATTTGAGATTATCTTTTAACTTTGCTACTATTAATACGTACAAATATGAAAAGACACCTACTCACACTCCTTATTATATATAGCGTTTTGTTTTTTGCCGGATGGAAGAGCGTGCATGCACAGGAACGATTCGCAGATCGATACAACATCACTTACGTGACAATGAACGAGGGATTGCCTCATAATTTCATCGACGATTTATATAAAGACAGCCGTGGATTCTTGTGGATTTCCACTGCCGGCGGCGGAGTGTCACGCTACGATGGTTATGAGTTTGTGAATTACAATCCAAACACTCCCAATTGCAAATTGAAGAGTAATTTTATTATTAATGTATGCGAAGATTCAGCTCAACGTCTTTGGATGGTGTCTGAAGGAGGAACGGATATCATTGACCTAACTACCTTGAAACCGACCATACCGAGGGATGCCAAAGGGGTCTTGAAAAACATATTGAATCAACCGGCTGTACACGTCATGAAAGATTCGAAAGGTTGTATCTGGCTACATTGTGCCAATAAACTCAATCGTATTGTTTTTAATGAAAAAGGAGATGTAGAAACGGTCTCCACTCTCGACCTCGTTGTCCTGAACGGGCCGAATATTGCTCTTCAAGATATTGACGAAGACGGTAAAATTTGGGCAGGAATCAATGGTGAAATACTTAAAGTGGATTGGGACTCACAGGGAAAACTGACAACTACCCCAATCGCCGAATGTCTAAAATTCGAGCCTGGAACTTATATTTCCGATTTTCTTATGAAGGAAAACGAGGTATGGATTTCCACCGACCGGGGACTGTTCCGATATAATAAAAGCGGGAACATCGTCAAACGGTATGAACACGACCCTAACAACCCACGTTCGCTTTCGCAAAATTACTTGACCGACCTGTCTATAACCAATGACAAACAATTGATTATTGCCACCTTGCGCGGTGTAAACATCTATAATCCAATGACGGACGACTTTGAGTGTATCGCATCCGGTGACTTTCAAAATGGAAGTTCCAATCTGCTAAACAGTAATTTTATCAATTGTATACTGTCTGAGGAAGATCATATCTGGTTCGGAACCGAAACCGGTGGTATTAATATGCTAAGTCCACGACGGTTGTCGATACGGAATTATCTACACAACAAGGAAAATCCGTCGAGTTTGTCTTACAATCCGGTGAATGCCATTTACGAAGACAAGTACGGCACTTTATGGGTAGGAACTGTGGAAGGCGGGCTAAACCGGAAAGAGCATGGAAGTGAAAAGTTTACACATTTCACCCGTGACCATGGTGGACTAAGCCATAATTCCGTCAGCGCGTTAACAGCTGATCCGGACGATCATCTCTGGATAGGAACCTGGGGTGGAGGCATCAACCTTCTCGACCTGAAAGCTCCCCAAGAAGTGCTGAAGGTCATTTCTTCTCAGACAAGTAGCGGATTTCCAATCGACTTTGTCGGTTCGTTGACATACGACCCTATTAATAAAGGTATATGGATTGGTGCCAATCAAGGGCTTTACTTTTACGAACCGGAAACCGGAACAATCAGTGCTCCTCTGGCAGACAAAGTGGCGGAGAATATTCATGGCTGCATCGGTTCTATTATTGATAAAGAAGGGAAGCTTTGGATTGGATGTCTGGAAGGGGTATATATCATCAACCTTCATTCCCGTTCGGCCGCAGGAGAGTTCGAATACAGGCATTTAAACTACAAGCTGAACGATCCCAACTCTCGTCTGATTGAAAAAATCACCTGTTTTTTTGAGACAAAGGACGGCACACTCTGGCTGGGAAGTAGCGGATATGGCATTTACAAACGGACTACCAACGAGCAGGGAAAGGAAATATTTGTATCTTACAGCACTCCTCAAGGATTGCCTAACAGTAGTGTGCGTGGAATATTAGAAGATGGCAACGGGTATCTGTGGATTGGCACAAACAATGGTCTTTCCTGCTATCATCCGGAAGAGAATCGGTTTATCAATTATACTTTGCAGGATGGACTGATTAACACCCAGTTTTACTGGAACGCTTCTTGCCGTTCGACACAAGGTTTACTTTATTTCGGCAGTGTTGGCGGACTGGTAGCTATCGAGAATAATCGTCCGACCATTTCTCTTCCTGCCGCCAAGGTACGTTTCACACGCCTACGGATCGGCAATGAGGAGATATTGCCGGGAAGCGAATATTTGCCGGAAGACATTGCTATCACTACGGAGCTACGTCTGCACGAGAAGGAGAAATCGTTTTCACTGGAGTTTTCAGCGCTCAATTTTAAGCCAAGTAATACGGCAATTTACAGTTACCGGTTGCTCGGATTTGATGATAAATGGATGCAAGTGTCCGGCAACCGCCGTTTTGCCAGTTATACCAATTTGCCTCCGGGCGACTATACACTGCAAGTGAAATATACTCCCGACAGAGAAAATGAAGGAGAGAATGTGACTGAACTGAAAATTACAATTGTTCCATACTTTTACAAAAAAGTTTGGTTCATTCTACTGATTATCATCCTCGCGCTAGTAAGCGTATGGCAATTCTACCAATGGAGAATCCGCACGCTGAAACGACAGAAGGAATATCTGCATCGCACGGTGGAAGAACGCACACACGAGCTGGAACAGCAGAAGCATCTGCTGGAAAATCAGACGGAAGAACTTTCACGCCAGAACCAGATGCTAACCCAGCAGAATGAAAAGATTACGAAACAAAAAGCGCAATTGATCCGAATGTCGCATAAAGTACAGGAGCTTACGCTTGATAAGATCTCGTTTTTTACCAATATCACACATGAATTCCGTACGCCGATTACGTTGATTATCGGGCCTATCGAGCGGGCATTGAAGTTGAGTTATAATCCGCAGGTGATCGAACAACTTCATTTCGTTGAGCGCAATTCGAAGTATCTGTTGTCATTGGTCAATCAGTTGATGGACTTCCGCAAAGTAGAATCCGGTAAGCTGGAGATTGTCAAAACACGGGGAAATTTTCTGAAATTCATTGATTCGCTAATCACTCCTTTCGAGGTGTTTGCGGGAGAAAGGAATATCGTACTGAAAAGGTATTACAGGATAGAAACACCGGAGATTCTGTATGATGAGGAAGCAATGCGTAAAGTGGTGACTAATCTATTGAGTAATGCTATTAAATTTACGCCGAATGGAGGTACTGTTTCCCTGTATATATCTTCCCTATCATCTGGTGAGGGTGGAAAAGAATCTTTGTATATATGTGTCTGCGATACCGGGCCGGGCATTCCGGAAGAGGATCTGAACCGGATATTCAATCGTTTTTACCAGTCGCAGAATCAGGTAAAATATCCGGTGTACGGACAGGCGGGAACCGGTATAGGGCTTTACCTCTGCAAACGAATCGTGCAGATGCACGGTGGGGAAATCAAGGTGCGCAACAACCACCTTTCAGGCTGTTCGTTCCGTCTTCTCCTCCCCTTACAACGGGAAGAAGAAAAGGATGACAAGCTGATAATCATTAATTCTAACGATTCTTCGATTAATGCTACGCCAACTTCCCAAACTCCTAAAGAGAAAGAGGCTTTGACGATTCTAGTGGTGGAAGACAATGTGGATATGCGGGGATATATCCGTTCCATCCTCCGTGAACAATATAATGTACTGGAAGCGGCGGATGGAGAAGAGGCGTTGCATATTCTAAACAGCAATCCGGTGGATTTTATTATCAGCGACTTAATGATGCCGGTGATGGACGGTGTCGAACTTTCCCGTCGGGTGAAAGATACTTTCGCCATTTCACACATTCCTTTCCTGATGCTAACTGCCAAGACTTCACAAGAGGCCCGTTTGGAAAGTTATCGTATGGGAGTAGATGAATATTTATTGAAACCTTTTGATGAAACATTGCTATTGACACGTATTCAGAACATCTTGGAAAACCGAAAACGCTATCAGCGCAAATTCACGCTCGACATGGATGTGGATGTGCTGAATATGGAGGAAGAATCGGGTGATAAGAAGTTTATGAATCAGATAATGGAAGTAATCAAAGAGAATTATAAAAATTCTTATTTTGAGGTCAGTGATTTCAGTGAAGCTGTAGGAGTGAGCAAAAGTTTGCTGAATAAGAAACTGCAAAGCCTCATCGGACAATCAGCCGGACAGTTTATCCGAAATTACCGATTGAATATAGCACGCGAACTGATTCTGAAGAATCGGGAAACGAAAAATATGAATATTGCGGAAATAGCTTATGAAGTAGGATTCAACGATCCTAAATACTTCACCAGGTGCTTCACCAAATATTTTAATACGACACCGAGTTCACTGCTTAATAAGGAAGAATAGTTTTACCTAAAAACAATAATCTCACATAATAAGTTGTATTTTTTACACCTAAAATCTTTTATCCACCTCTAAAACACGTTTGTCCACCCTCATTTACCATCAATGCCATACTTTTGTCATGCAATCGGTGCTCAATCCTTTGGGAGAGCACCATGCATTTAAAGTTTAATCTAATATTAATATTATGAAGAATGACAAGAAAATGGCTGTCGTATCGTGCATAGCTTCGGCTAAATCCAACCTTCCCCCTATTGCACAACAATTTAATCTATCAAATTAACAACCTTAATACTTTTAAAAATGAGGAAACATTTATTTTTTTCCCTAATGCTTAGTATGTGTACCTTTGGCGGCATGGCGGTGTATCCTACACCTGCAATGGCTACCGTGGCACAATCTCCGACTATCAAGGTTCGTGGTCAAGTTATCGACGAACAAGGTGAACCCATGCCAGGGGCTACCATCAAGATTAAAGGTGGACAAGGCGGAACCGTTACCGACTTAGACGGTAACTTCCAACTGGAGGTTCCTGGAAACGCTACCCTTTTGATTAGCTATGTGGGCTTCAAAGAACGTGAAGTGGCTGTTCGCAACCGCGCCATTATTGAAAGCATCCAGTTGCAAGCCGATAATAAGATGCTTGAGCAAGTGGTTGTCGTAGGCTACGGTACACAAAAGAAATCCGACTTAACCGGTTCTGTTGCCGTGGTAGATGCGGAAGCCTTGAAACAGACATCAAACTCCAACATCTCCACCATGCTCGAAGGTAAGGTTTCCGGTGTACAAATCACCTCTGACGGACAACCCGGAGCCGATCCTACCGTTCGCATCCGTGGCGTCGGGTCTTTCGGAGACACCTCTCCTCTTTACGTTATCGACGGCGTTCCCATGGGAACTTCCATCCGCGATTTCTCTTCAAACGATATTGAAACCATCCAAGTGCTGAAGGATGCTTCGGCTGCTGCCATCTATGGTTCGCGCGCCGCCAATGGTGTGATTATCATCACCACCAAACGCGGACAAAAAGACCAACCACTGAAAGTGGATTACAATGGTTACTTCGGTGTGGATAATATTCCTAAAGGTGTCTATGATGTAATGAATGCTGACCAGTACAGCCAGTACCTCGGTCAGGCAGCCGCAAACTCCAACACTCCGTTGCCAACGGGATATAAACTTGACAGCGAAACCGGAAAATACCATTTCCAAGATGACACCAACACCAACTGGTTTGATGAAGTATTCAAAGCGGGTATCCGTCAAAACCACAATGTAAACCTCTCCGGAGGTGGCGCCCATAACACCTATAATATATCATTAGACTATTTCAACCAAAAAGGAACTCTCGAAGGTGCCGGCCCTAACTATGAACGTTACACGGCGCGTGTCAACAACACCATGGAGACCAAATTCATAAAGTTCCAGACCAGTCTTGTTTACTCTCACTCCGACCAAGACAATATGGGGCTTTCGAATGCTTCCGAATACGTTCAAGGTCTGTATGGTGACGTAACCAATGTGCTGCGCGGTACCTTAATGATGCAGCCCACCATCAAGGCATACGATTCTTCTACATGGGTACTTGATAACTTAGTAGGAATCGCCAACAACTTTAATTATGACGCTTACGGCTATGGCGTATACTACGATACCGTGCATGGTGACATCTCCGCTTCCAACCCGTTGCTGGTAAATAACCTACTGCAACGTAACACCCGCGTAGATCGTTTCGTGGGAACCGGATCTGCCGACGTGGATATCCTCAAGATGATTGGCGTTGATAACAAAAATCATAAGCTCAACTATAAAGTGAACCTCTCTTACAGCAAAACCCATTGCAAGGACTTCACTTGGATTCCCGCATGGGTGCAGAGTAACCGTGTGTACTTGTCCAAGAGCAACGAACGGCTCACCAAGGGGTCGCGCGACTATTCGGATGCTTTGATAGAGAATGTGATTACTTACGATGGCACGATAGGCAAGCACCACATCAACGTATTGGCAGGCCAGAGTTACGAAGAAGAAGACACCGACCTGCTGACCGGATGGGGAATCAACTTCACCGAACCGTATTTTCTACAGCTCCAGAATGCTTCCGACACGTATTCTGAAAGCTACGAATACAAACATTCCATCCTTTCTTACATCGGTCGTATCAATTACAATTACGATGACAGATACTTATTCTCGGCAACAGTGCGCCGGGATGGCAGCTCGCGCCTGACCAGAAATATCCGTTGGGGAACTTTCCCTTCCGTCTCTGTGGGTTGGCGCTTCGACAAGGAAAAATTCTTCCCCTTCGACCAGAATGTCGTAAACCTGTTCAAGGTTCGTGCCAGCTATGGTGAACTCGGTAACGAGAATATCGGTGAGTATATGTATCAGGCTGTCATGTCGCGCAACAATATGACTTACAATTTCAACGGTAACGTAGTGACCGGTTCTGCCGTTTCCACTTTCGTGGACAATAACCTGGCATGGGAGAAAAAGAAAACCTACAACGTGGGTATCGACCTCGCCTTGTTCAACAATCGCTTAGAGTTCACAGCCGAATGGTACAAGAACACCAGCGAAGACCTGCTGTACGCTGTCCCTGTGCCCGAACAAGCCGGTGTATCCAATACCACCGTTACGATGAATGCCGCCTCGATGAACAACTCCGGTTTTGAGTTCTCGGCTACCTACCGTAACCGCGATCATGACTTCAAGTATGAACTTTCGGCCAACCTAAGCACGTTGCGCAACCGTGTGACTTCGTTAGGCTTTGGTACCGACTCTTATATCTCCGGAGCATATATTACCAATGTAGGCCAAGAAATAGGTCAGTTCTACGGCTGGGCTTATGAGGGTATTGCCCGCACGCAGGAAGACTTGGATAACCACGCCACTCAAGAGGGTGCCCAGATTGGCGACTGCCTCTATAAAGACATAAGCGGACCGGACGGTAAACCCGACGGTAAAGTAGACGCCAACGACCAAGTGGTGCTGGGCAGCGGTATGCCTAAGATTCATTTCGGTCTCAATGCTCGTTTTGAATACAAGCGCTTCGACCTAAGCATTGCTACCTTCGGTGCGCTGAACTATCATGTCAGCGACGACATCTACAACTCGCTTAACTCTTGCTACGGCTGGGGAAACAAAGAGGTGGGTATGCTTGATGCCAACCGCTTTAGCGAAGACGGTAGCACTTATCTTTCCAACGTGCCACGCACTTATGTCACCAACAGCGCCAGCTTGGGTTGGAACGACCTCTTCAGTTCACGCAAGATTCAGAATGCAGCCTACTGGAAGATTGCCAATGTAGAATTGGGCTACAATTTCCCTAACGAGTGGTTCGGAAAATATGTATCAGATGTACGTTTCTACGTGTCAGCACAGAATCTCCACACATTCACCGGATATCACGGTTATAATGTAGACTATGCGGGAGGAACTTTTACTCCGGGATACAACTTCTGTTCTTATCCTACTGCACGCACTTTCATGTGTGGCGTTCATTTTACATTTTAATCGTTACTATCTAGTACCTAAATACTAAAAACATATTTTATGAAACTATATAAATATTCACTTATTCTCATTTTGGGATTTAGCACGCTGGTTTCTTGCAGTGACAAAATGGATCTGTTGAATCCCAACCAACAAACCTCAAGTACTTTCGGCTTTAATGCCGATGATTTGGAGGAAAGCGTGATTGCCGCCTACAACCATATCCGCATGGAGGGTTCCTATGCTCGTGTAGGCTACACCATCGACGTGTGCCGTGGCGATGAAGCCTGGAACTCTTCACAAGTGTGGTACATGCCTTTCGATGACCTTAACGCAGAAGTTACCTCGGACATCACGTGGTGGCCTTGGCGGGAATGGTACTACACCATCAACGTGTGCAACTTCGCCATTTCCCGTTGCGGTGAGGACAACAGCCAACTTTCTAATAAAATGAAACGCATCAAAGGACAAGTGCTTTTCTTGCGCGGCCTGTCGTACTACAACTTGGTTGGTTATTATCAGAATCCGCCCCTCATCACAGATTATGCCACCTATTCTTCGTTAGACGGACTGTATACCACCAACAGCACTTACGATAACGTGCTCGATCAGGTGGAAAAAGATTTCCACGAGGCGATGGAATTGCTTCCTTCCCGTGATGAAGGCGGCGAATGGGCTGGTGGACGTGCCACCTGCGGCGCTGCGGCAGGCTATTATGCTCGCGCCCTCATGATGCGTCAAAAATACAGCGATGCACTCACGGTGCTGAAAGACATCATTGGCAAAAAATACGGCACCTATCGGCTAATGTCCAACTATGGCGATAACTTCCGCGAAGGTTCGGCATACGAGAACAATGCGGAAAGCCTCTTCGAAGTGCAGTATCTTGACTATGGAGCGCAAGGCACCGACGACGAGTGGACTCCGGTAAATACAAGTCCCAATGCCACACAAGGATCGGCTATTGAGAGCAACTTTGGTCCCGGTAACTATGGCGGTTGGGCCGACATCTCGGCTTCGCCCTGGCTCTATCAACTCTTCAAAAGTGAACGTACTATCAATGGCAAACTCGACCCCAGACTCTATTGGACCATCGGAACCTACGAAAACGACTGGGCGGATTTCGAGTATGGTAATGTAGCTTATACGCACAAACTTACAGCCACCGACAATATTGTAACCAACAACACTTACGGTGGTCTGCCGATTGCCAAATTCACGAATCTCCGTACCGGTCTGTACAGCACCATCGTTACAGGCTTGCACGATGGCATCAACCTGCGCCTGATGCGCTATTCAGATGTGCTGCTCCGCGCTGCCGAGTGCGAGAATGAAGTCAATGGTCCTACACAGCAGGCTATCGACTGGATTAACGAAGTGCGCAATCGCGCTGATTTGTCCGACTTGGAACTTTCCGACTTCGACACGACTGACCAACTCTTTGAGCAGATTGCCAACATAGAGCGTCCCAAAGAGTTCGGCTGCGAATTCGGTCGAGGTTTCGACCTCATCCGCTGGGGCTTCTTCTACGACAGCAGCCGCTTGAAACAGCTCAAGGAACACGGTACGGTACGCCGCTCTACAGTGGGAGTAAAGAATCCTGTGAACTACAGCGATGTAGCAAACGATCCTGAACTGAAGAGCACTTTCGATACCTACATATCGGGACACGAATTCCTGCCCATTGTGCAGCAGTTGATGAACAACAACCCGAATCTGAAAGGCAACTCCGCCAACTATAGTACAGATAATTCCACTTACTTCCGGGAAAGCGGATGTAAAGTGCGTCCGGTTGTAAATTTAAGCAAGTAAATAAACTTAGAGACCTATTAAAATTTAAGACAATGAGATTACTAAAAAAGATAGCATACGCTTGCTGTTCCGTAACCTTTGGATTACTGACACTGACAGGCTGCACGGATGGCAAACTTTATGACGTAAACGCCCCCGACTGGATTTCCGATAAGATACAGGAAATTGAAGATTCGAAGAAACAACCGGAAGATGAAGTGCTTGAGGGCATGCAGGAAGATGTGTACACCATCGGAAATACGGATTTCACCTCCGGTTGGTGGTCTACTTTCTCCAAGTATTATGTGGTACCTGATGGCGAGAAGTGGAATGCGGTGTTCAATCTCCATATCAACCCGACCGATAACACGTATTTCAAGAACTATGCCCTTGTAGTCACCAACGATGTGGATCGTGGAGGTACAGGATACACTGAATACGGAGCTATCCGTTTTGATGCCACAAGCGATTCTATAGCTTACAACTCGCAATGGGGCAAGCTCTATTTTAAGTACACCACAAGCACATTGCTCCTATCTCCTGATGCCAGCAATGCAGCCCCTAACGTACAGAGCTTGGGCGGCAAGGTGACACTCACCGTTGACCGTACCAATGAAAATGCTTTTACCATAAAGATGACCAACGGTGTAGCCACCAAGATTTACAAGCAACCATACAAGGAAGGAAATCTGAATGCAGATGCGAACAACACCAATATCCGCTGCTTCTTAGTTCCCGAAGGTTCTTACATCGATTTCTTGCAGACCAACATCGTCCCTATAGGTGGCCTTACATCTGCTCTAGACAAGAATCCGGTATCGATGGTACTGCAGGACGTACCTGATCAAGTCAACGTAGGTACTCCGCTCGAAGAGGCCATGATCGATGTATCGGCCATCGTTACCTTTGAAGAGGGAGTGACCAAAACTGTACCGGCTGCCGAACTCTCTATCTCTGCCATCCCTGATATGGAGCAACCTGGTGTGAAAACTCTTGTGGTCATCTACAACAAGACCTTAAAGGGTGAGAATTGTGATAAACCGATTATGGCTAATACTACCTTTGAAGTAGTGGAACAGATTGCATCCATCGAGGTGACTACCCCACCCTCGCACACACAATACTATTATTACACCTCGGCAGCTACCGAGAGTTTGGCGAACCGGACGATGGCCTTCGACCCGACAGGTATGGTGGTTACAGCAACTTACACCGACCAAAGTACAAGAATCATTGACAACGCGAGACTCATCTTCTCTGCCGTTCCGGTGAAGACCGGTTCGCAGATCGTTACCATTACTGCTGAAGAAGGAATCACCGCAACGGTAGAGGTTAACGTCTCCAAGTCTATAGCTTCTGAAGTGAGAAACACAACTAGCATGGTAGGAGCCGAAGACAACTCAACGGGCTTCCACGGAGCCTCTTCCGACATATTCAACGTACCTGTGGGCAAGACAAAGTATATCACCTTCACCAACTATAGTGATTTGGCTGCCAACTGGAATAACTTCCTTGTATTTCTCCATAAAAGCATAACTACTGACGAATACGCATTTGTTCGCGCCGACAACTTCGGATTAGGCAATGGATATGCCGCCTGCGTTAATGGCGGAACACAAGGCGACTGGGACACTTGGCTTTCCGGTATGAATGGAGCCAAAGTCACGGTCTATGTAACTAATTGCGGCAATAGCACCGCTGACATCCAGGCAGTGATGGTGGGTACTAAAGGCAAAACCTCTACCCAGTATTATTTGGGCATCAATACCATAGATCCCAATGACCTGTGTTTTACATTATCTGTCGAGAAGGCTCATCTTGTCTTCAATGAATAAGAATAACTATTAATTTCTTTATCATCCATATCAAATGAAAAAACTAACATTTTTCTTAATATCCCTGCTGACGGTCTTTGCTTTTGCAGCTTGCTCCGATGGACTGGACAATATCGAATACAATAGAAACAGTGATATAGTCATAGTTACTCCCGAAGTAACTACAGCCACAGGCACTTCGCTGACTGTCACTTCATCGGTCACCGGCAATATCAATCAGGTAGTCAAGAAAGGCTTTTGTTACAGTGTCAATGCCCAGAACCCAACTATCAAAGATAATATAGTGGATGCCGATGATAATTTCAGCGCTACGATTTCCGGCTTGACGGGCAATACCTCTTACTATATCCGCGCTTACGTCTATGGTAACAGCCGTTATACCTACTCGGATGTGCTCACGGCAACCACAGAAAGCCAAAGCCTTGACGAACAGCTCAAAAACTATGTGGCACCCGCCTATGAAGACAACTACATAGGCATAGCCGCTTGGAATCAACGCAGTAAATGGAATTTGGCAAACGTACACGACCCCACAGTGATGAAAGCTGATGACGGATACTATTATATGTATCAGACAGATGCTTCTTACGGAAATGCGCACTCCGGTAACGGACATTTCCATGCACGGCGCTCACGCGACCTAGTCAACTGGGAATACCTCGGAGCAACCATGACCGAAACCCCTCCTACTTGGATTAAAGAGAAGCTGAACGCCTACCGTGCAGAAATGGGACTGGAGCCTATCGATAGCCCTTCTTATGGTTATTGGGCACCGGTTGCCCGCAAAGTTGCCACTGGCAAATACCGTATGTACTACTCCATCGTGATTACTAACTATATCAAAACGGGCAAACCGGAAGTGGATAATAACGGAAACTTCGACGGTTCATGGACCGAACGTGCTTTCATCGGACTGATGGAAACAGCCGACCCGGCAAGCAATATCTGGGAAGATAAGGGTTTTGTTGTCTGCTCTGCCAGCGATAAAGGCAAAACAGACTATGGACGCGTAAGCACCAGCGACTGGAACGGTTATTTCAAGATCAATGCTATTGACCCAACCTATATTATTACTGAGAACGGAGAACACTGGATGATCTACGGCTCATGGCACAGTGGCATTGCTGCCCTGCAACTGAATCCCGAAGATGGTATGCCGCTCCACACCCTAGGCAATCCGTGGGACATCACGGGTGAAAACAACTCCGGTTATGGTAAAATTATCGCTACCCGCGGCGATAGCCGTTGGCAAGCTTCGGAAGGTCCGGAAGTAATTTACCGCAATGGTTATTATTACCTGTTCCTCGCTTATGGTACACTAGCAGTAGAATATAACACCCGCGTCTGCCGCTCTGTCAACATCGACGGTCCGTATGTTGATATGGACGGTACCCCTGCTATGGGAAGCGGAGAACTCTATCCGATACTGACAGCACCTTATCAGTTTAACAATAGCTATGGATGGGTAGGTATCTCCCACTGCGGTATTTTCGAGGATGGAGAGGGCAACTGGTTTTATACTTCACAGGGACGTTTCCCTGAGAATGTCGGGGGTAATGAATACTCCAACGCTATCATGATGGGACACGTTCGCAGTATCCGCTGGGATGCCAACGGCTGGCCTTTGGTGATGCCGGAGAGATATGGAGCCGTGCCACAAGTGCCTATCACGGAAGAAGAAATTGCCGGTAACTGGGAACATCTGTCTCTGACTTCCTCCACTGGTACTCAAAGAACATCTGAAACACTGACTTTTGATGCCGGTACGCATAAGATTAGTTCCGGCAGTTGGAAGGATGCATCGTGGACATTCGATGCGGCTTCACAGACGATTACGACTAGTGCCGGAGTAGTGCTTTATCTACAAAGAGAAGTGGATTGGGAAGCTACTCCCAGAACTCATACCATCGTTTACGCCGCACAAGGAAATAAAAAGACTTATTGGGGAAAGAAGGTTCAATAAACGCTCATTGATATGCTTATTGAAACTGCTTCCGGAATCTTGATATCCGGAAGCAGTTTTTTCTCTTTTATGCTGCATAACATATAAGAGTGTATTTGATACACCAAACTAAAGTGTTACTTTTACACCCAAAATAAGATAAGCATCTCATTTACATTAAAAATAAAACCATGAAAAAACATTTTCTACTTGCAGGAATTGCCGCGCTGATGCTGGCTGCGTGCAATAACAAGCCGGCTTCCGAGCTGACTTTGTCCGGTCTTGACCCGGTAAAATTTCAAACAGAAGTGAATAATGCCCAAACAGCTCTTTACACGTTAAAGAATAAGGCAGGCATGGAAATATGCATCACTAACTTCGGAGGACGCATCGTGTCTATCATGGTACCCGACAAAAACGGTCAGATGCAGGATGTAGTTTTAGGTTTTGACAGCATTGCTGATTATATTAATGTACCGAGCGACTTTGGCGCTTCTATCGGACGCTATGCAAACCGTATCAACCAGGGACGTTTTGTATTGGATGGCGATACGATCCAGTTGCCACAAAACAATTACGGACACTGCCTGCACGGAGGTCCGAAAGGCTGGCAGTACCAAGTTTATGAAGCCAATCTTATTGATCCGACAACACTGGAGCTGACTCGTATTTCACCGGATGGAGATGCTAATTTCCCGGGCAACGTAACAGCTAAAGTGACTTACAAACTGACTGATAACAACGCTATCGACATCAAATATAGCGCAACTACTGATAAAAAGACGATCATCAACATGACCAACCACTCTTATTTCAATCTTTCCGGTGATCCGTCTAAAATTTCAACCGATCATATCATGTATGTGAATGCAGACTACTATACTCCGGTAGACAGCACCTTTATGACTACAGGCGAAATTGTTCCGGTTAAAGACACTCCGATGGACTTTACTACTCCGAAAGCTGTAGGTAAGGAAATCAATAACTATGATTTCGTTCAATTAAAGAATGGAAATGGATATGACCATAACTGGGTATTGAACACTAAGGGAGATCTTTCCCAAGTGGCAGCCAAACTCACTTCACCCGAAAGCGGCATTACTCTGGAAGTATATACCAACGAACCGGGTATACAGGTTTATACCGGTAACTTCCTCGATGGAACGGTAACCGGCAAAAAAGGTATCGTTTATAACCAGCGTGCTTCTGTTTGTCTGGAGACACAACACTATCCTGACAGTCCTAACAAGGCAGACTGGCCGTCTGTAGTTCTGGAACCGGGACAGACTTACAACAGTGAATGTATTTTCAAATTCGGTATAGAGAAATAATTTAATATCAAAAAAACAAAAGCAGAATAAGATGAACTGGAATTCACACGAGTTTATATGGATCGACTGGGTAATCATCGTAGTCGGTATTTTAGCAGTCACATGGGCGGTATGGCGTTCGATACAGAAAGACAAGCGTTTGCAACAAGGCGCTAACAGTGAAGATTATTTGTTTGGTAAAGGGGAACCCTGGTATATCATCGGTGCAGCTATCTTCGCTGCCAATATCGGTTCGGAACACCTTGTAGGACTTGCCGGTACAGGAGCTAAATCCGGAGTAGGTATGGCACACTGGGAAATGCAGGGATGGATGATCCTTATTTTAGGTTGGCTTTTCGTACCGTTCTATCAGCTGATGAACGTGAAGTTAGGAAAAATCATCACGATGCCCGACTTCCTGAAATATAGATATACTCCTGCTACAGGTTCATGGTTGTCTATCATTACCCTCATAGCATACGTATTAACCAAAGTCAGCGTAACAGCATTTACCGGAGGTATCTTCATGGAAAGTCTTCTCGGATTGCCATTCTGGTTTGGTGCTATCGGCCTGATCGTTCTTACGGGAATCTTCACTGTTCTGGGTGGTATGAAAGGAGTTATGACATTGTCTGCTATCCAGACTCCGATACTTATTATCGGTTCGTTCCTTGTTCTTTTCTTAGGATTGTCTGCACTTGGAGCCGGTAGTATCAGCGACGGTTGGACTCACATGATAGAGTATGCCAAGACACTTAATATAGGAACAGACGGAGTTGCTCACGGCACAAACCACATGTTCCACTTTGAGACAGGCGACCCGATGTATGATGACTATCCAGGTTTCTGGGTATTTATCGGAGCATCCATTATCGGATTCTGGTACTGGTGTACTGACCAGCATATCGTTCAACGTGTGCTTGGACAACGTAAAGGTGAATCCAGCGAAGAGGTTATGAGACGTGCACGTAGAGGTACTATCGCTGCCGGTTATTTCAAGATTTTGCCTGTGTTCATGTTCTTGATACCGGGTATGATAGCTGCTGCATTGTCGGCACGTCCGGAAAGCGGTTTCGTACTGGATAATCCTGATACAGCTTTTGGTTCAATGGTTAAGTTCGTATTGCCTGCCGGTGTAAAAGGTATTGTTACCATTGGCTTTATTTCGGCATTGGTGGCTTCATTGGCAGCATTCTTCAACTCTTGCGCTACCTTGTTTACTGAAGACTTCTACAAACCGATGTTCAAGGACAAGAGCGAAGCAACTTATGTGTTGGTAGGTCGTATCGCTACTATTGTTGTAGTAATTCTGGGTATTGTATGGATACCTATCATGCAGAGTCTGGGTAGTCTTTATGATTATCTGCAAGGCATCCAGTCATTGCTTGCTCCTGCGATGGTGGCTGTATTCGCCCTCGGTATATTCTCCAAGAAGATTACGCCTAAGGCAGGTGAAACAGCTATGATAGTAGGTTTTATCATCGGTATGGTACGTTTGCTGACCAATATCCTCACGAATACAGGTAAAGATGTGATGTCTGGATGGTACTGGGAATGTACTGCCTGGTTCTGGCAGACAAACTGGCTGATCTTCGAAATATGGCTGCTCGTATTCCTGATCGTACTGATGGTTGTTGTTTCATTCTTCACTCCTGCACCTACTGCCAAGCAGATAGAAGCTATCACCTTTACTGATGACTATAAGACACTCATCAAGCAAAGCTGGAACAAGTGGGATGTTATCACCTCTATCGGTGTAGTAGTTCTTTGTGCATTATTTTATATATACTTCTGGTAATACCCTGATATGAATAAGTATTATAGTACCAATCCAACTTTCTATGTCGGCATCGACTGTATAATCTTTGGTTTCTCCGAAGGGGAAATCAGCCTGCTCCTGTTGAAGAGAAACTTTGAGCCGGCAATGGGTGAATGGTCACTGATGGGAGGATTCGTGCAGAAAGATGAAAGTGTGGACGATGCCGCCAAACGTGTATTGCATGAGCTTACCGGACTGGAAAACGTTTATATGGAGCAGGTAGGAGCTTTTGGAGCTGTCGAACGTGATCCGGGTGAACGGGTAATCTCCATAGCTTACTATGCATTAATCAATATTAATGAATACGACCGGAAACTTGTTCAGAAGCACAACGCTTACTGGGTGAATATGAACGAACTTCCCCCACTTATCTTCGACCATCCTGAAATGGTGGAAAAAGCACGGGAACTGATGAAGCAAAAAGCATCCGTGGAACCTATCGGATTCAATCTGCTTCCGAAACTCTTTACGTTGTCTCAACTGCAAAGTCTATATGAAGCTATTTACGACGAACCGATGGATAAACGGAACTTCCGTAAAAGAGTGGCCGAAATGGATTATATAGAAAAGACTGATAAAATTGACAAACTGGGTTCGAAACGTGGTGCTGCCTTGTATAAGTTCAATAGCAAGGCTTACCGCAAGGACCCGAAATTTAAATTATAATCATTATGCTGGAAGAACTAAAAGAAAAAGTATTTCATGCCAATCTCGAATTGGTAAAGCATGGATTAGTCATCTTTACCTGGGGAAATGTTTCTGCCATCGACCGTGAAAGCGGATTGGTAGTAATCAAACCCAGTGGTGTAAGTTATGATGATATGAAAGCCGAAGATATGGTAGTAGTGGATCTGGATGGCAAGGTCGTTGAAGGACGGCTGAAGCCATCCTCGGATACTCCTACTCACGTAATACTTTACAAAGCATTTCCGGAGATCGGAGGAGTGGTACATACGCACTCTACCTATGCAACAGCCTGGGCACAAGCCGGATGTGACATTCCGAATATCGGAACCACTCATGCAGATTATTTCCATGATGCCATTCCCTGCACAGCGGATATGACAGAAGCGGAAGTGAAAGGTGCTTACGAGCTGGAAACCGGTAATGTGATAGTGAAACGTTTTGAAGGCTTGAACCCTGTACATACACCGGGAGTATTGGTGAAAAATCATGGTCCTTTCTCTTGGGGAAAAGACGCGTATGATGCCGTACACAATGCTGTGGTTATGGAACAGGTGGCTAAAATGGCAAGTATCGCTTATGCGGTGAATCCCAATTTAACAATGAATCCGCTGCTGATAGAAAAACATTTCAGCCGCAAGCATGGTCCGAATGCTTATTACGGACAGAAATAATTAAAGATTAAAAATTAGAACAATAACAATTAAAGCAATAACATTATGAACGCATTTGATCAATATGAAGTATGGTTCGTAACAGGAGCACAGCTTTTGTACGGAGGTGACGCAGTAATCGCAGTAGACGCACACTCTAATGAAATGGTTAACGGATTGAACGAATCCGGTAAACTCCCTGTAAAGGTGGTATACAAAGGAACAGCTAATTCTTCTAAAGAAGTGGAAGCTGTTTTCAAAGCAGCCAATAATGACGAAAAGTGTGTCGGTGTTATCACTTGGATGCATACGTTCTCTCCTGCTAAAATGTGGATTCACGGCTTGCAACAGTTGAAGAAGCCTTTGTTGCACCTGCATACTCAATTCAACAAGGAAATTCCTTGGGATACAATGGACATGGATTTCATGAACCTGAACCAGTCTGCTCACGGTGACCGCGAATTCGGACATATCTGTACCCGTATGCGTATCCGTCGTAAAGTAGTGGTAGGTTACTGGAAAGAGGAAGAGACTTTGCATAAGATTGCCGTTTGGATGCGTGTTTGTGCCGGTTGGGCAGATTCACAGGATATGCTGATTATCCGTTTCGGCGACCAGATGAACAACGTAGCTGTAACCGATGGTGATAAAGTGGAAGCTGAACAACGTATGGGTTACCACGTAGATTACTGTCCGGTAAGCGAATTGATGGAATATCACAAGGATATCAAAAATGAAGAGGTAGATGCATTGGTAGCTACTTACTTCAAGGAATACGATCACGATGCTTCTCTGGAAGATAAATCAACTGAAGCTTACCAGAAAGTATGGAATGCTGCTAAGGCTGAACTGGCTATACGTGCTATCCTGAAAGCCAAAGGTGCCAAAGGATTTACTACCAACTTCGACGATTTGGGCGACATTGAATACAATGGTTTCGATCAAATCCCGGGTCTTGCTTCACAACGTCTGATGGCGGAAGGTTACGGATTCGGTGCTGAAGGTGACTGGAAATCGGCTGCTCTGTACCGCACTGTATGGGTAATGAATCAGGGTCTTCCTAAAGGCTGTTCATTCCTGGAAGATTACACACTGAATTTCGACGGTGCTAACAGCTCTATCCTTCAGTCACACATGTTGGAAGTCTGCCCGCTTATCGCCGCCAACAAACCTCGCCTGGAAGTACACTTCCTCGGTATAGGGATCCGCAAGAGTCAGACTGCACGTTTGGTCTTCACTTCAAAAGTAGGTACAGGCTGCACTGCTACTATTGTAGATATGGGTAACCGTTTCCGTCTGATCGTGAACGACGTAGAATGTATCGAGCCGAAACCGCTGCCTAAGTTGCCGGTTGCTTCTGCTCTCTGGATTCCGATGCCAAACCTTGAAGTAGGTGCAGGTGCATGGATTCTGGCTGGTGGAACTCACCACTCTTGCTTCTCTTACGACCTGACAGCAGAATATTGGGAAGATTATGCTGAAATCGCAGGTATCGAAATGGTGCATATTAACAAGGATACTACGATCAGCTGCTTCAAGAAAGAACTGCGCATGAACGAAGTGTATTACATGTTGAATAAAGCACTTTGCTAAAAACAATTATTCAAGTTTCGCATGGCTTAATTATTTCGTTAGGTTTTTGCGAAACTTGTTTTTTTTAGAATGATCGTTATATCTTAAAATATTGATTTCAACATGAAATTAGATGCAAAATCAACCATCGAGGCAGGTAAAGCTATTCTTGGTATAGAACTCGGTTCTACACGAATAAAAGCTGTCTTGATCGACCAGGAAAACAAGCCTATTGCTCAAGGTAGCCACACTTGGGAAAACCAGTTAGTCGACGGACTTTGGACGTATAGCATTGAAGCTATCTGGTCAGGGCTGCAAGATTGCTATGCCGATCTTCGTACTAACGTAAAGAATGCATACGGCATAGAGATCGAGACTCTGGCTGCCATCGGTGTCAGCGCTATGATGCATGGTTATATGCCATTCAACAAAAAAGAAGAAATCCTCGTGCCTTTCCGCACTTGGAGAAACACTAATACTGGTCGCGCAGCGGCTGCTTTATCCGAACTATTTGTCTATAATATCCCTCTGCGTTGGAGCATTTCCCACTTGTATCAGGCTATTTTAGACAATGAATCACACGTTAATGAAATCGACTTCCTGACCACTCTGGCAGGTTATGTGCATTGGCAGATCACAGGCGAAAAGGTGCTGGGAATAGGTGATGCATCAGGTATGCTTCCTATTGATCCGACTACCCATAACTATTCGGCTGAAATGGTGGCTAAGTTCGACAAACTGATTGCTCCGAAAGAATATAACTGGAAACTGGAAGATATTCTGCCTAAAGTATTGTCAGCTGGTGAAAAAGCCGGTGTCCTCACTCCGGAAGGAAGTAAAAAGCTCGATGCATCGGGCCATTTGAAGGCAGGAATACCGGTTTGTCCGCCGGAAGGAGACGCAGGTACCGGAATGGTTGCGACTAACGCAGTCAAACAACGTACCGGAAATGTATCCGCAGGTACCTCTTCATTCTCAATGATTGTATTGGAGAAAGAACTGTCGAAGCCATACGAAATGATTGACATGGTGACAACTCCTGACGGAAGTCTGGTAGCCATGGTGCATTGCAACAACTGCACTTCTGATCTCAACGCATGGGTTAACTTGTTCAAGGAATACCAGGAGCTTCTGGGCATACCTGTAGATATGGATGAAATCTATAGTAAACTCTACAATATTGCGCTCACTGGTGATACTGATTGTGGAGGTTTGCTTTCATACAATTATATTTCAGGCGAGCCTGTAACAGGACTTGCTGACGGAAGACCTTTGTTTGTACGTTCGGCAAATGACAAGTTCAACCTGGCAAACTTTATGCGGACTCACTTGTATGCTTCGGTAGGAGTACTCAAGATTGGTAACGACATCCTGTTCAACGAAGAAAAAATCAAAGTGGACAGAATTACTGGTCACGGAGGATTATTCAGAACAAAGGGAGTAGGCCAAAGAATACTTGCTGCAGCCATCAACTCGCCTATTTCCGTGATGGAAACAGCCGGTGAAGGTGGTGCCTGGGGTATTGCCCTGTTAGGTTCTTACCTCGTGAACAATGAAAAGAAACAATCTCTTGCCGATTTTCTGGATGAAAGCGTATTTGTCGGTGACGCGGGTATCGAGGTATCACCTACGCCCGAAGATGTAGCCGGCTTCAATGCATACATCGAAAACTACAAGGCAGGATTGCCTATCGAAGAGGCAGCAGTCAAATTTAAATAATTGACAGTCGGCAATCCATTGTTGTTCATCAGAAATTGCCGATAAATCGCTGTTTATCAAGAGCCAATTCTAACTAAGTATTAACATTAATTATCTCCACCCCTCTCCTTTTTTGGAGAGGGAGATGGGGAGACTATTATCATGAAAACCACCTCGTTCATACTTGCACTTGTCCTGTCCACCTCACTGGTCAAAGCTCAAAACGCTCCACAGGTGTCTTACTTCCCTTTACAAAATGTGAAACTATTGGATAGTCCGTTTCTGCAAGCTCAACAGACTGATCTACATTACATACTTGCATTAGACCCCGACCGTCTGCTCGCTCCTTTTCTCCGCGAAGCAGGGTTACAGCCTAAAGCCCCCAGCTACACCAATTGGGAAAATACCGGATTGGACGGACATATCGGCGGACATTATTTATCCGCACTTTCCATGATGTATGCCGCCACCGGAGATACCGCAGTCTATAGTCGCCTCAACTACATGCTGAATGAGTTGAATCGGGCACAGCAAACTGTCGGCACAGGATTTATCGGAGGAACTCCGGGAAGCCTTCAACTTTGGAAAGATATAAAAGCAGGGAAGATCCGCGCCGGAGGTTTCGACCTTAACGGCAAATGGGTACCTCTATACAATATACATAAGACTTACGCCGGATTGCGGGATGCTTATCTCTATGCAGGAAGCGACCTTGCACGCCAAATGCTTATCGCTTTTACAGACTGGATGATTGACATTACTTCCGGCTTGAGTGACGAACAAATGCAGGACATGCTTCGCAGTGAGCATGGCGGATTAAACGAGACTTTCGCTGATGTGGCCGAAATCACAGGCGACAAGAAGTATTTGGAACTGGCTCGCCGTTTCTCTCACAAGCTGATTCTCGACCCGCTTATCAAAGATGAAGATAAGTTGACGGGAATGCACGCCAACACACAGATTCCGAAAGTGATCGGCTACAAGCGAATAGCCGAACTGTCACAAGACGACAAGAATTGGAATCATGCTGCAGAATGGGATCACGCCGCCCGTTTTTTCTGGAACACGGTAGTCAATCACCGTTCCGTCTGCATCGGAGGAAATAGCGTTCGCGAACATTTCCACCCATCTGACAATTTTACGTCCATGCTGAACGACGTTCAAGGACCGGAGACCTGTAATACTTACAACATGCTCCGCCTTACTAAAATGCTTTATCAGAATTCTCACAATCCCAACAATACGCAGGAACCTGATCCCAACTACGTAAACTATTACGAGCGTGCACTTTACAATCATATCCTAGCGTCGCAGGAACCGGATAAAGGGGGATTTGTCTACTTCACTCCCATGCGCCCGGGACACTATCGTGTGTACTCACAACCGGAAACATCGATGTGGTGCTGTGTAGGTTCAGGTTTGGAGAATCATACAAAATACGGTGAATTTATCTATGCACATCAGAAAGATACACTCTATGTCAATCTCTTCATCCCTTCACAACTAACTTGGAAAGAACAAGGCATAACCTTGACGCAGGAAACCCGTTTTCCCGATGACGGCAAGGTAACTTTGCGAATAGATGAAGCGCATAAGAAAAAACGTACTTTAATGATACGTATCCCGGAATGGGCTAACCAATCCAAAGGTTACAGCGTCAGCATCAATGGAAAAAGAAAAATATTCGTTATGGGAAAAGGAAATCAGTACCTTCCTCTTTCCCGGAAATGGAAGAAAGGAGATGTCGTTACTTTCAACTTGCCGATGAAAGTCACCATGGAACAGATTCCCGACAAGAAAGATTATTATGCTTTCTTATACGGTCCTATCGTTCTTGCAGCTTCCACAGGCACTGAACATCTTGATGGTTTATATGCCGATGACAGTCGTGGCGGACATATCGCCTATGGCAAACAAATTCCTTTGCAAGAAGTTCCGATGCTGATAGGGAATCCAGATTCAATCTGCAAGTCTCTTCTGAAAGAACAGAATAGCCGGATTACTTTCAGCTATAACGGGAAGGTTTATCCTGCACAAGGCAAAGCATTGGAACTCGTTCCATTCTTCCGCCTGCATAATTCCCGTTATGCCGTTTATTTCCGGCAGGCAAGCGAAGAGCAGTTTAAAGCGATTCAGGAAGAGATGGCAACGGCTGAACGAAAAGCAACGGAATTGGCTAATCAAACCATTGACCTTATCTTCCCTGGCGAACAGCAGCCGGAGTCTGACCATGGCATCCAGTATGAACAGGCAGAAACAGGGACGAATAAAGACCGGCATTTCCGACGTGCCAAAGGTTGGTTCGGCTATCAATTGAAGGTAAAAGAGGAAGCAAGCCGCCTCCTGATTACGGTACGGAAAGATGACCGCAATAAAGTGGCTATTCTTTTGAATAACGAAAAGTTGGCTGTTCATCCGACTATCAGTGAAGCGGATAAAGACGGTTTCATTACTCTTTCATACGTTCTGCCTCAAAAACTGAATACGGGTAGTTGTCCGATACGTTTTATCCCTGACGGGACGGAATGGACCTCTGCCGTTTATGAAGTTCGTTTACTAAAATAGAAGTCACCACAGATTACACGGATTAACACAGATTATTTATTGATAGTAGTCAGAATAAAATCAATCTGTGATAATCTGCGTAATCTGTGGTAAAAAATAATCATTAAACAAATACCATTTATGAAAGCAAAACTATTAGTCAGCACGGCTTTTCTGGCAGCATCCGTATCTCTTTCTGCACAAAAGAGTGCTACCATAACCGTACATGCCGATCAAGGCAAAGAAATCATACCGAAGGAAATTTACGGCCAGTTTGCCGAACACCTGGGTTCATGTATCTACGGCGGTCTTTGGGTAGGCGAAAACTCGGATATTCCTAATATCAAGGGATACCGCACAGATGTATTCAATGCACTGAAAGACTTGTCCGTTCCCGTCCTTCGCTGGCCGGGCGGATGCTTTGCCGATGAATACCACTGGATGGACGGCATTGGTCCGAAAGAGAACCGTCCGAAGATGGTGAACAACAACTGGGGCGGAACCATTGAAGATAACAGTTTCGGAACACACGAGTTTTTGAATCTTTGCGAAATGCTGGGTTGCGAACCATACGTGAGTGGAAATGTAGGTAGCGGTACAGTAGAAGAGCTTGCTAAATGGGTGGAATATATGACTTCTGACGGAGACTCGCCTATGGCTAACCTTCGCCGTAAGAATGGTCGCGACAAAGCATGGAAATTGAAATATCTCGGCGTAGGAAATGAAAGCTGGGGGTGCGGTGGCAGCATGCGTCCGGAATATTACGCAGACTTATATCGTCGTTATTCTACTTATTGCCGCAATTATGACGGCAACCGTCTGTTCAAGATTGCCAGTGGCGCAAGTGACTATGATTACAAATGGACAGATGTATTGATGAATCGTGTAGGACACCGAATGGACGGTCTTTCTCTGCACTATTATACCGTAACCGGATGGAGTGGTAGCAAAGGATCAGCCACTCAATTCAACAAGGATGATTATTACTGGACGATGGGCAAATGTCTGGAAGTGGAAGATGTACTCAAGAAACATTGTACCATCATGGACAAATATGACAAGGACAAGAAAATCGCTCTCTTACTGGACGAATGGGGAACCTGGTGGGATGAGGAACCCGGAACCATCAAAGGACATCTGTATCAGCAAAACACGTTGCGTGATGCTTTCGTGGCTTCTTTAAGTCTTGATGTATTCCACAAATATACAGACCGCTTGAAGATGGCAAATATCGCACAGATTGTCAATGTACTTCAATCCATGATTCTGACGAAAGACAAAGAAATGGTGCTCACTCCTACTTATTATGTCTTCAAGATGTATAAAGTACATCAGGATGCCACTTATCTTCCCATCGACCTGACTTGCGAAAAGATAAGTGTACGTGATAACCGCACTGTACCGATGGTGAGCGCCACAGCTTCCAAAAATAAAGATGGGGTGATCCATATTTCTCTTTCCAATGTAGATGCTGATGAAGCGCAGGAAATCACCATCAATCTGGGTGATACGAAAGCCAAGAAAGCTGTCGGAGAGATTCTGACCGCTTCCAAACTGACCGATTACAATTCTTTTGAAAAACCTAATATTGTAAAACCGGCACCTTTCAAAGAGGTAAAAATCAATAAAGGTACAATGAAGGTAAAACTTCCTGCTAAGTCCATTGTTACTTTAGAGTTACAGTAATTTTAGAGCAATTACTTATTGTATCACAAACAAGAAGACCGTAAAATTGTCGATAAAAAAGATAGCTCTTTTGGATTGTTAAATCCACATAAAGAGTTATCTTTGCGAACAATCTGACAGAAATCAATTAAATTTTAATGATATGAACGATAACAAACTTATGAATCGTGCAGCGGATAACATCCGTATTCTTGCTGCTTCAATGGTTGAGAAAGCCAATTCCGGTCACCCGGGTGGCGCCATGGGTGGTGCTGATTTTGTAAATGTACTCTTCTCTGAGTTTCTAGTATACGATCCTGAAAATCCCCGTTGGGAAGGACGTGACCGCTTCTTCCTCGACCCGGGCCACATGTCTCCGATGCTTTATTCTACGTTGGCATTGACAGGAAAATTCACGCTGGACGAGCTGAAAGAATTCCGTCAATGGGGAAGCCCTACTCCGGGACACCCTGAAGTGGACATCATGCGTGGTATCGAAAATACTTCCGGTCCGCTGGGACAAGGACACACTTTTGCAGTAGGTGCTGCTATCGCTGCCAAATTCTTGAAAGCCCGTTTCGACGAGGTGATGAATCAGACCATTTACGCTTACATCTCTGACGGTGGTATTCAGGAAGAAATCTCTCAAGGTTCCGGACGTATTGCCGGTGCACTAGGACTGGACAACCTGATTATGTTCTATGACTCCAACGATATTCAGCTTTCTACAGAAACGAAAGACGTAACCGTTGAAGATACTGCCATGAAATATGAAGCATGGGGATGGAACGTACTTAATATCAACGGTAATGATCCTGACGAAATCCGTGCGGCAATCAAAGAAGCACAGGCTGAAAAAGAACGCCCGACGCTGATTATCGGTAAAACCGTAATGGGTAAAGGTGCACGCAAGGCAGACGGCAGCAGCTATGAAGCTAACTGCGCTACACACGGTGCTCCTCTCGGCGGCGACGCATACGTAAATACAATCAAGAATCTGGGTGGTGATCCTACTAACCCGTTCGTTATATTCCCGGAAGTAGCCGAACTGTATGCAAAACGTGCAGAAGAACTGAAGAAGATCGTTGCTGAAAAGTATGCTGCAAAAGCTGCATGGGCGAAAGCAAACCCGGAACTGGCTGCCAAACTGGAACTCTTCTTCTCGGGCAAAGCTCCGAAAGTGGACTGGGCTGCTATCGAACAGAAAGCAGGTAGCGCTACTCGTGCTGCATCTGCAACCGTATTGGGCGCACTTGCTACACAGGTAGAAAACATGATCGTTGCTTCGGCCGACCTTTCTAACTCTGACAAGACTGACGGTTTCCTGAAAAAGACTCATTCTTTCAAGAAAGGTGATTTCAGCGGAGCATTCTTCCAGGCAGGTGTATCTGAACTGTCAATGGCTTGTATCTGTATCGGTATGTCTCTCCACGGTGGTGTGATCGCTGCTTGCGGTACATTCTTCGTATTCTCCGATTACATGAAACCTGCCGTACGTATGGCTGCTTTGATGGAACAACCAGTGAAATTCATCTGGACACACGACGCATTCCGCGTAGGTGAAGACGGTCCTACTCACGAACCGGTAGAACAGGAAGCTCAAATCCGCCTGATGGAAAAACTGAAAAACCATAAGGGACACAACTCCATGTTGGTACTTCGTCCGGCTGATGCAGAAGAAACAACCATCGCTTGGAAACTTGCTATGGAAAATATGTCTACTCCTACAGGATTGATCTTCTCTCGTCAGAATATTGCCAATTTACCGGCAGGAACAGATTACGAACAGGCAGCCAAGGGTGCTTATATCGTAGCAGGTTCCGACGAAAATCCGGATGTTATCCTGGTGGCTTCAGGTTCTGAAGTAGCTACATTGGTAGCCGGCACAGAGTTACTTCGCAAAGATGGCGTGAAGGTACGCATTGTATCTGCTCCGTCTGAAGGTCTGTTCCGCAACCAACCGAAAGAATATCAGGAAGCTATTCTTCCGGCAGATGCGAAGATTTTCGGTATGACTGCCGGTCTGCCTGTCACTCTTCAAGGTCTGGTAGGTTGCCACGGTAAAGTTTGGGGATTGGAATCTTTCGGTTTCTCTGCTCCTTACACAGTGTTGGATGAGAAACTTGGATTTACTGCCGAGAACGTATATAACCAAGTAAAAGCAATGCTCTAATGAAAACAATCGGATTAGCATGCGACCATGCCGGTTTTGAACTGAAAGAATATGTTCGCGGCTGGCTGGAAGCAAAAGGCTGGGCTTACAAGGATTTCGGAACTAACTCTACCGCAAGCGTAGACTATCCGGATTATGCTCATCCGCTGGCTCTTGCAGTGGAATCGGGAGAATGTTATCCCGGTATCGCTATCTGCGGCAGTGGAAACGGAATCAATATGACGCTGAACAAGCACCAAGGGGTTCGTGCCGCTCTCTGCTGGAATGCAGAAATCGCACACCTGGCTCGTCAGCACAATGACGCTAATGTACTGGTTATGCCGGGACGCTTCATCAGCACTGAAGAAGCGGACATGATTTTGACAGAGTTCTTCTCTACCAAATTTGACGGCGGACGCCATCAGAACCGTATTGATAAGATTCCGGTAAAATAAAGCTCGAAGATAAATCAAATAGGTGTAAAGCTGTTCTTCTTTTTGAAGGACAGCTTTATTTTTATACCGGTATAAGATTTTATCATATACGAGATTACAAAAGAAGAGCAACTTCGTCTTTATTACAAGACGATATTAAAAACTGAAATTATGGGTAAACTGAATATGAAAGAATGGATCAGCCAAACGATCCAACGTAAGGAAACGATTGCAATTCCGATCATGACACATCCGGGTATCGAATTTATCGGGAAAACGGTGCATGATGCGGTAACAAACGGACAGGTTCATTATGAGGCTATCAAAGCTCTTTGTGACAAGTATCCGGCTGCGGCAGCAACCGTTATCATGGATCTGACGGTAGAAGCGGAAGCTTTCGGGGCAGAGATTATCTTTCCGAAAAATGAGGTGCCCAGTGTGTCCGGCCGTTTACTGGCGGATGAAGCTGCTATTGAAAAGCTGGAAGTTCCGGCGTTGAATAAAGGAAGAATCCCGGAATATCTTAAAGCAAATATGCTGACAGCCAGAAATGTTACAGACCGTCCGGTTTTTGCCGGTTGCATCGGTCCTTATTCGCTGGCCGGACGTTTGTATGATATGTCGGAAATCATGATGCTGATTTATATTAATCCCGATGCAGCCAATACGTTATTAAGAAAATGCAGTGACTTCATCACCCGCTATTGCATGGCATTGAAAGCAACCGGTGTGAACGGTGTAATCATGGCTGAACCTGCTGCAGGACTGTTATCCAACGAAGATTGCCTGCAATATTCTTCTTTATTTGTGAAAGAAATAATAGAGAAGGTACAGGATGAGCACTTTGCCGTAGTGCTTCATAATTGCGGAAACACAGGGAATTGCACGCAAGCGATGGTTTATACCGGTGCAGCCGCTTACCACTTCGGGAATAAAATTAAGATGGAGGAAGCGTTGAAAGAGGTTCCGACCGATGCACTGGCAATGGGAAATCTGGACCCGGTGAGCCTTTTCAAGATGGCAGGCCCGGAGACTATGAAGGAAGCGACTTTGCAACTATTGGAGACTACCCGTGCATATCCTAATTTCGTATTGTCAAGTGGTTGTGATATTCCGCCACATACGTCTTCTACTAATATAGATGCATTTTATACTGCATTGGAAGAATTCAATAAAACACAAGTTTAATTCTGTGTCCGCAGGATTACAACAACCTATATATTTCAATGCATCCACCAATGGTTGAACAGGAACTTACTTACCAGAAACTGCAAATCCCATCGTCCGATATCTACGAGGCGATGGGATATAAAGATTCTATGCCGGATGGAATGGTTATAGAAGAAATAAATACGTTACTTGACCGTATCACTCCCCTTCTTCGTCCCCGTTTTTTCTTTTTCATCGCCGATGGACTGCTCGACACCGAAAAAGCAACATTGACAGTAAAAGATACGGTTCTCTCAATCGGTAAAACCATTACCCGCCAATTACGGGGTTCGGAAGCTTTTGCCTTTTTTACCGCAACTGCCGGAGTTGAATTTGAGGAGTTCCAACATCTCCTCCAGCAAGAGGATGACATGGTGAAAATATATATAGCAGATTCATTGGGGAGCATCATTGCAGAAAAGGCTGCTGATTGCATGGAAGAGGAGTTGGCTGTATTTATCGAAAAAAGAGGTTGGAAACACACTAATAGGTACAGCCCCGGTTATTGCGGATGGCACGTATCGGAACAACAAAAACTATTCTCCTTATTTCCGGTTGCTTCGCCTTGTGGTATTCAGTTGACTGATTCCAGTCTGATGATTCCCATCAAATCTGTAAGTGGTATTATTGGAGTGGGTTCTCATGTCCGTAAGCTGGAATATACTTGCGGGCTGTGTACGTACGAAAATTGTTTTCGCAGAAAATAGTTTCACCACAGAGGACGCAGAGGACACAGAGTCTTTTATTATTAGATAATAATCTCTGTGTCCTCTGCGTCCTCTGTGGTGAATAAAAACTAGTGGCCATTGAAGAAGATGTAAAGCCCGATCATAGTCACAATAAGTAATCCCCATAGGATAAGAACAATTCGTGCAGGTTTGTCCTCTATCTTTTCCATATTCAAGATGCCCAATTGCGGAGACTTATCCCACAGGCTGACTACTATCATGCCTATTCCGATGATAACGAATAAGTAGAAGGAAAGCAGCATAAAATGAGGCCACGCATTATATTGTTCGGCCGGAAATACCCATAAATACAAGATTCCTACTCCGATACTGAACACTGTTCCCAATGTTAGAGCCATATTAGCTGCCAGAGTAGTGGTGCGTTTCCAGAACACGCCAAAGAGAAATACAGCTGCCATCGGAGGAGCTATAAATCCCAGTACAGACTGGAAAACATTAAATAGATTCAGTCCTTTGATGCTGTCGATCGCTATGGTTATTATCACAGAAATCAGTGCACCGACTACCGTAACCACTTGTCCCACCCTGATAATCTCTTTCTGCTTGGCCTGCGGTCGGATTTTCTTCACATAGATATCCATCGTGAATACCGTACTTAATGCATTCAATGCAGAGCCGACAGTACTTACCAATGCTGCTGTCAATACAGCCAATACCAAGCCGACCATTCCTGTCGGGAACAGATGAGTCACCATTGTCATATAAGCCTCATCGGGATTCTCCAATTGTGGGAATAAAGCGAGGCAGATAATGCCGGGAAGAATGTAAAGAGGTACATCTAATATTTTCAACCATCCGGTAAAGTTGGTTCCCATCTGTCCTTCTTTCAGATTCCTGGCAGCAAGAACCGGTTGCACCATCGACTGATCCGTACACCAAAACCAAACTCCCATAATAGGATAACCCAGGATAATAGGTAGCCAAGGAAAAGCCGGGTCATCATTTGGATGGAAAAGATTCCAGTAATCCGCCGGAACGGCGTCCACCAGTGCGCCTACACCGCCCACTTTATAGATTCCCATGATAGCCAGTGTGGCTGATACTACAATCAACAGTATCATTTGATATACATTCGTGTAGGCCACAGCTTTCAGTCCGCCAAGCATCGTGAAGAAAGCGGAGATGACAAGTAACAGCAATGCCGATTGCCACATAGGAATATCGAAGACCTGACGGATCAGGACTCCACCGGCAAATAAAGTCAATGCAAGCCATGAAATAAGAATGGTAATAATGGTATACCAAGCAAGGATGTTACGGGTAGATTGTCCGAAACGTTTTCCCATAAATTCGGGCAATGTCGTGATGCGACTACCCAAATATCGGGGAGCAAAGACAAAAGCAAGCAGACATATAAAGACAAATGCATACCAGGCATAATTCCCCGAAACAATACCAGTAGTAAATCCGGCACTTGCGGAAGCTATCAACATGGAAGGTCCCACATTCGTCCCCCACATGGAAAAGCCGATATGATACCACTTCAGCGAATTCTCCGCAAGGAAAAGACTACTCCCCTTTTTTCGTTTAGAACTTGCCCATATACCAATAGCTATCAAAATCAGGAAGTAGGCAATCAGAATACTCCAATCTAATGTCTCTAAGAATTTCACATGCATAATTCAAGTATTAAATAAGTAACGTAAGTTTAAATCTAATTTTCTTTAGGCAAAGATTACATGGATTTCACGGTTTTAATAGGCTATGTAATTAAGAGCCGTGTTGATCCGTGTAATCCGTGCCTTTTTATTCTATTTTTTATTTCCAATCAGTTCTTTGGCAACTGCTACGGCTGTATTCGCATTATCACTATATCCGTCCGCACCGATTTCGTCAGCAAACCCCTGACTGACGAGTGCTCCGCCAATCATCACTTTCACTTGATTACGAATACCGGCCTCTTCCAATGCCTGGATAACCTCTTTCATATACGTCATGGTAGTAGTCAGCAATGCGCTCATGCACAAGATGTCAGCATGGTTTTCCTTCACAGCTTCCACAAACTTGTCACAAGTCACATCAATACCAATATTTATGACTTCAAAGCCGCACCCCTCCAGCATGGAAGCCACCAGGTTTTTACCAATATCATGGAGATCTCCCTTCACTGTACCGATGACAATCTTACCGATTGTAGTGGAAGCACTTCCTGCCAATAAAGGTTTCAGTAGTTCCAAAGCCCCTTTCATGGCACGTCCTGCCATCAACAGTTGAGGAACAAAAGCTTTTCCATCCTGGAAACGTTGTCCCACTTCGCCCATTGCTTTAATCATATAATTATTGATAATCATTTGGGGAGCTACTCCTTCCGCAATGGCTTGCCGGGTGACTTCAACCGCAGGTTCCAGTTTCCCGGCAACAATGGCTTCATACAGAGGTTGCAGTTTATCCTCTTCCCGATGTTGTTCTTCCCGTATACAAATACGTTCCTGTCCGGTAGCTGCCAAGTCGGCATCCTGTTGATGTTCATTGGTATTTACAGAAGTAGAAGAACCGGTATATTCTTCAACAATCCGCATGGCCTGTTCCACTTCCTTTTCGTTATGAAAATCCATTTCCAAGTGTACACCGTCCGCACCGATATGATCCAATAGAGGTTTTAGTTCGTCTAATGTCACCCAGCAAGCCATTACGCTCTTTCCGCATGCCAGAATCTTCTTATACAGATCGTACCATTTGGGAGATCCTCCTTGTGGTTCGCCCACTCCGGGAGTCCATTGAATCGCATTCAATTCTTCAATTTCAAGCAAGGCAGGCAGGTGATGCATAGCTCCCACTCCATCCAGATGATAAAGGGTATAATCAATCTTCTGACATTGTTCACGAATAAAAGGTTGCACAAACCGGCGATAATCATCCTGACTAATCATGGTCGAAATATCACTTTGCAGTTTACTCATCTTTCCGGGAGCCCAGGACGAGAAATAACAGAATGCCATCTCGTCGCCTTCACGGATGATGTCGTATAGTTCATCAAATACTTTGAAGTAGATGTCGTTGATTTGCTGCATCTGTTGTTCCAAGATTTCGGGCTGCATCACTGTGTCCAATAATACCCTATCCGTTCCTTTCAGTGCGGCTAGGACATCCAGTCCTTCCATCAGGTCGGGCATACCGACAAAGTAGTGTCCGTTGGCTTTCGCTTTGCAGGCTTTCAGGAGTTCTTTATGAAGAATCCAGTTCGGGTGTTCGGGGTTAAAGACTATTTCATTGGTGAAATCCGGGTGGGGATGAATCCAAATGGTGTCTTCCCCGCCTTCAAACACTCCGCCTAAAATGGCAGCTAGAGAACCGGGACCCAGTTGGGTATTCGCAACCGGAAGAATATCCGCTTTCAGGCTGCTGTGCGCTACGTACCAGTCCAGATATTCAGCTCTCCATTGAGGGTCGAACCACTTTTGCGACAAATCTTTTGCCAGTGCGGGAGGTGTTATCTCTGCATGTGGTTGCACTCCTTCCTGGAAGTGCTCCCACATATTGAGAATGATTCCTTTATGGTTCCACCAATTTATATAACGTTGTTTTGTTTCTTCTAAATTACTCTTCCATGTTTTCATACTATACTAAATTAATTAATTTTCTACCACAATCTATCATAGTCCAAAATCCTTTATAATCATTATCTATGCGTAAAGCCATGCTCTTGCTTAAATCCATTTCATCCGTACAGTCCACGTCTTCCGGATAGATGGGTATCACGGCATTTGCACGCACATATACGGGCATTTCTTCCAATGGAACGTATACGTCTTTCAGCCAGCATGCTCCTTCCAGACGTTCTCCCGTAAAGAAGTTCACCCATTTTCCTTCGGGAAGATAGATATCCCGACGGTTCTCGCTGTTCATCACCGGAGCTACCAGGAAATCATTGCCGAAATAGTATTCATCATCCACATGCCAACAAAGTTTATCTTCCGGATGATGCAGAATGAGTGCCTGCAAGAGCGGATAGCCGCTTTCTATGGCTAGTTTACTTTGTTCTATGATGTATGGAATGAGCGAATAACGCAATTTCCACCACTTTTTCACCAACGGAGCTATGGCCGGATAGTGCCAGGGTTCACGCTTATTGGTTCCGTGATAACGGATATGCGATGTGAATACGCCGAATTGAGTCCAACGCATGTACACATCATCTGCTACTACCGAGTTCATAAAATTGGGCAATGTATGGAAGCCGGGAACATCATGGCTCCAAAAAGCAAATCCCGACAGACCGAAATGCAGACCACCTTTCAGAGAACCTGCCATTCCATCCCAAGAACTACAGGAATCGCCTCCCCAATGCAAAGGATAACGCTGGCATCCCGCCCATGCGGAACGTGCCCAGACAATGCCGTCACCTGTCACTTCTTTCGTAATTTCGTAAGCAGCCTTTTGATAAAGCAGGGCATACAGGTTGTTCAACAATTCCGGCTTCATACCTTTATAGAGGGCGTCCATGTGAATGTTTTCACCGAAATCGGTTTTGATACAGGTTACTCCCATATTCAGGAGTTGTTTCAATAGTCCTTTGTACCATTCGGTTGCTTTCGGATAAGTAAAGTCGATTGTTCCGGCATAATCCAGGGCGGAGAAGTTGGAACCATCGGTCGCTTGTTGTTTGGTCAATGGGGCTATATAATCATTGGCTCTGGCTTCATCAATCTGCTCTGCATTTTCCGCAACGTATGGAAGTTGCCATAAAGAGACACGATAGCCGTTCTTTTTCAACCGCCCGATGAATCCTTTCGGATCGGGGAACCGTTCTTCATTGAATTTCCATTCGCAGAGCCAATCGGTACGGAACCAGCCCGTATCCAGATGAATTACATCACAGGGATAGTGTTCGGCACGCATACGGTCGCATATTTCGTCTACTTCATCGGCACTGAAATAAGTCATACGGCTCATCCAAACGCCAAAACTCCAAAGAGGAGGCATAGACGGATAGCCGGTCAGGTCACGATAACCGCGAAGAATATCTTCCATCGTATCACCGCCTATTACAAATACATCCAGCAATGCCTGGTCGCTTAGAAACTGTACGGAACGGGTGGAATGTCCGGCCAGCGAGAGCTTGCTATGAGCACATGTATGGTAGAATGTTCCATACATGCGGCTAGATAGATAGAAGGGGATATTCTTATAAGTACGCCGGTTATTGACTCCTTGCCCGTCCTGGTTTTTCAGGAAGAAAGTCTGTCCGCTTAAGTCCATTTTAAAGAAACGTTCTCCGGTTCCGGCAAAACATTCATCGGGCTTACATTCAAAAGAAAGCGTTGCACGTTCTTTCCGACCGTCGCGTTTGCAAAAAGCAACAGGTAACGCATCGTAGCGGGGAGGCGAAAAATGGTCGTAGGCTGACAAGCGGATTTCACGCTTTCCGTCAGGGTATAAAGTGATATCAAGCGTTTCTTGAGGGTCGGGAAGCAATTCGCTCCATCGGTCTAATAGAGGCTCTTCCACATTGATAACGGCACGCTTCGTTCCGTCCTCCGTCGAAAGAATCCATTTTCCTTTTTGTTCTTTTATAAACAGGGGCACTTTCTGAATCCGGTCACTGAATTGCAGCATTTCCGACTCATCTGTCAGTACATAATCACCGAAGCCAAGAAACAGGCGGGTGATACCGATGTTATACTGACGGATGATTAACGTATATTCCTCCTGGGGAACATCGGTATCCGCCATCATATCGTTAGCCAGCTTTTGCTTCTGAAAGGGAACTGTTACGTAAATATCTCCTTCCTTTTCATAAACAGCCGTTGGCTTGTATGCTTTTCAAAGCGACTCATTCCTTGATAACTCGGTATCGAAATCAAGGAAATCAAATAAGTGATAGTTCGTTGGTTTCATCTATTTTATTGATTAAATATCGTTTATTGATTACTATAATTATCAGATTAGTTTGAATGATTACCATACTAGTTTAGCTCTAATGATTATTACATTAGTTTATTGATTGCTATACTAGTACATTGATGACTATGTTAATCCATTGATTTGTTTCAATCTTGCTTTATTCTTCCGGCTTTGTATTTAATACTGTCCGCCACTTGAGGCCCGTTATTCTTCCACACGTTCTTTTTCCCGGGGCGGTTCGAATCAAAACGTTCAGCGGGACACCAGTTGTTTTCCATTGTATATCCGTCCGTAGCTTCATCCAGATAGATATAAAAAGCACGGTCATTCGTAGCGTAGGGGGCTTCGATTAAATGTTCGATCCGATTATTTCGCATGACGGAACCCGGCTGGTTGGAAAGAGTATACAGACCGCCTGCATCGTATAGCCGACGGGCAAAGTGATGTACATAGTTTGCTTCTATCCGGTTGTTGCACATTCCGCTCTCCAGCGATGTCCATCCCCAGCCTACACAAATCCCTGAATAGTTCAGATGGCAGACTTCATTATGAGAAATATCCATGTTTCTGACATATCCGGCGCCGATACCTACACATCCCCAGTCTTCATTAGTCACATTACTGATGAAATTGTTTCTGATAGTAATATGGGAACATAATTCCCGTACGTCAGCAGGAATAAAAGGAATGTGCGTCTCAAATCCTCCGTCCGGAAATGCACCGACCAGTAAAGCCGTTCCTCCAATATCCGTAAATTGACAATCTTCGACGCTCGATGCTGTAACGGCCCATTCATAATCCAGTCCGGTGGACGATAAATGACGGAAGGTGCAATGCTTGAAATCAATATGCTCGGCACCTCTTACACGTATCGCTGTTTCGGGACGGGTGATCCAGGCTTGGTTCTCCAGTTCCGCTTTTTCCGGAAGCCCCGGTTCTTGTAGTTTATAGGCATCCAATAAAGGAAATCCCCCTTGCAAGGTGACGTGTCCCTGAAAAGAAGGACGCATCCAGGAGGTATGCGCAAAAGTAATTCCGTTAAATTGTATATGCTTTACCGGACGGGACAATGTACCGTCTATGGTCACTAAAGTTTCCAAGGCAGGGATAATCACTTCAGCTGTTTCCATATTTTCGCCTGCCTGCGGATAATAGTAAATCGTGCCGGAAGGATATTCCTGAAACCATTCACCGGGTTGGTCCAGCAATTCCAGTGCATTGGTCAGGCAAAAGGAAGAATTTCCTTTCTCTCCTCCGATGACGGGTTGCGGCCAGGGATGCGCAAACTCTAGGTGACTTTCAGGTTCATGGAAGCGAACTACAGCCTGTCCGTCTTTCGCGTCTATACTTTTCACACGCAAAATAGCAATTGCCCAGCGTTGATGGACAATCATTTCCAGTTGACCGGCATTTTGAAGTCTTTCCGGATTTACACTTTGAGAAACGGGGATCGTAATTGTCTGCTCTTCCGGATTGAAGTCAATCATTCGTTCCAATCCTCCGTCAGGAAATTGCGCAGCTCTTTGAACTTTATGACCGTTCACCCACATTTGCCGGGTTTCTACTCTTCTATTTCCTATTAGGGGAGCCTCTGCCGACCATATCTTCTGCTTTAGCTTTTCAGGAACTGCCGGATGATTACATCCACGCTTCCACCCCGTAACAGCAACTCCACCACTAATCACAGGATGAGCCCCATCTACTGCACAAATCACTGTTGGAGAATCGGGTGTCCCACTATCTTCCGGACGAAGAAACAGAGAATTGCGCTGGGCATAAACACCCTCTTCCAAACGAATATAAATTCCTCCGGCTACTTCCGGCCAATTTAGTCTACGCCATTCACGAGCCTGCTTGATTGCCCGGTTTAATGTATTAAACGGGGCTTCCTTTGTCCCGGGATTCTTATCATTCCCCTGCAGGGATACATAAATTTCTCCCGCAAAAAGCGAGGGAAACCACCCCAAGAAAATGATAAAAGAAAGATAAGTAAAAGTCTTTTTCATGGTACTACCTCAATGTGCTACTTCAATAAAGACGAACACACATCGATTTAGTACTCTATGTAAAGGCAATAGATAGGTTATTCTTACGAATGTTTTACAACATCAAATAGGTTACCGAATAAGACCTATGATAAATTGATAGCAAAAATAACCGCAGACAACGAACTTCAGTAAAGTTCCGAATATAAATCCGAGTAAAGAGCCCACACCTGATTTGAGTGCCTGCGAGAACTCTTTATTTCCTAATAGTTCACCAATCACCGCTCCTAGAAACGGACCGAGAATAATCCCCCAAGGCAAGAAAAGAAGACCGACAAGAGTTCCTATGATACATCCCCAATTCCCCCATTTACTACCGCCACTATATTTACTTCCCAGCATCGGAGTGAAATAATCCAATACCTGCAAAACAGCTACAATCAATAACCATACGATTAATTGTGTCGTAGAATATTGTACCTTATCCGTGAAGTGCAGAATGATCAACCCCACATAAGCAATAGGCGGACCGGGAAGAAACGGCAGAATACAACCTGCTAACCCGGCTATCATACAAAGGGCACTAATTACAATCAAAATAATGTCCAACATAGTCTGTTCTTTTTTTAGTTCTGCACAAAAATACAGTATCTTTCAATATATACAAGCTAACCTCGAGAATTATTTCCGCCACTTCACTGCTGTTTCAGAATAGCTTTGTCAGGGCTGTAGTTCTTTGTGTGAATGAGTTTTTCCAATACTTTTTTGAGGATGCCTCGTACCCAACAAGAACTTTTACTATCTTTGTGTCGTTAACGCTAAAGAAGCAAGTTGTTAAATAAGAAATCAGCAGGAGGACAGAAGATGGATCCAATGGAATATATAGTACCCAACAGAAAGCGTTTGCCTTACGGTATGATGAACTTCGCAGTCATCCGCCGCGAAGACTATTATTATGTAGACAAAACCCGCTTCATTCCTATGATAGAGCAGGCAGACCGGTTCTTTTTCTTCATCCGTCCCCGCCGCTTCGGCAAAAGCCTCACGCTGAACGTACTGCAACACTACTACGATGTGCGTACCCGCGATAAGTTCAACGACTTATTCGGCGACCTCTACATTGGGAAGCATCCCACAGCAAACCGCAACAGCTATCTGGTGCTTTACCTCAACTTTTCAGGTATCACCGGCGAACTGAACGATTATCGAAAAGGACTGGATGCACATTGCCAAATCCGCTTCGACTTCTTCTGTGAAGTCTATTCTGACCTCCTGCCACAAGGTATCAGAGAACGATTGGACGAAAAGGACGGGGCTGTCAACCAACTGGACTATTTGGTTTCGGAGTGCGAACGTGCCGGACAGAAAATGTATCTCTTCATCGACGAATACGACCACTTCACCAACGCCATCCTTTCCGATGCGGAAAGTTTGCACCGCTACACTGATGAAACGCATGGCGAAGGTTATCTGCGTGCTTTCTTCAATAAGGTGAAGGCAGGAACTTATTCCAGCATAGAGCGTTGTTTCATCACCGGCGTAAGCCCCGTAACGATGGATGACCTGACGAGTGGCTTCAACATCGGCACAAACTACTCACTTACCCCTCAATTTAACCAAATGATGGGGTTCACCGAAGAAGAAGTGCGCGAAATGCTGACTTACTATTCAACGAACAGTCCTTTCCGCCATACTGTTGACGAATTGATAGAAATAATGAAACCATGGTACGACAATTATTGCTTCGCGCAGGATTGTTACGGTGAAACTACCATGTACAACTCCAACATGGTGCTCTACTTCGTGAAGAATTACATAGATAACGGCAAAGCGCCACGAGAAATGATAGAAGATAATATACGTATCGACTATGAAAAGCTGCGTATGCTCATTCGAAAGGATAAGGAGTTTGCACACGATGCTTCCGTCATTCAAACTTTAGTGAGTCAAGGTTATATCACCGGTGAACTGAAGAAGGGTTTCCCTGCCCTCAACATCACCAATCCGGACAATTTTATAAGCCTGCTCTACTATTTCGGAATGTTAACCATTAGCGGAATAGATAAAGGCAAGACCAAACTGACCATTCCGAACCTGGTGGTTCAAGAGCAGCTCTACACTTATTTGCTGAATACCTACAACGACGCAGACTTAAATTTCAGCAGCTACGAAAAGAGCGAACTTTCAAGTCAGCTCGCCTATGATGGCAATTGGCAAGCCTATTTCAGTTACATTGCCGACTGCCTGAAACGTTATGCATCCCAGCGTGACAAGCAAAAGGGCGAATTCTTCGTTCACGGCTTCACCTTGGCCATGACTGCGCAAAACCGCTTCTACCGTCCTATCTCCGAGCAAGATACACAAGCGGGTTACGTCGATATTTTCCTCTGTCCCATGTTGGACATATATTCTGACATGAAGCACAGCTACATCGTTGAGTTGAAGTACGCCAAATATCGCGATTCTGAAAACCGTGTGGAGGAATTGCGTCAGGAAGCCATCGCCCAGGCCAACCGCTATGCCGACACGGACACGGTGAAACAAGCTATTGGCTCCACGCAACTACACAAGATTGTAGTGGTATATAAAGGTATGGAAATGCGGGTATGCGAAGAGTTATAATGAACAATCTCTTCACCCTTCACTTTTCCTTGTATTATCCTATCTATAAGCAGTTTATAGGTGAAGGGTGTTCCCTTCACCCATCCTTTCACGTTTTTTCTTTTTCAAATTGTACCTTTCCACAATAAAAGCACTACCTTTGTCAATCATGTATGTAATATACAATATAAAATGAACGACAATAAATTAAAAAACAAAACAGTCCCTTTCAACTACGCCCGCTGCTACAACGAGCAATGTCCGAAAGCTTGTAACTGCCTGCGTCGGGTGGCTGCACTTCTCACTACCGCTGACACGTCCTACATCAGCATCGTAAACCCAATGTGTATTCCGGCCACCGGCATTGACTGTCCTCACTTCCAAAACGCAGAAAAGATACATGTGGCATGGGGTATCAGCCACCTGCTGGACAACGTACCTTATAAGGACGGAACAAACATCAAGCAACAACTGATCGGGCATTTCGGAAAAACTCTTTACTATCGCTTTTATCGCGAAGAACGCTTCCTAAGCCCCGCGGACCAAAACTATATCCGCCAACTTTTTCGCCGGAAAGGTATCACCGAAGAACCAGTCTTTGACAGTTACACGGATGAGTATAATTGGTAAAGCTGCGTTCTAACTAGTTTCCAGCCTGCTGAAACTTTTTGTTTCCAGCGCTAGAAACTAAAAGTTTCATACGGTGAAACGATTCGTTTCTCACCGAGAAACAAACTGTTTCACTATGGGAAACCATTCGTTTCAAAGTATGAAACAAAAAATGGAACTAGTTGAAAACAAAAGAAACCCTGATGAAAAGGCAGGTGAAGCTTAGGCCTTCACCCGCTATCACCGATGAACAAAGCGATGCAGAAGATGTTGAAGAGGTGAGAGGAATTTGAAGAGAAAAAGATAAGATATTTATTTCAACTACCTTACCTTCATTAGAGTTAGAACGCACCTTTATTAATTACAGTTTCTTCAGGTATAATTCCTATCTCATCAGGAAACAGCCATTATATTATTCGCTTGTTTCTATCTTTTTGATGATTCGTGCCGGATTGCCGGCTACGATTGTCATCGCCGGAACATCTTTAGTTACCACGCTACCGGCTCCCACTATCGCTCCATAGCCAATCCTTACACCTGGAAGTATGGTCGAATTTATGCCAATCCAAACATTGTCCTCAATCACAAAAGGAATCATACGGTCGTAGAGGTCAAGTGATTATTTTTAGTGTTATAGTTAAAATTTATCTACTACACTTGCAAGTTCTCTCATTAATTTGTTTCTTTGTCTTTAAGGATTGAATAAAGCCTCATATAAGGCTAACAAATTTATTCATCACCTATAATGAAAGAATTATGAGTAACAGAGAACTATCTAACAGAATTGAATATTTTGTGGGATGTATAGGAGCTTTCGCTGAAAAATATTCCTTAAGTAACAGTCAGGCATACAAATACCTGAAGCGTTTTTCCGGCTTGGATTTCTTAGAAGAATTCTATGATATCGAACATACATTCTCCATAGAGGAAGCTGTGGATGATTTAACGAAAATCTGTCAACGAAATGGAGGAGCTTTAGCATGATTCTTTACCACGGTTCAAATATAGAAATATCCCAAATAGATATTGATAAAGGAAGAAAAGGCAAAGACTTCGGAAAAGGGTTTTATCTGAGTGAAGATATTAAACAAGCCGAAAAGATGGCAAGTTTAACGACATTCAGACAAGGAAAAGGGGTTCCTGTTGTTTCTAAGTTTATGTTTGATGAATCTATTCTAAATGGTAAAAGTGATATTAAAATCAAACAGTTTGGCGGATATACCATAGAATGGGCTGAATTTATTCTATTAAATAGAAACAATAATACCAATATTCAAGCCCATGATTATGATATTGTAATAGGTCCCATTGCTGATGATACTGTAGGTCTCCAATTAAGACGATTTATTCAGGGATATATAAACATATCACAATTAGTGAATGAATTATCATAATATCCGCCCTACTATACAATATTTCTTTGGAACTCCCGCTGCAATTAATTTACTAAAAAGTTATGAATAAGGAAAAACAATTTTTAGTTGAATCTTTAGGAAAAGAACTGATAGAAATGCTTATGAGCGACTACGGATGGGATTTGCAAAAATCTATGGATGTACTGTATTCTTCTGAAACTTTCGCAAAATTAGAAGACGAACGTTCCGGCTTATATTATCAAGGAGCCATATATGTCTACAGTTTTTTAAAACAGGAAATAGAAAAGGGGACTATTGATTAAAATCAAATACTCCCCCATAATACAGACAGCCGATATGTGTGCATGAGAGCTAATCGAAAACACTCAATATTTATCGGTCATTACAAATACCAACTCCCCTCCCTTCATAATTTCCGAATGATGTATCCTGAAATTCTCAACGGGTTTGCCATTCCACGTTACCGACTTCACATACTTATTCTCATGCGACAATCCTTTTGCTTGCATCGTGAACGTTTTATCATTCGGTAATGAAATAGTAACTTCTTCCACCTGTGGTGCTCCCAATATATATTCTCCCCCAATCGGATTTACCGGATAGAATCCCATTGCAGAGAATATATACCATGCTGACATTTGTCCGCAATCATCATTTCCGCATAATCCATCCGGTTTGGGGAGGTAAAAACGGTCAAAAATTTCACGAATGAGTTGTTGGGTTTTATAAGGTTGTCCGGCATAGTTATACAAATAAGCTACATGATGACTAGGTTCATTGCCATGTGCATATTGTCCGATAAGTCCGGTCACGTCTTGCGTAAACCCTGTATTTTCCGCGGATGATTCTAAAAAGAATAAAGAATCCAGTTTGTTAGCGAACTTCTCTTTGCCCCCGAATAAATCGATTAATCCTTCCACGTCGTGTTGCACGTGCCAAGTATATTGCCAGGCATTTCCTTCTGTATAATCTCCGCCGGAAGTAGCGGCATGAGACAATAAGAATGTATTAAAAGGTGTACGCCATTTTCCTTTCGAATCCTTTCCCCGCATCATAGTCGTTGAGGGATCCAACAGATTCTTATAGTAGGAAGCCCGGCGGGAGAAATAAGCATAATCTTTCTCTTTTCCTAAAGATTTCGCCATGCGGGCTACACAATAATCATCATAGGTGGACTCCAATGTACGGGAAACCGACTCTTTGGGGATGATGTCGAAAGGATAATATCCATAACGATCATAAACCTCCCAGTCCGAATGTTGATGGCTTACGGTAGAACTTCCACGAATAGCGGCATACGCCTCTTCCACGTCAAATCCTCGGAATCCTTTCAGATAGGCGTCCACGATGACAGGGATAGCATGATTGCCTATCATGCAATGTGCCTCTTTTCCCCACAATGCCCAGATAGGAAGATACCCCATCGTGCGATAGTGTTCGAGCATACTCTGTATCATTCCGTCCACCCGCTCCGGGGAGAGAATGGTGTACAAGGGATGAGTTGCACGATAGGTGTCCCAAAGAGAAAGCGTGGAATAATAAGAGCCCGTCTTCGAGGTATACACTTTATCGTCAGCACCCCGATAACGTCCGTCCGTGTCCGCCATGTCGTTGGGCTGGATAAACAGGTGATAGAGCGAAGTATAGAAATTCTTCTTCTGTTCGTCACTACCAGTCACCTTTACCCGATCAAACAAATTGTTCCATTGCCGGCAGGCCTCCATACGAATCTTGTCGAAGTCCCATCCCGGATTCTCTTTCGCTAACGCCGCTTTCGCGCCTTCCAGGCAAACGGAAGAGAGCGCTATTTTCACTTGCAACGTATCACCTTCAGCAAGGTCGAAATCAAGAATAAGTCGTTTCGCCTTCTCCCCTCCTGCCGATGAAAGCACTTCACGTACAACATACGGTTTGTCAAAAGAGATCACATAATAGTATTGTCGCTTTACCCAATTTTCTACCACTTGATGACCTGTGATGGTATGATTGTCGGGCATATCCATTTCAGCAGACAAGACATGTGTTTTCAGCCGTTCTTTATCCCAAACGATCCCGTTCTGGAGGTCTACCAGTAAGTGGGCAGGAGCAGTGGAATGATAAACGTAACGATGAAAAGAGGTACGCTGCGTGGAGGTCAATTCCACGTCAACAGCAGCATCCGTCAGCCGGACGGCATAGTATCCGGGAGACGCCTTTTCGGATTTTTTATCAAACTTGCTTCTATAGACTCCGTCTTTCACTTCCCCACTGAAAGGCAATAGAAGAACGTCTCCCAGATCGGGACACCCCGTCCCACTCAAATGCGTTTGGGCGAAACCGATAAGGGAATCATCCGCAAAGTTATATCCGCTACAATACTTCCATTCGTCATTACCCGTTTCGGGGCTTGCTTGAATGAAACCGAAAGGTACGCAGGCTCCGGGAAAGGTATGTCCGTTGTCGGAAGTACCAACGAATGGATCAGCATATCGAATATAATCATCATCCATGTCGGTCCGGAAGAATAATGTTCCATAGCCGGGGCCATCACACCATTTGGAAGCGCCCTCTACTGACATCTTGGAGAGAACCCGGCGAGTATAGGGCATATCCAATCCCTTGCGGGTGACGTAATGATTGTATACGATCTCATAGATAGGTCGAAACACTCCCCGTAATTTGTCCGAAATTATTTGCCAGTTGCAATATCGGCCCGAAATATCAGTCCACGTAGTAAAGGGAACGGATTCTCCCAAGTTATATTTCGCTGTATATTCGTAACCGGTCAACAGACGGTTATCAAGAGCGGCGTACATCTTCTCATCCCCCTGGTTGTAAGCGGTTTCGCAGGCTTCTGCCAAATTACCCAAGCCGAACATTACGTGGTCTTGGTCGCGACCGCTCTCCTGACACTGTCCGTTCTCGCCGATATAATTTTTAATCGTTCCGTTGTCGTGCCCGTTGTAATAGAAGTGAACTGCCTGATTGTAGAGAGCCTCATCTTCCAGGAAAATACCAAAGGCCATATATGCTTTGGTAGCAGCAGCCCCCCAGTTGCCGTTTGTATATGGTTTCGCCTTGAAGAAGGTGTCCAATACAGGAATGAATACCGTTCGCAACATCTTCTCCCAGCCGGCAATCTCCGCCGGAGTGACTTTGGAATAAGTATGTTTAATTAGTTCTGCCGCGTTCGCCAACATACTGCCTTGTAGAGAGGCGCACAGTGGGTCGTCATTGTCGTTCGGACCTATCAGTTTCAGCGTGGTGCTGTAAGCATTCAATATCTCTATCGACTTGCGGGCGTGAGCTTCATCTCCGGTGAGGGTCCACATCAAGGCGTTGAGATAAGCCGCCTTATGATCGTCTTCGCTAGGGCGTTTGGTGTGTTTGTTCACTCCCAAGCGGGCTATCACCTCAAAAGGACCTTGCATCTGATAAGTGGACAAGGCACAAGAATCAGCTTCGAGCAAACGGTAAGAACTGTAAGCCGGCTCTATCCGATGATCTACGTAATATTTCATCCTCTCCAAACTCTCCTTCGTATGGAGAATACCCGGATGCATGAACTTGTTCGCTTCGGACAAAGATTGTCCGGCACGTATCTTCTTCCATCTCATGAGCGCTTCAATGTAATAATAATCAGCATAGATAATAGAGGCATCTATCTCATCGTCGGCTGGATAGTGTCCGGTAGAGTGCAGCAGAAGAGCAGGATTCTTATCACGGCTTTGATACTTCTTCGTAGAAAGGTTGCGGAGCATCTTCTCCGCCAATTTATAATATTTATCTGCCCGCTCCTTATCGTCTTCCAGCGTCGACAGTTCCAACAAAGCTGAAGCGACAACCGCTGCTGCCGAAGCATCTCTGGGAGCGGTTGGGATATCGGGAGCATCGAAGTCCCAATAAGGAATCAAGTCGGCAGGCAGACGACGGATGTAGAGATCTGCCACTTTTTCGGCAAAGCGAAGATATTCTTTGTCACGTGTTTCACGATAGACCATCGTATATCCGTAGACAGCCCACGCCTGTCCGCGCGCCCACATCGAGGCGTCGTTATATCCTTGATGAGTGATTCCTTTGATGAGTTTTCCTGTAATAGTATCGTAGACAGCTACATGATAGCAAGAACCGTCTGTACGGAAATGGTTAGCTTTCGTCACACGAGCATGAGACAAAGCGATATCATAGAGCCTCTTCCCTCCTCCATGCTTGGCAGCCCAGAAAAGAAGTTCCAGATTCATCATGTTGTCGATAATCGTGTTATGAGGCCAATTGCTTTCTTTCACTTTCCAAGGCCATGATAAGAGGGTGCCTACACGGGGGTTGTAAAGTTTTGCCAGTTCGTCCGCACTTTTCAGCAGGATATCTTTGTAATAGTTCTCTTTCGTAAGGCGATAGGCATGACCGTAGCTACAAAACATTTGAAATCCCATATCGTGACTGGTAACTTTACTCGACAGAGACTCCAGCAATTTTGTAAAATGAACAGCTTTTTCCTTTATCTCCGGTTCATGGCTGTATTCGTAATCATACCACAGGACTCCCGGAAAAAATCCGCTTGTCCAGTCGTGGGGACTCACCATATTCCACGATGACTTGCCGGCTTCAATAGCTCTCGGAAGTTTCGAAGAAGTTCCTATTGCTTTCAATGTTTTATGTATTTGCCGATTACAGTAAGCCAGTTCTTTTTCTTGGGCACCGGCTATACAGATAACGCATAAACTTATCCACAAAGAGAGTATTCTTTTCTTTATCATTTACCTATATTTTAATGGTGTATATAATAACAAGAGGGTGTATCGAAAGTCTACAGTAACTCAAGACACACCCTCCCTTTATCCTCTTTTTACCTATTTTTTTACCTTATAATTGGAAGGTGATTAGTTTTCTTCCAAATATTTAATCAGTTCCGCTTCGTTTCTAAAGGATTTCATCCATTTAACGGTATAAGGCGATACGCCGTCCGGATATTCAAGATCAGCAATCTTCAACTTGAGAGACATATTGAATGATTGATCCGTAGGTATCGGCTTACCTAACGTGTAACTTGCTCCCGTCACCAAATCCCAGTAATAAACAGTACCATACTCCTTCTCAACGGTAGAATAAGTGCCATGTCCGTGCTGGTTACCTTTATCATTTATTAAAGATCCATATTCGGGAGAGTCAAATGTTATCGCTTTCTTCGCTGGAAGACCTTCTATAACTACCGCTACAATAGGATAATTACCTACGTGGAAGGTTGACTTTCTCTCTATATCACCTCTATATTTTCCATTGCTTTGCAAAGCAGGTGTCACCACCAAATTATCTCCGTCTGCTGCAGTCGTTGCATTGGCCGTAGCGACCTTCCATTCGGTTCCTTTCGCATCAATAGCTCCTTCGCTCGGCGGCATACCCGATTCCGTACGGAACAGTAGTGTCCCATATCCCGGATGGTCACACCACATTGCGTCCCCTTCCGGAGAGATTCTTGAGATAACCTGTTGCGTATACGGCATTTCCAGACCTTTGCGAGTTACGTAATGATTGTAAGCAATCTCAAATACCGGTCGGAATTTTCCTCTATCGTCATCAGAGATATTATTCCATCTCACTCCTGTCACATCCGTGAAAGGTTCAAAAGGCACATCGTACCCGAGATTATACTTAGCTGTATATTCATACCCTTTCATAAGTCTGTTTTCCGATGCGCTCCAAAGCGTTTCGTTACCCTGATTATAAGCAATTTCGCAGGCTTCTGCCAGATGTCCTATCCCCAGCATCGTGTGGTTTTGGTCACGTCCGCTTTCCTGACACTGTCCGCTCTCCATAATATAGTTCGTCAAACTTCCGTTGTCGTGCCCCTCATAGAAAAACGTCACCGCTTCGTTATAGAAACTTTCGTCATCCAAAAAGATACCGAACGCCATAAAGGCCTTGATAGCAGCGGTTCCCCAGTTGCCGTTTGCATAAGGAGATTTGGCAAAGAAGTTTCTCAATACCGGAATAAATACGTTACGGAACATATTCTCCCAAGATTTGACATCCGTATCTGATACCGAAGGATAAGTATGTCTCATCAGTTCAGCGGCATTGGCAAGAAGAAATCCCTGCAAAGCAGCGCACAAGGGAGCGTCATTATCACTCATGTCTATCTCACGCAATGTGCCGGCATAAGCATTCAATATCTCAATCGACTTTTGAGCATGCGCTTCATTTTTGGTGATATTCCACATAAGAGCATTCAGATAGGCAGCTTTGTGATCCTCCTCGCTCTTAGTTTTGGTAGGATGAGGAGTCATATCTGGATTAAAACGAGCAATAGTTGTGAAAGGACCTTGAATTATATATGAAGCAGAGGCCAAAGAATTCTGCTGCAACAGTCTGTAACAGTCCACCGCTGGAGAAACATTCCCATTCACAAAGTTCTGCATTCGGGTAATGGAAGCTGTCGTGTGTAGAATACCGGGATGAACAAACTCCATAGAAGGTCCCACTTCCGTATAGTTGGGGTTCGGATTGGGCGGCGGAGGCGTATTATCTTCCTGACACGAAACAAACGTAAACAACAAGCATAATATCGGTAGTATATATTTCATTTTCATATGAATATCATTTTAAAGGTTCAAAATTCGATTACCAACCCGGATTGTTACCCAATTCGTGACCATTGGACAAAGAGTTCAGCCACTGCAAAGGAATCGGACGCAATTTAAACTTATTCTCAAACGACTCTTGCGTCAAGGTAGTCTTGATTGTCCCACCATAGATGTTGGATACATCCCAGTTGTACTTCAATACACGTTCAGCCAGTTTGCCGGTGCGTTGCAAGTCGTTCCAGCGTGATCCTTCACCAAGGAGTTCTTTGGCTCTTTCGTCCAAAATATTATCTATCGTGACATTGGAATAACGAGAAAGCCCACCCTGCGGAGAATGTTTTTCTGCACGGGAAACAACGTAGTTAATATATTTTTCGGCATTAGCCTGATCGTTGTTATTCATCACTGCCGCTTCCGCCGCAATCAGACAAGTTTCCGCCAAACGGAAGAGATAGATATCACGCGTTCCCGAACCGGATTCGTCTTCCCTATACTCCGCGTTTCCATCTTTGAATTTCCAGATAGGAAGACAGGTACGAGAAGTTGAGTTCGTTGTCTGATAAGCGCGTTTGTAGTAATCATCATTCGCCCAATTTGTGTCATCTCCCATCGGATAGTTGAACACTTTGTATCTTACTCCATTCTTGTCCGTTTCAGCCCAATACTTATATTCAGGATCGGTAGGTACCGGGAAATAGATAATCTTATCGCCTTTGGCGAACACTCCATCTACAGGAGTAGTACACTGGAACCAGTTCTTGCCTGCATCCTTTCCGTCTGTGGAACTGCTCGCATTACCATTCAAAGGACTCATAAAGGTCACAGAAGGACGTCTGTCTTTCTGCCAGTCATACATCATATAAGCAAATTTAGTAGGAATCGCCTCCACATGCATACTCGCATTACCATAATAACTGTCTTTGCCCAATCCCAGCCATCCGCCAATAGCATAAGGCATCATATACCACTGATTCCAGATATTGGTGTTGTAGTTAGCTCCGTCAGCAAAACCGATAGGGAAAATAATTTCATCGTTTATCTCATTCGACTGACGATGAACCATCGCATAGTCGTCCAACAGCTTATGTCCGGAATTAAGATACACATCTTCCGCATCCTTGAATGCGTTTTCAAAATCCTTCGGATCGGCATACTCTTCATAACCACGTGTCAGATAAGCCAACGCACGGATATGTTTCGCAGCAGCTTTGGACATGCGTCCGTAGTTGGAACCCGTTTGACGCCAGGGAAGAACACGAATGGCTTCTTCCAAATCTGTAAAAATCTGCTGGTAGAAAGCGGCGCCATTCGAATACTCGACAGTATAGCTCGGCTCTTTAGACTCGTTGATTTTCAACGGTCCCTGTCCCCAGTTCCTCACAATCTCAAACAAATACCAGGCTCTCAACGCTTTGGCTTCAGCCACAAGTTGCGTCAACGCACTGGGTTCTATTCCATCAGGGTCGTCTGTCTTCAAAATGACACTCTTCGAACGATCGATAGCAGCATTTACATTGTTCAACGCATTGAAATAAGAACTCCACATCGCATAAATCGTACCGTTATTTGACTGATAAGTAGTGGTATACTGATTCATTGCCGCTACTTCCGTCGGATAATTCTGTGTGAAGACATCCGTACCTTGTTGTGTAAATATCTGATAAGTAGTCGTATTATAGATATTTTTCAAGTTTGAGTAGCAACCTACAATCAGACTCTCATATCCACCCTTTGTCTGATAGTATTTGTCCGCTGACTGGCTGGAATGGTTCACTTCGTCCAGAAAATCAGAACAAGCAGTCATTCCAAAAGTAAATAACAGAAGCGTATACTTCAAATATCTTTTGTTTATCATAGATCTGTTTTTTTAAAATGAAATATTAACACCAAGTAAAGCATTCATAGTCATACCGTCCGTATCTCCAATGTTAGTAAGATCAGGCTGTTCGGGATCAAGACCTCTGAACTTCGTAAGAATGAAAGGATTCTGTACAGTCACATAGATGCGGGCGTTATCCAGTCCCCATTTTGACATCAGTCTCTTGTTTAAAGTATATCCCAACGTGATATAGGAAACTTTCAGGAAGTCTGTTCTTTCATAGGCGATATTACCTCTGGAACCCATTTGTGAGGGACGTCCCATGGTATTCGAAGGATTCTCCGGCGTCCAATAATTAGTCCGCAGATTGTTGAAGTTCTGGCTGTTCCATTCTAATGCGAAGTTCTCAAAGAAACGGTCGTACTGTGTGGCTCCCGCCTGGAAATACATGTGGAATGAAAAGTCGAAATCATAGATTTTGAACATATTTGTCATACCTCCTGTCCAGTCCGGTGTTCTCTTGCCGTCAATGATATAGTCATCGTCCGTCAGCTTGCCGTCATTGTTATAGTCTTTAATCTTGAAGTTTCCCGGTACACAACCATATTTTGCAGCCTCTTCTTCTTCTCCCAACTGCCATACGCCAATTGTATTTTGAGTCCAGTTCGTATCTACCGGTTTACCAATAAAACGCTTGTCAGAATAGCGTCCTCTCATGCCTTGCAGATGAATGGAATAATTGCTAAGATCTTCTTCGTCAGCCAGACTTACGATTTCGTTTTTGTTGTAAGCCAGGTTGATGGTCGTATTCCAGGCAAAGTTCTTGGTCATGATATTCGCGGTATTCAACTGCAACTCAAATCCGCTGTTTCTTACGGAACCTACATTCGAAGTAACCGACGAATAACCCAAATGAACAGGAATATTACGTTTCATCAACAGGTCATTGGTAGTACGATTGTAGTACTCAATGTTACCCGAAATTCGTTGGTTTAAGAAACCGAAATCAAGACCTACGTTATATTCTGAAGTACGCTCCCAAGTCAGCATCGGATTGGCAATGTTGGCAGGAAGATTTCCCACGGAAGTAGACGTTCCGAACGGATAATATACAGACCCCGAAATGGTACCTTCGGATGCATAAGGGGACACAGAGTTGGTATTACCCGCCTGACCATAACTGAAACGCAGTTTCAGGTTAGACAACCAATCCAGATTCTTGGCAAAGTCTTCTTCAGTGATTCTCCACGCAATAGCTGCGGAAGGGAAAAGCGCCCATTTATTTCCTTCGGACAAACGTGAAGAACCATCATAACGTAAGCTAGCCGTAAGCAAATATCTATCCATCAGCCCATAGTTGATTCTACCTACATAAGACATCATCGTCCACTGGCTGAAATTGGAGCTCAAGCTCTCGATAGCTCCCCCATTCAGGTTATACCAAAGTGAATTGAAAGACAAATCTTTGCTTGCACCATACAATCTGTCGTACTGATATTTTTGAGCGGAGAACACTCCGGTCGCAGTAATAGAATGAACGGACTTCTTCCAAGTATAGTTTACAATGTTATCCCAAATCCAACTCAATGAATTATCTTTTGTCGCATTCGCCTTAGCACCTTTGGCAGTTCCCTGCTGTGCCTTTGTCCACACTCCGATATAATCCCCCATGGAAGTCTGTGTAAAGTAGGGAGAAAATGAAGAAGTAAGCTCTAAATTTTCAATAGGTGTTATTTTAAGATAAATATTGCTTTGCAGGTTGAGGCTCTTCACTTGCGAGCGCTGATTTTTGGAAGTAACCAACGGATTGAAAAGATTATTGCCGGAATATTTCCATATCTCCTCACCTGTCACCAGGCTATTGGGATGTTGAGTAGGACGCATACGGAACACATCACGCAACAAGTCCCAGTTACCTTTTTCACGAATACTGTGAACCGCATACATACTTCCTCCGAAAGAAACATGCTTATTAATAGTGATATCTATTACCGAACGCAAGTTGTAGCGTGTATATTCTTGCGGCTGAATCATACCATCTTCGAAATAATAGCCGCCAGAGAAACCGTATTTCACAGCTTCCGTGCCACCAATCGCCGACAAGCTATGGTTTGTCATAAAGGCAGGACTGGACACAGCATCCAACCAATCGAAATACTTACCTTCTTTCACTGCCTGCAATTCGGACGGGTCGGTAAAAATTTGCTCGTCTCTCTTATAAATATAGTTGGGCGATCCGCCACGGGTAGCCTCTCTTGCCAACTGCACATATTCGTCACCGGACATCATGTCGGGCAAGTTTGTATAAGATCTCACACCAACATAACCGTTATAGGAAATTTTCGGCTTACCAGTCTGTCCTCTTTTGGTCGTTACAATGATTACACCGTTTGCACCACTGGAACCATAAATAGCTGTTGCCGAAGCATCCTTCAGGACGTCAATCTTTTCAATATCGTCCGGATTGACAAAATCCAGATTACCGCCGGGAACTCCGTCAATGACAATCAAAGGAGACGAAGAGGCAGTGATAGAGTTGATACCACGAATCTTTATATCATACCCTCCACCCGGTTTGTTATTCGAACGTGTGATGGTCACACCGGACAACTCTCCTTGCAACGCACCTGCAGAGTTCGTTTTTCCACCTCTAAGCAGAGTTGTATTGGAGACAGAAGCGACAGAACCAGTCAGGTCGGACTTCTTCACAGAGCCGTAACCTACCACCACTACTTCGTTCAATGACTTCGCATCTTCACGCAATACAACATTCAGAAAGCTTTGAGCGGATATTTTTATTTTTTGTGTCGTGTAACCAAGATAAGAGATTTCAACTTCATCGCCTGCTACTACTTCCAAAGAAAAATTACCGTTCATATCCGTTATCACTCCCTTTTTTGTTTGGGGAACAATCACATTAGCACCCACCACAGGAAGGTCTGCTTCATCTTTCACGATACCTGTTATCTTCTTCTCCGAACCGCTTGCGCGTCCGTCTTTGTTTGCAGAAGAGACGTTAGGCTTTTTAGCCAAAATGATATGACGTCCTTTAATGGTATATGACAAGTTGGTCTTACTAGCAACCGCATCCAGGACATCTTTCAAGGAACTGTTCGTTTGATTAATTGTGATTCGTTGTTGCTTGTTGATTTCGTCCGAATCATAGAAAAACAAATAGTTGGTCTGCTTTTCTACCATTCGTAACACAGTCTCGAGTTTCTCATTTTTTACTGATATCGATATTTTCTTTTCCTGCGCATACACGTTACCAACTATGCCCTGCAGAATAAATAACAACAAAACAGCAAAGGTTATTTTTGTATTTTTTATGCTTCTTTTTAGGGCAAACCCATAGACAATAGGCTGTTTATTCATACATTTGTAAGTTTTAAGATTAAATACTATTCCGTTCGAAGGAAGTTTAATTTAGGAGATGCATGCATCTCTCGGAGAGAAGAGGATTCGCCAAAATCTTCTTCTCTTTTTTTAAGGCTAACTACTGTTCATAATAATGTTTTATTAGATTATACGGCTCAATTAATTGTCACTTGCCGATTATTAATACTGTATCGAATAGGGATTGAAATATTAATTATGTCCAAAATGTCTTTGATGCTTTGCCCCCGATAGAAAGTTCCGGTAAATCGGCGTTCTTTCAACTTATCAGACTGTATCCGGAAACTGACACCGTATATATTTCCCAATCGGGCTAATATACCCTCTAAATTCTCTTCATGGAAATAGTAATAACCGGAAATCCATGAGGTGTAAAGAGCCGCATCTACTTGAGCCACTTTATAAGTACCTTTGTTTTTGTGATATATATATTGTTGATTCGGAGTTAAAACGGTTGAAGAACTGACCCTCTCACTAACCAAACGAATGGAACCTTCCAATAATGTGGTGGTTACCACGGAATCAGACGGATAAGCGTCAACATTAAATTTCGTCCCTAAAGCTTCTATTTCCTGCCCGTTCACAACTACGATAAAAGGCTTGTCTTTCTGCTTGGCTACATTAAAGAAGGCTTCTCCTTCCAGATAAACAACACGCTTATCTTTTCCATATTGCGGATCATAGCGGAAATTAGTCTGACTACCCATGCTGATTTCTGTGCCGTCGGGCAAAACAACTTTATCGGCTACGATTCCATCGCCACCAACATATCGGGCAACAGGTACGGAAGAAGTATCACCCAACCACCAAAAGAGAACGGAAGTAAAAGCAACAGCTATCACCGCCACCGCTGCATAAGCCTGAACTTTTCGGAAGAGAGTGTATATTTTCCTCGGCGCCTGTTTCTGTTTCTTTTCCAGTAACCGCTGCCAGCTCTTATCCATATCAATATTACTTCCTTTAGACAAGCAAGCGTCATAGACCATCTTTGCCTCAAAAAAGATCTGTTTATTTTCAGGCGTTTCATTCACCCAATCATAAAACTGATTGATCTCTTTCTCATTCAACGAGCCTTTCAAAAATCCTATTATTAAATCTGAAGTCATGCTTTCCATATATAAATAGATACTATTTTCCTGTTTTTATATATGTAACGAGCAATCAGCAGGAATTACTCACCGACTTCTTTATTTTTTTTGAATTTTATTTTCCGAGACTGTGAGGAATAGAAATAAATCAGCACTAAACGAACATGAATAAATAAACGAAAGCAGTCTGAAGCTCTTTCCGTAAGAAAAGTAAGGTTCTGTATAATTGGTTTTCCACTGTCCGGGTGGATAAGTTTAATCTCTCGGCAATTTCCGCCGCTTTAAGCCCTTCCATATAAGATAACAGGAAGATTTCACGTCTCTTTTCGGGCAGTTCATTTATTTTTGCCATCACATGTGCCATTAAGTCTTTCCTCATAAACAATTCATCAGCACCGTCATAAAAACTCAACTCATCTAATTTGAGCTGGATAGCACGCTTATCGGCAAATTCCTGTTCCAAACTAATACGACGCAAATGATCTATACAAGCATTTCGGACAGCAACAAACAATATATTTTTAACCTCTGATTCTGATAACAGAAACACTTGTTTGTCCCATATTTTAAGAAATACATCATGGACAATATCTTCCGCAAAGAAAGGAGAAATAAACTTTCCGGCAAAACGCAACAACATAGGTGCATATTGCATATACAGTTTCTGATAATTATTTATATCATTCACATGTTCATCTTTCATTTTAGTATTCTACAAGGCCAAAGTCTATTAATAATCCATTATCAGAGAAAATAGGATTCATCTTATTGTTGGCGACAAAAATAGATATATTCTTGTTATAAACAAAAAAAGATGAGAATCGTTTTTCTTTTCCCCTGACTATATATTCATAGAATATGCAATAAACTCAAAACGTTGCAAATTTCCGTCCTCATTTGCCCTGTTTACATAAATAAAAACTATCTTTGCGTTTCAGAATCCCGAAAGACGAAAAGAAATGGAGCAAATAGACAACCTAAAAGAGCTTATCAATCAGGGGGATGTGGACACAGCGATTAAGCAATTGGACCAGCTTCTCCAGGACAGTTCTGTCGAAAAAGAGAAAGATACTCTTTACTATTTACGGGGAAATGCCTACCGAAAGAAAGGAGATTGGAAGCAGGCACTGGACAACTACCAGTATGCCATCGAGATCAATCCGGACAGTCCTGCCGTTCAGGCCAGGAAGATGGTAATAGATATCCTCAACTTCTACCACAAGGATATGTTCAATCAATAAAAGAGATGTATAATCAATAACCGTACTCAAAGATAACGTAATAAAATAAAGATTATGGCAAAAATCAAAGGAGCAATCGTAGTCGACACGGAGCGTTGCAAAGGATGCAACCTGTGTGTAGTGGCGTGTCCGCTCGATGTAATCGCCCTCAATAAAGAGGTAAACATGAAAGGCTATAACTATGCCTGGCAAGTGAAGGAAGATACCTGTAACGGATGCAGCTCGTGTGCAACGGTTTGTCCGGACGGATGTATTTCAGTGTATAAAGTAAAAGTAGAATAAAAGAAAAGAATATGGCAGAAGAAGTTGTATTAATGAAAGGAAACGAAGCCATCGCCCACGCAGCTATCCGTTGCGGTGCCGACGGTTACTTCGGTTATCCTATTACTCCCCAATCGGAAGTGTTGGAAACGCTTGCCGAACTGAAACCGTGGGAAACAACCGGCATGGTAGTACTCCAGGCGGAAAGTGAAGTGGCAGCTATCAATATGGTATATGGAGGTGCAGGTAGCGGAAAGAAGGTAATGACCTCCTCTTCAAGTCCGGGCGTGAGCTTGAAACAAGAGGGAATCTCTTATTTGGCCGGTGCCGAACTTCCTTGTCTGATTGTGAATGTAATGCGTGGCGGTCCCGGATTGGGAACTATCCAACCCAGCCAGGCTGACTACTTCCAGACAGTAAAAGGTGGTGGTCATGGAGACTACAAACTGATTGCCCTCGCTCCGGCATCCGTACAAGAAATGGCGGATTTCGTAGCATTAGGATTCGAACTGGCCTTCAAATACCGTAATCCGGCTATTATCCTTGCCGACGGTGTGATCGGTCAGATGATGGAAAAGGTTGTTCTTCCTGCACAAAAGCCACGCCGCACGGAAGCAGAAGTAATTGAACAATGTCCATGGGCTGCTACCGGAAAAGCAAAAGACCGCAAACCGAATATTATCACTTCCCTCGAATTGAAACCGGAAGCCATGGAAATCAACAACCTCCGTTTTCAAGCTAAATATCGTGAAATTGAAGAAAATGAAGTACGCTTCGAAGAGATCAACTGCGAAGATGCAGAGTATTTGATTATCGCTTTCGGTTCAATGGCACGCATTGGCCAGAAAGCAATGGAACTAGCCCGTGAAAAAGGAATTAAAGTAGGTATCCTTCGCCCGATTACACTGTGGCCGTTCCCAACCAAAGCGATTGCTGCATACGCTGATAAAGTAAAAGGTATGCTCGTTACGGAACTAAATGCCGGACAGATGATTGAAGATGTCCGTCTCGCTGTTAACGGTAAAGTAAAGGTAGAACATTTCGGACGTCTAGGTGGCATCGTTCCCGATCCGGATGAAATTGTAACTGCCTTGAAAGAAAAAATAATCAAATAACGAAACAATGAATCCCGATAAAATAAGAAACGTACTGAACATCCTATTTATGATATTGGCTGTTGCAGCCATCATCACCTACTTTGTAGCAAAAGATGATTTCAAAATGTTTATCTACGTATGCGGCGCGGCAATCTTTGTCAAGCTGATGGAGTTTTTTATACGGTTCACCAACAGATAAGGAGATGAAGTTATGACTAAAGAAGAAATAATCAAACCCGAGAATCTGGTTTACAAAAAACCGACTCTGATGAACGATAACGCCATGCACTACTGCCCGGGTTGCAGTCACGGTGTGGTACACAAACTCATTGCCGAAGTCATTGAGGAAATGGGTATGGAAGATAAAACTGTGGGAATCTCTCCGGTGGGATGTGCAGTGTTTGCCTACAACTATCTCGATATTGACTGGCAGGAAGCAGCACACGGACGTGCTCCTGCTGTGGCGACTGCTGTGAAACGCCTGTGGCCGGACCGCCTTGTTTTCACTTATCAGGGCGACGGTGACTTGGCTTGTATCGGTACAGCCGAAACAATCCACGCTTTGAACCGTGGTGAGAATATCACGATTATCTTTATCAATAATGCGATCTATGGTATGACAGGCGGCCAGATGGCTCCGACTACACTAGTAGGCATGAAGAGTTCGACTTGTCCTTACGGACGTGACGTTGAACTTCACGGTTACCCATTGAAGATTACTGAAATCGCAGCCCAACTGGAAGGAACTGCTTACGTAACCCGTCAGTCCGTACAATCCGTACCGGCTATCCGCAAGGCTAAGAAGGCAATCCGCAAGGCTTTTGAGAACTCCATGAACGGTAAAGGTTCCAATTTGGTAGAAATCGTTTCCACTTGTAGTTCAGGCTGGAAGATGACTCCGGAGAAGGCGAACAAATGGATGGAAGAACACATGTTCCCATTCTATCCACTGGGTGATTTAAAAGATAAAGAATAACGCTAAAAGTCAACAGAACAATGAAAGAAGAAATAATTATAGCAGGATTCGGTGGACAAGGCGTATTGTCTATGGGTAAGATTCTGGCATATTCCGGTTTGATGGAAGGCAAAGAAGTGACCTGGATGCCCGCTTATGGCCCCGAACAACGAGGTGGAACAGCCAACGTTACAGTTATTGTAAGTGATGACAAAATATCCTCACCGATTCTTAGTAAATACGACGCTGCCATCATTCTGAATCAGCCTTCACTCGAAAAGTTTGAAAGCAAAGTGAAACCCGGCGGTATCCTGATTTATGACGGTTACGGAATTATCAACCCTCCTACCCGTAAGGATATTAAGGTATATCGTATCGACGCAATGGATGCAGCCAACGAAATGAATAATGCCAAAGCATTCAACATGATCGTACTTGGCGGATTATTGAAGCTTCGCCCCATCGTAACGTTGGAGAATGTTATCAAAGGACTTAAGAAAACCCTGCCGGAACGTCACCATCACTTGATTCCTATGAACGAGGAAGCTATCAAGAAAGGGATGGAGTTAATCCGTGAGGTTTAATAAATTAAAAATTGAGAATTGAGAATTAAGAAATAATTGCTCGCCAAGTAAAGGATGCAACATATTTTTCAATTCTCAATTCTCAATTAAAGTAAGTATCTTTGCCTCCAATTATGAGACGAATCTTACTATTATATATATTACTTTCCGTTATAGGTTTGACGACTGTTCACGCACAGTTCGATAATGGTCGCCAGAGAGTAGACGAAAACGGATACGACCAATACGGAAATCAGGTAGACCCTGCCATGATTCCGGACAGATTGGATAGTGCAAATGTCGAAGTACAGGGCTTGCCTCCAAAGTTGTATATGTGGCGTATCAAGAACCAGTTGGGCGACCGGACTATCATCCCGGCAGATACAGCCTTTCATCATTTCCAGAATTCAAACCTGACTGAAGGACTTACCGGACATTATAATTATCTGGCCAATATGGGTTCTCCCCGTATGTCACGCATCTTCTTTGACCGCCGTGACCCAGAGCCGACTATTTTCATGGAGCCTTTCTCCAGTTTCTTCATTCGTCCTACGGAATTTAATTTCACTAACAGTAACGTACCTTATACGAATCTGACGTATCACAAAGCCGGTAATAAAGTGAATGGGGAAGAGCGTTTCAAATCTTACTTCTCTGTCAATGTAAACAAGAAACTGGCTTTCGGATTTAATGTAGACTACCTATACGGACGAGGATATTACAATAATCAGAATACGGCGTACTTTAATGCAGCAGTTTTCGGTAGCTATATCGGCGACAAATATCAGATGCAGGCTATATACAGCAATAATTACCTGAAAACAAATGAAAACGGAGGTATTGAGGACGACCGCTATATCACTGCACCGGAAGAAATGGCGCAAGGTCAAAGAGAATATGAATCAACCAATATTCCTACCGTACTAAGTGCAACGACCAACCGCAACCATGACTTTTATGTCTTCCTGACCCAACGATATAATCTCGGATTCAGTCGTGACATACCACAGGCTGAAAATGACACCACTCCCGTCAAACAGGAGTTTGTCCCCGTTACCAGTTTTATACACACCATCCAAGTGGAACGGGCACGGCATAGCTTTAATTCTAATGACGACATGCGTGAAAAAAATTATTATCAGAATACTTACTTTGATACGGATAATCCTAATGTCAGAGACAGTACCACCTACGTCGGAATCAAAAACACCATAGGTATTGCGTTACTTGAGGGATTCAATAAATATGCCAAAGCCGGATTGACTGCATTTGCTTCCTATAAAATCAGCAAGTATACACTGATGAATATGGAAGGAAATCCGTTGCCTGATAAATACAACGAAAATGAAATATTTGTTGGAGGCGAATTATCCAAACGTGAAGGGAATGTGCTTCATTACCACGCTATCGGTGAAGTGGGATTGGCAGGAAAAGCAATCGGACAATTCAATGTAAAAGGAGATATTGACCTGAACTTCCCGTTGTGGAAAGACACCGTCAGTCTTATAGCCCGTGGTGAAGTCAGCAATAAACTTGCTCCTTTCTATATGCGCCATTATCATTCCAAGCATTTCATGTGGGACGACGATATGGACAAGGAATTCCGTACCCGTATTGAAGGGGAATTGAGCATTGCACGTTGGAGAACACGTCTGAAAGCAGGAGTTGAAAATATCAAGAACTATACTTACTTCAACCAGGAAGCAAAACCGGAACAGAACAGCGGAAGTATACAGGTATTATCTGCTAGCCTTAATCAGGACTTCAAGCTAGGAATCTTCCATCTGGACAATGAGGTGACCTGGCAGAAATCCAGTGACCAGATTGTACTTCCTTTACCTGATCTCTCGCTATATCATAACTTCTATATGCAGTTCAAACTGGCGAAGAAAGTACTTAGTGTGCAATTGGGAGCCGACGTGCGTTATTTCAGCAAATACAATGCACCTGCCTATATGCCGGCCATTCAGAATTTCCACCTGCAACCGACAGACGATCAGGTACAGATAGGAGGTTATCCGATTGTGAATGTATATGCAAACTTACATTTAAAGCGTACACGTTTCTATGTAATGATGTATCACGTGAACCAGGGCATGAGCAGTCCGAATTACTTTCTGTCTCCTCACTACCCCATCAACCCACGTGTGCTGAAATTCGGTCTTTCATGGAATTTCTATGATTAACAAAAACTATACGACTTATGGTATCACGCCCCAAATTGAGACTGTTCAGATATTTAGTGCCAGTGATTATTGTATTGGCATTTATCTTCTCTTTCCGTCAATGCGGTAAGCAAGAAAAACCTGCGGGACATCCGCGTGATTATGCTGCCATTGCCAAGGAGGGTATCATACGTGTAGCTACCGAATATAATTCCATCAGTTTTTATGTAGACAGTGACACCGTTTCCGGTTTTCATTACGAACTGATACAGGCATTCGCCCGGGACAAAGGACTCAAAACCGAAATAACACCTATTATGAGTTTCGAAGAGCGGTTGGAAGGATTAAGCGAGGGACGTTATGACGTGATTGCTTATGGCATATTAGCCACCAGCAAGTTAAAAGACTCTCTGCTTCTCACCTCTCCCATTTTCCTCAACAAGCAAGTGCTGGTGCAACGCAAAGAAATTGGAGAGAATGATTCACTCTATATCCGCACCCAACTGGATTTAGCCCAGCGAACACTTCATGTCGTAAAAGGCTCCCCCTCTATTTTGCGTATTCAGAATCTAGGCAATGAGATCGGAGATACTATCTACATCAAGGAGATTGATAAATACGGTTCCGAACAATTGATATCAATGGTAGCGCATGGAGACATCGACTATGCCGTTTGCGACGAAAGCATTGCACTGGCAGCAGCAGATTCGTTGCCGCAAATAGATATTAATACAGCTATCAGCTTCACGCAGTTCTACTCATGGGCAGTCAGTAAACAATCCCCCGCCTTACTCGATAGTTTGAATACATGGCTGGATAAATTCCAAAAGGAAAAGGAATACCAAAAGATTTATAAGAAATACTATGATAAAGAATAACCTTATTTCTATTACACTAAAACTTCTATTCCATACACGTTCATTTTCTTTTATTGCTTTCTTGATTTTCCTGTCTATCTGCTTTCCACGGGCTTATGCCACAGAAAGCGGAATATTCAATTTCTCGAATATCAATCTCAAGAATGGCTTGTCGCAACTATCAGTCCTTGCCATTGCACAAGACTCCAAAGGTTATATCTGGTTTGCAACCCGCAATGGATTAAACAAATACGACGGAGAGAAATTTACTATATATAAGCATGATAACGATGATCCTCATTCATTGTCGGACAATCATATCACTTGCCTGTTGCCGGACGATGCAAACGAGGGATTGTGGGTAGGTACTAATAACGGGCTTAACTATATCAATCTCAAAACCAATCAGATTACCAAATATCAGACGGACGATTATCCAAACATGCCAGGAAACAACATTGCCGTTCTTCAATTTGACCAGTCCGGTAATCTATGGGTTGGTACCCGAACAGGGTTATGTATATGGCAACCTCGTTCCGGGGAATTCAAGAAGAAATATTCCGACCATGTCCCGGAGAATGAAGCAATCATGCAGCTTTATATTGATGCAGAAAAACGGCTTTATATTGGTACTCATCGTCACGGATTATTTATCTGTACACCTGAAATGGAGTTGATTCAGCAACTCAATAAAAGCACACAGCCTGCCCTGTCGGACGATGCAATCAGTTGTATTTTCGAAGACTCCCAACATCAGGTATGGATAGGAACAGAAACCAGGGGACTGAATAAATGGAACCCGAAGACCAAAGACTTATCTATCTACAATCAGAAAAACAGCGGACTGACAAATGACTATATCCGTTGCATCACCGAGCAGGACCAGAAATTGATTATCGGGACGTTCGACGGACTTAGTATTCTGGATTTAAGAAACGATGATATATCCAAGTACAACCGGTTCGATGCTAATCAGAACAGTCTAAGTCATTTTTCCGTCCGCAGTATCTACATCGACCGGGAGAAAACGCTCTGGGTAGGTACTTATTCCGGTGGTGTGAACTACTATAACCCGCTCAATAACCGGTTCATCTTCTACCATCCGGTAGAAAATAACAACCAGAAGTTATATAATATCTTTGGTACAATGGTGTATGATTCCACTTCATTGTGGATTGCAACAGAGGGAGGAGGACTGATGCAGTTCAATCCTATCACCAAGGAATATACCAACTTCCTGATTGAGCAGACATCCAAAGGATTGTTCAACAAGAACATCATCAAATCCCTTTTACTGGACGGAGACTATATCTGGTGTGGCACAAGTACCGGAGGAGTCTATAAATTCCATATTCCTTCCAAAAAATTCACATTAGTATATTCATTCGGCCGGGAAAAAAACTTTGCCATCTATACTTTTTATAAAGATGCAGAGAATAATCTATGGATAGGGACGACAGCCGACAAAGGACTGGTTAAACTGTCTCCGGACGGAAAAATCACCAATCAGTTCCCGTATGGCAAAGAGAAAAAGGAATTCGTCAACTTCACCAGCCTACGGAGCTTCCTGGCACTGAATGCTCACACCTTTCTGATAGGAACCCGCTCGTTCGGACTTTACGAATATGATATGCAAAAGGGAACGGTGCTCCGTTGCAACATGTCAGAGACAAATCCCAATCAGAAACTCGAAAATAACTACATCACTTCCATGGTGCGCAAAGCGAACGGAGAAATCTGGTTCAGCACTTTCGGAGGAGGAATATACCTGTATAAACAAGGAACAGGTGTCGTCAAACATATTGGCAAGAAAGAGGGACTACCCAATAATGAGGTATATGCCATGGTGGAGCACAACAACAACTTATGGATTAGTGTCGATAAGGAAATAGCCGAACTTAATACCAAGACCGGGCAGATACGCAGTTATGACTGTTTTGTCGGTTCCGAAACGTTGGAGTTTACACCGCAGGGAGTCATTAGTCTGCCCCACGGTGAGGTCTACTTTAGTGGAAGTAATGGTTTCCTTTCTTTTACTCCCGGCTCTCTTCTAAAGAATAATACCATGCCACCGGTAGTACTTACCCAACTGACCGTAAACAATAAGGTAATCACACCGAATGATGATACTCATTTGCTGGATAGTGCCCCGGACGATACGCAAACATTGGTTCTTGCCTACAATCAGAATAATTTTTCCATTGCGTACAGTGCCTTGAACTATATTCTGCACGAACAGAACCAATATGCCTATAAACTCTCCGGTCACGACGAAGACTGGAATTACGTAGGTAGTCGTAAAGAAGCATTCTATACCAACATCGCTCCAGGAAAATATACATTCCAGGTCATAGCATCCAACAATGACGGCGTATGGAATGAAACCGGAAAGAAAATGGAAATCATCATTCGTTCTCCGTGGTGGGGAACGCCGCTGGCCTATATCCTTTATGTCCTATCCGCATTGGGAATCATGTTTACTATCGGCTATTATATGTACAGTAAGCATAAACTGGAACTAGACCTGCGCATGAAGCAAATGGAGAAACAACGCATGGAAGAATTCCATCAGACAAAGCTACACCTGTTCACCAACTTCTCGCATGAGCTACGTACTCCGCTGACACTTATTATCAGCCCGCTGGAAGAGTTGATGAAACGGGCAGAAGTTCCCCAGTTTATCAGAACACAACTGGACATGATTCTGAAAAATGCCCGCCGATTATTACTTCTCGTCAATCAATTGATGGATTTACAGAAGAACCAGAGTGGTAATCTCACCCTCCAACTGTCTCAAAGCGACCTGAATGCTTTCCTGCTCGAAATATTCTACACATTCAGGCAGATTGCCGAAAGCAAACAGATTCGTTTCGAATATCAGGCTCCTCAAGGCGAGGTGACAGCCTGCTTCGATCAGGGCTTACTCGAAAAAGCCGTTTTCAATTTATTGTCGAATGCTTTTAAATTCACAGTACCGGGAGATACAATCACGCTGCGTTTACTGCTGATTACAGATATAGACACTCTCCGCCAGGAACATAGCGACTGGCTATCGGAACATTCTCCGCTTATCACCACCCATCAGGGAAGTTATTTAGTGATTCAGGTAGCAGATACGGGAAAAGGAATTCCAGAAGATGAACGTACCCAAATCTTCACTCCTTTCTACCAGGTCGGTCACACGACAGGTAGCGAGAATATGAATGGCACAGGTATCGGATTAAGCCTGACTCAATCTGTCGTTCATCTGCATCACGGAGAAATTGGAGTCACAGCCAATACTCCCAAGGGAAGCGTATTCACTATCCTATTACCGAACCACACCATGACAGAAGAAGAGGTGGCGAATACTGCCGTTCTCTCGGGAAAAAACAATGAACAAGTAGAAAAGGGTATGTCCGGAACCATTGATTCCGAAAACACCATTTCCGGAACCACTCCATCCCTACCCGGCAAAACGGTTCTATTAGTAGAAGACAATGAAGAGATACGAAGTTACGTAAAAGGACACCTGGAACAATATTACAACGTATTGGAAGCCGACAACGGTTCGGATGCTTTTGAAATTGTCCTGAAAGAATTTCCCGACCTGGTAGTGACGGACATTATGATGCCCGGTATCGACGGACTGGAACTTTGCGCACTTATCAAGAACAATCTGCAGACGGGACACATTCCCGTTATTCTACTCACTGCCCGCACGATGGTGATGCACGTCAAAGAGGGATTCTTGTCGGGAGCAGACGATTATGTGGTTAAACCATTTAATATTGATGTTCTGCTGGTACGTATCTACAATCTTCTGGCACAGCGGGAAAAGCTAAAATCCGTATATAGCAAAAACTTCTCCCTGCAATCCATGGGAATTGAAGTGGAAACGACCTCCGCCGATGAGAAATTCATGCAGAAACTATTTAAAATCATTGAAAAGTATCTCACCGACCCCGATTTGAAAGTAGACAAAATCTGTGAAGAGATGGGATTCAGCCGGAGCAATCTTTACCGGAAACTGAAAGCTATCACCGACCTGCCGTTGAATGACCTTATCCGTCATAAACGTTTGGAGATAGCTACACAAATGCTGAAGCAAACAGAAATGAACATTACCGAAATTGCAACGGCCACGGGATTCAGTACTCTCGCCTACTTCACGAAATGTTTCAAATCAGCTTACGGTGTTTCTCCATCGGAATATCAAAAGTCATATTCAGGCCATACAGATATTGATACCATCCGGGAATAGCCGATTTACAAAATCGTCCCAAACAATAAAAAATGTCCCAACAAGGCTTACAGTGCGGATTTTTTTATTTGTTTGGGATGAAAATGCAAACATCTGGCATCATTAGACAAACCGATTCTACTCTGTTTCCATACATTTGCAATGTTGTTCTACTTAATATAATCATATGGAAACAAAGATTAAAAACTACTTGTTAGTCTTCGGACTTGGAATTATCACACTTACCAGTTGTAATCACTCTAAAGAGCAAGATATCGTTGCTTCTAACTTCGCATTTGCCGAACAGCAATTAAAATACGCACTGACTCAAATAGACGAGGCACGTGCCAATGAATCACAAGAGAGTAGAGAAAAGAGAGAAAGTAAGGGCTGGGGGGAATTAACCAATCCCCGCAGTATCAAACCGGACGGTTCACTGGAACTGGTTGTTTCTAAAGACTGGACCAGTGGATTCTTCCCCGGTGAGCTTTGGTATCTATATGAGTACACGCACAATCCATATTGGAAAGAGCAGGCGCAGAAACATACAGAAATTCTGGAACGCGAAAAAAATAACGGAAAGACACACGACATGGGCTTCAAGATGTATTGCAGCTATGGAAACGGTTATCGTCTGACCGGAGATTCCACTTATAAAGATATTCTGTTGCAATCCGCACGCACCCTGATTACCCGTTACAAACCGGTAATCGGCTGTATCCGTTCCTGGGACCACCATGCAGACAAATGGCAATTCCCCGTTATCATCGATAATATGCTGAATCTTGAACTTCTGTTCTGGGCATTCCGCGAAACGAACGACTCCACCTATTATAATATAGCAGTCAACCATGCACTCACTACCATGAAGAATCACTTCCGTGAAGACAACAGCTGTTATCATGTAGTAGAATACGATACCATTAACGGAACGGTACGCAGCAAAATGACGCATCAAGGATATTCCGACGAATCAGCATGGGCACGCGGACAAGCATGGGCCTTATACGGATACACCATGTGCTATCGTGAAACCGGCAGACCCGAATTCCTGCAACAGGCGGAGAAAGTGGAGAAATACATCTTCAACAATCCGACCCTGCCGGCAGACCTGATTCCTTATTGGGACTTTAACGCACCCGGAATACCAAACGAACCCCGTGATGCATCCGCTGCATCCTGTATGGCATCCGCCCTTTATGAACTAAGCACATACGTTCCAGAAAAGAAAGAACAATACAAGCAGGAAGCCGATAAGATTCTCCAGAATCTGACGCATAGCTATCGTGCGCAACTAAACGGAGATAAAGGATTCTTGTTGCTGCACAGCACAGGTTCCAAACCACACGACAGCGAAATAGATGTCCCGCTTTCATACGCCGACTATTATTTCCTGAAAGCCTTGCTCCGCAAAGCAAAATTAGAAAAGGAAGAAAGTCTTTTCTAAATCTTCCGGCAACTCTCACGATAACATCACTTTACTATTTATCCTTATTAGTACATTACTAATTATGAAAAGATTATCTTCTATATTCATCCTGTTCATTCTGCTGATACTCCCGTTGAATGCCACGATTCCGACTCAACAAAGAATCCGGCTGACAGACTCATGGGAATACCTGAAAGGTGACCTTGGAAGCATTTGGGAAGCAGTACGTCCCGCCGCTCCCGGTTCTTCCGAAGCAGTGCCTATCTGGCAACAGGTTACCCTACCCCACTGTTTCAATGCAGAAGATGCAGTAGACCCGGATATCAATTATTATCAGGGCGCAGGATGGTATCGCACGCAGCTTTCTATCAAGAATCCATATCTCAATGGACGCGTCATACTGGAGTTTGAGGGAGCAGGACAAAAAACGGAAGTGTATGTCTATACGTATAAAGTAGCCAGTCACACAGGAGGCTACGACGGTTGGAGTGTCGATATCACCGAAGCCGTTCAACAAGCCCTTGCCAACCCGGATTGCGCTAAACGCTTCAATGGCAGAATTCCATTGTCCGTTCGTTGCGATAATACCAGAGATACGGAGATGATTCCGTCCGACCTGTCAGATTTCAACTTATACGGCGGCCTTTATCGCTACGTGAATCTGATTTACCAGCCCGAAGTGTCTTTCAGCAATATACAGATAAATACCCCTGTAGAGAAAGATATGAAAAACGCTTCTCTAAAGATACAAGGAACATTCCATAACCCGAATGATATTCGCCAGGCAAGCATTCACCTTTTATTAAAGGCGCCTAATGGAGAAAAGGTATGGGAACAGACAACGACGGTTCTTCCGTTGGGAACAAATCCCCTGTTCGAGACAACGATTAAGAATCCGATTCTGTGGAGTCCCGACCAGCCTCAACTCTATACCTGCGAACTGACATTGACTACTCCTCAAAGTAAACAGACTATTACAGAATCCATCGGATTCCGTCACTTTGAATTCATTGAAAACGGACCTTTCCAGTTGAATGGAGAACGTCTGCTGTTAAGAGGAACCCATCGGCATGAAGACCATGCCGGAGTAGGCGCCGCTATGACAGAAGAACAAATGGAAGCGGAAATGAAACTGATTAAAGAGATGGGAGTCAACTTTATCCGTTTGGGACATTACCAACAATCGGACATCATCCTCCGTTTATGCGATCAGTTAGGCATTTTGGTATGGGAAGAAATACCCTGGTGCAGAGGTGGACTGGGAGGAGAGAAATATCAGGCACAAGCGCGCCGGATGCTGACCAACATGATTACCCAGCATCGCAATCATCCCTCCGTCATCCTTTGGGGATTGGGAAATGAAAATGACTGGCCCAATGATTTTTCAACATTCGAGCAATCGGCCATCCGCGCTTTCATGAAAGAGTTGAATGACTTGTCACACCAACTCGATCCGTCACGTATGACTTCCATCCGCAGATGTGATTTCTGCAATGATATTGTAGATGTCTATTCTCCCTCCATTTGGGCAGGCTGGTATCGCGGACAATTTACAGACTACAAGAGTATTTCGGAGAAAGAGATGAAACGGGTGAAACATTTCCTGCATGTAGAATGGGGAGGTGACTCACATGCCGGACGTCATTCCGAATATCCTTTCAACCCGCTACAAGCAATTATGGGTGGAAACAGTGCCGACGAACGGGCAGGCGACTTCGCCCTGCAAGGCGGAGATCCCCGTGCTTCCAGAGATGGAGACTGGTCGGAAACGTATATCGTAAAACTATTCGACTGGCACCTGAAAGAGCAAGAAACAATGCCTTGGCTGACAGGAACCGCCTTTTGGGTATTCAAAGATTTCTCCACCCCTCTCCGCCCCGATAATCCGGTGCCATACGTCAATCAGAAAGGAGTGGTAGAACGGGATCTTACTAAAAAAGAAGCCTACTACGTCTTCCAGTCTTACTGGACTAAACAGCCTATGATTCATATTTACGGTCATAACTGGCGGACCCGATGGGGCAAAGTGAACGAAGAAAAAGAGATTCTGGTATATTCCAACTGTGCAGCAGTAGAGCTGTTCGTGAACGGCGTCAGTCAGGGAGTCAAGCAACGCAACAGCCAGGATTTTCCGGCAGCGGGACTTCACTGGAACTGCATACTGAAAGCAGGAGAAAATAACATAAAAGCGGTTGCAGTGAAAGGACTCGGTAAAGGTAACATGAAAGCAGCCATTACGGATGAAATAAGTTTCAACTACCAGACAGAAGAATGGAGCAATCCGAAACAGCTGAAGTTGAAGACATACCCCGATAAAGGTTCTATCGTATGGGTGGAAGCCCAGCTGACAGACAACAAAGGGATCCCCTGCCTGGACGCGGCAAATGTAATCTCATTTGAAGCTGCGGGAGACGGAAAACTGATTCAGAACTTAGGAACATCCACCGGCTCCCGGAGAGTACAGGCTTATAATGGCAGAGCTGCAATTCGCATTGACTTGAACGGCACATGCCAGGTAGCTGTAAAATCACCGGGCATTCAAACTGCTTTCATCGAAGTGAAAGCCGAATAGAAGTGAAAGCTGAATAAGAAAGGAGAAAAGCACCATGAGAAAGACAATAATTTCAATAGGTTTCATTATATTCTTTGGCACTGCTACGGCAGTTGCCGGAGAAGACACAGCCGAACAGATTCGTCACCTTTTAGAAAAAGAAACGATACAACGGGCAGATGCCGCACTTCATGAGGAACCGGTCACTGTGACCGCTACCCGTGCGACAAGAAGTGCCGGAGGTATTCATGACTTCTATTCGGAGGGTGATTACTGGTGGCCGAATCCGGAAGCTCCCGACGGTCCTTATATCCGCCGGGACGGAGAAACCAATCCGGAGAATTTCACAGCACATCGGCAGGCCATGATTCGCATGAGCCAACTGGTAGGCGACCTTACTTCCGCCTGGATACTTACGGGTAAACAAGTATATTCCGATGCAGCCATGCAACATATCCGGGCATGGTTTGTCAACCCGGACACACAGATGAATCCCAATCTGCTGTATGCACAGGCCATCAAGGGAGTAGTAACAGGACGAGGGATAGGAATCATCGATACGATTCACCTGATCGAAGTGGTGCAGTCGCTCCGCCTTATGGAAGCGAAAAGGATGATTGACAAGGAAGAACTGGGGACTATCAAACAATGGTTCTCCGATTATCTAACCTGGATGTCCACGCACCGTTACGGAATCAAAGAAATGGAAGCGAAAAACAATCATGGCACCTGCTGGGTCATGCAAGCCGCTGCCTTTGCCTTGTTCACGGACAACCGGGAAATGATTCGTTTTTGCACGGAACGTTATAAAACAGTACTTTTACCCAATCAAATGGCTGCAGACGGCAGTTTCCCTTTAGAACTGGAACGCACCAAGCCCTACGGTTATTCTCTTTTCAACCTTGACGCAATGGCCACTATCTGCCAACTGCTCACTACTGGAGAAGAAGATATATGGAATTACACTACACCGGACGGCAAAAACATCGATAAGGGTATCGCCTAGCTTTATCCATACGTAAAAGACAAAAGTAGCTGGAAGAGACAACCCGACATTATGTTTTGGGAAGAATGGCCGGTGGCGCAACCGTTCCTGTTATTCGGCACATTACATCATTTCAATAAAGAATTTTTCAACACATGGATGCAACTGGAACATTTCCCCACCAACGAAGAGGTGGTACGTAATCTTCCCATCCGTCACCCGTTATTATGGATTCAATAAACTATAAAATCAATAGAATATGAAAAACTTATTAGTATGCACATTATTGTTCGCCTATGCTTTCACACTGAACGCACAGGTAGCCAACACCCGCATCTATGCTGCGGAAAAATTAGCCAAAGTAAAAGAAAAAGCCGATTCACCTCTATATGCCCCTGCCGTCAAAACTCTTTTAAGAGATGCCGACAAGGCTTTGAAGATGACTCCGCCGTCCGTAATGGACAAAACAATGACAGCAGATAGCGGAGACAAACACGATTATATGAGCATGGGCCCTTACTGGTGGCCGGATCCATCCAAACCGGACGGTTTGCCCTATATCCGTAAAGACGGACAAAGAAATCCGGAATTGGATAAGCTCGACCGCAACAAACTGGGAGATATGTCGAAAGCAGTCACCACACTGGGACTTGCCTATTACTTCTCCGGTGATGAGAAATATGCGCAAAAAGCCGTAGACTTCCTGAATGTCTGGTTTCTGGACGCCAAGACGAAGATGAATCCGCACCTCACTTACGGACAAACCATTCCCGGAAAGAATAAAGGCATGGGACGTGGTGCAGGTATGATCGATATTTACTCGTTCACGGAAATGATTGACGCCATGACATTAATGGAGAACTCGAAAGCATTTACTCCCAAAGTAAAGAAAGGGATGAAAGAATGGTTCACGCAACTAGTGGAATGGATGCAGACCAGTCCCGTAGCTGCCGAAGAACAGAGAGCAAAGAACAATCACGGTCTGGCTTATGACGTGCAACTGACAGCTTATGCTCTATATACAGGCAATCAAGACCTTGCCATGAAAACCATTCAGGAGTTTCCCGAAAAGCGTTTGTTCGCACAGATAGAACCAGACGGCAAACAACCGTTGGAACTTGCACGCACTACTGCCCTGGGATATACGATCTTCAATCTGGGACACATGCTCGATATGTGTTCAATCGCCTCCACGCTGGGACAAGATATTTACAACGCTACCAGCCAGGACGGACGTTCCATCACGGCAGCACTGAAATTTCTGATTCCATATATCGGCAAACCACAGAGCGAATGGCCTTACCAACAAATCAAGGAATGGGACAAGAAACAGGAAGAAGCCTGCTGGATTCTTCGCCGTGCATCGTTCTTTGATCCGAAAGCCGGATATGAAGCCATCGGCGCTCAATTCCGCGAGACACCCGCTAACAAAAGAATTCATTTAATCTATAGTTTAGAATAAGAAACACTTAAAATACTAATCAGATGAGGAACAAATTTATTCATTACTCTTTGGTAATGGCATGGATGCTGTTATTCTGTGTTCCGTGCGTTACCGTCACTTATGCACAGTCGTTTACCGTCACCGGAACAGTGACCGACAGTCAGGGTGGAATCCCCGGAGCGAATGTGAAAGTAAAAGGTGGTACCGCAGGTACAATCACCAACATGGACGGTCAGTTTACGTTGAGTGTCCCCTCTTCCAAGTCTATCCTGGTGGTTTCATACATCGGATACACCCCACAGGAAGTTGCCATCAACGGTAAAAACAAATTGGATATTCACCTGCTGGAAGATACAAAGACACTAGATGAAGTGGTAGTCGTAGGTTATGGTGTGCAGAAAAAGTCTCACCTGACGGGATCTGTGTCCAAGATGGATATCAACAACCTGACAGATATTCCCGTGACCCAGGTAGACCAGTTATTACAAGGTAAAATTGCCGGTGTCAATATACAGAACTCTACTTCCGAAGCGGGAGCCGCCCCGCAAATCCGTGTGCGTGGTATGGGTTCTATCAGTGCCGACAGTTCTCCGCTGATCGTCATCGACGGTTATCCCACACCGGACGGTCTTTCCACACTCGATATGGCGGATATTTCTTCCATCGAAGTATTGAAAGATGCCGCTTCGGCAGCCATCTACGGTTCACGTGCAGCCAATGGCGTTATCCTGGTTACTACCAAGACAGGAAAAGCCAGTAAACCGAAATACAGCGTGAAAGCTTCCACCGGTTTGAAATGGGCTTATAAGTTACATCCCATCATGAGTTCACAAGATTATTGCAGCATGATCGGATACGAATCGGTATTGAAAAATAAAACAATGTCACAGACAGAGGAGGCTTTCGGTCTCATTGATAACTACACCGACTGGCAGAAAGAAGGATTGAACAGCAGTCCGCAGATTCACCAGGTGCAGCTCTCCGTATCAGGTGGCAAGAATGACATCACTTATTATATTTCGGGCAACTATGCACAGGAAGACGGTATCATGCTCAACAGCAACTATACCCGCCTGAACCTGCGTTCACGCATCAATGCAAAACTATCCAAACGGGTAGACTTCAGTTTGAATCTGGCACCGTCGTACACCAAGACAGAAACTCCTGCCACCAACTTCATGGATTTCTATCGTACGCCCTCTTTCATGCCTGTACGCCATACTGCTGCCACTTCTGCGCTGACCGGCAAACCTATCGGTTCGTATGCACGAGGCAGTGACTTCAGCAATGTTACCTATACCCGTGAGGACGGAACAACTTTCACCCCGTCCAGCAGTCCTTTCGGTTCGAGCAATAACAATCCGCGTTCACTGATGGATACGGAAGAACGTTTCCGCGAGGACTACAACCTGCAGGCAAATGCCTCTTTCAATGTCCAACTGATGAAAGGACTGGTATTCACCACTTCCAACGGTTTCTTTATCAAGTATCGCCAGAACAATCAATATCGTGATTATGCTGCCAAGAAAGATGAAGAATCAGCTATGGGTACTTATACCAACCGTCTGTATATCGACTTATTGAGCGAGAACACGTTAAACTATACCGGAAAGACAGGGAAGCATGACTACTCCGTACTGGCCGGCTATACAGCGCAGACTACTTCTGAAAGAACTGCCGGTATCGTCGGACTGGGCTTCCCCACCGACTATATCCATACGCTGAACGCTGCAACTTCTTTCGACCTCGACGGAACTTATACCCAGAAATACCGTACGGCAATGATGTCCCTATTGGCACGTGCCACATACAGTTATGATGAGAAATACCTGCTTTCTGCCAGCATCCGTACAGATGGAAGTTCTCTGTTTGCCGACGGTCATCAATGGGGTTACTTCCCCTCGGTATCTGTGGGATGGCGTGCTTCGGAAGAATCTTTCCTGAAACAATTCGGTTGGCTGAACCTGCTGAAAGTCCGTGCCAGTTTCGGTGTGACAGGTAATAACAGCATTCCTGCCAATTCATACTATGACCTGCTCTATCCCAACAATTACGCATTGGGAGAGGGAAATGGCAATCTGATCTCCGGACTCGCCAAGACCAGCGAAACCAAAGGTAACAACCGCATCACTTGGGAACAGACTTACGAATACAATGCCGGATTCGACTTGAGCATCCTGAACAACCGTATCAACCTGACAGTGGACGGATACTACTCCATCACCAAACAGTTATTATTCAAACAGCCGGTTCTTTCTTTCACCGGATTCAATAATTACTGGAATAATATCGGACGTATCCGCAACAGTGGTATTGAGGTGGAACTGAATACCCATAATATCCGCACCAAGAATTTTGAATGGGAAAGCTCATTCAATATCTCTTCCAACTTCAACAAGTTACTGGAACTTTCGGGAGAAGAACGACTGATCTCTACGGGTGAACGTAACGAAACATATCTGGCACAGGTAGGCAAGAGAGCCATTTCTTTCTTCGGCTACAAGACAGACGGTATTTACAAAAGTCAGGAAGAAGTGGACGCTGTTCCCCACTTGGCCAGTGCCGTACCAGGCAGTCTCCGGATTGTAGATATCAACGACGACGGAGTGATTAATGACAAAGACCGTACAGAAATCGGCAACCCATTCCCGACAGCAACATGGGGATTCACCAATACACTGACCTGGAAAGGCTTCGACCTCTACGTTATGATTCAGGGAGTTCACGGACTGGATGTATTCAACGGTGACGGTTACTTTACCGAAACCAAGAAGTTCAACCGCAACTACGTGAAAAACCGCTGGATCAGTGCAGACTATCCGGGCGACGGAAAAACTCCCTCTTTCGCAGCAAATGGCGGTGTCGCCTGGGAATTTACGGATTACCTGATTGAAGACGGCTCGTATGTAGCATTGCGCAATGTGACTTTAGGCTATAAGTTCAATAAGAAGCAGTTGAAGAAGATCGGTATCAGTTCACTCCGTCTTTATGCTTCAGGACAGAACCTGTTCTATATCTGGTCCAAGGACTACCGTGGTATTAATCCGGAAGCACGTAAGACGAGTGGTTCTTACAGTTCTCCTCTTATCAACGGTTACCAGTCAGGTGGGTTCCCCCTGCAATCGACAGTCACTTTCGGATTCGAACTTAATTTCTAACTCCTTAAAGACAAATAACAATGAAACTAAAACATACATTCATCGGTATTCTCTCAACCTGTGCGTTGGGACTCGCCTCCTGCGACCTGAACATCACGCCGGACTCTTACATAGCCGATATCAACTTCTACCAAAATGAAGCGGAAGTGAACACAGCCGTCATCGGTTGTTACGGAGGCATACACGCTCCACTGAATATAGAATGGGCGTTGACGGAACTTCGCTCGGACAACACTCGCATGAACGGCACCCGTTCCAGCAACGACGCATTCATGCAACTGCTGGCACTGGACCTTGGAACAATGGACGCCAGCAACCCGAATATCCGCACCTACTGGGAAGCTACCTATCAGAATATCAATAACTGCAACTCAATACTGAAACCCGAAGTGCTGGCCGTAGTGGAGAACGAAAAGAAACGTGCACAATTCGAGGGTGAAGCTCTCTTTATCCGTGCCTATCATTATTTCAATCTGGTACGTCTCTTCGGCCCTACCTTTCTGGTGACAGAAGAGATCAGTATCGCAGAATCACTAAAGAAAGACCGCAGTTCGGTGCAGGCCACTTATGCGCAAATCATCGACGATCTGAAACGTTCCGTTACGGATTTACAGGACATCACATACAGCTCTAATGATCTGGGACGTGCCACAGTACTGGCAGCCAAATCTCTACTGGCTAAAGTGTATCTTACCCTCGGACGGTATGAAGATGCCAAACCGTTATTAAGCGATGTAGTGACTGCCAAAGGCGAGACACTGAATGTCAAATATGCCGACGTGTTTGATACAACCAAAGAGATGAACGATGATATTATCTTCACTGTACGCTATAAAAGTGGTAGTCTGGGAATCGGTTCTCCGTTTGCCAATACATTTGCACCGCAAAACAGTGGCGCGAACGTAATCACGGGTAGCGGTGACGGTAAGAATTATCCTACGAAAGAAATATCCGCCGCTTACAGCAAAGAGGATTTGAGAAAGGACGTCAGCATGGCAGACAGTTATTATGATAAGAGTAAAGACGTGGAAGCACAAGTGGCTTATGTAAAGAAATTCCTTTCGGAAGTATCCATACGATACGATGCTGAAAATGACTGGCCTGTCATTCGTTATGCAGATGTACTACTGATGTATGCGGAAGTATTGAACGAAGTAGACGGTCCCTCTGCCGGGTTGAAATACCTGAATCTGGTACGTGAACGTGCCGGACTAAGCAAAATCGAGAGTGATGCAGTGACTACCCGTAACGTATTCCGCACCTATCTTGAGAAAGAACGTCGTCTGGAACTGGCTTTCGAAAATCAACGCTGGTTCGACCTCTTGCGTTGGGGCAAGGCCATAGAGGTAATCAACAAGCATATTCAGGAAACCGAATGGGATTTCTATGCAGGCTACACCCAACAGATCAACAAGTTAAAGGATTATCAGTTGATACTTCCGATTCCACAAAGCGTAATCGACAATAATCCGGGCGTCATCACACAGAACCCTAACTATTAATACTAAACGACACTGAATCATGAAAAATAAATTCTATAACCTATTCATCTTCTTCGTTCTCACTGCGCTGGCAGGCTGCAACGAAAAAGAATCGACTGATGTCATCGAGCAGGGTGATCCTCAAATTATAGAGTTCACCCCGACAAGCGGTAAGTTCGGACAGGAAATCACTATCAAAGGAGAATTCCTGCGCGATATACAAAAGGCAACGATTGGTGGCGTAGAAGCTACGATACGCTATAAGCTCTCTCAACAGGAGATTGTTATTGTAGTTCCCGCCAATGCCGGAAACGGGAAAATCGTTCTTAGTACGAAAGAAAAAAAGACGGAAAGCGAGCAGTCATTTACGATTGTATATCCGGTTCCCCAAGTGAAGAATGTTCCTGCCGGAGCGCACGTGGGAGATCAGATTGAAATACAGGGTGAGAATCTGGACATCGTGTCCAAAGTTTGTTTCGGTGATAAAGAGGCTTCTATCTCCTATCAGTCCGAAAGAGAAATTGTAGCAACCATTCCTTTCGTCATCACGGATGCCGCTCCTATCTCCCTCTATTATCTTGACTCTACAGGAGAGCAGTTCACTCAACCGGAGGGTCCTGCTTTTGAGATCATCAAAGATATTCCGACCATTGACGCAATGGCAGAACGGGTGACCGAGGGAAGTCTGATTACCCTCAACGGAACTTTCCTGAATTTGATTGAAAGCATCCATTTCGGGGATGAAGTGAAAGTGACTAACTTCGTTGAGAAGACTGCCAACAGCATTGTATTCCGTGTTCCGGAATTGCCGGAGAGTGCTACTGTGGATGTTCTGGCCAAATATTATGAGGGAACAGGCAGTCTGACACTACGGAATGACTGTTATGTATTTATTCCGAGAGTATTCAGCTATCCGAATCTGAAGATGGGCGCACACCGCAATGAAGATTTCGGTAATATGATTAACGGAACTACCGGACAGGTTTCCACCACTTGTATCCTGAAAGATGTGGATTCCCGTGCCCTGATTGATTTTGCAGCGGTACACAACAGTAATAATGACTTTGCATTGAACGGTCCGCAGAACATAAAAGCTAATTTGAGAAACTACTGGTGTAACGGTACTCCATTGCCTCCATTGAAAAGTTCTTCTACCGAAGCCGAAGTCAACGAAAACTTTGGTGAGTTTACTTCTACTGTCACCAAACTTCTTGTACTTCAGGAAAGCAAAGGATATGGCGAACTGATTAGAAACATTAAAGAAGGAAACATCGAAGAAATATCTCCTACCGACGAGATTACCAAAGCATTATTCAATATTGATATGGATGCGGAAGGTTCCAACTCGGTACGCAGCCGTCAGAAAACGGAAGCAGAGGATAAAGAAGCATCGAATATATACAAGGCAGGCAGTGTCGTTGTGTTCAAGAATCTGAAGAAGAATAAATTCGGTATCATGATTATCCGTTCTGTCAATGTAGATTTTGACGCTGTTAAGGCGACGAATGATGCCAATGCAACGATTACTTTCGACCTGTATTATCAACGTTACTAAAAAAGACGAAAGACAATGAAAAGACAATATAAATTTACCGCATTATCGGCAGTCTTGTTCTGTCTGATAGGTTTGTTGTACGGATGTACCCGTGACAATGAAATTATAATTCCGGAAACGTCTGTCAATCCACTGGCTACGGATTATTCCGTAGCAATCGGTGACGAGGTTACCTTTACCGGGCAGAATATGCATCTGATCTCTAAAGTGGCTTTTGACAATCAGGTGGTCAACATCACCACCGAGCCATCCAACCGTTCACAAACCACGCTGATAGTGGCGGTGCCCGATAATTTTGAAGTGACACAGCATATCTCTGTCGTTGCCACTTACAATTCGGTACACAAACTGACTTTGAGTGATGCATTCGAAGTGGTAGTGCCGGGTGTCACCACTGATGTAAGTTCTGCTACTATCGGAGATAAGATCACACTTACAGGAAAGAATATGCACCTGATTACTAAGGTAAACTTCGGAGATCAAGTGGTATCTTTCGATCCCAATCCGGACCGTTCGCATACTTCACTTATGGTAACCGTACCCTCAACTTTCGATGTAACTAAAAAAGTCCAGTTGAGCGTTACGTATACCACCAATACCGTGAATGTATCTAATGATTTTGAAGTAATCGTGCCACCGGTTATTCCTACTGTCACCACTGTTCTGGAAGGAGAAGTGGGCACAGGAGCCATTATTACGCTGGCCGGAACCAACCTGAATATTATCAAGAAACTAATCGTAAACGGTCAATCTTACGAGTTTACAGCTACCGCTACCAGCCTTTCTTTCAATGCTCCCGAAGACATTACCGAAAATTTAGTAATCGACAACGTAGTATTAGTGTATGACAACGTGTTGGGAGATAATCAGGAACTAGCCGTATCGGGAAGCGTAACTGTGAAACCGACACCTACCCTGCCATACGTCCTTTGGGAGGATATCGAACTGGGAAGTCATGGAACGGAGAATGCTTTCTTTGATGTTACGAATGGACGGACGATGACTCCATGCGATGTAGTCGAACATAAAGAATGGGTTACTTTCGCAATGGATAATACTAGCGGTGCACCCACAGCGCGTCTGTTGAACCCGGCCAATATCGGAACCAATCTTCTGAACAGTCAGTTTTGCAATGGTACAGCTTTGAATCTGAATGATTATGCCATCTGGAAAGAATCCACACAGACAACTCCATTCAAGAAAGTCACAGATGACGCACTGATTACCAAAGTGACAAACGGTGAAATCACCAATATCCGGGATGACATCGGAGATGTGAAAGCGTCTGATATCAAAACAAATACTCCGACTGTTGCAGCAGGAGAAGTGTATTACTTCTATCATAAGGAGAAATTCGGATTGATTTGGGTGAAACAGCTGAATATTCAAACAGACAGAAAACTGAACACCATCATTATGAATGTATATTACGAGAAATAGACAATACAATAAAACGAGTACCCAAAAAGTTATATTATCCCATGAATCTACGAGCGAACTACTCCAAGAGAATCCGTTTGTCACTGGCTTTCAGCATTGTTGCAATGACTGTTTGCGCCCAGAGCATCTGGAATGCGGAACATCTGGAACAAGTGAAAAAGTCTCTCAATCAACCCGCATACAACGCCACTTATCTGAACTTACTAAAGCAGGCAGACAAGGCTTTGAACGCCCACTATCTTTCTGTTATGATGAAAGATAAAACGCCACCAAGCGGAGACAAACACGACTACTTGAGCCAGGCACGCTATTTCTGGCCGGACCCGACCAAGCCGGACGGTAAACCTTATATCAGCCGCGATGGTGTATCCAATCCGGAACTGGATAAACTGGACCGTAACCGCTTGGGAGAGATGGCAAATAATGTCACGACACTCGCACTTGCGTGGTATTTCAGTGGCAAAGAACAGTATGCACTGAAAGCAACCAAACAGATTCGTGTCTGGTTTCTGGATAAGAAAACCTGCATGAACCCACATCTGAAATATGCGCAGGTTGCGCCCGGACATAATAATGATCTTGGCCGTTGCTATGGTGTGATAGATACTTATTCGTTAGTGGAAATGCTGGATGCCGTTCAGCTTCTTGAAAAATCCCGTTCGTTCACCTCGAAAGATTCAGAGCAGCTAAAAAAATGGTTCGGGCAATTACTGGACTGGATTCTGACTAGTGAACAAGGAAAAGAAGAAGCCAGCCGCCCCAACAATCATAGTACTGCTTATGATGCACAAGCCATTGCATTTGCACTCTATACAGGCAATCATAAAGTAGCCGAACGGATACTTCGGGAAGTTCCCAAGAAGCGGGTATTCAAACAGATTGAACCGGACGGCAAACAGCCCGAAGAATTACGCCGGACATTGGCTTTCGGATATTCAGAATTTAATCTGCAACATCTGATAGATATTGCGACTATGGGAGAAAAAGCCCATGTACCTGTTCTTTCTGTCAGTTCTGCTGACGGACGAAGCATTTACAAAGCTGCCGATTTTCTGAAGCCATATCTCGGCAAAGGAGTCAAAGAATGGCCTTACAAGCAAATCAGCGAATGGAACGGTAAACAACAGGAATTATGTAAAGACCTGTATCGACTGTATCTGCTAGATTCCACTCGTACCGATTATTTAAAGGCATATCAGCAGTTCCGGAAAAGCAATCCGAAAGATCTTTTTAATCTTCTTTTCCTGAAAGAGGAAAGTAAATAAACTCTCAAAGACTTGACTTTCGATTCCGAATGTCGTATCTTTACAGAGTTAATGATAAAGTAGTTTCAATTAAACTGCACGTAAAGAGGTTGTGTCAAAACGTTGGCACAACCTCTTTCTTTTTATATATCAAAGAAAAAATCATATTCATAGAGAGGAAAGTTCCCCCACCCCGGCTTTCCTTTCAGTTTTGCCCGGTGTTCATTCTCCTTTAACCCGGTGCATAGCGATCTTCACCTTGCTTCTTACCGGAATTAGAGTGTGCGTTGCCATCTTTTAGAGGCTCTGTTCTCTCCTAACAGACCGTCTGTTCAGGTAAAACAGAGCCTCTATTGAAATAAAACGTAATGTCTGTTTTCCCACTGTCTCTGCCAAGTTAATAATCAATAAAGTTGCTCTTGACAAAAAATAGCTTTATCTTTGGGGTTTGTTAAAGCAGACACAATAGGTATATATTATGAGTGAAAAGATTATCAAATGGGGCTTCATTGGTTGTGGAGAAGTAACCAAGACCAAAAGCGGTCCCGCTTTCCAGAAAGTAGAACATTCGGAAGTCGTAGCCGTGATGAGTCGTGACGGTGCGAAAGCGAAAGCGTATGCCAAAGAGAGAGGAATCAAAAAATGGTATGACGATGCACAAGAACTGATCGATGATCCGGAAGTAAATGCCATCTACATTGCCACTCCTCCTTCCTCACATGCTACGTATGCCATTATGTCCATGAAAGCAGGCAAACCTGCCTATATTGAGAAACCAATGGCTGTGACGTACGAAGAATGTACGCGCATCAACCGCATATCCAATGAAACGGGAGTTCCCTGTTTCGTTGCTTACTATCGCCGTTATCTCCCCTATTTCCAGAAAGTAAAGGAACTGGTAGAGAACGGTACTATCGGTAATATTATCAATGTGCAAATTCGTTTTGCCCAGCCGCCACGCGATCTGGATTACAATCGTGACAACCTTCCCTGGCGTGTGCAGGCTGACATTGCCGGAGGTGGCTACTTCTACGACCTTGCTCCGCATCAAATTGATTTGTTGCAGGATATGTTCGGTTGTATCCTCGAAGCAAGCGGTTATAAGAGCAATCGAGGTGGACTTTATCCTGCTGAAGATACATTAAGCGCCTGTTTCCAATTTGATAGCGGATTGGTTGGTAGCGGTTCCTGGTGTTTCGTAGCCCATGACTCTGCCCGCGAAGACCGTATTGAAATTATCGGTGACAAGGGAATGATTTGTTTCTCTGTCTTTACTTATGAGCCTATCGGCTTACATACCGAAAAAGGACGGGAAGAAATCTGTATCGGTAACCCGGAACATGTGCAACAACCTCTTATTCAGGCAGTGGTCGATCACTTGTTAGGTAAGTCCGTTTGCTCCTGCGACGGAGAAAGTGCAACGCTCACTAACTGGGTAATGGACAAGATATTAGGTAAACTATAACCCGAAAAAAAGCAAAAAAAAGTATCATTTTCTTGCGAAGTTTACTGATACTGTTAAAAAATTAATAGGAATATTCCATTGTATATTGTTAGTTTTTTCTATCTTTGTAAAAAGAAGCAAAGGGAAAATGAAACTAACAATATATTTTTTGTGCCATGACTAGAGAAGACTTAATGCGGAAAGCAATCGAGCTCTCCAAAGAAAATGTTGAAAATGGTGGAGGCCCTTTCGGTGCTGTGATTGCCACGAAAGAGGGGGAAATAGTTGCAACAGGAGTAAATCGTGTTACGGCATCTTGTGACCCAACTGCTCATGCCGAAGTGAGTGCGATACGTGCCGCAGCTGCCAAACTCGGTACTTTTAATCTTAGCGGATACGAAATCTATACTTCCTGCGAACCTTGTCCCATGTGTCTCGGTGCGATTTACTGGGCGCGATTGGATAAAATGTACTATGGAAACAATAAGACCGATGCCAAGAATATTGGCTTCGACGACTCTTTTATCTATGACGAACTGGAACTGAAGCCTGAAGACAGAAAGCTTCCTTCCGAAATCTTATTGCATAATGAAGCCCTTACTGCCTTCAAAGCCTGGGCGGCCAAAGAAGACAGAGTAGAATATTAAAAAACCTCTCACTATTATTAACCTATTAATTACCCCTCAAATGAAAAGAAAAAGCCTTTTATTTGTTATGGCATCAGTATGCCTGTTCAGTTGTCAACAGCAAGAAGAACTGCAAGATCCCAGTAAAGAAGGTATCAACTTTCTTACTACTGTCGACAATGAAAGTATCACTGACGCTGTTACTCGTAGCAGCAGTAACCTGTCACTCCCTTTAAAAAGTAGTTTTTCAGCTGGAGACGTCATTTCAATGTCCGTTTCCGAGCAGGAATATCAGCCTTTTACTTTGGGAGTAGATAACCAAAATTGGAGCGAGACAGCTACAGATTCGGAAGCTGTAACTTTCTATGCTCATTATCCCGAATTGTCCGGTGATGTAACGACTAGATCCCTCTTTAGTCGCTACCGTGACATCAAAGGCGGTTTAGAATATTTGTTTGGCACAGCCCAAGCCAGCAAAGGTTCTAGCAATGTAGCCCTTACATTCAAGCGAATGACTGCGCCCGTTATTCTACTTGATGAAAAAGGCAACCCGTACGAAGGTAAAGCAATCGTTAAACTTTTCTTGAAGAACAAAGGTGTGCAGGATCTTTTCAACGGTAAAATCGAAGCTGACAAGAATGCAACCCCGGAATATATCAGTATCCGGAAAATTTCCGAAGGTATCCTGACTAACTTGATTCCACAGATAATCAAGGCTGGTGAGAAGATTGGTTCTGTAATTGTAGACGATAAGGAAGAACCTATCATCGCAGATCAGGATATTACCATAGAAGCCGGAAGTCCTGTTACGATGAGACTTTACGGAGGCCGCGGAATTATTGATGAACGGACTCCGTTACGCAGATAAAACAAAAGAATAAAAGTGATACTAATAAAAATCCCCGGAACCGCTGTAGACACTCAGCATTCCAGGGATTTTTTACACACAAAAGTTATTATTGAAATTGAAAACTGTCTCTTTATTAGATTAGAAGCGCATACCTACGGTAAGAACCACCTTATGATTATTATTGGTTACCTTTGTTCCTGGTAATTCTAAACTATCAAAAGCATAGAATGTTTCTTTATAAGTGTTATACAAATATGCCATATCCACATAGAAACTTTCACCACGATAACCACAACCGAATGTATAATTATTAGTAGCACCCGGATTAGAGAACTCCGTATCAGTACGCATTGAGTTTACAGGAAGATACTTAAAAGCGTCTGATTTCAAAGGAGCAGTTATATGATTATATCCCAAACGGAATGAAAATTCCGGTGCTAGCTTAAATTCAGCTCCAACACGAAGTGTATGAACAGGCTTCATCATCGCTTTAATGTCTTCCGTCTGACCTAATTCATATCCGTCCGGATCTTTCATTTTAGCTTTAGTACGGTCTGAATATTCATACTCAACTCCCAATGCGACGGAAGAACCGATAGTATATCCCATACTTGCATTGAATTTCCACGGAGTAACTAATTTATATTCATATTCTCCTTCAGTATCATTTCCACGAGCATCATAAGGTCTAGTAATATCATTTAACTCTTCACTCAAGTCGAAACGAAGATAAGCAGTATTCCGCTCCTTCAAACTAAAAAAAGTCGGAGTATGTACAGCTGCACCAATACGGAATGAGGATGACTCAAAAGGACGAAGAATAAAACCTAGTTTAAAATCAACCCCACTACCATCTACCCAAAAGTCATTTCCTAAGGTATATCCTCCATGGCCATTTCCATCCTTATCTGTAAAGTCTTCATTATATTCGCTGGTTCTATCATAGTTCACACTATAAAGTCCTAACGTAGCTCCAACATAAAAACGATCATAAAAATTCAATGCACCATTCAAATCAAAAGAATGAATACCTCCACTTTCTTTCGAACGATAAGACTGACTCACAGCATCTCCTGCTCGAAAATAGGGTTCATATCCCTCAAAAGGAGGTTCTGCATCTGGATTATCAGGATCAACTTCCCCGTAAACAGGATTCACTAAATGAGCATTATATCCCATAATACCCAACCAAGGCAATTCCGGATTTTGGAAAGCATCATCGCTCCTCAAAGCTGCTTCTGTAAATGGATCAAAACCTCCGTATGAATCAAAGTTCACCATATTTGCCATCTGCACTGTTTGAGAGGTATTGAATACTCCACTCATCAGCATACTTCTATTGAATGACTTCATTTTGCGATAATTGAAACCAAAGTTGGCAAATCTCAACGCTGTTGTATTCCCTATTTTTGTAGAGAACACAAATCCGGCATTATCGAATGAACCATGAAACTTGTCAAGACTCGCTCCATTAGCTTTTGTTCCTGTATTATCAAAACCAAATGACACCATAAAATCATTGCTGCGATAAATTCCGATACCGGCAGGATTGGTTCCCATAGTAGTAATATCTCCACCCAAGGCTCCCATAGCACCACCCATACCTACAAAACGAGCAGTTCCATTTAAATCACTTCCCATCCATCGGTTTGCATCATAGATAGTTGTTTGAGCATTTAGAAATCCTACACCTATCAAAAGAATACAAATCGCTAATATTCTATTACTTTTCATAATCAATCTCTTTTGAAATTATAAATTATCTTCTATAGCTACCGCCAGAACTACGTGAAGAGCCACCACCGCCACTACTACGTGAAGAACTGCCACTGCTACCAGAACTGCGAGAATAACTACCACTGCTACCTGATGAGTAGCTACTTCCACTACTTCTTGAATAGCTACCTGAATTGGAAGAGCGGGATGATGATCTATCAGGTGTATAGCTTCGTGATGTAGAAGTTGAACTTCCGCGTGAGTAGCTACTACCGCTACTGCGACTAGTACTTGTTCTGGAATTTCCCGTTGAACTGTTACTTCTAGTATAGGAAGAACCAGAATTACGTGTGCTAGTACCGGAACTACGTGTACTGCTTGGGCGTGTGTATGTTTCCGTATTCCTACGAGAATATGAACTTCCCGAACGAACAGAACCATTACTACTGCTACGAGTATAATCACGTGTTCCTACTACTCTGCTATTTGCACCTGTAGTGGTACCGGAACGACGAACACTTTGTCCAACTGAAGAATTAGTAGGCCGTGTAGTTGATGAACCTGTTCCTCTTCTATAAGAAGTAGAATTATAATTTCTCGAACCTGAATAATAGGAACGGTTATTTCCATTTATCACACTACGTCCGGCATAATAAGGTCTTCCACCTCCGCCCCAGCCCCAGCTAGGACCACCGTGCCAGTGGTGGTGATGTCCCCAATAACCGCCGCCATACCAGCCACCCCAGTAGCCGCCATACCAGCCGCCCCAATAACCCGGAGAATATCCCCAAGCGTAGTAAGGACGATTCCATCCCCAGCCATAGTTCCATCCCCAGCCGTAAGAGCCATAACGCCAATCCCACCAAAGTGGATTACTGAATGTCGGGAACGCATAAGCATACATACCGTCGGTATATACGTTCCAGTCCCATGAATTCGGACCGTAAACTACATCCCAATACAACGGGCTGCTGATGCTGATAGCAAAACGCGGATTGCGGAAACGGATGATACGTTCAGCGTATTCATAGTCGTCTTCCGTACCATTGAATTCGCCTGTCACCCATTCTCCGTCCAAATCCGGATTAGATTTTTCTTTTATATATAAGGTATCATTATCCATTACGAATTCATTATCACGTACATCGTAACGGCGGTTATATTCATCCACATCCCGTGTTCTTCCCTTACGGTCCTGAACCACTACTGTAGTACCCGGTGAAGTATAGATGTTGGTCACCTGTTTCTTCGTTTCCTTCTTAACCGGAGTTTCTTTCTTCTCCTGTTTGTCTTTTGAAGGAATGAAGTAAAGGTCGTCATCAACGCTTTGTGCCATCAAGCCTATCGGGAGGCACAAGGCAAATAGCAAGAAATAAACAATCTTTTTCATATCATCTCGGTTTATGTAATTACTTAAACTTATTCATGTTACAAAGATAAGGAAGAGATTTTTCGTCCGAGGGAGATTTTCCCCAAAGGATAATAGGGAAATCCCTATTTCTAACTATCTTTGTCCATTATTCACCAGAATTAAAAACAACTATGAAGTATTTTGAGTTCACATTCCGCACCCACCCTTGCACAGAAATCGTCACTGACGTACTAGCTGCCGTACTGGGTGAAGTCGGGTTTGAAAGTTTTGTTGAGTGTGAAGGCGGACTGACCGCATATATCCAACAGACAATCTGTGATGAAAACGCCATCAAGATTGCCATCACCGAGTTCCCCCTACCCGATACGGATATTACTTATACATACACCGAAGCAGAAGATAAGGACTGGAATGAAGAATGGGAAAAGAATTTCTTTCAACCCATCATTATCGGAAACCGATGTGTGATTCACAGCACTTTCCACCAAGATGTTCCCAAAGCGGAATATGACATTGTCATCAATCCTCAAATGGCCTTCGGAACAGGACATCACGAGACTACCAGCCTCATTATTGAAGAATTGTTGGACAGTGAACTGAAAGATAAATCTCTGCTCGATATGGGCTGCGGAACTTCGATTCTTGCCATCCTCGCACGTATGCGGGGCGCACGCCCCTGTACAGCCATCGACATTGATGAATGGTGTGTACGAAACTCCATCGAAAATATCGAATTGAACCACGTAGACGATATTGCCGTTTCACAAGGAGATGCCTCGTCGCTTACAGGAAAAGGACCTTTCGACGTTATCATCGCCAACATCAACCGGAATATATTACTGAATGATATGAAGCAATATGTTGCCTGCATGCATACGGATTCCGAACTCTATATGAGTGGATTTTATGTAGACGATATTGCCGCCATCCGCGAAGAAGCGGAAAAGAACGGATTGACTTTCGTTCATTATAAAGAGAAGAATCGCTGGGCAGAGGTGAAGTTTGTTTATAAAGGATAAGAGTCGGCGGAAGACTCCTGATTGATACAGAAAAAATAGTGACGGTATACGTGCGGGATAGTGACGCTATCCATAGCATATACCGTCACTATTTGTATCGGATAGCGTCACTATCTTATAAAGAGAAACAAAACTGTTACGCAAACTCTTTCTTTACCTGTTGGCACCATGCTTTGATTTTCTTTTCCGCCTGCTCGGACTGATTATCCAAATCGACAACCAACCCGCACCACTGCTCGCCACGCAAGCCTTTTGAACGTTCGAAAGTGTAACCTTCGGAAGAAGTAAAACCGACCAAAGTAGCCCCATCCCCTTCAAAGACTTCTGCCAGCAGACCGATTCCATCTGCAAAATTCTCTGGATAGCGTATCTGATCTCCCAAACCGAAGATAGCCACCTTCTTACCTTTTAATTTCATTGTCCGGAGCTCCGGCAACAGTTCGTCCCAATAAGTAGGAAGTTCCCCGTCAAACCAAGTGGAAGCACCCACAATGAAGCAGTCATAAGCAGCAAAATCATTTTGCCAAGCCTGCTCGATAGGCACCACTTCTATCTTGTCTTCACCAAACTCTTTCTGTATTTTCTCTGCCACCCAACTCGTTCTTTCGGCTTTGGTAGCATAAAATAAACCTATCTTTTTCATAATCCACACTATTTAATATTCCAATAATCTCCGGGCAGCCTCGTATATCTTGGCCTCATCCGGCAGAATTTCCTTTTCCAAAATCGGATTAAAACCGACAGGAGTAAAAGTAGAACCGACACGCTGCACCGGTCCATCGAGATAGCGGAACATCTCTCCACTAATCATAGCAGCAAGCTCCGCACCAAAACCGGAGAATACTTTATCTTCATGAACCACCAATGCCTTGCTCGTTTTCTTGACCGATTCGAATATCGCCTCTTTATCCAACGGAATCAAGGAGCGAATATCAATGACTTCCACTTTCCAGCCACCTTCTTTTTCCAATCGTTCTGCTGCGTGCAGACAGAAATGGGTGGTATTGCCATAGGTAATAATGCTTAAATCTGATCCCTCACGACGAATACGTGCTTTTCCGAAAGGTACTTCAAAATCTTCCGGCACTACTGCCGCTGCTTCTACCGAATTATACAATGCTTTCGGTTCGAGGAACAGCGTGAAGCCTTTGGATCGCATACTGGTACGAAGTAATCCGGCAGCATCATCCGCAAAAGATGGGCAGACAATACGTGCCCCCGGTAAAGTGGTCAAAGCTCCCTCCAGGTTTTGAGAATGATACAAGCCTCCACCGATATAGCCACCGGAAGCCAGACGCAGAGTTATATTCGGAGCGAATTTCCCATTGCTACGCCAGTACTCATGTGTACACTCCACATATTGTTCTACGGCAGGCCAGAAATAATCGGCAAACTCCGCTCCCTCAATCACCACATGAATTTTAGGATCAAAGCGACTCATTCCATTGGCGGTGCCTACAATATAATCTTCCGCAATCGGTGCACTGAATACACGGGCTTCGCCGAATTCCTGCTGCATACCTTTGGTTACATTAAACACGCCTCCTTTTTCCCTGTTTGCCACATCCTGTCCCCAAATAAAGGTATCGGGATTATAGCGGAATTCAGCTTTCAATGTTTCATTAATGGCATTGACTAGAAAAGTCTTCTCCCCTTCCGCCTCATGTGTACCATCTTTATATTTCTGTGGCTGATAAGGTTCGGGCATTACAAAATCATAAATGCTTTTAGGATCGGGATCGGGAGCAGCCAAAGCCTTCCGGTTGGCAGCAGACAATTCTTTCTTTGCATCAGTTTCTATTTGTTGCAGTTCTTCCTCGGTCAGACGTTTATAACGCAGCAGCATCCGGCGGAACTTCATCAAGGGATCAGCATCTTTCACATATTCCAATTCATTCTCATCCCGATACAAGGTGTGCTTATCTGAATTGGAGTGCGAACCGATCCGGACACAATTCGCCTGCACAATAACCGGATTACGGGTACTGATAGCATATTCTCGCGCTTCGGTCATAGCATTCATCGAATCGAATACATCCTTTCCGTTACAATAGATAATTTTCAGGTTCTTGAAGCCCGAGAAGTTCTCGGCTACTTTACGGTTGGCAGTCTGTTCCGATTTGGGTACGGAAATACCATACCCATTATCTTGTATTACAAAAATCACAGGAAGACGTTCGAGGCTGGCACCATTGATAGCTTCATAAACGAATCCTTCGGAAGTAGCCGACTCTCCGTGAGAAGTAATAGCTACGCCTTTATGTCCATAATATACCATTGCTCTGGCCACACCTGCTGCGTGAAGGTCGTGTGTACCAGTAGCAGAGGAGATGTTTTCAATGTGCCATTCCGGTTTGGCGAAATGGTTCGACATGTGACGTCCTCCGCTACCTGGGTCCGTTGCTTTGGAAATACCGTTCAGGATAACTTCTTCAGCGGTCATTCCGGCGGAAAGCACGGTTAACATATCCCGGTAGTATGGAAACAGGAAATCTTCACCGAGAGTGAATACCTGACCGACAGCAAGTTGAATACCATCATGCCCTGCATAGGGAGCATGATAAGACCAACCCAAAGATTGCAACAGGTAAGACGGTGCCTTTTCGTCCAAGGCACGCCCCAATGTCATCAGATGATACCACTTTTTCAGGGTTTCTACATCTGTAGTCTTTATATCATATTTCTTTTTCATGAGTAATGAAGTTCTTAATGAATGAAACAATCAGTTATCAGCCTTTCCAATTTTCGAGATAGTCGGCTATAAAATGCAGGAAGTTACCTCCCAACATTCCGTCTACTACCCGATGATCGTAAGACAAAGACAAGTACATTTTATGCCGGATTGCAATCGTATCACCCTCCGGAGTTTCTACAACAGCAGGTTTCTTCTCAATATACCCTACTCCCAAGATAGCAACTTGCGGCTGATTAATGATTGGCGTACCGAACAGGCTCTTGAATGTACCAAAATTGGTTATCGTAAATGTACCCCCATCAATATCTTCCGGCATTAATTTGTTATCCCTTGCTTTCAAGGCCAAAGAATCGATGGCAACAGCCAACCCGTTCAGATTCAGATGATCGGCATCATGCACCACAGGAACAATCAGATTTCCATCATTCAAAGAGACGGCAATACCGACATTAATATGCTTTTTGAAAAGAATATTGTATCCATCTACCGATACATTCACCTGTGGATAGGCAGCCAATGCTTTTGCCACGGCTTCCGTTATCACAGGCATATAAGTCAGTTTCACTCCTTCGCGACGGAAGAAAGCGTCTTTATTCTTTTCACGCCAACGTACCAATTTGGTAACGTCTACTTCTACTACATTGGTCACGTGAGGAGATACTTTCTTAGACATAACCATGTGGTCGGCAATAATCCGGCGGACACGATCCATCTCTTTTACTTCGACTCCAGGCATTGCTACAGGAGCAACCTTCGGACTTGCCTGTTCAGAAGAAACAGCAACTGATGGTTTGCTTGCGGCCGGAGCAGCAACAACAGATGCCGGCTTCGGTTCAACACTACCTCCTCTTTTCTTCTTTTCAATATAATCTTTTATATCTTTCTTACTCAATCGCCCTTCATAACCAGTTCCTTGTATAGCATCCAGCTCTTCTTTCGGAATTTTAGCTTCCCGCGCCAACTGAATCACAACAGGAGAGTACCAACGTTCTTCCTCTACAACAACAGGTTTCGATGCAGTATTCGCTGATTCGTTCCTAGCAGTTTCCGCTAACGATGGTGATGTTTCAGAAACATTTATCGGCTCCGTTCCTGAAGATTCTTCTCCATCCAAATCAATTATAGCGACTACTGTTCCTACAGCAACCGTATCGCCCTCCTTATATAAAATCTCCACCACTTTTCCCGCTACGGGAGAAGGGATCTCCGCACTTACTTTGGCAGTATTCACTTCAAAAAGCACATCGTCTTCCTGAATCATATCACCTACCTTTACAGACCAAGAGACGATTGTCCCTTCGGTTATACTCTCGCCCAACTTAGGCATTTTTATTTCGAATTTTGACATAGACAGTAAATTTATTATTCAACCTTGATATATTACAACAACGGGCTGAAATAGAAAGTTTTAAGTTAAGTAAATTTTAACCGGATGCTGACAAAGCCAGCCCGGACATCAACGACTATATATCCACTCTTTCTGAATATATTTCCCTTCCCGGAGCTGATTAACAGCCTCTATTTCCTTCCCGGTAAAAGCACTGACAGATTGGGACTTACTGAAATACTGAAAAGCCTTCTCTTTAAAATCAGTTACAGTTCCCTCCGGTAAATAACTCCGAATATTGGTTACCTCACTCCGAACGGAAGGAACGGCATATACTGACGATAAAGTTTCATCATCAACCATCAGTTCCGGATTCAAAGCTTTATGCAATGCTGTCAGATCCGTATCATACAATAAAGTGCAATGATACAACACCCGATTCTTATGTACGCATTGCGCACTCCCTGATATTTTCAATCCATTCAGATAAATCCCCAGTCGTTCGCCTCCTTTTGCCATCAGGCCTATAGAGTTCAGGAAATCCAATGTCCGTTGCAAGTACGTAACAAATTCCGGCAATCGGGGAGCCGTTTCTATAAAAGTCAGATTGATATTGCCCAAATCATGGTACACCGCTCCCCCACCCGAAAAACGACGGGCAATATGTACTCGTTCCTGTTCCGCCCATTTCTTATCGACTTCCGACCGCAACCGCTGATGCTTACCTATTACCACAGAAGGAGTATCCTGCCAAAGCATGAAAATATCTTCATTTCCCTGCTTCAACAGATACTCTTCTGCTGCCAAGTGAAAGTAAATATCAGTAAACGGACTATAGATACATCGAATCATAGATCAAGCGGAATAAGAGTTAAAACATAATTTCGTGATAGATCTCTCCAACCGTAGGATGTGGAAACACAGTCTTCTGGAATTCCTCCACCGTGTACCCTCTCTGAATAGCAATACCTGCTATCACAATAAGTTCTGATGCCGGATTTCCCAACATGTGACAACCGATAATCTTCCCATCTTCATCCTGAATCAGCTTACAGAGCCCGTTTCCCTGTTCATTCTCCGCAACGAAGCGTCCGGAATAAGCCATCGGTAATTTCGAAATACGGTAAGGAATTCCTGATTTTACCAGTTCTTCTTCCGTCTTTCCCACTCCCGCCACTTCAGGGTTGGTATAAACGACTCCCGGAACACAATCGTAATTCATCCGGTCTTCCACTCCTAAAATATGATTGATGGCGACTTCCGCTTCACGGATAGCAGTATGCGCCAATAAAGAGTAGCCTGTAATATCACCACACGCATATACACGAGGATGCGAAGTCAACAGATGTTCGTCTACTTTCACTCCATTCCGATGCAGTTCTATATTCAGCTTGTCCAGTCCCACCTTGGATAGATTTGCCTTACGTCCTACACTAAGCAAGATCTTCTCCGCTTCAATAGCAGACATCTTGCCTTCTTTTTCTATCACAACTCCATGAGGATTTACTTCCACCACTTTCGTATTCAAATAGAAAGTGACTCCCCGTTTGGCATATTCGGCACGAAGCATACCACTGGTTTCCTTATCCATCGCTCCCAGAATCTCCGGCATCATTTCTACAACATGTACTTTCACGCCCATACTGTTGAAGAAAGAAGCAAACTCCATCCCGATCACCCCGCCACCAATAATGACCAGTGTCTTAGGGAGTTCCTTTATCTCCAAGGCCTCCTTGGAAGTCCAATAACTGATTTCTGACAGTCCCGGTATAGGAGGAATCACTGTATCAGAGCCGGTACATACCAGCAAATATTTCACGGAATAGGTTTCTCCGTCACAAGTGATTTGTATTTTCCCCTCTTTCTCTCCTTCTATCAGAGCTTCCTTTTCTATAATAGTCACTCCGTAAGAACTCACAGTCATCTTCACACCGCCCGTCAACATTTTTACTGTTTTATCTTTACGGCTCATAATCTTGGATAAATCGAACGAAGGAGATTCGGCAGAAACGCCGTATTTGGAAGCACTCTTGATGCTATCCAGTATTTTAGCAGAATATAACAAAGTTTTAGTAGGAATACACCCCTCATTGAGACATACTCCCCCCATTGCCTTTTTCTCAAAAAGAACAGTTTTTAATCCGTTGGCCCCTGCCCGTTCGGCAGCTGTGTACCCGGCCGGACCACCACCAATAATAGCTATATCAAAGTTCATAATCGTATTTTTTAGTAATAATACGATTATAACAAATATGAGAAGAGATAAGTTGTAGGGAAAAGAAATACCCGTTACTTAATTGTCAACTTTTTAAGTTCCTCTAACGAGCCATTAAACACATTCAAATCTACGTCTTCTTTAATGCCGGGAACACTTCCTACATCCGTATGTTGCCAAAAGTGCCATTTCCCCTGATACCGCACAGAGTCCACATAATAATGGGCAATCCAATAAGGGTATGCATTGAAGATAGAGTCGTCCAGGTAACGGGTTTTAAATTTATAAGAAGTGTATAGAATAGGCTTCACTCCATAATGAGATTCCACCCGGTCCAGCCAGCGTTTGATGCCTTGCTGTAATTCCTTTTTTTCCTTCCGCCCGGTCACTTCCACATCAAGTACGGGAGGTAAATCACCGGAAACAAGTTTTACCGTGCGAATAAAGAAGTCCGCCTGTTTCAAAGCATCCGTGCTCGGAATATAAAAATGATAAGCGCCACGGATAAATCCATGATTACGGGCATTGGCAAAATTTGCCTCAAATGTGGTATCGTTATGATCTCCTCCTTCTGTGGCCTTCATAAAGACGAAATGTAAAGGAGTAGCCGTCTCCTTATTCTGCAACAGCTTCTTCCAGTCAATCTTTCCCTGATAGTGAGAAATGTCAATACCATGAATATCATATCCGTCAGGGATGCAGACACCATATTCCTTTAAGCCATGGCAAGGTTTCCATCGATAAGCATAAGGGCGGATAAAGAAATAATAGAAAGCGACGGAGAAACAACCGACAATCATCACTGCCAGAATATTACGAAGCCAGGTAGGCATCACAGTTCGATGCTTCACCTGTTCCTTTTTTGAAGTACGGGAAGTCTTGGAAGAAGAGGTCGTTCCCTTTCTTTTAGTGGTGGAAACAGTTCTTTTCTTCTGTACGGCAGACATCGGGTTGTTGCGTTGTGGCATTTACTTTAAACGATCAATGTTTTTAGAGATAGGCACGGATTACACGGAATACAGGGTTATAAGAAATAACTAAAAACCGTATTAATCCGCGTAATCCGTGCCTGAAAGAACCCTTCATTGCAGCTGTTGTATTAACAACTACTTTGAAATGTATTTATTTAGCTTGTTCCAGTTGCAAAGTCTTAGTTGCCTGGTCGCAAACTTCTGTAGGACCGAAGTATTGGATCGGACCCGGATATACATAATCCGTTTCGATAGCCCAACGTTCGCGTTGTGCAGCAAATGCTTTGAAAGGAGCACCATCCAGTTTTACCAATGCTTTCTGGATAACCGGCTTCATTTCACCGTGACGACGTTCCATGTTCATCATCATGGTAATAGGCACACCACCAGCAATCCATTCAGCAGCAGGAGCTGTTGTGTTACGTACAGAAGACATATAACCAGTCTTACCGTTAGCAATCAACATAGAAGCTGTGTAACCCAAAGAGTAGCAATAGTCAGCGTCAAAATTTGACGGAGCAGCACAACGTCCTTCATAACCGAAGAAGTGGTGTTGAGCAGCAAATTTACCAACATACTTGCCTTCTTCTTTCCATGCAGCCAACTTAGTAGCTACCATTTCAGACAACAGTTTTTCAGTTTCGATCAATGATACCTGAACGTTTCCGTGCGGGTCACGATCCAAAGTCAACTGACGGGCAACACCTTCCGGCAGACTAGCATAAATAGCAGAGTTTTCCGGAGAAAGTTTGCGGATGATATAATCACGTTGGTGAGATTTCTTAATCTGACCGAATTCTTCAGCATTAGCAGCCAGGAAGTCATTCAATTCAGCAATCAGACGTTTCATGGCAGGAATGAACTCTACCAATCCTTCCGGAATCAAAACTGTACCGAAGTTGTGTCCTTGTGCTGCACGGTCTGCTACCACTTTAGCGATAGATGTTACTACATCGTCCAAAGACATATCTTTTGCTTCCACTTCTTCTGAAATGATACATACGTTAGGCTGTACTTGCAAAGCACATTCCAGTGCGATGTGAGAAGCCGAACGACCCATCAATTTGATGAAGTGCCAGTATTTACGTGCAGAGTTACAGTCACGTTGGATGTTACCGATTACTTCAGCATAAGTCTTACAAGCTGTATCGAAACCGAAAGAAGTTTCAATCATATCGTTCTTCAAGTCACCGTCGATTGTTTTCGGGCAACCGATTACCTGTACACCATACTTCTTAGCAGCATAGTATTCAGCCAATACACAAGCATTTGTATTAGAGTCGTCCCCACCAATAATAACCAGTGCCTTGATGCCCAGTTGTTTGATGATTTCAAGTCCTTTTTCAAACTGGCTTTCAGCTTCCAGCTTCGTACGTCCGGAACCGATGATATCGAAACCACCTGTGTTACGGTATTCGTCGATGATATCAGCAGTCAGCTCCATATAGTTGTGATCTACCAGACCACCAGGACCCAGAATAAAACCATATAATTTGTTTTCCGGGTTCAATTTCTTGATACCATCGAACAAACCGGAGATTACATTGTGTCCGCCCGGAGCCTGACCACCGGAAAGAATTACACCTACATTCATAGCAGGAAGAGCAACAGCTTCACCAGCTTCGAATGTAATCAACGGCATTCCATACGTGTTCGGGAATAATGCTTTGATAGCTTCCTGATCGGCTACAGATTGAGTAGCAGCACCTGCTACAGCCTTAACAGCTCCTGATGCCAATGCTTTCGGAAGTTTGGGCTGGTAAGCAGCCCTTGCGATTTGCAATGCACTTTTAGTCATTTTCTTTAATTTTTTATTTAAAGGTGTTAGTAAGTTTCTTGTCAAACTTGAAAAGCGTTGCAAATTTCGCATTTTTTTCCGAATTATAAAAATTCTTCTTCTGTTGTTTTTAAGACAAAAGAAAGAAGAAAGAAAAATTAAGGCTATCTCCCGACGTAGGAGATAGCCTTTACGTTTTCTTCAGCGAGCTAATTTATAATATAATTCTAGGGATTCTGCTCCCAGCCTCCGCCAAGAGCCTTATAAAGTTGAACCACCGCAATCAACTCGTCACGAATGGCATTACTCAATCCGATTTGGGCATCAAAGTATCCACGTTGGGCATCCAACACATCCAGATAGTTGATGACTCCATTGATGTACTGCAATTGTGCCAAGTCCATGTAGCTCTTGGCCGAACGTTCCAGATTGGCACGAAGTTCGTACACTTCCTTAATCTTGTTGAAGTTGACAATCGCATTACGTGTTTCCTTGAAAGCTTCCAGTACGGATTTCTCATAACTATGTACTTCAGCCTCATAAGCAGCCTTTTTCGCTTTCAATGCCGCACGGTTCTTTCCCCAACCAAAGATAGGAGTTAATAAAGCTCCTTCCATAACTGCATAGGGAGATTTCAAGAGTTCCGACAAAGAAGTACTTTCACTACCGAAACCACCTGTCAGGGCAAGACGCGGGAACATATTCGTATAGGCCACTCCTACTTTTGCATTGGCAGCAATCAATTTCTGCTCTGCCTGACGAATGTCGGGACGGCGTTCCAACAAAGTAGACGGCAACCCTACAGGAAGTGTTTCCGGAGAATTAAACTCCTGAAGCAAACGGGAACGGGCTATCTTATTAGGATATTCACCCGCAAGATAAGCAATATCGTTCTCTTTCAGGGAGATTTTACGTTCCAAGTCAGGAACCAAAGTGGCCGTACGTGCCAACTCCACTTGTGCCTGTCGATAGGAAGTCTCGGAAGTCAATCCACCGGCAAACCGGATACGCGCCAGGCGCACCCCTTCTTCACGGGCTTTCAATGTCTGTTTGACAATATCAAGCTCTGTATCCAAAGCTACCAGTTCATAGTAAGCCTGTGCCACTTCAGCCACAATCGTCATCTGCAATGCACGTTGTGCTTCAATAGATTGCAGATACTCGGCAATGCTGGCCGAACGCGCCCAACGCAGATTTCCCCAAAGATCGACTTCCCACGAAACGAGGAATTGTGCTTCAAAGGTATCCGATCTCTTGAAAGCATCTCCTCCATGATTCTCGAGTTCGCGTTCCCCTGTCACTTTTCCTTTAATATCCGGAAGCAATGCAGCCGTAGAAATTCGTTTCTGCGCAGCCATTTCTTTCACACGGGCAGCAGCAATCAGCATATCTTTATTATGATCCAATGCACGCTCTATCAGACTTCTCAATGTAGCATCTGTATAAATATCCCTCCAGTCCTGGTCACCGAAGCTAACCGAATCCTGTGATCTTTCCAAGCTGTCGGGTAAATGAAGATCAGGACGGACATAGCTTTTCCCTACCTTGCAGGAAGTCAGTACTCCGGCAAGTAACAGGATAGCAATATATAGTTTCTTTCGTTTCATTATTTCTTATGTTTTAAGATTTTCGACTTTGTTTTATACACCATCACAAAGAAGAACGGCACAAGAATGATACCAAATACGATGGCAAATATCATTCCGAAAAATACACCTGTACCGATTGCCTGCCGGCTTGCCGAACCCGGACCACTTGCCAGTACCATCGGAAGCATACCGAGCACAAAGGCAAGAGAGGTCATCAGAATCGGACGGAAACGCAATTTGGCTGCGTATATGGCCGATTGCACCAAGTCTTCACCTTTATCTACCTGCACCTTTGCGAACTCTACAATCAAAATTGCATTCTTAGCGGCAAGTCCGACCAACATAACCAAGCCAATCTGGAAATAGACATCGTTTTCCAATCCGCAAACCCATACTCCCAAATAGGCTCCCAAAGCAGCCACAGGTAAAGAAAGCAACACAGCAATAGGCACTGTCCAACTTTCGTATTGTGCAGCAAGGAAGAGGAAAACGAACAAGAATACCAGTGCCATCACCATACCCGTCTGACCTCCCGCCTGCTTCTCCTGATAGGAAAGGCCGCTCCATTCCAGTCCGATATTATCGGGAAGATGATCGCGGGCAATCTGTTCCATGATCTCCATCGCCTGTCCGGAACTATATCCTTGCGCAGCTGCTCCACGAATAACGGCCGTAGTAAACATATTGAAACGTTTGATACTTCCCGGTCCTGTGGTATATGATGCATTTCCCAGAGAAGTCAATGGTACCATCGCTCCATTGGAGGCTTTCACAAAAAACAAATTAATATTGTCTTTGTGTTCGCGATAAGGAGCTTCTGCCTGAATATAAACCTTATATATACGGTTGAACATATTAAAGTCGTTCACATAAACCGAACCGGTATAAGCCTTCATGGTAGAAAACACATCAGCCAAAGGTACACCCAGCATCTTCACTTTGTCTCGATCCACATCAAAATAGAGTTGTGGGATTTCCGACTGCAAAGAAGATGACAAGCCCGCCAACTCTTTGCGTTTGGATGCGTAGTACATTAATGTATCTGTCGCGTCTACCAAATTATCAAAAGTGGCTTCTCCACGAGCTTCCAGCTGCATCTCAAAACCTCCCGAACTACCGAGCCCCGGAATAACCGGAGGAGTGGACAGATAGACTTTACATTCCGGATATTCCTCAAGATGTTTCTCTACCGTATGCATGATCTTCTCAATAGTGGTACTCTTCCGTTCCTCCCAAGGTTTCAGGATCACCGTCAGTTCTGCACGTCCCTGGTTACTTCCGACACGAGGACTACTTCCCGTTACATTCTGTATATACTCAATGTACGGGTTCTTTTCCAGATAAGCAATGGCACGCTCTGTCACGATACGGGTACGTTCCAGAGTAGCCCCTTCCGGCAGTTCCAATTCAATCTTGAAATATCCCTGATCTTCCACAGGTAAGAAACTGGTCGGAATAATGCGATGAATCAACATGATAGCAATCAACACCATACCAAAAGCACTCAAAACTCGACGAGGATGCTTAATTGTACGAGTTACGGCAGCTACATACTTATTACTACCGATACCCAGCCATTCATTAATCTTCCGGAAAACGATATTCTTTTTCTTCCCGCTATCCGGTTTCAGAATCAGCGAACACATCACCGGACTCAATGTCAGAGCCACGACCGTAGAAATAAGCACGGATACTACAATTGTCACCGTAAACTGGCGATACAACTGTCCTGTAATCCCACTTAAAAAGCTAACCGGGACGAACACAGCCGCCAATACCAGCGAAGTGGCAATCAAAGCACTGGCAAGTCCGTTCATCGCTTTTTTCGTAGCTTCATAAGGACTTAGGTGCTCCGTTTCCATGATATGTTCCACACCTTCCACCACCACAATCGCATCATCCACCACAATACCGATCGCAAGGATCAATCCGAGCAATGTCAGGATATTCAATGAGAAACCGAAAATCAACATGAATCCGAAAGTACCGATCAATGAAATAGGCACCGCCACTACCGGAATCAACGTTGCACGCCAGCTCTGCAAGGATAAATAAACTACCAGAACCACCAATACCAACGCTTCAAACAACGTCTTATATACTTCATGGATAGATTCGGAAATATAAGTCGTCATATCGAACGGAATCTCATAGCTCAATCCCTCCGGAAAGTTCTTACTAATCTCATCCATTGCCTCTTTTACTCTCTCGGCCACTTCCATCGCATTAGCACCCGGTAACATATAAATACCAAGCACGGCAGCATTTTCACCGTTGATACCACTCTCTGTATTATACGAAGAAGCTTCCAGCGATACACGTGCCACATCTTTCAATCGAATGATAGAACCATTCGCATTGGCACGTACTACGATATCTTCAAATTGTCCTACAGTGGAAAGACGTCCCTGTGTCGTGATAGGAATCGTGATATCCAATCCTTGTACAGGCTGTTGTCCCAGCACACCCGCTGCTGATTCACGATTCTGATCTTTCAATGCATTCTGCAAATCCTGTACGGTCAGTCCGAAGTTTGCCAGCTTATCCGGCTGCGCCCATATCTGCATGGCATAATAACGGCTACCGATATTGGATACACGTCCCACTCCGGGAATACGGCGAATCACATCGAGCACATTGATGGTAGCAAAGTTACTCAAGTAAATCTCATCGAACTTTGGGTCGGTAGAAGTCAAACAAAGCGTCATCAACTGACTGGGAGCCTGTTTTTCTACCGAAATACCATTCTGAATCACTTCCGCCGGCAAACGGGATTCTGCCAGTTTCACACGATTCTGAATCTCAACAGCTGCCAAATCCGGATCAGCAGATACATCAAAAGTAACTGTTGCCGAAAAACCTCCGGAGTTAGAACTATTTGATTCCATATAAAGCATCCCCGGAGTACCATTGATTTCCTGCTCAATCGGGGTAGCTACTGCCTGTGATACAGTAAGTGCACTCGCACCCGGATAAGAAGCACTAATCTTCACCACCGGAGGAGTAATCTGCGGGTATTGATCCACCGGAAGCATCGTCAGACCAATAATACCGACAATCACAATCACGATGGAGATTACAGCCGAAAAGACCGGCCTATCTATAAAAAAAGTAACTTTCATCGTTTATTCTCCTTTCGCGTTATCCTTCGTTCCGGTAACATTTTCTTTCGCCCCGGCCACTTCATTTTTTGTCGCAGTTATACTATCCTGGGCTTCTGCATCCGGTTGGCTCACCCGTACTTTCATACCCGGAGTCAACTTATGGAACCCTTCTACAACTACCATTTCTCCTTCTGCCAATCCTCTTTCTACCACCACATTATTCCCGACTTCCGGTCCTAATTCGATAAAACGTTTCTCTACTGCATTATCCCTGCGCATGGTATAAATATATGCTCCACCCTTTTCGATGGTAACGGCTTTCATTGGAACAACGAGTGCTCCTTCACGAACATCCAGCAACAATTTCACCTTTGTAAACTGTCCCGGCAACAATACTTGTTTCGGATTAGGCATTTCTGCACGTACAGAGAAAGTGCCGGTTTGAGGATCCACCTGGGGTTCGGCAAAATCCACGTATCCTTTGAATGGATAGACTGTGTTATCTGCCAATGTTATGGTAATATTGGGCTGCCAGGAACGGGTAGAATCCTGCTGTCCCAAATTAATATTTCTTTCTTTACTCTTCAGATAATCGAGTGCCGTCATACTAAAATCAACCAACACCGTATCACTCTTCACAATAGTAGCAAGCAATGATTTTCCCCCGGGTCCCACTAACGTACCCAAATCCACATTTCTTTCACTAATGTGTCCCGACAAAGGCGAACGGACAATGGTGTAGCCCAGCTCCAATTCAGCCTGTGCCAAATCCGCCTCACTCATGGCTACCGTTGCCTCAGCACTTTCATAAGCAGCTTCCGCATTATCCAAATCCAACTGGCTTGCAGCATTCTGCTCAAACAACGGACGGATACGTTTTAAATCACGCTCCGCCTTCAAAGCCTGCGCTTCGTCTTTTTTCAACTGCGCTCTGGCCTTATCAGCTTTGGCACGATACTGGTCCTGATTAATGACAAACAAAACCTGATTCTTATTGACATATGTACCTTCGGCAAAAAGCATATTTTCCAGATAGCCTTCCACCCGGGCACGGACTTCGACGAACTGTTGGGCACGAATACGCCCTACATACTCCCCGTATATCTCTACATCATCTTTCACTACCGGTTCTACAATGACTGTCGGCATTTCCGGCGCAGCCTTCTGAGGTCGGGTCAGTATCCAATACACACCCAACACAAGTACCACACATATAATAGCAGCAATGGTTCTCTTTCTCCTCAGTTTCAACTCATGTTTCGAAAAGAATAATCTCATATCGAATCTTATTATTTAATTTAACTTATGTTTGTTCTATACTCTTTCTTGCAATTAGTATGCCAAAATTCATTACACCTATTATTTACTGGTATTCAGTCTATTATATTTTGCCTTAAGAAATGTAGAAATGTAGAATCCACCAGATAAAATGTAGAAATTATCCACATTTCCGACTTTTGGAACATTTTTTTTAATTCCCATTTCAACAACTAAACAAATTATGCTCTACATTTGTATTATATTAAACATCAATACTAGACCATGTCCTAATGAAAAAACAAATCTTTTCAACATTAGTTTTATCAATTGGCATCTTATTGCCTTTTTCTTTGCATTCTCAGGAACAAAGAAAAAAGGTAGGTGTCGTTCTAAGCGGCGGCGGTGCTAAAGGAATGGCACACATCAAAGCACTGCAAGTGATCGAAGAAGCCGGAATTCCTATTGATTATATAGCCGGCACCAGCATGGGAGCTATCGTAGGCGGTCTTTATGCCATCGGTTATACTCCGGAACAATTGGATAGCATGGTACGAAAACAAGATTGGACATTCCTATTGAGTGACCGTATCAAAAGAAGTGCCATGTCATTAACAGATCGTGAGCGATCTGAAAAATATACAGTCTCTATTCCTTTCACCAAAACTCCCAAAGATGCCGCTACCGGAGGAATCATGAAAGGACAGAATCTGGCTAATCTATTTTCAGACCTTACCGTAGGGTATCATGACTCTATCGACTTTAATAAACTTCCCATTCCTTTTGCCTGTGTAGCAGCCAATGTTGTTAATGGAGAACAAATTGTATTCCATGACGGAATACTCTCTACTGCCATGCGTGCCAGTATGGCTATCCCCGGTGTATTTACTCCGGTACGGCAAGACAGTATGGTATTAGTGGACGGTGGCATTGTAAACAACTATCCGGCAGATGTTGTGAAAGCCATGGGGGCCGATATTATTATCGGAGTAGACGTACAGAATGCTCTGAAGAAGGCTGACAAGCTCAATAGCGTCCCCGACATTCTGGGACAAATTGTAGATATCACCTGTCAGTCTAACCATGAAAAAAATGTAGATCTCACAGATACCTATATCCGTGTCAATGTAGATGGATATTCATCCGCCAGTTTTACTCCAGCCGCCATTGATACCCTGATGCGTAGAGGCGAAGAAGCAGCAAAAGCCCAATGGGGTTCATTGCTTGCTTTGAAAAAGAAAATAGGAATAGCCGAAGATTATACCCCGAAACAACATGGTCCTTATTCTTCTCTTTCTAATGCGCGTACGGTTTATGTGACGGACATCTCATTTTCCGGTGTAGAGGTGGATGATAAAAAATGGTTGATGAAGAAATGTAATCTGAAAGAAAACAGCGATATTTCCACTCAACAAATAGAACAGGCCCTGTATCAGTTACGTGGCAGTCAGTCCTACTCCAGTGCCAGTTATACGTTGAAAGAGACACCTGAAGGTTATCACCTCAACTTCCTGTTACAGGAAAAATATGAAAGAAGAATCAACCTGGGCATCCGTTTCGATTCGGAAGAGATCGCATCTTTGTTGGTCAATGCAACAGCAGACCTCAAAACTCGTATTCCTTCCCGCCTGGCTCTTACCGGTCGGTTGGGTAAACGATATGCTGCCCGCATAGACTATACGCTGGAACCAATGCAACAGCGTAATTTCAACTTCTCGTATATGTTCCAATACAATGATATCAATATTTACGAGGAAGGCGACCGTGCCTATAATACAACTTACAAATATCATCTGGCCGAATTCGGCTTCTCTGATGTATGGTACAAGAATTTCCGTTTCGGACTCGGTCTTCGTTTTGAATATTACAAATACAAAGATTTCTTGTTCAAGAAACCTGAAATTTCCGACCTGAAAGTAGAATCCGAACACTTTCTAAGTTATTTTGCCCAAGTGCAATATAATACCTATGATAAAGGACGTTTCCCTTCTAAAGGAAGTGACTTCAGAGCCGCCTATTCACTCTATACGGATAATATGGCACAATACAACGAACACGCTCCATTTTCAGCACTGAATGCTTCGTGGGCAAGCGTCATTCCTGTAACCCGCCGTTTCTCTATCATTCCTTCCATTTATGGACGTATCCTGATCGGAAGAGATTTTCCCTACCCGCTGCAAAATGCCATTGGCGGTGACGTACCTGGTTTCTATATTCCACAGCAATTACCATTTGCCGGGGTTACCAATCTGGAATTGATGGATAACACCATTATGATTGCATCTATTAAGTTCAGACAACGCATGGGAGCCATTCATTATCTTACACTGACGGGTAACTACGGACTAACAGATAGTAATTTCTTCGATATATTGAAAGGCAAGCAATTATTCGGTATCAGTGCAGGCTATGGAATGGACAGTATCTTCGGGCCATTGGAAATATCATTGGGATATTCCAATCAGACGGACAAAGGAAGTTGCTTTGTGAATTTAGGGTATTACTTCTAATGTAATACAGTATTTTCGAAAAGCAAAAGAGGAGACCGCTTCACAGTGACCTCCTCCTTCTATACTCTATATGAACATGCCCCAAAGGGTTTATTGGAAAAGGAGCATATTCAAAAGGGTTTTATCTTAAAATGAATAATTAAAAACTTATTATACTGCCATCAACTTGACAAACGGTATCAAAGTCATATCAACGATCTTCACAGACAGTTGATATTTGGGGAAATGTGCATCAAAATAAAATCTGATGCATGGGGCCAATTAGGTAAAGAAGTACCTCTGTACTTTTTTCTAATCGACTAAGGCAGGGATTCAATGCTACAAATGAATCTAAGCCCCTTACTATAAAACATCTTAGATACTACCACCCTTACCACCGCTATGTGTCGGATTATAAGTAACCGTTTTATATTGATGGTCCGTACCGGTATAACGAGTTGCTGTAATCGAAACAGACTTTGCAGTACCCTTAAACTTTACATTAGCCGTCAACGTGGTAGTACGGACTTTTGCATAGCAAGTATAACTCATGGTAGTATATCCGTTTACATTTACAGTGTTATAAACACGTTCAGTTTCCGTAATGCCAGATACCGTTCCCATTAATGAGAACATACGAGTTTTCATAAAAGCAACCATTGCATTCACCGTTTTTGTATCTTCAGCACTAGCACCAGCTCCTAATTGCGATTTAACTTCAGCAACAAGACCAGCATCATTCTTATCATAGTCCCAACCAGACTTTTCCTTATATTTCAGTTCAATGCCAGCCACCGCTTTAGCATTCTCGCTATTATCACGACTAGCTTGTCCTAGAATATTAGTTGTCACAGTTTCATTACTAATCTTGCTATATACTTTATTCTCTATAGCATAAGCAGAGAAGTGATCGACTTCGGCTGTATATGCAGTGACAGCTCCACTTTCTGTAGTAGAAGATATATTTTTAATTACATTTCCATTATTATCTTTTGCATCCCCCCATTCTCCTGTATTTGGATTCTGATAAGTAAGTATCATATCAGCATCAGCGAATGTTATTCCAGGGATAGGATTAGGAATAGAAATCGTAACAGACTTCTTAAATTTCAAACCAGACGGTTCAAATTTAGCAGCAGCTAAAGGTATGCTTTTAGGTACATCTCTATTCACGTCCTCTGCCTTTACTTCAGTAGTTACTTCTTCAGGAGCAGGAACAAAGGTTGTCACACTAATGTTGACTTTACCATCTTCAACAATTCCTGCTTGTTGTTGAGATGCCTCAATTGCATCTTCCGGTATTGTCAGTTCGACTTTCACGAGCGGTTTATCCTCTACCACTTCTTCCGGAGCAACTTCTCCCGGCTTTTCAATTGCCTGATTCGATTCACTATTATCCTCTACTTTAGTTTCTCCTGTAGCCTCTATTGACACAGCAGTTTTCGGACTCTCCTTTGTCAAAGCCAGAGCTACCGTTACCACACTACGATTCTCTGCATTATTTGCAATGACAACTGACGTTTTCTGTGAAAGATATCCATTAGAAGACGCTTCAATACTATAAGTACCTGTAGCACTTTCTGTAACAGAGAACTTACCATTCGAGTCGGTTGTGTAATTTTTACTACCCACTTTTACCTTTGCCCCATCCATTGCTGCTCCTCCGGAAGTCACCGTCCCCATAATGTAATACTCTACAACCGGTTTCGGAGTTTCAACAACTTCCCCTTCTGCCGGTTTCGGATCGTCATCATCATCGTGACAGGCTACTGTCGCAAAAGTTAACATACCCAAGGCTATCGCCATGGCACCCACATAAAACCATTTTACACTTTTCATAATGTTCAAATTTGTTAAAAATACTAGTTTAAATATCAATCATGTTTCACTTCTCACTCGTTCTAATCAAATAATATCGAATATAATCCGGCTGCCAGAAGTGTGAATTCTCTGCCGACTTAGGTTCAACACTATAACTTTCGCCCAATGAACGATGAGCGTATTCATTCCCGCTACGCATATCATACTGAAAAGCAAAATATTCGGGAAGCATCACCCGTAGCAGATGTCGCCTGCGTTTCTTTCCCGGTAATGGAATAGAGAAATTAAACCCTGCATTCGTTGCTCCATCTGTGTACATACCATATATACCTACAATATATTCGCCGAAATAGCGTGAAAGAGTTCCGCGTACTCCATAATCTCCATAAATAAAGCGGGCCCCTTCTACTTTCACCAAGGTATTCACTTCCGGCACATAATATCCTACGCTAATCTGTCCATTGACTCTTTTCCACTTACTCATTTTCCAGTCACTGCCATAGAAATGGGAAGAACCGGTAATTCCTCCTCCACCTTCTACCGTCCACCTGCCGTTTGCTGAAAAATAGCCGATTCCTGCAGCAAGTCCCTGACGGTCATTAGAGAAACTACCGCCAGTGAGGTATCCTTTCCAATGGTTAGCCAAGCGAAAATCCTGACGCAAAGCCATGAATCCCAAGCGAACGCAGTTCCACTTACCATCTTCATTACTTACAATAGGCAAAGAAACCTGCATCCGTAGCGAAGCTCCTTTCCATAATTGCATTTCCAGGGCAGGTTGCAACTCGAGTGCCGCCTTATACAACTTATAAGTTACATTATTGACTAACATCACGTTGGGATATATCACAAAATCTACCTTACCGAAAGAACTTTCTTTTCGTTTTACACCTTTCAGCTGACGCACAGCAGTTCCGGTAGAAGTAGTCATCCCCATCTTACGATACACTTCATCCAACGTACATTCACCGGACTGACATTTTTGAATCAAATCTGCAGGGATAGTTATACATAATTGTGGTAGGGCATTATCTAATATAAGTAGCTGCAAAGTCGGTATTTCCGGTATAACAACCAAATGGCGTATAGCAATACCGATTCCATTATAAATACCTCTATAGGCAGAGGTCTCAAAAGCCGCAGTTATCGTGTCCCTTTTCTCCACAACTGAAATATTCTCCATTTCCAATTCTTTCAGTGTCTCACTCACACGAACTGGCTGTGCCTGTAACAAAGAAATACCACAGAGAAAAACAGCAGTCACACTAACAATCCTTTTCATCTTCTTTTAATGTATTAATGTACATTCATACCGCAGACCAGCGGAAACACACGTAAATTCACGAGTAAACACATTGACGGACAAATGCTTCCAAAAGCGCATGGCAGCCCCCATATTCCATCCATGCGTATCATATTCCACCATCAATTTCAATTCTTTGCAAAAAGAAGGCGTGTAACGGACACCTCCGAAAGGTCCTTTATTAAATACCCGGCAATCGCCTTGATGAATATACCATCCGGCTGTGACAGCCAATTGATCTCCTGAACGAAATCCGATAGTCTTTGTCAACACACCATAATAAGCTCCCCAATATGGAGTCTTCTTCTCAGTCAAAAGATCATCTCCACCAATCACAACAGCCGGAAAATAGCGGCTTTCTTTTATTGGACGAATGCGAATCGTATTAGAACGGTCCTGATTATGATAACCCGTTCTGCCTGTGCCGGTTGTCATTTTGAGTAATGTCATCCGATAAGTGAATTCGATAAAAGAGAAAAGAGTCATATCTACAAAATAGTTCATGGTAGGGAAACTGAAAACCGATGGAGTAACCTGTTCTGGTAAGAAATTGACTCCTCCCGTAAATGTACCGGTCTCTTGCATTTCAGCGGTAGGTATCATCAACTGCCCCGTTGTTCCCATGGAATATTGCGCATGAATCAGACCGCTCATCGGAATGAGTATCAGAAATAGAATACTACCTTTTAACGAAATAAATGGCTTATTCCTAAAAGCCGCTTTAGTTTGTTTCATCTTTATTTGTATGTTATACTTTTAAATAGAGATATTCTCAAAACTTTTTTGATTAATCCACTATTTTTACCTTATATAATTCTGTTACTTCTTAGGTAACAGTAAACACACAATCGAGACCAACCGGAATGAGAACAGAGAAAAACATCGACAATTACAGTGAGAGAAGAGCTTTTGCCTTTAGCGAAGGGGAAAATTCTTTTTAAAACAGGACATATAAATCATTGGGCATGAAGATATAATTATTTCATGTTCGGATTTTTTTTTGCCGTATGCATCAGATAAAACGAAAAAAAATGGGAGAATATTTGTTTGCTATTTATATTTTTGTCTATCTTTGCGTCATATTTGATTCCGTTACCTAAGAAGTAACAGATACATTTAAATGCTGATTATTAAAGTTTTGTCTATATATCACCTGCCTGCATTGCAATCTCTAACGTAAGATAAATTCTTTCTATTTACTTCTGTACGTTCTCTTAATCCAAAGCCTTTCAGATATATTTGTGTGGTTTTAATAGATTTGTGCCCCAACGATTCACTTATCATTTCAATAGAAACTCCGCGGTATTTGGCAGTAGTGGCCCAAGAATGTCGGAAAGTATATGAAGTGACAGGCGAATTTAAGCGCAACGCTCTCGCCAAATCCTTCAAACAATTATTAAATCTACGAAGAGCAGACTGATATTCCTTATATGCTTTTTCATCTTTTCGCTTCTTATCACTATGTAAAATATCGAATAAATAGTCGGGACAATCAGGAAGAGCAGGTTTATTGCTTCGAAGCTGATTCATCATCTCCTTTGCACTTTCGAGAATTTCCAGGCTCATTGGTGTTTTAGTCTTGATACGATTATATTGAAGCACATTCCGGTCTAAAGCCGACTTCTCTAAATGCGCCAAATCTGCGAATGACATTCCACAAAACTGAAACATTAAAGCGGCAATCGTCTGCGTACGACGCAAACGTTCGGATTTCGGATCCTCATATAGAAGTTTGTGTAACTCGGTCACAGACAATGCTTTCTTTTGCCGGATATCCACGCCTGTATAAACATCATGAAACAACCGGGGAACATAAGGGGCACTTCCCGCTTCTACTCCCCGATTGTAGATACTACGAAGCATACGCATATAAGTAGAAATCGTATTGAGCTTTAATCCGGACTCGTAAAGATGCTGTCCATAGCAACGTAAACATTCTCGCGTGACTTGCCTGAACGATATGTTCAATGTTCCACAAAACTTACTAAAAGAAAAAAGAGCATTCTTATAAACATGAGCGGTAGAATATCGCCCTTCTTTCCGCAAACGCTCAATGTACGCTCCGGCACATTGGCTAAATCCATTTTTATTAATTTTTTGCATCATTAGTTATTTTAGATTATACAATAAATTAAGAGAAAGAACAAAAATAACCTACTTTATGATTGCAGCTATTATAAAAAAGAAAAATAAGAGAAACACCGTCATTCACGTGAAAGTTATTCTTGTACTTCGGTGAGAAAACAAGTGAAACCGATACAAAAACGAGGGTATCCAAAGAGGGCTGTACAAAGCGCTGAAACGCCTGCCAGTAAAGGGGGAAAAGCCAACGAAAACCAGTAGAGTAAAGTAGAGAAGAGAAAAGTATTATTTCTGTTATAAATAATAGCAATAATATAGGGCAGAGAAAATGGCTTTGGTTGCTACCGCTGTCGGTCCGGATCACTTTGTCGGTGCCGTTTCTATTCCCGTGTCCCTCATGAGTTGTTCGTCCGGCAGATGACCGACTCTCGTCCGGCAGGTTGTTGATGCTCGTCCGGTGGGTAACGGATATTCACACGGTAGATAACGTACGTTTGTCCGTTAGGTAAATTCTATATTATTTCTCGGGCTACCGCTTCACTAAAAATAACATTTGGCTCATACATAACCAACATTGGTTAAGTAAGTGACTTACCCTATCAACTGTTGAACTAAATAAATTACTCATTAGTGATCCGAAATGAACTAAATAGGAATTTATTGAAACGCAGATTAACAAGTAAATCATATAAATACTATTCAGGATCACAATCAAACCGTTATTCCATCAATAATAGCCTGTGAAATTATTTAAATGAAGAGATAGAGTTAAGAAGATGAAGGCCTGAATAATGTTTTTCCCTATATTATTCGCTAGAATCAAAGAAAGTGCCTATCTTTACCGCAAGTATTTTTATTATTCACCATTAAATGTAAAGATTATGGCAAGTAGAAGAGAACTCAAAAAGAACGTAAACTATATCGCAGGAGAATTATTCACCGAGTGTTTAATCAACAGTATGTTTATCCCTGGCACAGACAAGGTAAAAGCAGATGAACTGATGGCAGAGGTACTGAAGATGCAGGATGAGTTTGTCACTCGCATCAGCCACACAGAACCGGGCAACGTGAAAGGTTTTTATAAGAAATTCCGTGCTGATTTTAATGCAAAGGTAAACGAGATTATTGAAGCTATAGGGAAATTGAACTAACAACAGAATGAAAAAAGCAATTTATAGCTTTATCTATTACCGCCTGTTAGGATGGAAGACAAACGTTACGGTGCCTAATTATGATAAATGCGTGATATGTGCCGCTCCACACACAACAAACCTTGATTTATTTATTGGAAAACTATTTTATGGTGCTATAGGCCGTAAGACAAGTTTCATGATGAAAAAAGAATGGTTTTTCTTTCCACTTGGAGTTTTTTTCAAAGCAGTTGGCGGAATTCCCGTCAACCGTAGCCGAAAAACTTCGCTAGTAGATCAGATGGTTCATAATTTTGCTAAATATAAAAAGTTTAATTTGGCTATCACTCCCGAAGGAACCCGCAAAGCGAATCCAAACTGGAAAAAAGGTTTTTATTTTATAGCTTTGAAAGCACAGGTTCCTATCGTCCTGATTGGTATTGATTACAGCAAGAAAACGATTTCGGCAACGAAAGCTATCATGCCGTCAGGAGATATTAATAAGGACATGAGAGAAATCAAACTTTATTTCAAGGATTTCAAAGGAAAACATCCGGAGAATTTTGCTCTTGGAGAAATATGATTTAAGTATTAGGTATTAAGTATTAATCGTAGCTTTTGATATACTTATCCGCACGGCTTAATACTTAATACTTAATACTTATTACTTAATACTTAGTTATCATGGAGTCTATCCGTATTTCTATCATACAAACCGATATTGTTTGGGAAAATAAACAAGAAAATCTCCGTTTGCTCCACGAAAAGCTGCAAAGTCTTCGTGGAATAACGGAGATTGTTGTTTTACCGGAGATGTTTTCCACCGGATTCAGCATGCAGAGTAAAATGCTGGCAGAGCCGAACTCCGGAGCAACCATTACAATACTCAAACAATGGGCTGCCCAATTTCAGCTAGCCATTTGTGGAAGTTATATAGCAACTGAAAACGACCAGTTCTATAATCGGGCCTTCTTCCTGACACCGGAAGGAGAAGAATTCTATTATGACAAACGTCACCTGTTTCGTATGGGAAGGGAAGCCGAACATTTTTCGGTCGGTGACAAACGACTTATCATCCCCTATCGTGGATGGAATATCTGCCTGTTGGTTTGCTATGATCTCCGTTTTCCTGTATGGAGCCGGAACGTAAACAACGAGTACGACCTTTTAATATATGTAGCCAACTGGCCTATCCCCCGCCGTCTGGTTTGGGACACTCTGCTCCGGGCGCGTGCTTTGGAAAATCAATGCTATGTATGCGGTGTCAACAGGGTGGGTATAGACGGATATCAGCTTACATATAATGGAGGAAGTAGAGTTTATTCTGCTTTCGGAGAAGAAATCGGCTCATTTCCAGATGAAAAGGAAGGAATAGCTACTGTGAGTCTTAATCTGAACACTCTCAACCAATTCAGAGAGAAGTTCCCGGTATGGAAAGATGCAGACGAATTCCATCTGTAACATTGGCAAAATAACAAATGTTAAAAACAGATTCTTGCAGCAACAATACCTAGAACTCGGTAGTTAATTATATAGACTTCTTTTGTATCTTTGTCGTGAAAATACAGTCGTAAGGACGCTAATCTTACATAACTTAATTAACAACTTTATGAAAACAAATCTTAGTTCTCAAATCAGTCTCCACCGGGTCTCCCCCAGATACTACAGACCGGAGAATGCATTTGAAAAATCAGTCTTGACAAGACTCGAAAAAATCCCTACGGACATCTACGAATCCGTAGAAGAAGGTGCTAACTATATTGCGCGCGAAATAGCACAAACCATCCGCGAGAAACAAAAGGCAGGACGTTTCTGTGTATTGGCTCTTCCCGGAGGAGATTCACCCAGCCACGTATATACCGAGCTTATCCGTATGCATAAGGAAGAGGGACTTAGCTTCCGCAATGTGATCGTATTTAATATGTATGAGTATTATCCGTTGTCTCCCGATGCAATCAACAGTAACTTCAATGCTTTGAAGAGTATGCTGCTGGATCACATCGACATTGACAAGCAGAATATATTCACTCCCGATGGAAGCATTGCCAAAGATACCATCTTCGAATATTGCCGTCTGTATGAACAACGCATTGAAAGCTTCGGAGGTATTGATATTGCTTTGTTAGGGATTGGTCGTGTAGGTAACATTGCGTTCAACGAACCGGGTTCCCGACTGAATTCTACCACTCGTCTGATTTTGTTAGATAATGCATCACGAAACGAGGCATCCAAGATTTTCGGAACGCTGGATAATACGCCGATCAGCTCCATTACAATGGGAGTAGCTACTATTCTTGGCGCAAAGAAAGTTTATCTGCTTGCATGGGGTGAAAACAAAGCAGCTATGATTAAAGAGTGTGTGGAAGGTCCGATCACTGACACAATTCCTGCTTCTTATCTGCAAACTCACAATAATGCACATGTAGCTCTTGATCTTTCAGCCGCTATGAACCTGACACGTATCCAACGTCCATGGTTAGTCACTTCTTGCGAATGGAATGATAAATTAATCCGCAGTGCAATCGTTTGGTTGTGTCAGTTGACCGGCAAACCGATTTTGAAGTTGACAAATAAAGACTATAACGAAAACGGTTTGAGTGAACTTCTAGCACTTTACGGTTCTGCGTACAATGTAAATATCAAAATCTTCAATGATTTGCAGCACACCATTACCGGATGGCCGGGCGGTAAGCCTAATGCTGATGATACCTATCGTCCGGAACGCGCAAAACCGTATCCGAAACGTGTGGTCATCTTCTCTCCGCATCCGGATGATGATGTTATTTCAATGGGTGGTACGCTTCGCCGTTTGGTAGAACAAAAGCACGAAGTACACGTAGCTTACGAAACTTCCGGTAATATCGCCGTAGGTGACGAAGAAGTAGTTCGTTTCATGCATTTTATCAATGGATTCAATCAGCTCTTCAATAATAGCGAAGATTTGGTTATCAATGAAAAATATATAGAAATACGCAATTTCCTGAAGGAGAAGAAAGACGGTGATATGGACAGTCGTGATATTCTGACTATCAAAGGTCTGATTCGTCGTGGTGAAGCCCGTACAGCTTGTACTTATAATAATATACCGCTGGAACGTTGCCACTTCCTCGATCTGCCATTCTATGAAACAGGTAAGATTCAGAAAAACCCAATCAGTGAAGCAGACGTAGAAATTGTACGCAACTTGCTCCGTGAAATAAAACCTCACCAGATTTTTGTTGCTGGTGATTTAGCCGACCCACATGGAACTCACCGTGTATGTACAGACGCTGTATTTGCTGCTGTCGATCTTGAAAAAGAAGAAGGTGCCAAATGGCTAAAAGACTGTCGTATCTGGATGTACCGTGGTGCGTGGGCTGAATGGGAAATCGAGAATATTGAAATGGCAGTGCCTATCAGTCCGGAAGAACTTCGTGCAAAACGTAACTCTATCCTGAAACATCAGTCGCAAATGGAAAGTGCTCCGTTCCTGGGTAACGACGAACGTTTGTTCTGGCAACGTAGCGAAGATCGTAACCGTGGTACAGCTACTTTGTACGATCAATTGGGATTGGCTTCTTACGAAGCAATGGAAGCATTTGTAGAATATGTTCCATTATAAGAGTAATCATTCTTAATTAAGAGAATATAAAACAATGAAAGAAGAGTGGGAAGTTTCGATACTTCTCGCTCTTTTTTGTTTATTTTTGCGGGGAGAATTAAACGCGGATTAACGCAGATTTTCGCAAAGAAAAATAGAATAAAACAATCTGCGATAATCCGTGATAATCTGCATTTAGCAAAAAAGCAACAAGTATGAAGAAAATAATAGTATTTTTTCTAGGCCTTACATTCTGTGCAACTTTTCTTTTTGCGCAGGATATTGAAAGAAATGTAAAAGAGCGGCTGACGGATTACTTCAACCAATATACCGCAACAGCCAAAATCAGCACTCCTAAACTGAATAGCTTCGATATTAATTACGACCGTAAGACGATTGCAATCTATGCATCGGAGAGTTTCGCCTACCAGCCTTTCCGTCCGGAAACTGTAGAAAACATTTATAATCAAGTTAAAGAATTGCTTCCGGGTCCCGTTCATTATTACCAACTCACCATTTATGCGGATGGGAAACCCATTGAAGATTTGGTACCTAATTTCTACCGGAATAAGAAAAAGGATAAGGAGCGGTTATCCTTAAATGTAGATTATAAAGGAGCTCCCTGGGTGAAAAACACTTCACGTCCTAATGAAATCTCACGCGGACTACAAGACCGCCACATTGCAATCTGGCAAAGCCACGGCAACTATTTCAAAAATGATAAAAACGAATGGGGATGGCAACGTCCCCGATTATTCTGCACCACAGAAGACATGTTCACTCAATCTTTTGTCCTTCCTTATGTAATTCCAATGCTGGAAAATGCAGGAGCGATTGTCTATACTCCCCGCGAACGAGATACACAAAAGAATGAAATCATTGTAGATAATGATACCCCCAATGCTTCCCTTTATTTGGAAATGGGGGGTAAAAAGATTAATTGGGCAAATGCTCCGGTAAAAGGATTTGCTCAGAAGAAAACAATCTATAAAGATGGAGAAAATCCTTTCACTGACGGAACCTGTCGTTTTATTCCGACAGAGAGAAAGAAAAAGAAGAATAAAGACCAGGTATTTGCCGAATGGGTGCCTACTCTGCCGGCAACAGGCAAGTATGCTGTTTATGTTTCCTACCAAACATTGCCCAACAGTGTAAGCGACGCCAAATATCTGGTATTCCATAACGGAGGAGTAACCGAATTTAAAGTTAATCAGAAAATAGGTGGAGGCACATGGGTTTACCTCGGAACTTTTGAATTCGATAAAGGGAGCAACGACTACGGCATGGTGGTACTTAGTAACGAGAGCAGCGAACATGGGGTTGTATGCGCCGATGCAGTACGTTTTGGAGGGGGAATGGGAAACATTGCCCGTGGAGGAAAAATCAGCGGGCTACCGCGTTACTTGGAAGGAGCACGCTACTCTGCTCAATGGGCGGGAATGCCATACGAAGTATATGCCGGACGAAAAGGTGAAAACGACTATACAGACGATATCAACACACGCTCTAACGTTATCAATTATTTATCGGGCAGTTCCGTCTATAACCCACAACAGTCGGGTCTGGGCGTACCTTTGGAAATGACGATGGCATTGCACAGTGACGCCGGATGCAGCAAAACAGACGAACTGATCGGATCACTCGGCATTTACACCACCGATTTCAATAATGGCAAACTGAATGCAGGAACAGACCGGTATGCCTCACGTGATCTGGCAGACATTCTGCTGACACAGATTCAGAAAGATATTTATTCAAGCTACAGCTTGCCGTGGACACGCCGCAGCATGTGGAACCGGAATTATAGCGAAACACGTCTTCCGGCTACGCCTTCTACGATTATTGAACTACTCTCCCACCAGAACTTCGCAGATATGCAGTTAGGACATGATCCGAACTTTAAATTTACAGTGGGACGTGCCATCTACAAAGGAATTTTGCAGTTCATTACCAACCAGCACGATAAAGAATACATTGTTCAGCCTCTGCCTGTGAGCAATTTCGCCATTCAATTTGGAAAGAAAAAGAATACATTAGAACTTTCATGGAAAGGCGAAGACGATCCGCAAGAACCGACTGCACGACCACGGGAATACATTGTATATACCCGCATCGGTTATGGAGGTTTTGACAATGGCACTTTAGTCAGCAAAACGTCCCACACCGTTAAAATAGAACCGGGACTTGTTTATTCATTCAAAGTAACTGCTGTAAACCGGGGTGGGGAAAGTTTTCCTTCTGAAATCCTTTCTGCCTATAAAGCCAAACGTGAACAGGGAAAAGTAATCATCATCAATGGCTTTGACAGAATCAGCGGTCCGGCGGTCGTTAACACTTCTGATAAAGCTGGATTCGATCTAATGCAAGATCCCGGCGTTCCGTATATATCGAATATTTCATTTTGCGGAGCACAAACCGGCTTCGACCGTACACAAGCCGGTAAAGAAGGAAAAGGAAGTCTGGGACATAGCGGAAACGAATTAGAAGGAATGAAAATTGCAGGAAACACGTTCGACTATCCTTTTATTCACGGAAAAGCAATTCAGGCAGCCGGAAAATATAGTTTCGTATCATGCAGCGACGAAGCAGTAGAGAACGGATTGGTTACATTAGAAGATTATCCGGTGGTAGATTATATTTTGGGACTGGAAAAAGAAGATCCTGCAAGTAAAGCATATTACAAGACATTCTCTTCGGCTATGCAACGGATTATGACCAGTTATTGCCAAGCGGGAGGTAACCTGTTTGTCAGTGGTGCTTATGTAGGAAGTGATATGAGTGGAACACAAGGAAACCGGGAGTTTACGGAGAAAATACTGAAATATGGTTATCAAGGTAGCCTGACGGATAAGAGTTCGAATCAGATTAAAGGATTGGGCCGTACTATTACAATCCCACGTCTGCCTAATGAAAGCAGTTATGCTGTACCTGCTGCCGATTGTATTGTTCCCGTAGATACTGCTTTCCCCGTATTTACGTATGCACCCGGCAATCAGAGTGCAGGTATTGCCTACAAAGGAAACTACCGTACTTTTGTATTGGGCTTTCCTTTTGAAAGTATCCAGTCCGAAGCAGACCGGGCAACCATTATGGCAGGCATTCTGGGATTCTTTACTCAAAAATAAAAAATATCCTTTTTTTTAATCCGTTTCTCATTTTAAATTCTATCTTTGCTACTATAATAACCTTTAAAACTAAAAAACAATGTATACTATACAAGCAAATCCCAGCGGTACACGCAGCATAGAAGTATCTAATGAAAACTTGAGAACAATTGAGAAATATGCTCTGTTCCGTCATCTTATCGACAGTACCGGTATTGTAGATGAAGCAGTTCTGGATAAGTTGAAACTTAATATCCGCTCCCTTATCGCCAGTCAGGAGGAAGACAGTAAAGACTTGTTGGACCTTTGTATTGACGTGATTTATCACAATAATATGAAGGCATTCGGCTTGCAACAGCTCATCAAGCTTTATCTTACCTGGCTCTCCAGTCCGGAAGCGGAAGAAGAGGAGGAATAATGATTACGGTAGATACCTGCGGAATAACAGCATACAGTCCGCTGATTCCTGCAATAAAAGCGATGTGCACTGCCACTCCGGGTGAAACGATAGAGATTATCATGAACCATGCTGATGCGTTTCAGGATCTAAAGGAATATCTGTCCGAGCAAGGTATCGGCTTCCGTGAAATCTATGACGGAGAACAAATGACATTACAGTTCACAATCAACGGGAAGTTTTAAGAAAACACTCCAATGATTGGAAGAAAACATCCTGATGATTGAAGTTAAACATCTCAATGAATAAAAAAATCATTGGGATGTTTTTTATTATCCGTATCTTTGCAGCATGAAAGAATATCGATTGACCGACTGGTTACCCACTACCAAAAAAGAAGTTGAACTTCGCGGATGGAATGAATTGGATGTCGTTCTATTCAGTGCTGATGCTTATGTGGATCATCCTTCTTTTGGTGCTGCCGTTATCGGACGCATTCTCGAAGCGGAAGGTTTGAAAATAGCCATCGTTCCCCAACCTAACTGGCGTGACGACCTACGCGACTTCAAGAAGTTGGGACGTCCACGGCTATTCTTCGGTATTTCCGGCGGATGCATGGACTCAATGGTTAATAAATATACCGCCAACAAACGCCTACGCAGTGAAGATGCTTATACTCCGGACGGCCGACCGGATATGCGCCCGGACTATCCTTCTACAGTTTACAGCCAGATACTAAAGAAACTTTTTCCGGATGTTCCGGTAGTCATTGGAGGAATCGAAGCTAGCTTAAGGCGATTGAGTCATTACGATTATTGGCAGGACAAAGTACAAAAGAGTATTTTGTGCGACAGCGGAGCAGATCTGCTCATCTACGGAATGGGAGAAAAGCCTCTTGCAGACCTGGTGAAAAATATGAAAAGCCTGCTCACCACTGAAGAACCTGTACTGACAAGCAGCAAATTTAGAACAATTATCGGATCTGTGCCCCAGACAGCCTATCTTTGTCGTGCAACAGAATGGACATCTGCCGAAGATGACCTTCAACTTTATTCACACGAAGAATGTTTGGCAGATAAAAAGAAACAGGCTAGTAACTTCCGACATATCGAAGAAGAATCCAACAAATATTCGGCTTCACGAATCACACAAGCAGTAGGGAATAAGATAGTCGTAGTCAATCCTCCCTATCCTCCGATGAGCCAGAAAGACCTCGATCATTCGTTTGATTTACCATATACCCGCCTGCCTCATCCAAAATACAAAGGGAAACGGATTCCGGCATACGATATGATTAAATTTTCCATCAACATTCACCGGGGATGTTTCGGCGGCTGTGCATTCTGTACCATTTCCGCCCATCAGGGAAAGTTTATTGTCAGCCGAAGCAAAGAGTCTATACTGAAAGAGGTAAAAGAAGTTATTCAGTTACCCGATTTCAAGGGATATTTAAGTGATTTGGGAGGTCCTTCCGCTAATATGTATCAGATGAAAGGGAAAGATGAAGCTATTTGCAAAAAATGCAAACGACCGTCATGTATTCACCCGAAAGTTTGTCCGAATTTGAATACCGATCACCGCCCTTTACTGGATATTTACCATGCCGTGGATACCTTGCCCGGAATCAAAAAATCGTTTATCGGTAGCGGTGTACGCTATGACCTGTTACTTCATCAAAGCAAAGATGAAGCTATCAACCGTAGCACTGCCGAATATACCCGTGAATTGATAGTCAATCATGTGAGTGGCCGGTTAAAAGTAGCTCCGGAGCATACCAGTGACCGGGTATTATCCGTAATGCGCAAACCTTCTTTTGAGCAATTTGAAACATTCAAAAAGATATTCGACCGCATCAACCGGGAAGAAAATCTGCGTCAACAACTGATTCCGTATTTTATCTCTTCGCATCCCGGATGCAATGAAGAAGACATGGCGGAACTTGCCGTTATCACCAAACGTCTGGACTTCCACCTGGAACAAGTGCAGGACTTCACTCCTACTCCGATGACAGTGGCTACCGAAGCCTGGTATAGCGGATTCCATCCATACACGCTAGAACCGATATTCAGTGCCAAAACCCAACGGGAGAAACTTGCACAACGCCAATTCTTTTTCTGGTACAAACCGGAAGAACGAAAAAACATCATCAATGAGTTGAGACGTATCGGACGTTCAGATTTGATAGACAAGTTATACGGAAAGAAAAGATAAATTCTTAAAAAGGGGCTTTATCAGGATCTTGGCGAGTATCAAAAATAGCTTCCACAAGAATATATTCTTCAAGCACTCTATAATATACCTTAAAGTAATCACAATGAAAAACACGTATATTAGGCACAGAAGTAGCTTTGTATATATATGGATATTTGGCAACTAACTTCAGAACATCGTTTATCATTGTATAGATAGAACGACTATATTTGGAATTTCCGTTTCTTACACGATAGAAAGTCAAAATCCGCCGCAAAACAATTGTAGCAGTTTCTGTCCACACAATCTTTAATCTAGCCATTGTTTCACCTGCTTATCGACCTCTTCTTGAGTATACAACCGACCTTCTTCATAATCCTTTTCCGAACGCATGATAATCTCTCTTTCATATTCCGTAGGGATATAAAGACTCATATCAGAAGCTGTCCTTTGATAAGCAGCTATCGGTTCATTAACCTGTTCCGGCATCTCATTTTCCTGTGGTTCATATTTTGCAGCCATATCTGTAATACCTAAATTATTATGAGTTCAAAGATAAACAGACTTATGTAATAAAACAAACTTATTCTTTTGAATCTCATTAAAAAACACCAATTATCAGAGTCCACTTATCATTGCAAAGCCACAATCTCCTGCAACACACTGACCGCCGTTTCCACATTAGTAACATCCTTAATCAGCATACTCCGTCTGCCGTTCTGTTCACGCAAATCACAACGACGAGTATATTTCATCATATAGTCTATCACTTTACCAAAAGCCTTACTTTGATAGAACGGACTATCCGGATTGGAAACAAAGAACAAGGTCATCCGCCCACCTTTCAGGAAGATTTTCTCTGCACCCAAACGGGCTGCAAGACGGCGTAGAGGCACAATACGGAGTAGTTCTTCCGTTTCCCGGGGAACTGGTCCGAAGCGGTCTTCCAGACGAGCACGGAAAGCTTCCACATCTTTGTCCAATGTCAGTCCATCCAGTTCACGATAGAGCAACATACGTTCGCTGCTGCCTGTTACGTAGTTGGCAGGCAACAATAGTTCGAGGTCGCTTTCTACCTGACACTCGTCTACAAACTCTTCTCCACTAATTTGTCCTTCGCCCTTGATTTCATCCGCATACAGTTCAGCAAACTCGTCTGTCTTTAACTCATGGACAGCTTCAGTAAGAATTTTCTGATATGTCTCATATCCCAAATCAGCAACAAATCCGCTTTGTTCGGCTCCAAGCAGATTTCCGGCTCCACGAATATCCAAATCCTGCATGGCGATATGAATACCACTTCCCAAATCACTAAAGTTTTCAATTGCTTGAAGACGTCGTCTTCCTTCGGCTGTCAAACTACCTAACGGAGGAGCCAGCAGATAACAAAAAGCTTTCTTATTACTACGTCCTACCCGTCCACGCATCTGATGGAGATCACTCAATCCAAAGTTTTGCGCCTGATTGATAATGATAGTGTTGGCATTCGGAATATCAATACCACTTTCGATGATTGTAGTTGCCAAGAGTACATCATAGTCGTAGTTGACAAAATCCAGAATAATCTTCTCCAGCTCTGTCGGTTCCATCTGTCCATGTCCAATTGCTACACGGCAATCCGGGATATGACGTTCGATCATCGCTTTCAATTCCGGCAAGTTCGCAATCCGGTTATTGACAAAGAAGACTTGACCGTTGCGGCTCATCTCAAAATTGATGGCATCCGTTATCACTTCTTCATTAAAAGTATGCACTTCGGTCTGAATCGGATAGCGGTTGGGTGGCGGAGTAGAAATCACACTCAAGTCGCGTGCACCCATCAATGAAAATTGAAGGGTGCGGGGAATTGGAGTAGCAGTCATAGTCAGTGTATCCACATTCACTTTCAACTGACGCAGCTTTTCTTTGACAGAGACTCCAAATTTCTGTTCTTCGTCCACAATCAACAATCCCAAGTCTTTAAACTGGACATCTTTTCCCAAGATACGGTGGGTACCTATCAGAATACCGACATCTCCATCTTTCAATCCCTTCAATACAGCTTTGGTCTGTGCGGCAGTACGTGCGCGACTTAAATATTCCACCCGGCACGGTAATCCTTTCAAACGCTCACGGAAAGTCTGAAAATGCTGGTAAGCAAGTACTGTTGTCGGAACCAGAACGGCTACTTGTTTATTATCGGCAACGGCTTTGAAAGCCGCACGTATCGCTATCTCGGTTTTTCCAAATCCTACATCTCCGCAGACCAGACGATCCATCGGACGGTCACTTTCCATATCTGCCTTGACATCAATCGTCGCCTTGCTCTGATCCGGTGTATCTTCATAAATAAAAGATGCTTCCAGCTCACGCTGCAAGAAACTATCGGGACTGTAAGAGAAACCTTTTTCCTGACGACGCTGCGAATACAATTTTATCAAATCGCGGGCAATATCCTTGATTTTACTCTTTGTACGTTCTTTCAGTTTCTCCCATGCACCTGTACCTAATTTGTTAAGCCGGGGAGCCTCTCCTTCTTTACCTTTATATTTGGAAACCTTATGCAGGGAATGAATAGAGACGAACACCACATCTTCATTTTGAAACACCAGTTTCAAAACCTCTTGCGTAGTATCACCATTCGGAATACGTACCAAGCCGGAAAAACGTCCGATACCATGATCCGTATGCACCACATAGTCTCCCGGAGTGAACTGATTCAGTTCTTTCAAGGATAGTGCCACTTTTCCCGAACGGGCTTTATCACTTTTCAGATTATATTTATGAAAACGATCAAACAACTGATGATCTGTGAAAATACAGAGTCGCAGTGTGTTATCTACAAAACCTTCGTGAATGGTACGTTCTACGGGAGTAAAATTAATCTTATCACCCCGATCTTCAAAAATAGCTTTGATACGATCTGTTTGCTTCATGCTGTCACTGCAGATAGATAGCGAATAGCCTTTTTCCAGATAATCCTTGAAAGAAGAAGCTACCAGATCGAAATTCTTATGAAAGATAGGCTGGGCAGATGTATTGAAAGTAACGCTGGCATTAGGCGTTCCGGTCGGTTTGTTACCAAATTCCAACCGGCGGAAATCGAGTGCCCGTACAGTAAACTCGCTGCCGTCTATCAATTTCCCTTCCAATGTAATGCCACCATTCTCTTCGGCCTCCTGAACGGCTATTGCCTGTGGAGTCAGCGCCTCATCGTGTACCACCTGGATTCGCTCGCGCAACCAAAGAAAATCGCGCATCGCCAAGGTAGTCTCTTTCGGGATGAAATCCAGAAAAGAAGTCGTTACATCACCTGTCACCGCCAAATCGGGAACAATAGACACTCCATCTTTCTTCTCACGGGATAATTGAGACTCCACTTCAAAGGTACGAACACTTTCCACTTCATCACCAAAGAAATCGATGCGATAAGGATATTCCGAAGCAAAAGAGAAAACGTCGATAATACTACCGCGAACAGCATATTGTCCCGGTTCATATACGTAGTCTACATATTCAAAACCATAACTATGCAACACATCGGTGATAAAAGTGGTATCCACTTTCTCTCCTACATTCAACTTCAGCGTTTTATTACTCAATTCCTTGCGCGACACCACTTTCTCCGCCAATGCATCCGGGTACGTAACGATACATAATCCCTCTTCCCCCTTTTGTAAGCGGCTAAGTACTTCTGTGCGCAAAATCTCATTGGCCGCATCTTTTTGTCCATACTTGATGGAGCGACGGAATGAAGATGGAAAGAACAAAACTCTTTCCGTACCCAATATCTGCGTCAAGTCGTGATAGAAATATCCGGCTTCTTCAAGATCACCTAAAATAAATACAAACGGGCAACCACCCTCTTGCACCAGTACAGAAGAAAAAAGAGAAGCGGCGGATGCACACAGTCCTCCGCAAAAAACAGTCTGAACGGAAGTGTCCTTCAACAAGCGCTTCATTACTGCCATATTGGGATGGGCAGCATATTGTTGTTGCAACTCAGTTATTGTCATACCTATAAAATTTCCCCGCAAAATTACAAAAAAGATTGGGAGTATACACCCAAAGAACAGAAGTATTATAATAAGGTATCTGCCGTCTTATCCCGCATGGGGCATGAAACACGTTAAATTTTCCTTAGTTCAGCTATAACTAAAGGAAAAAGAACTACTTTTGTTTCTAAATTTTATAGTATCTATATGCAGACATCGGATAGCATTGTAATTATCCCCACCTATAATGAACGGGAGAACATAGAAAATATCATCCGTGCCGTTTTCGGCCTTCCCAAAGTATTCCATATTCTGGTCATAGAAGACGGCTCTCCGGACGGGACGGCAGCCATCGTAAGAAAACTGCAACAAGAATTTCCCGAACAGCTTTTTATGATAGAACGTAAAGGAAAACTAGGACTGGGTACTGCCTACATTACCGGATTTAAATGGGCACTGGAACACGCATACGAGTATATTTTTGAAATGGATGCAGACTTCAGTCATAATCCGAATGATTTACCCCGTTTGTATCAGGCTTGTTCGGAACAAGGAGGAGATGTATCTATCGGTTCCCGTTATGTCAGCGGAGTGAATGTAGTGAATTGGCCGATGGGACGGGTATTGATGTCATACTTCGCCTCTAAATATGTGCGGTTTATCACCGGAATACCTGTACATGACACCACTGCCGGATTTGTTTGCTACCGCCGTCAGGTATTGGAAACGATCGATTTAGATCATATTCGCTTTAAAGGATATGCCTTTCAGATTGAAATGAAATTCACTGCTTACAAGTGTGGTTTCAAAATTATCGAGGTTCCCGTTATCTTCATTAATCGTGAATTAGGGAGTTCTAAAATGAATAGCAGCATCTTTGGAGAAGCCATATTTGGTGTGATAAAATTAAAAGTAAATAGTTGGTTCCATAAATTCCCACAAAAGAAATGAAACGTACACTGATTCAAAACGCCGTTATTGTCAACGAAGGAAGAAAAGTTCTGGGTTCAGTAGTAATCGAGAATGAAAAGATAGCCGAAATATTGGTTGGTGAAGAAAACGCAACTGCCCCCTGCGACGAGATAATAGACGCAACCGGGTGTTATCTTTTGCCGGGTGCCATCGACGAACATGTGCATTTCCGCGATCCCGGACTGACTCATAAGGCAGATATCACCACAGAAAGTCGTGCTGCGGCAGCAGGAGGTGTCACCTCTATCATGGATATGCCCAATACCAATCCGCAAACTACTACATTGGAGGCTTTGGAGGAAAAATTTGTTCTGTTGGGTGAAAAGTCAGCAGTCAACTATTCCTGCTACTTCGGAGCAACGAATAATAACTATACCCAGTTTGCACAACTGGATAAACACCGGGTTTGTGGAGTGAAGTTATTTATGGGTTCAAGCACCGGCAATATGCTGGTAGACCGGATGGCCAGTCTGCGTAATATATTCGGTGGAACCGATCTGCTCATCGCTGCTCATTGCGAAGATCAGGGAATTATCAAAGAAAACACGGATAAATATAAGAAAGAATACGGAGACGACGTACCTTTGGCTCTTCATCCGCTCCTTCGTTCGGAAGAAGCTTGCTATCGTTCATCCGAACTGGCAGTGCAGTTGGCACGTGAGACAAACGCCCGCCTGCACATCATGCATATTTCCACAGCTAAAGAGTTGAGCCTGTTTTCTAATGTACCTTTGGTACAAAAAAAGATCACGGCAGAAGCCTGTGTTTCTCATCTGCTCTTTACGGAAGAGGACTATCAGACACTGGGTGCCCGCATCAAATGCAACCCTGCCATTAAGACAGCGCAAGACCGGAAAGCTTTGCGAGAGGCTGTCAATAGCGGTTTGATTGATGCTATTGCCACAGATCATGCCCCACATTTACTTAGCGAAAAAGAAGGCGGTGCCTTAAAAGCAATGTCCGGAATGCCGATGATTCAGTTCTCACTCGTCAGCATGTTGGAGTTGACAGAAAAAGGAGTGTTTACTATCGAAAAAGTAGTAGAAAAGATGGCTCATGCTCCTGCGCAGATGTATGAGATACAAAACAGAGGATTCATTCGCAAAGGCTATCAGGCTGACCTGGTATTAGTCCGTCCCGGAAGCGAATGGACTGTAACAACCGATTGTATTCTAAGCAAATGTAAATGGAGCCCATTAGAGGGACACACATTCGACTGGAAAGTAGAGAAAACATTTGTAAACGGACATCTGTTATATAACAACGGAGAAATAGACGAGACTTATCGCGGACAGGAATTAAGATTCAGATAAACAGCAGCTCGCTTTCAACAAGCCTATGAGTACCATTTTGTCTTATAAAATACATACAGTCACTCCCTACATCAACTGGATTTACTTTTTCCACGCATGGGGGTTCCAGCCACGTTTTGCAGCCATCGCCAACATTCACGGATGTGATGCCTGCCGTGCTTCGTGGCTGACAACTTTCCCGGAAGAAGAACGTAATAAAGCTTCCGAAGCAATGCAGCTATTCAAAGAGGCCAACCGGATGCTCGATCTGCTCGACCGGGATTATGAAGTAAAGACCATCTTCAAGCTTTGCAAGGCAAACTCTGACGGGGATAACCTGATTATTGAGAAAGAAAAAGACCGGTTCATCACTTTTCCTTTACTGCGCCAGCAAACGCCGAAAAGAGACGGTAGTCCTTTTCTTTGTCTAAGTGACTTTATCCGCCCGATCTCTTCCGATATCCCGGATACCATCGGTGCTTTTGCCTCTTCCATTGATGCGGACATGGAAGGATTGTACGAACAGGACCCTTATAAACACCTGCTTGTCCAAACCCTCTCCGACCGACTGGCAGAAGCAGCAACAGAAAAGATGCATGAATATGTGCGCAAAGAAGCGTGGGGATATGCCAAAGACGAGAATTTAGGCATAGCGGACTTACTGGTCGAAAAGTATCAAGGCATTCGCCCTGCTGTCGGCTACCCGTCTTTACCGGATCAATCTGTCAACTTCCTGCTGGATGAACTGTTGGACATGAAGCAGATAGGCATTTCGCTGACCGAAAACGGAGCTATGTACCCGCACGCTTCTGTTTGCGGGCTTATGTTCTCACACCCGGCTTCCGAATACTTCTCCGTCGGAAAGATTGGAGAAGACCAATTGGAAGATTATGCCCGCCGTCGGGGAAAAAGTATCGAAGAAATGTGTAAGTTTCTGGCAGCTAATCTCCAATAGCCCTTATTCTCCTGTGATTTTTCTCCTTTTCTCACGACTAACTAACCAGAAAAGTAATCATAGATTCCATGAGAGAACAAACAGCAGAGGTTAGCGCCCCTATTGAACAAGAGTTTTTGTCGGTGATCCGCGAATATGAACGGGTGATCTACAAGGTATGCTATCTGTATGCCAATCCCAATGCTCCTCTCAATGATCTGTATCAGGATGTGGTATTGAACCTTTGGAAAGCCTATCCCAAATTCAGAAAAGAATGTAAGGTTTCCACCTGGATTTACCGTATTGCCCTCAACACCTGTATCAGCTTCTATCGTAAAGAAAAGAATGTGCCGGAAATAGTCAGCCTCACCAGAGATACCGACTGGGCCATAGAAGCACACGACCCGATCAACGAAATGTTGAAACAGCTTTATCAGATGATTAACCAACTGGGACAACTCGACAAATCAATTATCCTGCTTTATCTCGAAGACAAAAGTTACGAGGAAATAGCAGAAATCACCGGACTGACGGTTACCAATGTAGCGACCAAACTAAGTCGCATCAAAGACAAACTTAAAAGAATGAAAAAGGAGGAATAAGATATATGGAACTGGAAGAACTGAAAAAATCTTGGAATGCCCTGGATGAACACTTGAAAGACAAAGAGTTCATCAAAGAAGAAGAGCTTGAAAAGCTGATAAGGCATGCGGACAAAGGTATCCATGCCATTGCCAGACTGAACATCAAGCTTATTCTGATTTCTCTGCCGATACTGATCTTATTTTTAGCGGAGGTACTGTTACATAACAGATTGAACCCGATCTATATCATTATCATTTTCGCATGGATTCCTGCCCTTTGCTGGGATATCGTCACCACCCGTTTCCTCCAACGGACACAAATAGACGAGATGCCTTTGGTAGAAGTAATCAGCCGCGTGAACCGTATCCATCGATGGACCATCAGGGAACGATTGATTGCTATTGCCTTTCTCCTAGTCCTGGCTATACTTTCATTTATCTACTGGCAAGTGTGGCAATATGGAATGGGCATGATTGCTTTCTTCATCCTGTTATGGGGCGGAGGACTGGGATTGATCTTATGGATTTACCGCAAGAAGTTCTTAAATCGTATCCACGAAATCAAAAAGAATTTAAGCGAACTGAACGAATTAATGTAAAAGAATCCAACCTGAATAATTCATACTAAGTAGTAAGGAGTGTGCTTACCCCACCACGGTAAGCACACTTTTTCCATTCACTTTCTTATGTACCTGCACCTGAACAGAAATCCGTTCACTCATCTCCTGCACATGAGAGATTACTCCTATTTTCCGCCCCTGCATCTGTAATTGTTCCAATGCTTCCATCGCTGTACGCAAACTTTCCGCATCCAAAGAGCCGAAACCTTCATCAATAAAAAGAGATTCAACTTTCAGATTATTACTTGACAAGGAAGACAAACCTAAAGCCAGTGCCAAAGAAATCAGGAACGATTCACCTCCTGAAAGAGAGTACACGGTCCGTATTTCATCACACATATCGCAATCTATTACCTGAAGTGCCAACGTATCGGGTACCTGTTGCAGCTTATAGCGTTTAGAGAGATAGGATAAATGTTGATTGGCATGAAGCAGCAACAAATTCAAAGTATAACTTTGAGCAATCACTTTAAATTTCGCTCCATCCGCACTGCCAATCAGTTTATTCAATTTTGCCCAACGTTCAGCAACAGTTTGTTTCTCTGCCAGTTCCTTCGCAATCTGTTCCACAGTCAGTTTATTCTTTGCTTGTTGTAGCAGGCGGGCTTCCATAGTAGAAAGGGCACGTTCTATATTCAGGTTTTCTTCCTGTTGCTTCTTTATTATTTCGGGAAGCAGTTCGGGAGACTCTATCTTTTTATACTGTTCCTGCAACTCTCCTATAGCCAGTGCAATTTGCTTCATCTCTCCTTGCAAACCGGAAAGCCGGTTGTGTACCGCCTCTACTTCTTTACGTGCTTTCTCCAAAGCGAGATTCAGTTCTTTCTCTCTTTTTGCTACGGCAGCTTCCGCTTCATCCGCACTTTTTCCTTTCAATAGCTGCGAACGTTCCTGACGAAGCACATTCAGCGCTTTCTCTATCACTTCAAATCTCTTTAGTTCGGCCGAAGCAGCATTCTGTAAGATTACCAACTGTTCTTTGGCAGACGATACTTTCTGCATAGCCAAACGGCAGAGAGAAACATTTTCACGAAGAGCTTCACAATGTGCACGCATCTTTTTAATTTCTTCATCGCCGAGCTGCCATTCTGCGTAAAGATTACGATATTCCAAAATACATTTTGCCAGTTCCGCCAAACGGTGTTGTATTTGCTCTTCGTTTCCGGCTTCAATCCCTGCTTTATACAATGCTGCCAACTGTTCCGCGATCTGTCCGTCCACCGTTTTTTGATGCGCCAAATCACGTTGCAGAGCAATGCTCCGGTTATTCATCTGCTGATAGTTGGTTGATGCTACATTATACTCCTGCTCTATACTCCGGAAAAGAGTATCTACCACCTCCTGTTTCTGATGATAAGGATGCGCTGTGCTACCGCAAACCGGACAAGCCTCCCCTTCCTGTAATTGCCGGCGCAATGCTTTCACGTCTTTTCCCACTGCCATACGTGCATTTTCGTAAAGACGTTGAGTAACTTTCAATGCGGTTTCTTGCTCCGTCAATTGTTTCAGACAATTGGCCACTTCTTTCTCCAGTCTTTCTATTTCCGTCTTTGCTTTCGTCTGCGTTTCCGTTAATTGCCGGATATTCTGCTGACGAGTCAACTCCTTTTGCAACTTCACCTGTTCTTCGGCCAATAACGGATATCCGAAAGAATTTAAGCGCAATAAACGTTCCTCATTCGTACTTGTAGCGGCAGCCAGTTTGCTTTCTTCTTGCCGTAGAATCTCTTCCACCTGTTCAAGTTGCAGTGCTTCTTCTATCCCTACATGGCTTAATAAGCGGTTCAGAGAAGAATAAGACACCTGTAATTGTTCCGCAGCCACTCGCATTTTTTGTTCCTGCTCCGCCACCTGCCTGTTAGCCGCTTGTAAAATCTGCTGCGACTGTATATAGCTGCTTTGTTGAGACTGTATCTGTACATCCAATTGACGTGCTTTCTTCAAGTCCGGCTGTATGGCCTCCCATTGTGCCTTAAAATGCACCAATCCTTCCTCTTGGGAAGCCAATGCACCCTGCAGAACTTTCTCCCTAGCCTGTTCCTCCTGTTCTTCCTGCTGCTTTTTCTTCCAAAGTTCTTCCTGTATTTTTAATGAACGAACCACATTCAGTTGTTCATTCTGTTCTGCCAGCAGTTTAATCCCTAATGCACGCTTTTCAGTCGATAGTTCTTTCTCTTTTTGCAGAGCAAGCAGCTCTTCTTCCGGCATCAATTCGATCACATTCATTCGATTCTGAATCAAGGTCACCTCTTCTTGTGCCGCCTTATTCCGGGCATAGACCTCTTGAGAAATCCGGGAATACACGCCGGTTCCTGTCAACTTCTCCAGTAATTCTGCTTTTGCCGCCCCTTTTGATTTCAGAAACGTAGCAAAATCATTTTGTGCCAATAATACTGTACGGGTGAACTGTTCATACGTCAGGCCAACCAACTCCACCAACTGAATCAACAACTCTTTCTTGGTACCTTGAAATTCTTTCTCCGTATCCAGTTCTTTCACTTCCAGCGTTTGTGGCTGCAAAGAGCCGTTTATCTTGTTTCTTGTCCGCCTCACCGACCAACGAGAACGGTAACGCCGTCCGTCAATACCTAAAAAATCGACTTCCGCATAACCATCACTTGTCCCCCGACGCAGCAAATTTCTAACATCAGACTGATTAATCTGATTGTCTCCCACATCTGCCAGGTTCACATTTTCCACTGAAGTAGCGAAACGGGGAGCCTTATCATACAATGCCAGGCATAAGGCATCTAATAAAGTAGACTTACCTGCTCCGGTAGGTCCTGAAATGGCAAAGATACCTGCAGAATGTAATGGTTCTGTCCTAAAATCCACTTCTACCGTTCCTTCTATCGAGGTCAGATTCTTCAATCGTATAGCTAGTATTTTCATTCTCCTTCCTCCTCTTCTTTACGGGTAGCAGCCAGATAGGCCTCTTCAAACAAATCTGTCAGTTCTACAGGCATTTCCACCTGATAAATCTTCTCAAAGGCAGACTGTGCAATCTGTAAGGGAGACATTTCCTGCAACCCCCTCTTCCAGTTTTCATTTTCTTTCGTCGTATTTCCAGTTTCAGTGCGATAGGTAGAAACAATACGCGCCAACCGATAGTTTTTATCTGCCAGTGCCTCTTCAATCTCCTGTCGAAGCATGGGTTCCGGTTCCTCCAACAATACCTTTACTTCCAGATATGGGGCTACGGCTTCTGTCTCGGGTAGTTCCTTCAAGGCTTCCAAGATAGCTTCCGGTGAAACAGGTTCTCCGTTCGGGACACTCACCAAAGGTATTAATTTCGGGCATTCCAACCGTTCAATGTCCACGGCACAACCTCCGTCGAAAGTCACCATCACGACTCCATGATGATAATGTTTCTCGGCAAAAGACATCGGAATGGGACTTCCGGCATACCGTACATTCTCTCTTCCGGACACTCGCTGCGCTTTATGTATATGTCCCAATGCCGTATAAGCTATCTGTTCGGAAAAAGCTTCCGGAGATACGCACTCTAACCCACCAATCACGGTACGCTCGCTATAATCCTTCTCTGCAATCTCCGATCCTGTAGCCTGCAAATGACCGATGGCAAGAATCGCCTGATTCTCCGTCCTTCGCTTCCATAGCCTTTGTAAAAGTTGTGCATAAAGTTCGCAAACTCCCTCCGCATACGGATTGCCTTCCGTTTGCACGGCCGGATAATCTCCCTGACGCAGAAAAGGAACTGCCATGCAAAGCAATTCCACTTCCCCTTTCCGGTTCTTCAGTTCCACAGTCAAATGGTCATAATCGATTTCTCCGCCTTCGAGCTTGCGAACTACCCCTCTGACTTCCGTCCGCATAGCTTGCAACAGAGGCAAAGGAGCTTCCAGGCGTGCTGCCGAATCATGGTTGCCGGCAACAATGACAATCTGCAAATACGGATTCTCCGCTGTCACCCGATAAATAAACTGATAATACATGCTTTGGGATGCAGCGGAAGGGTTGGAAACATCAAAAACATCTCCGGCTATAATCAATGCATCAATCTCTTTCTGACGAATTTCTTCTGCCAGCCAATTCAGGAATACTTCATGTTCTTCCATGCGATCATAACCAAAAAAGGTTTGTCCCAGATGCCAGTCGGCAGTATGTAATATACGTATCATAATTTTGTAACTATCTCTAATAACAAGAGGCAAAAATAACACAATCAAAAAGATTATATCACATCTGCCTCTCTTTTTTACCAATAATCATGTATATTTGCAAGATAAAAATCCAACCCTATGAAGATACTGTATTATATTTATCAGATTTGCATCGCTTTGCCTATTTTATTAGTGTTGACCATCCTCACGGCAATCGTCACTATTGTAGGTTCTCTCTTGGGAGGAGCCCACATCTGGGGATATTATCCGGGGAAGATTTGGTCACAATTAATTTGTCTGTTTCTGTTGATTCCCGTGAAGATTGAGGGACGTGAAAAGTTGCATGACAAAACTTCCTATATTTTCGTACCTAACCATCAGGGTTCATTTGATATTTTCCTTATTTACGGCTTCATCGGAAGAAACTTTAAGTGGATGATGAAAAAAAGCCTGCGCAAACTGCCGTTTGTAGGAAAAGCCTGTGAGAGTGCAGGACATATCTTTGTAGACAGATCCGGCCCTAAAAAAGTATTGGAAACAATCCGACAGGCAAAAGACTCATTGAAAGATGGGGTTTCTCTCGTTGTCTTTCCTGAAGGAGCGCGTACATTTACAGGACACATGGGATACTTTAAGAAAGGCGCTTTCCAGTTGGCAGATGATTTACAGTTGGCGGTTGTACCCGTCACCATTGACGGCTCATTCGAAATTCTGCCACGCACAGGCAAATGGATACACCGTCATCGTATGATTCTGACTATTCATGAACCTATTCCTCCCAAAGGGAAAGGAATGGAAAATATCAAGGTAACCATGGCAGAGGCCTACGCTGCGGTTGAAAGTGCCCTGCCGGAACAATACAAGGGAATGGTGAAAAACGAAGATCAAGACCGATAGTCAGTACATAATCTTATATAAATATGGGGATGCTCACGCACCCCCATATTCCTAACCAGTTTTATGCATCAAACTATTAAATTAAGAAATTCAGATATTTAGATGTTTTGCAAGGTTATGGTTTGGTTTGACATCATTTGTAATTCTTGAAAAGTCAAATTAAAACTTTTATAAATCTCCTTTTCTAAATTCTCTAATGAGAAAGATTCATTTCTGACGCCATTAATCTTCCCTCTAAACCGATTGTTATAATGCTTGCGAAATGTATCCGGAGTAACCAGACCTCCCAAGCCATAATCACCCACTACAATCACCGGTTTTCGGCGCAATACCCCTTCATAAGCGGTAATCCCCGCACCAATAATCAAGTCGGCTTCTTCAATCAGTTTACCGATCTCACTCTCGGAGGATATATAATCCACCTGATACTCTGAATATTTACTTAATAGAACTCCTATCCTTAACCTGGTGCGAGAATTAGCTATTCCGACAACAATGCTGGCTTTTTGTTCTATTAACTGCAATTCGTCACCTCTTAAAGAAGAGGCGGCAGATAATTCATTAGGATTTTTCATATAGCTATTTGGTTTTTGTTGTGTCAAAAGTACAGCATGCATCCGAAAACACAAAAAAAGTCACCCGGACAAAATCAGCGCGCCTGATTTTCCGTAAACACCTACATTTCAATAAAATACAGATTAGCGTTCTATTAATGACCCGGACAATTCATTTTTTATTTATCAAAAATCCCTTAAAAACACATTCAAATCTTCTTGTGGAGAAATGCCTAATCGGCCTTTCAGCCTTCCTTTTGCTTTGGTAACAGAATCGGAAGAGGTCTGAAAAATACGTGCCAGTTCTTCATTGGTCAGTCCAAATTTAAGAAAGCAACAGATCTCAAGATCATGTTTAGTTAATAAAGGAGTTTTGTCAAGCAACCGGGTAACGTAATTAGAATAGAGTAAATCAAACAGGCTAAACAATTTATAGCGTTCTCCATTAGACAATTTACCTCTTAATGTTCCCTCTTTGATAGCAAGCAGCAGACGAAAAGCGGATATGTACTGTTCAGAAGAGGGTCCGACAGTTAATTCTCCTCCCAGTTCTTTCAATAGTCCCGATAAGGTTTTGTTCTGCATACTTAGAAGTACAATCTTTCCATTCAACTCGCCTACCTTCATTCGATTTTCTTCCAGTATGCGGTTCTCTTCCAGTACTTGATCTTTCAACTCCTGGATTTCTTCCATCTCCTGCTGGTATCGCTTTATCTCCTCTTCATTATCTCTAATCTGGGATTCGATTTCGGCAATCTTCTTCCTGTGATTTTTACTTTTGTAGTAGTAATAACACATATAGAAGGCTACAATCAGGAAAATAACCGTACCGCAAAATATAAAAACTGTACGGTCCACTTTCAGTTGTAGATTATCATTCCGGAGTTTCTCGTTCTCGTACTGCTTTTGCAGTTCTGTTATCAACTCCTGCGAATCGACTTCATCCAATACATTCACGATAGAGTCCGCTTTTTCATGGTAGATAATCGCTTCTTCAAAATTATCAATATCTTTTTCCAGAAAGTATAAATTGTTATATGCGTCAATACGGGTATATTCTTTAGAAGAATTGATACTCATCTTAAAATATTTCCGGGCATTCTCTACATCGCCCATCTGTATATACAAATAGCCGAGAGACATACACTCCACGTATTTCCTTTCTTCATCCGTTTCTTTTTCATAAGCAGCAAGAAAATAGCGTTCTGACTTTTTCAGTTCTCCCATGGAACGGTACAGTATCCCCAACTCATGTAAAATGGAAACTTCAGACGGATATTGCTTTTCTCTGGCTAGCTCCAATGCGTAAGTATAATAAAAATAGCAGCTATCCCATTTATTCTGAAACAAATAAGCCCGGCCTATATTTTGCCCGGCTCTGACAAGACTCAAAGAATCTTTCAACTCTTCATAAATCGTATATGACTCCCGAAAATTCTGCAACGACTCCTGATACAATTTCTTTTTCCGGTTAATCATCCCTATCTCATCAGTAGCCATTGCAAACATCTTACAACATTGAATATTCCCGAACATTTCTTTTGCCGAAGATAAAAACGTCAAAGCCTCTTCATCTTTGCCCAATTCACGCAACACTCTTCCATAATAATACTGTGCTTTAGCACGCGTAACAGAGTCACCACGCTCTACAGTATAGTAATTCAGCGCCAGTGCAATCAATGAGTCAGAAGTAAACTTCACATAGTTCTGATCCATCGCCTGCGTCAATAAAAGTGCATAATCCGCCTGCAACTTTCCACGCAATTTTTCAGTATGAGGTATTGACTTTAATAGATACAGAGCTGTATCCGGAAGAGATTCCATGCACATTTCGATCCTCTGGAATGCCGCATCAGGGGCCTCCGAATCTCTATGACAAGAAACCGATAAGACTAAAATAAAAAAGAAAGCGGCGTATACCGAAACAGTAGTCGTTTTCACTTTACTTGAGTTTTGTGCAAAAATACACAAAAAACTCAAGTATTACTTATTTGTTGAAGCATTTTGTTCCAATCGTTGATGTTCTTCTATCAACTTCATGTTTTCTCTTGCTTTAGACAGAAACTCTCTAACCAGCTTATTGTCTTTAAAAGAATAAGGAGCATCCTTGATTATATCATCAATCTGCGGAGTCATAATGGGATAGGGCAAAGAGCTGCAGAGCATCATAAACACACTGGGTCCCAGCACATTTTCGTAATTATCGGAGATGAACGTTTTTACATACTGATTCATTGCTTTCATCAGTGAGTCTCCTTCCACCACCAACTGACCGTGAATTTCATCCAGATCGCCTCCATCCAGTACCATACGGGTTTCCTTCTGCTCCAGTTCACCAATGCTTTCTTCCAATTGGTTTCTTTTGCTGATAAACTCGTACAGTGCATTATTTAAAGATGTTCCGACTGCCTTGAGGTCCGTATTGCTAATGGTAACTGTTATCTTCCCACTTTCCAGCACAATCGGCATAATGCTTTCTTCATCCATGTAAAGTGTCACCATCTGTACGGAATCTATTTTCCCTTTCATTGAGAACAGACCATGCACTACTTCAGCTGAATCCAGCTTCACCCACTCTCCATCACGAAGGGACTTAAGATACAACATCTTTCCATCCAGACTATTCACTGAAGAGGTTCCTTCAATCTTGTACTTACTGGTGCAGGAAGCCAAAAATGGAAGCAAAAGCAAAAAAGGCAAAATTTTATTCACGTTCATCTATTCATTAAATTCTGGGTACAAAGGTACAACTGATTCAGAATTCAAAGAAACATTTTATCAATATTTAAATCTTGTAAGACTCTTTTCTTTAATAATCCTTATAAACATAGGTATAAGGCTATTTTTTTCATTTAGTTTATCTAATTTTGCGGTCATGAAAACATCAACATTTGCCCCTTTTGCCAAACCGCTTTATGTAATGGTAAAGCCTGTAGGTGCCGTATGTAATCTAGCATGCGATTATTGCTACTATTTGGAAAAGGCCAACCTATACAAAGACAATCCGAAACACGTAATGAGCGATGAACTTCTGGAAAAGTTTATCGACGAGTACATTAACTCACAGACCATGCCGCAGGTGCTTTTCACCTGGCACGGAGGAGAAACGCTGATGCGACCGCTCTCCTTCTACAAAAAGGCGATGGAACTACAAAAAAAGTATGCCCGCGGACGAACGATCGACAACTGCATCCAAACCAACGGAACCATGCTCACCGACGAATGGTGCGAGTTCTTCCGTGAAAATAATTGGCTGGTAGGAGTCTCTATCGATGGTCCCCAGGAGTTTCATGACGAGTATCGCAAAAACAAAATGGGAAAACCCTCTTTTGTGAAAGTGATGCAAGGCATCAATCTTTTGAAAAAACATGGGGTGGAATGGAATGCGATGGCAGTTATTAATGACTTCAATGCCGACTATCCACTAGACTTTTATCGTTTCTTCAAAGAAATCGGTTGTCAGTATATCCAGTTCGCTCCTATCGTTGAACGTATTCTCTCACATGAGGACGGTCGTCACCTCGCTTCTCTTGCAGAAAATAAAGCCGGAACTCTTGCCGATTTTTCGATCACTCCGGAACAATGGGGCAACTTCCTTTGTGCTCTTTTCGACGAATGGGTGAAAGAAGATGTAGGCAAGTACTATGTACAAATATTCGATTCGACTCTGGCGAATTGGATGGGCGAACAGCCTGGTATATGCACAATGGCAAAGACCTGCGGTCATGCCGGTGTGATGGAATTCAACGGAGATGTTTATTCGTGCGACCATTTTGTATTTCCCGAATATAAATTAGGTAATATTTATAGTAAAACTCTGGTGGAAATGATGCATAGCGAGCGTCAGCATAATTTCGGGAACATGAAATATCAGTCTCTCCCTACTCAATGCAAGGAATGTGAGTTCCTGTTTGCCTGCAACGGAGAATGCCCGAAAAATCGTTTCAGCCAAACGGCAGAAGGTGAACCGGGATTGAATTACTTATGCAAAGGCTATTACCAGTTCTTTAAGCATGTAGCTCCTTATATGGACTTTATGAAAAACGAACTGATGAATCAACGTCCGCCTGCTAATATCATGGAAGCACTGAAGAACGGAGATTTGAAAATTGAATACTAACCAATCATATATTTTAATTTTATCATTAAATAATGAACAGACTAAGACTTTATCTATTAGCGCTGGCTGCGCTTTTTGTATGTTCCGTTAAAGCGGATGAGGGTATGTGGCTATTGCAACTGATGCAACAGCAACACTCCATAGACATGATGAAAAAACAAGGATTAAAACTGGAAGCACAGGACCTATATAATCCGAATGGAATTTCTCTTAAAGATGCCGTAGGTATATTCGGAGGCGGATGTACCGGAGAAATTATCTCACCCGAAGGTTTGATTCTGACCAATCACCATTGTGGCTACGCCTCCATCCAGCAACATAGTAGTGTTGAGCACGATTATCTGACTGATGGTTTCTGGGCTACTTCTAGAGACAAAGAACTCCCTACTCCGGGATTGCAATTCACATTTATCGAACGTATCGAAGATATTACGGATATTGTCAATGCCAAGATTGCGGCAAAAGAAATCACCGAATCCGAATCATTCAGCAATATATTCCTTCAAAAACTGGCTCATGATCTTTATTTTAAAAGTGACCTGGCAGACAAAAAGGGAATTGTTCCGCAAGCTCTTCCGTTCTATGCCGGAAACAAATTCTATCTTTTCTATAAGAAAATATATCCGGATGTACGTATGGTAGCCGCTCCACCCTCTTCTATCGGTAAGTTTGGTGGTGAAACAGACAACTGGATGTGGCCGCGTCATACCGGTGACTTTTCCATGTTCCGTATTTATGCAGATGCAAATGGTGAACCTGCAGAATACAGCGAGAGCAACGTCCCACTGAAAACCAAGAAACATTTGTCTATCTCTATCAAAGGATTGAAAGAAGGAGATTATGCAATGATTATGGGATTCCCCGGAAGTACGAGCCGCTACCTGACCGTATCAGAAGTAAAAGAACGTATGGAATCGGAAAACGATCCACGTATCCGTATTCGTGGTGCACGTTTGGCTGTCCTGAAAGAGGTAATGAATGCCAGTGACAAAATCCGTATTCAATATGCTAACAAGTATGCGGGTTCCAGCAACTATTGGAAAAACTCCATCGGCATGAATAAGGCCATCATCGATAATGATGTATTGGGAACAAAAGCTGCACAAGAAGCCAAATTCGCAGAGTTTGCAAAAGCACAAAACAATGCTGAATATGCAGCGGTAGTGAAGAACATTGATGACCTGGTAGCTAAGACAACTCCTCTCAACTATCAGTACACCTGTTTGAGAGAGACTTTCTTCGGAGCTATCGAATTTGGCAATGTGATGTTGACTAAAACACGCGAAGCATTGCTTGAGAAAAACGATTCTGTAATCGAAGCACGCATGAAAGCCTTGGAAAGCACTTACGAAAGCATCCATAACAAAGATTACGATCATGAAGTAGACCGCAAGGTAGCGAAAGCCTTGTTCCCCTTATATGCTGAAATGATTCCGGCAAACCAACGTCCTTCTATTTATAAGGTTATTGAGCAGAAATATAAAGGCGATTATAACAAATTCGTTGATGATATGTATGACAACTCTATTTTTGCCAACCGGGCAAACTTCGAGAAGTTTACAAAGAAGCCTTCAGTGAAAGCGATTGACAATGATCTGGCACTGCAATACTGCCAGTCTAAATACGACTTGATGGATACACTGACTTCCCAGCTCAAGGATATGGATCGGGAACTAGCTTTGCTGCACAAAACTTATATCCGTGGTCTAGGTGAAATGAAATTGCCTGTACCTTCTTATCCGGATGCAAACTTCACCATTCGTCTGACCTATGGTAACGTGAAACCTTATGATCCAAAAGACGGCGTACACTACAACTACTATACGACCACTAAAGGTATTCTTGAAAAAGAAAATCCGGAAGACCGTGAATTCGTTGTACCTGCCAAACTGAAAGAACTGATCGAAAAGAAAGATTACGGCCGTTATGCTTTGCCAAATGGTGATATGCCTGTCTGCTTCCTGTCGACCAACGACATCACCGGTGGTAACTCCGGCAGCCCGGTATTGAATGAAAACGGAGAACTGATCGGTTGTGCTTTTGATGGCAACTGGGAATCATTAAGCGGTGACATCAATTTCGACAACAACCTACAACGTTGTATTAACCTGGATATTCGTTATGTCCTGTTCATTCTGGAAAAGTTAGGAAACTGCGGACACCTAATCAATGAAATGACAATCGTAGAATAAATGAGAAAACAAATCCTATTTGTCCTATTTTCACTGGCAACTCTTAGCATCCACGCCGACGAAGGCATGTGGATGCTAACCGATCTGAAAGCACAGAACACTGTTGCCATGCGCGAACTTGGCCTCGAAATTCCGATAGAGGAAGTATACAACGCAAATGGTCTTTCTCTAAAAGACGCTGTTGTACACTTCGGAGGAGGATGTACGGGAGAAGTTATCTCTTCCGAAGGACTGGTACTGACTAACCATCACTGTGGTTATGGAGCTATCCAGCAACATAGTAATGTAGAACATGACTATCTGACAGATGGTTTCTGGGCTATGAACCGTGATGCGGAACTTCCTACTCCGGGATTGACCGTCACTTTTATCGACCGGATTCTCGATGTGACCGATTACGTCAACGAACAACTGAAAAAAGATCCGGACCCGGATGGTGTTAATTATCTATCTCCAAATTATCTTGGTAACGTAGCAGAACGTTTTGCCAAAGCGGAGAATATAGAAATAACTCCTGCAACAAAGTTGGAGCTCAAGGCTTTTTATGGAGGAAACAAATATTATCTGTTCATCAAAACAGTATACAGTGATATTCGTATGGTAGGGGCTCCTCCTTCTTCCATCGGTAAATTCGGAGCTGATACCGACAACTGGATGTGGCCTCGTCACACAGGCGACTTTTCTCTCTTCCGTATTTACGCGGACAAGAATGGAAAACCGGCAGAATATTCTAAAGACAACGTTCCTCTGCAAGTGAAAAAACATCTGAAGATCAGCCTCGCCGGAGTTCAGGAAGGAGATTTCACCTTTGTCATGGGATTCCCCGGACGTAACTGGCGGTATATGATTGCCGACGAAGTGGAAGAACGGATGCAAACGACCAATTTCATGCGCCAGCATGTACGCGGAGCCCGTCAGAAAGTACTTATGGAGCAAATGCTGAAAGATCCAGCAGTGCGTATTCATTATGCAAGCAAATATGCTTCTTCGGCCAATTATTGGAAAAATGCAATCGGCATGAATGAAGGACTGATACGCCTCAACGTACTGGATACCAAACGTGCACAGCAAGAAGAACTATTAGCCCGCGGCCGTGAGAAGGGAGATGATTCGTATCAGAAAGCCTTTGATGAGATTCGCTCTATTGTATCTCACCGACGCGATGCGCTATATCATCAGCAAGCTATCAATGAAGCATTGGTCACCGCCCTTGATTTTATGCGTATCCCTTCCACGACAGAATTGGTTACCGCTCTGAAATCGAAAGATAAAGAGCTGATAAAAGAAGCAAAACTAAAACTGAAGAAAGAAGGAGATAAGTATTTTGCATCTGTCCCCTTCCCGGACGTAGAACGGATGGTAGCGAAAGAAATGCTGAAAACTTATGCCAACTACATTCCTGCAGAACAACGAATCAACATCTTCGAAATCATCAATTCTCGTTTCAAGGGAAGTATTGACGCCTTCGTTGATGCCTGTTTCGAACATTCCATTTTCGGCAATCCTAAAAACTTTGAGAAGTTTATCAAGAAACCAAGTTTGTATAAAATAGGATATGACTGGATGGTATTATTCAAATATTCTGTTACCGACGGAATTCTGAAAACAGCCATTGCCATGAAAGAAGCCAATCAGAACTATGACGCAGCTCATAAAGTATGGGTGAAAGGCATGATGGACATGAGACAGGAGAAAGGAACGCCGATTTATCCGGATGCGAACTCTACTTTACGATTGACATACGGCCGGGTGCTTTCTTATGAACCGGCTGACGGTGTGGTATATGATGCTCATACCACCCTCAAAGGTGTGATGGAAAAAGAAGATCAGGGAAACTGGGAATTCGTAGTGCCTCAAAAACTAAAAGAGCTATATAACTCCCAGGATTATGGACGTTATGGCAAAAACGGTGAAATGCCTGTCTGTTTTATCGTAAACACCGATAATACAGGAGGAAACTCCGGCAGCCCAGTATTTAACAGCAAAGGTCAGCTGGTTGGAACTGCTTTCGACCGCAACTTTGAAGGCTTAACAGGAGACATCGCTTTCCGTCCTTCATCGCAGCGAGCCGCTTGTGTTGACATCCGCTATACCTTGTTTATCATCGATAAATACGCAGGAGCCTCTCATATCATCGACGAACTTAGCATTGAGTAAATTGAGTAAATTGAAAGTTGAGAATTAAAAATTGAGAAATATGATGCCCAGTGGCATGACTTTTATTTCTCAATTTTTAATTCTCAATTCTCAATTTATATAAACTCTTCTACCATATACATCTCGTCAATCATCTCATTCATTATATTCTGTAAATTCTGAACTGCTTCTTCAGGAGATTCCCCATAAGCATTACATTGCATATTTACAGTCAACCAGGCATAATAGCCACCATCTGATGCGCGTTCAAGCACATAATCCGTTCTGTTTAGTTTCATATTGGTAAATAATTAGTGAATGTTGGTATTGAAGTTATTTCTGAATGTGAAGCTGCCAGTTTCTCCAGTTCACGGATCATCCGACGTTCACAGCTACGAACCCAATAAACGAAATGACGGTTCGGAGTATATTCTCCTGCAAAACGAAGCAACGGTTGCAAATCAAAGGAATCACTGATTATTCCTGCCCCCGCTTTCATTGCATCATAGGCATTGCAGTCTTGTTCAATATGTGCCGGAACCATTAATACAGGTTTTCCAAGATACATTGCTTCGCAAATAGACTCGAAACCTGCCGTACTGGCATAAGCCTTACAACCCGCCATAGCATTAAGAAACTTCACATCATCTATTTGATGGAAACTCAATGTTTCGTCAATCCGTGTCACCTCTTCAGCATCCGATCTATCCCAGAAAAAAGTTAAAGGAACTTCCGGATGTTTCGCATGAAAACTCTCCACGCTATCAGCAAACCCGGAATTAACCATATATCCATGAATATAATCACCCTTTTCCGGATGGATAGCCGTCACTTCCTGACGAATCAATGGAGGAACGGTCACTATTTGATTCATATCATCCTGTTCCATTTCCAGGAAAGACAAAGCCAGTTTCTTCGAAGATCTTAGAGCGGTCATCCGGGTAAAGAAACGCAGCATCCATAACTGGCACGAATTTTTATCCGGAAACTCGAAATCACGATGTAAAAACAGATACTGATGCCCAACACAAATATACGGAACGGAGGGACGGAAGAGTGCATAGGTAAGTCCGGTTAAAAGCTCGTAGAAGTTGATGACAACTTCCGCCCCTGTCTCCCTGATCCGCTGATTTATATAATACATGCTACGAAGATACTCCGGTAATCTTAATAAATTGTATGCAAAGCTTTTCGTCAGGTTCGCCCGTTTATTATCTGCCGTAGGCAGAAAGTTCGGACTAATAAATCGCTTCACCGGTGCATGAATACTCCGATTGAAAAATCCCGGCAAAGTACGTGTCGAACTTTTCCCGACCAAGACTTCCGCTACTTCATGCCCATTGCGCAATAACATTTCTTCGAGAGTGATTGCCTGTGTAAAATGCCCTCTCCCCTCACCTTGAACAATAAATAAAAATTTCATAGTTCCATTATTTTTAGATACGCAAAGTTCCCTCTTTCACATTACAAGATGATGACTCTATGATTACTATTTCATGAACAAAATCAGCTTTTTCTCGTTATATAATAAAATAGAAATTATATTTGCGGTCTTCAAAGACTGCTTTTTAACTCTAAGAAAGAAAAGATTATGGAAAAATTTGAAGATTTAATACAGTCACCAGTGCCCGTTTTAGTTGATTTCTTTGCAGAATGGTGTGGACCTTGCAAAGCAATGAAACCGGTTTTAGAAGAACTAAAACTTATTGTGGGGGATAAAGCACGTATTGCAAAGATAGACGTTGACCAGCATGAAGACCTGGCTACTAAATATCGCATACAAGCTGTACCGACCTTTATACTGTTCAAGAATGGAGAGGCTGTCTGGAGACATTCCGGCGTAATCCATAGTAGCGAACTGCAAGGGGTTATCGAGAAGCATTATACATAAAAAGATAATAATAACGAATGAAGAAAGTATTAGTAATGGTAGCCCTCGTCATGGCAAGCGTAATTGTATACGCATTCAATGACAGTAGGGAAACTAATCAAGGTAAAAAAGAGGTAACAGGTAACGGTGAAGTCGTCGTAATGGACAAAGAAATGTTTCTGAAAGACGTCTTCGATTATGAGAAATCAAAGGAGTGGAATTATAAAGGTAATAAGCCCGCCATCATTGACCTATATGCAGATTGGTGCGGACCATGTCGCCAAACAGCTCCTATCATGAAAGAATTGGCAAAGGAATATGCCGGAAAAATTGTCATCTACAAAGTCAATGTAGATAAACAAAAAGAACTGGCAGCTTTATTTAATGCAACAAGTATTCCATTGTTTGTATTCATTCCCATGAAAGGAGATCCACAGCTTTTCCGTGGAGCTGCTGACAAGGCAACTTACAAAAAAGCGATTGATGAATTTCTCTTGAAGTAAAGAAGAAAATATAGTGACGCTATCCGGTCGGGATAGTAACGCTATAATAGGAAAAGAGTGACGGTATCCTTGCGGGATACCGTCACTCTTTTGTATATCTTGCCAATCCTTATTTGAAGTATCCCACAGGATGATTCATCATTGGCATTTGGCTATCTTTCAATTTCAAAACTTTCTTCAATTGTTCATTGTCCATCGAAGCGCGTGGCACTGTTGCTATGTTAGCAGCGGAACAGAATATTGAAATATTTTGAGAAACGATGCCGGAATCCATAGCCCCCATCAACTGGCTGCGTGCACTCTTCGCATCTCCAAATCTGGAAAGATCACTGATTAACACCAAAGACACCGGAGCTGTTTTCACAAATGCCTGTCCACCGGCTACTGCTCCACGATGATCTCCTTCAGCAACCAGAGTCAACTGATGATTTTTAGCATCATACAGATAACTTCCTTCAGGTAATACTACATATACATCCACATCCTGCTTATTCAACGCCGACGGAGCTGTTCTCATTCCGGATTCCTTACGGTTTATCCCATTAGCAGCCCATAACAAATCAGACAGATCCGACAGACTCAATGATTTAGAAGCATACTCGCGAGTTGAATGTCGTTCAGACAATGCCTTCATCACCGCACCGGTACGGTTTAAATTAGGCTTCGGCAATTTAATCACTTTATCAGCAGCAAAAGCAGCCACCGAAAGCATTAAACAAACTAACAATAGTTGTATTTTCCTCATAACTGTGGTATTTAAAAATTGATAGACAAATATAAATAAAAAAGGTCTGTATTCGTTGCAGAATACAGACCTTTTAAGAGTTTATTAGGCTTAATTATTTCTTATCGCCGAAATAACGGTTGTACAATCCTTCAAAACCTTTGCCGTGACGAGCTTCGTCTTTGCACATTTCGTGTACAGTGTCATGGATAGCATCCAGATTCAGAGCTTTAGCACGAGTTGCGATACGTTTTTTGTCCTCGCATGCACCTTGTTCAGCATCTTTACGTTTCTGCAGGTTCGTTTTAGTATCCCATACGCAGTCGCCCAACAATTCTGCAAACTTAGCAGCATGTTCAGCTTCTTCCCAAGCATAACGTTTGAAAGCTTCAGCTACTTCAGGATAACCTTCACGGTCTGCCTGACGGCTCATGGCCAAATACATACCAACTTCAGTACATTCTCCCATGAAGTGATTGTTCAGGTCCTTAATCATTTCTTCGTCACAACCTTTTGCCACACCGATAACGTGTTCGTCAGCAAAAGACAATGCGCCACCTTCTACTTCAACAACTTCTACGAATTTGCTGGCAGGAGCCTTACACAATGGACATTTCTCAGGAGCTGCGTCACCTTCATGAACGTAACCGCATACAGTACATCTAAATTTCTTCATTTTCTTCTCAATTTTAAATTAATTAGTCAATACGTGTTTCTTTATCTTTACTTAAGCAATTCTTGCAAATACCTTTATAATAATAATGAACTTCCGATACCTGATGACCATCCATTTCCAGATTTTCCACTTGTTTAATCGCTTCCGGACATTTCAAATCATAAATATGTCCGCAACGTTTGCAAAGGAAATGAGAATGTACAGAAGTATCCGCATCAAAGTTTGTATTCTTTTCGTCAATCGTAAGCATTAATGCCGCCCCCTGTTCGGAAAACAATTTCAAAGTATTATAAACCGTGGTCTTTGAAAGTGTCGGCATTGAAGGAGACAATGCAGTGTAAATATCATCAGCCGACGGATGAATCGGATGCTCCATCAAATATTCCATGATAGCGATGCGTTGCATAGAAGGCTTTATATTATGCTCTAATAATCGATCGTATGGTTTCATCATCTTCCTTTCTTTTCAAAGTTGTATTTATTACAATTATAAATCCAATGCAAAGATAGAAATCCTTAATCTTATTTCCAAATAATTCATGACTTTTTTTTGTGACATGACTAGCATTATTAGGTAAAGAGATAAATCAGTATAAAAAAAGGATCCACTCCATTTACTGAATGGCGTGAATCCTCTTTTTCTTTCCGTAAATTAAAACTTAATTATCCGTATCAGCTCTCGCTTCTTCTACAATCTTAGAAGGAACCTCGTCACAGCGAACATATTTAGATACATCTCCCGCATCATCTTTCGCTGTCCAAATCATAGAACCGGCTTCCAATAAATCGGTTACGATATAATCATTGTTCCATTCACCGTTGCCGAAATCATATTCACCACTAATCACATATCCCAAATAAGGATCTTTTTCAATGCTAAAATCGCCAGTGATATAACGCGCGTACATGCTGTCAAACTTCTGGTAAATTTCAAAAGTTTGTTCCTTACGGTTAAAGGTTATGTAGCAATACGTACCTTCGGCAAGAGATTGTCCGTTCCATTCGGCCAGTTGCCACGTACCGTTCAAGTTGGCCGGAGTGACCGGCAATGTCGGAATATCCGTCTTCTCATCGTCATCACAAGAAGTGAAACAAAGTACGAAGGCGAATAATGCTATCAAATTAAATATATTCTTCATATTTTCTTTTATTTATTACGTTACTCAATACGATTTACTCTAATATTCAATGTACGGTCAGACTGCGGTCCATCTATTCCTTCTATTATAATAGGAAAGGTAAACGAACTGCCTTTTCCTGAAGGAATCTGTGATGTATCTATCGTAACCACTATATCAGCTTCTCCCGCCGGACTGATAACCTCCGGTTCCGTACGAAAAGTTGCAAACTTGGGAACACCGGAGGCTGACAAACGTAACTCTTGCTCTCCGCTATTACCACAGAGAATTCGTTCTGACAAGCGTTTCCCGGAAATTTTAAATTCCATCCGGTTTTGTTTGAGCCGCAATTTCCCCATTATATATGGATACCGCGCCCATTCATCTGCGCCGGGCAGCACATTACCTCTTAATGTGAGTCGTGCCACAGGTTTTTCGTCAGAAAGCGACAAATAAACGAAAGCATTTGCATCTATCGTTCCGGGATGGTTATTCGGATTATAAGTCAATCCGATAACCTTTGTTTCCCCCGGTAATATATCTCCGGATTGAATATCCGCAACCACGCATCCACAAGTCGTTTTGATCCGGGTTAAATTCAAGGTCTCACCACTTACATTAGTACACATGAAACGATATGTCTTCGGAGCATCATCTTCGGTTAATGTTCCGATATTTATTAATGTACTGTCGAAATGCAGTATTTGTCCGGCCTGCTTTAACAACGGCGGATTTATAAGTGAATCAATTCGTACCTGTGGAGCTGAACAACCAATCCTGGCTTCGAGCATCCGGCAATGTCCAATGACTACACTTAATAAAATTAGCCGTATCAGAGTAAATGGTTTCATTAAAATATCAGCATTTACATCCAACCGTTATCATTCGCATTCTTACGCACGGTAACTGTAATGGTCTGTTCGTTTCCGTTACTTACTTTCACCAGGATGCGAGTCGCACCGGTTTTCAATCCGGATACTTTCATTAGTGTACCTTCAACAGTTACCGTAGCAACCGATGTGTCACTCGATGTACAGATGTAAGTCAGGTTCTCTCCTCCCACATAATAGTAAGCCAAATTGAGAGTCGATTCCGCACCTTCCGCCACATACACATTCGGCACTACCATGTCCGAACCTTTACCTTCGATATTATCAAGCAAAAGTCCTGCATCTACAAGACCAGCCCCCATCTTACCAATGTATTTCGACAAATTTATTTGGGTAAGAGAAGCACCTACCGATAGATGGTTGCGATAATATTTTTTCACCTTTCCATTGCCATACCAACTATCCAACGGTTTTACAGAAGCCTTTAGCAGCTCAATGAATTCACTAGCTTTAAAGTGACGACGTTGCTGATAAGCGTATGACAAACCTAGTGCTGCAACTCCCGATACATGCGGACAAGCCATAGATGTACCATCCATAAATCCGTATGTAGCTGTACCATTTTGTATCCATGTAGACAAAATAGAACCGGAATATATTCCCTCCGACCAACTTTCGGGATCATCCTGTCCCACCTTATTATAATATTCCGTATCACCACCAGGAGCGGAAATAGTCACCTCTTTACCATAGTTTGAATAAGAAGCGGGAGTAAAATCTGCCGCCACTGCACTCACTGATATACATTTGGAATAAGCAGCGGGAAACGCGGCCATTCCTGCATATTCGTTACCAGCAGCAAAGATTGCCAATCCACCGTCAATCACTCCGTTAGGAGAACCGGCGTTATTGATGAAATAATCTAATGCTTCTTTTTCCAGCGGATACATATTTTCCCATTCCTCCTCCGAACCCGGTCCGGGAGAATATCCTTCAATCATATTGGCCAAAGAAGAGTTATATCCCCAACTACATTGCAAAATAACAGCACCATTATCCGCAGCATATTTAATAGCTTTGGCTTCTGCGTCCAAAGTGACACTATTTATACCTGAAAAGACCTGACAGGACATTATTTTCACTCCCGAATTTTCTCGACCGTCACCACCGGCAATACCGCAAACACCTTCACCATTACCATTCACAGCAGCAATAGTTCCTGCAACGTGTGTTCCATGTCCGGAATCTTCAGCCTCCATCCACGAGATAATACCTGTATCACTTACGAAATTGTATCCATACTTGTCATCTTTATATCCATTACCATCTTTATCTGTATCGGCATAAAGTTCTTCTCCTTCGTTCATCCACATATTATCTCTTAAATCGGGATGACTATGCATCACTCCTTCATCCAACACAGCCACAATAATAGCAGGATCGCCAGTACATTTCTTCCAAGCTTCCGTACAACCTACATCGCATCCAGCTTCCGAACCATTATTAAGCCCATTTTTATTATCGAACTCATTAGTACCACTGTTGATGTAATGCCACTGATAAGGTAATCCGGGATCAGAGAATCTACCGCTTGCTGTTACAGCACGTGTAGCTGATTTTTGTTGTAACGCAGCTTCGCTTATATAACTCCTGTAACCTTTAGTGTTATAAGCACGTTTAATATGACCATTAGCCTGTACTTTGGATATCTCGCCCAATTTAGCAAGACGACTGGCAGCCTCCTTCAAATCTGTATTTTCATCGAACTTTACCCGATACCAGAGATGTAATCCGGCAGAACGTGTACGCTCCTCATTCTTAACATCTACCGGGAATATACGTTCAAAATGATATGCTCCTAAAATATCCAATACTTCATCCGTAGATGGAATACCGGAACGAGTCGCTGCCCCTCCGCTTCTTGTCGCCACTTTAAGAGTCCGATCAAGAATTTCGGTCATTTGAGGATCGAATTTAATTAGCAGTTCACCGGAAGTAACATCAGCCGGAAGCTGAACTTCCGTCCCCCCTACAGGGGTAGACGGTTGTTCAATAAGTTCTTGTTCAGAGCATGAAGCCAATATCATAGCAAACAGTGCTGTATATAAGAATTTTTTCTTCATTGTTCCTTTTTAAATTATTCTTGTTAATGATATTTATGCCACAATTAGCCTAGTCAGTTGTATCCGATAGTACGAATTTTCTGAAATATAACGGATAAGCTACACCATCCACAACTGTATCGTTCCCCGGATCTTCTTTTCCATAATAATAAGAATAATCGTAGTTAACCAAATCCACATTACTAAATCCAACCACGGTTCCACTTGAATTCTTACCATTCTCCTGTTGATTGAATACCATGGTTTCCGGATACCAATATGCAAAATAAGGATGGAATAAAATCCAATTCGGCACAGCACCAGTCAGGAAGTTCAAGTTGAAATGAACATTACGGGCAAATGGCAATACACGCGGTATTTGTTGCCCATTTACCGTAGTTTTGGTTTTCTTATATTCCACAGGCTGATCTGTTGTCAACAACCATTGGCAAGTGTCTTTTGATATCTTACTCTGGTATACAGACGGCGTAGCTGTCAGTTCCTCTTTAGTAAAGAAATCATCAGCCTTATAAGTCAGCGGTTTTCCCGCCGCTCTCAAAGCTTCGGTTACTTCTTCATCTGTAGGAAGTTCACCCTCTATAAAATTGTATGACATTTGCAGTGAAAGCAGATTATCCCAAGTCAGCAATTTCAAGAAAGCCTCCCGTTCCAGTTGCCCTTTAGAAATATTCACATACAATCCGACCTCTCTACCATTGTATTTAGTGCCTTCAATCAGGCTTAAATCGCTCAGCGTTTCCGTAGCACGGCAGCCGGTCAATGTCAGATATTTCAATTTCGGGAAATTGTTCTGGTTTACTTTTTCAGTAATCACTGACAATGTCTTGAAATTATTGCTTGCTAAATCCAATTTCTCCAGTTTCTTACCTAATTTAACAAAATTATTAGGGAAGTCTTCAATTCCAAGAGAAAATACAGTGAGATTCTTTAAATATTCCAATTCACAGATTTCCTCACCCAAATAAACCGTACGTGTCTGTCGGTTCGCATTACTTTGAATAGAGAATGATTCCAGATATTTCAAGTAACGGATTTCCTTCGGTATGGAATCACCACTTTGCAAATCAATCATGGCATAACTTACCGAACGCACACGTCCTATTGCTTCCTCAGGAACTTCGTTATTTTTAATCTCCTTATCAGTAGCCTCCCAAAGCGTCACAAAATCCCAGTTAGTCATATTTTCACTAGTATCGAAACTCATCATGGTCTGGAGTTTGCTATTAATAGTGATTACAGCCAACGAGTCTCCCGAACGGTTATTTTCAATTTTCATTGCAGCCTTCTGTGTTACAGTCAACACAACAGCATCAATTTCATTACCGTCATCATCTACTAATTGGTCTGTTTCCGGATGTGCCGGAACTAAACGTACTTTTGCGACACGAGTATAAGGAGCCACATTCATTCCCCAACGGAAATCAACCTTCAAAGTACGGGGACGCGCACCCCTGTCAAGATCAACCTTTAAATCCTCCTTTTTCGGCGATGTCAGCCAACCAGTACGTTCTCTCTCCACTTCCGCTTTCTCCTCAGCGGTCATTGTAGCCTCTTCGGCAAAAGAATAATCTACTTTATCGATCACAAATTCAACATTCGTAGAGATGGTAGTTTCAAAATGACGTTTTTTGTGAGTATCGGAACAGGGAATTTCCACTTCCGGTTCTCTCACTATAATTTGCTTACCGAAGCCAAACTGCGTAACAGTAACCAATTTAGATTCACCTCCATTCATAGAAAAGCGTATCTTTGCCGTGCGCACAGTATTTCTCAGTGTAGAGTCTATGGCAAGAACACAATCTGCCGAACCCAGACCATTTGCCGGTGAAACAGTAATCCAAGGATCAGAATCAGATACACGTGCCACCCATTGATCATTAGACGAGACGGATATCCTCTCAGTACCTCCTTCGGCACCGATAGTAATCTCTTCCTTATCTACCGAGATACCATTGATTCCCGCTTCATCATCATCCTTGCACGATGAAACGAATCCCATACAAAGAATCAGTCCTAATGTTACTTTATTTAAATATTTCATTAATAGCATCTTTTTTATTATCGTTCAATATCCAAAGCATCACAACCACGAATATCCTGTGTCTTATCATATATAAGCGCATACATACCTGCTTCAATATAAGGACATACGCTTGTCACATCAATAGATATATTGGGATTGTCTGCAATATCTAAAATCCAAAGTTTCGAAGTCAGCGTTTCGGTAACCTTACGGATGTCATTCGAACCGATTTGCAATTGAATCAAACTCGGACAAGTAGTAATACCTGTAGGCCATTCACGCAAAATACGGTTACCTTCTGCATCACGCTGGTGGCGGATACCAAAAGCTTGCAACTGACTACTGTTCAGCGGCTGCGTCGGGAATTTAGAAAAACAGTTGAAGCCGACATCCATATTACTCAAGTAAGGTAAAGTGGTCGCCCGGAAATCATCAGACAAACTTGTGAGTTTATTAAAACGCAAGTCTATAGTAGTCAGCAGATACGTATTCTTATAATTACCCTCTTTCGGTTTCAGTGAATATTCCGGAATCGACGTCATCTTATTATTGCTCAGATCGATAGTAGAAATAGGAGATCCTGACGCAAACAATTCTGTCGGGAATTTCTCTATCTGATTATAGGATAAGGTAATCGTACTGGCATTGATACCCTTGAACTCACTCATTCCACATTTTATATTTTTACCTTCCGAACCAATTTCATTGTATGAGAAATCTACAGAACCCATTACATAAACCGATTTGGCATTGAATATATTCGGAATATACTTCAACTTGTTATGTGAAAATCCCAAGCCTTCCACCTGATCGGTAAACGCACAGAAATCATCCGGAATTTCTTCTATCTGATTGTAATCCAGCTTAAGAGTTGTCAGTTTGACTTCCGTACCGAAAGGATTCAAATCTTTAATATTATTATGCACACAATCCAGCAAACCAAGCTTTACCATCTTCTTCAATGAATCGTGTGGTGGGAATGCTTCCAGATTGTTGTAGCCCATATATAAGATCTGAATCTTCGGACCTGTATCTTCATCGTCCGCCAATTTTTGCCAATCAGTCAATATATCGCCAGATTCAATACCTCTATTACAAGCAATATTAAGCAACTGTAAATCCGGAAGATCAAATATAAATTCCGGAAGACGGGTCATATTAGGACAATTATACAGTTCCACATCTGTCAATGACTCCATTTTGCTCCAGCTCAGGTCCTCATTCATATATTGTTTGGCATATTCGGAATCCTCTTTTGCCCACTTGGTTGCGATGTCATCTTGAGTGAAAGGCGAATTGGCAAAAAACAGCGTCTGCAATTTAGTCAATCGCATAATAGCTTTCGATACAAACCTAATATCGTTAGTTAAAGTTCCTATTTGTGTATCCTTCAATGTAATACGACTGTTTTTCTTGATCGGTTTCATTTTCGGATTCCTATTGATAGCATCTTGTATAAGTTCCGACATATTCAGACGCGGGTCGTAATCAAGGAATGTTCTCTTATAATGCATACGTATCCGCTGTTTCTGTTCCTCACTCATATCTGGAGTCAGTTCGTCTTCACCAAACTTTCTTCCGCTCAGCGTCTCGCTATGTGTACCGAAAGACAATGTTCTCAGTTCTGTTAACTGTCCGATAGCATCAGGAACAAAGCCTTTGGCTCCGAAGCCGGCGACTGAAAGTCCGGTAACACGCCCGTTGCTATCCAAATCAACACCGGGCTGGTCGCCCCACATGTCCATTTCTTTATTGAAGTTCCAATTTGAGCTGTGCACAGAATTATCTACTGAACCTCCATAATATTTCCAATTTTCACCACCTAAAGCTTTCCAAATTTCTTTCAGTGCTATATAGTCCTTGATATACTCTGCAGTTTCCTTCAATTGGATAGGCACATTAGCATCTTCTGTCAACTCATTATCTTTCACAACGAAAGGTTCGCCTCTGACGGGTTGCGTTTCCAGTTCCTTTTTTGTACTACCGCTTTTTGTGTAAGTGGTGTAAGCTACTACCTGATAAGTTCCGGCAGGAAGCCATACGGCAGAGTCGCAGGTCGCTACACCTATATCCATATACTTGTTATCAGGATTACCAGAAATCTCATTCTTTTTAGAATCTTCTTTATAGGTGACTTTCATATCCTTCAGTTCAGTAGTGACCCTATTGAAGGTATTCATCACTGTGACATTGATAAAGCGAATATCACTAAACAGATATTCACCGGCAGCACGAGTAGCTGGAAGCCATTCTTTTGTCAATTTGAAAGTTACTGTTCCGCGAGGCACGGCATCTACTGCCAATGCTTTCTCTTGAAGTCCGCCACCAACAACAACGAACTCATTGTCATCTCCACCAGGACCTGCCAACAACACTATATCCTGTTTGTCATACAGATAATAACCGATAACTTTATAAGTACCGACAACTAACTGCAATTTTTCACTACGCATACCATATTCTGCATTATTTTCATTGTATGCGTTCAAAGGTAAAGTCTGCGAAACGGTTGTACCGTTATGCTCCATTACCACCTTTATCTTCTGTGCACTCGATAACGATTCAAGTTTGTCTGTCGCACGAGTAGTTGCTCCTTCAAACGACGCGCTTTTGAAAAGTCGGAACTGCACATAACCATACTGGCTTTGCAGTGCTTCATCATCGTCGGAACAACCTGTTACCAACCCTATCGTCAGTATGCTGACGATAAGGGGTAAGAGGTATATTGAGTATAATTTTTGTAGATTCATTTACAAAATAAACTAAGTTAATTAATATCCGGAGAAATTACTAAAGCTTTCTTGAAAACGTTGTCTGTTCCCTTAAAAACAATAATCAAATCATCATTAAATACATTCGGGACAGTTATTCCAAAATACATACCTTCTCCATCCATTGAAGTCTCTGTCTCTACATTAACCTCCTCATCACTACTATTAATAACATACGCTGCACCAGTCCATTCACTTTCTGACAATAACGGATGAATTACAAAAGGATCTCCTGCACTAGCAGATATAGAATAAACGTTATTACCATCTATATTATAATTGCCTTCAAGCAAATTTAAAATAGAAGTATCAGTAGTTTTAATCGGCGTTACATCCAAATATCCCATTTTTTTAATTTTGAAACTTTGACTTCCTCCTTCTTCTTTCACTTCTTTTTGAGTAAATCCAATTAAAAGATTGTTCTGCTCATACTTATAATCTATTTCTCCATTTACAACAATAGCTTCCTCAAGATTATCTTTTATCTTTTCATAGTCTGCACGTGAAAATGCTAGAACATATCCACTTCTCTCATCAGGGTCACCATTCATTGTGTTCGGAATGTAGTCATCAACAATTAAGTTTAAATTTCCTCCATCCTTTTCATAATGTATCCATTCGTAAGTAAAGAAATCATACATAGAACCTTTTAAATGGATATTATCGTCCCATCCTTTACTTAAAAATACAATTTCAAAATCATCTTTCAGAGTCTTTACTGTAAATGGCATTCTTTTCTTCACCACTACTTCACCTGTACTACCACCTGTACTTTTTTGGGTAAATGTTTTTCCATCCATTGATACAACCCAATCTGTAGCATAACTTGAGGGGCGTTTCAGTTCCATTTTTCCTGGTGTCATACCCTCATAAGCTAGTCTGATAGTATGGAATGCTCTTCCCTCTTCATCAGAGAATGTGATCACATTTTCGTCACTAGCCGAAACAGGATATTTTTCACGACTTTCGTTTTCGATTATTCTCAAACCACCTTGTACTTTCTTATTAACTGCACCTACAAGGGAACCACCTTCCAATTCAACCCATCCCGGAAGATTAGTGGCAGCAAAGCGGAAGTTTGCTTCCACATCAAAACGGAGATATTCCTGATAACCTACTTTAAGAACTCCGTCTTCAGTGATATCATTACCTTCCTTATCATATATCTTCAGTTTATAATCTACTTTCGAACGGGTCACTTCACCGATTACAATCGTCTGACCACCCATTGTCAGTTCCAATTTAGCTACACTAACGTTGCCCACCTGCATATTTTCATCAGTGATCACAAGTGTTACCGTCTGCGTACCAGCCGTACCGGACAGAACAAATTCTTCTTCATCGTCGGTCTTGAACTTACACCAAATAGCAGAAGACGCCAAACTCCAATTTGTATTAGCGGTGAAAGTAAACTCTCTTGTATCATTAGAATTGCAGATGAGATTCTGCTTTTCCGGAAATATCGGAGTCTCTGCATTATCATCGTCGTCCGAACATGCCGCAAGGCAGAAAACCATAAGTAAGCCAATAAAGAGCCAGCTCTTGCATAATGTCTTCATGCACGAATCCCCTAGTGGTTTTAAACTAAACTTTTTCATATCTTTATCTATTGCTATTTTTTAATATCCTTGTTCTTTTAATTTTTCAGCTTCCGCTTCGCTTATCCACTCGAGTACATTGACAAATGTTCCTACCGTACCATAGTATGAGCCGTCTTTATTATTCACACTCATCGTAACATACTGCAAGATAAAATTCTCATTTGTACTGTAGAACGAAGTATAAGCCGTAGGCTGATTTAACCGTAACTTACCATCGCCATGAATCGTATTGAATGCCTCTCCGGTAGAGCCACAAATCTGTTCTTCCATTTCTACGAGAGGTTCCAAAACATCTTTCCGGTTGAACTTTATTTCCATATCGTAACCGTCAAAATAAAGACCATGGACTACAATCGTGTTTTCTTTACCTTCCACAATATCAGAAGTCACTAATCGCAAATCTACTTTCTTCGGATAGTAATCGGAAGACAAATAGCTGGAAGTCACTTTGCAATAGCCCTTAAAGTTTTTGATATCAAACGGACAAATCTTTTGCATCACAACCTTTGCCTCGTTCTTGTATAAACTCCATTGTTCAGTATCAGGGATTACCAACCGCAAAGCGAATCCTAGCGAATCAGTAATACCTATATTCTTATAAAGACCTTGTACCTTAACATCAGTACTCATCTCACCGGCTTTTATAGTAACGGTATTCGACAAGATTTTGTAGTGCTTTCCTTCAACAGCATTACTCTCCTTATCTATGACTTCGACACCAAAAGTGCGGTCATAGTTGGCAGGCACAGTGGCAGAAACAGGCACATTGAATATCTCATTGGTTTCTTGCACGGCATAAGTATAAAGCGTGTCAGAAAACATAAGATAATTGGGTCCGCTGTACACCACCTTGTCCTGATCGCATCCGGAGAAAGCTATCAGAGCAGCAACGGCTGCCATACATCCTATTAATAATTTCTTCATTATCGTATGTTTTAATCTTATTTATTACTTTCATTCGGTTCTATTTGCGAGCCGGGAGCGTCTAGTTCGTGCTGCGGAATAGGCCATACAAATAAGGGATCGTCTGCTTCTACCTTCAATCTATCGCCAGTTGACAAAGACTGGTCTTGCGGCTTGCGCTCGAAACCTTTGTGCCAACGTTTCAAATCATGAAGACGGAAACCTTCCATATAAAGCTCTTTCACGCGTTCGGACTCGATAACCTCCATTGCATTAGCCTCGCTCATGGGAGTTGATCCACCATAAGAGGAATATCGTGCAGTACGCAGTGTCGTAATATCTTTTCCCGCACGGCCATAGTCCGGCTGTTCCTTTTGCACATAAGCCTCAGCGCGTATCAGATATTGTTCTGACAGACGCAAAACTTTAGGCATGGAAACATGAAGAATATTAGCGGCTATGAAATCTTGATTACCGGCATACTTAATCAGCAAAGGCCAAGAAAGATGATGGCTAAAACTAGTTGTATGCGATTCGAAGAAAGTAGAGGCACGCAAATCATTCATATCATAAGCATTGAGCACCCAAGTAGCCGGGACATAGTCCGGGCGATAATTCACATGGTCGTAATTTAAGAAAATCAATCCCAGTTTGCCTCCATAAGAATTGACGGTGAAGCCCACTTTCCAAATAGCTTCTGTAGCCATGTCGTTTGTCCACATATACTTATAATAGCTGACTCCGGAGGAAATTGCACGAGTGCAACTAGCCAACAGATAATATCCGCTATCTATCACTTTACTGGAATATTTGATGGCTTCATCCCACTTCTTCATATAAAGAGCAACACGTGCACGCAAAGCGTATACAGTATATTCGTTGAAGTAAGTAGCATTGTTAAATAAAGCCACATCTACAGACGGATCATAGTCTTTATCCAACTCCAACAACTTAGCAGCCCGGTCAAGATCTTCAAGAATAAACTCATAAGAAGCTTTCAACGAAGAACGTTTCATTTCTTCGTCGCCTTGATAATGTTTCGTCAGGATAACCCCTAGCTGATTAGCAGCATCTTCATCACTTTCGTAGGCTTTACAGAAAAGCTTTACCAATTCCGAGTAAGCAAGTGCGCGGGCAAAATAAGCTTCACCACAATACTGGTCAAGCTTGTCCAAATCATTATCATCGGTTGTATTGTTTCTCACTCCGTCTACACGATCGAGCATGAAGTTACAACGATTGATCACATCGTAAAGTCCGGCATAAACAGCCTCGATACTTGTATTTGTTGCCAGAATGTCTTTCCAGCGCCAGATATCTCCGTATGTATTCGTATTTCCGTTGATCCCATACACAAGATCGGTCTGCAAATCAGGAAGTATCGTGAGATTACCGGAATACAGAGCACTATTCTTGAATGCGTCGTAAATACCGATAACTGCCAGATTTACATCATCCACCGTCTGAATGGCATCATCAAAAGGAATAGAGTCTTCCGGCATCTTATCCAAACAGGAAGTGGCGGAAAGAGCCACAGCAGCCATCAGGATATATAATTTAAATTTCTTAATCATCTTTCTTTATTATACTATTAGAATGAAATGTCAATACCCAAAGTAAACTGACGTGAAGCCGGGTACTGTGCCCTATATACATTAGATGCCACTTCCGGATCAAGTCCTGTAAAACCTGTCCAAGTAAACAAATTCTGTCCCTGCAAATAGACACGTGCTGACGTGAAGAAATGAGTTTTATTCAACAATGATTGCGGAAGCGCATAAGCCAGTGTCAGGTTCTTTAAACGAAGGAATGATGAGTTCTCAAGAAAACGGTCGTCCAGTTGAGCTGTCACTCCGTAACGGGGAATATCCGTAATGTCACCCGTTTTTTTCCAACGATCATACAATAGTCTTCTTGATTGATTGTAAGCACTATACAGTCCGTTACTTTCTTCGAAGAAGCGGTCATTATTCATCACACATCTTTTAGCCATCCAGCTGAACTGGGCCGATAATGAAAGCCCTTTCCACATCAGGGTTGTGCCGAAGCCGCCTGCCCAGGGGGAGTCGAAGGTTTTACCGGTCATTACTTTGTCTTCTTCACGGTATTCTGTTGTCAGTTCTCCGTCAGCAGTGTACCACAAAGCATCACCATTAGCCGGATTCACTCCTGCATAACGGTTCATGTAGTATTCATGAACAGGATGTCCTACTACGTATTTCAATCCGGTAGTGGAATTTACATATTCTTCCACACCATTATAAAGTTCCAATAGTTTATTCTTATTATAAGATACGTTTGCGCTCAGATTCCAAGTGAAGTCTTTTGTACGGATCACATCTCCGTCCATTGCAATTTCCACTCCTCGATTCATCATAGCACCAATGTTGTCCCACCGATTACCGACACCGGTAATAGCATACGATTGAGGAACTAACATTAACATATTAGTCGTCTTTTTATGATAAAAATCGACGTTCAAATTGACTCTATTGAAAATGCCCAAAGTCAAACCGATATTGTTTGCCCAAGTTTGCTCCCAGCTTAATTCTTCGTTCCCGCTTTGTTTGGGATATATACCAGCTTCATCATTATAGTTGGCATCACCGGCAACCAATGCCAGATGATCATAGTAAGGAATTTCCGAATTTCCGGAAGTACCTGTACTTAACTTAATCTGTGCATTCGTGAGCCATTCTATATCTTTCAGGAAAGCCTCGTTCTTGATATTCCACATAAAGCCTAACGACCAGAACATTCCCCAACGGTGGTCTTTACCAAAACGGGAAGAAGCGTCTGTACGTGCAGCAACTTCCGCATAATATAACTCTTTATAATTATACTCTCCACGAAAGAAAAAAGACAGGTATGCATAAGCACTATTTGAGTCCGGCCACGAGATCGCACGAGTTCCGGAAAGCAGGTTGGTCAGACGGTCATTGTTCTGTCCTTGTGTAGTTACCTGAAATCCGGTCGAACGATAGTCTATACCTTCTTGTCCCAGCAAAAAATTCAATGAATGATTATCATTCAAAGCCCATCGGTAATTGGCTGTAAGAGTTTCACTCAAACTAAGAATATCCGATGAACTACGCCCGGCTTTACCTGATTTATTATTAATGATATAACTTGGAAAAGATTGCATGAAAGCTGTAGAATGTGCATAATCTGCAGCAAACTGTGCACGAATGGTTAAATCCCGAATCGGAGTAACTTCCGCGAAGATAGTAGACAACAATTTGTATTTTTCATATTTTACAGGATTGTTCGCCATCCATTCTATCGGGTTCTGTCCGGTTCCTGTCCAGGTTCCATCGTTTTCGGAAGCCAAAGAGCCGTCAGCATTATAAGGATTCCAGTAAGGCAACATAAAACGCGAACCGGAAATAGGTGTATAAAGTGCCGGTTCTCCCTCTTCAGCCTGTGCTATTTCTTCGTATGCCATCATCGTATTAGTACCTATTTTCAGCCAGTTGCTAGCTTTCACTTCCGCATTAGCACGCATATTATAACGACGAAAATTAGAGCTCTGGGCAATACCTTCCTGATCATAGAATCCTCCGGAAACAAAATAATTCAAACGGTCGGTAGCACGATTAACAGACAATTCATAACTCTGCAAAGGAGCGCGGTCATTGAATACTTCATCCAGCCAATTTACATCCGTACGAGACAACAAGTTATAATCCTTTCCCGTATCTAAACCGATTTCTTTTTCAAACTGGATACGTTCCGGAGTATTCATCACTACCCAATTGTCGTCTGAAGCCAATTGTGAAAAACCCCATTGCGCACGCATGGTTACTTTCGCCTTGTCAATCGCCAAACCACGTTTGGAAGTGATTACTACCACACCGTTCGCTGCACGGGCACCGTAAATAGAGGTGGATGAAGCATCTTTCAACACAGAGATAGACTCTATATCGCCCGGACTGATTGTATTAAAATCAGCACTGGAAATAGGCACACCATCCAAAATAAATAACGGAGATGTACCCGAATTGATAGAATTGGTACCTCGAAGCTGGAAAACAGCCGCCTTACTTGGTTCCCCCGAATTAGAGATTACCGTTAACCCGGGGGTCTGTCCCTGCAATGATTGGTCGAAACCGGCCGCAGGTACATTTTCCATTTTTTCTGCCTTTACAGTAGATACGGCACCGGCAATCGTTCCTTTCTTACGTGTACCATAGGCAACGACCACCACTTCCTCTACCATCTGCGCATCGCTCTCCATCTTCAAATCAATACGAGTGGCAGCAGACACCTGCTTTTCCATCGTTTTCATTCCAATGTAAGAAAACTGCAAAATAGCGGGGGATTTCGTCACTGTGATACTGTAATTACCATTCATATCGGTAATTACTCCGTTCGTCGTACCCTTCTCCAAAACAGACACACCAATCATCGGCTGATTATCTTCCACCGAAATAATATGTCCGGTTACCTGATATCCACCCTGCGCAAAAAGCAACAGGGGGATACTTGTCAGAGTAAAGAGTACAAACAAGAGAATTGATTTTCTCATCTTTGATACTTGAATTAAAATTAATGAAATTGATTTATTTTTATAGATTTATCTACAATTAGGAATACGCTTATCTTCGCATATGGAATAGTAATACACTCCTTCCCCAAAATCGGCTTTAAGCATATTCTACACCGACCCGGGATAGGCTATTATTATCTATAAATATAGAATAGGAATAGACTAACTTGGCAAATTCTTAATATTGCGCCAAATATCCAAATAATTTTTTCGTGTTACTGCTGTATGAATTAAACGTATGACCATCTGCTCTCTTAAGTTATAAATTAAACACTAATATCACTTGTTCTGTTTAGGTGTTATATACTTCCAATATCGTTCTTTTTCGGCTACAAATATATATATTATATTTAAATAAAAGAAACAATATGTCGCATATTTTATACCATATTTCCACTTATATCTTTTTGCTATATATTTAAGCATATATTACTCATTTAAGAAACAAATACACAATATATTTCAATATAAACCTGACATTAACAATCATTTTGATAGTTATTTTAATTGTTTAAACAACAATGCCATATCTCACACAAAATAGCTTATCGAGAGGATTCAATGCAAAAAAGATAGATATTCAAAAGTATTTCCTATTTTTGCACCCATTATATATAAATAAGGTATAAGATGAACTACGGATTTGTAAAAGTAGCTGCAGCCGTGCCACACGTAAAAGTGGCTGACTGTAAATTCAATGTAGAGAAGATAGAAAGTCTGATTGCAGTGGCTGAAGGAAAAGGAGTGCAGATCATTATTTTCCCGGAAATGAGTATCACAGGATATACGTGTGGCGACCTGTTCGGACAACAACTTTTGCTGGAAGAAGCAGAAATGGGGCTGATGCAAATTCTGAATAACACTCGCCAATTAGACATCATTTCTATTGTTGGTATGCCTGTCGGTGTCAATTCGACAGTAATCAATGCAGCCGTAGTGATTCAGAAAGGGAAAGTGTTGGGAGTTGCCGCCAAGACCTATCTGCCGAATTATAAAGAATTCTACGAACAGCGCTGGTTTACTTCGGCGCTTCAGTTGACAACAAATAGTGTACGTCTCTGTGGACAAATCGTTCCGATAGGTTCTAATCTGCTTTTTGAGACTTCAGATACGACTTTTGGCATCGAGATATGCGAGGACCTTTGGTCTACTATACCTCCCAGTTCTTCGTTGGCACTGCAAGGTGCAGAAATTCTTTTCAATATGTCTGCTGATAATGAAGGTATTGGAAAGAATAATTATCTTTGTTCTCTCATCAGCCAACAATCTGCACGTTGTATTGCCGGATATGTATTCTCGTCTTGTGGCTTTGGAGAATCTACTACCGATGTAGTTTTTGCCGGCAACGGGTTCATTTATGAAAACGGTTCACTGCTTGCACACAGCGAACGTTTCAGCATGAAAGAACAGCTGATTATCAGCGAAATTGATGTGGAACGTATCCGGGCAGAACGCAGGATAAATACAACCTTTGCAGCTAATCAAGCAAACTTAGGGGATAAAAAGGCGGTTTCTATTGCGACTGAATTTGTCAACAGCAAAGAGCTAACCTTAACCCGGAAGTTTAATTCTCATCCTTTTGTACCGCAAGGAATAGAGCTAAATGAACATTGTGAAGAAGTGTTCTCCATACAGGTAGCGGGATTGGCACAAAGGCTTGTCCATACAGGAGCTAAAACTGCTGTAATCGGTATCTCTGGCGGGTTGGATTCAACACTGGCATTACTTGTATGTGTGAAGACTTTTGATAAGTTGGGATTGTCCAGAAAGGATATTCTCGGCATTACGATGCCAGGATTCGGAACGACCGACCGTACTTATCATAATGCCATCGATCTAATGAAATCGCTGGGTATCTCTATTCGTGAAATCAGTATCAAAGATGCTTGCATTCAACATTTTAAGGATATAGACCATAATATTAATGTACACGATGTCACATACGAAAATTCTCAAGCACGCGAACGTACACAAATATTGATGGATGTGGCAAACCAGACTTGGGGAATAGTTATCGGTACAGGAGATTTATCAGAACTTGCACTAGGATGGGCAACATATAATGGCGATCATATGTCCATGTATGGAGTGAATGCGAGTGTCCCTAAAACTCTCGTAAAATACTTGGTACAATGGGTGGCAGTAAATGGCATGGATGAAAATTCGAAAGCGACTTTACTCGATATTGTAGATACTCCCATCAGTCCGGAACTGATTCCGGCAGATGAAAACGGAGAAATTAAACAGAAAACAGAAGATTTGGTGGGTCCTTATGAACTACATGACTTCTTCCTATATTATTTCTTACGTTTCGGTTTCCGGCCTTCCAAGATATTCTATCTGGCAAATATTGCATTCAAAGATATGTATGATGAAAAAACCATCAAGAAATGGCTTTCTACCTTCTTCCGTCGTTTCTTTAATCAACAGTTCAAGCGTTCTTGCTTGCCGGACGGTCCTAAAGTAGGAAGTATTTCTATCAGCCCGAGAGGAGATTGGAGAATGCCGAGCGATGCCAGTTCAGCCATGTGGCTTAAAGAAATAGAGGCCTTGTAAGGACGTCCTATCAATAGGCTTGTGCCACCGCATTGGCACAACTGTGCCAGCATGATGGCATGGTTGTGACAATACGGTGGCACAGCTGTGAGATGTTTTTTTATATTATTTCGGAGATAAGCTATTGATTATCAGCATGTGGTTATCGTAGATTCCTCTAAATCCTACATACAGCCCTACATGAGTAGAGTTTATACTGATTTTTTAGTAAGTGCAAATATAGATGGAAAATATAAAGTCACTTGACCCACTATTATACTCCTGATTGACCCATCAAAAAAATATGAGATTTAAGTAGAGAAAAATGCATTTTAACCCGGATCAGTTTCAGTTATAATTCTTTATAGCAGATACTACTTCTTTTTAGCATTAATCTTTCTTACAGAATCTCCTGTTAGTTCAATTTTGTGTGCAGTATGTACAATTCTGTCCAGGATTGCATCTGCTACCGTAGGATCACCAATTGCATCATACCAACTTTCGACAGGAAGTTGTGATGTTATTATGATTGATTTTAATCCGTGTCTGTCTTCTATTATTTCCATAAGGATTGACCTTTCCCTGGCATCCAGTCCTATAAGAAACAGATCGTCTAGAATAAGCAGTGAACACTTTTCAATTTTTTTCATTTCAGATTCTATAGTTCCCTTGTTTTTGGCCATTTTAAGCTGTCCCATAAGCTTTGACGCATTGGACTATAAAGTTCTGACTCCATTTTTGCATGCTTCATATCCTATTGCTGAAGCAATATAGCTTTTACCTGTACCAGAACTTCCCGTGATAAAAACATTCTGTCCGTCTTTTATAAAATCAAGAGATGCAAGTCTCTCAAGCTGGTTACGGTCAAGGTTACGTTTTATGGTATAGTCTATTTTCTCCATATATGCCTTATATCTGAAGTTGGCAGACCTTATCAGTCGCTCAATGCTTACATTGCGTCTGTAATCATACTCACTTTCTAGAAGCCATTTAAGGAATTCATCATTTGTCATACCATCAGAGGATGTTGTCCTACAGTCATTTCTGTATGTTTCAAGCATACCGTAAAAACGTAATTTGGAGAGTAATTCCATTATTCTGTCCATATTTTTTTCGACTGTTCTATTTGTTTTATTATTACTTGTCATTTTTATCTATGTTTTTAGAGTTAAAATAATCCTTACCTCTGAGATTTCTGTGTTTAGGGGTAAGTTCCGGAGCCTGTCCTTCCATTTGGACATGATACTTTTCATCTTCCCTGTTTACAAGAATACTTTCAAGCTCGTTGAATCCGAACATGCAGGATTCCATTGCTATCTGGCATGCAAGAACCATTCTGTCGTGTCCGAAACGTTCCACAAGACTTAATATACCATCAGCTGAACGTACTGCTTGAGCCGGATATTTTTTGGCTACGGCCACAAGCTTTATGTACTCCTCTACTATCGGATCGATTTTACGTGCCTTGCAGTATACATCATCCATTCTGATTCTGTATTCATGTAGTACTCCGGGAAGTTTATGGGAAGGTTTTTCTGAATATGTGAAAGGTGTATCATCCCTGCGATGTGTCGTAATGTGCCTGAATTTATGATATATCTCCACTGTATCCCCATCATACAGTAATTCTACAGTATCGCCGATATACTCTTTAGGGACACTGTAATAGTGATTGTTAAGCGACACATAACTGTTTCTCATGACAGTTGCCGTTTTCCGACTTTTTGATATAAATCTTGTAGTCGGTAATGTATGCAGCCTGTCTTTCTCTACCTCTATGAAACGCTCCTTACGGCTGTAGCTGCGGTTGTACATCTTTCGGCTGTTCAATGCATCCGTATGTTTCATTATTTCTATGTTCAAGGCTTCAAGATCATTGAATTTCAATCCTGTCATCTTTGAATAGACCTCCCTGTAAAGCAGTCTTACGGCATTTTCAACCAAAGCCTTGTCTTTGGGCTTGCGCACCCTTGCCGGAAAGACTACGCATCCGTAATGGTCTGCAAAAGCTGCAAAATCATCATTTATTACAGACTCTATTCCACCGGGCTTTGTTACGGCAGATTTGAGGTTGTCGGGAACTATGGCATTTGGTACACCTCCAAAATAATGGAAAGCATTTTCACACGCCTGGATAAGATATTCTTTCTTTTGTGATGGTACAGCCTCGTAATAAGTAATCTGGCTGCAAGGAAGTATTGCAGCAAAGACTTCTACGGGAACCTTATCACCTGTATTCCTGTCTGAAATATAGAGTTTGTCACCGGCAAAATCCACATACATCTGATCTCCGGCTATATGATCTATGCGTCCAACCGGTACTTTTACCTCCCTTTCACGTCTGAGATACAGGCAGAATGAACAATAGCTGTAACCTTGGGGACGGTTTCTCAGATACTCCTCATACAAGGACCTTCTTGTTGTTCCACGGGATTTAAGTCGTTTAATGTACTCAGGTATATGTTCTTGAAGATACTTATACTCTGCAGATCCTGTTGATTCGTTGTCAGTCTCCGTACCGAAAAGCTCGTGCAGATGATGCTCGTCCATTTTCAACAGGCGTTCCAACTCTATACCCATATCTTCGTATATATGGATATATCGTTTTACTGTATTACGTGAAATCTGAAGAGAAGAACTGATACTACGGATACTCATTCCTGACTGGTAGCACCGCAGTATGTGTTTGATTCTTATTTTCATTCTTTAAAATTTTTATTCGGTTAATAATACCGGGTTAAAATGCTTTTTAAAGTACAAAAAACAAGACTGAAATGTGGTAATTCTATAGGGTCAATTTTTATTATAATCTTAGTGGCTCAGTTTCGGTTATAAAGGTGGGTCAGGTCACTTTTACAATAGTGGGTCAAGTGACTTTATATTTTCCAGTGTAATGACAGAAACAGAAAGTTACGATCACCAATTGTTTAATACAATACAAGGTGGCTCAATGGTTACAGTGTTCTTCACTACAGGTAACATTATCAAAAAATCATATAGCAGTACTCTCCGGGAGCTGAGGCGAAAAATGAGAAATTATAGATAGAATGAAAAGCCTAGAAGTATTAAACTTCAAGGCTTTTCGCTTGATTTTAAGACGTATGTCTAATTAGACATTTCCTTTTATTTTGCTATTCTGGAAGGCCTTTCCCCTGTGCCTCGATTTTCTGCATAACACGCTCTTCTAATACTTCATTTGAAATGGGGATACCTGATTGCCCTAATTCTAACAAACATTGAATTCGGGTATTCTGTATAAGCTGGGCAACCATCTCATCATTGATTTTTTTTATTATATTAAAATATTTCTCATTACTTATAACACCAATAATAGGCGCAGAATAATCTTTATTTATGATATTATCAAGAATAAATTCTGCTTTCATACCGAAATAGTTATCCTTCCAAACTAATTCATCAGCAAAAACAAAAATTAAATATTCATTTATTATTGAATGATAAGGCTCTTTAGAAAGATTATCGAAAAAGTCATAAGTCATTTCTTTATTATCTATATTTTCAGCTTTTATAACGGCTATAGGAATAAAGTCAAATAAGTCATTACATTCATTTGTCATTTTACTCCATTCCTTTTCTGTTTGAACAGCCTGTGAATTACAAAAATGAGGCAGAAATAAATCTAAGTTAAACCGCATTCTTTCTTCTAACTCAGGCGTTAATTTAAAATGATTATAGAGTGGCTGTGTTGATATAGATGCTCTCCAAATAACAGACTGATGTAATAAATGAAAAACAATAATATCTAATTTTTTCGAGTAAAGACTATAATTCCCATTATCCCAATCTTTTTTCTCAAAATTCGGTGCAAATTTCTTTTTTTCTATTTTCTGAGTGATAGCAGAGGAATAGATTGATTCTATTCTACTAAGCCTCTTTTCACAATCAGAGCATAAAATATAATCTTCTTTTATATCTTCAGCACCTACATCCTGCCCATAGTTTTGATTAGGATCAGTGGAAATCGTAAATCCCTTCTCCTCACCTCGTTTGCCTATTTGTGATGACAAAAGAAATGCAGACGTAATATGTGAACCCAATTGATTAGCTTCTTTCTTTAAGCATAATTTACATTTAGCCATTCTTCAATTTTATATTCATTATAAGACCAGTTTCTTACTCCAAACTTATTATTTAGGCACCTATATTTCTAAAATCAGAGAACCATTCAAAATTAACCTAAGGCATTTTGTCCTTAATGCACTTTTCAAAATCGTCCTTAATATGACAACAATATTTTGGTACATTATCAAAGTTAGAGTAAGAAAGTTATTGAGTATTTATATAACAGTAGTAGAGAAATTCAAAAATATCTCCGTTATTGTTGTATATAACGGGAAAAAACACGCTACAATAAGCCCCTTGCTATTTTAAATAATGTTTAAAGAAATGCATCTTTTTTCGTCTAATATATGACACTATCCTTTGCTTTATAGGCTTTACAGTGTATGTAAGAATAGGGATTACAATACAGCTTATGAGAAATCCTATAGTTCCGATACATGTGTCATTTGGTGATTTTATCATATAAATTGCCAAGTAGATCAAACTACTAAAAAACAAACAAATGATAGAGTATAATAATATATGCATGAATTCTTTTCTTTTCCATTTTTTACGAATTTGCTCTTTTCGCTTTTGTTGTTCTTCGAATTTTATTTTCTTTAATTCAATGAGAGCAGCTTCCCCTTTCTTAGCTTTGACAAGTAATGCAGATTTTTCCCGACGTAAGTCTTCTATATTTTTCACATTGATAAAATCAATAATTTCAGTGATATTAGTGGAATTTATTTGCTCGGGTAATATTTCATGTTCTCTAATAGAATTGTACATTGAAATCTCTTCGTCCTTACTATAATTACTATTGTTTAGCTCATCATATTTATTGGAAGCAGATTTATACAAAAGAGACGTCATAATTAATTTTGTCTTCGTCACTATGTTAAATGATATAGGCCGCTTGCCTTTAATTAATCCTTTGTGTAGTTTAAACCATAATCTTGATGTAATAAAGTCAATATCAGAAGCGTAAGTAAAACTCTTCTCATCCTTAATTAATGGATGCCATGTTATAAAAGACGCAATTCCGTTGGCTGTCATTAAGATGCATCGACATCGTTCAAAACTTGTTTTATTATTACCACACCTAATATGATTAATAATAGAAAATTGCCTAAGATACTTAATAACAGTATCTTCATCAACATTAGGCCATTTTTCTGCAGCATCTCTTATTATTGTTGCCAATATAGAATCATCCTCAACATTGGTGATTCTCTCAGAAACAACATTATCTCTTTTATCACAACAAATATTATGTGTTTTTAGATGAGATAGAAACTTAGCCTTTTCAGTAAAGACATCACTTGGTTCATTACATTTACTTAAAATGACATTCATCGCAACTTCTGCTCGAGGTCGGATACGACCTTCTTTTATCATTATAGCTGCATTAAAGTAACTTTCTATTGATTTCTGAGTTTCTTCGAAATATTTCAATTCAATAAATTTTTCTTTTCTATTAGCCTCTTTCACTAATGAGAAAAAATCATCAAATACATTTTTATAAAGATCTCCATTATAACCAAAGGAACTAAACAAGTGTTCAGTATCTAAATAAATTGTAAGTTTACTATCCCAACTGCCTATAGAATTAATATCAGTTGAATCTGTTATATCCTTTACTCCTTGAACAATGATATAACCTTCCCTTATTTCATTTAGGTTTTCAAGAAATGCTTTTTTATTTTCATTGGCAAAAATAAACTGTGAGAAAAAACATTCTTCATGCTCTTTGGGACTTTTGAGTAAAAAATCAGCAAAACTATCTATTAATTCTGCTTTTTCATTCTGGGGAACCGGTTTCCCATTAATAGATTCATAAAATTCAAATAACAGATTGAAAACCTGTTGACATTTACTTGTCTGTCTTTCTAGTTCTTCATTAAATTTATTAACTTCAAGACTAGCTATATTAGCAACATATCCTCCGTTATTATCTTTGGAGACCTCATTACTAAGCCTTTTTTTAAGGACTGTCCTAATTACACTTTCTGGAATTTCAATTTCAAAATCATTTTTGAGTTGTGACTTTAATTGGTTTGTGTCAAATGAATAAAGATTATTCATTTGAATAGTTGATTGGACAAATTTTGCGATAACAGAAAATATGTCGAGTTTCCCATTGTCATATAAGCTCTGAAAAAGAGCTATAGAAGCAATAATGTTGTTTTTCATATTTCTCAATTGGATTTTAGTTACAAAAATATTGATTTTTGAAATAGAATCCTATTGTAATCAATAGTTTATTGTCTAATTAATCAAAAAATGAGCTTTATAGCTTTTGATGCTTTTAAAACATTCAATATAAGTATATAGCTATTCCTCGGTGTAACCTAAAATATATCAACTATGAAACTCACACTGAAACGTAAATTTCTCGGGGACAACTATACCATCGGGGATTTATTCATTGACGGTAAGTTTTTCTGTAACACAATTGAGGATACGGTAAGAGAACTTCCAGTTACTTGCCCATATACTTCCAAAGGACAATCATGCAAATACAAATGGAAAGTCTATGCGCAGACTGCCATTCCAGCCGGAACCTATAAGGTAACTATGGAGTACAGCCCGCGATTCAAACGGAAGTTACCACTCCTGCATAATGTTCCGCACTTTATTGGAATTCTTATCCATAGTGGAAACGATGAGTCAGATTCTGCCGGCTGTTTAATCGTGGGAAACAACACTATCAAGGGCAAAGTAACAAACTCACGGGTTACATCTGATAAACTGAACGCTATCCTTTCAAAAGAAACACAGATCACAATCGAAATCATAAATGGCAAGTAAGAAACTAGTCCCACCAAAGAACCTTCACATCGACTTTAAGCCTTCACCTAAACAGTATGAACTATGGAAACTACTCCAGCCTGAATGCCCTGTCTGTGGAGGTGAAATCGAACAAAAGCTGATAGGATACGATGTCAACCATAATCCTAAATATAAGCCACATTGCACAAAGTGTGGCAATTTTAATATACCACAACTTGTGTTAGGTGGGGGCGCGGCTGGAGGTGGAAAATCTTATGAAGGAAGTGTCTGGCTGATAAGTAGTTGCATCCGTTTCGAAAATATCCGTGCTGTAGTTGCTCGAAAGACATTGAAGTCTCTTAAAGAAAGTACTTGGAATACATTGAGAAGTATTCTAAAAGGGTATAAACTGCAAGAGGACGTACATTTTCGAGTCAATAACATAGAAGGTACGCTTACTTTTTGGAATGACTCAGTAATTATTATGAAAGAGATGTGCGATATACCAAGTGATCCTAACTTCGAACGATTCGGCTCATCCGAGTACACTTGTGCCTTTATTGACGAATGCTCTGAAATCTCCGAGAAAGCTGTTGAAGTCCTGTTTTCTCGTATTCGCTGGAAGACTCACGAAACATTCAAGGTTCCTAAAATGCTAATGACAACCAACCCTACAACAAACTGGGTACGAGGAAGATTTGTGCAAGACGAAAACGGTGACAAGGTAACTACGAGAGAAGGAGAATTTTACGTTCCCTTCAGTGTATTCGATAACCCAGACATCGCTTTCCGTCAAACCTACGAAGCAGCTCTAAACAAAATCAGCGATCAGGCAACAAAAGAGCGATTACTTTATGGTAACTGGGATTTTGTTGAGGCAAACGATATGGCGCTTTACAATCGGTTCGACGGAACCAAGCATTTGATTACCGGACTAAAAGAAAAGGTATATGATCCAACAAAACCTCTGATCGTAGTGTGGGACTTTAACGTCGCACCTTATATGTCCACTCTGTTGGTACAGATTGATTACGACAAGAAGAAGGTATATATTATTGAAGAGATACTGGGAAAGGCAGAGGACAAAGAGAACAACACGCCATCACTTGCCCGGAAAATAAAGAAAAAGATGTACCGTCAAAAACATATCGGAGGTTTGGATATAACAGGCGACCCTGCTGGACTTCAACGTTCCACCACCAACGAGGACGGCATTAATAACTATACGATTATAAATGAGACGTTGGGTAAAGGTATACTTCGACCAAAGATTAAGTTACTGAAGAAACAGCCACCACAGGCACCACGCTGTGAATTCGTGAACGAAGTGTTTAAAGGGTACAATGGCTGGGAAATAATGATCGACCTGCGTTGTCGGAAGCTTACTCAAGACTTAATTTATCAGCTAAAGAATGAAGACGGAACTAAAGGGAAGCCTAAAGTTACCGATAGCAAGACTGGAGTGAAGTACGAAAAGTATGGGCACTTATCCGACTGCCTTGACTATCTGCTGTGTTATTACCTTAGAGATGCATGGTATAAGTTCAAGAGTGGAGACGATAGTGGCAGTATACTTTCTACTGCAAATATTTCAGAAGGATTTAACTACTAAAACAACTAATATGTACAGACGATTTCTTAATGATTCCGATTACCTGAGTCTTCTCACTCCTGAAGCTCTTTCTCAGATAACCCGTAACGACTCCGAACGATTCATTCAAGCAGAGGAAGCGGCTGAAATGAGTATCGTGGAATATTTGAGCGAGAATTACGAAGTAGTGCGGGAATTGAATAAGGGTAAATACATCGCCCAGTATAACAGACGTATCACGTTTCCTGTCGGAGCACACATTTATATGGAAGACAAGATATATGAGGTAATACAGTCCTTATGTGGATATAAAGCCCCTTTGCTTGTTGAGTACTGGGAAGAATGCCTGGAACTCAATTTGGATTTAGAATCAATAAACAACTACTCCCAGTTTGGTACCTATTATAAAGGTAACGTAGTAAAGTACAATGAGATTTTATACACTTGCCTTCAAGATAACGGCTACAAGTTCAACAACATCCGAATCCCTCTTGTTTGTGGCTGGCTGGAAGCTCATTATTTTGATTGGGAACCGGTAGATTATAATCAGTGGGATGTAGTTAGATTTGAAGGTATTTTCTATACTTTAATGCACCATGATAACTTCGACAATAATATCACGCCGCTAAAAAGTGATAACTGGGGAGCTATAGATGATTATGATTCCAATTATAATGAATATGAATTGAACGGGCATGAATATGTCGTTTATGAAGGAAAGGTGTTCTATCCAGAACTTGACGTTAATTCCGACGTCCCGGAAGTAGGAAAGAACTTATCACTGCATGATCCACGTAATTACAATCTGAAAAAACACATGCTTAGATTGGCCGTTTATGAACTTACCAAGTTGATTGCTCCCAATAATGTAAGCGTTGTTAGGTTACGTGACTATGAGGATTCAATGAAGTGGTTGAATGATGCGGCTAAGCTACGTCTCAATCCACAGATTCCTAGAAGGCTGGCAGAAGATAGAAAGCCTGTAATGGATTGGCAACTTGCTACTTTTCAAACGGATTATGATCCGTACAAGAATCCGTGGCTAACCTAGAGTTTATTCTTCTTTTTTATTTCCTTATAGAACATCTTTTCTTCTTTAGGGAAAAAAGCGAGAAATAGGAACCTAGCTCCTTTAGCAAGAAGGGAATAGTCTTGTATTGCTTTATTAAAATACTCTTCAAGATTAATTAGATCATCCATTTTCTTAATTTGAAAAATCATTAGTCTTAGTTGAGCATTGCATACTAGTAATTTTTGAAAATCATACTTAAATCCGCTATATGCTACTTCTTTTACATGCTGTTTTTTGTTTGGGTTCCATTCACATTCTACAGCCAAAGGCACACTTGTCATCGTATAGTGATCTTCTTCTGTGTACCAAAGTAAATCATAAAGCCATTCGTGATTCGCAAATTCGACATCAATTTTCCGTAAATCTTCATCGGTTAATCCGTTTGCATAGACCTTATATCCTAATTTGTGACCTAGCATAGCTAGATTAACTTTAATCAATCGGGTATTAATAGGTCTCGCTCCTTTGAATATGTCACTTCGAATCTTTCCCAGCCTACGCACAATTTTTCGAGCGTGTGTTGTACTTAGTTTTACTCTTTCCCCTTCATAAATCAGCCATTCCATAGTATATAGTATTTAGTATAAGCCACCCGTAAAGCAAAGGTGGCTTATATCATCAATTTACTTCTTTGATACTTCAAGAGAAACTTTGCGGAATTCTTTCATCATCTTTTCTATTTCCAAAGATGCTTTGCGAGCACGCATACCAGCCGCTTTATTTCCTTTTTCTACTTGGAGATTTGCATCCTCAGAAAATGTAACGAATGCTTCATTTAATTTTTCTACTAACTCTTTCATATTTCTGCTGTTTATTAATAATGAGCTACAAAATTAAAATAAATAAATTACCTTTGCGCCCATTTTGAACAAAATTAAATAATCCTCTATGACGAAAGTAGACATACATAAATAGGGCAGGTTATTTTTATCTTCCTACGGCACTCGGAACAATCTATTTAATTTATGATGTTTATCCAACAGGCAAATGTAGGTTCCAGTCTCTAACTTTAGCTCAATTGCATTTTCTTTCCCTGGAGTCCCCAAAAGATTTTCTTTTTCCATATCAGCAAGAATAGCAACGATCAAATCTCCAGTTTCCGGATTCAACTTTTCATTTGTTTCAATTTCCGGCAATGACTTTAGATGCTCTATAAAACCGTTACTTAATGATATTTTCTTTTTCATATAATTGAAGTATTTAAAGCAGATAGCAGAAAAATGAGATAGCCTAAATTGAAGTATCCATAAGTCTAACAGGCTAAACTTGGACAGTCTTTTCAATGCATTACAACGGTGGTCTTTAGTTTCTAAGTCTAAGATATGTAAAGCACAGTTATCGCAAAGAATGTATAGTTTACCGTCGTAAATCAATGTGCTGTAGACATGACATAGCAAGATAGGAAAACAATATAAATCGTCATCGTCAAATTCAACCTCTTCAAAATCTAATCTGAGATTAAGTTGGGCTGCTACAGTTCGCAGTTCAAGGTAACTCTCATAAATACTTTGCCGTTTCATTGAACGGACTACTGTTTTGATGATATAAAAATCAATGTTACTCATGGTTATACATCGTTTTATCGCACCATAAAAAAGGTGCGAGACTCTTCTATTACGGAGCAGGAGGCTCTGACAAAGCCCAAACCCAATATAATAGTTAAGCCCGCACCAATTGGAGTCATATACTGAGAGTATATAGTCCTGGCACGAACGTTGAACACATTATTGGGTTATGAGTAAATTGTCAGATTTCCTGCATCCAATATGTTAACGTACTACGACGTTTGAAATGGATTTCTCCCCATTTCTGGAAGCAAAGATATAGAAATATTTAGAAAAACAAAAGGCATTGCTGAATACAATGCCTTTTACAACCTAAAGTTATATGAGTTGGTAGTTATATCAAATTATTGATAGTCATTCGCATCTCCTCGCACTTGGTATTCTTGAAGTAATGCTTTTGAATTGCTTGAATGCTATTACCGGCAAACTCTGCTACAACAATGGTAGGAAAGCCCGAATCTGCCATTTTTGTTATGAACGTTCCTCGTGCAGAATACCAGGTGATTTTTTCCGGGTACATTACCATGCCTCGTACACGTTCCAATAGATTATTGACCTTTCTTTCAATCGTTTTAATACGACTCTCTTTTTGCTTTTCAGTTATATGCTTTTCTTGAAAGATTGGAAGCACAAAATTGCCAACGCTTTTCTCCTTATATTTATTAATGATTTTCAAGGCTTTATCTGTAAGAACCATTTTTGCGCATTTAGTCGTTTTCATGCGCTCATAAATCAGCATATTCCCTTGGATGCAATCCCAAGTAAGATAGCAAACGTCCTTGTCTCCCATACCACCAGCGTAGAAACTAAATAAAAATAAGTCAAGGTAGAACTGTTCTTCCTCTGTAAAATAGTCACGGTCTATTTCCTCTATTTTTTGGAACACTCCATAGGGGATTGTTTTGGGTGTGACATTACCCCAAACCATTTTTTCCTTAGCAACATTAAATTGGGAAACTTTAGCTCCTGGAATTCCGTCCTTATTCGCATTTGAGCACATACCTCTAAGTAACCTTAATTTCGTGCACAATCCTCCTTTGTTTCCATTATCTAAACCTAGTTTTTCAATATAGGCTATAAAGTCTTTGATAAACTGTTCGTTTATATCACGAAAGAAATAAGTAGAGAAGCTTCTGCCATATTGTTCTAGTGTGAACTTATCCAGTTGAACTTTGAAGTAGCCTAATCTTCTTGCATTAGTATCACATGTCACAATGTTTCCATTTTTCACTCTTTCTGTATTCCGACATCGCTCCATATAGCCTTCCAGCCAAGTAACAACTGTTATAACTTTAGGTTCATCTCGTCTGCAAGTTTGAGTGTTATCAAGGCTGTGTGACCATTGAACTGGTGACCAGGGTTCATTTGCAGCTTCCCAATCTTCAACTACTCTAAGGTACTGCATTTTCATGTCAAGTAGAAGTTTGTTCTTTGTTGCAGTTTCAGTACCTTTGGATTTAAATGACTGCGTTTCATTATCCCAGTCTTTGTAAGCGCCAGTTATATCTAAGATTTTAGATACTCGTGCGTATCCAGTTTGAAAAAATACCATTTCTAACTTGACAAGCTGTTTGTCCTTCGGATTCTCTTTACCTTTAATGTTTAATGAATAAGACATAATTAATTGTTTTTTAGTTACTCATGTAGTGTACCCCGAAATTCGGATGTATTTTCACCATACATGGAAGTGTAGGTTCACTACAGCCTTTTTAGTTTATTCTTGTGTGTCGTAAATACTTCGACACTCTAAAAAGACTTATAACCATACTAATAATCAATTAATTATGTCTTATTTCTAAGCAGCAATTACTATCAGCCAAAACTTTTACCCTCTCACAAGTGTGACAGAGCGATGGTAAAGATATGGCATATTATAACTCTCCACCTTCCATTACTTCTTTTCTTATTTGCTCCACATTTGCTTCCTTGATTCTTCTAATAATATTCTTATAAATTCGATGAAAGCCATAGCCTCCTTCAGTCATTTCATGGATTGCATCTTCTTTTGAAACATTCTGAAAAATGATACGATAAAACGCACAAACAGCCCCTGTACGGTCAGAGCCGTGGTGACAATGAAAAACAATAGGCGCTTTACGATTTTTAATAATGCGTAATGCCTGTATCAATTGCTTTTCACTAATCGAATGTGCTTTAGTTTTTACCCGGTGAAGTTTTATACTTGTTCCTTTTGCTTCGTCATCATCACTATGTCTGTTTCGTAGATTAAGTACTTCTCCAATACCATACTTTTCTAAAGCTTTAAAGCCCTCTTTTGAAGGTTGCTCCGAACGATATACGCCCGAATCTATTTGATACAAATTTGTCAAATCACTATCAGGCAGAATAATCTTATCCGCTTTCAGATTTTGACCGAAAAGAGAGACGGATAAGACTATCGCCAATAAGCATAGTGGGATTTGCTTTTGCATAAGCAATATGGATATGATTCTAAAAAACATTAAAGCACACCCTTACTGGATGGAAGTTCAAAATGATAGATATCTCTTTTAATTGCCATTTTCAAAGCACGGGCAAGGGCTTTAAAAATTCCTTCTATCTTATGATGTTCATTCTGTCCTTCCGCTTTAATGTTCAAATTCATCTTTGCCGCGTCACTAAGTGACTTAAAGAAATGAAGGAACATTTCCGTCGGCATCTCTCCTATCTTCTCACGCTTGAATTCAGCATCCCAAACTAACCAGGGACGACCGCCAAAGTCCAGACAAACCTGACAAAGACAATCATCCATCGGTAAGGCATAGCCATAACGTTCAATCCCTCGTTTGCTACCTAAAGCCTGATAGATACATTCGCCCAGTGCAATGGCGGTATCTTCGATCGTATGATGTTCATCTACTTCCAAATCTCCTTTTACACGAATGGTCAAGTCCATGCCAGAATGTTTTCCAATCTGCTCAAGCATGTGATCGAAAAAGCCAAGACCGGTAAAAATGTCACAAGTTCCATTTCCATCAAGATTCAAAGCAACATAAATATCTGTTTCTTTTGTAGTACGACGTACTTCCGCTTTCCGTTCTCCGGCAAAAAGGAATTCGGCTATCCGATCCCAATCAGTAGTTGCAAGAACACAGACTTCTTCTAATCCTTTTTCTTTCAGAGCTTCGGTCGAGTCTTGCAAATAAATTGCCCGGCAACCGATATTTTTGGCAAGTTCCACATCTGTGGGACGATCGCCTATTACAAAACTTCCGGCAAGATCGTATTCCGGATTATCCAGATACTTCGTCAACATTCCGGTACGCGGTTTGCGGGTGGGCGCATTATCTTCAGGAAAACTACGGTCTATCAGAATCTCATCAAAAGTAATCCCCTCCCCTTCCAATGTTTTAAGCATCAAGTTATGGGCAGGCCAGAATGTTTCTTCCGGAAAAGAAGGTGTACCCAATCCATCCTGGTTAGTGACCATCACAAATTCAAAATCGAGCTTACTGCGGATAAAGCCCAAATTACGGAATACTTTCGGATAGAATTCCAGTTTTTCCAATGAGTCGAGTTGGTAATCTACAGGAGGTTCGATCACCAACGTGCCGTCTCTATCTATAAATAATACTTTCTTCTTCATAAATTATCCTTGATAGTTTTTAAGAGCTGCCAATAGGGTATTATTTTCGACACGAGTACCGACAGTCACACGCAAACAGTTGCAGCAAAGTGAAATGTTATGGCGATTACGCACTATTATTCCTTCCCCTACCAAATAATTATAGATTTTCACGGCATCCGTCACTTTTGCCAAAAAGAAATTCGCATCGGACGGGAACAGTTTAATGGTACATGGAAGTTTTTCAAATTCCGCTTCCAGATAATCACGCTCTTCCTTCAACGTTTTCACCCAACGTTCTATCTCATAGTGCTTATGCAACATAGAAATAGCTTGTTGTTGAGTCAACTGATTGACATTATAGGGATATTTGATTTTACTAAGAATGTCTATAATTTCTTTGGAAGCAAAAGCCATTCCCAAGCGAATTGCAGCACATCCCCAAGCCTTGGAGAATGTTTGGAATACGACAAGGTTGGGATATTTATCCAGCTCTTCGAGGAAAGACGGAGCCTGGGAAAAATCATTGTAAGCCTCATCCAACATCACCAATCCTTCGAACTGACAAAGTACCTTTACAATTTCAGAACGGAGCAAGTCATTTCCTGTTGGATTATTAGGCGAGCAAAGGAAAATCAATTTGGTGTGTTCGTCGGTAGCCGACAGCAGTTTATCGGCAGAGAACTGGAAGTCATCATCCAGTAATACTTTCCGGTATTCCACATCGTTCACATCGGCACAAACCTGATACATACCATAAGTAGGGTCGATGGCTACGACATTATCTTTTCCCGGTTCGCAGAATGCACGAAAAACCAAGTCGATGGCTTCATCGCTACCGTTTCCAAGAAAAATATGCTTGGGAGATACTTTTTTGATTTTCGACAACAACGTCTTCAGTTCGCACTGCATAGGATCCGGATAGCGATTATGAGGCGTATTGTAAGGGTTTTCGTTTGCATCCAGGAAAACAGAGGCTGTAACTCCTTTATATTCATCTCGTGCCGAAGAGTAGGGTTTTAATTTCCAGATATTCGGTCGGGTTAGTTCTTGTAACGTTTTCACTTCTTTAAGTTTTAAATTATGAATTTTGAATTGCTTTGAGACGAACTGTGACGGCATTTTTATGTGCATCCAGCTGTTCATTAGCCGCCATCTCTTCAATAGCAGGACCGATAGCTTTTATTCCTTCCGGGAGGATTTCCTGAAATGTAATCTTACGGATAAAACTATCCAGACTTACACCGCTATAGGCTTTGGCATAACCGTTGGTCGGCAGGGTGTGATTCGTTCCGGAAGCATAGTCGCCGGCACTCTCGGGAGTTAATGAACCTAAGAAGACAGAACCTGCATTTATCACACGTTCGGCCACTTCCATATAGTTCTCCGTTTCTATGATTAGATGTTCCGGAGCATACGCGTTAGTCAGTTCCAATGCTTCATCCAGATCCTTCACTAAAATCAATTTACTATTCTCCAGTGATTTCGCCGCAATTTCACGACGGGGAAGTTCTGCTAATTGACGCTCCACTTCTTCCATCACCTCTGTTTGAAGTTTCTCGGAAGTGGTAATCAATATAGCCTGGCTATCTATTCCGTGTTCTGCCTGTGACAAAAGATCTGCTGCTACAAAAACCGGATTGGCAGATGCATCAGCCAAGACTTCCACTTCTGAAGGACCGGCAGGCATATCAATAGCTACATCACGCAGGCTTACCAACTGTTTGGCAGCTGTCACATATTGATTGCCGGGGCCAAATATCTTATATACTTTGGGGACACTCTCCGTTCCATAGGCCATAGCGGCAATAGCCTGCACACCACCAGCCTTGAATATTTTGCTGACACCTGCCAATTGCGCAGCAAAAAGGATAGCCGGATGAATATTTCCATTTTTATCGGGAGGCGTACAAAGTACGATTTCCTTGCATCCTGCAATTTTAGCCGGAACAGCCAACATTAATACAGTTGAGAAAAGCGGTGCTGTTCCACCCGGAATATATAAGCCGACCTTTTCGATTCCCACTGATTTTTGCCAGCAAGTTACCCCATTCATTGTCTCTACCTTCTTCCCGACAAAACGCTGGGAAGAGTGGAATGTTTCAATGTTTTGTTTAGCTAAAGAAATGGCAGCCTTTAGTTCATCGTTTACTAATGTCCCGGCGGCTTGAACCTCTTCAGGAGTCACAGCAAGTGCGGACAAGGTTACTTTATCAAAAGCAGCCTCATATTCCAATACTGCTTTATCGCCTTCTGTCCTTACCTTATTTATAATAGAACGAACAGTATCGAACAAACTTTCCGTATTTAGTGCCGGACGTTTCAAAAGTTCTGTCCATTGCTCTTTTGAGGGATATTTAATCAATTTCATGGTTCATATTTTATCAGGAACGAATTTTCGTTCCTATCTATTTATACAATCATCTTTTCAATCGGCAGTACCAAAATACCTTCTGCTCCCAGTCCTTTCAATTTTCCGATAATTTCCCAAAAACGTTTTTCATCAAGTACTGTATGAACAGAACACCAGCCTTCCTGTGCCAATGGCATCACTGTAGGACTCTTCATACCGGGCAATACAGCTATGATTTCTTCCAGTTTGTCTTTTGGAGCATTCATCAATACATATTTTTTATCTTCAGCTGTTTTTACTGCGTTCATACGGAACAGCAATTCTTCGAGCACTTCTTTTTTCTCTTCGCTCATGTTCTTGTTGCCAATCAACAATGCTTCCGACTTCATTACAACTTCCACTTCTTTCAAGCGGTTGCTGACCAAAGTAGAACCGGAACTTACAATATCAAAAATGGCATCAGCCAATCCAATACCCGGAGACACCTCTACCGAACCGGTTATCACATGTATTTCGGCATTTACGCTATTTTTTTTCAGGAAGTTACGAAGAATAACCGGATAAGAGGTAGCAATCTTCTTGCCTTCAAACCATGACAAACCGGGATATTCAATATCCTTCGGCATAGCCAGTGACAGACGACATTTGCTGAATCCCAGACGTTTGACAATTTCCGCATCTTCCTCCTTTTCCATAAACTCGTTCTCACCAACAATTCCCAAATCAGCTACCCCGGTAGCTACCGTTTGCGGAATATCATCATCACGAAGAAATAGAACTTCGATAGGAAAGTTAGAAGACTGTACCAACAAGGTACGTTTAGTAGTGCTTAACTTGATATCTGACTCTTCTAAAAGTGCCATTGTCTCTTCGAAGAGACGTCCTTTGGCTTGTACTGCGATTCTTAACATGACTTTATTTAATTACTAATTATTAATTACAAATACAATCTGCGTTGAAAAACAAAAAAGGCTTACCGCATTCGGTAAGCCTTCGTTATCGTTTATATAGTTATACACAATATCATCCACGCCCACCGATTATTCGTTAGGAAAATGATGATGATGATGTGTAGCTGTATATTTCATATTTCTTTTATTAACTGCGACAAAAGTAAAGTATTTGTTTGATACTACCAAACATTTATCACAAAAACTTAAGTTTTTATTTCAAATTAATGGTAATATCTCTTCCGATTCTACATCACATTTCGAAAAATGCATTTCATCTTTCGACTTTTCTTTCGAGAAAGTAAAGTAAGTACAAACTGATTCTGTACAGACTTCTCCATCCTTATTATATAACTTTGCTTCAACAATAACGATGTTCCGCTTTACCTCTTTAATAGACGCGCGTAATACGATATGAGAATCTTTGGTATCAATCGATTTTCGGTAACGAGTTTCCATCTTCGACGTCACCCCCGTGGTTTGTAGTTTACGAAGTATAACCCAGGCACAGATTTCATCCATCAAGACAGCTTGAATACCGCCATGCAAGGTATCAATCCAGCCTTGATATTCGGGACGTGGTTTCCAAATGCTTACCACTTCGTCACCATCTTCGTAAAATTCCATTTTTAATCCGGCTTCATTATTGGAAGCACAACCAAAGCAGTTGTACCCTTCCAAACCTTTCCAGGGATTTATTATCTTCTTCATAGTTCTCTCTTTTAGTTAGTTTTACTTCCCAAATATAAGCAATTTATGGAAAAGAGAAGCCTTTTTCGTCGATTTACTTTCTGATGCAACGAATGGCAAAGGCTTTTGTATCAACACCTGCATTAGATTCTTCAATGATATCCGTATCACTTTTCAGATAGAAAACCTTGATATCGATAGCGGCATTTGCATTATCCAGTGTCCAATATGCCAGATGTTTTTTCTCGTAATCAGTTTGAAAAGCCCCCACATACATTCCTACAGGTATTCCATTAAAACCGGATAAATTAGTTGCAGGCTGTACCTGTTCTCCCGCTTTCAAAGGTAACCAAGTACCTGATTTCAGCAAAGAAGCCTCTCCATTCAGATAGTCTTTTAAAATGTTCCAGTCTTTCCAATCCGGTATACTCCAATGAGCAGGCAGAATTTTATTAGAAAGTACTACATTAGCTGTATAAAAATAGTGTTCCGTAGTAGATTGCAGATATCCGACAACATTCGCTGTCACTGCATCCAGTCTGGGAAGTGCTTCACCGCCAACATACGAAGATGCCTCCAGATTATCCCGCATCCAATATTGTGTTCCAATCTTCACTAACGGATAATTATGAATGATTCCTCCACGTACATCACGAACGATATCTTCCAAAGCCAAAACAGATAGTACGTCATCTGCTGTCGTAACAGATAAAGAAACGGTTCCGTTTGCCATCACATATACATTATTACGAATCGGCAAAATTCCGTCAACATAGGCCAATGAGTAATCTTCCATATTCCATGATACGCTTCCTCCATTCACTTTTCCGGATTTCCCTAGCAACTGTGCTACAACACCTTGAGATAAGTCCACACTACCATCTTTTTTCATCGGATAGGCAACGATTGCCTGCGAAGAAAATTCCGGAGTAACAAGATACTCCTTACATATTTCAGCTACTTGCTTTCCCGAATGTAACACTTTATACACATTCGACTTTTCAAAAGTTAACTTCGAAACATCTATGTATTTATGAAGCGTGACTGATTCTGTATGATCTATTTCGGTTCCGTCCCAATCTCCGATTTCCCCATTCACTTTGCTCATTAATACATCTTCGGCTGATACAAACTTTATTTCCAATTCGCGCTGCTTTCCACTTTTTAATTGTAAAGTAGATGGTAATGGGCTTATATATAGCTTTCCTGCAGCTTCCAACGTTATGTATTGGTATCCCGGAGTCGCCTCCTGCGGTATCAAAATAAATTCCTTTCCTATCAGTCGTCCGTCTTTTATCTCCCATTCTCCTGCAGGAATAATATCTTTCTCTTCGGAATAACCAGAGAAAGTCTTTTTCTGAAAATCATAACTTGTTTTAGTATAAAAGCCACTCACCGAAAGCGTAGGCTTAACGGATAACATATCTTCCAAATTCTCCCCCTCTCCAGGAATAAGAACAATTTTCAGACGAAAAAACTGATGATTATAGGTCAGAGCGACCGCCTCCTTACTGGCTAAGACCTCTTCTTTAGAAGCAATTAGGAAATCAGAATGTGAATAATCGTCAGGAATATTTTGAGTCGTTGAAACCGCCACCTGCATGGTGCTCTCCCCTATCCCCACGCCACTCTTTTGATAAGGATAATAACTGATTAAATTCAATGTAACTCCATCATCCGGATAGTATACCGACTCGTTAGATTCAAACTCACCATTGGATGAACGTATGAAATGAAGATTATCCACATAACGTTCTTCTTGCATTGTAGTGGTTCCGGCAAGAGCAAACAGACCGACTTCATCCCCTTCAGCAAAGTTATTATTTGCCATACGGGTACCAACTGATTCACGAATATCGGCAATAAATTTCAATGGAATATCTCCATTATTAACACTATCCTCCTCTTCCTCCGAAATATGGTTCACACAAGCACTAAGCAAGATAGTACAAAAAACAAGTAAACCCACGCCCCTTTGTAGGTTATAAAATAGTTTCATCATATTTATTTTTTAATTTTCCAATAGAAACTTTTGATTGAACAGAAAGAATAGCATAAGAGGAAGTATTCGCTTTCGGTTATGGGATACTGAACAACACGTCTGTTGTACTGAGGAATCATCAATTTCAAGATATCATTTTGATGTCTTGAAAGCAAAAGTATATAATTATATTAAGTCGGAGTATAGTTTCTATAGGAAAATTTCACATTTTCATCTATAACGCAAACAATCAACAAGTTACAAACGACTAGTCAGGAACAAAGAATTAAACTCTCACATTATTATATTAAGAGCCTGCTAATTTCAGAAAGAATATCCCACTTCTATTCCGGCAATGTGTCTGCCTTGCGAAGATGCATATTGATAACAATAGAATGCATCCAACGACCAACGTTTGGCCAAAGCTATTTCTACTCCGGGACGATAACGCATACGATCGGCTCTCCAAAAAGAAACGTCATCCAAACTCTGATAGATTTCAACAGAGAAATAGGGAGAAACAATTCCTTTTGTAGGAGCATAAGATAATTTCAAGCGGGAACGCAAACGAGTTTCAGAGTTGCCACGATCAAAAGTCTGCTGAAATCTTTCCCTTACAGCTACTTTCAACCATTGATAACGAAAACTGACAGTAGCAGTTATATGATAGCGATGCCTGAACTTCCAGTCCGAGTCACCCAAATTCCGAAGATGGGTTTCATAGCCAACCCCCAGATTCAAAAATGAATAGGGTCGGTAACTTCCGCCAACAGTCAGCCCCCAACGATCCAATTTACTCACATCATCTTTCATGCGCAATTCCAAATCACCTGAAACTGAAAACCGGGAATCTATCTTATGGTTTACCTTGAATTTAGTCCATGTATTAAAATCGTCACTTTGTGCCCATGCAGAAAGTGATATTCCAAGCAACAGCACAAATAATAGCCAAGTCTTAGTATTTAATAATATTCTACTCATTGATTTTCGGGTTAAAGTTACAAAGATAACAAATTATCTCCGGCAAAAGAAAGGCACAATACTGAATTTATTCTGAAAAGATTATGTTCGTCTTCTGCCTAAATTCTCATTTGCATATTGTATCTTTGCCTAAGAAACTCTAAAATCATCGGATATGGACAACTTGATGCGTAAACTTCCTATTGGAATACAGACATTCGAAGGGATACGGAAGGATAATTATCTTTATGTGGATAAAACAGCACTTATATGGCGTATGGCTAACCTAGGAAAGCCATATTTTCTAAGCAGGCCGCGTCGCTTTGGTAAAAGCTTATTAATTTCTACATTCGATGCTTATTTTCAAGGAAAAAAAGAGCTATTCGATGGTTTGGCTATTGAACAACTGGAGACGAAATGGGAACAACATCCTGTTTTACATCTTGATCTGAATGCCAAAAAATATGAAACGGCAGCAGATTTAATTGCAATGCTAAACCAATATTTAGAAAAATGGGAAGCTATTTACGGCAATGAGAAAAAAGACCGTAGCCCTGAGGAGCGCTTTAGTTATGTAATCGAACAAGCTTCCTTGAAAACAGGAAAAGGTGTCGTCGTATTGGTGGACGAATACGACAAACCGCTTTTGCAGGCTATTACCCGTCCGAAATTATTCGAAGACTATCGTCAGACATTAAAAGCCTTTTATGGAGTACTAAAAAGCGCCGACGCATATCTCCGTTTTGTTTTCCTGACCGGAGTTACGAAGTTCTCACAAGTCAGCGTATTCAGCGATTTGAATCAGTTGAATGATATTAGTCTCGACTATTCTTACGCCACACTTTGCGGCATCACCCGTGAAGAACTAAAGAGTACTTTCGAACCCGAAATTGAAGTTTTCGGGCACAAAAATCATCAGACTCCAGAAGAGGTAGTCACAGCAATGGAACGCAACTATGACGGCTATCATTTTCATCCGGATGGTGCAGGAGTATTCAATCCGTTCAGTGTGTTGAATGCTTTCAGCAAACTGGAGTTGGGTAGCTATTGGTTCCAGACTGGCACACCGACATTTTTGGTTGAACTACTGCAAAAAAGTGAGTATGATCTCCGTACTTTATTAAATGGCATAGAAGCACCTACATCTTCTTTTGCAGAATACAGAATGGATGCTAATAATCCCGTACCGCTGATTTATCAAAGTGGATATTTGACTATTAAGGATTACGACAGACGGTTTAATAATTATTTACTTGACTTTCCTAACGATGAGGTACGTTACGGATTCATTAACTTTCTTGTGCCATTCTACACTCCGATGAAGAACAATGATCAGGGATTTTATATTGGAAAATTCATTGATGAATTGGAGAAAGGTGATTACGAATCTTTCCTCACCCGTCTGGAAGCTTTCTTTGCCGATATTCCGTATGAATTGAATGACCAGACTGAACGCCACTATCAGGTTATCTTCTATCTCGTATTCAAATTGATGGGACAATTCACGGAAGCGGAAGTGCGCAGCACCCGTGGACGTGCCGATGCTATGGTTAAAACGCCGAAATATGTCTATGTGTTTGAGTTCAAATTAAATGGAACAGCAGAAGAAGCGATGAAGCAAATTGACGAGAAAGGATATCTGATTCCTTATCAGAAAGACCATCGGGAAATAATAAAAATCGGAGTGGAATTTAGTGCGGAAACTCGCAATATCAATCGTTGGCTGGTAGAGACGAGGTAAATATGATAAAACATTTCGGGAAGAATCGTAGCTACGAACTTCCCGAAATAAAAACCGATACCATTGAAAATAAACACTTGTTATCCTCTTTTGGAAACAAGTGTTTTTCAATCTAACCTAATATACCTGAAACTAATCTGACTCTTTTGATTTTGCATTCCAAACCAATAATGCAAAGAATACCGACAGCAGAGCCGCTCCTATCCAGAACCAATTGATATAAGTGAAATCATAAACATCGACTCCATTCTGAACCGTCTTCTGCCCCTCTATCAGAACACCACTCATTACATCCTGTAATCCGGCCCCAATATAACTGGCAATGCCGACTACCCCCAATGCTGCTCCCGACGCATTGCGAGGAGCAATATCGACTGCCATCAGGCCACCTAAAAAACAAATGAGAACTCCGATACCCAAACCGAAAAGAACCATGGCCAACACATCTATCCAGAAGTGTACGCCGGGAACCAACAAGAACAGGCTAAGTGCAAGAACATTCATCAATCCGAAAATCAGGGCGGGAACATTTCGACAACCGCCAAATAACTTGTCAGAAATAACACCCGAAAATATGGTACCTACGATACCACAGACTGGACAAATGGAAATAATGAAGCTGGCATCCAACGTGGAATATCCTTTTTGCGCTTCTAGATAAAAAACACCCCAGCTATTGATAGCATAGCGACTGATATACATAAAAGCACTCGAAAGAGCCAGTATCCAGATGGCAGGCATCATCAATACCTGGCGTTGGGCTTTATTAAAGTCTGTCGTTTCCACCACACTCATCTCCTCTTTCTGTTTGGGAACATTTACAGGAGGAAAGCCCTGACTCTCGGGAGTGTCATGGAAGAACTTCCACACAATTAAAGCACCAAGCAAACCAACAATACCGGCACCGAAGAAACCGTATCTCCACCCCAATACACTAACGATAGACGCAACAATTAGGAAGGTCAACGCCTCACCGATATTGTGGCTGGCAGACCAAAATCCGTAATAGGAACCTCGTTCTTTGTCCGTGAACCAACGGGAAAGTCCCACTACACAAGAAGCAGCACCCATAGACTGAAACCAGCCACTAATCCCCCAAAGGAGAGCAAACAGAATAAAAGAATGGGTAAAACCCAGGCACAGGTTCACTAAAGCAGTTACCAGTAAACCGGTAGTCATAAAGCGGTTGATATTGCTACGGTCGGCCAGAAAACCATTCGTAAATTTTCCAAGGGCGTAAGTAAAGAACAATACCGAACCGATAATTCCCAGTTCTGTTTCGGAGAAAATTCCTTCATTTACGATGGGCTTCTTCACGACATTCAGGCTAAGACGACAAACATAGTACATGCCGTAACCGAAAGTGGCTGAAAGAAAAGTAGACCATTTCAGGTATTTCAGACGACGGGCATCGGAATGAAGATGTTGTGAGCCGGATGAAGACAAAGCTTCCCCGTTACAAGGTCTCGGTGAAGAGACCTTGTAAAAGTTTATAAGTTGTTTCAACATGAAAAAGTCTATTTAGTCGTGAAGTTTCTTTTTGCGCAGATACTCCAATAAGAGGGCAGGACGGTCAGTTTGAATTAATTTGGCTCCCTGATTAATGATCCATCCCCAGCTTTCATCCGGTTGATGAAGTTCTACTGCACGGTCGTCATCATGACCACCACATAATTCGGGCCAAAGAGAGTTTATAAACAACTTAGAACCCGTATCACGCACTTTTTTTATCAGGTTAAGCACCTCAGGACTATCATTATCAAACACTAACTCATAAGCAGCAGGCTTCATGTGAATCTTGTAACTGTCAATAATAGCTTCGGCTCCTTTTTTATGCAACTGTACAATAGGCATAAAAATCACTTTATCCAATACAGCACCGTTTTCGGCTTTCACTTGTTCATAAGGAAGGCCGGCTTTGATAACACACTGGTCAACCGTTCCCGTCTTTTCGAGTACAATATAAGCTTCCTGAAAATAATCATACCCCTTATCAATATTTACCATGATCTTACCTTTGCAGAGCAACATCACTTCTTCCAATGTAGGAATCTGATGTCTTGTCTTACAAGCTACTCCATTTTTAAGACGCATTGCTTTCAATTCGGCCAATGTATAATCTTCCACCAGTCCTTTTCCAGACATGGTACGATTGATCGTTTTATCATGCATCACTACTAAATGTCCGTCTTTGGTTCGTTTCAAATCGATCTCCACCATATCGACACCCATATCAATGCAATTCTGTATACCTTGCAATGAGTTTTCCGGGGCATTACGCCAGTCAGCCCGGTGGGATACAACCAATATTTTATCTGGATGATTTCCCAGCAGATTTTCTCTGATTTCAGCTATTCTATTTTGAGCAACAGCCAGTTGCACCAAACACAGAAGAAGTATGAAGTTACATATCCGTTTCATAAGTTCAAGCATTAAGAATTTTAATTCAGTTTATTGTTTTTCCAGACTAGTTTTTCTCCCCACATTGGTACATAAGTCTGTTCACAGTTAATCTTCGAAGCCCGTTCGAGTGCCATATCCAATGACCATCTTGATTCATCAACACCTGCATGAGCCAGTTCCAAGATATGTGATAACAAGACATAATCGGGCTCCACCTGTCCCGCACCTGAACCCAGAATATTATTTTCGGTCAGAGCATTGGGAGCATAACGCGGTATCAAAACATTCACATGAGAAGCCAGATTCGTATATTGTTCCGGTTTATAGTTAGAGTCTCCTACATGCATAAAAACGAAATTACCGGTATCTTCCCCACAATCGATTGAAAACACAGTCACAAAATTAGATAACCCGGCATTGTTATGGTCAGTGATACAGGTTTTAATCTTGAATTTTCCAATTTCATAATCTTTATCCCCCTTTGCAGTATAAGGATATGTCGTGTCTTTCAAATAGTTGGATAACACCGGTTTACCTAAATCAAACATAGCCTGGATAAGATCATTACTATAATGATCGGAGTGCTTGTGTGTAACACAGAGAAAATCAATATAAGGTGCCAGCTCTTTCGCCCAACGATGAGAAATGTCAATAGCAAAACATCCTGACGGAGTTTTTACCACATACCCCATATTATAGAGTAACCAGATCGCTGCCGTACCATTTTCTACTTTTGAGTTTTTAATTCCATCCATTACACGATCAAATGCACTCCGATAAAAATAGATAATCGGATCACACTTTTCCATACTCGTACTTGCCTGATCGAAGCCATTCAGATAACTGATGAAATAATCATCTTTACACTTATCCGCATATCCCTGGATCTTGGTCAAAGTAGTGGTACGTCCGGTATTGACAATCAAAGGAGAAGAACTCCACAACTGTTGTGCAGTGGCATCTACTTCCTCTGCCAATTGCGTAAGAATTCCTTCATGACCAGTTTCGGTACTGTTGTTGTCATCATCATCACAAGCAACAAAACCTATTGCCAAAAGACAAAACAGTAAATATTGTATTTTTCTTATTATATCCATCTTATTTCTGATTTTTATAGTCATTAATTATTTTATTGAAAGTCTCAACCACCCGTTCCGGTGTCGGACGCGTATTGTCGTTTTCATGGTCTTTGGTAGCTTCATACATGAAAACCCCTTCATAGCCGATTCCTTCGAGTGCATGCATTAACTTTCCCCATTGAATGTCACCTTGTGTAGGAAGCCAATGACACTCGTTGACAAAATCAAAGTCCGAAGCGTGTATAGTACCTATACGTTCACCAACAGTTTCTACAAAATGCCCTGTCGTCCCTTTAGTATAATGATTGGTATCAAAACAAACCTTCACACCCGGAATATCTTTGATCATCTCCAAAAGCTCTTCAGGAGTATTACCCAGGCAAGTTCTCGGCAGATTTTCGATGCACAACTGTGCTCCTATTTGATCCGCATATTTTTTCAGATAAGCGATAGACCTGGAAGCGTTAGTTATTCTTTGTGCCCGAATACTGTCAGTAATAGGCTCAGAACTAGGATGCAATACCAAACATTTCGGCTGAAATTGAGCACACTGTCCAATCATCTCCGCCATAAAATCTACATTTTCTTTCCTTTTCTTTTCATCCAGCACCGATATGTCCAACATGCGTGAGAAAGGAAGATGTATAGACCAGACCTTGATACCGGCACTATCAATTTTTGCTTTCATATCCCGGATACGAGGAACAACTTCATCTGCCGGAACTCCTCTATAACACTGGTTAAATGCTACTTCCACATACTCTACCCCCACAGACCGAGCTTGAGAAAAGTCTGTGGAAGCAGGTACTTTCCACAAAGCTGTAGTCGTACCTACTTTATATTTCTGTGCATATAAACCCATTGTCATCGCCATAAATAAGATAAAAACAGGAACTCTCATTATCGCTTACTTTTGACGGTTTGTACCTTGAATATCACCACCACGAATACTCCAGGAGTCTGTTGCTAATGTCTTATTGACAGCAAAAGCCTTTATCGAACCGATATTATTAGATCCGATCGTTCCGCAATAAAGCCGTCTGTCCGGACCAATGCTAACAGCTGCCATGACCTGTTGTCCCACAGTCTCTTCAAAAACAATGTTTCCATTAGTGATGTCAAGTCCCAGCACTTTGTTATTCGATTGGGTACCTATATAAAGAATACCATCCGTACTCAAAGCACCTCCACTGTAGTTCAAATTGTTACCCACATTTTTCTCCCAGATTTTAGATCCGCTGGCATTTACTGCATGAACAGTCTGCGATCCTTTTTCAGTAAAATAGACATTGCCATTTTTATCAGCAATCGGGAAATAAGCATCTCCTTTTGTAGTCGGATACGTCCATTTCTTTGTTCCGTTTGTCATATCAACAGCAACGAGTCCTCCGTTTTTCAAAGTCGCATAAAGTACCTGATCCTTCAAAGCAAACGTAGCCTGTTCTGTCACATTCACTTCTTCCAATTTCCAATTCTGCTCTTTATTCGGTTTAAAAGAATAAATGGCTGCACTTGTACCTGCATAAACATTTCCGGCTTTATCAATAGCCACAGCACTACCGGTTGCTCCGTCAAGCGATTGTTGCCATTTAATAGCACCACTGGATGCATCCAGCGCATACAACGTACTCTTATTGGTGAGACAGTAAAGAACACCATCGGCCGACAATGCAGGGAAAGCTCCTATCGCAGCATCCAATTTTACTGCCCACTTTTGAGTTCCGTTCGGATTAATAGCATATACATTATTAATAGTGGCATTTCTTACACACTGATAGATTGTACCATCAGGAGCCACCAACGCACCTCCGCCATAAGTTATCTGACTGATAGCAAACACCCACTTGAATTCACCGCTCACTACGTCAATAGCAAATAAATGACCCGCAGGAGTAGATGTCGGGATATACATTGTTTTTCCATCCGGAGAGAACACCGGATTGGAGGTCTTTACATATCCGGTAAGTCCACCGAAGTTCAAATCGACAGAATTCCATTTATAATTGCCGACCGTGACAGTCAGACTGCCCGACTCGGTGGTATTATTAACATAAGTCACCGTTACAGCCACTGTATAAGTACCGGTAGTAGTAAAAGCATGCACCGGATTGTTTTCTCCCGATGTCGTACCATCACCAAAATCCCAACTTACCGATTTCACTTCACCAGCCATGAAATACATATCGTTATAAGCAAAGGTAGAAGGCTCCCACACAACCAGTTCCGTACTAGCGAGAATAGGATAGATCAATCCGGGAGTAGCAGAAGTTTCCACCGCAATAGAATTGCCTGTAGGATAAACACAGACTACATTGAATGTATATTCCTGATCGTTAGTCAAACCATCAACGATGTATTCTTCCAATGAAGTATCATCCAGATTGATAATCTGATTACCGGGATTCACGGTAACCTGATAGCGAGTGAAACGTTCACTTGCAGGTTTCGTCCATCTCAAACGCACTCTTTCATTGCCGGCTGCTGCCGTCAGATCAGAAATCGGATATCTTGCATTCTTCGGTGTACAGGCAGCAGTAGTTTTACTGGCCAATCCTCCCGCATAACGAGGTTGCACAGAAAAAGTGTAAGCAACATCGTTCACCAGATTATTGATAGTGGCAGTCATTGTTTTTGCATCCACAGTCATCTCGCCTCCTTCCGCTTCTGATGATCCGGAAGTCCAAAGAATCAAATATTCATTCGGACGGGCATTCTCGTATGCTTCCCAGGAAAGAGTCACATTCATATCTCCGGCTGTTGCCGTTAGTGACTTCAGTTCATATAAATCGAAACTTGCCTTTGGCAGATCTTCTTCACAAGCAGTAAAGACTACCGTGAAAATAAACAACAAGCTATATAGTATTTTTTTCATCGTTTGATTTCTTTTAGTTTAATCCTATTAATATCCCGTATTCTGCCACAACAGTTCTGTGTTGTTTATTCTTTCCAACTCTGTTTTTGGAATAGGATACAGGAATTGATAGTCCTGAATAATATGTCCTTCTGCTTTCATAGCCTCCTTAGCACCTCCCATACGTACCAAATCAAACCAACGCTGTCCTTCATAAGGAAACTCCTGTTGACGTTCCAACATAATCGCTTTACGGAAGCTATCCTGATCGGGCAGCTCTGTTATCTGAAGCGGAGACAATCCGGCACGAGTATGCACAGCATTCAAAGCAACCATAGCTTCTGAATTCTGCAAATTACTATAACTGATTTCATTCAAAGCTTCAGCGTACATTAACAGCACATCGGCATAACGGAGAATAATCTGGTCATTACCGACTGTATTATAGGTCGCACTTTTGACATCCTTAAATTTATTCATCACGCATACTTTATCTTCCACCTTTACATAGGTAATCAGATTCTTGCGCTTATCCCCATCTTTGTAGCACTCTTTCAGAGACTTTGTCTGATTGGTATCATCAGTCAGATTAATAATAGAGAACCAATATCCATGTCCTTCTCCTTCAACATCCTTATTAAAGCGAACAGCAAAAATAATCTCATCGTTCATTTTATTGTTCACGTCAAACACCTGTTCGGGGGTAGTCATTAAAGAATACCGACCCACTAGTTGAGATAGCACATTGCGAGCCTCCGTCCATTTATGGAAAGTCAGGTAAATCTTGCCGAGCAATGCCATTGCAGCACCGGAAGTCACTCGTCCCATATCGGCACTTATATAAGAAGACGGCAACATATTTTCATTAATAACCTGATTCAAATCACCGACAAGAAAATCATAAACCTGTTGATCGGAACTGCGCCCGATTTTAAGAGCTTCAGCCACCGTCACCACTTTATTAGTCATCGGTATCCCTCCCCATAAACGATACATATTAAAATAAGTAAGGGCACGGATAAAAAGAGCTTCGCCTTTATATTGTTTTTTCAGAGTTGCGTCGAAGTTGGCCTCATCAATTCTATCTAATACAAGATTGCAACGATAGACTCCATTATTAAAGTTCGCCCAGGCATCTTCCAAAATTCCGTTAGAGGCTTTATCTGCAAACTGATCGATATCATAACGATCTTGTGTTCCGGCAGTGGGCGCACTCAATGTCAAATTATCACTCCGATATTCGCAACACTCTGTAAAATAGGAAACTTGTGTCTGCAATTTGGAGTAACATCCTATCACAGCTACATTAAAATCTTCCGCTGTCTTATATACCTTGTCGGTAGGCACACTGCTACTCGGTTCCAAATCGAAGAAACTATCTGTACAAGCAACTGATAACAAGGCAGTTGATAGGAATAGTATTAGTTTATATTTTTTCATATAACGTGTATTTTAAAGGATGATTAAAGTGTTATGTTTAGCCCAAACAAGAATGTTTTAGCTAATGGATAAGTTCCATAATCCTCACCCGGTGAAAGAGAATTACTCGGACGTGCATTTACTTCCGGATTATATCCGCTATAATTAGTCGAAGTCCATAAATTTTGTCCGGAAACGTAAACTCTTAATTTTTCCACGAAAAAGCATTGAGTCAAGTTCTTCGGCAAAGTATATCCTAGTGTCACATTCTGCAGTCGCAGATAAGAACCATCTTCAAGATGCCAAGTTGAAGTACGACCATTATAACCCTTTGACTTACGATTGGCACGGTTCACCTGACCGTTTCCCGGATCTTCCGGACTTTTCCAACGATTCAAGGCTATAGTGGTGCCATTGGTATTACCTTCCAGATTATCAATGTAACGACGATTCAGATTCAGAATCTCATTGCCATATACTCCTTGAAAATTAAAATCAAGGTCAAATCCCTTAAACCAGACTTTACCACCAAACCCATAGGTAAAATCGGGCATATAGTTACCCACGATTGTACGATCTTTATCCAAATCCATCACTCCATCCCCGTCTACATCCACAAAGCGGAAATCTCCCGGCTGGGTATTGCTGAAATGAGGATACTTTTTTAATTCTTCTTCATTGGAGAAAATTCCATCCTGCACCAACAGATAATAACATCCGATGGGTTCACCGACTTTCGTTATGTAATAAGCATGATCTACGCTACCGGTAGATATGATAGGAGCATTACCCGGACCGAGTGCCTTCACTTCGTTCGTATTAGTGGCATAATTAGCATTAAACGAATAACCGAAATCTTTAGTTATATTCTTCTGTGAGGTCAAAGCAACTTCCCATCCCCTATTATTCACTTTACCGATATTCATCAATGCAGTGCTATATCCGGTCAGGTGGGGAACTGGTACATTCAACAACATATTAGAGGTATTGGTATTATAATAATCCACAGTTAATCCCAGCAATCCTTTGAACATCTGCAAATCAACACCCACATTCACCATCGCATTCTTTTCCCAACTCAAATCCTCATTCTTTATGGTACTAGGTTTATATCCATTCACCAACTGCCCATTGCCTGTACCGAGTATATAGTTATCGGAAGCCATCAGAGACAAATGATCATAATTGCCAATCTGGAAGTTACCGGTCACTCCATAACTCGCTCTTAACTTCAAATCATCAACAAACGACAGACACTTAGCCTTCATAAAGAAGTCTTCTCCGCTTATTCTCCACGCCAAAGAAGCTGAAGGAAAATATCCCCACCGGTTATTCTTGCCAAAACGGGAAGAACCGTCTGCACGAATAGCTGCCGAAGCCATATATTTACCTTTATAGCTATACTGCATACGCGCCAGATAAGAAGCAATCGTCCATTGGGTTTTATCAGATGCACCTTTCGTCACCGTACCTCCGGAAATTGTTTGTATATAGTCGTTCGGGAAATCGGTCGCCGTCACATTATCTCCTTTATATGTCTCTTTTTGAGCCGACTGTACTAAGACCACATTGATAGAATGAGCATCTTTAATCGTTGTGTTATAATTGATTTTATTCTCCACCAACCAGTTGAAATAAAAACCTGATGAACTGTAGGCTGTCGGATTTGACTTTACATCATAATACTTTTGTCCCAATAAAGGAAGTTCCGAAGAACGATATTGGTCATTATGCGAACCATAATAATCGCCACCAAAAGAAATGTTATAAGTAAGCCCCTTATACAACTCCAATTCAGCAAAAACTTTTCCGACAATCGCCATACGGTCTACGACATCCGATTGTAAGTTTGCCATGGCTACCGGGTTCAATACGGCATTATGCTGATAGTCATTCCCAATTCTCCAATAGCCATTTCCCTGATAATTATAGCTGCCATCCGCATTATACACCGGCCATACCGGAGGCATCATCAATGCCGATTGCACAATACCATTAGATCCGGAAGCATCTACCCGATTGGAAGTAGAATAGGAAGGAGAGAAATTCAGACCGAATTTCAGTCTTTTATATTTCCCGTCCAAATTCATACGCATACTATATTTCTTAAAGTCGGAATTAATTATAATACCTTCTTTATCATAATAGTTGGCTGAAATGAAATAGCCGACTGTCTTTCCTCTGCCGGAAATAGAAACATTGTGGCTGGTAGTAGCAGCAGTACGAAAAATAGCATCTTGCCAATCCGTATCCGTCAACCCCTTATCACCATTCAGATAGGGAAAGAGTTCGGTAGGAATACGTTCCCATGAATTCGGGCGCATTCCATTCGGGTCATCCGGTGAACCTCCGGGATTAGCATCCAGATAAGCGTTGTCATGACCATCCTTTGCAAATTCGGCAAACTGATATGCATTCATCATTGAAAGTTTCTTCGAAACACTCTGGATACCATAATATCCATCATACTGCACTTTCATCTTTTCCGACTGTCCCTGCTTGGTCGTGATAATAACTACACCGTTGGAACCGCGACTACCATAAATAGCTGCCGACGAAGCATCTTTCAAAACGTCCACAGATTCGACATCATTATTATTCAGATTGGCAAATCCACGTTCCACCGGCACGCCATCAATAATATAAAGAGGATCACTACCGGCATTAACCGTACTGATACCACGAACACGGATACTTACACTTCCCTCCGGATCACCACTTGGCTGTGTAACCTGTACCCCCGGCATCTTACCTGCCAACGCCTGACGAAAGTCTGAAGCAGAAACATCCGCAATTTGTTCAGCTTTCACGGAAGAAATAGAAGTAGAGACGTCTCTTTTTCTCTGAACTCCATATCCCACCACTACTACCTCATCAATCATCTTACTATCTTCTACCAACGTGATTTTCGCCGTATTTTTATCCTTTGCAGAGATATTTACCGTTTTATATCCAATATAAGAAATAGTCAATGTTGCAGACTCCGGTACATTCATTAATGAATAACGTCCGTCAATATCGGTAATCGTACCACTGCCTTCTCCCTTAATCTGCACACTGGCACCAATCACCGGTTCTCCTTTATCATCTGCAACTATTCCCTGGATAGTGCGTGCACGTTGAGCAGTTTCTTCTTTCTTAAGCGGCTGTTTGCTGACAGCAATTGTATGATCGGTCCTATTGAAATAAAGCTTGGCCTGGGAAGTAATTTCTCCCAGAATCTGTTTTAATGAAGCATTTTTAATGTCGAAAGAAACTCTCGGAGCCTTGTTCACCGTCTCCTGATCATAGAGAAACTTAAAATTAGTCTGTTTGCTGATTTTATTGAAAACACTCTCTACCGGCTCGTTTTGCACACGAAGCGTAATATCATGCTCTTTCAATGTCTGAGCAGCAGCCGGAGCTATTAAAATGAAGGTGAATAGTAAAAAAGCTAAAAACGAACAGCTATTTTTACTTATCCCTTTACAAATAAGAAGATTATTCATAAATTTGTGCGTTTTAGTAATTGACTAAAGTTATTAAAAACAAGCAATGCGCGATACGTTATTCATTTGGGTCGAAGCTTATGAATATCCGTCCGGATTGCGGATAGAGGCATTCCTTTGGAGTGCTTCTATCATTTTGGGGAGGTTCATGAAGGAGCTGTTTTCATCTATTATTTTTTAAAAGGTTGAACATTATCTATTATTCATCTCATTCTTTATAAAGAAGTACATTGATGCCCTCTTTCTTATATTTGATATCACCGCTGATAAATTCAATGGATTTAAGTACCGCTTCCAGACTCTTGTTATCATGTTCGCCGGTAATCAAGTTGTTGAAATCCTGACCGGGAGCAAAAGTAATCCGGCAATTATATACCCGTTCCAGTTCTTTTGCCACATCGCGGATAGGTGTACTGTAAAAGCGTAACCCACCTTTCATCCAGACAGCCACTCCCCTATCCTCTGTTTTCTTACTATATTCTCCGGAAACAGTATTGATAAGCACCTGTTCTTTAGCAGTCAACCTCATCATCGCTTCCGGCAAATCGACCTGCACCTTACCACTCTCCACACTCACAGACACTATTTCATCTGTTGAATAGGATTTTACATCAAACCGGGTACCTAACACCTGAACATCCAGTCGCTTCGTCCTCACAACAAATGGCATCTTTTCATTACGGGCAACACGGAAATATCCCTCTCCTTCAAGTTCCACTTCACGGAGATCTCCAACAAAACGATCCGGATAACGCACTTGCGAACAAGAGTTCAGAACCAAAAGAGTCCCGTCCGGCAAAGTCACTTGTCTTTTCTCACCAAAGGAAGTGGTAATTTCAGCCAATGTGACCTGTTGTTCATTCATATACCGGAAAAAGTTGACACTCCCTATGATAATGGCTATTACAGCCGCTGTACTGACTGCCACCACAGAAGCCCGGCGGAACCATGTACGTTTTTTGTGTTCAATACGCTTCAGTAATTGGCGTGCCTCTCTCTTATATTTTTCCCGCTCCAAATCATTACCAGGTTGCAGGTTCCCGGATTCTTCCCAAACCTCTGCTGCCAGTTCGTTCAATATATCTTGGTTTTCTGAATCCTTAATACTTTGCAACAACTGTGAAGCATCATCCCGGGTATAAAGATCATCCAGGTAACGATGCAATTTATCTTTTTCTGTTTTAGTATCTTTCATCATATATTCAATATAAGGATATTAATTTCCTTCCCTTTGTATAAGTAATACACAAAAGTAAGAAAGAGCTAGGGTGTGATTAACATTTATTATAAATTCAAGCACAATAGAATCAAAAGTACATCGGCTGATGTACTTGAATATTTAGTCAAATAGGAACGAATCACTTTTAGAGAAAGAGAAATATGTTCTTGCACTGTATGAACTGAAACGCCCAATGCTTCGGCTATTTCTTTATGAGACATCTGTAGTTCACGGCTCATTTTAAATACCTCACGCTGGCGGGGCGTTAATTGCTCCAATGCACGGGCAATAATCTCTTTCAAATCATTGAGCAGAATATGATTATTCGTTTCGTTCGCTGAATCGATCGCTTGAGAAAGAATCTGCTCTTTCAGCTGATCTTCATTAGCCATATCCCGCAACTGATTCAAAATACGATTACGTACAATAGTATAAAGATAGGAAGAAAAAGAGGCTTCGGGATTGATGAAACGACGGGTTTGCCAAACTACCGTAAACGCATCCTGAAATATATCCTCCGCAAATTCATGCGACTTGACGAATTTCAGGGCGAAGTAGAGCAAACGATTCTTATAAGCGGCATAAAGTTCGCAAAAGGCCTCTTCATCTCCGTCTATCAGACGGAGAACCACTTCCCGTTCATCCATTAGAGTGTCTGTTGCGTACATACTTTCTTTATTTTTGGCCACAAAGGTATTGTTATGATGTTACAAACGTATGTATTTTTTCTGAAATAAAAAAATAAAGCTCCCTTCTTATTAAATCTCCCGTTAAGAACTTTATCTACCTTTCCATTGTTATTAGTAATAGTAAAGTGCAAATAAGACGCACACCAAAGTTCTATTAAAAAAGAAAGGAAGATTATGAAAAAAGTAATCGACAGAGCTTCATCAAGAGGCTATTTCAATCACGGCTGGCTCAAGACCCATCACACATTCAGTTTTGCCAACTATTATAATCCGGAAAGAATTCATTTCGGAGCATTACGAGTGCTGAACGATGACAGTGTAGACCCGTCTATGGGATTCGATACACATCCGCATAAAAATATGGAAGTGATTTCCATCCCCCTAAAAGGATACCTGAAACATGGTGACAGTGTACAAAACACTAAAACCATCACTCCAGGTGATATTCAGGTTATGAGTACAGGCAGCGGCATTTATCACAGTGAATACAATGGCAGTGATAAAGAACAACTGGAATTCCTGCAGATATGGGTATTTCCACGAGTTGAAAACACCAAACCGGAGTATAACAACTTCGATATTCGTCCGCTCCTGAAACCAAATGAACTGGCGCTAATCCTGTCTCCGAACGGGAAGACTCCAGCTTCTATCAAACAAGATGCATGGTTCTCTATGGGAAGTTTCGATACGGAAAAAACAATCGAATATAAGATGCATCAGGAAGGTAACGGGGTATATATCTTCGTACTTGAAGGAGAAATCACAGTGGCGGAAGAACGGCTGTCCAAACGTGATGGTATCGGTGTTTGGGATACAAAAGAATTCCCGATACATATATTAAAAGGAACCCAACTTCTATTAATAGAAGTACCCATGTAATTTTCGCTAAAATTTCAATTTATTCTATTCAAAAAGCGGCCTCATCGAAAAGATGAGACCGCTTTTTTATTCATTATCCAAGATTGGTCATTATCGGAGAAATCGTTATTTTCCTTTCTTATAATTCTCCAATCCGGTCTGTAAGAATTCAATATACTTAGGAATATCTTCGTTATAAGCATACGACTTATTCAACGGTTTACCCTGATTGTCCAGCAATACATAGAAAGGCTGGGCATTAGCTCCGAATTTCACACGTTGCAGATAGCTCCATTTATCGCCGACAGTACGCAAAGTACGTTCTGTACCGTTTTCGATAATCTTCACAGGTTCAGTCAACGGAGTTTTATTATCTACATAAAGTGTAATCAATACGTAGTCGTTATTAATCAAATCACTCACTTTCGGGTCAGTCCATACCGCTGCTTCCATCTTACGGCAGTTTACGCAACCATATCCGGTAAAGTCGAGCATAACCGGTTTTCCGTTCAGACGGGCATATTCCATTCCTAAATCATAGTCATCGAATTTCGCGTGTACATCATTCTTATGCAGATTGAAATCTTGCGTCTGCATAGGCGGAGCAAATGCAGATACGGCTTTCAATGGTGCTCCCCACAAACCGGGAACCATATATACGGCAAATGCTAAAGAGATTAACGCCATAAAGAAGCGGGTTACTCCCACCTTATTATCATCGTCATCGTGCGGGAATTTGATCTTGCCCAACAGGTAGAATCCAAGCAAAGCAAAGATGACAATCCATAAAGCCAGGAATGTTTCGCGGTCAAGCAATCTCCAACCATAAGCCAAATCAGCAACTGACAAGAATTTAAGTGCAAACGCTAATTCGAGGAAACCCAGCGTAACCTTGATAACATTCATCCATCCGCCGGACTTTGGCATTGATTTCAGCCAAGACGGGAACAGGGCGAAGAGTGTGAACGGCAACGCCAAAGCAATGGCAAATCCTAACATACCGATTGCCGGAGCAACTACGCTTCCTGTTGTAGATACCTGTACCAGCAGGAAGCCGATAATCGGACCTGTACAAGAGAAAGATACCAATGAAAGCGTGAAAGCCATCAGGAAAATACTTAGCAATCCGGTCGTAGATTCAGCTTTGCTATCTACTGCATTTCCCCACTTCGACGGCAGCCTGATTTCAAACGCTCCAAAGAATGAAGCAGCAAAAATCACCAGCATCAGGAAGAAGAGAATATTGAAAATAGCATTGGTAGATAAAGCGTTTAATGCACTGGCACCAAAAATCAAAGTAATAGCCAAGCCTAATGCCACATAAATCACTACGATAGATGCACCGTATGTCCACGCATCACGAATTCCTTTCTTTTTGTCTTTACTACGTTTTAAGAAGAAACTGACTGTCATCGGAATAATCGGCCATACACAAGGGGTAAACAATGCCAATAATCCACCCAGAAAACCAGTAATGAAAATATATATCCAGGACATATCTTCCTGACCATGTTCTTCTCCTAAAGCTTGTAAATCACTGATTACCGGTTTCCAAAGATCACCCGATGCAACAGCAGGCTGAATATCCGTAGCAGCTTCGGTTGTAGTTGCAGGCACCAGTTCCATCATCGCAGAAGAATCTTTCGTAGCAGCAGGAACGGGTTCTTCTTTTTGCTTATTCGCTACCTTTTGCTCCGGTTGCTCTGTTTTTGTTGCAGCGGCATTTCCGGCTTTTGCTACTCCGGAATACTTAAACGGCACCTGAGTAGGAGGCAGACAACTCTCGTCATCACAAGCTCCATATTCCAGATAACCTTCGATTGCGTAAGCTCCACCCGTGAATTTTACTTTCTGCACAAACTTTGCTGTATTCTCGAAATAGCGTACCTTCATTTCGAACAATTTATCGAAAGTAGATACTTCTTTGCCTACAGGCTTCAGTTTGCCTACAAGCTCGACACCCGATTTATTATCAACATTGAATGTTGCGGAAATAGGGCCGCCATCTCCCAGATCGGTAGAATAAACATGCCAACCTTTATCCATGGTAGCTGTAAACACCACCTCTGCCTCCGTATCGGAGAGAGCTGTCAGCTCTGTTTTAAACTTTACCGGATCTTTGATCTGCGCTTGCAATGCATATACAACAAAGCTTAAAAGCAGGAAAGAAATTATTTTTCTCATCTTTATTTTTGGGGTTTATAATTCATAGTCTACGCACGCACGGCTCTCCTTCGTTTCAGCCAGAATCTTTCCGGCAGCTACGTGATCGGGATGTGTTGCGTAGAATCTAACATCTTCTAGTGTATCAAACTCACTGTAAAGCGCAATATTCCATGTTTCACCAGGATTCATATTCAATCCGACCTCCACTTTGCGAATTACAGAAATTTTAGCAGGAAGAGCTTCTATCGCTTCCTTGAATTTAGTCATGACTTCCAGTTTCTCTTCAGCAGGAACTTCGTCTTTTAACTTAAATAATACAATGTGTTTTACCATTACGTTGTTATTTTAATGAATTGTTTCTATATTTGTCTTGTTAATGCGTTTACCACATTAATAGTAATGCAAAAATACTCTATTTGGTTCAAATATACATTTAAAGAGATGTTAATTATAGGAATAGCAGGCGGAACGGGCTCCGGAAAGACCACCGTCGTACGGAAAATTATAGAAAGCCTCCCCGCAGGAGAAGTAGTACTCTTACCACAGGATTCATACTACAAAGACAGTAGTCATGTCCCGGTTGAAGAACGCCAGAATATCAATTTTGACCATCCGGATGCTTTTGAATGGAGTCTGCTATCCAAGCATGTCATGACGCTGAAAGAAGGGAAGAGTATCGAACAGCCCACCTATTCTTATCTCACATGCACGCGCCAGCCCGAAACCATTCATATCGAACCTCGTGAGGTGGTTATCATTGAAGGAATCCTTGCCTTATGTGATAAAAAGCTGCGCAATATGATGGACCTCAAAATATTTGTTGATGCCGATCCCGACGAACGCCTGATTCGTGTCATTCAGAGAGATGTCATTGAGCGCGGACGTACTGCCGAAGCTGTAATGGAACGCTATACACGGGTTTTAAAACCTATGCACCTGCAATTTATCGAACCTTGCAAACGATATGCCGACCTTATTGTACCGGAAGGAGGCAGTAATAGGGTAGCTATTGATATACTGACTATGTACATCAAGAAGCACCTTAAGAATTAAAAATTGAACATTAAAAATTAAGAAATGAATGTCAAGACACTGAGTATTCCTTTATTTCTTATTCTATTTTGTTGTATGCTCGGATGCCGGAATAAGCATCATAACAAGATGGATGAGACAGCGCGTGATCTTCCACAAATAAAAGATAGTGGCGAACTCGTTGTATTGACATTATATAGCTCTACTTCCTATTTCATTTACCGGGGACAAGAAATGGGGTTCCAATATGAACTTAGTGAACAGTTTGCCAAAAGCCTGGGACTAAAACTTAGGATTGAAGTAGCCAACAGCGTCGACGAAATGATCCAAAAATTATTGGCAGGTGAAGGAGATATGATTGCCTATAATCTGCCAATCACCAAAGAGTGGAAAGACAGTCTTCTTTATTGTGGCGAAGATGTAATTACTCACCAGGTAATTGTTCAGCAAGGAAGAGGAAAACAGAAGCCGTTGAAAGATGTAACCGAACTGGTCGGAAAAGATATATACGTAAAACCAGGGAAATATTATGACCGCCTCGTCAATCTGAATAGTGAATTAGGAGGAGGTATCCGGATTCATGAAGTCACCAATGACAGTATCACTATTGAGGACTTGATTACGCAAGTAGCGCAAGGAAAAATTCTGTATACGGTGGCCGACAATGATTTAGCCAGACTTAATAAGACCTATTATCCCAATTTAAATATCGGCCTGTCCATCAGTTTCGATCAACGTTCTTCGTGGGCGGTACGAAAAGACAGCCCCGAGCTGGCAGCCGCCGCTACCCAATGGCATCAGGAAAACATGACTTCTCCTGCTTACACAGCCAGTATGAAACGTTATTTTGAGAATAGTAAAATGATGCCGCACTCTCCTATCCTCTCCTTAAAAGAAGGAAAGATATCTCATTATGACCATTTATTCAAAAAGTATTCCAAAGACATCGGTTGGGACTGGCGTATGCTTGCATCATTAGCGTATACAGAATCCAATTTTGACACTACCGCTGTATCTTGGGCAGGTGCCAAAGGACTCATGCAGTTAATGCCTGCCACAGCACGTGCAATGGGAGTACCTCCCGGCAAAGAGCAGAATCCGGAGGAAAGTGTGAAAGCGGCTATCAAATATATTACTGCCACCGACCGGAGTTTCAGCATGATTCCCGATAAGCAGGAACGGCTCAATTTTATTCTGGCATCTTACAATGCCGGTTTGGGACATATATATGACGCAATGGCACTAGCCGAAAAATACGGGAAAAACAAATTAGTATGGAAAGATAATGTAGAAAACTTCATCTTGCTTAAAAGCAATCAAGAATACTTCAACGATCCTGTCTGCAAAAACGGATATTTCCGTGGCATCGAGACTTACAATTTCGTTCGAGATATTATGTCGCGCTACGAATCCTACAAAAAGAAAATAAAAGCATGAGATAAAGTATTAAGTATTAGGTGTAATACCTAATACTTATTTCCTATAGGTCATCAGACTGATTACGACAATAGCCAATACAGATAATGGTAAGGCAAATAATATCGGGTCAATCACAGGGAAAGGATAAGTGGTAATCAACACATCCCGTCCGAATAACGCTTTACAGATACCTAATGCTTCAGATTCTTTCTGATGAAGAAACACAAGAGCAAACAGACTGCCGATTGTTCCCACCCAAAGACTTGCCATGACACCTTGTTTAGTAGCTTTCTTCCAATATAAAGCACAGAAATAGGCCGGAAGAAAAGCGGCTGCACAAATTCCCATAAAGATAGAAGTTCCGCGGGCTATAATATCATGAGGCAACATATAACAAATAATATAGCTGACCAGGATAGAGAATAATACGCCCAGACGGATCACATTGGTAAGTTTATTCCGTGAACGGGGTTTATAAGTTCCGTAAATATCAGAGCCTACCGAAGCACCCATCGTATGGAACTGCGAACTTAACGTAGACATACTGGCTGAAAGGATGCACAACATAAAGAGTGCGGCAAACCAGTCGGGCATCGCTTTATTAATAAAATATGGAATTATCTTATCAATATCCTGCACAACTTCGGTAGCAACCGCTCCTTCTGTTTTCAGGAAGAAAAGATTACTCAAGGCTCCAGCATGATAGATAGCCCCTACTGTTATAATCAGAAAGAAACAACCGATAAATACACCGCGGTTCAACTGCTTGCTACTCTCCACGGTCATAAAGCGAACCACTAACTGCGGCTGTGCAAGACAGCCGATTCCTACTCCTAAAATGAGAGAAGTTACCAGCGAATACCATTGTGGAGAACCTGTGATGGGCATTGCAGTCCATCCTTGATGTCCTAGCGCTTTAAACTTTTCCGGAACTAGCGGAGCAATGGCAGTCAATTCTTTATTAGCTTCGATAAAGTTCATATCAAGCACCTGATACAAAGAAAACAACAGAAATAACATACAGCCAAACATGATAACTCCTTGCAAAGCATCTGTATACATTACTCCTTTCATTCCCCCTGCTATGACATAAGCAGCAATAACCAAGGTAAATATCAATAAGGAAACATTGAAATCAATCTGAAAGATTTGTTCGATGAATACGGCTCCACCTTTCATTACAACCGCTGCATAAAGCGGCATTCCGATGAAAATAACAGCAGCAATAAATACCTGTATATTACGGGAACGGAAATGACGGCCTAATAATTGAGGGAAAGTACTCACATTCAACTTCGCCCCCATACGCCGGGTACGCAAACCGAAAAAGATAAAAGCTATAACCACCCCAACAAACATATTGAGGAAACAGAGCCACTGAATACCCATTCCAAAAGCAGCCGCCACTCCTCCAAAACCTACAATAGCAGATGCAGAAATAAACGTAGCACCATAAGAAAGTGCCATTACGATAGGATTCATCTGACGTCCGCCTACCAAATAGTCACTGGTATTCGTTGTTTTCTTATATCCCAAAAAGCCGAGGTAGGCCAGTGACAGCAGATAAGCTACCACAATTAGTCCAAGAGTAAATGTATTCATCGGGTTTCGTCTTTTTCGTCGTCCTTATTCCAATATTTCAGCCCAAACCAGGCAGCAAAAATCACACATACCACCGAAAGCAGGTAAGGCAGAATAATAAAAGGGTCGTCTATTCCAAACATTTGCGTATCAGATTTTAATCAATTTAGACGCAAATGTAAGGAAATTATTGAAAAGACAAAACTTTTGTTTACTAATACTGATTATAATGTATCTTTTTCTCGTCAAATTTCTGTTTCGGGTTCTCTTTTGTAGCCGGATAGCCAAAAGGAATGACACAAAGCGGAAGAATATTATCGGGCAGGTTAGTATATTTACGCACTACTTGCATACGGTCTTCATAAGGATAGGCCGCTGTCCATACAGCACCCAATCCCAGACTTTCAGCAGCCAACAAAATATTCTGTGCTGCTGCAGAACAATCTAAATACCAATATGACGAGCGTACTGAATCTCCACAGACGATGATGGCGTTACGGGCCTGCGTCAGCATTTTGGCATAAGGAAGTGCTGCTGCCATTGAATCTAGTTTGGCACGATCAGATACTACCACAAATTCCCATGGACGGATATCCCTACCCGTAGGAGCAGCCATTCCGGCACGAAGCATCAAGTCGATTTTCTCTTTCTCTACTCCTTTATTCAGATAAGCACGCACACTTTTGCGCTCGAAAATATTATCCAACACAGCATTTCCGGTTCCGGATGTTCCTTTTTCTTCTTTTGCAGAAGAACAGGAGGTCATAGCAGTGACTGCTACAATCAGACATAAGAAAGAGAAAATCTTTTTCATTGTGACAATGTTTAAAACAGGTTCAACTTATTTTTCTGTGCTTCTTCCAACGAAACAGTTTCACGCTTCATCAGCCCACTCTTTTCACGGAGTGCTTCATATTCTGTTTCCAATTCATTCACCAGCTCGGCTTTTGCCTGCGGGTTGAGCAATTTGGAAGCGACACTTGCATTTTGGGAAGCATCTTTCAGGTGTACTACCGGAGCATGATAAACAGGAGCAATCTTTAATGCCGTATGCATCTTCGATGTAGTGGCTCCACCAATCAAAAGAGGAATATCCAAACCTGCTTTTTCAAGTTCAACAGCCACGTGAGCCATTTCTTCCAAAGATGGAGTAATCAGTCCACTCAACCCGATCATATCTACCTTTTCTTCAATAGCACGCTGAACGATGGTTTCTGCAGGAACCATTACTCCTAAATCTACAATATCATAACCATTGCAGGCCATCACTACAGCTACAATGTTTTTTCCGATGTCGTGCACATCCCCCTTTACAGTTGCCAGTAGCACTTTACCTGCCGAAGCACTTCCTTCCACTTTTTCCGATTCAATGATCGGTTGCAAGATAGCTACGGCTTTCTTCATGGTGCGGGCAGTCTTCACAACCTGGGGAAGAAACATCTTACCGGCACCAAACAGTTCACCAACATGGTTCATTCCATCCATCAGCGGTCCTTCAATTACATCGACAGCTTTATCATAAAGAGGCAATGCCTCTGCCAAGTCCTGTTCCAGAAAATCTCCAATTCCTTTCATCAAGGCATACTTCAAACGTTCCTGAACAGTTCCTTCTCTCCAGGCATCTTGCTTGACAGCCGGTTGTCCGGCAGTTTCGCTCATGTTTGCTTTCAGAGATTCCGCTAATTCGATAAGCCGTTCCGCCGCATCCGGACGACGGTTTAAGACAACATCTTCTATCTTTTCCAAGACATCAGCCGGAATATCAGTGTACAATACGGAAGTTCCCGGATTCACAATTCCCATGTCCATTCCTTGTTGGATGGCGTGATAAAGGAACACTGCATGCATGGCCTCACGGATATAATTGTTGCCACGGAAAGAGAAAGAGAGGTTGCTGACTCCTCCGCTGATGTGTGCACCAGGGAGATTTTTCTTTATCCATGCGGTAGCTTCAATAAAATCTACAGCATAGTTATTATGTTCTTCAATCCCCGTAGCTACAGCAAGCACATTGGGGTCAAAAATAATATCGTGAGGATTAAAACCAATTTTGTCAACCAAAAGACGGTAAGCCCGTTGGCAAACTTCGATTTTACGGGCGGCTGTATCTGCCTGTCCTTTCTCGTCGAACGCCATGACCACAGCAGCGGCTCCATATTGCCGGATGATTCGGGCATGTTCAAGGAAAACTTCCTCTCCCTCTTTCAAAGAAATAGAATTGACGATTGATTTGCCCTGAAGACACTTCAGTCCGGCTTCAATAACTTCCCATTTGGAAGAATCGATCATAATCGGAACACGGGCTATTTCCGGTTCGGACATGATAAGATTCAGGAAAGTAGTCATCTCTGTCTTTGCCTCCAACAATCCATCGTCCATATTGACGTCAATCACTAAAGCACCGTCCTCCACTTGTTGGCGGGCGATAGAAAGAGCCTCATCGTATTTTTTTTCATTGATGAGACGAAGGAACTTGCGCGAACCGGCTACGTTGCAACGTTCGCCGACATTCACAAAGTTTATTTCCGGCTTCACCTCCAACAGTTCAAGTCCGGAGAGCCACATACAATCCGGCGCAGAGGCAGGAACGTGTGGTTTAGCTCCTTCTACAAGGGCGGGATATTCAGCAATATAAGCATCTGTCGTACCACAACAGCCACCAATAATATTGATTAATCCTTCTTCAATATATTCTCTCACTTCATGAGCCATATCCGCAGGTGTCTGGTCATACTTACCCAGACTATTCGGTAACCCGGCATTCGGATAGGCACTAATATAATAAGGTGCACGGGATGCCAGCTGTTCCAGGAACGGCTTCAACTGACGGGCACCGAATGAGCAATTCAAACCGACTGAAAAGATATTGGCATGTTGCACAGAAGCCAGAAATGCATCCAATGTTTGTCCGGACAATGTTCGTCCACCAATATCAGACACTGTTACAGATAACATGATCGGCACTTCTACGCCTGTCATTTTCATGGCTTGTTCGGCAGCAAAAATTGCAGCTTTGGCATTTAGAGTATCAAAGATTGTTTCAATCAGAATGGCGTCAACCCCACCTTCGAGCATTGCTTCCATTTGTTGCTGATAGGATGCAGCCAGTTCGTCGTAACTCAAAGCACGATAAGCCGGGTTGTTCACGTCCGGGCTCATAGAACAGGTTTTATTGGTAGGTCCTACGGAGCCGGCCACAAAACGTGGTTTATCGGGATTCTTGGCTGTATACTCGTCAGCAAGGTCACGAGCCAGTTTTACGGCTGCAAGATTCATCTCACGCACGTATTCTTCTACGTGATAATCAGCCATAGAAACTGTGGTTGAACTGAATGTATTGGTCTCGATGATATCCGCACCTGCTTCCAGGTATTTACGATGAATATCTTGAATCACGTCGGGACGTGTGAGACACAATAAGTCGTTATTCCCTTTCAACTGTCCGGGGATATGCGCAAATCGTTCACCACGAAAATCTTCTTCCTTGAGGTTATATTGTTGAATCATTGTACCCATTGCCCCATCCAGAATAAGGATGCGCTCGGATACGACTTGAGAAATTGTCTTTTTCATTACCCTATCACATTAATTCCTAATTACCTACTCTGCCATCATCTGCCAGACTCTTCGCAGTCCGGCGTTTATCTTATAGCGGTTTTTAGTTACCGCTTGAACATTCTTGCCATATCTCTACGGTCGTCTTTCTCCTTTATAGATTCCCGTTTATCATATTCTTTCTTACCTTTCGCCAAAGCGACTACCAGTTTCGCCAAACCTTTTTCATTGATAAACAAGCGTACAGGAACAATCGTAAAGCCGGGATTTTTCATCTCCCGCTGAAGTTTTTCCAATTCTTTTTTATTAAGCAACAACTTCCTCTCTCTACGTGCCGTATGGTTATTGTACGATCCATAGAAATATTCGGCGATGTGCATATTCTTCACCCACAATTCGCCTTTCGTAAAATAGCAAAACGTATCTACCAGACTGGCTTTTCCCAAACGAATGGATTTTATTTCCGTACCGGTCAATACAATACCTGCTGTGTAGGTATCTATCAGCTCGTAATCAAACGTAGCCCGTTTATTCTTTATATTTACAGGAGGTTGTTTCATCTTTACTCATTAATTAAGTATAGCCGTCAGTCTATTAAACACGATCTGTATCACCGCCGGACATAGTATTAACAATACAGACGACAAAAGGGTGTATTTTAATCGTTGTTTTTCTTCTACTCCCATCAGTATAGGAACTCCCTCCCATACCACATAGACGATGTAGAACTGCAGCAACCAAGCAATAATTCTAAAATCAGGTAATAGTCCGGTTACTATCTGAAGCAGGAAAGGCACAACCAATGCATATCCTGCAAACTGTTGTGTCAACGGCATATTACTATGCATACCAAACATTCTTGTTCCCATTTCATTAATGGCATAAGCTGCCAGAAAATAGCCACCGAACAGGGCTACAGCTACGGCACAACAATTGGTCATAGCTATCTGGAAACTTTGCGGACCTCCCCATCCATTCGTCAATAACGAACCAATGAATACGGACAGACCGCATAAACCAATCATAGGATAGACAAAAGCTATATATACTTTTCGCCTATCCTCTTCCATAGAAATTTCCTCCCAGGCCTTGGCCGGAGAGGAAATCAATTTCATTGCTATGTTAAATAGTTCTTTGTAGTTCAATGTTATTCTGTAAATGCATAATCATATTCAACCGAAGTTTCTCCACTCTCTTCTTTCAATTCATCTTTCGAAGAATTAGTTTTAGCTGTCAACTCCAAGTATTTTGGCAACTTGCCTGTTTTCTCCTTAAATACAGTAAGAGCAGCCCTAATTGAATAAGCTCTATAAGCATAGGTAAAATTAGAACGAGTTACGGTCTCACCTGCATCATCAACAACATGACTAATATATAGTTTTAACTTAGTATCAGTATCTTTCATTGTTGTAGGATCATAGGAAAGAACAAATGAGTGTTTTTTTAATTCTGAATCTTCAACACTAGAGTTTGTAACTTTCACCCAATATGGCATTGTCAAAACGATCGTATTCTTATCATAGTAAACCAAACTTGACTGTTGTTTATCCAATGAATAAAGAGGATTAGTAGGTTCTGCTTTTGTTTGAGTCAAACCTTCATTTTTTTTAGGGTCAATACAAAGCGGAGTAGATAGCAAAGTAACTGGTATACTAGTACTGTTTGCTGTCACCTGTGATTGGTCATATTGGCATGAAATTATAAACATATCCCCATCCAAAAAGCCCAACTCTGTAGTTGGCACCAACTTCGTAGTTCCATCACCCATCAAAAATGATCCATAATTATACTTAACAGGAACAGTCATTGTAACATTGTGGTTATCATCTCCATTCATACAAGAAGTAACTGACATACCCATAACCACAGCCATCAAAGCCACCAAGAAAAATTTCACTTGTTTCATAAACATATTTTTTAGATTTTGCAAAGATATAAATTCTAATTCATAATTAATAAATGCAAGTACTTAAAAAATACTGCATCCGTTACTTTATTATTTTTGCAAAAAGTTCCAAATGATCATCTACGTAGCTTGCAATCAATGCTGCGACTTGTTCTTCCATCTCTAAATAAGCTTCTTCCAACTCATCAAAAGCTTCATATTGCTCGTACATAGCCATAAATTCATCATCCGTCCGTTCCTTTTCCAAATCTTTCCGGTTGGAATCAAAGATTTTCTTAGCCTTATAAACTAATTTAGAGAATTCTTCCGCTCCCCACAAACGCATCACTTTCGCAAACGGATTATCAAAGATATAGCCACCATAGCCATTCTGAATCAATTGGCAGAATCCCCCTACCATCACCTCATCACGAAAAATCTGATAAGCCAGCAAAGAATGTTGTTCTCCTGTCAGCAGAGGCATTGTTTCAGCAGTTAGTTCACCACCGATCACCTCTTTATATTTATCTGTAAACGCTTGGATAAATTCGTCCATTCCTTCACCCGCAGCCTTTTGCAAAGCAGACTCTAAAACTTCGATCATATCTTCATTTAATATTTGAAGCAACAAAGTTACAACTTTAATCCCATATCTAATAATGATACGCCTACAATCTTACTAAAAACAATTATCAATCCGTTTCATTCCTTCCGGTACGGTTTTGAAGCAAATGATACTTTAGCAAACAAGTATTGAAACGGTAGCCCGTGAAATAATATAGAATTTACCTAACGTACAAACGTAGGTTATCTACCGTGTGAATGTCCGTTACCTACCGGGCGAGCATCAACAACCTACCAGACAAAAGTCGGTCATCTGCCGGACGAACAGTTCATGAGGGACACGGGAACAGAAACGGTACCGACGAAGTGATCCGAACCGACAACGGCAGCATCCAAAGCCATCTTCTCTGCCCAGTATTATTGCTGTTGTTTATAACAGAAATAATACTTTTACTTACTCTTCTTTACTCTTCTCTTCTCTACTCTACTGGTTTTCATTGGCTTTTCCCCCTTTACTGGTGGGCGTTTCAGCGCTTTGTACACCCCTCTCCGAACACCCTCATTTTTGTATCCTTTTGAACTAAATAACGTAAGCTTTTAGCGGAATAATCCCTCTCCCCCTATTTATCTGCTGCCTAATCCTATACGTGTAATCGCATCCCCAAATAAACCCCTATTAAATAAGGTATAAGCCAAATGCACCAAACTACAATGCTGAAACGATTAAAATGTCTCTTTTCTATAGGCGTTCCCTTCACATAGGTCCATATCGCCCATAACGCATGTACAAACATCAGAAGAATAGCAATTGCCCCTGTCACCGTATGCATTTCGTCATGCAGATGAGTCAGTTCGGCAATATGCTCCATCAGGCTTGTACCCACCGTATCAGCCAACAACCCGAGAAGAAAGAAAATGAGATGCCAAAACTTTAATTTCCTTTGAAGACGTTCTCCCCAAACACCTATCGTATAAAAAATAAGTGCAGATGAAATAACGCAAATTGCCGCTATTAAATAATGTATATCTACTTGATTCAGTTCCATAAATTTTCTTTTTCTAATAACAACAAAGCAAAGAATAGATAGTTCTCCCGGTCTCAATCTTTCACAAATGCAATCCCGACTTTACAAACGACAAAAAAACGTAAACAGATTTGTCACTTTTCACAAAAAAGTAATAAAAGGCGATTTGCAGAAACAAATAAATCGACTACCTTTGTGGGCGATTTAGAGAATCGTGACTACGTATTTTTAATTATATCACTTAAAAAAAGAGCTAATTATGACTTATTCACACGAAGTGGAACACATGTGTGTTGTAAAGAAGGGTCCTAACCATGGACCGGCTCCCATACCCGAAGAAGGCAAATGGGTAAAATCTAAAGAAATCGTTGATATTTCTGGTTTGACACACGGTATCGGTTGGTGCGCTCCTCAACAAGGTGCTTGTAAACTGACACTGAACGTTAAAGAAGGTATCATCCAGGAAGCCTTGATCGAGACAATCGGTTGCTCTGGTATGACTCACTCAGCTGCTATGGCTTCTGAAATCCTTCCGGGTAAAACAGTTCTTGAAGCATTAAACACTGACCTTGTTTGCGACGCTATCAATACTGCAATGCGCGAACTTTTCTTGCAAATCGTATACGGACGTACTCAATCAGCTTTCTCTGAAGGTGGTTTGATTATCGGTGCAGGTTTGGAAGACTTGGGTAAAGGTCTGCGTAGCCAGGTAGGTACTCTTTATGGTACTTTGGCTAAAGGTCCTCGTTACCTTGAAATGGCAGAAGGTTATATCAAACAAATCTTCTTGGACAAGAACGACGAAATCTGCGGATACGAATTCGTACACATGGGTAAGTTCATGGACGAAATCAAGAAAGGTACTGATGCTAACGAAGCTTTGAAGAAAGTTACAGGTACTTATGGACGCGTAACAGCAGAACAGGGAGCAGTTAAATCTATTGATCCACGTCACGAATAATATAAGGAGGAAAGAAACTATGATTAGAGAAGTAAAATTCGAAAGCCAAGACCGTCGTATCAAACAGATTATCGCTGCCTTGAACGCTAACGGCATCAAAGATATCGAAGAAGCTAACGCTATCTGTGAAGCTCATGGACTTGATCCTTATAAAACGTGTGAAGAAACTCAACCTATCTGTTTTGAAAATGCAAAATGGGCGTATGTGGTAGGTAGTGCAATCGCTATCAAGAAAGGTTGCACAAACGCTGCTGAAGCTGCTGAAGCTATCGGTATCGGTCTGCAAGCTTTCTGCATCCCGGGTTCTGTAGCTGACGACCGTAAGGTTGGTATCGGCCATGGTAACCTCGCTGCTATGTTGCTGCGCGAAGAAACTAAATGTTTCGCTTTCCTGGCAGGTCACGAATCTTTCGCTGCTGCTGAAGGTGCTATCAAAATCGCTGCAAAAGCAGACAAAGTACGTAAAGAACCGTTGCGTTGTATCTTGAACGGTCTTGGAAAAGACGCTGCTCAGATCATCTCTCGTATCAACGGCTTTACTTATGTTCAGACTCAATTCGATTATTTCACAGGTGAACTGAAAGTTGTTCGCGAAATCGCTTACTCTGACGGCCCTCGTGCAAAAGTAAAATGTTATGGTGCTGACGACGTTCGCGAAGGTGTAGCTATCATGTGGAAAGAAGGTGTAGACGTATCTATCACAGGTAACTCTACTAACCCGACTCGTTTCCAACACCCAGTTGCTGGTACTTACAAGAAAGAACGTGTTCTTGCTGGCAAACCTTATTTCTCTGTTGCTTCTGGTGGTGGTACAGGTCGTACTCTTCACCCGGATAACATGGCTGCCGGTCCTGCTTCTTATGGTATGACGGATACAATGGGTCGTATGCACTCAGACGCTCAGTTCGCTGGTTCTTCATCAGTTCCTGCTCACGTAGAAATGATGGGATTCCTGGGAATTGGTAACAACCCGATGGTAGGTTGTACTGTAGCTTGTGCGGTTGATGTTGCTCAGGCTTTAGGTAAGTAATTCAGGTTACTTTATATAGATAAAGAACTCCTGTAATCTTAACGATTACAGGAGTTCTTTTTATTTGTAATAATTTGATATGGATAAATTTATTCAGAAATGTATTACTTCATATAAACCATATCATCTTTTCTTTCTCCTTTGTACCAATCAGTGTTTGATTTACATCCACTTTCAACCCACTTTGAATACCCTCCAGACACTATTTAAACTGGACAAATAGGTAGCTTTTAACTTGAATATACAAATATAAACCTGTAAGAGCAAATAATGTAGCTAATTCGAGAACTTTTGTATGACTTCGCCTGTTTACATAACAGATACTAAAACATTATACAGCAATGCTACTCACATTCTTAAATACACTTGCCACTATTATCAGTGTTATTAGTCTGCTAATTGTCACTTACGGAGTATTAGTCTGCTTCATCGCCTTTTTACGCAATGAAATAAAACGATTCAACGGAACATATACGGTTAACAATATACGGCAGTTGAGGGCGGATTTTGGCACTTACCTTTTGCTTGGATTGGAATTTCTAATTGCTTCCGACATACTAAAAACTGTGGTTGATCCAACGTTGGACGAATTGGCAATCCTGGGTGGAGTGGTTGTAGTAAGAACTGTGCTTTCTGTATTTTTGAATAAAGAGATCAAAGAATTGGCCGAAAATGATTCAGCGAAAGAAATATAGCATATCGCCGCACAACTAAGTTTCTCCAAAGCCATATCTTTTTTATTGCCTGATATTTCTATTTTGCCTACCTTTGTACGGGAAACATTTACACACTGACTGGCAAGGAATAGAAACACGTCAAAAAAATGGGAATTACACATCTATCTATTGAGCTTACACTTGATCTGATTGCGTTAATTATAGGAATCATCCTTATTATACGTGCTAAAGACAATTATCCGAAATTATATTGGGGAATTATAGCAACCGGCATCGGCATTATGTTTTCATGGGAAAATATCGGATGGTTGACAATTGTCACAGACACTCCGGAATACAACTTCACAGAATTGCTCAACATAGAGAAAATGCTCAAATGGTATGCTTTAGCAAATATTGTAGCCCTGTTCCCTATCGCTTCTTTATCGCCGGGCTATCTGAACCATTTCAGGATATTTACTTTTCTGTTATTACCTATCATTACGATAACGGTAGGAATCAGTTATTTAGGTTTCAATGGGAATATCACCCCCATCCACTCCATAGATGAAATTATTCCGAATATCCATCAAATAGATGTCAAGCTTAGGGCTTGCATATTCCTGTTATCCGTTTTTACCCCACTCGTTCTTCTTATTTATCCGATGATGAATAACAAGACCTACCGCAGGATAAATAATAACATGTATCTATTCATCGGTTTTCTATTCGTATTTTTAGGGATATACATTTTGTTCACTCTAAATATCAATGAATTTGTTTTCAATCTGTTCGGCATTATGGCAATCGTTTTTACGGTCTTATTCTCCATACAATATTTACGTTATGAGAATCCGTTTTCGAACCATATAAACATGATTCATAATGCAAAGAATACGGAAAGCACTATAATGCTACAAGCTGGAAAGCCATCTCCTACTCTCCCGCTCTTCTCAACGATTGAAGCCTATCTTCAGGAACAGCATCCCTACACCGATCAACGGTATAACATAGAACTTTTAGCCAAGTCCCTGAATAAACAGGAACATGATATTTCAGCAGCAATCAAAAGTCAGGGCTTTACAGGTTTCCGGGAATACATTAATTATCTTCGACTGGAATATTTCAGACAGTTAGCCGCCGAAAATCCAAAGAGTAATGTAAAAGAACTGATGTTTGCATGCGGTTTCACCTCCCGGGCAACTTTCTATCGTAACTTTTCAGAAAAGTATGGTGTATCACCCAGTAAATTCATTGAGAATCAAAGAGTAGAACAATAATTTCCTTTTTTAAAAGCACAATTCTTAATAGTAAAAAGTGTCTCATTTCAGGAATGAGACACTTTTTATTTTTATAGCTAAAAGCAATCCGTTACTTTTGATGCAAAATAAAACTACGACGTTGGCATCATCAACAGATTAATCGAATACTAAGATAAATAGAATATGAATATTGACAATTGCAATCACACCGACACAGAAAAACATCAAGAAGAAAAGATCTTTTTATATACTACCATTACTGGAAACTTGCAACTAATCCATTTAGAACAGATTGGCTATTTCCGGTATAACTCCAAGAGTAAACTATGGGAAGCTGTATTAAATAATAATCATACCCTGGCACTCAAAAGAAATACAAACTCACAAAAGATATTGAGTCTGCATCCCTATCTTATCCAGATTAGCCAATCACACATTATCAATATAAGCTATCTGGTTTCGATTGAAGACAACAATTGCATATTGCTTCCTCCATTTAATGAGATGGAACTTTTACAAGTAAGCAAGTCTTTTATGAAAAAGCTAAAAGAAAAATATCCATGTATCTGATTGTATATAGATCATCTTTATGTTCTATGCAACGCCAAGCAGTTCCACTTCGAAGATCAATGTCGAGTAAGCAGGAATAGAATCAAAAGATTTGATACCGTATCCCATTGCATAAGGAATATAAATAATCCATTTATCACCAACATGCATTTTCTGAAGTGCCACCTGCCACCCTTCTATTACATCACTAAGACGTAAGGCATCGGGACAAGTACGCTCATAAGAATTATCAAACACCCGACCATCAATCAGACTTCCTTTGTAATGCACGGTAACAATACTCCGCGCACCCGGAGAAATCGTACTTTCGCCAGTTTCCAAAACTTTGTAATAGATTCCACACGGCAACGCGCAAACACCTTCCTGAAAAGACAGTTTTTTCAAAAATCGCCGATTGGCCTCTTTGTATTCTTTCTTTTTCCCCATAAATAAATTGATTAAGAACTTGCAAAAATAATCAGAATAACAAAGGATTTAGCATAAAAACTGTATATTTGTTTGTTGAACTATAAAAAACTTCTCACTATGGGACAAACAAAGACTACACGTAGCATCAGTGCTACCGGACTATTCTTACTTATCATGATGACTGTGGGCCTATATTCATGCACACGCACTCAAAAAGACATCATTCCTTCTGCCGATTATGCACCGTATGTAAATGCGTATACGGGAGGAGTCATCTCACAAAATTCGACCATACGTATAGAACTGACCCACGACCAACCCATGGTGGATATGAACAATGAGTTAAAAAGCAATCCGTTCAGTTTCTCACCTTCATTAAAAGGAAAAGCATATTGGGTTAGCAACAATACCATTGAATTTGTACCCGAAGAAGGAGCGCTGAAACCGGGAACACTTTACGAAGGAACTTTCCGACTCGGAGACTTCATCGAAGTGGACAAAAAGCTGAAAGAGTTCAACTTCTCATTCCGTGTACAGGAACGTAACTTCACCCTGCAACTGGAATCATTGCCGATTACAGCTACCCAACCGAATGAAATAAATATTAAAGGAGAGATACGTTTCAGCGACGTAGTGAAAAAGGAAGAGGTAGAAAAGATGCTGACTGCCAGTGACGGAAAAAAGAGTTATCCGGTGGAAGTCACCGCAACCGACAATCATACCCGGTATTTGTTTAGTATCAGACAAATCCCCAGAGAAGCTGATGATTACCCCTTGACTATCACAGCCAACGGCAACGCAGCCGGCATCGACCGTAAACAAAGCGAAGAAGTACTGATACCGGCGAAAGATTGTTTCCGTTTCATGTCTGCCGAACGCATCGACCAACCGGAAAATGGAATCGAGATTGTTTTCTCCGCTCCCTTATCCACTACTCAAGATTTAAAAGGACTGATTGAGATCCCGGAAATCTCCTCATCGATCTTCCAAATCAGTGAGAACAGAGTTTTTATCTATTTCGAAGCAAACACACAGAACAAACTGACGTTGAATATCCATGAAGGAGTCAAAGACAGTCAAGGTAAAGCGTTGGGAACTTCTCATACGATCTCATTCAGTGAAGTAAGTCTGAAACCACAAGTGGAAATGTCTACTACCGCCGCTATCCTGCCCGATTCGAAAAGTCTGATTATTCCTTTCAGGGCTGTCAACCTATACGCTGTGGATTTGAGCGTGATCCGCATTTTCGAGAACAATGTATTGATGTTTATGCAAACCAATTCACTGGCCTCGGCCAATGAGCTACGCCGTTCGGGAAGACTGGTTTACAAGAAAACATTATGGCTTGCCAAAGATGCTTCCAAAGACATTCATCATTGGGGAGATTACTCGATAGACCTTGCCGGATTAATCCACCAGGAACCGGGTGCCATCTATCGTGTCATACTTTCATTTCGTCAGGAATACTCCGCTTATCCTTGTGGAGGAGGCGAGAATCAGGATATGAAATTCGCCGACAGCAGCACCTCCGACGGGCTGACCAAAGTAAGTGGAAGTGTTTTGTCCGAAGAAGATGAAGCAATCTGGAATACTCCCGAGGCCTACTATTATTACAATGGCGGAACAATGGACTGGAGTGTGTACCGATGGACGGAACGCGACAACCCCTGCCATCCGTCTTATTATATGGATTCAGACCGGGCAGCTGCCTGCAACGTTCTTGCTTCCAACCTGGGAATGATTGTAAAACGGAACTCACTGAATAAACTGTGGATTGCCGTTAGTAATATTTTGGATACAAAACCGATAGGAAAAGCACAGGTAACAGCGTATAACTTCCAGTTACAACCCATAGGGAAAGGAGAAACCAATGGAGAAGGATTCGTTGAAATCGCTCCGAACGGTGTGCCTTTCATTATCGTGGCAGAATCGGAAAAGCAAAAGGCGTATGTGCGCGTTGTGGACGGTGAAGAACAGTCCGTCAGCAGATTCGACGTGGGAGGAAAAGATATTCAAAAGGGACTGAAAGGATTTATATATGGCGAAAGAGGGGTATGGCGCCCCGGAGACACGCTGCACATTTCCTTTATATTGGAAGACCGCGAAAAGAGAATCCCCGACAAGCACCCCGTAGCACTGGAGATTTACAATCCGAGAGGACAGTTCTACACGAAAATGATTTCAACACAAGGAATGAACGGATTCTATACATTCGACGTTCCGACACAGGCAACAGACCCGACCGGACTTTGGAATGCGTATATTAAGGTGGGAGGAACCACCTTCCACAAAGGTCTGCGTATCGAAACCATAAAGCCCAACCGCTTGAAAATAAATCTGGCATTGCCGAAGGTTCTTCAAGCCACGGACAAGAATTTCTATGCCCCACTCACTTCAACCTGGCTGACAGGAGCAACTGCCTCCAAACTGAAAGCCAAAGTAGAAATGTCTTTATCGAAAGTGAATACACAGTTTAAGAATTACGGACAATATATCTTTAACAATCCGGCTACGGATTTCACGACTATCAAAACAGATATATTTGACGGCACACTGGATGCAGAAGGAAAAGCAAATGTCATGCTGAAAGTTCCGACCGCAACGGAAGCGCCGGGTATGCTGAACGCCACTTTCACCACCCGCGTGTTCGAACCGGGAGGAGATGCCAGCATCTACACTCAAACAATTCCATTCTCACCATTCACCTCTTATGTCGGTATCAATCTGAACCAGCCAAAAGGCAAATATATTGAAACTGACAAAGATCATGTATTCGATATTGTAACTGTAAACACGCAGGGACAGTTAGTGAACAGTTCTAATCTGGAATACAAAATATACCGCATCGGCTGGAGTTGGTGGTGGGAAAACAGTGGTGAATCTTTCGGAACGTATATCAACAACAGTTCCATCACTCCTGTTGCCAGCGGCAATTTACAGACAAGAGGCGGAAAAGCATCTTTCAAATTCCGTATCGATTATCCGTCATGGGGACGCTACCTGGTTTACGTGAAAGATAAAGAGAGTGGACATGCCACCGGAGGTACAGTTTATGTTGACTGGCCGGAATGGCGGGGACGTTCGAGCAAGACTGATCCCAGCGGTATCAAGATGCTTGCTTTCTCGCTGAACAAAGATTCTTATGAAATAGGAGAAACAGCCACAGCAATCATTCCTGCAGCAGCGGGAGGACGTGCACTGGTATCCATAGAAAACGGTTCTACCGTATTACGACAAGAATGGATAGAGGTTTCCAACGGAGGAGATACGAAATATACATTCAAGATTACACCGGAGATGACTCCGAATGTATATCTGCATATCAGTCTGTTACAGCCTCACGCGCAAACAGTCAATGACCTGCCTATCCGTATGTATGGCGTCGTTCCGGTATTCGTGACTAACAGTCAGACGGTGTTGCAACCGCAGATACAGATGCCGGAAGTGTTACGCCCGGAAACCAACTTCAATGTGACCGTCAGCGAAAAGACCGGAAAACCGATGACTTATACATTAGCTATTGTAGACGACGGTTTGCTGGATCTTACCAATTTCAAAACCCCGGACCCATGGAATGATTTCTATTCACGCGAAGCACTCGGCATCCGGACATGGGATATGTATGATAATGTATTGGGAGCTTCCGCCGGAAGTTACAGTTCACTTTTCAGTACGGGTGGAGACGCCACATTAAAACCTGCCGATGCAAAAGCAAACCGCTTCAAACCGGTAGTCAAGTTTATAGGTCCTTTCTATCTGGGAAAAGGTAAGAGCCAGACGCATACGCTGAAACTTCCGATGTATGTAGGTTCGGTACGTGCCATGGTGGTTGCCGGACAAGAGGGAGCGTACGGCAATGCGGAAAAAACGGCTTTCGTGCGGACTCCGTTAATGATGTTGTCCACCTTGCCCCGTGTGCTTAGTATTCAGGAAGAAATCACCGTTCCGGTAAATATCTTTGCGATGGAAAATCAAGTGAAGAATGTAACCGTATCACTTCAGGCATCCGGTGGAGGAGTACAGATTGTAGGGGCCAACCAACAGTCGCTCAAATTTAGCCAACCGGGTGACCAGCTCGTGTTCTTTACCTTAAAAACAGGTAGTAAAACAGGAAAGGCTACCATCCATCTGACAGCCAATGGTGGCGGACAACAAACTAAAGAAACCATTGAAATAGAAGTACGCAACCCGAATCCGATAGTAACCCTGCGCAACAGTCAATGGGCAGAAGCCGGACAAAGCAAAGAACTTTCATACAATCTAAGCAGTTCTTCTGCAAATAACCAGATAAAGCTGGAAGTATCACGCATACCTTCGGTTGATATCAGCCGCCGGTTCGACTTCTTATACAACTATCAGCACCATTGTACGGAACAGTTGACTTCCAAGGCTTTGCCTCTTCTGTTTGTCGGTCAATTCAAAACAATAGATAAGATAGAAGCCGAAAAGATAAAGACAAATCTACAGGAAGCTATCCGGCAGATTTATGGTCGTCAACTCCCCAATGGCGGATTTGTATATTGGCCGGGAAATGCTGTTGCCGACGAATGGATCAGTTCTTATGCAGGAATGTTCCTGACACTGGCACAAGAAAAAGGATACGCCGTTCATTCGAACGTATTGAACAAGTGGAAGCGTTTCCAACGTGCTGCCGCACAGAACTGGCGGATGCCGCAGGATGCAAGCGGCTGGCAACAATGGCAGTCGGAATTGCAACAGGCTTTCCGTTTATATACGCTTGCATTGGCAGGAGCACCGGAATATGGGGCCATGAACCGGATGAAAGAACAGGCAGGATTATCCATTCAGGCTAAATGGAGACTGGCAGCAACCTATGCACTGACCGGAAAGATGAAACCGGCTGAAGAACTGGTGTATAATGCGGAAACAACAGTAAGCCCCTACTCTTCCATGAATCAGATTTACGGTTCCTCCGACCGTGATGAAGCTATGATTCTGGAAACACTGATCCTGATGAACCGGGAACGGGATGCTTTACAGCAGGCAAAAGTCGTTTCAAAGAATCTGTCACAAGAGGAGTGGTTCAGTACACAATCCACCGCTTTTGCTCTTATGGCAATGGGACGTCTGGCTGAAAAGCTGTCAGGCACATTGGATTTCGTATGGACATGGAACGACAAACAACAACCTGCCGTGAAATCGGCTAAAGCTGTGTTTGAAAAGGAAATCGCCACCACTCCCAAATCCGGTATGATTGCTGTGAAGAATCAAGGAAAAGGAGCGCTTAGCGTAGACCTTATCACACGCACACAGTTGTTGAACGATACATTACCGGCCATCAGCGACAATCTTCGCATGGATATAAGATATGCCAACCTGAACGGTACACCGATCTCTGTCAATGATATTATACAGGGAACTGACTTTATGGCTATCACCTCCATATCCAATATTAGCGGAACTTCCGATTACACCAATCTGGCACTGACGCATATCATACCGTCCGGTTGGGAAATATACAACGAAAGAATGGTTGCCCCCGAAACGGAAAGCGGAGCAGCCGACGGTTCCGGTAAATCCGTCAGCAAATATAATTATCTGGATATACGCGATGACAGGGTATTAACTTATTTCAATTTGCGTCGTGGTGAAACAAAAGTATTCACTGTCAGACTGCAAGCGACTTATGCAGGTAACTTTATTCTTCCTGCCGTTCAATGTGAAGCAATGTATGATGTAAACGTACAGGCACGCAGCAAAGCGGGAAGAACAACTGTCAGTCGATAGCTTTTAACATTTAAATGAATCCTATATATAAATTCTTCAAACGATTATCTGTTACTAAGAAAGTAATGACAATAAGCATTGCTCTTTTGATGATAGGATACATCTTTTGCCTTCCCCGGCAACTGTTTCATGTACCCTACTCCACCGTTGTGACTGATCGAAACGAAGAATTACTGGGAGCACGTATCGCTTCGGATGGTCAATGGCGGTTTCCTCCCCGAAAGACAACACCTGAAAAAATCAAGCAATGTCTTATTACCTTCGAAGATAAACACTTTTACCACCATTGGGGAGTTAATCCGCTATCTACCGGAAGAGCACTCTATCAGAATTTAAAGAATAAACGTGTTGTAAGCGGAGGCAGTACCCTTACCATGCAGACCATCCGTCTCGCCCGGAACAAACCCAGAACTATCGGAGAGAAAGTCATCGAAATGATCTGGGCTACCCGTTTGGAGTTTCGGACTTCCAAAGAGGAAATCTTATCCATGTATGTCTCCCATGCACCATTCGGAGGAAATGTAGTAGGACTGGATGCTGCTGCCTGGCGCTACTTCGGTCATTCTGCCGAAGATTTATCATGGGCGGAATCAGCCATGCTGGCCGTCCTGCCCAATGCCCCCGCCATGATTCATCTATCCAAAGGACGAAAAACACTACTTTCCAAACGCAACCGTTTATTGAAACAACTTTTTGAAGAAGAGATTATTGATGCGTCCACCTATGAATTGGCTATCAGCGAACCGTTACCCGACGAACCACATCCTCTTCCTCAAATAGCCCCCCACCTGGTTACCCGCTTTTATCAAGAAAGAAACGGATTATATACCCGCTCAACCATCGATAAAGGAATACAAACCCATATAGAGAGTTTGGCGGAACGGTGGAGCAATGAATTTAATCGAAGTGATATCCGTAACCTGGCTATCCTAATTATAGACATTCCCACCAATCAAGTGGTAGCATACTGCGGAAATGTACATTTCGACCGTAAGCAAGGGGGGAATCAAGTAGACGTGATTCAAGCTCCCAGAAGTACAGGCAGTATTTTAAAACCCTTTCTCTATGGTGCCATGCTACAGGAGGGAAGTCTATTACCGCAAATGCTGTTACCGGACGTACCCGTTAATATCAACGGCTTTACTCCACAAAACTTCAGCCTGCAGTTTGAAGGAGCCGTCCCCGCTTCCGAAGCTCTTGCCCGCTCATTGAATATCCCGGCTGTCACCATGTTACAAAGATATGGAGTACCCAAATTTCATCACATGCTGCAACAAATGGGGTTCAAGACTATCAACCGATCAGCCTCCCATTATGGATTATCACTCATTTTAGGAGGTGCCGAAGCTACTTTATGGGATGTGACGAATGCTTATGCACAAATGGGACGAAGCCTCTCCAACAGTCATTCCAACGACCTTCCCCAAGAAAAGGAAGTGCAGATACTACTGGGAACAGAAGAAAAGACAGTTTCGGAAAGAGATGGTTCAAGAAAAGTTACTTCAGGAAAGACCATTTCAAGAAAAACAACTTCGAGAAAGGATATATCAGAAGGAGTTATTTCAGAAGGAGTCATTTCGGCAGGAGCGGCCTGGCTCACCCTTTCCGCCTTAACAGAAGTCAACCGCCCTGAAGAAATTGACTGGAAATCAATCCCCTCGATGCAGACTATCGCATGGAAGACCGGAACGAGTTACGGATTCCGTGATGCCTGGGCCGTTGGCGTGACTCCCCGCTATGCAGTAGGCGTATGGGTAGGAAATGCAACCGGAGAAGGAAAACCCGGATTGGTCGGTGCACAGACAGCCGGTCCCGTATTATTCGATATATTCAATTATCTCCCATCTTCACCCTGGTTTGAACGTCCCACAGGAATTTTTGTTGATGCAGAGATATGCCGTCAATCCGGTCATCTGAAAGGACGTTTCTGTGAAGAAACCGACACCGTACTGATCCTTCCCGTCGGATTACGGACAGAGGCTTGTCCTTACCATCATCTCGTCACACTATCCGCCGACGAAAGCCACCGCATCTATGAAAACTGTGCAAACACGGAACCTACCATTCAGAAATCATGGTTTGCCCTGCCGCCCGTATGGGAATGGTACTATAAACAACACCATCCGGAATATAAACCGCTGCCACCTTTCAAAGCCGGCTGCGGAGAAGATTCTTTCCAACCCATGCAGTTCATCTACCCTCCGATGAACGCCCACATCAAGCTGCCCAAGCAACTGGATGGCAGCAAAGGCTTTATCACGGTGGAACTGGCACACAGCAATCCCAATGCCACTATCTTCTGGCATCTCGACGACACCTATCAGACACAGACACAGGATTTCCACAAAATTTCCCTGCAACCTGCTCCCGGCAAACATTCCCTGACGGCAGTAGACGGAGAAGGCAACACAGTTTCCACCACTTTCTTTATCGAATAAACATCTTATTTTATTATCTTTGCCGCATGAAACAGCCATTAAAAGAAAACGGTGGACTACCGGCATCTATCCTCTGGACACTTGCTATTGTGGCCGGTGTCTCGGTAGCCAACATCTATTATATTCAACCTCTATTAAATATGATACGCCATGAACTTGGCATATCAGAGTTCAGAACTAACCTGATTGCCATGGTCACGCAAATAGGCTATGCGGCAGGATTGTTGTTTATCACCCCTCTGGGAGATTTATATCAGCGTAAGAAAATCATCCTGGTCAACTTCACCGTTCTGATATTCTCTCTATTGACTATCGCCCTGACGCACTATTTTCATTTGATACTTATCGCTTCATTCCTCACGGGAGTTTGTTCGATGATTCCACAAATATTCATTCCGATAGCCGCCCAGTTCTCCCGTCCGGAAAATAAAGGCAGAAATGTAGGGATTGTCTTATCAGGACTATTGACCGGCATTCTGGCTTCACGTGTCGTCAGCGGATTTATCGGTGAACTGATTGGCTGGCGGGAAATGTATCACATCGCTGCAGGCATGATGTTTATCTGCGCAATCGTTGTATTAAAAGTCCTTCCTGACATTCAGACCAACTTTCAGGGAAAGTATAGCGGCCTGATGAAATCTCTGTTAGCCTTAGTGAAAGAATACCCGCAACTGCGCATTTATTCGATCCGGGCGGCACTGAATTTCGGTTCCCTCCTCGCCATGTGGTCCTGTCTGGCTTTTAAAATGGGACAAGCCCCGTTCTTCGCCAACAGCGACGTAATCGGTATGCTAGGACTTTGCGGAGTGGCCGGAGCATTGACTGCTTCTTTCGTAGGAAGATACGTAAAGCAAGTAGGTGTACGCCGCTTTAACTTTATCGGTTGCGGATTGATTCTCTTTGCCTGGTTACTGTTCTTCATCGGTGAAAACACTTTTATTGGTATCATTGCCGGAATCATCATCATTGACATAGGGATGCAATGTATCCAACTTAGCAACCAAACAAGTATCTTCGAACTAGACCCGCGCGCTTCGAACCGTATCAATACAGTTTTCATGACTACTTACTTTATTGGCGGTTCAATGGGAACATTTCTGGCGGGCAGCTTTTGGCAACTGTATGGTTGGCACGGAGTTATCGGTACCGGAGTCGTTTTAACCGGAATTTCTTTATTAATTACGACTTTCTACAAGAAGTGAGTCAACAAAACAGACGGTCAAACCGTTTATTACAATAAAAAAGCCAATGAAATACGGAGTTAACAGACAAATCTTACTTATCACAGCCGGCACCGTCTGGATTATAGCCGGTGCCAATATTCTGCGAATAGGAATTGTAACCTGGTTAAACACCTCCCAAGATTGGATGTTCAAAATAGGAGAAGCTACCGTCGTTTTCTTGTTATTCTTCGTTCTGGTGTTCAGAAGGCTTTATTATAAACATACCCAGCGAATCGAACAAAAGAAAGAACACAGAAATTGCCCGTTCTCCTTTTTCGATGTGAAAAGTTGGATTACAATGATCTTCATGATTTCTCTGGGAATTACCATACGTAGCTTCCATCTTCTGCCCGAAACGTTCATTTCTGTTTTCTATACCGGATTATCCATTGCCCTCATCCTGACAGGGGTACTTTTCATCCGTTACTGGTGGATAAGGCGTAAGACTTTCGCTAATTGAGCCGGTCTTATACATATTCCAATCAAATACAAACTTATAATAATTTTTATTGCCTGACGTTTTGAAGCAAAAGATTTCATTCTTTTTTGTTGTATCTTTGCGCGGCTATAAACAAAACAGTAGCCGGAAAACAAATAAAAGGTTATAAGAATCAACATGAAGAAAGCCCCCTCTCCCATTGTATCATTGATACCGATCATTGTACTGGTGTTATTATTGTTTGCCACTATCCGCACATTTGGCAGTGATGCCCTAAGCGGCGGAAGCCAAGTGTCACTACTCACCACTACAGCTATTTGTATCCTTATCGGTATGGTGTTCTATAAAATTCCCTGGAAAGATTATGAGCTCGCCATCACCAACAATATTGCCGGAGTGGCAACAGCCATTATTATTCTATTGATAATCGGTGCGTTGAGCGGGATCTGGATGATTAGTGGAGTAGTGCCTACGCTAATCTACTACGGGATGCAAATTATCCATCCCAGTTTCTTCCTGGCATCTACCTGCATCATCTGCGCATTGATTTCCGTTATGACCGGAAGTTCGTGGACTACCATTGCTACCATCGGTATCGCCCTGATGGGTATCGGAAAGGCGCAAGGTTTTGAAGACGGTTGGATTGCCGGAGCCATTATTTCAGGAGCATACTTCGGAGATAAAATATCTCCTTTATCCGAAACCACCATCCTGGCCTCTTCTATCACAGACACTCCCTTGTTCCGTCACATCCGTTATATGATGATTACTACGGTTCCATCTCTTGTCATTACGCTAATTATTTTCACCGTAGCAGGATTCTCTCATGATGCCAACAATACACAACACATCGCAGAAGTGGCAACAGCTCTGAATGAAAAGTTTCATATCACTCCGTGGCTACTGATAGTTCCCGTAGCAACCGGGATATTGATAGCGAAGAAAGTGCCGTCTATCGTTACGCTGTTCCTGTCTACCCTGCTGGCTGCTGTTTTTGCTTTGATCTTTCAGCCGGATTTGTTGGAAGAAATTTCAGGAATTGCCGCTTCCGGATTCGATTCACTGTTTAAAGGACTAATGATGACTATCTACGGAGAGACAAATTTACACACGGATAATGCCGTTCTGACAGATTTAATTGCCACACGTGGCATGTCAGGAATGATGAATACGATTTGGTTGATACTATGTGCCATGTGTTTCGGCGGAGCAATGACAGCAAGCGGCATGGTGGGAAGTATCACTTCCATCTTTGTGCGCTTTATGAAGAAAACAGTCAGCGTGGTCAGTGCGACGGTTTGTTCCGGTCTGTTTCTTAATCTGACCACTGCCGATCAATATATCAGTATTATTCTGACGGGAAATATGTTTCGCGATATTTATGCCAAGAAAGGGTATGAAAGTTGCTTACTAAGCCGTACCACGGAAGATGCAGTAACCGTTACATCCGTATTGATCCCGTGGAACAGCTGTGGAATGACTCAAGCCACTATCTTGAGTGTACCCACACTTGTGTATCTCCCTTATTGTTTTTTCAACATTATCAGTCCTTTAATGAGTATCACCGTGGCAGCCATCGGATATAAAATTGCACGACGTTCGTGAACAATCTGGCATACACTTTGTTTTTGCAATAAACGAACAACATATTAAACCTAAACAAAAAAAAGTTATGAAAAAGTTTATTGCATTAGTAGCATTAGTATTAGTGAGTGCAAGCACAATGATGTATGCACAAGAAAGTAACGCAGCAGCACGCCGCGCAGAAAGAAAAGCTCAAAGAGATGCAGAGAGAGCGAAACTCCGTGCCGAAGAAGAGGTGCAGGACATGGCAGCCTATCAACAAGCTGTACAGGCTTTGAAAAACAAGCAATTTGTATTGGAAGCTAATCAGGTTGTCTTCCGCAACGGTATGAGTGCTTTTGTTACTTCAAATACCAACTTCGTCCTGATGAACGGCAACAGAGCTACCGTACAGACTGCTTTCAACACTCCTTACCCAGGTCCTAACGGAATCGGTGGTGTTACAGTAGATGGTAATTCTTCGGATATGAAGATGAATATCGACAAAAAAGGAAATGTGAACTGTTCATTCAGTGTTCAGGGTATCGGCATCTCCGCTCAAGTATTTATTAATATGAGCAGTGGAAACAATACAGCTTCGGTTAGTATCAGCCCGAACTTCAGCAACAACAACCTGACATTGAACGGAAATATCGTTCCGCTTGACCAGTCAAATATCTTCAAGGGACGTTCCTGGTAATCCGGATACAAGAATCTTATCATAACTCCGCTACAAATCGCGCAAAATGCGTACATTTGTAGCGGAGTTTTTTTATTCATCATTGCTTATGAGAGAATTTATCATCGCAGACAATCAGGATATCAGTAAGGCGGGAATGATGTTTCTGCTAAGTAAACAGAAGGAAGTATCCCTCCTTTTAGAAGCTGATAGTAAGGCTGAACTGATTCAGCAGTTACGATTGCATCCGCAAGCGGTGATTGTATTGGATTATACATTGTTCAATTTTGCCGGGGCGGATGAGTTGATTGTCTTGCAGGAAAGATTCAAGGAAGCTGACTGGATTCTATTCTCTGACGAACTAAGCCTGAACTTTCTCCGTCAGGTATTATTCAGCAGCATGGCTTTCGGAGTAGTGATGAAAGATAACTCAAAAGAAGAAATCATGACTGCCATTCAATGCGCCACCCGCAAACAACGGTATATATGCAACCATGTCAGCAATCTGCTGCTTTCGGGAGCTTCTTCTCCGCTGGCAATGTCAAGCATGGACGACCATTTGCTGACGCAGACAGAAAAGAATATCCTAAAAGAAATTGCATTAGGGAAAACGACGAAAGAGATTGCTGCAGAGAAAAATCTTAGTTTCCATACGATCAACAGCCATCGTAAGAATATCTTTCGCAAATTGGGGGTGAATAATGTGCACGAGGCTACTAAATATGCGATGAGGGCAGGAATTGTGGATTTAGCGGAATATTACATCTGATATATTGCTATTCACCGATCTCTACCACCCTAAGGAAACAAGTTAGCAGATGATCTCACCGCTTCCCACGCAAACTTTCGCCTCTTCATCATAAATCACCCCAAACTGTCCCGGAGCAATGCCTTGTAGCTTTTCAGAGGACAAAATATAGAATTGCTTCTCCCCTTCCTGTATCAGTTTTCCTTTGGTAAAGTCGGGAGTGTGGCGAATCTTGAAAGTGATGTCTATCTCCTTCTCCTGCCCTTTCCAGGGATTATCAGTAATGAAATGGAAATCATGCATCCGGAATTCATTGCCGTACTGTGTTTCCACACCGTAGCCACGAGATACATAGATGGTATTTTCCTCAATATCCTTCTTGACTACAAACCAGGGACCACCACTCAATCCGAGCCCTTTACGCTGGCCGATTGTGTGAAACCAATAGCCGCGATGTGTACCCAATTTCTTTCCAGTTTCCAATTCAATAATCGCCCCTTCCTTTTCTCCTAAAAAGCGACGGACAAAATCATTGTAGTTTATCTTTCCGAGAAAACAGATACCCTGACTATCTTTCCTTCTGGCACTCGGCAATCCGGCTTTATTGGCAATCTCACGTACTTCCTGTTTCATCAAACCTCCAATGGGAAACATGAGTTTGGAAACTTGCAGATAATCAATCTGTGCAAGAAAATCTGTCTGGTCTTTCACAAGGTCTTTCGCTGTACCCAACCAAGTTTTACCGTTGCGTTGCAAGGTGGTGGCATAATGACCGGTTGCCGTAAAGTCGAAGTCTTTCCCGACTCGCTGTTCAAAGCAGCCGAATTTGATAAGCTTATTACACATCACATCCGGATTAGGCGTCAGTCCCTGCCGGATTTTATCAATGGCATAGGCCGCTACATTCTCCCAATACTCCTGATGCAAATCCACTACCTCCAAAGACAGGCCGTACTTACGTGCCGTAGCAGTAGATAATTCAATATCTTCCTCTGCCGAACAGTCCATATATTCCGCTCCGTCCATGCCTATCTTAATATAAAAAAGAGTGGGCTTATATCCTTGCTCACAAAGGAGATGTACAACAACCGAACTGTCGACACCTCCTGATAATAATGCAGCTATATCCATGAATAATGATTCGTCTATTAATAACGTTCTATATGTAAGCTAATACCTATTAAAAAATTCTATGCTACAAAGATAAGGCAAGAATCTCTAGCAGCCAATCACATATTGAAGGCATTTTTATACCATAAATGTGGTAGATAAGCAAAGTATTTCCTACATTTGCACAGTAAAAAGCTTTTTATGATGACGAAATTAAGAAAGATAATCCTCATACCTGCCCTGAGCATCGTATTTATCAGTGGCTTTTTCTCCTGTGGTGTCGACCGCTGGCCGGAGTATGCCCATCAGACCGCACTGGATACATGGATGTACGACATCATGCAGCAGAACTATCTGTGGTATCAAAATCTACCTTCCTACGATGATGTGAATCTGTTTCTGGAACCTGCCTCGTTTTTATCTAAAGTAAAATCAAAAAACGACAGCTATTCGTTTGTGGACTCTGTGATGGAGACTCCGCTGCCTACCTATGGATTTGATTATTCACTGGTTCGAAATGCGGATATCGATACAGCATATAATGCATTAATTACTTACGTCATCCCCGGTTCACCGGCAGAAGCAGCCGGACTGGAACGTGGAAACTGGATTATGAAAGTCGATACTTCTTACATCAGCAAGAAATACGAGACTCAATTACTGCAAGGAACCCAAGCCCGGGATTTGGTGATGGGAGTATGGAAAGAAGTTCCTGTTGAGCCGGAAGAAGGAGAAGAAGAATTTGTATACAAGGTAGTACCTAATGACATAACATTAAAACTACCTGCGGCACGATCCGTTGAGGATAATCCAGTGCATAAGACCAAAATACTTACGGTAAAAGAAAACAATAGAGATATTAAAGTAGGGTATCTCATGTACAATAGCTTCACAGCCGGAACCAATAGTGATCCGGACAAATACAATAACGAACTGCGACAAATCTCACAAGAGTTCAAGACAGCTGGCGTGAAATATGTTATACTTGACCTACGTTACAACACCGGTGGTTCATTGGATTGTGTTCAGTTATTAGGTACAATTCTGACTTCAGAGGCACGATTAAATAAGCCGATGGCCTATCTGGAATATAATAATAAAAACAGAGACAAGGATGCTACCATCAACTTTGATAGTGAGATATTAAAGAGCGGTGTTAATTTAGACCTGCCCGCTCTGTTTGCTATTACAAGCAGTACAACAGCCGGAGCACCGGAAATGTTAATTAGGAGTCTTTCACTGAAAGACAGTTATCCTGTCGTAACCATCGGTGGTGTCACTAAAGGACAAAATGTAGCAACAGAACAATTCATTAATGAAGAATTTCTGTGGTCAATCAACCCGGTAGTATGCACTGTCTATGATTCCAACCACGATGCCGGAGGAGCTATCTCCCCTACAACAGATCTTAAAATCAGTGAAACTACTATTGATGGAGTTACTAATTATAGTGAATTTTTACCATTCGGTGATCCTAACGAAAGAATGTTAAAAGTAGCCATCGGTGTTATTGACGGAAGTTATCCACCAAAGGATGAAGAAACCGAAGAGACCACAAAAGCGCAATTCAAAATAGAGAAAAGCGTAATAAGTCCGGCAAGTAGACGTTTTAGTAGTAACGGATTACGATTAAAATAAGAAAGGATGAAAAAAGTAGCTATTTTATTGCTGGCAATACTGATATTCAGTTGTTCCGATGATGACGAAAAGGGCACAGTAGAGAATAAAGGGCAATGGGCTATGATTTTCAATGAATCCGTCAAGAACGATTCAAACCCTGTAGATAAGACAGAGAAATTTATGTTCGATGGTGAGCGCCTGATTCAACATATTATAAAACAACGTTATTTCGAAGAAGAAATCAGCAACGAAGTAAACTTGAGCTACTCTGATAATCAGGTAACAGTTACCACTGACTATCCCACTTTAGTATATACATTAAATAGCGAAGGCTATGCCAGTCAATGTGTATACAGTTTGTCTTCACAAAATCGTATTTATCAATTTTCTTACTCTGCAGAAGGATACTTAACCGGAATTGTCGAGAATATTGACAATACAGAATACTCATCAACATCACTTACATACGAGAACGGAGATATAACCTCTATCAGTTCCAAGATGAACGGCCTTGAAAACAAGTTCATTTATGAACCGGGAGAAGAAAGTTCGACATACCATTTGCCCTGCCTCGGTTTATTAGAAATACACCCTCTGACATTCCATATTGAAGCTCTTTACGCTGGGTTATTGGGTAAGGACCCGCGCCATTTCACCATACGCAGTTGTCCTGCAGGAAGTAACGATGAAAAGACAATCTATTCGTATGAGTTTGATAAAAAAGGGAATCCATCCAGGATGATTTGTCAAACGACCTATGCCGGAGGACAGGCCAGCTATTATCCATACACACGCAACATTTCGGTTTCTTTCGAATAATCTTTCATTCCGAACATCGAATTCTCTTTTAAAGTAGCACAATCACTCTATTTCTGTCAAGAGCAGAATTATAGATTCTTAACCTATAAAGCCCCTTTTCATACCTCAACTTTGTTTATTCCGAAACAAAGGCTCTGATTTTACCTAACAAAGGCTTCAACTTCTCCTAACGCAGCGTTTAATGAGTCGTAACGCACCGTCTAATTTTTATAAAGCTGCGGTATAAAACACGTTAATCTCTGGTTTCATCCCTTTTATAAGCCGGGATAAAGCTCACGCCTCCCAAGTATACAACAAAAAAGGAGAAAGCTTCCGCTCCCTCCTTCTATCGTAGTTTAACCTCAATCTATTTTATGATTCTGTACCAAAGATACAACATTGAAAAGCCAAAGTCAAGTATTCCCGGTTTTATTTCTTGAAAAACTTATCAAAGAACAGAATCTGATAATCAATGGAGTTATTCCAATACTGCCCTGTATGTCCTCCCGGACGGGTAATAAAATCATGATCGATCTTTTTTTCTAACAGGCGGTTATGCAAATCCTTGTTCACATTCAAGAAGAAATCTCCTTCTCCACAATCGACAATGATAGCCAAATCGCCATTCTCTATCTTATCAATCTGATTGATAACGGTATGATTATCCCATACTTCCTTGTTAGATTCATATTCTCCCAACTGCTTGGACATGTCCCAGTTTTTCGGGAACGGGCGAATATCCATCCCTCCGCTTGTACTTCCACTGGCACCAAATGTATCTTTATGACGGATTGCATTCCACATCGCTCCGTGTCCACCCATACTTAATCCGGTGATGGCACGTCCTTTTCTGTCGGCAATCGTCTTGTAATGTTCGTCGATATACTTCACCAGTTCCGATGAAATAAAAGTTTCATAACGATAAGACGGATTGAGCGGACTATCCCAGTACCAGCTATTCTTTCCGTCCGGACAAACGAATATAATTCCTTTTTCGTCCGCAATTTGAGGAAGATTCGGTTTAATTCCAATCCATGTTTTAGCATTTCCACCGTAACCGTGCAACAAATAAATGGCGGGACAAACTACTGCTTTCTTCCCCAGCGCAGCATCCGGCGTTACCACCACCACTTGCACATCCTTATTCATGGAAGGACTTTTAATTAATAAAGTATCTACTTTGGCAGCAAACGAAGGAGCCACCCATACTAAAAGAAGAGCAATTAATAGAAGTTTTTTCTTTTTCATTGTGTGTTATATAGTTAGATATAGTTATTCCTCTGCTACTGCGGAAGGATCAAATTTAGAAACCGGCATTTCAAAGGTTTTATGACATTGTTTACAGGTATAGTTCCAGTGGTTGTCTCCCGGGGGAATGACCATTAATGCAGAAATGATAGCAGCCCCCATCGCACGCCAGCGCTTTCCTTTTCTCAAAACCAACTGAATGTCCGATGAACCGCAATACGGACAAAGCGTTAATTCTTCCGGCCAACTATCGTTATCCTTCAACACTTGAACAGCATTCTCGTAGTCTTCATCTGCCACCAATATATCCACCCCCGCTATACTGCTCACACAACTTTTATACAAAGTAGAGAAGTTCTCATTGTGCAGAATAGACTCAATGCCTTCATTCTCCAACGCTCCCTGAAGGATATGTGCCTTCATCGCATCATTACAAGTTATCAATTTTACAGTCTTCATAAGGAATCTGTTTTAATATGTCCCACAAAAATAAGATATAAAAATGAAATGTGAAACAAAATCCGGCTAACTTTATCAGTAGGTAAAACGAACCAAACAGGAAGTGATTCTGTTTTTATTCACGGAAGGTATCATTCTTTAATACTTTTTTCGTACTTTCGCAGCAATAATTCGCAATCACATGAAAAGACTGTTGACACTGCTACTATTTTCAGACCTTCTACTTTCCCTGCTACAGGCACAACCTGTACATCAAATCAGGGGAACGGTTATTGAGAAAAACAGCCGTCAGCCATTAGAGTTCATTAACGTAATGGTTCTCGGGCTGAACAAAGGTGGCGTCACCAATGCAGAAGGCCATTTCACCATCGAACAAGTGCCTCCCGGCATCTACCGCCTGCAAGCAACTGCCATCGGCTACAAGAGTGTCACCACTCCCGAATATATTGTATCTACCAAAGATCTGAACATCTCAATAGAGATGGAAGAGAACCTGACCGAACTCGCAGGAGTAACCGTCACCGCTTCTCCTTTCCGACGTGATTTGGAAAGCCCCGTCAGCCTGCGCATCATCGGATTGCAAGAAATAGAAAAGAGTCCGGGAGCCAATCGGGACATTTCACGCATTGTACAGTCTTATCCGGGAGTTGCCTTCTCACCGATTGGATACCGCAACGACCTGATTGTGCGCGGTGGTTCTCCTTCTGAAAACCGTTTCTACCTGGATGGAGTGGAAATTCCCAATATCAATCACTTCAGTACGCAAGGAGCCTCCGGTGGTCCGGTGGGAATCCTCAATGCCGACCTGATACGTGAAGTCAATTTCTACACCGGTGCTTTCCCCACTGATAGAGGAAACGCACTTAGTTCCGTTCTTGATTTCAAGTTGCGCGACGGAGATATGGAGCACAACTCTGTAAAGGCTACCCTCGGAGCATCCGAAGTCTCGCTCGCCTCCAACGGGCATATCGGGAAAAAGACCTCTTATCTGGTATCTGTACGTCAATCTTATCTGCAATTCCTGTTTGATATGCTCGACCTCCCTTTCCTGCCGACTTTTACCGATGCGCAGTTCAAATTGAAAACCCGGTTTAACGAACAGAACGAGTTGACAGTGCTGGGACTCGGAGGAATCGACAATATGCGATTGAACACGAAAGCGGATAGTGAAGACAATGAATACATCCTTAGTTACCTGCCGAAAATCAAGCAGGAGACATTTACATTGGGAGCCGTTTATCGTCATTATGCAGGCGCACATGTGCAGTCGGTGGTAGTCAGTCACAGCTATCTGAACAACCGCAACACCAAATACCGTCAGAATGATGAAAGTATTCCGGAGAATCTGATGCTCCGCCTCCGTTCTACCGAACAAGAGACAAAATTCCGTTTCGAAAACAATTCTTCTTTCCGCAACTGGAAGGTCAACCTCGGAGTGAACCTGGATTATAGTCAATATACCAACACCACCTTTCAAAAGGCATATACCAATCAGGCACAAACGTTTGATTACCATACCTATTTGGGGATGATGCGCTGGGGACTTTTCGGCACTATCAGCTACTCTTCGATGGACGAACGCTTCACTGCTTCTCTGGGATTGAGAGCGGATGCCAACAATTATTCATCGGCGATGAAATCACTCTCCGATCAGCTTTCACCGCGCATATCGCTTTCCTATCAACTTGCCGATCACTGGTTTTTAAGCGGAAATGCAGGACTTTATTACCAGTTGCCTCCTTACACGGCTCTCGGTTTTAAGGATAATAACGGAACGTATGTCAACAAATACAATCTCCGCTATATGAAAGTCAGCCAGGAAAGTCTGGGTATCAGTTGGCGCAAAGGAGATACTTTCGAAGTTTCCGTGGAAGGATTCTACAAAGATTATGATAAAATTCCGCTCTCCGTTGTGGATGGCATTCCTCTCACCTGCAAAGGGAATGACTACGGGGTGATTGGCAACGAATTGCTGACCTCCACCGCCCAGGGACGTTCGTATGGTGCGGAGATTCTGGTGAAATGGCTGATCGCCAAGAAACTGAATCTGGCTTCTTCCTTTACCTTATTTAAAAGCGAATACCGCAACGACAAAGAGAGTGAATACATTGCATCCGCATGGGACAACCGGTATATCTTCAACTTACGGGGAACCTACAATCTACCGCGCCAATGGAGTGTCGGGATGAAAGTCAGTTGCATCGGCGGTGCTCCTTATACGCCTTATGATGAAGAAAAGTCATCTCTGGTATCTGCCTGGGATGCACAAGGTAAAGCATATTATGACTATTCTAACTATAATAAAGAACGTCTTCCGGCCTTTGCACAGGTAGACCTCCGTATCGACAAGACATTTTATCTGAAACATTGTATGCTGGGATTCTATCTTGATTTGCAAAATATCACGGTAAGCAAACTGAAACAGCAGGATGTATTGATGAGCACCGGTATCATTGAAAATCCGGAAGCTCCTGCCGACAGCCAACACTATAAAATGAAACGCCTCAAACAATCGAGCGGGACATTGCTCCCCACATTAGGAATAACATTTGAGTATTAATTTATGCATAAAACTGTAAACTAGAAAAGAGTATGAAAAGAGAAATCGCTATGATTGCCTTCGTATTGTTAGGCATGGGTATGACAGCTTCTGCACAATTCGGCAAGAAGATTAATTTGGGAAAAGCGTTACAAGCCGGTAAAGACGTAGTATCAGCCGTTACTTTATCTGATGCGGACATCGCCAACATGAGTAAGGAGTATATGGTATGGATGGATGCTCATAATCCATTGACCAAACCTGATACTGAATATGGCAAACGTCTGGAGAAATTGACGGGACATATCAAAGAAGTGGATGGACTGAAACTTAACTTTGGTGTATATGAAGTGGTAGACGTAAATGCTTTCGCTTGTGGCGACGGTAGTGTACGTATTTGCGCCGGTCTGATGGATGTGATGACGGATGAAGAAGTGATGGCAGTGGTAGGACATGAGATTGGCCACGTAGTTCACACAGACTCTAAAGATGCCATGAAGAATGCTTATCTCCGTTCAGCCGTGAAGAATGCAGCAGGTGCCAGCAGCGATAAAGTAGCCAAACTGACCGACTCCGAGCTGGGAGCTATGGCTGAAGCTCTGGCAGGCGCACAATATTCACAGAAGCAGGAAAGCGAAGCGGATGATTACGGAGTAGAGTTCTGTGTAAAGAACGGTATCGACCCGTATGCAATGGCAAACGCCTTGAGTAAATTGGCAGAACTTGCAAAAGATGCTCCTAAAGCATCCTATGCACAAAGAATGTTCTCTTCACATCCGGACACTCAAAAGCGCATTGAACGTACAAAAGCCAAAGCTGACAGCTACGCCAAGAATTAAAGAGTTATCTGATATATAAGGGAGAATTCAAAACTTCCTGTTGATATTTTTATTAAGGCACGGATTACACGGATTAACACGGTTCTTATTTAATTGAAACTGTGAAATCCGTGTAATCCGTGCCTTATATTATTATGAATACACAAAAAGACAACACGATTATTAAATTTTCATTAATATATTACATAGATTTTGCATAGTGTCGTGATTTCATGTAATTTCGACCCTATAACCATTTTAATCCATTTATGGAATTTCTTATCATACTTTTCTTACTTGTACTGAATGGCATTTTTGCCATGTATGAAATTGCGCTGGTATCATCCAGCAAAGCACGTCTTGAAACACTTGTCGCAAAAGGTAACAAATCAGCCCGCGGAGTTTTGAAACAATTGGAAGAACCGGAAAAGTTCTTATCTACCATTCAGATTGGTATCACTCTGATCGGTATCGTATCCGGTGCGTATGGTGGTGTGGCAATTGCCGACGACCTCGTTCCTTTCTTTTCTCTCATTCCGGGCGCAGAAGCTTATGCACGCAATCTGGCAATGATTACTACCGTAGCAATCATTACCTATCTTTCTCTGATTATCGGAGAACTAGTACCTAAATCTATCGCTCTTAGTAATCCGGAGCGGTATGCAATGCTATTCAGCCCTATCATGATTCTACTGACGAAAGTATCTTATCCTTTCGTCTGGTTATTAAGTGTATCTACCCGCTTGCTCAACAAACTGATCGGTTTGAAAAGCGAAGAACGTCCCATGACACAGGAGGAAATCAAAATGATTCTCCATCAAAGTTCGGAACAGGGTGTGATTGACAAAGAGGAAACGGAAATGATACGTGATGTGTTCCGCTTCTCCGACAAACGGGCTAACGAACTGATGACGCATCGCAGAGATCTCATTATCCTTCACCCTGATGATACGCAGGAAAAGGTGATGAAGACGATTGAAGAAGAACATTATAGTAAATATCTGTTGGTGGACGAACGGAAAGATGAGATTATCGGTGTGGTTTCCGTAAAGGATATTATCCTGATGGTAGGCAGTAAAAAGCTGTTTAACTTACGCGAAATTGCCCGTCCTCCCCTCTTTATTCCGGAAAGTTTATATGCAAATAAAGTTTTAGAGCTATTTAAGAAGAACAAAAACAAGTTCGGAGTTGTTGTTAACGAGTATGGCAGCACAGAAGGTATTATCACACTGCACGACCTGACCGAAAGTATCTTCGGAGACATCCTTGAAGAGGATGAAATGGAAGAAGAAGAAATCGTCACAAGGCAGGATGGTTCGATGCTGGTGGAAGCTTCAATGAACATCGACGACTTCATGGAGGAAATGGGTATTTTATCCTATGAAGATCTGGAATCGGAAGACTTCACCACTCTGGGGGGATTAGCCATGTTCCTGATTGGCCGTATCCCGAAAGCGGGAGACATCTTCACCTACAAGAATTTGCAATTCGAAGTGGTGGACATGGACCGCGGACGAGTAGACAAACTGCTTGTCATCAAACGGGACGAAGAACAGGAATAGAATAGCAAAAACGAGCAATAGCTCACTATATTTATATTAACTTAAAGCACTTAACGATGAAAAAAGTAATTATGTTAGCAGCAGTCGTAGCTGCTTTGGCATCATGCCAATCAAAAGCAAACAAAGCCGCAGAGGCTCAAGCAGACAGTCTAGCTCTTGCTATGACCCCGATTACCGAACTAACTGAAGTTTATGAAGGTACTCTTCCTGCTGCCGACGGTCCGGGTATTGACTATGTACTAACCTTGAACGCTGCAACTGACGGTGTAGATACTGCGTATACACTGGATATGACTTACCTCGATGCTGAAGGTCAAGGACAAAACAAGACTTTCACTTCAAAAGGAAAACAGCAGACTGTACACAAGGTAGTGAACAAAAAACCTGTGACTGCTGTTAAGTTAACTCCGAAGGATGGTGAAGCTCCGATGTATTTCGTGATTGTAAATGACACCACTCTTCGTCTGGTGAACGATAGCTTGCAAGAAGCTGTCAGCGATCTGAATTATGACATTATCAAGGTAAAACAATAAAATAAACCTAACCCTAACCAGTAAAAAAGCTCTGCACAGAACCTTCGTTCTTGCAGAGCTTTTCGTTTTTTACCTTATAATCTATACTAATCTAATTATTCACTTTATGAGTTCTACCGATACTTTGATATTACCGTATTCATAAGCCCGGTAATACGGTTATCCCAATACCCCGTGTCCTTCTTGCAGACGTTTCAGCCTCAACAAGGCTTCGATATAATAATAATCTGCATAAATAATAGAAGCATCTATCTCGGAATGAGCCGGCCAATGCCCTACGCTATGCAACAGGAATGACGGTTTACTTTTACCACTCTGATAACTGTCAGAGTTCAGGCTTGCCAACATTTCAATAGCTGCATCTTTATAACGTTTTCCGGTTCCGTTCGGGAGGTAAGTGGATAGTTCAAGTAAAGCAGAGGCCACCACTGCCGCAGCCGAAGCATCACGGGGAGCATCCGGTATTCCCGGTGCACTGAAATCCCAATAAGGCACTTTATCTTCCGGCAAGCGTTCGAGATAGACATCTGTCACTTTCTGTGCGAAATCAAGATACTTAGGATCTTTCGTCTCCCGATAGACTACAGTATATCCGTAGATTGCCCATGCCTGACCACGCGCCCACATGGTACTGTCTGCATAGCCCTGATGGGTTACTCCTTTTATCAGATTACCTGTGATGGTATCATAGACTGCTACATGGTAGGATGTATAATCGGGACGGAACTGACATTTCATTGTTTTATCAGCATGAGAAACAGCAACATCATACAAATAAGGATTTCCTCCATTCTTCGCTGCCCAGAAAAGCATTTCGAGATTAATCATGTTATCCATGATTGTGTTGTGAGGCCAGTTGCGTGGTTCCACTTCACGAGGCCATGAAAGCATTGTTCCTACCACCGGATTGAATAAAGTAGCCAGCGAATCGGCTGTATCCAGAATCACTTTCTTATAAGCAGGATCTTTCGTCAAGCGATAGCCGTTCCCATAACTGCAGAATACGAGGAATCCCAAATCATGGTCATAAGCCGGTATTTGAGAAAGGAACTCCAATGAGTTCGTAAACTTCTTCGCTTCTTCCAGAATGTGCTTATCCTGTGTATATTCGTAATCATACCAGAGCACACCCGGCCAGAAACCGGCACACCATTCTTCTTTCGTTGCCTTACGACAGTTCCAGTGGTGTTCGTCAGCCATAATGTTACGTGGCATCATCGTATAGTCAATGCCGGAATCTGTTTTCAGTTCCGTAAGCGTACGTTGTATCTGCTCTGCACAGTAGTCTAATGCCTTATTCACATCCAATGTACCGGAAGGCTTGTGAGTGCACATACAAAAACCTAACATCACAGCCAGACCTACTACAATCTTTTTCATCTTAGTTCAATATATTCGCGTTAATTCTTAATCTTTATTTCTCTTTGTCAGTTACTTGAGCGGTCAGTTACTTAGTCACTCCATCAGTTACTTAGTCATCCATCCCTTATTTAGTCATCCGGAACCAGTCTACATCTGCCCATCCACGATTGCCCTCATTCGGAGTTACGCAAAATACTCCAACTTTGGCTCCAATCCATTTGCCTTGTCGGGCTGTGAAAGGCTCTCCCACTGTCGTGTATTTCTTTCCGTCCAGACTATAAGCGAATGTACAAACGGCTCCTTTTCGAACCTTTACTTGCAAGTAAACTGTTTGCCACTCATTATCTGCTACTCCCGGCATCTTCAGATGTTCCACCGGAATGTTTGCCAAATCTTTTATCTGTTCGGGATTTTGCTGTTCCGCATCCTTGCAGACTGCTTGTTGCAGAATAAATTGATCTCCCGCCTTACGAATGGAGAGATAGCTATAATCCCATCCCATCACAATGATTCCGGTTTGTTCCCTGTCCTGCTTGGCAGTAAATGTCAACTTGGTCGTAGCTGTAAACTCTTCAGCCGGAAACTTTTGCATCAACAAGTTAGGAACTTCCCAGAAGTTCACAAATTCTTTCGAGAGGCTGCCTGCATAAAGACGAATATACCCCAAGTCGGTCGTGAACCCGTAAGTGTCTTTTTTATTGGCATGCCATTGCCATTGTAACCCTAAATGACGGGTATTGAATTCATCACTCTCCGGCGGAGTGGCTATCGGATATGTCTTTCCTACATTCGGTTTCTTATAGGTCGTTACCGGTTCACCGCAACCATCTTTATCCTTGTCTACTCCGATTACAGGCCAATCATTTACCCAAGTCATCGGATTCAGATGAATCACGCGTCCGTAAGCGCCTTTGTCTTGAAAATGAACGAACCAGGATTCTCCTGTATTCGTATCTACCCAACCGCCTTGATGAGGCCCGTTGATACTTGTCTTTCCTTGTGCCATTACGATCTTCGATTCGTAAGGGCCGTAAATGTTCTTCGAGCGAAGTACTAATTGCCAACCGGTTGCTACTCCACCTGCCGGAGCAAAAATATAGTAGTATCCGTTGCGTTTGTAAAGCTTCGGTCCTTCTACCGTATGGTTCTTTCCATCATTTCCGTCAAATACCATCACCGGATCGGAAATTACTTCTGTTCCCTCTGCATTCAGTTCGCAAATAACGAGAATACTATTCACTCCGCTACGGCTTCCGGCATAAGCATGTATCAGATATACTTTTCCGTTTTCGTCCCACAAAGGAGTGGCATCAATCATACCTTTCCCAGCTTTCACCAATACAGGCTTGCTCCATTTTCCTTTCGGGTCTTTGGTTTTAATCATATAGATTCCATAATCCGGATCACCCCAGTAAATGTAGAACTCTCCGTTATGAAAACGAATAGCCGGTGCCCATACGCCTTTACCATGCTGTGCCTTATCGAAGAATTCTTCCGGCTTCTGAACCGGTAACGCATAATTTACCAGCGACCAATTCACCAAGTCATTGGAATGAAGAATAGGAATTCCGGGAATACAATTAAAACTGGACGCTGTCATATAGAAATCATCTCCGGCTGCACATACATCCGGATCCGAATAGTCTGCATGAAGAACCGGGTTCTGATAAGTTCCATTTCCCTTATCAGCCACCCAGGTCTTAGAAATTTCTTGTGCACCTGCCAATGAACAGCAAGCCATCATTCCTGCCAAAAACAGAATCTTTTTACGCATAGTACCTAACTAATAATTCTTTTCTAAATTCAAGTGTTATTCCTAAAAACAGGTTCTTTCTACCTTTATATAAAACCAATCACTTTAAAAACTGAATCTATTATCTGATTCCAAAACAATCTATTTCTTAACCTATTTGCTTATATATACGAAGGGGATTAGGTAAATACCTAATCCCCTTACAACTTTTTTCTATTTATCTAAAAACTCATACTAACTCTATTCACGATACAACATCAACGTAGCCCAACCCAATTGGTCAAAAGCACCGCTATTGGAGCCATAACGATTAGCAGCCTCTCCTGCCCCACCTTCAGGACGCATCTTATCTGCCAGCATTTGAGCATACTTATAACCACTAGTTAATCCTTTGATCTTTGCATAGTGGGTGTAAAAGATTTCCCATCCGGGACGAACTTCACCACGACCATCATCAGACACCATTTTATGATCTTGCCCATGGTTCTTATCTTTACATGTACAATTTATACAATACTGATACTCTTTAAAAGGTATTTTTGCAATATCAATCAACCAAGTACCATCTGAATTGTCATTTTTCACTCCATCCGTTGCATTACTAAGCGCTACATACTCACCCATTTTCATAATTGCATTGTTGTTAGCCGCAAAGAAATCCAGTCGAGCAACATCTTTGTTATCCTGATAGAATGTATAAGCTATCTGACAAAGATTAGCAGTCACAGCTGCCGACATTTGAGCATGTCCCTGATCACGTCCGCTCTCCTGATTCTGACATATCTCTTCATTCGACAATGGATCAATATGGGTGCCCTGAATTAAATTATTTAGGGCTCCATTACCAGCTCCATTATAAAAATAGTTGATGACATAATTAACCATATCATCATCTTCAGTCAAAATGCCAATAGACAGATAAGAACACATATTAACCAAGTCCCAATTCGACCAGTAATGTAAAGCACAGTTACTACTACCTTGGTGGTTATCCAAAAAATCTTTATTTTTAGAAGCGAATACTTTCACAATCCATGTTTTAAAAGTGGCTTTATCCGCTTCTGTCCAACCATCATAAGTTTGCATAATTTCTGCTGCATTAGCAAAAGTATATCCTTGTGCGCCTGCTGCCAGTTTATGATTAGCATCATTAGAAGTTACTTCCGTACAGGTCGCAGCCCACTGATTCAAGATGTTAATCACATTTTTTGCATATTGTTCAGTACCAGTCAGCTTCCATAAAAGTGCCATTTGATAGGCAGCCGCGGCATCCCTCATTGCATAATCGTAATTTTCTTTATTAACGCCCGTTCCGGTCACATCGCCACGAACAATCTTAGTTTGCGGTTGCGGATTGTATGAAGAAGCTGAAACATAAATCGAGTTCTTTAAATTTTCAAATTCATCTTTTACCTTTTGCGGTGCAGTCCCATCATCCAACATATTCTTCACGCGGTCAAAATCAGCCTGATTAAACATAGCACAAGGATGATTATAGGTATATTCTGCTTCTACCGGAACATATACTCCTTCCGGAAGTGTCAAATCCACTACTCCGAATTCATTCTCACGGCAGGAAGTTTGCACTGCTATCAGCAGTGCTAAACCTATTGTCTTTATTATATTTTTATTCATAAGAATCTATTTTGAGACATAATTTATTATTCTATTATTTTATCACTTCATAAGCCAGCCCTTCCGACTCAATATATGCCTGTACATCTTGCAATGTTTTGAATGTCTGTATCCAGTAAACATTATAACTTACAGGCGTAGACGAAACAATATCAGCATATTTAAATTGAAGAGTTGTAAACGCTGCAATAGAAGTTGTCGGAAGCAACCCGCCTGTATTCCATTTCTGACTAGTCATATCATAAATAAATACATGGCTACCATCACTACATTTATAATCATTCAACCATCTATTGTTATTTCCATCTAAACCACCAGAATATTTAGTTCCATCACATGTTCCAGATGCATCAAGAGTTATATTACGTGCAGTTACTCCATCATAATCCTTCACATCATCCATACGAACTGCGAAGATAGGATAATTACCGGCATGCAACCAGGACGTTGGACTCTTACAAATTAAGTCTCCACGACATTTTCCACTTGTCAATTTAGTGTTAATCGTTATATAGCCTTCTTCTTTATTCCATGTATGCGATTCCGCATTTGCAGCATTAGCCCATGTGTAATTCTCGCTACGGAAAAGCTCCCGTATTAATCCTTCCGCTAAGTTCAATTCTATAGATGAAGAGTTTCCTGTCTCCGGACAAGTAGCAGTAATAGTAACCTTACCGAACATACCATTGGTATTAAAAGTAACAACACCAGCTTTCACTGTAGCAATTGTTTCATCACTTGAAGTCCATTCTATCAATGACTTAGTACAATTTTCCGGCACTGTAGTAAAGTTCAATGCTACACTCTTTTCTGCAATAGCAAATTCATAGCCATTAGTTGATGAGTAATCTTGATCGATGGTAATCTCTTCCGGCTGCACAATCGAATTCACGATAATATCTTTAGTAGCTATCACATTTGCACCGTCCAAAGATGTGGCAGTGATAGTAACAGTGACAGCGGCACCTTTACCACTATCCAGTCCCGTAACAAGTCCATCCTTATTTACAGTAGCTACAGTTTCATCGGAACTTGACCATTTCACTGTCTTATAAGTAGCAGCAGACGGCAAAATAGCTGCTGAAAGTTGCAACGTCTCTCCTGCATATACATTATCCGCATCAGAACTAATCGTAATGCTCTCCGCACTAACCAATGAATTAACAACCAACACTTTCAAGGCACTAGCCACATCACTACCCGAATAATAAACACTTGGAGCAACCTGAATTACAGCAATACCCGTACCATTACCACTAACGGCATTTACCGTACCATTGGCATCCACCGTGGCGACATTTTCATTACTGGAAGTCCAATTCACCTCCTTATAAGTTACGTCATCAGGTGTTATACTATACCCCAACTCTACTTTCTCTCCTTTTACTAAAGGAAGTACCTTGACTTTCGTATCATCAATATAGATAAATTGCTGCAAATCTTCAGAAATAATCATTTCAACCGACGCAGGATAAATCGCTTTAGAAAGTGGGGATACCTCATCATTATCATCACATGACAAAAATGTGGAAACAACTGCTGTCATAAAAAGACAACCCAGTCCATATTTTAATATCTGTTTCATACGTTTTCTATTTTATTCATTATTACAATAATACATCTTAGTTCTTCCAACCAGGGTTCTGTTCCAACTGTGGATTCAACTGTAATTGATCAGAAGGCAGCGGATAAAGATAAAGCTTATCATTCCAAGTACGATCACTGTAAAGAATGAGGCAACCGTCAGAACTAAGTGAACGTTTATGATCTGTCCAGTTTGTTTCAAACCAGGTACCTGTTACTTGTACACCAAGCATATCTTGTGGCATTTCATCAGGAGCTGTAGCCCAACGTTTTAAGTCATCAATACGGAAACCTTCCAATACAAGTTCCACAGTACGTTCCCGACGTATCTCTTCACGCATTGAAAGATTGTTTGCCGAAACTAATGTACTACTCAATTTAGGCATATTTGGATTGACACGAAGACGAACCTTATTCAACGAATAATCTAATTCTGAATCTGTAATAGTACCATTCAATTCATAAACAGCTTCCGCATAATTCAACAATACTTCTGCATACCGGATAACTGGGAAATCATAAGATTCGTAATAATCTTCCACCTGGCGTTCAGTACCCCATTTACGGTTTTGATATCCACTACCCGAACGTACATTAGCAGTCAGGCTACTTGTTAAATCAGCATCCGTCCAAGTTGTGCGCCATTTACCGTCATTATTCCAATATTGTTGTCCATGATATAACATATTATTTCCCATGCGGTTATCCCGATTTTGGAATTCATCCGTCACACCTGCATATTGCTGGAATTTAGATGACTTACCAATAGGCAACCCATCAGAACAAAGATACATATTCGCCAATTTACGGGTTACATAACAAGCATTTGCCACCATACCATGAGTCAGATTCCATGCAGTTTTATCTCCATTGCGATGACGTTTCACAAAGATATATTCTGTATTGTCACTCTTCGAAAGATTTGCCGGATTACATTGTGCACCATCCTCTAATGTAAACATATAGCGATAGCTCTCATTACCCAGTTTTTCATTATAGAACAACTGATATTTACCACCTTTAATTACTTCATTAGCCGCATCCTTCGCAATAGTCAGCAATTCTGTACTACGGGAAGTATTTGAGGTAGCATCTTTACCGTTAGTGTGAAATTTCTGCCAAGTACCTTCATACAACGCGACACGTGACAACATGGCATATGCAATATATTTATTCAATCGTCCTGCCTCTGATGATGTTTCGGGTAAGCCACCAACTGCATCTTTCAAATCTTTAATCACCTGATCAATCACCTCACCACGATCATTACGTCTGCCGTAAAGTTTTTCAGAATCCAAGTCCAAAGGTTCCGTAAGAATAATAGCATCACCATAAAGCTGTACTAATTCAAAATGACTATATGCACGGAAAAACTTTGCTTCGGCTACAGGTACTATAATATCTGCCGGTACATCAAAACTCTCTGCATTCTTCAACAATAGGTTAGTATAGTAAATGCGTTTATATAGTTTGGTGTAATTAGCATCTGTAGCAGGAATAGCATTTGTACCCTGGCTATATACATTCATGGATGAACCAGCCACTAAATCAGAACGGTAATCACTATGTGGTTCATCTGACACAGCACGGTCAAAATCATGAGGCCAACTATAAAACTGGTTAGCAAACAACTGAAAATTAGCGGCGTTGTCCCACACCAAATTATCTCCCAAATCCGACAATGGTTCCAAATCCATACAGGAAGTTGTCACTGCTACGAAAGAAAAAAGACATGCGGCTTTTATATATTGTTTTAATTTCATATCATCAATTATTTAAAAGGTTAAATTAGCTCCGATAGTAAAGTTACGAGTGAACGGATAACGCTTCACACCCTTAGCTGCCTGAGTGGTATTATTGGTATCACGAGCAGATGCTTCAGGATCCCATCCATCTTTTATTTTGGTAGTTTCCCACAAATCAGCTCCCGTCAGATATATACGAGCCCCTGATATTACTTTTGTTTTATTCAACAACTTAGCAGGAAAAGTATAACCGATTGTTACATTCTTCAGACGAAGATAACGACCATCTTGTGCTGTCAAAGAGGATGCCTGATAATTGTAATTATTGATATTACTTTCATTGGTATATGGGGCATAGTAAGCATCCCGGTTATTTTCACTCCATGTATTGCCAAGAGAAGCAGTGCTTGTATTGGTATAATTGCTACGGAACGGCACTGTCCAGTTATCAATCGGACGATAAACAAAACGATTGGCAGCTCCCTGGAAAACAACATTGATATCAAATCCTTTATAGTCTGCTCCAAAATTGAAAGAATAAGAGATTTCAGGAGTGTCACTGCCCAGATAGATATAGTCTTTTTCATCTAACACACCGTCTCCGTTTTCGTCACAATACATATTGTCACCTACACGCAGATTCGATGGCATACCAATTCCGTTATTATTATAATACTTTGTCTTGTAGGCAGCCAACTGTTCTTCATTCTGAATCTTGCCACCGTAACGCAGACCGAAAATTGAATTCAGAGGATAACCTTGTTGTGTTTGTACATATCCTGACTTTAAAACTGTTGTACCACCATAATCCACTAATTTATTACGGGCAAAAGTTAAAGTACCACCTATGTGATAGTTTACATCTCCAATCCTGTTGCGATAGTTAAGCTGACCTTCATATCCCCATCCTTTAAACTTTCCGGCATTCGCTTTCGGAGCAGAATCTCCTAATGTTCCCGGGAAAGTGACACTAACTAACATATTATTGTTCTGCTTCATAAAAGCCTCAACAGAACCAGTCAAACTACCATTCAGAAAACCAAAATCAACACCGACATTATAATTTTTTATGCGTTCCCAACTACGTGTTGTAGAAGCCAGAGTTCCGTTCGTTTTTATATAAGAAAGTTTATTAGAACCTATATATGCGCCATCATCACCTGCTGCAACCAAATTATAAAGTTGCACTCCGTCATAGTTTCCAATGCCACTCTGATTACCGACTTCGGCATAAGAAAGACGTAGCTTCAAATCACTCAACCAATCAACTTTCTGCAAAAAAGATTCTTCTTTTATACGCCAACCCAATGAAACACCATAAAAGAGATCCCAACGGTTTTCCGGCAAGAACTTAGAAGAGCCGTCGTAACGTCCATTCAGTTCCAGCAAGTAACGTCCATCATAATCATAATTAAAACGTCCAAAATAAGAAAGATTCGCATTTTGATATTTCTTTTCATCACCAGTCAAAGTCACATCACCCGAACCGTTTACTATTTCCATACCATTCTGAATATCTTTCACCATCACTCCAAAATAAGTGTACTCTTTAAATTCATATTGTGCACCCAATGTCAAATTCAACTTATGCTTTTGCGCAAATGTTTTATTAGCTGCCAAATAACCGGAAACTGAATAAAAATCAGTTCTCGAACTTGTCTGAGTGTAAGTTGAGTTTGCTTGCGTTGGATCTGTCCGCACTTCTACATCACCCATATAATTATAAAAAGTGACTGAATTTGTTGTTTTATTACGCGATGCCGTACTCGTACTATATCCAACATTAGCATTAGCAGATAACCAGTCTAAAATCTGATAATTCAACGTCTCACTTAATGAGATAGCAGAAACAGAGAGTTTATTATTACCACCATTGCTAACAATAGCCGCAGGAGATCCCCATGTTCCCCATGCATACGGTTTTCCGTTTAAGGACTCAAATGGAAGTCCCGGCATAGGCAAAGTAGCGGATAAAGCAGACTCAATCTGTGTCGGAGCAACCTGTTCTTGCCGATTGTACGAAATAGAAGAGTCTAGTTTCAGGTTCTTTGTAAACTTATATGTATTATTCATGCGAAAGTTGTAACGCTTGTTGTTATTGTCACCAAATTGCAATGTAGAACCATCATAAAGATAACTCATCGAAATACGATAAGATGATTTTTCTGAACCACCGGAAACACTTAAACTATGCTCTGTACTCCATGTATCACCAAAAAGCGTATCCAGCCAATTTACGTCATCTGTAAACACAAAATCCGCAACATCTGTAAAGTTGGTCGAACCGAACGGATTAGGACTATAGCGCATATCAAGATATGATCCTTTATATTTCTTTGCCAATTCTGCATAAGTATACCATACATTAGACGTATTTTTATCGTTCGTCAATGCTGTCATTACGCCATCTGCCCATTGATCAATATTCATAGCAGAAGCCATCAAACCAACAGTTTTCAAAGTAGCGCTACCACTATATTCTACTTTCACTTTACCTTCAGCGCCTTTCTTTGTAGTTATTAGGACAACACCTCCAGCAGCACGAGAACCATAGATTGCAGCGGCACCATCTTTCAAAAAGTTCATTGACTCAATATCATTAGGATTCAGCAGACGAAGCTCATTCACACTTTCATACGCCACCCCATCAATTATTATTAATGGTTCTGTACTGTTCACAGATACTGATCCACGCAAACTTAGTCCCCAGCTTTCATCACCCGGAGCAGAAGAGCTACGAGTTATCATAACACCAGGCACCTGTCCTTGTAGAGCTTCCAATGGGCTAGACAGTCCTCCTTTTTCCTGAAGCATTTTAGCTCCAACAACTGCAACAGCACCTGTTAATGAAGATTTCTTCTGGATACCATAACCCACTACTACAACTTCATCCAATACTTCAGAATCTTCTTGTAATGTAATTTTCACAGGTGCGCCACCATTTACATTAACTTCTTTTGTTTTATAGCCAATATAAGAAATAACCAATGTTCCCGGATTGACATTACTAAGTATAAAGTTTCCGTCTATATCCGTAATTGTACCATTAGTAGTCCCCTTCATCAACACACTAGCACCGATTATCGGCTCACTATTTGCATCTAACACAGTCCCCTTTACTGTCACCGTCTGCATAGCAGTTTGTGACCTATCAACTTCTGCATAGGTATTCTGGGGTATTCCTGTCAATAGCGCAGAAGCAACCACCATTGAAAATAAAAATCTCTTCGGCGAACACTTTAAGATATCATTCATAAAATTAAATTTGAGGTTTAAAAATAGTATTAAATTTTTGTTCTCTAAAATAAGGTAAGGCATACAGGTGCCTCTTTGTAAATTCTGACTCCTTTTCCATAAGCACAAAGGGTTATTTATTAATGAATAAGATTATATACAATTTCGGAAGAATTCGCGCATGTCACGGCGTCCAAGGAATAAATGGTTTTCTACCGTCCTACAACTTAGATTCAGTTCATTAGCGATTTCCGGAGAAGTTTTATTTTCAAAACGGTTTAATGTATAAATTAACCGACGTTGTTCGGGCATAGCAGCCAAACGGGTCTGTTCCATTGTCATTAAATCATCACCGATAATTTTTTCTTCTGTTTCATTGGTAGAAGTAGACATAGTATCATAGATGTAGCTGTCTATCTCCTGCTTCTTATAATAGCGACGAATATAGTCGATTACAATATTGCGGGCAATAGTGAACAGAAAATATTTCACTGTGTCGGGACGGAGCATTTGTTTGTAGTCCAGCAGACGTACAAATACATCTTGGGTTAGATCCTCCGCTTCGTAGCGATGAGTGATACGATAAGTAATATAGGTAAGAATCACCTGATAATATTCTTCATAAGAACGAGTGATAATGTCGTCGTAAGTGTTAGCTATTGTCTCCATAATACTATCTTTTTCGGTTTTAATCACGATGCAAATATAGAGGGGATTTCGGATATAACGGTCGTAAAATAAAGCGGATCAATCTCAACGAATCTAGTTAGACTTATTTAAACATACATTTCTCATTATCAACAGTTTACATTCACATAAAATAGAGTATCACTTTATAAAATGAGACTCCACACACTAAAATCTATGCATTTTCGCTCCACTTACACCTGTTTGCCCTTACCTTTCTCTCCTTTTCAATCTCACCATTTCATGATCTTACCGATTCATTGTCTCATCAACGGCTTTGATGAGACATAAACATTAAGAGAAAACTTTCATTTCATTAAAGATAAACTTGCTTTGCACTTATTGCAAAGTTACATTTGATTAAGGGTAAACTATAAATGCAAGCTTCAATTATATAATTGCAAGCTTTGTTTTTATAAACGCAAGTTTCATTTATAAAAACAAAGCTTGCGTTTATAGATTACTCCCTATAAAAAACAACTTTGCAATAAGACCAAAAGAAGTTTATATAGGGAGAAGAAGAACTTTTCTATTAATAGATAATGGAAAAAAACAAGTGAAAGGAAGGAAGTCATTTAGTGAATCGAGAACCTTCACCCTCTATCCCCGATGAACAGGGAGAAGTGAAGGGTGAAGGGAATATGAGTGCAAAATAGATTTCAGAGATAATAAGTCGAAAAGTCACTCTTCTTTGGCTGTTCCGCCTATACTACGGATGTATTCATTCGGAGTAACTCCCGTACTCTTTTTAAATGAACGGAAGAAAGAAGCACGCGAACTAAAACCACAAAGTTCTGCCAGTGCAGTCAAAGTATAGCGGGAATATTGGCTATCCGCTACCATCTTTTTGAATTGAGTGACACGGTATTCATTGATGAAGTCATAGTAAGACTGATTAAGATACTGGTTCAAAAGATACGATAATGAATGTGAAGAAGTATCCAATGCAGAAGCCAAGTCACCCATTTTTAAGTCGGGATTGATATATGGCTTTTCTTTCTCTACATAAGCCACCAGTTTCTTATGAAGTTCTTTACACTCCTCTTCGGTCAGTCTATTGGTCTTATATTTCTCTTCAACAGTGGAAGATTGTTGCTCTGAAATTACTTCCGAATGTTCTACTGTTTGTTCTCTCTGTTGTATTTCCTCCTCCGTTGATGTCGAAATCGACGAAGCAGAGGAAGCAAGCAAACGACGCATACGTTTCCAAACATAATACCGTATAAAGGCTATAATTCCTACGATTAATAAAATGGAAAGTGCCCATCCCCACCAAGGTATCATAGGGCGTACTGTCACTTGACAGATAGCTTCCGATTGCTCATTTCCCGGAAGACGTACCCGGAAAGTATAAGTTCCGGAAGAAAGTCCGTAATAAGAAACTTCGTTCTGTGCAGCCAATAATTTCCAGTCTTTGTCCACTCCCTCCAATCGATATTCATATAGTAAGGCAGATGGCAGACCATAGGCGAAATCTGTGAAACAGAAAGTCAAATTATTCTGGTTGTATTTCAAAGAGGAACTGGTAAAAGGTACGCCATTAGCCAGTATATCGGTAAATACAATCGGACGAACCTTGCCACGCACTTCGTCCACACGTTTCGGATCAACATAAATTAGTCCTTTGGTGTTACCAAACCACAATAGTCCTTTTTCATCTTTATAAGCGGCTCCATTCGTAAAAGTTGGTCCCGGCACTCCATCATTGAAGGTGAAAGCATCATACTCCTCCCCTTCTTCTTTGATACGCAACAACCCGTCATTGCACGCCACCCACAGCCAACCTTGGTTATCTTCTATAACAGACATCAGCGAATTGTCCGGAAGAGTAGAAAAGATAGAGCGATTCCGGAAACGATCCATCGTTAAAGTAGATGTAAACAGACTCCCTTTCTCACGGATAAAATAGAGATTGTGTTCAGCATCTTCGTAGATAGTACGCACTTTATCCCGATGAACGAATCCCTCCGGAAACACATTAGAGCGTAAACTTTGAGAAGCCGGATCATAAATACACATACCGGTTTCAGTAGCAATCCATCCTTTGCCCGTAGAATCAAAACTTACTTCATACACATTGCCCTCCGGCAGTTGGGAGTTAGCACTGGTAAAGTGTTTGATCTGTTTGGTCTGTCCGTTATAACAGAAGAGTCCTTGTGAGGTCCCTATCCAAAGATTTCCTTTTGCATCCGGTTTCACACAGAATATATGTCCTTTTTGAAAAAGCTCCGTATCGCCCTGTGCAAAATATTTCAGAGATAATGTTCCCGGATTCAGTACCATCATACCGCCACCATACGTACCGATATAATATTCTCCTTGATAGAAGCTGATTGTCAGTATCAGATCTGAAGTTAAAACGGGCTTTACAAAACTTTTCACTACTCCGGTAGCTTCGTTTATATAAAACAAACCGTCACGTGAACCGATGACTTTCTCTTGCCCTCTGTTTACGAAAGAACGAATGGAAAGATTTGCCGAATTGAACAAAGGTGGATAGTCATACGTGCGGAAAAGGCCGTTCTGATAGAGTGAATAATCCAGCCCTGCCTGAAAATGCCCCACCCAGACAGCACCTCTATCATCTACAAGTAAGGAATAAATAGAATTACTGCGAATTCCTTCCTTATCATTAACATCATGGTAGAAACGACGTGTCACTTGTTGGTCTTTGTGTGAAAGGAAGTGGACGCCATTACCGTCAGTAGCTATATACACAGTCTCTTTCCCATCGCTGGATATGTCAGAAATGACATCGCAGCCTAAAGATACCGTATGAGAGAATGTTTCCTTTTTTATATCGAAACGCACTACACCTTGGCTCATTGTGCCCAGATAAAGAGTTTCTCCGATACGGGTCAGGCAACGGAAATAATCGGCTTCGGGCACATTCTCCTGAAAATGCCAGGAATCAATCTTTCCATCTTTCAGTGAATAAGAGTACAGCCCCTGCACCGTAGCCAGCCATAATACGGTTTTATCTTCATTCAGACAAATATCCATGATTCTGTTACAGGTGGCAAGCATATTCCGGTCTGTCAAGACCTGTAGTAATTGACCGTCTTTATGAATGAATAAGCCTTTCTCTGTTCCAATATAAAGAATATCCTCATTAGCCAACAAAGTATTTACGGCAAAATCTATCTTTTCGGGGACAATTCTTTCCAATTGGCTGCTTGTACGGTTCAATCGCCAAAGTCCGATTCCATTTCCTACCCACAGTTGTTTGTTGGCTGTTTCTGTAACGCTGTTTACCCGTTTCTTTCTTCCTGATTCAATGCCCCGGAATTCAAAATGGCGTACTTTTACTCCATCGAAACGGTCGAGACAGTTATCCGTTCCTAGCCAGACAAAGCCCTCCGAATCTTTATAAATAGCGTTCACCAACAACCCGGAAAGACCGTCGGACATCACGACATTACGGAACGTGTAATCTTGGGCTTGTAGTTTTACACCGCAAGCCAAACACATTATTAAAAGAATCAGATATTTAATCGTGTTTTTCACCTACAATGGGCTTTTTTCATATTAAACATGTGACAAACTTACATAAAATCTCTGGAATAACCGAGAAAAATGGATGAAATGACGCTAAACAACTCAATA